>Ga0209565_1000079_pt1 | contig 159565 bp, 121 predicted proteins | sample Araplaol_mTSA_r2_2_FD_184283 | JGI IMG/M metagenome (GOLD analysis project Ga0209565, IMG submission 184283) | Arabidopsis root microbial communities from North Carolina, USA - plate scrape MF_Col_mTSA_r2 (SPAdes) (version 3) | ecosystem: Host-associated > Plants > Roots > Endosphere | place... | reverse complement strand
CTGGGCGTTCAGCCGCCTGGTGGCGGCATGGGCGGCCATTGGCGGCCGCGAGGCGGCGGAATCGGCCAGTGCGGCATTGGCGCACATGGACGCGCGGCTCGATGGCTTGCCTGTGGAGGCGCGCAGCGAGGGCGCCCACGCCATGGCGCACGCGCGCGCCCACTATGGCGCGCTGCTGCAGGCCGGCATGGCGTCGATGGACGAGCACGACAAGGCCGACGCCATGGCCGAACTCGAAGCGCTGCAGCGGCGCTCGCTGCTGATCGACGATGCGTGGGTGGTGGGCCGTTTCGGCCAGATCTGGCGTGAACTGGGCGACAGCGAGCGCGCCATGCCGCTGTTCGAGCAGTCGATCACGCTGGCCAACGGCGACGCACGGGCCCAGGCGCCCATCCGCGTGCAACGCGCGAAGCTGCTGGTGGAGCAGGCGCGACATCCTGAGGCGCTGACCGATTTCCAGATGGCCTTCGCGGCGCGCGACGACTGGGATGGCGAGAGTTGGCTCGTGGCCGTGCAGGCAGCGCTCGGCATGGGCCAGCGCGAGACGGCACTGGGCTGGTTCGAGCGCGCCCGGGCCGTGGGCGCCGATGCGGGCAGCACGCGTGGCTTGTTCGCCAAGGTCGAGTCCGGCCTGAAGGCCACCCGACCGAAATGGAAGGTGTGGGGCGTATAAGGCGTTCTGGGCCGTATAGGGCCTATAGGGACGCATGGTGCACACGGGGGTTGCGCCAAATGTGAGCCACCGCACGAGACAATTCTGATTTTGAAAGTCCTACAAAAGCGCCATCGACGACGATGGCGCTTTTTGCTTTGAAAAGCCGGAAGTTGCCGGGCAGATCAAGAAAGTGTCGGACAAGCACTGACACTTGGAGACGTGTCCTTCCGTTACCATGTCGCGCATGAACGGATTGAGCCAACTATTTCCCTCGCTGCCGCTGGCGCCGGGCGGCCTGTTCTGGGTGGGTCTCGCGCTGGTTGGCGCGGGCCTGGCCGGAGAGGTCTGCCGCCGCTGGCTGGGCTGTCCGCGTATCGTCGGCTACGCGGTGGTGGGGCTGTTTGCCGGCATGCTCGGCCGCAGCATCGTCGACGACAACATGATCGCGCAGACGCGTGTGCTGATCGACATGGCGCTGGCCCTGGCGCTGTTCGAGCTGGGGCACCGGCTGTCGCTGTCGTGGCTGCGCGCCAACCGCTGGCTGCTGTTCACCAGCGCCGCCGAAAGCCTGCTGACCTGGGGCCTGGTGGCCACCGTGCTGCAGTGGATGGGCGCCTCGCCGGGCGTGGCCATCCTGGCTGGCGGTATCGCGGTGAGCACGTCGCCCACCATCGTGCTGCAGCTCAAGAACGAGCTGCGCGCCGAAGGGCAGGTGACGGAGCGGCTCATGGCGATGGCCGCGCTCAACTCGATCTACGCTGCCGCAATCGTCCAGGTGGCCACGGGCTGGCTCCATTCCGAATATGGCAACCTGGGTGCGGCACTGCTGCATCCGCTGTACCTGCTGGTGGGGTCATGCCTGCTGGCATGGGTGGTGGGCAAGGTTGGGCACGCCATCTACGCACGCATGTCCGCCGACGATCACTACAGCTTCCTGGTGCTGGTGGGCCTGGTGCTGTTCACGCTGGCGCTGACCCGCGTGCTCAAGCTGTCGATGCCGCTGACGCTGATGCTGGCGGGCGTGGTGTTCAAGCACCAGGATCGCCAGCCGCACGTGTGGCCCACGCATTTCGGCAGCGCGGGCAGCCTGCTGATCATCGTGATGGTGGTCTCGCTGGGCTTGCCGCTGACCGCCAGGGATTGGGTGATCGGCGGAGCGCTGGCCGCGGCGCTGGTGTTCTTCCGTCACGTTGCCAAGCTGGCCGGCGTGGTGGCGCTGGGCTCGTTCTCCGGGCTGAGCCTGCGCCAGTGCATGGCGCTCGGCCTGGCGCTGGCACCAATGTCGGGGCTGGCTTATCTTTTGATGAGCGACGTTGCGCGGCTGTATCCCGGTACCGGCGCGCCGCTCGCATCGATCATCCTGTGCGCGCTGGCCATCGAGCAGCTGCTGGGCCCCATCATCGCGGCCTGGGCGCTGCGCTACGCGGGTGAGACACGGGACAATGGAGGAGGGCGCTGATGTCGCTCGAACCGTTCAAGCATTCCGACGCACTGACCTTTGGCGTGGAGCTGGAACTGCAGCTCGTCAATCGCCATGACTATGACCTGGCGCCGTTCGCGCCAGACCTGCTGCGCGCGTTGAAGGGCGCGCAGCACGCCGGCGATATCAAGCCGGAGATCAGTCCGTCGATGATCGAGATCAGTACGGGCATCTGCCGCGACTACGCCCAGGCGCTGGAAGAACTGACCGTGATGCGCGACCTGATGATCAACGCGTCGCGCGGCCTGAACCTTGGCATCTGCGGCGGCGGCACGCACCCGTTCCAGGTGTGGTCCGAACGCACCATCTCGAACTCGCCGCGCTACCAGTACATCTCCGAGCTGTACGGCTATCTGGCCAAGCAGTTCACCGTGTTCGGCCAGCACGTCCATATCGGCTGCCCGACCGCCGACGAATCGCTGTTCCTGCTGCATGCCATCGGCCGCTATGTGCCGCACTTCATTGCGCTGGCGGCGTCGTCACCTTATGTGCAGGGCGTGGACACCGGCTTCGCCTCGGCGCGCCTGAATTCCGTGGCGGCCTTCCCGATGAGTGGCCGCGCGCCGCATGTGCTGACGTGGGACGGCTTCGAGGCGTACTTCAACAAGATGCGCGCGACGGGCGTGATCGAGAGCATGAAGGACTTCTACTGGGATATCCGTCCCAAGCCGGAGTTCGGCACGATCGAAGTCCGTGTGATGGATACCCCGCTGACCGTGGAGCGCGCGTGCGACATCGCCGCGTACATCCAGGCACTGGCGCGCTACCTGCTGCTGTCGCGCCCGTTCATGCCGCAGGAAGACGACTACCTGGTGTACACGTTCAACCGCTTCCAGGCCTGCCGCTTCGGGCTGGAAGGCGAGTATGTGCATCCGAACGAGCTGACGCGCATGCCGATTGCAGACCACATCCTGTCGATCTGCGACGCGCTGGAGCCCCATGCCGAGGCGCTGGGGTCGCTGCAGGCGCTGGCGAACATCCGCGCCCAGGCGGCCGCGCGCGACAACGATGCGCGCTGGGTACGCACCGTCAACGACGAGGCGCACAGCCTGCGCGATACGGTGCGGCGGACCTGCGAGCAGTGGGAGGCTTGAAGGAGGCACTGACCGACGCACCTGACCGACGCATCCGACCGCGGTGCTCAGATGCCGTGCGGCACGCTTTCCCCGTCGCGGCCGGTTACCAGGCCAAGCTGCTGGTTGGCCGGCACGGCAATGTCGATCAGCTTCGGACGCGGCAGGTTCAAGCCGCGCATCATCACGATGAACTCGTCGCGCGTGCGGCCCGCCACACGGCTGTTGGTGGCGCGCTCATGGCCAATCGTCGACTCGGTCTGGCCCTTGTAGTCGTGGGCCGGAAAGACGCGCGTATCGTCGGGCAACCGGAAAAGCTTCTGGGTCAGGCTATCGAACAGCGTGCCGGCATCGCCAGACTGGAAGTCGGTGCGGCCGCAGCCGTCGATCAGCAGCGCGTCGCCGGTGAAGATGCGGCGTACCACGGCGCCATCGGCCACCGTCTCTTCCCACAAATAGCTCATGCTGCCGGCCGTATGGCCCGGCGTGTGGATGGCGTGGAGCACCTGGTTGCCGAAGCGCAGCGTGTCGCCGTCGATCAGTTGCTTCTGGGCCGGCTTGATATCGCAGCCCGACGGCGCGGCGGTGCCGGCGCCGGTGCGCTGGGCCAGATGCCCGGCCGACGTGATGTGATCGGCGTGCGCATGGGTTTCCACCACCCAGGCTAGTTTCGCGCCGGTCTTCTCCAGCACGGCCACGTCGCGGGCGTACTGGCGGTCGACCGGGTCGATCAGCAGCGCCTCGCGCGTATCGGCGTCGATCAACAGGTAGGTGAAGGTGGACGACGTCTCGTCGAACAGCTGATGGAAGGTCTGCATGGCGTCTTGTTGTTCGGCAAACCGGAGGTGCCTACATCATACGTCGCCGGCCACCGGAATCCACCTGTCTCAGCACTCGACGATATTGACGGCCAGACCGCCGCGCGCGGTTTCCTTGTACTTGGTTTTCATGTCCGCGCCGGTCTCGCGCATGGTCTTGATGACCGAGTCGAGTGAGACATAGTGCGTGCCATCGCCGCGCAACGCCATGCGGGCGGCATTCACCGCCTTGACCGACGCCATTGCGTTGCGCTCGATGCACGGAATCTGCACCAGCCCGCCCACAGGGTCGCAGGTCAGGCCGAGGTTGTGCTCCATGCCGATCTCGGCGGCGTTCTCCACCTGCTCGGGCGTGCCGCCCTGCACGGCGGCCAGCGCCCCGGCGGCCATCGAGCACGCCACGCCCACCTCGCCCTGGCAGCCCACTTCGGCGCCCGAGATCGAGGCGTTGAGCTTGTAGAGCAGGCCGATGGCGCCGGCGGTGAGCAGGAAGTCCACCACGCCCTGCTGGTTGGCGCCGGGCACGAAGCGGTCGTAGTAGTGCAGCACGGCGGGAATGATGCCGGCCGCGCCATTGGTGGGGGCCGTGACCACGCGTCCGCCGGCGGCGTTTTCCTCGTTGACGGCAATGGCGTAGAGGTTGACCCAGTCCATCACCGACAGCGGGTCTGAAAGCGTGCGCTCGGCGCGTTGCGTCAGGTGGCGATAGAGCTCCGGTGCCCGGCGGCGCACCTTGAAGGGGCCCGGCAATTCGCCATCGGTACGGCAGCTCCGGGCCACGCATTGCTGCATCACGTCCCAGATATGCAGCAACCCGTCGACGACTTCCTGCTCGGTGCGCCACGTCAGTTCGTTCTCGAGCATGAGCCGGGCGATGGACTTGCCGCTGGCATGCGCCATGTCAAGCATCGCGCGGCCGCTGCGGAACGGGTGCGGCAACTGCTTCTCCGCCGCCAGCACCTGCGAGTTCGGCGCCCCAGCCGTGACCACGAACCCGCCGCCCACCGACAGGTAGCGGGCTTCGCGCAGCGACGCGCCGTCGGCGTCGTAGGCGTGGAACTTCATGCCGTTCGGATGCTCGGCCATGGCTTCGCGCCGATAGAACACCACGTGCTCGCGCTCGACGAATGGCACGGTGTGACGCCCCAGCAGCGACAGCAGCTTGCTGGCGCGCAGGTCGGCCAGGCGGGCGTCGATGGCATCAGGATCGACGGTGTCCGGCGATTCGCCCATCAGGCCCAGGATCACGCCCTTGTCGGTGCCGTGGCCTTTGCCCGTGGCGCCGAGCGAACCGTACAGCTCCACCCGCACGCTGGCTACGCGCGGCAGCAGGCCGTCACGTTCCAGGCCATGCGCGAACATGCCTGCCGCGCGCATCGGGCCCACCGTGTGCGAACTCGACGGACCGATGCCCACCTTGAACAAATCAAATACGCTGACTGCCACGGCTGACTCCAGAGACAACGACGGCGTGCCCAGGGCACGCCGCCAGAACCGCCTACCTGCGTCGGTGCGGCGGAAGAGAGACTTGGAACGGTGCGGCCGCCGGGTTACTCCCCTTCAGCGTACTCGCTCATCGGCACGCACGAGCAGAACAGATTGCGGTCACCGTACACGTTGTCGGCACGGCCCACCGGCGGCCAGTACTTCTGCGTGCGCAGCGATGCCACCGGATAGGCGGCTTCCTCGCGCGTGTACTTGTGCTCCCACGTGTTGCCCACCACCACGGCGGCGGTGTGCGGCGCGTGTTTGAGCGGGTTGTCTTCGCGGTCGAAGCTGCCGTCTTCCACGCGTGCGATCTCGCCTCGGATGGCGATCATGGCGTCGATGAAGCGGTCCAGCTCGTGCAGCGATTCGCTCTCGGTCGGCTCGATCATCAGCGTGCCCGGCACCGGGAAGCTCATCGTCGGCGCGTGGAAGCCGTAGTCCATCAGGCGCTTGGCCACGTCTTCGTTGGTGATGCCGGTGGTCTTCTGCAGCGGGCGCAGATCGAGAATGCACTCGTGCGCCACCAGGCCGTGCTGGCCCGTGTACAGCACCGGGAAGTGCGGTGCCAGCCGGCGGGCCACGTAGTTGGCCGTCAGGATGGCGTTCTCGGTGGCGGCGGTCAGGCCGGCCGAACCCATCATGGCGACATACATCCAAGAGATCGGCAGGATGCTGGCCGAGCCGAACGGTGCGGCCGAGATGCCGCCAATGCCGTTGTCGTCGCGACGGTAGCCCACGCTGTCCTGGTTCGGCAGGAAGTCCGCCAGGTGCGCGCCCACGGCTACGGGACCCACGCCGGGGCCGCCACCGCCGTGCGGAATGCAGAACGTCTTGTGCAGGTTCAGGTGCGAGACATCGCCGCCGAACTGGCCCGGCGCGGCCACGCCGACCATCGCGTTCATGTTCGCGCCGTCCACGTAGACCTGGCCACCGTGCTGGTGCACGATGTCGCAGATCTGCTGCACGCCTTGCTCGAACACGCCGTGCGTGGACGGGTACGTGATCATGATCGCGGCCAGGTTCTTGCTGTGCTGCTCGGCCTTCTTCGCCAGGTCTTCCAGGTCGACGTTGCCGTTCTCGTCGCATGCCACAACCACCACCTTCATGCCGGCCATCTGGGCCGACGCCGGGTTGGTGCCGTGCGCCGACGAAGGGATCAGGCAGATGTCGCGATGGCTCTCGCCACGGCTGGCGTGGTACGCGTGAATGATCAGCAGACCCGCGTACTCGCCCTGCGAGCCGGCGTTCGGCTGCAGGCTCACGGCCGCATAGCCGGTGGCGGCGCACAGCATGGCTTCCAGCTGGTCGATCATCTCGCGGTAGCCCACGGTCTGGTCCAGCGGCGCGAACGGATGGATGTTGCTGAACTCGGGCCACGTCACCGGAATCATCTCGCTGGTGGCATTGAGCTTCATCGTGCAGGAGCCCAGCGGAATCATCGTGCGGTCCAGCGCCAGGTCCTTGTCGGCCAGCGAGCGCAGGTAGCGCAGCATCTCGTGCTCGGCGTGGTGCGTGTTGAACACCGGATGCGTCAGGTAGGCGCTCTGGCGCGCCAGGCTGGCCGGGAAGCCGTCGGCCACCGCAGCCTCTACCTTGTCGAAATCGGGCACCGGCTTGCCGTGGGCGAAGATTTCCCACAGTGCCACCACGTCGTCGCGCGAGGCGGTCTCGTCCAGCGAGATGCCGATGCGCGTGCCGCCGGCATGGCGCAGGTTGATGCCGCGTTGCGTGGCGGTGGCGTGGAACGATTCGGTGTTGAAGCCGGTTTCCAGCGTCAGCGTATCGAAGAACGACGCGTTCAGCGGCGTGTGGCCCAGCGTTTGCAGACCTGCGGCCAGCGTGGCGGTCAGGCGGTGCACGCGCTGCGCAATGCGCTTGAGACCCTGCGGGCCATGGTAGACCGCGTACATCGACGCCATCACGGCCAGCAGCACCTGCGCGGTGCAGATATTCGACGTGGCCTTCTCGCGGCGGATATGCTGTTCGCGCGTCTGCAGCGCCAGGCGGTACGCCTTGTTGCCCTGCGCGTCGATCGTCACGCCCACCAGGCGGCCCGGCATCGAACGCTTGAATTCGTCCTTGACGGCCATGTAGCCGGCGTGCGGACCGCCGAAGCCCAGCGGCACGCCAAAGCGCTGCGAATTGCCGACCGCCACATCGGCGCCCCATTCGCCCGGTGCGGCGATCAGCGTCAGCGCCAGCAGGTCGGCGGCGGCCACCACCTTGCCGCCGGCGGCATGCACGGCATCGGCCACCGCACGGTAATCGGCCACGTCGCCGTTCACGCCCGGGTACTGCAGCAGCACGCCAAAGGCATGCGCGCTGGCGGCGTCGGCTGCCGGACCCACCTTGACCTCGATGCCCAGCGGCAGGGCGCGCGTGCGGACCACTTCCAGCGTTTGCGGCAGCACGTCATCGGCCACGTAGAACGTGTTCGACGCATGCTTGTTCACGCGCTGCAGCAGCGTCATGGCTTCGGCGGCGGCGGTGCCTTCGTCGAGCATCGACGCGTTGGCGATGTCCAGGCCGGTCAGATCCGTGATCATCTGCTGGAAGTTCAGCATTGCTTCCAGGCGACCCTGCGAGATTTCGGGCTGGTACGGCGTGTAGGCGGTGTACCAGGCCGGGTTCTCGAAGATGTTGCGCAGCACCACGCCCGGCGTGAGCGTGTTGTAGTAGCCCTGGCCGATGAAGCTCTTGAGCACGCGGTTCTTGCCGGCCAGGCCGCGCAGCTTGCCCAGTGCGGCTTCCTCGGTCAGCGGCGCGGTGAATTCGCCCAGCGACATGCCGTCGCGGCGGCGGATGGCGGCGGGCACCACGGCATCGATCAGCGCGGCGCGGCTGTCGAAGCCGAGCACCTTGAGCATGTGTTGCTGTTCGGCGGCGTCGGGGCCGATGTGGCGGGCGGCGAAGGCATCGCGTGCCTCCAGTTCGGCCAGCGTGGGCCGGGCACCTTGGGTGGCAGCGTTCATGGGAAGCGGGGCGTTCATGGCAAGGAATCTCGTGGAACGGGCGGCGGCAGGTGGTCAGCCTGGCACGCCGCGCGCGGCATCAAACAGTTGGCGCCATCAGGCGCCGACGCTGGCCTTGTAGGCGTTGACGTCCATCAGGCCGTTCACGTCGTCGCCGTTGGCCGGCTTGAGCTTGAACAGCCAGGCGTCGAAGGCGTTGGCGTTGACCGATTCCGGCGATGCCGAGGCGGCATCGTTCACGGCGATCACTTCGCCGGCTACCGGCGCGTAGATGTCCGAGGCCGCCTTCACGGACTCCACCACGGCCAGCGCGTCGCCAGCGCCGACGGCCTTGCCCACTTCGGGCAGTTCCAGGAAGACGATGTCGCCCAGTGCGTCCTGCGCGTGGTCGGTAATGCCAATCGTCAGCGTGCCGTCGGACTCGACGCGCACCCATTCGTGCGACTCGGTGTACTTCAGGTCAGCGGGGAAGTTCATGAGGTTCTCCGTCAATACAGTGTGTTTCTTGTTTCATTCACCCGGTTCGCGGCAGGATGGCTCGCGCGGACGGGTGGAGGGGCGACCGTTGGGTGTGAAGCCGGGGGCGATGCCTCAGCTCACGAGTGCCTTGCCATTACGCACAAACGGCAGTTTAACCACAGTCGCGGTCAGTTTGCGGTCGCGCACCGCTACCTGCACGTCGGTGCCGGGGGCGATGTCCTTCGGCAGGCGCGCGAAGGCAATGGATTGCTGCAGGCTCGGGCTGAACGTGCCGCTCGTGATCTCGCCGTCGCCGGCGGCCGTGAGCACCTTCTGGTGCGCGCGCAGCACGCCGCCCTTGTCGCGCAGGATCAGGCCCGCGAAGACCTGCTTCTGGCCGGCGGCCTGAAGGGCCGACTTGCCGATGAAATCGCGCTCGCTCTGCAGGTCCACCGTCCAGGCCAGGCCGGCGTCGAGCGGCGAGGTGTTGATATCCATGTCCTGGCCGTACAGGTTCATGCCGGCTTCCAGGCGCAGCGTGTCGCGGGCGCCCAGGCCGGCGGGGCGCACGCCCGCGGCAGACAGCTTTTCCCAGATGCCGGCGACGTTCTCGGCCGGCACCACGAGTTCGAAACCGTCTTCGCCGGTGTAGCCGGTGCGGGCCACCATCAGCTCGCCCATGTCCGGGTCTTGCACGACCAGCGCATTGAACGGCTTCAGCGCGTCAGCGGGCTGGGTGGAGGGGAATGCCTGGTAGACCTTGGCGCGAGCGTTGGGGCCCTGCACGGCCACGATGGCCAGCTTGCTGACACCATCGGGCGCCACGTCGCCGCGGCGCGGCGTGATGGTCACGTCACTGGCGGTGGCGGCGTTGCGCGCGCGGATCCATTCGAGATCGCCGATGGCCGTGCTGGCGTTCACCACCAGCCGGAAGTGGTCCTCGGCAAAGAAGTAGACGATCAGGTCGTCGATGACGCCGCCTTTCTCGTCGAGCATGCACGAGTAGAGTGCCTTGCCCGGCGTCTGCAGCTTGTCGACGTTGTTGGCCAGCAGCCCGCGCAGGAAGGCGCGCGTATTGGCGCCGTGCAGGTCCACCACGCACATGTGGGAAACATCGAACATGCCGGCGTCGGCACGCACCGCGTTGTGTTCCTCGATCTGCGAGCCGTAGTTGACCGGCATGTCCCAGCCGCCGAAGTCGACCATGCGGGCGCCGAGGGCGCGGTGGATAGCGTTGAGGGGCGTGGCCTGGAGCGTCATGGATATCCTCGGGGGCGGTTCGAAAACGAAAAAAGGGTCATCCGCCGCAACGCTGGGCGCACCAATGTGCAACCCATCCGCTGCGGCGGATGACCCCTCTGTCCTCGATACCTGAGAGATTACGAGGCTTGTCGCCCCGTGCGCCCCTTCGGTGGACATGCTCACCCTGCGCAAGGGCAGTGGCGGATGTCGCTCTCCAGAGTGCGGCATGCATTGTGTGCATGTTGCATGCCGATCCGGTCGGTCCATGGTGCCTGAGAGTTTTTGGGTAGTTCCCCTTCGGCGGCGCAATCGCTGCGCGCTCTCCCGGCCGGATGCGCGAGAATGTACGGGACCGGTCTGCCTTTGTCAAACGCCAGCCCAGGCGGCGTCGGACGGCGGCGACCGGTCCCGGTACGCCGGATACCGGCCGGAACGGAATCGGTCCGGTTTCGGCGCGGATGCGGCGACTAGCGGCGATCCTTCGTCACGACGTTACCAACCACGCCGCCCACGGCCGCGCCGCCCAGCGTGCCAAGCGCGCTGCCGTCGGTCAGTACGGCACCGCCCAGCGCGCCCGCGCCGGCACCGATGGCCGTATTCCGCTGTTTGGGTGTCATGTCGGCACAGCCGGCAAAGCCCACCAGCGTGGCACCGATCAGCGCAACCTTCGAAATGGTGCGAAGCGTCTTCATGATGGCTCCTTTTTCTCAATGGTTTGTCATCGTTGAGATGTCATTGGTCTGGTCTCCCGCACCGGTCGCGCCACGCGCAAGCCCCGCACGGTCGTGCCTGGTAAGAGGCAAGCTCCATGCCCCGCGCTCCCCCGCTTTACGATTGTTACCAGCCTGAAACGCCTCTTGTCGGACACCGCCGGACAGCGGGCTCCGGAGCCGGGGCGCGTGTTAACATCGACGCCTTTGGCGCGCGGCACCGCACGTGCGCCGTACGTCATCCCGCCTGCCTGGTTTTCCCCGCCCCATGACCCACGGACTCAACGCCGCGCAATCCGAAGCGGTTCGCTACCTCGACGGCCCCTGCCTTGTGCTGGCGGGCGCCGGCTCCGGCAAGACGCGCGTGATCACGCAGAAAATCGCGCACCTGATCGAGGACAAGGGGTTCGAGCCGCGTCACATTGCCGCCGTCACGTTCACGAACAAGGCGGCCAAGGAGATGCAGGAGCGCATTGCCAAGCTGATGGAGGGCAAGACCTCGCGCGAAGGGAAGCGCATTCCACTCAAGCAGCTCACCGTTTGTACGTTTCACTCGCTGGGCGTGCAAATCTTGCGCATGGAAGCCGAGCATGTCGGGTTGAAGCCGCAGTTCTCCATCATGGATTCGGACGACTGTTTCGGCCTGGTGCAGGAGCAGCTGGGCACCACCGACAAGAAGCTGATCCGCAGCGTGCAGGGCACGATCTCGCTGTGGAAGAACGGCATGGTCGATCCGGAAACCGCGCTGGCGACCGCCGCCGATGCCGACGCGCACCAGGCGGCAATGGTGTACCGCAACTACGTGGCCACGCTGCACGCCTACCAGGCGGTGGACTTCGACGACCTGATCCGCCTGCCGGCCGAGCTGTTCGCGCGCGATGAGGCGGTGCGGCTGAAATGGCAGAACCGGCTGCGCTATTTCCTCGTCGATGAGTACCAGGACACCAACGCGTGCCAGTACCAGTTGCTGAAGCTGCTGGCCGGCGGCTCGCACCTGCGCGCGCCGGCGTTTACGGCGGTGGGCGACGATGACCAGGCCATCTACGGCTGGCGCGGCGCCACGCTCGATAACCTGCGCCTGCTGCAGACCGATTTCCCGGACCTCAAGGTCGTGAAGCTCGAACAGAACTACCGTTCGACGGTGCGCATCCTGGAGGCGGCCAACGCGGTGATCGCCAACAACCCCAAGCTGTTCGACAAGAAGCTGTGGTCAGAGCACGGCATGGGCGACCCGATCGCCGTGCATCCGATGAACGACGAGGAGCACGAGGCGGAGTCGGTGGTGTTCCGGCTGTCCGCGCACAAGTTCGAGCGCCGCGCGCAGTTTCGCGACTACGCCATCCTCTACCGGGGCAACCACCAGGCGCGCCTGTTCGAGCAGATTCTGCGGCGCGAGCGCATTCCGTACGTGCTGTCGGGCGGCCAGAGCTTCTTCGACAAGGCCGAGATCAAGGACATCTGCGCGTACCTGCGCCTGATCGCCAACCCCGACGACGATCCCGCGTTCATCCGCGCCATCACCACGCCGCGCCGGGGCGTGGGCAACACCACGCTCGAAGTGCTCGGCACGTTCGCCGGCCAGGCCAAGGTGTCGCTGTTCGAGGCGGCGATGATGGGTGGCATCGAGGCCAGGCTGCAGCCGCGCCAGCTGGAGCCGCTGCGCGTGTTCTGCGAGTCGATGGTGCGGCTGGCCGATCGGGCGGCGAAGGACCCGGCCACCGTGGTGCTCGACGACCTGATGGAAGGCATCCACTACGAAGCCTACCTGTACGACACCTTCGACGAGCGCCAGGCGCAATCGCGCTGGACCAACACGCTGGAGTTCCTGGACTGGCTCAAGCGCAAGGGCACCCGGCCCGAGGCCGAAGGCGAGGGCGCGGCGACCGGCTTCGATACGGCCGACGGGTTTGCCGACGAGGGCAAGAACCTGCTCGAACTGACGCAGACCGTGGCGCTGATGAGCATGCTCGAAGGCCGCGAGGAAGATCCGGATGCGGTGCGGCTGTCGACGCTGCACGCGTCCAAGGGCCTGGAATATCCGCACGTGTTCCTGGTGGGCGTGGAAGAGGGCATCCTGCCCCATTCGCGCGAGGACGAGGAGATGGGCGACGACAAGATCGAGGAAGAGCGCCGCCTGATGTATGTGGGTATCACACGGGCCCAGCGCAGCCTGCAGATCAGCTGGTGCAAGAAGCGCAAGCGCGCGCGGGAGACCTACTCGGTGGAGCCGTCGCGCTTCATCGCCGAGATGAAGCTCGACGATGGCCCGGCGCCGCAGGAAGATGCGCCGGCGATGAGTCCGAAAGACCGCCTGGCGGGGCTGAAGGCCCTGCTCAACAAGCCCGCGGCCAGCTGAGCCAGGGCGGCGCTTGATACAAGGCCGACAAGATTTCGGCGCGTCACTTCCCTAGGATGGCCAACGCGCGGGAGACGTCTCGGCGTCTCGCGCGACACACCGCGCCCGCCCTTCGGTAGCGGTGTGGCTGGGCGCATGCGAGCCCGGCTTCTTCCCTGTTGAACGCTCCCGGCTGCGGCAGCACCGGGGGCGCTTTTTTCGGCGCCATGGCGTTCTTCGCCCAGCGCGCCCACCGCCCGCCGTGTGCGCACACCTGCACGTATCAAGCTTGATACAAATCCGGCATCGCCCGGAATATCCCGGCTGGTACATTTGGGCATCGCCATTCCGCCATTTCTGCTGCCGTCCCATGGATCTGTCTGCCAACCTTCCCGTCCGCCTGCTGATCGTCGATGACGATCCCCAGATCCGCACCATGCTGGCCGAGTACCTGGCCACGTTTGGCATGGAGGCCGACGGGGCCGAGGGCGGGGCGGCCATGCGCGCGGCCATGGCGAGCCAGGCCTATGACCTGGTCATCCTGGACCTGTCGCTGCCCGGGGAAAACGGCCTGACGCTGTGCCGCGAGATCCGCGAGCAGGGCAACCTGCCGGTGATCATGCTCACCGCACGCGCCGAACTGGCCGACCGCGTGGTGGGCCTGGAAGTGGGCGCGGACGACTACGTGACCAAGCCGTTCGAGATGCGCGAACTGGTGGCCCGCATCCATACCGTGCTGCGCCGCAGCCGGAGCGAGCTGCGACGTGCGCCGGCCGCCGCGGCCGGGCACGAGACGCGCTTCGGCTGCTGGCGGCTGAACACCACGCTGCGTCAGCTGGTGGATGCCGAGGAGACGGTGGTGCCGTTGTCGAATGCCGAATTCCGGCTGCTGCTGACGTTCCTCGAAAACCCGAACCGCGTGCTGGACCGCGAGATGCTGATCAACAACGCGCGCGGCCGCGACCTTGACGTGTTCGACCGCAGCATCGACCTGCTGGTGTCGCGCCTGCGCCAGAAACTGCGCGACGACCCGCGCGATTCGTCGCTGATCCGCACCGTGCGCGGCGAGGGCTACGTGTTCACCTGCGGCGTGGAGCACTGAGGCATGGCCGCTGCGATCCCGCCGTCGGCCGACGGCGATACGGTGGTTCGGTCCGACTCGCGCGCCGGGCAGGCCGGACAGGCCGTGCCGCGCCGCCGCTTCAACTCGATGTTCGCGCGGCTGTTCTTCGTGATGACGGCCATCATGCTGGCCGTGCACGTGCTGGGCGTGACCGTGATCGAAAGCGTGTTCCCGCGCCCGGGCTCGGAGCGCTATATGGAACGCATGCGGCGCGCCGCGTCGGAGGCAGGGGCCGCCGGCGGGCGGGCCGCCGATGGCGCATCGCAGTCGACGCCATCGCCGGCATCGCCATCCTCCTCCCCCTCCACCTCCGCTTCGCCGCTGGCCGGCGTCTTCATGCCCGATCACCGGCCCGCGTCGCCGGGGGAATCTGGCGTGCCGGGGCCGAACGCGCCATTCGGTGCGCCCGGCGCGCCGAATGGCATGCGTGGCGGGGAGCCGTTCGATTTCGACGGACCGCCGCTGCGTCCCGATGCGTTTCGCGAGCACGGGCCCGGCGATCATCCTCCGGGACCGCCGCAGGGCTTTCACATCCGTGGCATCTGGCCGCCGCACCTGGGATTGCTGATCCAGCTCGCGGCCATCCTGATTGCGTCGTGGGTGGGCGCGCGGCTGCTGGCACGCCCGGTGCAGCAACTGGCCAGCGGCGCCAACCGGCTGGCGCAGGACGTGCACGCGCCCCCGCTGGACGATCACGCCGGGCCGGCCGAAGCGCGCGATGCCACGCGCGCGCTGAACCTGATGCAGCAGCGCATCCGCAAGCAGCTCGCGCAGCAGTCGCGCTTTCTGGCGGCCGTGTCGCACGACTTGCGTACGCCGCTCACGCGCATGAGCCTGCGCATCGAGCGGATCGAGGACAACGAGGTGCGTTATCGCCTGCGCCAGGACCTGGCCGAGATGAATGGCCTGATCGACGCCACGCTGTATTACCTGCGCGAGCGCGATGACGCCATCGGCCCGCGCCAGCGTGTGGACGTGCTGGCGCTGCTGCAGGCGGTGGTCGACGACGCCCAGGAGATCGGGCAGGACGTGCGCCTGTCCGGCGAGGCCGCGCCGCTGCTGGCGTATCCGGCGGAATTGCGCCGCGCGGTGGTGAACCTGGTGGAGAACGCGCATCGCTATGGCGGTGCCGCGCACATCATTCTGGCCGACAGCCCCGAACGCGTGACGATCGACGTCTGCGACAACGGCCCCGGCATCCCGTCCGCCGAACTGCAGCGCGTGCTGGAGCCGTTCTATCGCGTGGAGTCGTCGCGCAGCCGTGCCACCGGCGGGGTGGGCATGGGGTTGTCGATCGCCGCCGATATCGTGTCGCGCCACGGCGGCGAGCTGAAGCTGAGCAACCGGCACGAAGGCGGCCTGCGCGTAAGTATCTCGCTGCCGCGCGCATAGGCCACGCGCGGCACGTGCCTGTGTTGGACGCCGATATCACGCGCCGATATCAAGCGCCGATATCACGCGCCGACGTCAGGCACTGATATCACGCTCGCTGCGGCATGCCGCTCTTGCCGATCGGCGTCAGCTGGACGTATTGCGAGCCGCGCAGGCCGCGCGTGAAATCGAGCGTGAAGTCGCCCACATCCACGCGTGCCTGCAGCGCACGGCGCAGCTCGGCCTGGCCCGTGCCGCGCATGCCGGCGGCGGCGCGCACCAGCCAGGCGGCACCGATGTATCCGGCCAGCGTGGCAGGCGAGGGCGGTTCGTCGAGATACTGCTTCATGCGCGCCACGTGTTCCTTCACTACGCGTAGCGTGGATTCCTGCGGCCCCGGCGCGATCTGCGTTACCACCATCCCGCCCGCATAGTTGGCCCCGAGGATTTCGCGCGCCGACGACGGGCTCACCGCCGACAGTCCCACCAGGAAGCCGTACCAGTTTTGCGCCGCCAGCGCGCGTCCCAGACTGCCGTAGGCAAGGGTGTCGCCGGCCACGATCACGGCGCCGGGTCGGGCGGCGGCAATGCGTCGCGCGCTGTCGTCCACATTGCCGGTCATCGCCACGGCGCGCGTGGCCATCTCTTTTTCCAGCCGCGCCAGCCACGGCGTGCCGGCGCCCAGCGTGCCCGCCGCGAAGTCGGGCGCCACGGCCAGCGCGATACTGGTCAGCCCGTAGCTGTGCAACTGGCGCACCGCCGCATCGAGTTCGGCCTGGTAGTCGGCACGCGTGTACCAGACGTTTTCGGCGGTCAGCGTCAGGCCGGACAGCGGCGCGACGATCTGCACGCCGCGTCGGGTCAGCTCCGAGGATTGTGCCAATACGGGCAACAGGCTGTCGCCCGGACCGAACAGCACATCCGCGCGTTCGTTGTCTGCTAGCGCCACGCCCAGCGCGGCGGCGGCGCGTGGGTTGGTCGCGTCGGCATCGCGTACCACGTGGGCAATCCGCAGGCCGCCGTTGATGGCGGGCGAGGCATTGAACGCGTCGAACATCACCTTGGCGCCGGCCAGGTAGTCGCGCGCCTGGTCGGCCTGCGCCCCGGCACGGTCCACCAGATGGCCGACCACGAGCTGGCGCCGCGGCAGCGCGACGGCGGGCTGGGCCCATGCGGTGGGCAGCCAGGCGGCGGAGGCGAGCGCGGCCAGCGCTTGCAGGGTGTGGCGACGTCCCGTCGAGGCGGGCGCGCATGGGCGGTTCGACTGCGGCAAGGCTTGGCGCATGGCAGTGGCGTGGAAACTGGGGCTGGAACGGGAGGGTGGCGGTGCGACCGTCGCAACAGCGGGGACGATGCAAGCCGGCCGAGACTATCGGCGCTTCGTGACGCTCCCGTGACTTTGGCCCGACTTCCAGCCCCCTCTTAGCGGGGCTGGCCGGCGTATGGATGCGGTGGTTTTGATTCGCATCAAGTTTGTTGCGCGGAGGGAGGCATAGCATCGGACGTCATCCCAGCCGACCCAACGAGTCTCCACAATGTCCGCCCCCCACCCAGCTGCCGCCGGCACGGCCTTCGACCGTCGCGCGCTCGCCGATTTCCGCAGCCTGGCCGGCCGTATCGACGGCAACGGCCCCCGCTACACCTCCTATCCCACCGCCGACCGCTTCCATGCCGAAATCGGCGACCAAGGTTACCTGCGCGCGCTCGATGCCTGCCGCGCCGAGTTTCCTGCCCCGCTGTCGCTATATCTCCACATCCCGTTCTGCGAGAACATCTGCTACTACTGCGGATGCAACAAGATCATCACCAAGGACCACGGCCGCAGCGCGCGCTACGTGGATTACCTTGCGCGGGAAATGGCGCTGGTGGCGGGCCGCCTGGGCGAACGGCGCGCCGTGATGCAGTCGCACTGGGGCGGTGGTACGCCCACCTTCCTCGATCCCGATGAGATGCGCCGCGTCATGGCGGCGCTGCACGAGCACTTCGTGCTGTTGCCCGAAGGCGAGCATTCGATCGAGATCGACCCGCGCCGCGTGACCGACGACCGCATGAACCTGCTGGCCGCGCTTGGTTTCAACCGCATCAGCCTGGGTGTGCAGGATTTCGATCCGGAAGTGCAGCAGGCCATCCACCGCGTGCAGTCGTACGAGGAAACGCGCGATGTGGTGCTGGCGGCGCGGCGCCTTGGCTTCCAGTCGATCAGCATGGACCTGATCTATGGCTTGCCGCACCAGACCACGGCGCGCTTTGGCGCCACGATCGACCGGGTGCTGGCGCTGCGTCCGGACCGCCTGTCCGTCTACAGCTACGCGCACCTGCCGCATGTGTTCAAGCCCCAGCGCCGCATCGACGCCGCGGCGCTGCCGCCGGCCGCCGAGAAGCTCGACATCCTGGTCTCGACAATCGAACGGCTGACCGCGGCCGGCTATATCTATATAGGCATGGATCACTTCGCGCTGCCAGACGACGATCTGGCGATTGCCCAGCGCGAGGGCCGGCTGCAACGCAACTTCCAGGGTTACGCCACGCACGCCGGCTATGACCAGCTGGGCCTGGGCGTGTCGGCCATCGGCGCGGTGGCCGGTCACTATGTGCAGAACGCCCGCACTACCGACGCCTACTACGCCGCGCTCGACGCCAACCGGCTACCGATTGTGCGCGGCTTCGAGATGTCTGAAGACGACCACTTGCGCAAGGCGATCATCGGCGCGCTGATGTGCAATGGCACGCTCGATATAGCAGCCGTGGAGGCGGAGCACGGCATCGACTTCGCCACCACGTTCGCCGCCGAGCTTGCCGACCTCGACCGGCTGGCCGTGGACAACCTCTTGCGCCGTACGGCGGATCGCATCGATATCACCGAAGTGGGCCGGCTGCTGGTGCGTCGCGTGGCGATGGTCTTCGACCGCTATCTGCGCGAAGACGCGGCACGGCCGCAGCCCGCCGGGGCCAGCGACGCCAATGCGGCCAACGATGCCAAGGCGGTGCCGATGGTCCGCTATTCGCGCGTGGTGTGAGGCAATAGCGAGGCGCCGTTCCAGGCCTCGGGCGGCGCGTCGGCATGGCGCCACAAACAAAAAACCCGCGATGTGGATCGCGGGTTTTTCATTGGGTGGAGCCCTCGGCTCCGGGCACTACGTAGCACTACCTGGCACTAGGCGGCATTACTTCGCGGCGTTGGCCATGTAGTCCGATGCCGCAATCACATCCGCGTCGGGCCCGGCATAGCCACCCTTCGGCGGCATCACGCCCTTGCCCTTGAGCGCGTAGTTATGGACCACGTCCATGCCTTCCTTGAGACGCGGTGCCCAGGCGGCCTTGTCGCCAAACTTCGGTGCGCCCGCCACGCCAGCCGCGTGGCAAGCCGCGCAGACCTGCTCGTAGACCTTCTTGCCGGTTTCCGCCGAAGCGGCAGCTGGCGCCGCAGCGGGAGCGGCTGCCGCCGGTGCGGGTGCGGCAGCGGCAGGCGCTGCGGGAGCCGGTGCGGCGGCGGTGGCTGCGGCCGGAGTTGCCGGAGCTGCCGGTGCAGACGCGGCGGCCTGTGCAGTGGCGCCCTGGGCCGGGGCTGCCGGCTCGGGGAACTTGGCACCGCCGGCATCGGCCATGTAGACCACGGCGCGCGACAGTTCGTAGTCGCTGAGGTCATCCGGCGACGTGCCGGCACGCGCAGGCATGGCGCCCTTGCCGTTCAGCACCGCCTTCAGCAGGCCATCGAAGCCCTGGCCGATGCGGGCCGTCCAGTCGCCGGCCACGCCGTACTTCGGCGCGCCCGCCGCGCCCGTGGCGTGGCAGGCAGCGCAAACTTCCTTGTAGACCTGCTCGCCGGTCTTGAAGACGCGCGGGGCGTTCGGATCCTTGATCTCCAGCGACGCCACGGGCGCGATGCGGCCGTTCACCGCTTCCACGCTCTGGGTGGCGCCGGCGCCCTCACGGGTGCCGTGTCCGACAAAACTGACCAGCAGGATGATGACGATGATCGGCACCAGGAAGGCGGCGATCACTACAGCGATTAGTTGCTTAGGGGTCTTGATTGGCGACTCGTGGTGGTCGTTTTGATGGACGTCACTCATACAGAACTCTCGATTTTGCGGGAAACCTGGTGCACAGCACGTTGGGGGCGGCTTGCCTGTCTGGCCCTTTTTCGGGGATGAATCTGTCGGTCTTTGCGCCCGGGGCTGTCTCCCGCCCCGCTACGTCTCTGGTACGACGCAAATAGCTGCCGATTATAGACCCAAGACTTGCGCCACGGGGCCAAAAGCGACGGCTTGGAGACCTGTGGAAACCCCGGCTTGGCAGGCCCCGGCGCATCCCGCATGGACGGCCACGGACAACTCGGGTATCCTATGCGACTTTCCGACGACGGCGTCCGCCGTGGTCAACGCCGTTCACATCGCGCCCGTAGCTCAATGGATAGAGTACTGCCCTCCGAAGGCAGGGGTTGCTGGTTCGATCCCAGCCGGGCGCGCCAAGAAATCAAGGACTTACCTCCAGCGCATGCCTCGCCTTGAGGTGCTTCCAGCCACGGCTGGCGGTCCGAGCCTTGATCTGTTCCAACGTACTGCCGCGCCAAGCATTCGCGCACGCAAGGCACCCGCTCCCTGGTAATCCCCGAACATCACGATGCCTCCGCGTTGGTGGCGGTCGCTGCGCGTGCCGGCGTGCCTGTACCCCTCCCCGCAAAGATCCGCTGCGGCATGGCGAACCCACGCAGTGCCAACAGTTCCAGCGGCCCCTTGCCAATTTCCGTGCGCATCAAGTAACGAATCGGATAGGTGAGCTGTTGTGGCGCAGGGGCCATGGCCTCCCGAGTGACTGCGGCGTCGTCGTGCGGCTTCTCTGCTGGGGTAGGCCTGGTCGGTGCATCCGGCCTGGCTTGCCATGTCAGTTGTAGCGTGGCGCTGTCCATCGGCTCGACGTGTGCGCGCTCGAGCAGGCGCACCAGGCTCCATCTGCCCGTGTATTCAAAGTTCTTGTTGGTACCCGCTTGCTCGGTCTGCCATTGCAGGCGGGTGCCGGGGCTTTGGCTGAGCGGCGGGTTGGCGGGCCAGGTCAGCGCGTGCCAGGTTTCGCGCTGGTTGTAGTAGTGCAAGGTCTGGCCATCCAGCGTGAGCCGGGTGTCGGTGAGGCCCGGCGTGGGCACCGGCTGGAAGTCGAAGCGGTACTGCGGCTCACCCTGGACGAGCATGTGCGCGGCGATCTTTTGCAGCATGTTGATGGCGCGCAGGAACTCCGGGTCGAAGGCGAGGCTGTCGCCGCCCGCCGCGGTACCAAAGGCCCGCCCGACGGGCACCCAGCGGTCTCCCTGCAGTTCGAGAACGCCAGCCAGTTGGCTGCCGAGGAAGCTGTTGATGAGCCCGCCTTGCGGGCGCAGGAATCTGGCCAGCTCGGGCAGCGAGGCGTCGTTCTCGGTGTTGGCGAACGGGTAACGACCAGCGAAGGATTGGTTCCAGGTGCTGGCAATGGTTTGGCGCCAGGCGTCGTTCAGGCTGGCTTGCGCTGGCAGCAGGATGGTCTGCGTGGCTTGGGCGACAGGCTGGACGAACAAGGCTTCCCCCATGCCCGCCCATTGCGCGCCGAGGCTCGCAGCGATCTGGTCGGCGTAGTGCTGGATGTCGGCGAGGTCGCTGCCTTTGCCCTGGAACAGCGCCAAGGCGACTTGTTTGGCCTGGGCGTCGGCGTCGGGGCTGTTGCTCATCTGTTGGAGCTTCAGACGCAGGGCGGTGACGCGGTCGAGGTAGCGTTGCAGGCTGAGGTCGCCGGTGGCGTTGGCGTTGTCCTGTGCAACCAGGCGCAGGATGGGGTCGAAGGCGGGGCCGAGCGGGCCTGCCGGGTCGGGCTTCTGGGCTTCGGGCGCTTCGTCCTTCCTGCCGAAGACGTTCTGCGCTTTGGCAACCAGCGTGTCGGACAGGCTGGCTTTGGGGGCGCCCGCGCCGCCTTGCCAGGCGAGGGTCTTGATGAGGGACGTGACCGGGGATTGGCGGGCGTCGGCCATGGGCTTCAGTTGCTCGATGGCGGCAGGCATGCTGGCGGCACGCTCCCACACGAGGCTGTTCATGAAGGCTTGCCATGCGTCGGCGTAGTCCGAGAAGTAGCGTTCGGTCAGTTCGGCCTTGAGGGCGTCGCCGCTCAGGGCCGCTTCCGCGCCTTCGGATACCGGATTCCCCTGGGTGTTGAGCACCCAGTCGTTGGCGGTGGCGCTGCGTTCGGCGGCTTTGTTGATTTCCGCGGCGATGCTGCCTTCGTACGCCTGGCGCGTGAAGACGCCGGGCACGGTGGCGTTGGTGCGGAACAGGCCGCGTGGGTCGGTGCCTGGCGTTACGGTGGCGAGCGTTTGGTCGGGGTATTTGTTGCCCACCGCGTCGAGGACGCTCTGGTAGACGATGTCTTCGGAGTTTTTGACGACGATGATGGCTTGCAGCGTCTGGCGGGCGCTGGCCACCAGGTCTGGTTCGGGCGCGATCTGCCACTCGGTGTGCGTTCCGAGGTGGTCGGCGTAGAAGCGCAGCAGGCGCTCGCCGAGGTCGAGTTTTTCGCCGTGTGTGAGGCCGGCGACGCCGGGCCAGTGGCGTTCCAAAACTGGCGTGATGAAGCCTGCGTCCGTGCGGCTGGGCTCGGCGAGCATGAGATAGGCCTTGAGGGCCTGGTGGCCGTCGAGGGCCGCTTGGTTGGTGTGTTCGCTCACCTCGCTGGTCTGCATCTGGCCCAGGTCCATCAACTTGGCTTCGAGCTGGTTTTGGATGGGCGTGATGAGCAAACGACTGGCGGACTGGCCGTAGGGAGTCCAGAGCGCGGCGAGGGTGGCGCGGTCCTGGTTCAGGCCGAAGCGGGTCCAGAGCGGGGCGTGCTGGTTGACACGGTGTTCGTAGAGTTTGATGCGGTGTTGAACGGCCAACAGGGCGCGCAGCCCAGAGGCAGCATCGGGGGCGGTCTTGAGCGAATGCAATGCTTGCCCGGTCAGATGGACTTCGTGGGCGTTGGTCAAGGCGGAGACGGTCATGCCGGTGGTCCACACGCCGACGACCACGAGCACAACGGTGCTGAAGACCGTGACGGGGTGCAGGCCGACGCGCTGGCCCCGCGCTCTGCGTGACAGTTGGGCAAGGTGCTGCCAGATGGCCAGATCGGCACCCGTTTCCTCGCTTTGCCCGCTCAGCCGGTCCAGCGGATACGGCGCGAAGAAGGCGCCGCGAATCGGTTGGTGGTGACGCGCCTTGCTGCCGACGCTGGCGATCCAGGCGGCCAGCAAGGTGCTGCGTTTGTCCAGGCGTTGAGACAGTTCGGCGAGGTAGCTGTCGTAAACGTTCGCAGCGATTCCGGCGATACCGCGCTGACTCAGTTGGTCGCGCAGTGAGAGCAAGGCGTTCGCGATGGCGGTGGCGTCTTGCGGGGGGCGGCGCTCGAGGTTGAATTCGCTACCGATGATGGGAATGGTGCCGTCGTTGGCGGCATCGGCTCCCGCTACGTCGAGCACGTAGACGGGTGCGGACCATTTGAGCGTTGCCGCAATGCGGGCGAGGGTGAGGCTGTCTGTGCTTGTGCCGCGTTGCCTGGAGGTCAGCGCCACATCGCCGTCCTTGATCAGCACGATGCCGTCGATGGGCCGATTCGGGCGGAGTTTGCGGAGTTGTTTCAGCCAGGCGGGGTCGGGTTGGGTGTCATGGCCTGTTCCGTTCCAGAGCAGGATGGCGTCGTCTGTTTGGAGCCAGCCATGGTCCTCAAGGCTGGGCAGAAGACGCTGTACGGTCGCCTTGTCGCCAGTGAGCAGCAGCCACGGTTGGCGAGTGCGCCAGCGCCAGCCGTGGTCAGCACGCAGATGCTCTCGCAGGCTATGCAGCGGATGAGTGACACCTGGGTGAGACGTTGCCGATTGGACATCACCGCCTGCCGGTGGCGCAAACCGTTCTCGCTCGATCAACGCGGCCAAGGTTCTCGCGTCTGTCGCCCGCCACGGATAGAGCGCAATCAGCGCGCCCACTACGGCACAGCCAAGGAAGGTGACGGCCAGGCGATGTGACTGGAGCCATTGCACCACCAACCCACGATCGGCGGTGAAGTACACCACACCGGCCACCGCGATCAACACGGCCAACACAACCAGAATTGACCCAAACTTCGACAGTCTTTTCATACCAGCTCACTTTGACCGGCAATGCCGGCACTCACCGTGCCAATGACGATGGACCCCGCGCCACCCGCGGATACGACAATCTGCGGCCGCTGCCGGTTTACAGCGGCCTGTGCGGCCAGCCCTAGCGCGATCCAGCCACTGATTGGCCCGGCTCGCCCCGCGACTTCGTCCAACTTGTGTTCGTGAACCTCGCACGCCTGCGCTGCATGACCGCCCCGCAGCGCGCTGGCCGCGGCAAGCACAACGCCCTGCGCATATCCGTCCAACCCGGAGTGCCAGATGTCCGCCTGTGCCCCGGGCTGGCATTGCATCTCTTGGAATTTGGTGAAATCGCCGTGCAGCGATGCGACATCAGACACCATGGGGCGGAACAGGCATGCATCGGCTGGCATGGCGGCGTTATCGGCCTGCGTCGGCCGCAGCCATAACGCGACGGCGCCTTCACTGAACACCGATGATTCGGCGCGGTCGATGCGTTGTGCGGCAATCAGCAAGAGCGGTGCATGCCATTGTTGGTCGATCCAATCTCCCAGCCGCTCGAAACCGGCCCCGGCATGCATCTGCGCATCCAGCGGCTTGGCGACTGCGATCTGTTCGAGCAAACGCTGCATCTCGCTGGAAGCGTCAAAGCCACCATCCCGCAACGCGGCTTCTGTTGTGGCGTCGAGCAGAATTCGGACGTTGAGCGTGCCTTGGGTGGCTGCAATGTCTTTGGCAACGCGCTCGACAACGACCCCAAGCAGATGGGTCAGCCATTTCTGTGGCGTGTCGGCGAAGGGAAGCCCCAGGGGCACGGCACGGTCCAGGTTGACTGGCAGTCGTTTGCGATCATTCAGCCAGTGGTCTGCGTGTCCGCCGGCAGCGAGGAAGACATTGACCCTGGAGACCCATTGACGGCGTCGGCACCATGCGTGCCAATCGCGCGTGAGCAGGGCAATCTGCCGATCCCATGCCTCTTTGCGGCTGCGCGCACGCTCATACGCGGCAAGCCGAATACCAAACGTTGCTGCAAACACCAGCGCCGGTGCGCCGACAATGAGCAGCCAAAAATCGACGGATTGCGTCGTCTTCGATTGCGGCCATAGCGTCAGCACCAAGCCCGCGCCAGCCAGCATGATGACCACGAACAACAGCAACCAGGTGGTCCACTTGGGCGGCTCGGGCTCCGGCAACGGGCGCAATACGGGAATCGGCCAAGGCATGCTTATCCGACCAGGGCAGCGGATTGCGTGGACAGGACCCGGCATCCGCAAGCGGCTCGGCAACCGTGGACGACAAGGTACTTGCCGTCCCAAAACATGGTTTCATCGGCTTCGACGATGGGATTGACGCCGTGACCGTCGATACGGCAATGGACCAGATCACCAATCTGCGCGGCGGGTTTGCCGTTTTCGAAGAGGTTGGAGGTGGCAGTCATGACGTAGCCGTCGCGGTCCAACGGGTCGCCTTGGTAGATGAGGCCTTTCATTAGAGAGTCCTGAACGATACGAAAGATAACGGTGAGCTTGTTTAACCTCGGCCAACGAGCAAGAACAGCCAAACCACGCCAGCCAGATTGGCGAGCAGCAGCAGGATGAACGGCACCTCCTTCGCAACGATGGATTTGCGTTGAGGTTTTGCGCCAGGCGGTGGGCACATTGGCCCGCCTTGGGCTGCGTAGGCTTCAAGCCGCTGCGGCCAGCGTGGAACGCGGTTGGTCCACGAGGCGATGTAGTCAGCCACGGAAAACAGGAAGAAGGTCGTGCCGATGACACCAAAGAGGATGAAAGCCACAAAGTAGATGCCCACCCCTTTGCTTGAATCCGCTTCGCGTACCGCATCCAGGCAGCTGACAAGGTTGAACAGTTCGCGCAGGTTCCTGCGATGCTGCAGGTAGTTCTTGCAGGGCTGCGGGCCATCCTCCATGAAGCGGCGCACGAATTCGTACTTGGCGATGACGCTCTGGTCGTCGAGGAACGCTGGGCCGATTTGCACCATGCGTGGGTGCCAACCATCTACCTTGACTTCTCCATCGGCGTCCAAATCCACCAGTTTCAGGGTGTGGAAGGTGTGGACGCTCACGTTGGCGGCCGTGGCGCTCTGCACCACTGGCGTGAGTAGGTCCCAGTCCAACTCCATCGGCTCACGCTTGCCGGTGAACACCCACACCTTGCGGCGCACACGGTCGAAGCGCGCGGGGGCGTCGGTGTGGCCGAAGAAGCCTCCTAGAAACACGGTGAGTAGTAGTGCGAATCCTGGAACAATTAATAGTGGAAGTACGATATCAACGACGCCTCCGAACCACTCACGTCGTTCAACTACCCTGTGCCAATGCTCCGCCGAAAATACGTTGAGGATCATCGACGGAATTATTAGGATGCATGCCCCCACCCCCATCAACCCAATGACTCCCACCGCCCCTTTCATTCCGGAGATACCTTGCCCGATTTCCAACGTGGTGGCATTCATGCGGTAGACCATGTCGTCCCCGTCTGGGACGACGCCCGTGTCCTGGCGTACCGACGCCAAGATGCGCCAGTTGCGGAACGCTTTCTCGATGCCCTTGGGGCGAATCTGGCGGCGGGTCCATCGCATCCACCAGTTGGGCCGGGTTGTCGTTTGTGTGCTTTGCATCAGTGTCATCGATCAGATCACGGTGAGATTGCTTAACCTCGGTCAACCAGAGAGAACAGCCAAACCACGCCGGCCAGATTGGCGAGCAGCAGCAGGATGAACGGCACCTCCTTCGCAACGATGGATTTGCGTTGAGGTTTTGCGCCAGGCGGTGGGCACATTGGCCCGCCTTGGGCTGCGTAGGCTTCGATCCGCTGCGGCCAACGCGGGATGCGGTTGGTCCACGAGGCGATGTAGTCCGCCACGGAGAACAGGAAGAAGGTCGTGCCGATGACACCAAAGAGGATGAATGCCACAACGTAGATGCCCACCCCTTTGCTTGAATCCGCTTCGCGTACCGCATCCAGGCAGCCGGCAAGGTTGAACAGTTCGCGCAGGTTCCTGCGATGCTGCAGGTAGTTCTTGCAGGGTTGCGGGCCATCCTCCATGAAGCGGCGCACGAATTCGTACTTGGCGATGACGCTCTGGTCGTCGAGGAACGCTGGACCGATTTGCACCATGCGTGGGTGCCAACCATCTACCTTGACTTCTCCATCGGCGTCCAAATCCACCAGTTTCAGGGTGTGGAAGGTGTGGACGCTCACATTGGCGGGCGTGGCGCTCTGCACCACTGGCGTGAGTTGGTCCCAGTCCAATTCCATCGGCTCACGCTTGCCGGCGAACACCCATACCTTGCGGCGCACACGGTCGAAGCGCGCGGGGGCGTCGGTGTAGCCAAAGACGGCGTTCAGGAAAAGACTCGTGAACACAAGGAAAAGGGGAAAGCCAGCCAATACAAATACTGGTAATAAAAAATACGAAGCAAACTGATCAAACAGGCCGTTTGCCGCTCGCCAGTAGTCTGCTGACAGCATGTCGGAGACCCCTCCGAGAACTAGCCCACCTGTTGCGACAATTCCGACCATCCCAGCAAATACAATTCCCCCCTTGATACCGCCAATGCCCTGCCCAATCTCAAGCGTCGTGGTATTCATGCGATAGACCATGTCATCGCCATTCGGCGCAGTACTCGTGCCCTGGCTTACCGAGCCCAGTACGCGCCACTGTCGAAACGCTTTCTCGATGCCCTTGGGCCGAATTTGGCGTCGGCTCAGTCGTCGCACCCACCAGTTGAGCTTAGCTGCCATATTTGTGTTCTGCATCAACGTGGCTTCCCTTTAGAACGCAACCAACTCCGGCACCCATCCCCGCTTGGCCTGATGGTCCAGCGGCTCGGACGCGAACCCTTGGTGGGGTACAGCACGTAGACGTAGCCGCGATCGAGTTGACGCAGGATGTACTGGGAGCCCTTGAGCGTCTTGTCCGTGACGTGATCGCCCAGGGGCTTGGGCAGCGGCGCAGCGTCACTCGCCCCATTCGGGACAACGGCGTACCGTACCGGCAGCAGGGCCAAGCCTTCTTTTTGGCAATTCGGACACGGCATTGACTTAGCCCCGCCCAACCGAAGAAAACAGCCAGACCACCGCTGCGACATGGCCCAAGCCCACCAAGATGAACGGCACCTCCTTGAGTGCGAAAGGCTTGTTCTGCGGCTGCGCTCCCGGCGGTGGAAGCATTGTTCCGCCTTCGGCTGCGTAGGCTTCAATCCGCTGCGGCCAGCGAGGGATGCGGTTGAGATTCGAGGCAATGTAGCCCGCCATCGAGAACAGCATCAGAGGGGTGCAAAGCACGCCATAGACTATGAGCGGGACAAAAATGTGGCTGAATGGGCTGGCGTCAGGGCCACCCCACTTGAACTCTCGCGCAACGGTCAATTGATCGGCAAAGTTCAGTGCCTCGCGCAGGTTGCGTTTGTGCTGGGGGTAGTGCTTGCAGGGTGGCAGCCGGTGTGGGCCGTCGTCCATGAACTGACGTACGTATTCATAGTTGGCGAGCGTTTGACTCTCCAGCAGCGAGCCTTCGCCTATCCAGACCATGCGCGGTAGCCAGCCTTCCATCCTGACTTCCCCCTGCGCGTCCAGATCGACCAGCAGCACCGAGCACACCTTGTTGAGGCTGAAGGCTCCCGCGGTGCAGGTTTGCAGCACGGGCTTGAGCCGGTCCCAGTCAAACTCCAGCGGCGCTTGCTTGCCCTGGAATGCCCAGACCTTGCGGCGTTTGCGATCGAAGCGCACCAGCTTTTCCGTGTAGCCAAAGAAATCGGTGAGGAAAACGCGTAGGAATGCCCAAGCCATGGGGATGGAAAGGGCGAGAATCGGTGCCATCACCAATAGAAATACGGCATCTTCGTTCTTCAAGTAGGCGCTGAAACTTTCCGCGAAAGCGAGCGGCAAAAAAACACCAACCCATACACCTACCATGCACCCGAATCCCAGCAACCCACCAAGGCCCATCATGCCCTTCTGGCCATTGCTCCCCTGCCCAATCTCCAGCGTTGTGGCATTCATGCCGTACACGAGGTAGTTGCCGTCAGGCTTGACGCCCGCACCCTGATAGACCGTGCCGAGCGATCGCCATTGCCGCACGGTGTTCTCCAGCCCTTTCGGGCGGATCTGGCGCTGGTAGTGACGCTTCCACCAGCCCGGTTGACGAGGCTTCTTGTTGTTGGCGCTCTGTTCCATCGCTTAGCCCCGCCCAACCAGAGAGAACAGCCAGACCAGCGCTGCGACATTACCCAAGCTCATCAAGATGAACGGCACCTCCTTGAGTGCGAAAGGCTTGTTCTGCGGTTGCGCGCCCGGCGGTGGAAGCATTGTTCCGCCTTCGGCTGCGTAGGCTTCAATCCGCTGCGGCCAGCGCGGGATGCGGTTGAGATTTGAGGCAATGTAGCCCGCCATCGAGAACAACATCAGAAGGGTGCCAAGCAGACCGACGATGATAAGCGGGAGAAAAAAGTCGCTGAATGGTCTGGCGTCGGGGCTACTCCACTGGAACTCTCGCGCATCAGTCAACTGATCGCCAAAATTCAGTGCTTCGCGCAGGTTGCGCTTGTGCTGGGGGTACTGCTTGCAGGGTGGTAGCCGGTTTGGGCCGTCGTCCATGAACTGACGTACATATTCGTAGTTGGCGAGCGCTTCACTCTCCAGCACCGATCCTTTGCCTATCCAAACCATGCGCGGTAGCCAGCCTTCCATCCTGACTTCGCCCTGTGCGTCCAGATCGACCAGCAGAACCCAGCACACCTCGGCGACGCTGAAGGCTCCCGTCGTGCAGGTTTGCAGCACGGGCTTGAGCTGGTCCCAGTCAAACTCCAGCGGCGCTTGCTTGCCCTGGAATGCCCAGACCTTGCGGCGTTTGCGGTCGAAGCGCACCAGCCTTTCCGTGTAGCCAAAGAAATCGGTGAGGAAAAGGCGTGAAAGCACGAATGACATCGGGAAGGCGAGTACAAAGATGAAGATTTGCATCACCATCCAAAACCAATCTCCGTCAGCGATTAGGCGAGGCCAAACTCCCTGGATCACCACCTCATTGATCATTTGCAGCCAACAGAAAAGCGCCGCTGCGGCGCCGACCAACGCTCCCAGGCCCATCATGCCCTTCTCGCCATTGGTGCCCTGCCCAATCTCCAGCGTTGTGGCATTCATGCCGTACACGAGGTAGTTGCCGTCAGGCTTGACTCCGGCGCCCTGATAAACCGTGCCGAGCGATCGCCATCGCCGCACGGTGTTCTCCAGCCCTTTCGGGCGGATCTGGCGTTGGTAGTGACGCTGCCACCAGCTTGGCTTGCTGCATGTCCTGGAATCTGTTGTCTGTCGCATTGCTTCCTCGTTACGGCATCAGGGCCATGTCGTATATCCATCCACGCTTCACCTCGACAGGTTGCTTGTCGAACGGGATCACTAAGTCGGGTTGCGTTTGAGGGTCTGGCTGATATGCCAGTTGAATGCGGGCACCTTCGTACTGCCACGAATCCACCCGCAAGGTGCCCGCGTACTCGTAGCCTTGACGTGCGTCGCCTCGCAGGCGGGGCGCGTCTTCCCAGTAAAAATCCTGGGGAGCAGGCTTGCCTGCTGGCATGGGCCGGAGTTCGGGCATGTGTGGGTCAAGCAGACCAGCCGGAACATTGACGGGGCGAATGATTTCTCCGTTCAGCACGGTTTTGCGCACCTGGCCTGTCGCATCGAGCAGCTCGATCGTCGCTTGCAAAACGCTGGATGTGGAAGCGGCTGGCAAGGTCAGTTTGAAGCTGACATAGTCAAAGCCAGCCGGCCCTGCATTGAAGCCCACGCCGCGCGGCATCCCGACCCAATTCGTTTCCAGCCGGTAGGCATACTGAATCTTGCTCAGTTCTTCCTTTTCCTTGCTCGGGCCGTAGCGGTCTTTGGTGGCGGTGCCATAGTAGCTGTGTTTGATCCAGTCTTCGAGTGGGGTGTATTCGGCTTCGGAACCCTGCCAAGCAAGCCAGAAGGCCGCACCAACCAGCCCGACGACCAACAGGGTCCAGCCGAAAACCGGAATGCTAAACAGAGCGCCGGCACCTGAGGCTCCTGCAATCGTGCCGAGGAATCCAGCACCTCCAGCCGCCAGAAAAAGATACCCAGCCCTTTTGTAATACTTCTCGGCATCATCGTTATCTTTAGCCTCCTGATCCTCCGCCTTGAAGAGCATCTGCACCCCCTCGGCCAGCGCCGTCGCTACCACCAACCCCCCACCTAAACGCGAAACCACCTGAAGAAGCGTGGCTTGCGGGAGCACCCCCTTCCTCAACCCCATCGAAGTCAGCTCAGACACCGCGCCGGAAAAGCCCAACACGCCCGCGAGCAGCCCAGACCAGGCATCGCCCGCACGGTCTAGCCCGTTCGGGCCGGTCATGCTCTTTCCTACAGCGGCCAGGTTCAGGCTGGCCAGCACAAAGCCCACCCATGGCAGCCCCGTCTTGGCAAACGCCAGCAGTTTCTGGAACGGATTCACCGTTGTCAGGCTCTGTGGTGGGGGCAATGCCAGCGGTGCCGTTGGTTTAACCTGCAGCGCAGCTTGGGCGGCCCCCTGTTCGGGCAACCACATCTGCAAGATGGTTTGACGTAGGGTGGTGCTCTCCCGCGACCAGTGCACGATGCCATCGGCGCTGGCGATGTAGACCCGCCGCCCTGTCTTTGCTTCGGCTTGCATGAGCCTGAGTGCCGCTCCCTTGGGCGACCCCCAAACTCCACGCTGCAGGGCGACGATCAGCTCTTCGGCGTGCTTGACTTCAACACCAAGCGGAGAAAATTTCGTGTTGGTGACGGCGGTGGACATCACCATCAGGTAGTACCCGACCTTGCGATACAACTCGGGGTGGCTTTGGATCAACCGTGGCAGTTGCGCTGCCGTCGCCACGGAGACGGTAGCCAGCGCTGGCGCGGGCGCGTGTTTTTCGCGCCAGGCCTGATATTCCTCGTGCGCGTCAATCAGCCCTTTGACGGTGTCATGGGCCTTTTCCATCTTGCCGATCTCGGGCAGGCCCGGGCCGGTGAAGTAGGTCCACAGGCTGGGCGCGGCGCTGCCCAGTGCGCCCCACAGCGGCGTGTGCGGATCTTGCGGGTTGGCGGCAAACCACAGGTCCCACAGGTTCTGTTCTGCTTTGGTCTTGCCCATGCCGTGCACGCAGGCTGCAAAGGCGTCCAGCCGGTCCTTAGCGGATTGTTCGTCCTTGCCGTCGAAGTCGTGCCAGCGACGGTCTGTGTCACAGGCCTTGTTCCATTTGGCGACGTCGTCGCTTGCGGTGTCGATACGTTGGTCGCGGGTCCTGACTTCTTGTTCATAGCTGTCGCGGTCGGCCTTGAGCCGGTCGGCCTTGTACAGCGGCGATTTGCCCTGGAAGCGCTCCTTCCAGACTGCGGCGTGGCCGTTCTTTTCGTAGAGCGCCTTGCAGCCTTCGATGACATCGCCCACGAAGCGCTCGCGCATGCGGGTGGGGTCGCCTTGGTACTTCACCAGCTTGCCGGCCTCGATGTTGCGGAAGTGGTTCAGCTCAGCGGTGATGCCGATGGGGTCGAACAGCGCGAGGATGTAGCCCTTGCCGCCCGTCTTGGCGGCAATCGCGGCCATGCGTTCGGCAATGGGGCAGGCATCGTCGTGCCGGGCGTTGAGCGGAGCGAGGAACTGGCCGTTGTCGTGGAGCTTCTTCCAGGCGTCTGGCTTGGCAAAGTCGGCGACATGTTTGACCAGGTTCTCGGGCGTGGCGGGCAGCGCATGCTGGACCGCGCCGCCCGCCAGCGCGGCCTTGACGTCGAGCTTTTGCATGCGCGGCTCGGGCGTCTTCTCCAAGACGTCGAGCACGTTCTTTGGCAGACGGTAGCGGCTGAAGGCGATCCAGACGTGCTTGATGTACTTTGCGCCCCGAATGGCGATGGTTTGCGCGGAGTGGTCTTCCTTGTTCTGCTTGCAGCGCTGGTCCAGCGGCTTGTCCGTGGGCGTGACAGGAACTTTGACGGGGTCGTCGTAGATATTCATGCACGCGTCCGGACCCACTTCATAGATGGTCCAGCGGCTCGGACGCGTGCCCTTGGTGGGATACAGCACGTAGACGTAGCCGCGATCGAGCTGACGCAGGATGTACTGGGAGCCCTTGAGCGTCTTGTCCGTGACGTGCTCGCCCAGGGGCTTGGGCAGCGGCGCGGCATCACCAGCTTCGTTAGGCGCTACGGCGTAGCGTACCGGCAGCAGGGCCAGGCCTTCTTTCTGGCAATTCGGACACGGCATGCATCAGGCTCCTGGGTGACTTGCGCGCGCAAGTTCACTGGCGATGCGTTGCCAGGTTGCGTCGTCTTGGCTGTCTAGCCACTCGGCAAACGAGTCGCCGTGGCGGGCCACTTCGGCCAGTGCCGACGACACTTCGGGGTGTCGATCAAACTTGGGATGGCATAGCACCGCCTGGATAGCGAATGCCGTGAGGTCAGATGTTTCCGTCAATCCGTGGACGACGCTGGCCCGGTCGAGTGCGCTCAGCAGTGCATCGATGTGGCGCGAATCGTTGTTCATGCGGCGCAGCGCCATGTTCAGCGCCTCGATGGAGGCGACACCCTGGCGCTGTGCATGGGTCATGAACCAGACGGGCGCGGGGGATTCCACTTCGTCGCTTTGAGACAAAACGTCGAGTTGCCGATGCGCATTGAGGTACGCCCAGTGCTTGAGCACCGGCAACCCGTTAAAGAACTGTGCCGGACGCAGCCACCGGAACAGATGCGTCATGACGCGCGGGTCGTAGTAGCGGAACAGCAGTGTTTGGGTTTCGTCCAGCATCAGCGTGGCCTTCTGGCCGAGCGCCTGTGCCAGCGGTTGAACATCGCCTACGTACGAAACCCACGCACATACGCTACGCGCGATGCCGGTACCTGCATGCCATGCATCGGCTTCATTTGCAGCCAGCTCGATCGAGCGCGCGAGCAGTGCATCTCCCACCTTCACAGGCAGCAGGTAAGGACGCATGTCCTGAACGACCTTGTCTTCAGGCAGCGGCAGGGCGTGCGTTGTCAGTTTTTCCGCCAGGCGTGGTTCAGCAAATGGATCACCCAGTGCGGGATCGATAAGGACGGCGTGACGCAGTGCCGGATCGCCAAGCTGGCGCTCAATGGCTTCGCGCAATGGTGTCGTCATGGGCGGGCTCGGTTCAGACAAAGGCGCCTCCGGCCGAGGTGGCGCGTTGCAACGCAGCGGCGCAACTAAGTACGTCGAAAGACTTGGATGCCCCGCCAACACTTCCGGCGCCGCTCTTCTGCAAGGTGATGCAGTTCAGCTTGACGTCCCCGGGGCACGTCAACTCGATATTGCCGCCCGCGAGTTTGATTTCAGCACCGCCGCATCGCAGTACCAGGCTGCCGCTGGCATCCACCTGAACCTTGCCGCTGGAGGAGAGCAGGTGCATATCCTGGGCAGACGTCAATTCCATGCTGCCGTTCTGGGCCTGCAGCTGCTGCGTTCCTTGGGCAGCGATCAACTTCATGCCACCCGCATTGGCAAACACGGAGACCACCTGGCCGGCTGCCACGGTGAAGTTCTCCATGGTGCCGATATCGATGTGCTCGCCGGCGGTCAGGGTGACGTTCTTGCCTGCGCTGTGCTGTGCTGGATCGTCTCCGGGGTTGCAAGTGCAATGGCAGCCGGGGCGGAGACGAGGACGGCGGGGGCCTTGAGCCCCTTGAGCACCGAATTCATGGTGCTTTCCTGACTTTTGAGGTCGGCGATTTGTGCCTGCGCCAGCTCGACCATCTCGGCCAGCACCTGCATTTGCGTCAAGGCGCTGGCAAGCAGGCTTTCGGCCTGCTGCATGTCCAACTGCTGCCCAGACGCCCTCGGCTGGTCATCCGCGGAAATGAACAATCCTTTGCCACTGCGAATTGCACCCCAGCCGGACGTCCGCAGCTCGAAACCCTCACCCCGCTTCTCTCGCCGCCCATCGGTCGTGTTGCCACGGACCATATGCCCCAGCGTGAGCTGGCTCTTGCCCGAATGCTCGGTCGAGAGCTTGACGTGCTCTTTCCCGCTCAGATCCTCCATCTCCAGCTTGTTGTCACTCTGGGTCCGAATCACGTTTCGGCTGTACCAGCCGTCCTTGTTCGTGATGAGGTCAGGGTCAACGCTGTGGTGGTGCGCGGCGACAATTTCGGGTCTGTCCGGGTCGCCATTGACGAAGGCAATCACTACCTCGGTGCCGTCGAGTAGCGGGAAGTGGGCGCCCGTCTGCAAGCCGCCGGCAAATGACTTGGCAAGCCGCAGCGGCACGCTCTCGCCGCCTTTGGGCCAGCGCTCGTCAAAGTCGAAATCGAACCTCACCGTGTAATGCCCGTCCCTGGTCAGGTAGGCGTATTTGTATTTGTTGGGTGATGTGACGCGCGCGGAGAGCGTGCCGGCGATGCGCGGCCACTTCGCCTCGTCGATTTTCAGGCGGAAGCGCCGGTCACTTGGGATGGCCTTGTAGGAATTGGCGTAGGCCCTGTCACGGGCGCCGCTGTGCGCGACTTCGATGACGACTTGCCCGTGGCGCGCGTCGGGCAAGGTGTGGTCCATGCGCAGGATGCGCGCGGGCCGCAGTTCGAGTACATTGCTCTGTCCTTCGTAGACCACCTGCCAGGCAATCGCGGCCTCATGGCGCAACTGCGCTTCCCACTTGGCGTCATCCCAGGTTAAGGCGTGGGCGCCCCATACATACGGCTGCCCATAGGTGGTTTGGTCCTGATAGGCAATGTTCGCCTCGCCCTTGATGCGTTCCCATGCATTGGCCGGGTTGTAGTCCGCAACCAGGAAGGATTTCGGGACGGTTTGCGTGTGCGTTTGCAGGCCGAAGACGGCTTCCCGCCCCGAGGCCTCCAGCCCCGCGGTCTCCCGATAGGCGATCGTGCGTTGGGGTTCATAGAGGTAGCCATCGACGTCATCCGAGAAAACTTGCACGTCCCCGTGCTTGCCTTCCACCGTGTAGCTGTAGAGACCTTCTTTCTCCATCAGCAGATGGATGTAGTCCCAATCAGTCTGCTGGTATTGCATGCGAAACGCATGCTTTGCGTACGACTTCCTGCGCAGCTTGAACAGGAATTGGTGACCGCGCAGTTCATGCCGCCGCAGGATCTCTTCAATGATCTCGGGCGCCGTCTTGTTCTGAAAGATGCGCGTCGAAGTTGTGAGTCTTAGCTTGGCGGTATGGGCCTCGACCACCAGCCTGTAACTGCTGAAGTCGGCCGTGGTCTTCAGCTTCGAGAAGCTGGAAATCCAGCCGGACCATTTGCGTGGCTCGCCGCCCTCGATCGGATTGATGGAGAAGCTGGCATCGCGTCCCAGATAATCGGCGCGCGCCAGGTCTTCCCGGTGCGTGAGTTCGATGGTGATGCGGTAGGGCTCACTCATGCGCTCGACCGCATCGAACGACACCACCGACAGCGCCACGCCGTTTGCTGGACCAATCACCTCCAGGCGATAGGGCTGGTGGCCCGTTACCAGGCGCGTGCCACGCTCAAGGGTAGTCTCCAGCCAATCTGCCATCGTCGCTCGCCTTGCGGTGTCGTAGTGGAAGACTCGGCACTACGCCGAGCACGAAACCGAGCAAGATAAGCAATCTGGTGGAAAGCGTAGAAGCGATCTGACTGCGAGTTGACGAGAGTTAAGAAATTAGTCGTCAAGCGAGAATTCCTGACACGCTTTCACGGCTAGTCCAGCTGGATGCGCGCCGCCCGGACGATTTCTGCCCATTTGGGCGTGTCGTTGCTGACCACCGTGGCCAGTTCCGTGGGCGTGGACGCCACGGGCTGGAGCCCCATGGCGGCGAGCCGCTGGGTGATATCGGGCTGCCGGGTGATGCGGGCAATCTCTGCAGACAGGCGGTCGGCAATCTCGCGCGGCGTGCCGGCGGGCAGGAAAAACCCGAACCATCCGTTGGGCTCGAAGCCGCTGAGGCCAGCCTCGGCAAAGGTGGGCACGGCGGGCAGGGCGGCATGGCGCTGCGTGCCGGTGATGGCCAGCACGCGGAACTTGCCGCCCGCCAGGTAGCTGTTGGCAGAGGTCACGTCGATGAACGCAGAATCCACCTGCGCACCGAGCACGTCGCTGACCAGCGGTGCGGCGCCCTTGTACGGGATGTGCACGAGGTCGATGCCGGCGCGCATCTTGAACTGCTCGCCGTGCAGGTGCGAAGACGTGCCGTTGCCATAGGAGCCATAGCTGAGCTTGCCGGGGCTGGCCTTGGCCAGCGCGATGAATTCGGCCAGCGTGCGCGCCGGCACGCGCGACGGCACCACGAACAGGTCTGACGAGCGTGCCACCAGCGAGACCGGCACGAAATCGCGCTCGACGTTGTACGGCATCTTCCGGTACAGGCTTGGCGACTGGATCATCGCGGTGATGGCCAGCAGCAGCGTGTAGCCGTCCGGCGCGGCCTTGGCCACGATGTCGTTGCCAAGGATGCCGCTGGCGCCGGGCTTGTTGTCCACCACCACGGGCTGCTTCCACGCCTGCGCAAGCTGCTGCCCGATCAGGCGCGCAATGGTATCGGCGCCGCCGCCAGCGGGGTAGGGCACCACCAGGCGCAGCGGGCGGTTCGGATAGGCGCCTTCGCCGTACGCCGGCCAACTTGCCAGCGTGGCGGCGCCGCCCAATGTGGTGGCCAAAGCGGCGGCCTGGCCGAACCAGCGTCTCCTGCCGTATTGCATGTCAGTCTCCTTGGTCTGCTCTGGGTCTGGTATCGGGGGCGGCGCTTGCGGTGACGCCCGAGGCGGCCAGCGTTGCCACCTGCGCATCGTCGTAGCCGAGCGCATTGAGAATGTCGCGTCCTTCCTTGCCTAGGGCCCCGCCGGCGTGGCGATAGACCGGCGGCGTGGCCGAGTACCGCACCGGATGGGCGATCTGGCGCAACGTGCCGCCGGCATCAGGCACCGGCACGTCGATGACCATGCCGCGCGCCCGCAACTGCGGATGGGTGGCGGCTTCCTCCAGCGTCAGCACCGGCTCCACGCAGCAGTCGACTTGCGCAAAGCGCTCGCACCAGTGCGCGAACGGCTGGCTGCGGAAAGCCTGTGCGATGTGGCGCTTCAGCGCGGGCATGTCCGTCTGGGCCAGGGCGAGCCATTCGGGGTGTTCCATCGCCTCGCAGAAGCACTGCAGGAACTGCGCCTCCAGGCTGCCCACCGAGAAATGCCGGCCATCGGCCGTGGCGTAGTAGTCGTAGAAGCTGCCGCCGTTCAGGCGCTCCGACTCGGGGCGCGGCGCCGCGCCACCGGCCAGGTAAGCGGCCCCCGACATGGCGTTGAGGCTGAATGCCGCATCGGTCATGCTGACGTCCAGGTACTGTCCTTCACCGGTGCGATGCCGGTGCGCCAGCGCGGCCAGGATGGCGAGGGCCGCGTGCAGGCTGCCGCCCGCCACATCCGCTACCTGGATGCCCAGCGGTGCGGGGCCGCCGCCCTCGGGCGTGTTGCGTCCACTATGGCTGGCGGCGCCGGCCACCGACAGGTAGTTGATATCGTGACCCGCGCGGTCTCGGTACGGGCCGTCCTGGCCGTAGCCGGTGATCGAGCAATAGATCAGGGCCGGGTTCACGGCGCGCAGCCGGGCGTAGTCGAGCCCCAGACGGGCCATCACGCCGGGCCGGAACTGCTCGACCACGATGTCGTGCGTGTGCAGCAAGCGATGCACCACCTCGATGGCCTCGGGCCGCTTGAGGTCCAGCGCCAGCGAGCGTTTGTTGCGGTTCAGCCAGGCATGCGCGGCCGACACGCCGTGGCGCTGGGGTGCCAGCCGCCGCACCGGATCGCCCCTCGTGGGCGATTCGATGCGGATCACCTCGGCGCCAAGGTCCGCCAGCGCCAGCGTGGCGAACGGCCCGGGCAGCAGCGTGGAAAAGTCGAGGATCTTCAGCCCTGCCAGCGGTCCGCTCATGTCCCGGTCGTCCGTGATGTGGAAGTCGGCCCGATTCTTCCACCGCCGGCGGCGCACTGTCTTGGTTCGTTAGGACCAATTGCACTGCAACATGCAAATTGGTTCGTTCGGCGCACGACAGCCCGGCGGCGCGTCCGTACAGTCGACTCCCGAGACATCGACGCTGGCCTGCCGCGCCGTTGCCCACGCGGCACTGGCGCAGGCATCACATCAAAGGAGACGAGGAATGTACCTGACGCAGGGGCTGCATCGCTGCATGCAGCAGACGCCAGATCACCGCGCCACCGTATTCGCCGGCCGCACCCGCACGTTCCGCCAGCAGCATGACCGCGTGGCGCGGCTGGCCAGCGCGCTGCGCGCCCAGGGCATGGGCCCGGGCGACCGCGTGGGCATGCTGGCGCTCAACTCGGACCGCTATATCGAATACATGCTGGCGGTGTGGTGGGGCGGCGGCGTGCTGAACCCGGTCAACATCCGCTGGAGCGTGCCCGAAATCGTCTATTCGCTCGATGACTGCGACACGCACATCCTGATCGTCGACGACCAGTTCGTGCCGATGGTGCCAGGCATCCTTGCCGGTGCGCGCCGCCCGCCGTGCGTGATCTACGCCGGCGAACAGCGCGCGCCAGACGGCATGCTCGACTACGAGGCGCTGATCGCGGACGCCAGCCCCATCGAGGATGTGTTCCGCGGTGGCGAGGACCTGGCCACGATCATGTACACGGGCGGCACCACGGGCAAGCCCAAGGGCGTGATGCAGTCGCACCTGAACCTGTGGGCCTCGGCCGTCTCGCGCATGGCCGAGTTCCGCGAGGGGCAGCGCACGTTCGTGTCGCTGCACGTGGCGCCGCTGTTCCATACCGCCGCGATGGCACGGGCCGTGGGCCACATCGTGGCCGGCGATGTGCAGGTGATCCAGCCCGGCTTCGTGCCGGCCGAGCTGCTGGCCACCATCGAGCGCGAGCGCATCGAGGAACTGCTGCTGGTGCCCACCATGCTGCAGGCCGTGCTGGACGATCCCGCATTCGGCCGGCACGACGTCTCCAGCCTGCACCGCGTCTTCTATGGCGCCTCGCCGATCTCGGCCGGGCTGCTCGACCGTGCGCTGGCGGCCATGCCTGACGTGGCCTTCTTCCACGCGTATGGCATGACCGAAACCTCGCCGCTCATCTCGGTGAATCCGCCGGCCAACCACGGCGCCGCGGCGCGCGCCAGCGGCCTGTATCGCTCGGCCGGGCGCGCCAGCTACGGCGTGACGATGCGCATCGTGGACCCGGAAGGCAACGAGGTGCCGCGCCACACGGTGGGCGAGATCGTGGTGCGCGGGGCCAACGTCACCAAGGGCTACTGGAACCGCCCGCAGGAGACCGCGCAGGCCCTGCGCGACGGCTGGCTGCACACCGGCGATGGCGGCTACATGGACGACGACGGCTACCTGTTCATCGTCGACCGGCTCAAGGACATGATCGTCACGGGCGGCGAGAACGTGTATTCGGCGGAAGTCGAGAGCGTGCTGTCGCTGCATCCGGACGTGGCCACCTGCGCGGTGATCGGTATTCCCGATGCGCGCTGGGGCGAAGCCGTGCATGCCGTGGTGGTGCTGCGCGACGACCGTGCCGCATCGGAGCCGGCACTGCGCGAGCACTGCCGCGCAGCGCTGGCCCACTACAAGTGCCCCAAGAGCTTCGAGTTTCGCGCGGCGTTGCCGTTGTCCGCCGCGGGCAAGATCCTCAAGCGCGATCTGCGCGACCAGTACTGGCGCGACCAGGCGCGTCAGGTGAGCTGAATTCCATTGATAGATTTCGAGGAGACGAACATGAGCAGGAAAGTGTTGGTGGCAGGTGTCGGCATGATTCCGTTCACCAAGCCCGGCGCCAGCGACGACTACCCGGTGATGGGCGCCAATGCGGCGCGCGCCGCGCTGGCCGATGCGCGGGTGGACTACGCGCTGGTCGAACAGGCCTACGTGGGCTATGTCTACGGCGATTCCACGGCGGGCCAGGCCGCCATCTACGGCGTGGGCCTGACCGGCATCCCGGTGGTCAACGTCAACAACAACTGCGCCACGGGCTCGACGGCGCTGTTCCTGGCGCGCCAGGCGGTGGCCAGCGGCGCCGTCGAATGCGCGATTGCCGTGGGCTTCGAGCAGATGGTGCCCGGCGCGCTCAAGGGCGCCTATACCGACCGTCCGGCCCCGATGGCGCGCTTCGTCGACGTGATGCGCGACATCCAGGGCTTCGACGAGGCCGCGCCGCGCGCCGCGCAGTTTTTCGGCGGGGCCGCACGCGACTACCTCAAGGAATACGACATCCGGCCCGATACGTTCGGCCGCATCTCGGTCAAGGCCCGCCAGCATGCCGCGCGCAACCCGTTCGCGGTATTCCGCAACACGGTCACGCTCGACGAGGTAATGGCGTCGCCAACGGTGTTCGATCCGCTGACGCGCCTGCAGTGCTGCCCGCCCACCTGTGGCGCGGCGGCAGCCATCGTGTGCTCGGAGGCCTTCGCCAAAAAGCATGGGCTCGACACCCGCGTGGCCATCCGCGCCCAGTCGATGACCACCGACCGGAACAGCACGTTCGACGAAGGCGACATGCGCAAGGTTGTCGGCTACGACATGACGCACGCGGCCGCGCAGGCCGTGTACGAAGCCTCGGGCGTGGCGCCGACCGATCTCGACGTGGTGGAACTGCACGACTGCTTCACGGCGAACGAGCTGATCACGTACGAGGGGCTCGGCCTGACCGCCGAAGGCACGGCCGAGAAGTTCATCCTCGACGGCAACAACACTTATGGCGGCCGCGTGGTGACCAACCCGTCCGGCGGCCTGCTGTCGAAGGGGCATCCGCTGGGCGCCACGGGGCTGGCGCAATGCGCCGAACTGGTATGGCAGTTGCGCGGGCAAGCCCAGGACCGCCAGGTGCCCGACGCCCGGCTGGCGCTGCAGCACAACCTCGGCCTGGGCGGCGCCTGCGTGGTGACGCTGTACGAGCGGCAATAACGGAGGCGCCCGATGCTGGATACCCGACATATCGGCACGGTGGTGTCGCGCCACACAGCAGACGTGGAGGCGGGCCGCTTGCGCTTCTTCGCCAAGGCCACGGGCCAGACCGACGCCCGCTACACCGACGCGCAGGTGGCGAAGCAGGCCGGCTACCCGGGGTTGCCCGTGCCGCCGACCTTCCTGTTCTGCCTGGAGATGGAGGCGCCGAACCCGCGCGCGACGCTGGACCTGCTGGGCATCGACATCGGCCGGATCCTGCATGGCGAACAGCGCTTCCGCTATCACCGCATGGCCTTTGCCGGCGAGCGGCTGTATTTCGAGATGCGCATCGCCGACATCTACGAGAAGAAGGGCGGCGCGCTGGGCTTCGTGGTGCGCGAGACGCGCGTGACCAATGCCGACGGCGCCGCCGTGGCCGACCTGCGCAGCGTCGTGGTGGTGCGCAACGCCGGGGAGACTCAATGAGCAACGTGACATTCGACGCGCTGGAAGTGGGCAGCAAGCTGCCGGCCTTCACGGCCGAGCCGCTGAGCCGGCTCACGCTGGCGCTGTATGCGGGGGCCTCTGGCGACCACAACCCGATCCACGTCGACAGCGACTTTGCACACCGTGCCGGCATGCCGGACGTGTTTGCGCACGGCATGCTGTCGATGGCCTACCTTGGCCGGCTGCTGACCAACTGGGTGCCGCAGCATGCCATCCGCGAGTTCTCGGTGCGCTTCGCGGCGATCACGCAGGTGGGCGATGCGGTGTCCTGCACCGGCGTAGTGACGGAGAAGGACGACGCGGCCCGCACGGTGCGCATAGCGCTGGCCACGCGCAACCAGCAGGGTGAGATCAAGTTGAGCGGCGAGGCATTGATCGCGCTCGACGCCTGAAGCCATCCGTGGCAAACACAGACAAACGAACAGGAGACACAACAGATGAGCAAGTTGCAAGGCAAGGTAGCCATCGTATCGGGATCGGGTCGGGGCATTGGCCGCGAGATCGCGCTGAAGCTGGCAGGCGAGGGCGCGGCCGTGGTGGTCAACGACCTCGATGCGGAGCCGGCCAACGCCGTGGTGCGCGAGATCCAGGCGGCCGGCGGCCGGGCGGTGGCCTGCACGGGCAGCGTGACCGACGCCGACTTCGGCCAGCGCTTCGTGCAGACCGCGCTGCAGACGTTCGGCGGGCTCGACATCGTCGTCAACAACGCCGGCTATACCTGGGACAACGTGATCCAGAAGATGAGCGACGAGCAGTGGTCGACCATCATGGACGTGCACGTGACCGCGCCGTTCCGCATCCTGCGTGCCGCCGCCGACCACTTCAAGGAGACGGCCAGGGCCGAGGCGGAAGCTGGCCACGAGGTGTTCCGCAAGGTGGTGAACATCTCGTCGGTGTCCGGGGTGATGGGCAACGCGGGCCAGGCCAACTACTCGGCGGCGAAGGCGGCCATCAACGGGCTGACGCGCGCGCTGGCCAAGGAGTGGGGCCGCTACAAGGTCAACGTCAACAGCGTGGCGTTCGGGCTGATCAAGACGCGCCTGACCGAAGCCGTGGCCGGCGACGGCAACAGCGCCACCATCGACATCGCGGGCCGCGAGATCAAGGTGGGCGTGAACGCGCAGTTGATGAAGAACGTGGAAGCGATGATCCCGGTGGGCCGAGGCGGCACCCCCGCCGAAGCGGCCGGCGCGGTCTACCTGATGTGCATTCCCGAGTCGAACTACATCAGCGGGCAGGTGCTGGTGGTGGGCGGTGGACGTCCCTGAGGAGCCTAGCCATGCCTTCGAGCCAGAGCCCATGGATGACGGAAGAGCTGTCGATGTTCCAGGACGCGATACGCAAGTTCATCGCGCGCGAACTGGTGCCGCACGAAGACCGCTGGTGGAAGCAGCAGCATGTGGACCGCGAGGTCTGGCGCAAGGCCGGCGAGGTTGGCATGCTCTGCGCCAGCATTCCCGAGGCCTATGGCGGTGGCGGTGGCGCGTTCGCGCATGAAGCCATCATCGCCTACGAGCAGGCGCGCGCGATGGCCACGAGCCTGGGCACCGGCGTGCATAGCGGCATTGTGGCGCACTACATCCTGCGCTACGGCACCGAGGCGCAGAAGCAGCGCTGGCTGCCGAAGATGGCCACCGGCGAGATGGTGGCGGCCATCGCCATGTCCGAGCCGGGCGCGGGCTCCGACCTCAAGAGCGTGAAGACGCGCGCAGTGCGTGACAGCGATCACTACGTGATCAACGGCTCCAAGACGTTTATCTCGAACGGGCTGCTGGCCGACCTGATCTGCGTGGTGGTCAAGACCGATCCGGACAAGGGCGCCAAGGGTGTGTCGATCGTGGTGGTGGAGACGGCCGGGCTCGAAGGCTTCCGGCGCGGTCGCGTGCTGGAGAAGATCGGCCAGAAGGGGCAGGACACGGCCGAGCTGTTCTTCGACAACGTGCGCGTGCCCTGTTCTCATCTGCTGGGCGACGAGGAGGGGCGTGGCTTCTACCAGTTGATGCAGCAGTTGCCGCAGGAGCGCATGATCATCGCGCTGGGCGCGCTCGGTTCGATGGAACGGGCCCTCGAGGAAACCGTGGCCTATGTGCGCGAGCGCCAGGTCTTCGGTACGTCGCTGCTGGAACTGCAGAACACCCGGTTCAAGCTGGCCGAGTGCAAGACGCACGCCACGGTGGCGCGCGCCTTTGTCGATGACTGCATGGGCAAGGTGCTGCAGGGCGAGCTGAGCGCCGAGACGGCGGCGATGGCCAAGTGGTGGTGCACGCAGAAGAGCTGCGGGATCATCGACGAATGCCTGCAATTGCACGGCGGCTACGGGTACATGGCCGAGTACCCGATCGCCCGGCTCTACGTGAATGCGCGGGTCGGCAAGATCTACGGCGGCTCGAACGAGATCATGAAGGAGCTGATCGCACGCACGCTGTAGCGGCGTGACGGGGGTGGCAGCGGGGGGCAGCGCGCTGCGAGGGTGCGGGGCCTGTGCGCGGCAGTTCAGTCGAGCAGGCCCCGCGCGCGGGCAATGGCCACCACCTCGGTACGGCTTTGCGCCCCCAGCTTGGCGCTGATGCGTCGCAGATGCGATTTCACCGTGAGTTCCGACACGAACAGCCGTTCGGCGATGGCACGGTTGCGGTGGCCATGCGAGAGCATGCGCAGCACGTCCTGCTCGCGCGCGGTGAGCGCATCGGCGTCGTGGTCCGGGGCGGGGCGGCTCTCGGCCGCCGAAGCGCCTGGTGACGCGCCCGGTGATGTGGCCGGTGACGCGGCCGGTGACGCGGCCGGTGGCGGCGCTGCAGCCTCGGGCACCTGCTCCACGGGCACGCCCATGCGCGCCAGCAGCGCGGGGACGAACCCGGCGGCGATGCCTTCGGCGGCCGTGCGCTGGCGGCGCGTGGCAAACCAATGCGCCAGCAGCGCGGCCAGGCGCGAGCCTTCGTCCACGAACGAACGCACCAGCCCTTCATGGCTGGCCAGTCGCAGCGCAGCCGTCAGCGCGTCCAGCGCTGCAGTTTCCCGTCCCGCATCGGCCAGCGCCATGGCATGCAGCAGCCGCAGCTTGAGCAGGCGCCAGTGGCGATGCTGGGTGGCGGCGGTGGCGGCAGCCTCGGCAAGCTCGCCGCAGACGCCGTGGCCGGCACCTCGGGCAATTTCCAGCCGCCAGCGCGCCACGGAGGGGCCGTCCACCTCGTTGGCATAGCCGCTGTCGTCGAGCGCTTCCCATGCGCCGTGCTGGGCTGCCGCGTGCAGCGCCTGCGCGGCAGCGTCGAGCGTGCCGTCCAGTGTGGCCACGCGGGCGCGTTCGAGCCAGGCCGAGCAGATCGCGCGGGGCGCCTGCACCTGGCGGCCCAGTTCTTCCAACTCCAGCAGGCGGCGTTGCCAGAGGTCACGGTCGCCACGCGTCAGCGCGATGCGCGCGCTGAGGATGTGGCAGGTGGTCATCGAATCCACCGGCCCGGTCATCTTGGCGAACGGCAGCGTATCGTTCACGAGCCGTGCCGCTTCGCCGATCTGGTCGGCCTCGTAGCGCAGCAGCGCAAGGATCACGCCCGCTGCGGCGCGCCCGCCGGTGACTTCGTCCGGCCGCTCGTGCCACGCCTGCTGCGCCGCGCACAGCCGTGCCATCGAGCGCCCAAGCCGGCCATGGATCAGGTCGATGATGCTCTCCAGGCAGTCCGCCACGCTGCGCAGCAGCGCGGCACCGCGCGGCTGGGCACGGCTGCTGGCGCCGGCGTTGGCCACAGCATTCCCCAATACCTGGCGCGCCTCATCGTGGCGGCGCGCGGCCACCAGTCCGTAGGCCACGGCATTGGCCAGCATCCAGTACTGGAACGAGTCGTCCGGCGTCACGCGGTCGAGCAGCGGCAGGCCAGTGCGCCGGCAGGCGTCGATCTGGTCGGTCATCGCGAACAGCACGCAGCGCAGCGTCTCCGCCTGCAGCAACAGCGCCTCGCGTGCGTCGTCGGCCTCGGTGTCGTCGACGATGCGCTGCACGGCGGCCATCGCTTCGTCGAAGCGGCGGTTGAGCAGCAGCGCCCAAGCGGCACTGATGCGCACCCGGGGATCGGCGTCGGGCAGCTTGTCTTGCACGAGGTCGAACCAGCGCGACAGCAGCCGCACGCGGCCGTTGTTCAGCAGCGTGTCGGTGTGCGGCGCCATGCGGGCAATCGCCTCGGCGTGCAGGCCGGCGCGCAGCAGGTGGTCGATGGCCGGCACCGGGCGCCCCGCATCGAGGTACCACTGCGCTGCGGCCGCGTGCAGTTGCGTCTCGCGAGCCGGGTCCATCGCGTGCAGCCGATGCTGCAGGTAGCTGGCGAACAGGCTGTGATAGCGGTACTCGTCATGCTCGCCATTGAGCGGGAACAGGAACAGGTTGTCGCGTTCCAGCGCCGCCAGCATGGCCTGGCTGTCGGCACGGCCCAGGATGGCATCGCATAGCGGCGCGGAAAGCTGCGACAGGATGCTGGTTTCCAGCAGGAACGTGCGTACCGCATCGGACTGCCGCGCCAGGATGTCTTCGGCCAGGTACTCGGCCAGTTCCGTGTTCGACCCCGAGAACGATGCCACGAAGCGGCCGTGGTCGGCACGCTGCCGCAATGACAGCGTGGCCAGGAAGATGGCCGTGGCCCAGCCTTCGGTGCAGCGATGAAGCCGCGCGATATCGGCATCGCCCAATGGAATGCCGCACTTCTCGCGGATGAAGACGGTGGCCTCCGGCAGCGTGAAGCGCAGCGCGGCCGGTTGCAGCTCCAGCAGGTGCCCGCGCGCGCGAATGCGGCCCAGGCCCAGCGCGGGCGTGGTGCGCGAGGCCACCACCAGCGTGCCGCTGGGCGGCAGCGACTCCAGCAGCAACTGCACGAAGTTCAGCACCGCCTCGCTCTGGATGGTCTCGAAGTCGTCCAGCAGAATCGCGAACGGTGCCTGCAGCGACGCCACGGTGGCAATCACGCTGGCGGCCATGCGGTCGGCTGACACGGTGGCCTCGCCATCCTCGGGCAACCATGCGCGCAGGCCGGCGCCAAGATGTGCCACGAAGCGCGGCAGGTCGTTGTCGGCGGGGTCAAGCCGGATCCAGGCGGTGGCGTGCCCGCGTGCATGGCAGGACGCCGCGTACTGCTGCATCAGTGTGGTCTTGCCGAAGCCGGCCGGCGCACGGATCAGCACCAGCCGCGCGCTGTGCGCGGCGAGCATGCCGTCCACCAGATGAGGCCGGGCCAGATGGGATTCGGCGCGGGCCGGCGGCACCAGCTTCGACACGATGATCGTCGGCATGCCGGTGCCATCGGCCTCCGGCCGTCGCGCTCCGTGCGGGCTGGGCTGCATGGCGCAGAGTCTCCTGTGTCGGTATTTTTGTGGATGCGATTGTTACATGGCTTCCGTGCGCTTGGGTACCCGGGCCAGCCCCGCTTTGGCGCCGGCGAAGGCCCGATTCGCGAATGGCAAATTCCCAATGCGACCGCCCCGTATTATGGGCGGCCTGCGCGGCATTCTTGATTCGGCGTCAAAGAAATTTCCCGTATTCACGGCTTAATCTGCAAAGCGCAAAGCGGCACACTGTGGGCATTCCGATGGAACCACACAGGAGTTTTTCGATGCGCACGCCCACGCCAGACACCGATACCCGGGCCCCGCTGTTCCAGCCGTACACGCTGGGCGGCCTGGCCCTGCCCAATCGCATCGTGATGCCGCCGATGACGCGTTCGCGCGCCAGCCAGCTTGGCGACGTGCCGAATGCGCTGATGGCCGAGTACTACGCCCAGCGCGCGGGTGCCGGCCTGATCGTCAGCGAGGGCACATGGATCTCGCCGCTCGGCAAGGGCTATGCGTGGACGCCGGGTATTCATACGCCGGAACAGGTGGAAGGCTGGCGCAAGATCACCTCGGCCGTGCACGCGGCCGGCGGCCGGATCTTCGCGCAGCTCTGGCATGTGGGCCGGCTCAGCCATACCAGCCTGCTGGGCGGCCAGTCGCCGGTGTCGTCGTCGGCCATCCAGGCCAGCGGCGTCAATGTGTTCGTGGCCGAAGCGGATGGTCGGCCCGGTTTCGTGCAGGCATCGGCGCCGCGTGCGCTGAGCGTTGCGGAGATCCACGGCATCGTCGACGAATACCGCCAGGCCGCGCGCAACGCGATGGCCGCCGGCTTCGATGGCGTGGAGCTGCATGCGGCCAACGGCTACCTGGTGAACCAGTTCATCGACTCGGGCGCCAACGAACGCACCGATCAATACGGTGGCTCGCTGCCGAACCGCCTGCGCTTTCTGGAAGAGGTGACCCAGGCGCTGATAGACGGCACGGGCAGCAAGGACCGCGTCGGCATTCGCCTGGCGCCGCTGACCACGCTGAACGGGTGCGTCGACGCCGATCCCGAAACCACCTATACCGAGGCCGCGCGCCGGCTGGGTGAGCTGGGCGTGGGGTACATCCATATCGCCGAAGCGGACTGGGACGACGCGCCGCACATGCCGCTGGCGTTCAAACGGCGGCTGCGCGAGGTGTTTCCGAACACGCTGATCTACGCGGGCAAGTACACCGCCGAGCGCGCCGACGCCGCACTGCGCGAGGGCTGGGCTGACCTGATCGCATTCGGCCGGCCGTTCGTGGCTAATCCTGACCTGCCCGAGCGTCTGCGTACGGGCGCGGTGCTCAACCTGCACAACCGCGACACGCTGTTCGGCGGCGGGGCGCATGGCCTGACCGACTATCCGGCGCTGGCCGCCCGCGCCGCCTGAGGCTCGATGGCGGCGGGCGGCGGGAGGGGCCGGCGCGGAGGCTTGTTCCGTGGTGTATCAAGTCATGTGCGGGCGGCGCCGTTCATGGGCGGCGTGGCGGCGCCTATAGTTCCATCCACACGTTGGAACCACACCGGCCGCCGTCCTGGCTCCGGGCTTCTGAAAGGAGTCACCATGTCCGTCGAATCCAGACTTGCCGCGCTCGGGCTGGCGCTGCCATCGCCGCCGCAGCCGCTGGGCAGCTACACCGCGGTGAGCCGCGCCGGCAACCTGCTGTTCATCTCGGGGCAGTTGCCGCTGCAGGATGGCAAGGTGGTGTGGCAGGGGCAGGTCGGCCGCGACCTGACCGTGGCGGAGGGCCGCCAGGCCGCGCAACTGGCGGCGCTGAACGTGCTGGCGCAGATCCATGCCCACCTGGGCGGCTTCGAGCGGCTCGACCATATCGTCCGGCTGGAAGGGCACGTGACGAGCGCGCCGGGATCGTTCGACCAGCCCGCCGTGCTCGACGGCGCCTCTGACCTCTTTGCCGAGGTGCTGGCCGAGAAAGCGGGGCATGCGCGCGCCGCCTACTCGCAGACGCAACAGCCTGGCAATGCCGCCGTGATCCTGGTGGTGATCGCCGAGGTCAAACCGGACTGACCGCGCGAGCCTGGGGCCCTTGGCCTCAGGCCGCGAATTTCTCCACCAGGAAGTCAACGAAGGCCCGCACGCGGCTCGACATGTGCCGCGCGTGCGGGTACAGCAGCACGAACGGCCGCGAACTGCCGCCGAAATCCTGCAGCACTTCCACCAGCGCGCCGCTGCGCAGGTCTTCTTCCACAACGAAGCGATAGGTCTGGAACAGCCCGGCACCCGCGCGCGCCAGCGTGGCGCCGCCCAGCACGTCTTCAGAGGCCGCGTAGGCGCCCGTGGTGACCATGTCCACCTCCTCGCCGTCTTGCCGGAAGGTCCACGGAATCCGGCGCCCGCTGCTGGGGCGCTCGAACTGGATGCATTCGTGCGCCAGCAGGTCGTCGAGCGATTTCGGCGTGCCGTGCCGCTTGAGGTAGGCCGGCGTGGCTACCACCACCAGTTCGGCGTCTTCCAGCTTGCGGGCGATCAGCGCGGAGTCGTCCGGCGCGCGGCCGCGCACGCTCAGGTCATAGGTGTCGTCGGCGAAGTCCACGTTGCGGTTGCTGATGTGGACGTCGATCTCCACTTCCGGATAGCGTTCGCGAAACGCCGGCAGCACCGGCAGCACGCGATAGTGCGCATAGGGCGTGGGCAGGCTGATGCGCAGGCGGCCAGCCGGCGTGCCATGCTGGCCGCTGATCTGGCGCTCGGCCTCCACCAGCTGCGCCAGCGCCGTGCGGCTCTGCTCGAAATACGACTTGCCTTCTTCCGTGAGCCGGATCTGGCGCGTGGTGCGAACGAACAGGCGGACGTTCAGGCGTTCTTCCAGGCGCGAGACACTGCGACTCACGGCGGCCGGCGTGACACCGGCGGCCACGGCCGCGGCGGTGAAGCTGCTGAGCTCCGCGGCCAGGCAGAAGAGTTCGATGCTGCCGAGCTGCAGGTCGTCGAATTGGCGCTTCATGATCGGTTGACACCTGTGGTGGGGTTCGGGGCGTCCCGGCTTGCCAGGACCGGCGGCGGCTGGCGTGCCGGCGCCGAAGTCCCGCCATTGTAGTGAAATGCGCGCGTGGTGGCTGGCCCGGTCCCGCACGCATAGGGGGAATGACGGGTGATGCCTGCGCCGCCCGTACCGCGAACGGGGGACGCCGCCCCGCGCTTGCGGGTTTCCCCTAAACAATCCGTAAGACATGGCACGTTGAGCGACGCAAAGTCCGGGTCTAGAATGAGCGTCCGTCGGTCTGGCCGGGCGACCTCCGCCCTGTGCCACACCGTCATCGCAAGGTTCAAGCGGGACTACGCGCCAGACCTCGTCATGCCAGGCGAGCCTGTCACCGCGCGCGGCACACACGATCCCGCAGCCCAGGAGACTGCATGACACACGCTGCCGCAACCAGGCACGCACGCTTGCCACATGGCGACACGGCTCCCACCACGGTGCCGAAGGTACGGCTGTATGTGGAGCGTCCCGAAGAGAAGCAGGAGGACTGGCTGGTCAACGTCGGCCACGTTACCGAGCGCGGGCGCTGGAAGACCGCGCCGCACGCCCATCCGGCCTACGGGCAGGTCATCTTCGTGCGCAGCGGCAAGGGCGTGATGAACCTGGAAGGCCGCAGCGTGCCATTCGAAGGCCCGTGCGCGCTGTTGCTGCCCACCGAGTGCGTACATGGCCTGGACTACGAAATCGACGTGGACCGCTGGGTGGTGACGATAGACGTGACCTACCTGGCGCAGCTCAATGCAAAGCTGCAGGCTTTCGTCCAGCTCTGGACAGCCCCGCGCATGATCTCGCTGGCCTATTCCCCCGACGCGGAAATCGAGTGCCACCGGCTGATCCGGGCGCTCGACCAGGAGGTGCGCGCGCAGGCAGTGGGACACGTGGTGGGCACCGAGGCGCTGCTTGCCACGCTGATGCTGATGCTGGTGCGGGGCACGAACCTGGAGCCGGTCGGCAGCGACAGTGCCACGCGTCACGATGTGCGGCTGGCGGAGCGTTTCCGCGAACTGATCGATCTGCACTATCGCGACAACCTGTCGCTGCAGGACTATGCATCGAAGCTGGCGGTATCGCTGGTGCAGCTACGCGCCGCATGTGCTTCGGCCACGGGGCAGAGCCCGACCAAGCTGATCCACGCGCGCATCGTTACCGAAGCCAAGCGCAGCCTGATCTTCGGCGACATGTCGGTGGAGCAGATCGCGTTCTGGCTCGGCTTTGCCGATGCCGCCTATTTCACGCGCTTCTTCCGCAAGGAAGTGGGCCAGGCGCCGAGCCAGTTCCGGCTGGCGGCGCGCCAGCAACCTACTTCACAAAGGTCAGGCTGACGGGCGAGGGGATGTCGGCGGCATGGCCGGTGTCGGCCAGCTTGCCCGATGCCGGGTCGATGCGGAACACGTTGACCTTGCCGCTGCGCTGGTTGGCCACCAGCATCCACTGGCCCGACGCATGGATGGCGAAATGCCACGGCCGTTCGCCGCCCGAGGCTACGCGCTGCACCAGCGTCAACGCGCCGGAATCGGGTTGCACCCGATAGGTCAGCAATGTGTTCTCGCCGCGATCGGCCACGTAGACAAAGCGGCCATCGTGGCTGGTGGCCACTTCCGCGCCGCTTTTCACGCCTTCGAACGACGCGCTGCTGATGGGCTGGCTCTGCACCAGCGTCAGCGCGCCTTGCGCGGCGTTCCAGCGCAGCGCCACGATTTCGGCCGTCAACTCGTTGAGCAGGTAGGCCATGCGCCCGTCAGGCGCGAAGGCGATATGGCGCGGACCGCTGCCGGGCGCGGCCACGAACGGCGGCGGGTTGGCCGAGTCGTCGCGTGACATCTCGTGCGTGGCGCGCTCGAAGCTGTAAATGAAGATGCGATCGGCGCCGAGGTCGGACACCAGCGCATAGCGGCCGGATGGGTCCACCACGATGCCATGGGCATGCGCGCTGGTCTGCCGCCGATGCGGCCCCGAGCCGGTTTCGCGGATGGTCGAGACGCGCGCGCCCAGCCGGCCGTCGCGTTGCAACGCGATGCTGGACGAGGAGCCGCCACCGAAGTTGGCGGCCAGCAGCGTCATCGACGGTGCATCGAGCGAAAGGTAAGTGGTGCCGCTGCCGCCGCTGGCCACCTCGTTGAGGCGGGTGAGCGCGCCGGTGGCGCGATCCACCGCAAACGCCGTGACGCTGCCTTCGCGGGTGTTGTCGTCGTCCACCGCATACAGCACGGGCAGCGTTGGGTGGGCGAGGGTCCACGTGGAGCGCAGGCCTTCGGCCACCGCGCCCAGCGCCGTCAGCGCGCCGGTGGCCGGGTCGAAGCGCAGCGCGCGGATCTGGCGCTCCTGCATGCCTACGTAGACGAGTTCGGTCTGCGGGGTGGCGCCCGGCGCTGCGGCCGTGGCGCCTGCGGCTGCCACGGGCGGGATGCCCAGCATGGCCACGGCCATCGCCGCCGCCATGCTGGTACCGCGCCGCAATGCCTGCCGCCGGGTGTTCTGCGTCATCGTCATGGTTGGAAAAGTTCACGGGGAAGCGCGCAAGCGTAGGGGACACGCCTGCGCCAGTCCTTGCACAAAACGCAGCTTTGCTGGCATTTCCCGTGCGGACTAGGGATGACCCCTAGCGCGACGGGGCCACGGCTCGCCGGCCATTGTGCCCCGATGGCGCGACATCGCAAAAAAGTCCCAGCGAATCTTTGTTTTGTGTAGGGACGCCGCGCGCCGCCGTCCCTATTCTGCACTCCATCGATACGACACGACCTACGCCGGCCCCAGGTGCCGGCGGCGGGCCGCGAGACACCCAAGGAGAAGCAGTTGGCAAAGAAAGTACCGCTCAAGATCGCGATTGCCGAGCACCCGCATACCTCGGCCATCCGCAACGGTTCCATTCCCATCGAAGGCGTGGATGCCGAATTCATCACCGTGCAGCCGCAGATCGGCGCGTTCCGCCGCATGGTGCGCGACGTGGAGTTCGACGTCTGCGAGCTGGCCCCCACCACTTACATCATCGCCCGTGCCTATGGCGCACCGTTTGTCGCGCTGCCGATCTTCGTGGTGCGGCGCTTCCACCACGGCGGGCTGCTGGTGCGCCCGGACGCTGGCATCGCGCATCCGAAAGACCTGGAAGGCAAGCAGGTAGGCGTGCGGGCGTACTCGGTAACCACCGGCGTCTGGACGCGCCAGGTGCTGATCGACGAGTTCGGCCTCGATGCATCGAAGGTGACGTGGGTGGTGGATGACGAGGAGCACGTCACGCAACTGAAGCTGCCGCCGAACGTCATCCACGCGCCGGCCGGCAGTTCGCTGGCCGACATGATGGCCAGCGGCGCGTTGTCGGCCGGCTTTGCGGCGGCGGCGGGCATCGGCCGCACCGGTGCCCCCACCGGCGGCTGGAAGGAGGTGGAGGCCGACTACCCCGACCTGCTGCCCAACGCGGCGGCGCTGGAAGCGGATTACTACGCGCGCACCGGTGTCTATCCGATGCACGGCACCATCGTCGTCAAGGACGCAGTGCTGGCCGAGCATCCATGGATCGCGAAGTCCATCTACGACGCGTTCGACCAGGCCAAGCAGCAATGGCTGGCCCGGCTCGACGCTGGCGAGGCCACCAGCGCCAGCGACAAGAAGTACCTCGCGCTGCGCAAGATCGTCGGGCACGACCCGCTGCCATACGGCCTGGCCGAAAACCTCAAGACCATCGAAACGCTGGAAGCCACGGCGTTCAAGCAGGGCCTGACGCCGCGCCGCATGGCCATCCACGAGCTGTTCGTGGACCCGCTGGCCCGCTGAGCGACGCAGCCAAAGACCAGGAACACAACCATGATCATCGACTGCCACGGTCATTTCACGACCGTCCCTGCCTCGTTCCGTGCGTGGCGCGCCAAGCAAGTGGAGAGCGCCGACGACATCGCCCGCGCGCCCGCGCTGTCCGGTGCCCATGTCACCGACGACGAAATCCGCGAAGGTGTTGGCAACGGCCAGCTGCGCCTGCAGAAGGAGCGCGGCAGCGACCTGACGCTGTTCTCGCCGATTGCCGGCCTGATGAGCCACCACCTGGGCAACGAACGCACCAGCCTGGAGTGGGCCGAGATTTCGAACGACCTGGTCTATCGCGTGACCGAGATGTACCCGGACAACTTCGCGCCGGTGTGCCAGCTGCCGCAGTCGCCTGGCGCCGATCCCGCCCACTGCATTCCGGAGCTGCGCCGCTGCGTGGAAGAGCTGGGCTTCGTGGGCTGCAACCTGAACCCGGACCCCTCGGGCGGCTACTGGACCGGCAAGCCGATGACCGACCGCTCCTGGTACCCGCTCTACGAGGCGCTGGTGGATCTCGACGTGCCGGCGATGATCCACGTGGCAGCCTCGTGCAACCCGTGCGCGCACGGCACCGGCGCCCACTATCTGAACGCCGACACCTCGGTGTTCATGCAGCTGCTGCAGGGCGACCTGTTCAAGGACTTCCCGACGCTGCGCATGGTCATTCCGCACGGCGGCGGCGCGGTGCCTTACCACTGGGGCAGGTATCGCGGCATGTCGCTGGAAATGCGCGAGCGGCCGCTGGAGGGATTGCTCGACAACGTGTTCTTCGACTCCTGCGTTTATCACCAGCCCGGCGTGGAGTTGCTGACCAAGGTGATTCCGGCGGACAACGTGCTGTTCGGCTCGGAGATGATTGGCGCCGTACGCGGCAAGGACCCCGATACCGGCCACAACTTCGACGACACCAAGCGCTACATCGACGCGTGCCCGGCGCTGTCCGACGCGGACCGCTACAAGATTTTCGAGGGCAACGCGCGCCGCGTGTATCCCCGTCTCGATGCCCGCCTGAAGGCGCGCGGCAAGTAAGCCCCTCGGTCCAGGAAACCAGATCATGACGCAACCAACGATCATCGACATCCACCCGCACATCATTTCCGACGATGAAACGCGGTATCCGCCGGCTCCGCTGTTCGGCAAGCGCTCGGAGTGGTCGAAGGAACGGCCCACTACCGTGGAAACGCTGATTGCGGCGATGGATGCCGCCGGCGTGGCCAAGGCCGCCGTGGTGCACTCGTCCACCACCTATGGCTTCGACAATAGCTACGTGGTGGATGGCTGCAACCAGTATCCAGACCGCCTGGTGGCCGTGGGCTCGGTCGACGTGCTGCAGCCCGATGCGCCGCAACGCATCCGCGCATGGGTGGAGCGCGGCCTGGCCGGCCTGCGCCTGTTCACCGGCGGCAGCACCAAGGAGTTCGATCCCAGCGAGCTCGACGACCCGCGCGCGTTCCCGGCGTGGGAGCTGTGTGGCGAGCTGGGCCTGACGATGTGCATCCAGACCGGCCCCATCGGCCTGCCGCAGGTCACGGCACTGGCGCGGCGCTTTCCGCGCGTGCGCATCCTGCTGGATCACCTTGGGCGGCCCGAGGTAGCCGATGGCCCGCCATACGCGCAGGCGCAGAGCCTGTTCGACCTGGCGGCGCTCGAAAACATCTACCTCAAGCTCACGCCGCGCATCTTTGGTGATGTGAAGAAGGGGCAGGCCAGTGCCGCGACGTTCTTTCCGCGTGTGGTGGAGGCGTTCGGCGCCGGGCGGCTGGCCTGGGGCTCGAACTTCCCGACTTCGCCGGGCACGCTGGCCGAGATCCTGGCCACCGCGCAGGAAGGGCTGGCCTGCCTGAACGACACCGAGCGCGCCTGGGTGTTCGAGAAGACCGCACGGAAGCTGTATCCGGGCCTGGCATGAACCGAAGGCGCGGTGAATGTGGGGCGGGCCGCCTGACCGGGACGGCCAGCACGAAGCAGGCAATGCATTGACGGAAAAGAAAAATGCAAATGGAGACAACCCGTACCGCGGCAGCGCCGCAGGCAGCGAGCCGCTGGGCCATCCTGGCATTGCTGGCGCTTGGCGTACTGATCTCGTTCGTCGACCGCACCAGCATTGCCTCGGCGCTGGCAGACGCGGCATTCGTGCGCGAGTTCTCGCTGTCGAACGTGGATCGCGGTTGGATCAACGCGGCGTTCTTCTGGTCCTACGGCCTGTTCCAGGTGCCGATGGGCTGGGTGGCCGACCGCTATGGCGTGAAGTGGCCGTATGCGATCTGCTTTGCCGCGTGGTGCGTGGCCACGGCGCTGATGGGCGCGGTGACGGCGCTGGCCGGGCTGGTGGCGATGCGGCTGGTGATCGGCATGGCCGAGGCCATCGTCATCCCGGCCAGCTACCGCTGGATCCGCAACCACTTCGACGAAAGCCAGAACGGCCTGGCCGTGGGCATCCTGGCCATGGGCAACAAGTTTGGCCCGGCAATTGGCGCGCCGGTGGGCGCCTGGCTCATCGTCAACTACTCGTGGCAGTTCATGTTCATCGCCACCGGCGTGGTGGGGCTGATCTGGCTCGCGCCGTGGCTGCTGCTGGTGCGCAACGACTTTCCGTCGAAGGCGGAACTGGCCGTGGCCAGCCAGAAGGCCCGCACGGTCACGCTGGGCAGCATCCTGGCCAGCCCCGTGGTGTGGGGCGGGCTGATCACCAACTTCTGCTACGGCTACTTCACGTTCTATTGCATGAGCTGGATGCCGGCCTACCTGGTGGAGCAGCGTGGCCTGTCGCTCAAGGAGTCGGGGCTCTACACCTTCGTGAGCTTCGCGGGCATCGCCATCGTGGCGGCCGTGGCAGGCTGGGCCGCCGATCGCATCATCGCCCGGGGCCACAACGCGGTGCGGGTGCGCAAGGTCTTCATCATCGCTGGCTTCATCGGCGGCTGCACGGTACTGCTGGGGGCGCGCGCGTCATCGCTGCAAATGGCGCTGTTCTGGAACGTGCTGTCGCTGTCGCTGCTGGGCCTGACCACCGCCAACAACCTGGCGTTGTCGCGGCTGACGCTGATCCCGAAGCAGGCCATCGGGCTGGTCACCGGCGTGCAGCAGGTGGCCACCAGCCTGGCCGGCGGCGTGGCGGCGAGCCTCTCCGGCTGGCTGCTGCACGTAAGCGGCAGCTACGACTTGCCGATGCTCGTGATCCTGGTGTTCCTGGTGATCGGCGCACTGGCCACCGCCATCCTGTTTCGCCCCGAATGGGCACCCAAGCTGGCCGCGTCTGCCGAGTCGGCGCGCACGGCCGAGGCCTGAACGTCCACTGATCCTTACCCTCTACTGAACAACTTTTATGGCGAAAATCGTATTCGGGATGGCCGTGCCCCATAGCGGCATGCTTGGCCAGGCTCCCGAGGACTGGCTCAAGAACGGCGAGCGCGACCGCGCGAACCCCGAGCTGTGGTTCCGCAACCGCACGTGGACCTATCCGGAGCTGGAAGCGCACCGCGAGGCCGCGTTCGAGAAGTACCTGACGCTCGAAGAGCGCACCGCGCGGGCCGCACGCTGCCGCGCGGCGCTGGACCAGATGGCGGAGGCCTACCGCGCGGCCGACATCGACGTGGCGATCATCCTCGGCAAGGACCAGAAGGAGATCTTCACCGACTTCTCGCCGTCGATTGCGATCTACAGCGGCGCCGAGGTGCACAACGGCCCGCCACAGCGCGCCGTGTATGCCCCCGATCATCACGTCACGCACGCGTGCCACCCAAAGCTGGCCACCTACCTGATCGAGTGCTTCCAGCGCGAGAACTTCGACCTGACGGACCTGTTCGCGTGGCCGCACAACGTGTGGATGAAGCCGCTGCCCGAGTACCCGGTGGTGCCACACGCCTACAGCTTCGTCTACCACCAGATCATGGGCGACAACCCGCCGCCGCATGTGCCGGTGATCATGAACTGCTTCTACCCGCCCACGCAGCCGTCGATGGCGCGCTGCATCGAATTCGGCCGGGTGCTGCGCGACGCCATTGCCGCCTGGCCCGAGGACGTAAGGGTGGGCATTTTCGCCTCGGGCGGCCTCTCGCACTTCGTCAACGACGAGGAGTTCGACCACCGCATCATGAAAATGCTGGCCGAGTACGACTACGACGGCCTGGCGGCGGTGGACAACCGCTCGTACCAGTCCGGCACCTCAGAAATCAAGCTCTATGTGAGCGTCATGAAGGCCGTGCAGGAGACCGGCGCGGCCATGACGCTGGTGGATTACGTGCCGTGCTGGCGCACGCCGGCCGGCACCGGCGAAGGCATGGGCTTCATGTACTGGAAAGCCTGAACTCCATTAACCGACTGACGAGAGACACACCATGACCGACACCCGCCTGAACGGCATCATCCGCGCCTTCGAATCCGGCAAGCCCGCCTACGCGGCATTCTCCAAGCTCGACCGCCAGGCCGCCATCGAGATGAGCGATGCACCCTACGACGGCATCGTCTTCGAAATGGAGCACAACCCGTATGACGTCTCGGCGCTGGGCGACGCGCTGCAGTACATGCTGAGCCGCAAGGCCATCATCGAGCGCGGCACGCCGGCGCCGGGCGTGACGCCCATCGCGCGCATTCCGGCCAACGGCGCCGAGATGAACCAGTCGTTCGCCAAGCAGGTGCTCGACCGTGGCTGCTACGGTGTGATCTGGCCGCATGTGGCCACCGTGGAACAGGCCTACAACGCCGTGGCCGCATGCCGCTACGCTCGACCCAAGGGCGCGCCGTTGTACGAGCCCAAGGGCATCCGCGGCGATGGCCCGGCCAACGCCGCGCGCTACTGGGGCCTGTCGATGAACGAGTACTACCGTCGCGCCGACGTCTGGCCGCTGGCGCCGGAGGGCGAGATCCTGGTGGGGCTGATGTGCGAGAGCACGGAGGCCATCGAGAACCTGGACGACATCCTGTCGAACGTGCCGGGCATCGGCCTGATCCTGATTGGCGAGGGTGACCTGAGCCAGCAGCTCGGCTTTCCGCGCCAGTACGACCATCCCGAGGTGGTGGACGCCATGCGGCGCATCGTGGAGACCTGCCACAAGCACAACGTGGTGGTGGGCAACCCGCACGTCAACGCCAAGAACCACAAGCGCCTGCTGGAAGAGGGCTACCGCATGCTGATGACCGCACCGCTGAAGAGCTACGGCGTGGCCGGCGCGGCGCGCGAGATGGCGGGCTACTGATGAACGGCGCGCAGACCCTCGTCGCCCCGTGCGAACCCGGACCTTCGCTGATCAAGGTCCGGCTGTAATCCATCGAAGGAGTCAACCCACATGACCACCACGGCAACCGCGGTGCCCACGCTGCGCACCAACCTGGCCGAATACAAGGTAACGAAGGCGCTGCGCGACGCTCGCGTGGCCTCTGACCTCGTCAAGCTCGATTTCTGCGGCCCCACGCCGGCGCACAACGGCTTCAAGGCCATGGTGCGCGAGAACGCGTTCGATGCCGGCGAGCTGGCCATCGTCACGATGCTGCAGGCCAAGGCCTACGGCAAGCCCTACGTGATGCTGCCCGTGCCGATTTCGGGACGCTTCCAGCATCACTGCGCCGGCTTCAACATCGACTTCGGACATCTGGAGCCGAAAGACATCGAGGGCAAGCGCGTGGGCGTGCGCACGTACACGCAGACCACGGCGCTGTGGATTCGCGGCATCCTGCGGCACGAATACGGCGTGGACCTCGACCGCGTCACGTGGATGACGCTCAACGACGGTCACCTGGCCGAGTATGCCGATCCGGCCAACTGCCAGCGCCTGCCCAAGGGTGCTTCGATCCCGGACATGATGCTGCGCGGCGAGCTGGCGGCGGCACTGCTGGGAGAGGACATGCCCAAGGACGAGCGCGTGCGCACGCTGGTGCCGAACGCGCAGGCCGCGGCCCAAAACTGGTTCGACCGCGAGGGCGTGGTGCCGATCAACCATATGTTCGTGGTGCACCAGGACATTTCGAAGCAGCGTCCGGACGTGGTGCGCGAGCTGTACCGGATGATCGTCGAGAGCCGGGTGCAGGCCGCGGCGGAGCTGCCGGCCGTGTTCCCGCCGGTCGGGCTCGAAGCCAACCGCAAGGGCATCCAGCTGGCCATCGACTGGGCGCTGGACCAGAAGATCATTCCGCGCCGCCTGTCGGTGGACGAACTGTTCGACGACGTAACGGGCAGCCTGGGCTGATCCGGGCGCCACACCGCCACGCCGCCACGTTGCAACGCATCAAGAGAGGAGCGCAGCACCGCATATCGCAACACCCATATCAACGATAAAAAAGAGGAGACAACAATGAAGCAAGGGATCGCCGCGTGTGCCTACGGGGCAGCGCTGTTTGCCGCGCCGGCCTGGGCGCAGGTGGGACAGGTGCCGCAGAACGTGCCGCAGCCAACCTCGATCACGCTGTACGGGCTGGTGGACCTGGGCGTGGAGTACATCCACGGCGCACAGACCGGGCCCAACTCGACGGGCAGCCAGATACGCATGGGCTATGGCGGCGCGCCGTCGCGCTGGGGCATCAAGGGCGTGGAAGACCTGGGCGGTGGGCTCAAGGCGCTGTTCACGCTCGAAGGCGGCATCATGGTTGATACCGGTAGCCAGAGCCAGTCGCGCATGTTCGGCCGGCAGGCCTGGGTGGGCGTGCAGGGCGACTGGGGCACGATCAGCTTCGGCCGTCAGTACACGATGCGCTACTACGGCATGCTGGACGCCGACATCTTCGCCGCCGCCTCGCAAGGTCTGGGCGTACTCGATGCCGGCATTCCCAACGCCCGCGCCGACAACTCGATCTCGTATCGGGCCGCGTTCGGCCCGGTCAGCGGCGGCGTGAACTACAGCTTCGGCCGCGACACGGCCGCCGCCAACAACCCGGCGGCCACGAACTGCGCGGGCGAGGTGGCTGGCGACGCGAAGCAGTGCCGCGAGTATTCGGCCTACCTGAAGTACAACGGCGGCAACTGGGGCATCGTCAGCGCCTACGAGCGCATCTACGGCGGCACGGCGGCCACCTATGGCGGCCTGGTCAATGCGAACCTGACTGACAGCCGACTGACCGTGAACGGCTACCTGCAATTCGGCGACACGCAGTTTGGCGCGGGCTGGCTCAAGCGGGACAACGAAGGCAGCACCACGCCCAAGAGCAATCTGTACTGGGTGGTGGCGTCCACGCCGGTGGCCAAGGCGTTCACGCTCGACGGCATGCTGGCAATGAACAAGTTCGAGGATTCGCCGAACAAGGCGGTGCTGCTCACGCTGCGCGGCAGCTACGCGCTGTCGAAGCGGTCGCTCGTGTACCTGTCGGTCTCGGCGATCAAGAACAGCGGCACGCTGGCCGCGCCGGTCAGCTCGAATCCGCCGGGCACGCCGCCGCTGCCGGGCGGCTCGGAGCAGTCGGTCATGGCGGGTATCCGGCACGTGTTCTGACGCAGCAGCCATCCACGCCGCAGGTTCCTACACCACAGGGAGACAGGTTCCATGAACAGAAACCAGAAAATCGTGACAACCATGGCCGCCGCGCTGGCGGCGACGCTCTTGTTCGCCATGCCGGCAGCGGCCGGCCCGTCGGCCAGGGGCGACATGCTGCTGAACCGCATCGGCCCGGTCAGCTCGGAGCTCTATGTATCGAATGCCGACGGCACCGGCGAGCACAAGCTGCTGGGCACCACCGGCTTCGACTATCACGCGTCGTTCTCCAGGGACGGCCAGTGGGTGGTCTTCACGTCGGAGCGCGACGGGCTGGGCCAGTCGAACATCTACCGGGTGCGCATCGATGGCACGCAACTGCAGAAGCTGACCGACCACATCGCCGTGGACGACCAGGCGGTGTTCTCGCCGACGGACCCCAACGTCATCGCCTTCGTGTCGTCGCGCAAGGGGGCCGATGGCTGGGCCACCGCCAATATCTGGACGCTGAACATCGCCACCGGCGCGCTGCGCAACGTAACCGGTGCGCTGCCGTTCGATCCGAGCAAGCCGCATGGCTACTACCGCCCGTCGTGGTCGCCAGACGGGCAGTGGCTGGCGATGTCGTCGGACGTGGGTACCGACTGGCGCGGCCACGATCTGCCGAATGGCTGGGAGCGTACGCAGGAGAGCGCAATCTACGTGATCCGTCCCGATGGCAGCGGCTTCCGGAAGGTGGCCGGCAACGCCGGCTTCGCCGACGGCTCGCCGTCGTGGTCGCCGGACGGCGGCAGCCTGGTGTTCTATGAATCGACGCAGGAAGCCACGTGGGGCGCGCACCGGCCGGAGCTGATCAACGCCGTGGCCTCGCAGCTGGTGTCGGTCAACGTGGCCACGCTGGAGAAGACCACGCTGACGTCGAGCGCGGGCTACAAGGTGTTTCCGCAATACCTGAACAGCGGCAACATCGCGTATCACGTGAAGGGCGGCGCCACCGAGGGCATCTACACCACGGCGGGAACGTTCCGCTCGACGGCCGGCACGGGGCTGCGCTCGCCGCGCTATGCGGCCGACGGCTTGCGCATGGTCTACGAGAAGGTGGCGTTCCAGCCGGCCCGCACCAATGGCACGGGCCTGTACAGCTTCGACCGGAACTGGAACTACCGGTACACCGACGTGTTCCCGCAGTTGTCGCGCGATCGCCAGAAGCTGGTCTATACCGAGAAGGCGCTCAACGGCTCCATCGCCGTGGTGAATCCCGATTTCACCGGCTACACGCGCATCTACGATCCGGCCACCAGTGGTGTGGACCCGGCACTGATTGCCAAGGGCCTGGCCGGCGCATTCCAGCCGACGTGGTCGCCCGACCGCCGGTGGGTGGCCTTCGGGGTGGGGCAGTGGTTCCTGACGCGCGCGGCCGGTCCGGGCCGCATTGCCCGCATCAGGACCGATGGCAGCATGAACGGCGTGCCCGAGTTCCTGACCGATGGCGCGATCAATGCGGGCTTTCCGAGCTATTCGCCCGATGGCAGGAAGATCGTCTACCGTGTGTGGAGCCCGGGCGAAGTGGGGCTGCGCATCATCGACGTGGACACGCGCTCGATCACCACGCTGACTACGGAGCCGGACAACACGCCGGGGTGGTCGCCCGACGGCAGCCGCATCGTCTTTACGCGCAAGCTCGTCGATCCGGCCAACCCGAACCGCTACAACTACGACGTGTTTACGATCCGGCCCGATGGCAAGGAACTGAAGCGCCTGACCACGCATGGCGCCAACGACGCCCATGCGGTCTGGACGTGGGACGGCCGGATTCTCTACAGCTCGGGCGTGTACGGCTATCGTGACGAAGTGGCGCTTTACGACTTTACGTTCCAGCCCGACGGCCAGAACTGGGTCATGAACGCGGACGGATCGGACAAGAAGCCGCTGACCGATACGATCTGGGAAGAGGCCATGCCGCTGTTCCTGCCGAACCCGAACCGGTAACGCGCGAACAGCTCCTGTCGAGGTAGTGTCAGTGCCTTTGGGCGCCGTGCTTGCACGGCGTTTTTTTTTTGGCGCTGCGACGGGTGAGCCGCAGCCTGGCATCGCATGTCCCAAAGAAGCAAACGCATGTCCCAGATAAGCAAGCGGGAATGGTCTCGCACGCCAGATACTCGATGCACAGGACAAGGCGGACCGACCCCCGGATTCGCCGGACATTGCAGGAGACATGACAGTGAAGATCAGGCAGATCACGCCGGCCATCGGGGCCGAGATTTCAGGTGTCCATCTGGGCGAGGTGTCGCGCGATGCGGCGCAGTTCGCCGCGATCAAGGCGGCGCTGCTCGCGCACAAGGTGCTTTTCTTTCGCAGGCAGCAGATCACGCGCGCCGAGCATGTGGCCTTCGCCAGCCGCTTCGGCAAGCTGGAAGACCATCCGGTGGCCGGCAGCGATCCCGATCATCCGGGCCTGGTGCGCATCTACCGTAGCGACAACCCGCACAGCTACGAGAACAACTATCACTGCGACGGCCTGTGGCGCCCGAACCCCGCGATGGGCGCGGTGCTGCGCTGCATCGAGTGTCCCGAGATCGGCGGCGACACCATCTGGGTCAACATGGCCAAGGCCTACGAGGAACTCTCCGACGAGATCCGGCAGAAGATCATCGGCCTGCGCGCCCGGGCGAGCATCGAGCACAGCTTCGGTGCCGTGATGACGCCGGAGGCCCGCGCCAAGCTGGCCCAGGACCACCCTTCGGTGGAGCACCCGGTGGTGCGCACCCATCCCGAGACCGGCGAGAAGATCCTGTTCGTCGGCGCCGGCTTCAGCACGCATTTCACCAACTACAGCACGCCGGCCAATGTGCGCCACGGCATCGACAAGGCCCCCGGCGCCTCGCTGCTGCTCAACTACCTGATCAGCCGCGCCACCATCCCCGAGTACCAGGTGCGGTGGTCGTGGCAGGAAGGCGACGTGGTGGTGTGGGACAACCGCTGCACGCAGCACTACGCGCTGAACGACTACTACCCGGCGCCGCGCAAGATGGAACGCGCCGGCATTGTGGGCGATGTGCCGTACTGATTCGACGCTGACGATTACTGGAGCATCACTGTGAATTTTCTAGACGGTCACCTCTTCCCTGAAAACCAGCAGCCGCTGATCATCACTGCCGCGCCGTACGCGCCGGGCTGGCTGCCATCCGATTTTCCCGAGGACATCCCGGTCACGATGGAGGCCCAGATCCAGAAGGCCGTGGACTGCTACAACGCCGGCGCCACGGTGCTGCACCTGCACGTACGCGAGCTGGACGGCAAGGGCAGCAAGCGGCTGTCCCGCTTCAACGAACTGATTGCCGGCGTGCGCGAGGCGGTGCCCGAGATGATCATCCAGGTGGGCGGTTCCATTTCGTTTGCGCCCGAGGACGAAGGCCAGGCCGCCAAATGGCTGTCGGACGATACCCGGCACATGCTCGCTGATCTGGACCCGAAGCCGGACCAGGTCACGGTGACGGTCAACACGTCGCAGATGAACGTTACCGACCACGCCGAGGATGCCGACTTCCGGGGCACCTCGCGCGAGGACATGGCGCTGTTCAACGCTTACAAGAACATGACGGTGCCGGCCAACCCTGGCTGGGTGGAAGAGCACGTGCGCCGGCTGACCGCCGCCGGCATCCAGAGCGAGTTTCAGTGCTACAACATCAACAGCTTCGAGTCGGTCGAGCGGCTCATGCGCCGGGGCTTCTACAAGGGGCCGTTGATCCTGAACTGGGTGGCCATCGGCGGCGGCATGGACACGCCTAGCCTCTACAGCCTGGCCAACTTCATGCGCGCCGTGCCCGACGGCGCGGTGGTCACGGTGGAAAGCAACGTGCGCAACGTGCTGCCCGTCAACGTGATGGGCATCGCCATGGGTCTGCATGTGCGGTGCGGAACCGAAGACGTGCTGTGGAATCCGCGGCGCACCGAGAAGCAGGGCACCGTGGCGCAGATCGAGCAACTGGTGCGGATTGCCCGCGAACTGGGCCGCGACATCGCCACGGCGAAGCAGGCGCGCGAGATGTGCCGGATCGGGGTGTTCTACGACACCGTTGACGAAGCGCTGCAGGCCAACGGCTTCGCGCCGAACCGCAACGGCGGCAACCAGGGCTACCTGCACAAGGGCCAGTGACGGCGCGCCGCGCCAGGGAGACTGACATGAAACGCCCCCTTTTTCACACGCCGCTGGCGCTTGCGGTGGTGGCGGCGCTCGGGTCGGCGCTGTACGCCCCGCGCGCTGCGCTGGCCTCCGAATGGCCCGCGAAGCCGGTACGGATACTGGTTGGCGCGCCGCCCGGCGGCACCGCCGACATCCTTGCGCGCCTGATCGCCCATGAACTGCAGCGCCCGCTGGGCCAGACCGTGATCGTCGACTACAAGCCGGGCGCGGCCGGCACCATTGCCGTGCAGGGCATGCTGGCGGCGCCGCGCGACGGCTACACCTTCCTGCTGATCCAGAAGGGCATTGCTTCGGAAGTGCCGCTGGCCATCAAGGTGTCCTACGACCCGTTCAAGGACATCGTGCCCATTGCCCAGCTCACGCGGCAGGGGCTGATCCTGGTCGGCAACCCGGAGTTGCCCGCGAAGAACCTGCCGGAGCTGGTCAGGTACATCAAGGCCAACCCGGGCAAGACCGACTACGCGAACTTTGGCGTGGGCCTGCGCGGCCAGACCATCGGCGTGCAGTTCAACCGGCTGGCGGGACTGGACACCGGCGCGGTGAGCTACAAGGGCTCGCCGCCCGCGCTGCAGGACGTGATGGGCGGGCAGGTGCCGCTGATGTTCGACGGGCCGGCCACGTCGCTGCCGTTCATCAAGTCCGGCAAGCTCAGGGCCTTTGCGGTGGCCTTTCCGCAGCGCATCTCAGCCCTGCCCAACGTGCCCACCTTTGCCGAGCTTGGTTATCCCGATCTCAACGAAGTGGGCTGGATGGGGCTCTGGGCGCCGTCCGGGGTGCCGCCGGCGGTGACGGGCAGGATGCGCGAGGCCACGCTCAAGGCGCTGCAGTCGCCGGAGTTGCGGCGCAAGATCCAGGACCTCGGCATGGAAGTGGGCGCGCCAGCCACCACCGAGGAAATGGCCGTGGATATTCGCGAATCGTACGAGCGCCAGGGCAAGCTGCTGCGCTCGATTCACTACACACCGCAATGAACGCGAGCCTTCGAGGAGCAGGCATGAAAGCAGCAAGGGTATTGCCCGGTGCCGAGGGCGGCCGGCTCGACGTGCAGGACATCGCCGTGCCCCAGCCAGGCGCCGGCGAGGTGCTGGTCAGGGTGCGCGCATCGGGTCTCAACTTTGGCGAGCTGAAGTACATGCGCGAGCATCGCACCGGGAACGCGATGACGGCTGGCGTGGAGTTTGCCGGCGAGGTGGTGAGCGTGGGCGACCAGGTCGATAGCTGGCGCGCCGGCGACCGTGTGATGGGCCATGGGCGCGGCTGTCATGCGCAGTACGTGGTGGCGGCCCCGCTGGCGCTGATGGCGGTGCCCGATGACGTGTCGTGGGTGGATGCGGCGGCGTTCCCCAACGTCTTCATCACCGCCCATGACGCGCTCAGCAACGGCGAGCTGAAGGCTGGCGAGACGGTGTTCGTCAACGGCGCCTCGGGCGGGGTGGGCATGGCGGCGATCATGGCGGCCCGGGCGCTCGGTGCCGGGCTGGTGATCGCATCGTCGCGCTCGGCGGCAAAGCTGGAGCGGCTGGCCGCCTTCGGCGCCGACGTGGGCATCGACGCCTCGCGGCAGGCGCAGGTCGAGGCCATCATGGCGGCCACCGACGGCCGTGGCGTCGATGTCGTAATCGACACGGTCGGCGGCAGCGTCTTCGAGGATAACGTGCGGAGCCTGGCGGTGAAGGGGCGGCTGGTGAACCTCGCGCGGCTGGGCGGCGGCCAGTTCGGGCAGCTCGATCTCAACCTGCTCTGGCTGAACCGGCTAAAGCTGGTTGGCGCGACGTTCCGCACGCGCACCGAGCAGGAACGCCTGGCGTGCATCCAGGCGTGCGCGTGCGACCTGCTGCCGCACTTCCGCGCGGGCGGGCTGCGCCTGCCGATCGACCGGGTGTTTCCGCTGGATGCGATTGCCGATGCCTACGCGTATATCGCCAGCAGCCAGCACATGGGCAAGATCGTGCTTACTTCCGACTGACGGCGGGGGAGGGCCGGCGCCGGCCCGGCGCGGTGGCGGCGGCGGTGTTGGTGGCGGTGTTGGTTGCAGTGTTGGTGGCGTCGAGACGCGCCGCCGTCTGCTGGCGCCACTGGGTAACGCTGCAGCCGAACTCGGCGCGGAACCAGTGGCTGAAGCTGCTCTGGTTCGAGAAACCGAGCAACCCGGCAATCTCGCCAATCGGCTGGTCGCTTTCTTCCAGATGACGGATGACGAGTTCCGCGCGTACTTCGTCGAGCAGGGCCGAAAAAGTCAGGCCGTCGGCGCTCAGGTGCCGATGCAGCGTGCGCCTATCCACGCGCAGCAGGTGCGCCACCTGCTGCGCCGTGCAGCGGCCGACCGGAAGCAGCGCCACGATCAGGTCGCGGCACGATTCCCGCGTGCCTTCGCCTCGGCGGCGCAGCGCGGCCTCCAGGTAGTCGCGCGCCAGTTGCGTGGCGCCGGACCGGTCCGGCGTGCGGGCTTTTTGCAGGTCGGCGGCGGCGCAAACCAGCCCGTTGAACGGCTGGTTGAACATCGGATGGCGGCCAAAGAACGCTTGATGGGCGGACGAACTGGCCGGCGGGCGATGCGTGAAGCACACCTGCAGCGGGCGCCACTGGGACCCGATCAGCTCGCGCAGGATGCGAAACATCATGCCCACCGTCAGCTCCATGGCCTGGCGCGTAGCCTGTCCGGGGCTGGGCAGCAGGTCTTCACGGATGATCACCGTCTCGCCCACGTCCTCGATGCGCGTGACCAGCGAGGCGCTGATCAGCTTCAGGTAGCGGCTCAGCGTGTCGAGGGCCTGGCGCGGCGACGCTTCTTCCTTCAGCACCAGGCTGATCGGCCCGAGGTTGGCGAATGTGCGGCGCGCCGCCATCCGCAACGCGAAGTCCTCCACCCCGGTGGCGCTGGCGGTGGCCTCGAGCAACTCGCGCAGGGCGCTGCTCGGAATCAGCGTTTCGGGGTTCTTGAGCAACCGCGGGGAGAGCCCGGCGGCGCGCAGCAGGGGGCCGGGATCATGGCCGAGCGAGGTCACCAGCTCGGCGTAGCCGTTCAGCGTGGCACTGCGGACCAGGCGGCCGACGTTGTGTCCGATGTTCTCCCCGACTTTCTGCATACCTCGGCGTTTTACGATGTCCGTACCGAAGCGAGAGTATGCCCCAACCGCCTATCGTGCCCGGGGCGCCCGGCACGCTCAGGAACTCATGGCACTTTTCCGAGTCAATTGTTGCGTTCGGTTACAATGCTGTGCCGCAGCAATGCCGTCGGCATTTGTCTGCACAAAATCCGCAAAACCTGCGAAGTCTGTTATCGCGCCCCCATCTGCGCCCCCATCTTGATACGTTTCGTTCTCTTCCTGCTGACTGCCCTGTGCTTGTCCGCGCTGTCCCTCCCGGCAGCGGCGAACGTGCGCGCGGCCGCGCCGCAGGCAGAGGCCGCCGTAGCGATGGCGGAAGTGGCTGAAGTGGCTGAAGTGACGAATACGCCTGATTACGCGGTGCTCGCCACCGGTGACGATCTCTCGCAGATCGTGCTGCCGGGCGACCCTGACTTCGGGGCCGACGACGACGCCGTCGACGATGGCCCGCCACCTGGCTACTGCAACATCTGGTCGGCAGACCTGCTCGACCCGCTCGACCTGTTCGATGCGGTGGACGAGACGAGCGCCTTGTTCGTGCTGCCGACCTTCGAACTCGGCGAGGCCGTGGTGGACCGTTTCCAGGCTCCCACGGCGCGCTCCACGTTCGAGTCAGAAGGCCTGTTCCGGCCGCCCAACCTCCTCGCCTGATTCTCCAGGCCGCCGTCCGGGCTGATGCCCGGACGCAGCGCCTTCCTTGCCCTTGCGCCCCCGATGTGTTCCGCGACCTGCGTGTCGCGGCCCGCTGCCATGGCCGTTGGCGTCCGGTGTTTCACCCGGCACGCGCTCGGCCGGCATCTCGCGGGGTGGCCGGGCAGCCGTTTCGTTTGATTCTTTCCGACATGAAGACCAAGAAAACGTTGACCTGGGTCGCGTCGCTGTCGTTCGTGGCGGCGCCGGCCTGGGCGGCCCAGCCCGTGCCGGCCAGCGCCAGTGCGCCGGCCGCCCAGCCGGGCCATGGCACCGCGCCGGCCCCGACGCTGCTTGCCGCCAAGCCCATGCCGCGCGTTACCACGCCCGCGGCCGAAACCTTCCAGCTGTCGCAACTGCTGGAACTCGCGCAATCGACCAACAAGGGCGTGGACGCCGCGCAAGCCAATGTGGATGCCGCGTCCGCCGCGATTACGTCGTCGCGCGCGTATCCGAACCCGCAGGTGGAAGTGATGTACGGGCGCCTTTCCGGCAAGCAGCCGGGCGTGGCCAGCGGCAACGCGCCGTCGTACGCGGTGGTGCAGAAGTTCGACTATCCGAACCAGCGCAACCTGCGCGAGAAGATGGCCGGCCGCGGGCTGGAAGCGTCCGAGGCGCAACGCCAGACCTTCCGCGCCGAACTGGCCGCGCGCGTGAAGACGGCCTATTTTCAGGTGCTGCGGCGCGAGACCGAACTGGCCGCCGCCCGCGAGGACCTGAACCTGATGCGCCAGATTCAGGAGCGCGCCAAGGTGCGCGTGGGCGTGGGCGAGGCGCCGCGCTACGAACTGATCAAGGCCGATACCGAACTGCTGGCCGCACAGAAGACGCTGCAGACCACCACGCTGCGCGTGGAGCAGGCCAAGGCCTCGCTGCGCCAGCAGGTGGGCGGCGCCATGCCGGCGCGCTACGCGCTGGTGGGCAGCCTCTCCACCACGCCCGACGTGCCAAACCTGGCCGTGCTGCGCGATACCGTGCAGGCCAACAACGCCGAGCTGAGCCAGCGCCGCAGCGAACTGGAACGCGCCCGCCTGGGCGTGGACTACCAGCGCTCGCTGCGTTGGCCCGAGGTGTCGTTGCGTGCCAGCACCGACCGGCAGCCCGATAACAACGTCTCGCAGATCGGCCTGGTGATGACCATTCCGCTGTGGGATCGCCGCAGCGGCCCGGTGGGCGAGGCGACGGCGCAGGCCACGCAGGCGCGCACCGCGCTGGAAGCGCGTGAGTTCGAACTGATGCAGGAGCTGGACACGGCCTACCAGCAGTTCGAAATCACCCAGGCCCAGGTCACGGCGCTGGAATCGGGCATCGTGCGCGAGGCCGAATCGGCGCTGGGCGTGGCGGAAGCCGCCTACCGCTTCGGCGAGCGCGGCATTCTCGACTATCTCGACGCCCAGCGCGTGCTGCGCAATGCGCGCAGCGAACTGATCAACGCGCAGTACGAGCTGCAGATCGCCGCCATCCAGATTGAAAAGCTCATGTCCGCCACGCCCGGTGCGCCCACCGGCGCCGTGCCCGCCATGCCCGTTTCCCCGAATCTGAACTGAACATGCGTCCCTATCATTCCCTGCTTTCCATTGCAGCCGCCGTCGTGATGGCGATGTCGCTGGCCGGTTGCTCCAAGGAGCCCGAGGCCGTTGCCGAGGCCCCCAAGCTGCCGCCTGGCGTGGTCAAGCCCGAAGAAAACCTGCAGAAGACCCTCAAGGTGTCGCCCATCACCACGTCTCCGTTCAGCGAGATGCTGCGCGTGGCCGGCCGCATCGACTTCGATGAACAGCGCGTGTCGCGCATCGGCGCCACCGTGACCGGCCGCGTGACCGACCTCTACGCCATCCTTGGCCAGGAAGTGAAGGCCGGCCAGGTGCTGGCCCGCCTGCACAGCAGCGAGCTAGGCGCCGCGCAGATGGCCTTCCTGAAGGCCGAGGCGCAGAACGAGCTGCAGGCCCGCAACGCCGAGCGCGCGCGCCAGCTGTTCGACGCGGACGTGATCGGCCGTGCCGAACTGCAGCGCCGCCAGAGCGAATACGCGATTGCCGCGGCCGAAATGCGCGCGTACCGCGACCAGCTGCGCGTGCTCGGCATGTCCGCGCAGGCCATCACCACGCTGGCCAGGAACGGCAGCATCGATTCGTACTCGCCGGTGTTTTCCAGCATCAGCGGCACGGTGGTGGAGCGCAACGTGGCCCAGGGCCAGGTGGTGCAGCCGGCCGACGCGCTGTACACCGTGGCCGACCTGTCGCGCGTATGGGTCGTGGCCGAAGTGCCCGAGCAGCAGGCCGCCCAGGTGGCCGAAGGGCAGAGCGTGGATATCGAGGTGCCGTCGCTGGCCAGCAGCAATGGCCGCATCACGGGCAAGCTGATCTACGTGGGCCGCACGGTGAACCCGCAGTCCCGCACGGTGCTGGTGCGTACCGAGCTGGAAAACAAGGAAGGGCGCCTGAAGCCCGCCATGCTGGCCAGCATGCTGATTGCCGGCAAGCCGATGGACACGCTCGTGGTGCCCGGCTCGGCCGTGGTGCGCGACGGCAACGAGGAGCAGGTCTACGTGGAGACCGCACCGGGCCAGTACCGCCTGACCCGCGTGAAGCTAGGTTCGGAAAGCGACGGCATGCGCGTGGTGCAGAGCGGCATCAAGTCTGGCGACCGCGTGGTCGTGGAGGGTGCCTTCCACCTGGACAACGAGCGCAAGCGCCTGGAACAGGGATAAGCCGCCATGATGACATCGCTTGTAGAAGCCGCGATCAAGCAGCGGCTGGTGGTGTGCGTGGTGGCGGTGGTGCTGTTCTTCTTCGGCCTGCGCGCGGCCGGCAAGCTTTCGGTGGATGCCTTCCCGGACGTGACCAACGTCCAGGTGCAGATCGCCACGGAAGCCGCCGGACGCTCGCCCGAGGAAGTGGAGCGCTTCGTCACCGTGCCCATCGAAATGTCGATGACGGGCCTGCCCGGCCTGGAAGAGATGCGTTCGCTGAACAAGGCCGGCCTGTCGCTGATCACGCTCGTGTTCACCGACAAGACCGACGTCTACTTCGCGCGGCAGCTCGTCATGGAGCGGCTGATCGAGGTGGGCGGCCGCATGCCGGAAGGCGTGGCGCCGGTACTGGGCCCGGTTTCCACCGGGCTTGGCGAGGTGTACCAGTACACGCTGGACCGCCCCGATGACGGCGACCGCGAACTGACGCAGGAAGAGCTGGCCGAGCGCCGCATCGCGCAGGACTGGGTGGTGCGCCCGTTGCTGCGTTCCATCCCGGGCGTGGCCGAAATCAACTCGCAGGGCGGCTACGTGCGGCAGTACCAGGCGCTGGTCAACCCGGAGCGCATGCGCCACTACGAGATCAGCCTGCAGCAGGTGTACCAGTCTCTGGCGCGCAACAACGCCAACTCGGGCGGCGGCGTGCTGCCGCACTACGCGGAGCAGTACCTGATTCGCGGCGTGGGCCTGGCCAAGGGCGTGGACGACATCGGCAGCATCGTGCTCAAGGAGGTCAACGGCACGCCGGTCTACCTGCGCGACGTGGCGCAGGTGACGATCGGCCATGAGGTGCGCCAGGGCGCGGTGGTCAAGAACGGCCAGACCGAGGCGGTGGGCGGCATCGTGATGATGATGCGCGCCGGTAACGCCAAGGAAGTGGTGAGCCGCGTCAAGGCCCGCGTGGCCGAGATCAACGCCAAGGGCATGATCCCCGGCGGCCTGCAGATCGTGCCGTACTACGACCGCAGCGAACTGGTGGATGCCGCGCTGTGGACGGTGACCAAGGTGCTGCTCGAAGGCGTGGTGCTGGTGGTGATCGTGCTGTTCCTGTTCCTCGGGGACGTGCGCTCGTCGGTGATCGTGCTGGCCACGCTGGTGCTCACGCCATTGCTGACGTTCATGGTGATGAACCGGATCGGGCTGTCGGCCAACCTGATGTCGCTGGGGGGGCTGGCCATTGCCATCGGCTTGATGGTGGACGGCTCGGTCGTGGTGGTGGAAAACGCGTTCGAGCGGCTGGGCCATGCCGAGAAGTCTGGCCTGACGCGTACCGAGGTGCTGGTGAAGGCGGTTCAGGAAGTGGCCACGCCGGTGATCGTGGGCGTGGGCATCATCATCCTGGTGTTCCTGCCGCTGATGACGCTGCAGGGCATGGAAGGCAAGATGTTCGCGCCGCTGGCGATCACCATCTCGATTGCGCTGGCCATCTCGCTGATCCTGTCGCTGACGCTGTCGCCGGTGCTCTCGTCGTACCTGCTCAAGGGCGGCGCCGAGCATGACACGCGCGTCATCGCGTTCATGAAGCGCCACTACCTGCGCATGCTGCACTGGTCGCTGCTCAACAGCAAGAAGACCGTGCTGAGCGCGGTGGGGCTGTTCGTGGCCACGATCCTGATCGTGCCGATGCTGGGCACCTCGTTCATTCCGGAAATGAAGGAAGGCTCGATCGTGCCGGCGCTGGACCGCGTGCCGAACATCTCGCTCGAGGAATCGGTCAAGCTGGAGCGCCAGGCCAACAAGCTGGTGCTGGAAGTGCCGGGCGTGAAGTCGGTGGTGTCCGGCGTGGGTCGCGGCGAGAGCCCGGCCGACCCGCAGGGCCAGAACGAGTCGACGCCGATCGCCAGCCTGAAGGACCGCGACGAGTGGCCCGACGGTTGGACGCAGGACGACATCGCCAACGCCATCCGCGAGAAGCTGAAGGCCATTCCGGGCGTGCAGATCGTGATGGCGCAGCCCATCTCGGACCGCGTGGACGAGATGGTCAGCGGCGTGCGCTCGGACATCGCCGTGAAGATCTTCGGCGACGACCTGGACAAGCTGCGCGAGCTGGCTGGCGAGATTGCGCGCGTGGCGGGCGGCATCAAGGGGTCGCAGGATATCCGCATCGAGCGCATCTCGGGCCAGCAGTACCTGTCGATCGAGATCGACCGCCAGGCCATTGCGCGTTACGGGCTGAACGTATCGGACATCCACGACATCATCGAGATCGCCATCGGCGGCAAGCGCGCCACGGACATCTTCGAGGGCGAACGCCGCTTTGCGGCGGCGGTGCGCCTGCCCGAAGAGTTCCGCAACAACGTGCAGGCCATCCGCAACCTGCTGGTGCAGGCGCCCGATGGCGTGCAGGTGCCGCTGCAGAGCGTGGCCAAGATCGAGGTCAGCGATGGCCCCGCGCAGATCAGCCGCGAAATGGCCAAGCGCCGTGTGGTGGTGATGATCAACGTGAAGGACCGCGATCTCGGCGGCTTCGTGGCCGAGCTGCAGTCCGCCACGGAGAGCAAGGTCAAGCTGCCGGAGGGCTACTACTACGAGTGGGGCGGCCAGTTCCAGAACATGGAACGCGCCATGGGCCACCTGAAGCTGATCGTGCCGATCACGATTGCCGCGATCTTCTTCCTGCTGTTCCTGCTGTTCAATTCGCTGCGCTTTGCCACGCTGATCATCACGGTGCTGCCGTTTGCATCCATCGGCGGCATCATCGGGCTGTTCGTCACTGGCGAATACCTGTCGGTGCCGGCCTCGGTGGGCTTCATCGCGCTGTGGGGCATGGCGGTGCTGAACGGCGTGGTGCTGGTGTCGTACATCCGCACGCTGCGCGAGCAAGGCATGTCGCTGCGCAACGCGGTGGTGCGCGGCGCCACGCAGCGGTTCCGGCCGGTGATGATGACCGCCACCATCGCCATGCTGGGCCTGGTGCCGTTCCTGTTCTCGTCGGGGCCGGGCTCCGAGGTGCAGCGCCCGCTGGCCGTGGTGGTGATCGGTGGCCTGATCACGTCCACGCTGCTGACGCTGGTGATGGTGCCCACGCTGTACCGCTGGTTCGACGACCGCAAGCCTGAGCCGCGCGACATGTCGGTGTAAGGCGGACGGCGTAGCCGCCGCAGTACAATGGCAACCGGCCGGCATGCATCGCGCGTGCCGGCCGTTTTTGTTTGGAGTGAATACCCATGACAACGCATGCACGCCGCACATGGGCGGCGTCTATCGCTTTTGTTGCAACGCTGGCGTCGCCGATGATCGCTTCGGCGGCCGATGCGCCGACCATTGCGCAGACCACTGCGCCGACCAATACCGAACTGGGCCAGCGCGGCGGCCGCCCCGAGGCGCCCGAAGCGCCGCTGGCCTGCATGGAGGCCGTCAAGGCAAAGCTGCCGAACCCGGACAAGTTCCGCTGGGTGCGCAGCACCTCGCGCCGCGTGGCCGAAGACGTCTACAGCGTGGTGGGCAGCATCGAGTTCGTGAACCAGGCCGGCGAAGCGCGCCAGGGCGAAGCCCAGTGCGACGTCATGCGCGCCCCCGGCAACCAGTTCATCGTGCCGAAGGTACGGCTGCCGCAGTAAGCGCGCTGACTCCGCGATGCCCACAGTCTTGTCGCCTCTCCCGCTTGTGCGGGAGAGCGGCCGGGGGAGAGGGCAAGCCCATCAGGTGCTAGCAGCGCATCTCGCAGAGCGCGCGCTCGAACCCCTCTCTTGTTGCGAGAGACTTGAAGTCTCCTCATCCCTCAGGCCGCTTCCGTGCCTCGCGGCGGCGGCGGCGGCGTCGGCGCGGCTGGCGCCGCTGCCACCGGCAGCAATTCACCGCGCAGCAGCCGCACCAGCGTCTTCCACATCAGCAGGCCGATGATGGCGTTGGCCGCGAGGAACAGCCCGAAAGCCAGCCCCGTCATTTCGTCGCCAGCACCGCGCTCGGCCATGCGGATGGCCATGCCCGGCAGGGCCGCCACGCCGAAGCTGAAGGACCAGTAGGCCGGCGAGAAGCGCTGCGTGCCGATCCACGGCAGCAGCCGCAGCATCACCAGCGCCTGGAACAGGCCGTAGCCGAGCAGGCCATAGGCGAACAGGTCTGGCTGGCCCTGCGTCAGCGCCAGGTACGCGGTGCCGCCCACCACGGGCGGTGCGATCTGGATACCCAGCAGCGTGCGCCGGGCCTCGGGCAGCGGGGCGTTGACGGCGGCACGGTTCAGCACCATCGATTCAATCGCCAGCCACGAGAGTAGGCTGGCACCGAACAGCAGCATGCCAATCTGCTGCCAGCCGATCATGGCGGCGGCCGTGGCACCCACAAAGCCCGGCGCCACGGCCGGCAGGTAGGCGGCGGGCGTGATGGCGCCCGGTTGGAGGCCGCCTTGCCAGATCCGGCCATGCAGCGACGCGCCCAGCACCAGTTGGCCCAGCGTGGCGGCCACGAACATGACGATCGCCACGTGCGGCGCATGCGGGTAGACCACCTGGGTGGCCAGCAGCGTGGAGGTGGGAATCAGCGCCGCGAACGACGACTGCACCGGGTCGGCCATTTCCGCGCGCGCCGCCTCGGGCGCCACACGCCATTTGCGCGCATAGGCGCCGATCAGCACGACCCAGATCGCTAGGCCCGACACGGCCAGCACCGTGGCGGGCAGCGCAGGCAACGCCCAGATGCGCGCCGCGCCGCGCCAGACATTGGCCAGGGCCAGCATGCCAACCGCCATGCCGAAGAAGGACAGCGGAATCGTACGGACAGGCGTGGATGGGGTGGGGGCGCCCATGGTGTGCTCGCAATCGGAATTGGTTGATGCATCAGATAGTACGCAGACATGGCCCGCGCTGCTGGCGCGTTCGGCTCAGGTTCTTGCTGGTTCGTCTCGAATTGCGCGTGCGTCGGCCCAATCGCTTATCCGCCCTCCATGTGGTGCTGGGGACACAAGATTAAATTCTTGTCATCCGGCAAATCGAATGTGGACATCGACCAGATCGTCTCCTACTCTTTGTGTACGCTGTACACAAGATGGCGGCGCAACCCTGAATATGGAACTGGAGACGTTTGCATGAATATCGAAACCACCAACGAACACCGCTGGCTGCACAAGCTGGTTGGCACGTGGACGGCCGAGGGCGAAGCGCAGATGGGGCCCGATGGCCCGACCGAGAAGTGGAAGATTCCCGAGCAGGTGAGCAAGGTTGGCGACGCCTGGGTGCAGACCCGCTCCGAGGGCGAGTTTCCCGGCTGCGGACCGGCCATCACGGTCATGACGCTGGGCTATGACCCCGCCCGCAAGCACTTCGTGGGCACCTTTATCGGCTCGATGATGACCCACATGTGGGTCTACGAAGGCGACCTGGAGGCCGACGGCAAGACGCTGACGCTGCGCGCCGATGGCCCGGCCTTCACGCCGGACGGCCAGGTGCAGGCGGGCAAGATGGCAAAGTATCGCGATGTGATCGCGTTCCAGGACGATGACCACCGTACGCTCACGTCGTTCATGCAGGGCGACGATGGCGCGTGGACCCAGATCATGCAGGCGAGCTACCGGCGCGAGAAGTAAGCGGGGTGGGGGAGGGCCACGCACGGCGTGGCCGCGGCCCTCATGGCATGGCCGCCCTGGCCGGCCGAGAAGGCTTGGCTCAGGCGCGGTCGAGTTCGCTGCTGTTCCACCAGGCTTCGAGCAGCGGCTGGAAGCGGTCGTCCGGGGCGGGCGGCACGCGCGTGCTCTTGCGGGCCGGCGGCAGTTGGCGCCCGGTCAGCTGATAGAAAACGGCCGCCGGCGGGGTGCCGGGACCGTAGGGCACATGATCGATCACGCTCATCTGCCGCGCCGCCTTCAGCGCGCGCGTGGTCTCCTCGGGGGAGAGTGCGCACGCGTCGGCCAGCGCATCCCGGCGCAGCGGACCCTGACGCTGCAAGCCTTCCATCAGCAGATGCACGCATTCGCGCGTATTCCGTTTCATGCCGCGCATTGTTCCGCACTGCCTGACACTTCACAATGACACTTGACACTTGTTTGCAATCCTTCGCTTGCAACTGTGGCAGCCACGCAAATGTCGGCCTGAAAGTGGCGCGAAAGCGGCCCAAAAGCGTTGACGCCGCCACTTGTGCCGACCCCCTCTTGCATCCAGCCCGATACTGTATAAACATACAGTATTCGACGAATTCCGATGTCCGCGCCGACCCCCAGCGCGGCAGCCGATTGCCATCATGACCGCCCCCTTGCAGGAACAGCCGCCGCTGCTGGCGGAAGACCCTGCACCTTCCTCTTCCGCGTCTCTTGCCTCGCTGCATCGCGAATCGGTGCGCGCGCTGGAGCAGCGTTACCCCGGCCTGTGGCGCGCGGGGCAGCTTGGCCGTGCCGGCCGCCTGCCCGTGTGCCCCACCGGCTATGACGCGCTGACGGCCGAACTGCCGGGCGGCGGCTGGCCGGCCGGTGCCGTGACCGAGCTGCTGCTGGCGCAGGATGGCGCGGGGGAGTTGCGCCTGCTGATGCCCGCGCTGCGTACGCTGGCGGCCGGGGGGCGGCGCATCGGCCTGGTCAATCCGCCCTGCCTGCCCAATGCCGCGAGCCTGGCGGACGGCCGGCTGCCCGCGCGCCAGCTGTACTGGGTGCGGCCGCCGGCCGCCGCCACGCTGGCCTCGCAGCGGACGGACATGCTGTGGGCCGCCGAGCAGATGCTGCGCAGCCAGGCGTTTGGCGCGGTGCTGGTGTGGCTGGGCCGCGCCCGGCCCGAGGCGTTGCGGCGCCTGCAGGTGCTGGCCCAGGCTGGCGACACCGTGGTGTGGGCGCTGCGTCCGCTGCGGGTGCTGCAGGAATCGTCGTCGGCGGTGCTGCGGCTGGCGCTGTCGCCGCTGCCGGGCAACCGGATGTCGATTGCCTTCCACAAGCGGCGCGGCCCCGCGCGCGACACGCCGCTGGTCTTGCCGCTGGAAGGCATGGGCCACGTGCCGGAGCGCACGGGGGTGCCTGCCGTATTGCCTGCCGTATCGCCCACGGTATCGCCCACGGTATCGCCTGCCATGCCGGTGGGTGCCGATCATGTTGCCCATGACGTACTGGATCGCGGTGCATCTGCCGCGCCTGTCGCTGGACGCGCTGCAGCCGAGCTGGCCTGAGGCCGCCGGCGCGCCGCCCAACCCCGACACCGGAACGCTGCGACAGCTGCCGGTGGCGGTGGTGGCGCACGAGCGCGTGGTGCTGGCCAATGGCCCGGCCATGGCGCTGGGCGTGCGCTACGGCATGCGGCGCGGCGGCGTGCAGGCGTTGTCGGCCGAGGTGGTGCAGCTTGAACGCGACCCCGCTGCCGAGGCCGACCTGCTGGACTCGGTGGCGCTGACGCTGCTGCATTTCACGCCGGCGGTGGCGATCGATGCCGAGCCCGAGTCGGCCACGGTGATGCTCGATGTCACGGCCAGCCTGCGCCTGTTCGGCGGTCATCGCGCGCTATGCCGCGCCATCCGCGCACGCGTGCGGCAACTTGGCACGTTCGCGCAGGTGGGCAGCGGCACCACGGCGCAGGGCGCGGCGTGGCTGGCGCGCCAACCGATGCGCAAGACACCGCGTGGCATCGTGCGGCCGGCCCGCCGCGCGGTGCAGGCGCGGCGCATGACGCGCCTGCTGGACCAGCTTCCCGTGGCATGCCTGCAGGCGTACACCGATCCGGAATGGCTCGAAGGCATTGGCTGCCGCACGCTGGGGCAGGTGCGGCGCCTGCCGCGCGCGGGCTTGTCGCGCCGCATCGGTACCGGCCTGCTGGCGCGGCTGGACGACGCCTACGGCGCCGATGGCAAGGCCCCCGCCGGGTTTGCCTGGTTCGCGGCCCCGCCCACGTTCGCGCAGCGTATGGATCTGCCGGGCCGCATCGAATCGGCCGAAGGCGTGCTGGCGGGCGCGCAGCGCCTGCTGCTGGCGCTCTCCGGCTGGCTGGCGGCGCAGCAGGCCGGCGTCACGCGCTGCGTGCTGATGCTGGAGCACGAGCGCTACCGGCTGGGCGAGGACACCGACAGCACGCCGGTGCCGCTGGCGCTGGCACAGCCGAGCCGCGATCCCGTGCACCTGGCGAAGCTGCTGCGCGAGAAGCTCGACAAGGTGCGCTTTCACGCGCCGGTCGGCGGCCTGGGCCTGCGTGTGGAAGCGATGGAAACCTGCGTGCCGCGCAGCGATTCGCTGTTTCCGGAACCCGGTGCCGAGCCCGCCGAACTGGGCCGGCTGCTCGACACGCTGGCCGCCCGCCTGGGCCGCGACAACGTGCTGCAGCCCCGGCCGCAGGCCGACCATCGCCCCGAGCGCGCCAACCAGTGGTGCGCGGTGGGCGAAGCGCCCGCCGCTGCCTCTGTCGCCCATGCCCCCGTCACAGCCGGCGCGCTGCCGCCCGAGCGGCCGCTGTGGCTGCTGGAGGCGCCGCAGCCGCTGCGCGTGGAAAAGCATCGCCCCGTGTACCAGGGGCCGCTGGTCATGCTGACGCGCCCAGAGCGCATCGAGTCTGGCTGGTGGGACGGCGGGCTGGCCACGCGCGACTATTTCATTGCCGAACGCGCCGACGGGCTGCGCTGCTGGGTGTATCGCGAACGCCCGGGCCGCCCCACGCGCGACGGGCAGGAAGACGGCGGCGAATACCGCTGGTTCCTGCACGGCCTGTTTGCCTGAGTCTTGCGAGGATTGGCGATGTTGCCCGGTTTGTCTGCCCTGTTGCCGTCGCTGCCCGACTACGTCGAGCTGCACTGCATCTCCAATTTCACGTTCCTGGCCGGCGCTTCGCATCCGCAGGAACTGATCGCCCGCGCCTTCCAGCTGGGCTACAGCGGCATGGCGCTGACCGACGAGTGCTCGGTGGCCGGCACGGCGCGCGCGCACCATGCCATCAAGGTGCTGCGCGAGGACATGTGGGAAGCGGTGGCGCGCAGCGCGCGCCGGCTGGCGGCGGGCCAGGCGGCGGGCGAAGCCGACGACGGCGAGATGGGCGACATCGTGGCGTTCGTCGAGGAAGCGGACGAAGCGCGCGATGCCGAAGACGGTGAAGAGGGCGGTGTCGAGAACGAGGACGACGGCACGGCGGCGGATTTTGGCGACGACCCCGACGCAGCCGTGCGTCGCCATGCCATGCTGGAAACGCTGGCGGTGGCGGCCGATGCGTTCAACCTGATCATCGGCAGCCGCTTCACGCTGACGGCCGACCCCGGCAGCCAGTTGCCGCCGCCGCGCCTGGTGCTGCTGGCGCAGAATCGCGAGGGATTCGGCAATCTCTGCGAGTTCATCACGCTGGGACGCCGGCGTGCGGACAAAGGCAACTACGTGCTGTATCCGTCCGACCTGGCCGATCCGCAGCCCGACGTGCAACACCTGCGCGGCATGCCCGATTGCCAGGTCATCCTGCTGCCCGACTACTGCGCCGACGCCGAGGTGCTGCGCGCGCAGGCACGGTGGTGCCGCGAGGTGTTTGGCGATCGCGTGTCGATGGCGCTGGAACTGCTGCAGGGCCACGCCGAGGCGCTGCATCGCACGCGGCTGCAGGACGTGTCGCGGCAGACCGGCGTGCCGCTGGTGGCGGCCGGCGCGGTCACCATGCATGTGCGGTCGCGCAAGCCGCTCTCCGATGTGCTGACCGCGATCCGGCTCGGCACGCCGCTGCCCCAATGCGGCATGGCGCTGGCACCCAACGCCGAGGCCCACCTGCGCATGCGCCAGGTGCTGTCGCGGCTCTATCCGCGCGAGGCGCTGGCGCGGACGCTGCATATCGCCGGGCAGTGCAGTTTCTCGCTCGATGCGCTGCGCTACGAGTATCCCGAGGAACTGGTGCCCGATGGCCTCACGCCGATCGCGTACCTGCGCCAGGAAGTCAAGCGCGGCATGGCGGAGCGCTTTCCGCACGGCATGGAGCCGGAATGGGAAAAGCAGCTCGAGGACGAACTCGCGCTGATCGAGGAAAAGCAGTACGAGCCGTTCTTCCTGACGGTGCACGACATCGTCCGCTTCGCGCGCGGCGAGGGCATCCTGTGCCAGGGGCGCGGCTCGGCGGCAAACTCGCTGGTATGTTACTGCCTGCATATCACCGAGGTCAGCCCCGAACAGGCCAACCTGCTGTTCGGCCGTTTTCTCTCGCGCGAGCGTGACGAGCCGCCCGACATCGACGTCGACTTCGAGCACCAGCGGCGCGAGGAGGTCATCCAGTACATCTACAGGAAGTACACCCGTGACCGCGCCGCGCTGGCGGCATCGCTGATCACGTACCGCTCGCGCAGCGCATTGCGCGACGTGGGGCGCGCGCTGGGCATCGACCCGAGCGTGGTGGAGCAGGTGGTGAAGGGGCAGGCGTGGTGGGACGGCGGCACCGAGTTCATCGAACGGATTGCGCGCTACGGGCTCGACCCGGAGTCGCCCGCGGTGCGGCAATGGGCCAGCCTGACCGAGCAGCTGCGCGGCTTTCCGCGCCATCTGTCGCAGCACGTGGGCGGCTTTGTGATTGCGCGGCACAAGCTGTCGCGGCTGGTGCCGATCGAGAACGCCGCGATGAAGGACCGCAGCGTGATCCAGTGGGACAAGGACGACCTGGAATCGCTGGGCCTGCTCAAGGTGGACGTGCTGGCGCTGGGCATGCTCACCGCGATTCGTCGTGCGCTGGCGATGATCCCGAATCCCGAGCCGGAACGCGCGGGCCTGCCCACGCGCATGGAGGACCTGCCCGAGACCGACGACGCCACCTACACGATGATCTGCAAGGCCGATACGGTCGGCGTATTCCAGATCGAGTCGCGCGCGCAGCAGTCGATGCTGCCGCGCCTGCAGCCGCGCCAGTACTATGACCTGGTGGTGGAGGTGGCCATCGTGCGGCCCGGGCCGATCCAGGGCGGCATGGTGCATCCGTACCTGAAGCGGCGCGAAGACCTGCGGCGCACCGGCAAGCTGCCCACCTACTTCAACGACGTGATCCAGCGTGTGCTGGGTCGCACGCTGGGCATTCCGATCTTCCAGGAGCAGGTGATGCAGCTGGCCATCGAGGCGGCCGGCTTCACGCCCGGACAGGCCGACCAGCTGCGCCGCTCGATGGCAGCGTGGCGGCGTCGCGGCGATCTCAAGAAGCATCAGGACGCGCTGGTGCGTGCGCTGACGTCGCGCGGCTATCCGGAAGCCTTCGCGCTGGCCATCTGCAAGCAGATCGAGGGGTTTGGCGAGTATGGCTTCCCGGAAAGCCACGCGGCCAGCTTCGCCAAGCTGGTCTATGTGAGCGCGTGGATCAAGTGCCACCATCCCGCTGCCTTCCTGTGCGCGCTGCTCAACAGTCAGCCGATGGGGTTCTATTCGCCCTCGCAACTGGTGCAGGATGCACGCCGCCACGGCGTGACGACGCAGCCGGTGGACGTGACGATCAGCGGCTGGGAGAGCGCGCTGGAACCGGCCAGGGCAGGGCAGCGCCATCGCGATGTACGGCTGGGCATGAACCGCGTGAAGGGCATGCGTGAGGCGGCGGCCTTGCGCATAGAGCACGCGCGCATGGCGCAGCCGTTTACCAGCGTGGAAGACCTGGCCCGCCGCGCCGCGCTAGACGCGCACGATATCGACGTGCTGGCCGCGGCCGATGCACTGGTGTCGCTGGCCGGCCATCGCCGCCAGGCACGCTGGCATGCACGCGGTGCGGCGGTGCAGACCGCGCATCGCGACCTGCTGCACGAAGCCCCGCCGCAGGAACTGGCGCTGGCCCTGCCGGAGCCGAAGATCGGCGAGGACGTGGCCGCCGACTATGCCAGCCTGGGGCTGTCACTGAAGTGCCATCCGCTGACGCTGCTGCGGCGGCGCCTGTCCGCGCTCAAGTACGTGACCGCGCAGCAGTTGTCGCGCCTGGGCAATGGCCGTCGCGTGCGCGCTTGCGGCATTGTCACGGTACGCCAGCGACCCTCCACGGCCAGCGGCACGATCTTTACCTCGATCGAGGACGAGACCGGCGCGGTGAACGTGATCATCTGGCCCGACCTGGTGGAGCGCCAGCGCAAGGAAGTGCTCGGCGCCACGCTGCTGGGCGTGATCGGCACCTGGCAGCGGCAGGGCGACGTCCGGCACCTGGTGGCGGACGAACTGGTCGACCTCAGCCCGCTACTGGGCCGGCTGATGGTGGGCAGCCGCGATTTCCACTGACATCGGAAGATTCCGATTGGCGCGCGAATGCGGCTGTGCGTTCAGCAAGGAAGCGCACGCAGACGACCCGTTCCGCGTGAAATACCCGCACATCGCACGCCCGTATATCGGTAAAAATTGATTTCGATATTTCGATTGAATTCGTTGTAGCAGACACAAAGCCAAGATTCCCTGCCTGATTGAAAACGGATAGCGTGAAACCCAGCGGTGCGCGCGCTGCGTGCCATCGCCGGCTTGCAGGATCCGTCATCCATCACGGAGCAGCGAACACATGGCAAGTGTCTTTGATACGCGCAGCTCGGCCAGCACGGTTGGCCGGACGCTGCATGGGACGTCGACCGGGCAGCCGCCCTATCGGCTTGAAGTGACAGCCGCACCCGAGGCGGCGGGGTTGTCCGTGGTGTCCTTCGAGGCCACCGAGCGTCTGGGCGAGCCCTATTGCGTCAAGGTGGTGCTGACGCACCCGAACGAACTGGACCGCGCGGATTTCCTGCGCAAAATGGCCACCTTCACCATCGCGCCCGCGGACGGCGCGGCGCCGCGGGCCTTCTCCGGCTGGATCGCACGGTTCTCCAGAACGCGTGTGACACGCGACTTCCGCGCCTACGAGATGGAGATCAGGCCCAACGTGGCCCTGCTGGCACTGACGACGGCCAGCCGCATCTACCAGCACAAGTCCGCGCCGCAGATCATCGAGTCTGTGCTGCGGCGGCATGGGCTGGAAGGGCATCAGTTCGAGTTCAGGACGCGCCGCCAATATCCTCAGCACAAGTTCCGGTTGCAGTACCAGATGTCCGACTGGGACTTCATCCGGCTGCTCATGGAGCAGGAGGGCCTGTACAGCTACTTCGTGCCAAGCCGGTTCGGCAAGCACTTCGGCGATGTCTTCACGGTGGCCGACGACATCGACCACTACCTCTACGAACCCGCGCTGCAAGTGCCGTACCGCGAAACGGCCGGCATGGAAGCCGGCATCGAGGCGGTGTTCGCGCTTCAGAGCCACGCGCGCGCGATGCCGGCATCGATCATGACGGCCGACTACAACCCGGACCAGGCCTATGAACGAATCCGCGACCAGGCCAACATTGCGTTCAACGACACCGGCAACTACGGCCAGCCCTACGTCTATGGCACGCACCATCTGGACTGGGCAGGCGCCAGATGGGAGGCGCAGCTTCGCCACGAGGCGGCACTGGCCGGCCAGATCGTCTACGAGGGCGAAAGCAATGTCGTGGGACTGTGCCCAGCCAGGATCCTGCGCATGGACATGGCCTTGCCCGACGCGCCGCACGGGCAGGTTGTCACCGAAGTCATCCACACCGGCGCGCGCGACCAGGCGTATCGCAACACCTACAAGGCCATGCCGTCTGGCAGGCGCTATCGCCTGCCCATTGACGAAAGCAAGTGGCCGCGCATCGCCGGAACGCTGAGCGCGCGCGTTACGTCGCCCAACCAGTATCCGTACGCCTACCTGACCCAGCACGGACATTACACCGTGCGCTTCGACTTCGATTTCGACACCTGGCCCAAGGGCGCCGAGAGCGTGCCGCTGCGGCTGGCCAAGCCTTTCGCAGGCGGCCTGCAGACCGGCTTCCACTTCCCACTGATCGACGGTACCGAGGTGGCAATTGCGTTCCACGATGGCAACCCGAACCGTCCCTATATCGCACATGCGCTGCACAACAGCGTGCAGACGGACCCGATCAATCACGATGGGCGCTGGCCGTCACGCAATGTCATCCGCACCCAGCGCAACAACAAGCTGCGCATGGAGGACCGGCGGGGCAAAGAGGGAATCAAGCTGTCGACCGAGTACGGCGGCAAGAGCCAGCTCAATCTTGGCTACCTCGTTGACCGCGACGGGAAGCAGCGTGGGGACGGCTTCGAGTTGCGTACCTCGGGTTACCACGGCGGCGCGGGCGCGCGCCGGGCGTCGCTGTCGGACACGCTGGTCAACAAGACCCGCGAGATTCTTGGGCGCAAAGGCACGGGGCCAGACGTCGCGGTGCCGGATCCGGCGGGGCCGCTGCAAGGCGCATTTGGACCGGTGCTGCGACTCGTCGACCAGTCACAGCAACCCGGAGGCGGCGAACTGAGCCTGCAGCGATACCTGGATCGCGTCACGGCGGTGCGCTTGCGCTTGCAGCAGATGACGATGTCCAGTGATGCCGAGGCGGAGGCCCGGCAGATGGCCCAGGCGCTGTTCCAGGGCAAGAGTTCCGAGCTGGCCGACACGCACAGCTACGGGCAGCGAATGGCGGCCAGCCTCGGTGCGGAATGGGCGGGCCTTGGCAACGCTTTGTTCGTGCGCCCGATTGCGCAGGCGAGCCAGGCCATCGTGCAGCCCGCGCAGGCCAGCCTGAATGAAAGCTGGCAACGGCGCATCGCCAGGCCGTGGGCCAGATCGTTCGCGGGGCGATATCCGTTTGTCGATACCGCGAACGATGCCTCGCTGCCCGAGCTTGCGCGGTTCCTGCGGCTTCGGGGCGGCCTGATCCAGGAATTCCTGTCGACGCAGTTGGCCGGCGTGCTGGTGTTGCAGGGCGACGAATGGGTGCCCACCACGACGGGCGGCCAATCGCTCGCGTTCGATCCGGTGTTTCTGCAGCGTATCAATACCCTGCAGCGCATCGCCACCCACCTGCTGCCGCAAGGGGAGCCCCGTTACCGATTCCAGCTCAAGCCGGTGCCGACGCCAGGCCTGACCGAGACGCTGCTGCGTATCGACAACCGGACGCTGCACTACTTCAACCAGAAGGAAGCGTGGATGCCGATGCACTGGCCGGCGGACAACCTGCAGGAGCCCGGTACTCGCCTGCAGTGGCAGACCGAGGTCTCGGGCACGAGCAAGAACCACGAGTTTGCCGGCGCGTGGGGGCTGGTGCGCATGTTGGAGCGCGCCAGCGTGACGCCCGTCGATGGCGGCACCTTCGAGTTGATGTGGCGCGCGCTTCCAGACACGCAGGCGCCGCCGGCATCGCGGGCATCAGCACCTGGTGCGACGGCGGAACGTACGCCGGCGAATGGTGAACATGGCGACCAAGACAGCATGAACCCTCGGCAAGCTATGGCAGCCGCGCCCGCCGACATGGCCTATCCGATTCGCTACCTGCTACGCACCGAGGTTGGTCATGGCCCGCTGGAAATGCTGTGGCTGCGCGATTTCGTCCTGCCTTCGCGCATCTTCGCGATCGAGAAGCGGGCGGCGGCCACGCCAGCGGCTCGCCGCTAGCGCAGCACAACCGTCAGGCCGGCGCATCCCCGGCCGGCACCTCGCGCTGCGGTTCGCCATCGTAAGTCCAGATGAACTGGCGCGGGATCGGGCCCTTGTTGCGGCCGCCTTGCTGGGTTTGCTCCCAGGCGTGCGACAGGATGCCGACCGAGCGCGACAGGCAGAACAGCCCGCGCGCCAGCGGGGCCGGAAAGCCCAGTTCCGCGTAGATCACGGCGGTGGCGCCGTCGATGTTCATCGGGATCGGCTTCTCGCGGCCTTCGCCGAGTTTCCGTTCCACGGCGCGCGCAATCGCGGCAAAGCGGCCCGAGACCACGCCGTCGCTGGCCGCCTGGTCCACCAGCGCCAGCAGGCGCGGTGCGCGCGGGTCCAGCGGATGGAAGCGGTGCCCGAAGCCCGAGACGAACTTGCCGTGCAGGTCGCGATAGTTGGCCAGGCCGGCGGCGACGGCGTCGTCGAAAGCCACGCCTTGGTCCACCCGGTGCGCGATGTCCTGATACAGCTCCACTGCCTGTTCGCCCGCGCCGCCGTGCACATCGCCGAGCACGTTGACGGCCGACGCCATGGCGTTGTTCAGGCCCACGCCGCAGGTGGCGGCCATGCGCGCGATGGCGATGCTGGGCGCCTGCGGGCCGTGGTCGACGGCGGCCATCAGCGCCGCGTCGAGCAGGTCGCCCTCGCGCTTGCCCGGCAGTTCGCCGCGCAGCATCAGCCAGATCATCTGCGCGAACGACACGTTGCCAATCAGTTGCTCGATGGGATAGCCGCGATAGCGGATCTCGCCGGGCTTCATGTCGATGATCTTCGTACGCCACCAGTCCTGCGAGGCCTGCTGGCCGGCGTCGAACGGCATTGCATCGCTCATAGCGCGCGCTCCTGTTTCATTGTGGCGATATCGTCGGCGGCATAGCCAAGTTCGCCGAGGATGTCGTCGGTATGCTGGCCCAGCTGCGGCGGCGGAGTGTCCACCGAAGGCGCCGTGCCATTGACCTTGAAGCCGGTGCGCAGCAGGCGGATATCGCGGCCCACGCCGGGCACGTTGGCGAATTCGCCGATCATGCCGCGGTCGCGCACCTGCGGATGCGCCAGCACGTCGGGCACCTGCAGCACCGGTCCGGCCGGCACGCCGGCATCGTTCAGCAACTGCCACCATTCGGTGGCCGGCTTGCGCGCCAGTTCGGTCTCCAGTTCGGCCGTCAGCGCGGCGCGGTTGGCCAGGCGTGCCTGGCGCTCGGCGAAGCGCGGATCGGTGGCCAGCTCGGGACGGCCCAGCACGCGGCATACGGCCTCGAACTGTTCCTGCTTGTTCGCGGCGATGTTGAGCGGCCCGTCGCCGGTGCGGAACGTGCCCGAGGGGCTGGCCGTCATGTTCTCGTTGCCCATGGGTACAGGATTCTTGCCGGCCACCAGGTGGTTCGAGACCACCCAGCCCATCGTGGCCATGGTGGCTTCGAGCATCGATACGTCAAGGAAATAGCCCTCGGTGCGCTCGCGGTCGGCCAGCGACGCGGCGATGGCGAACGCGGCCGTCATGCCGCCGATGGTGTCCGAGACGGGATAGCCCACGCGCAGCGGTGCCGTGTGCGCATCGCCGGTGATGCTCATCACGCCCGACATGCCCTGGATGATCTGGTCATAGGCGGGCAGGTCGGAGAGCGGGCCGTCCTGCCCGAAGCCCGAGATCGCGCAGTAGATCAGGCGCGGGTTGACCTGCTTCAGCGCGTCGAAGCCCAGCCCCAGGCGCGTCATCACGCCGGGGCGGAAGTTCTCGACCAGCACGTCGGCGCTTGCCACGAGCTTGCGGAAGACTTCCTTGCCGCGCGCATGCTTGAGGTTGATCGTGATCGAGCGCTTGCCGGGGTTCTGCGCCAGGAACGACACGCCCATCAGCTGGCGGTTCAGTTCGGCGTCGGCGCCCAGCTGGCGCGCGAGGTCGCCGGTGCCCGGCGTTTCCACCTTGATCACCTCCGCGCCCATGTGGGCGAGCTGGTGGCAACAGAAGGGCCCGGCCAGCACGTTGGTGAGGTCGAGCACGCGGATATTGCGAAGCGGCTTTTGCATAGGTCCTGCCAGAAGGGGTTACTCGGCGCGTGCGCCAGATTCCTTGACGATGGCGCCCCAGCGCGTGTTCTCGCTCTTGATGAACGCCGCCAGTTCGGCAGCAGTGCCGCCACGCGGCTCGCTGCCTTCGTCATGGAGCCTGTTGATGGTGTCCTTGTCCTTCAGCGCCTTGTTGACTTCGGCATTGAGGCGGGCCACCACCTCGGCCGAGGTGCCGGCCGGTGCCACCAGCGCCTTCCAGTCTTCGGCCTGGAAGCCGGCGTAGCCCTGTTCGGCCACGGTGGGCACGTTCGGCAGCAGGGCCACGCGCTTGGCCGACGTCACCGCCAGCGCGCGCAGCTTGCCCGCCTTGAGCATCGGCATGGCAATGGGCGGCGTAGCGAAGTAGAAATCGGTCTGGCCGCCCATCAGGTCGGTCAGCGCGGGCGAGGCGCCCTTGTAGGGCACGTGCAGCGCCTTGATGCCGGCACGCCGCTGGAACATCTCGCCGGTCAGGTGGCCCACGGTGCCGGTGCCGGCCGATGCCATCGACAACTGCTTGGTCTTGGCGGCGGCCACCAGGTCTGCCAGCGTCTTGTACGGGGCGTCCTGCCGCACGATCAGCACCACCGGCTGCGCCGCCACCAGCGCCACGGGCGTGAAATCCTTGACCGCGTCGTAGGGCATCTTCGGGTACAGCGTGGGGTTGATCGCCAGGTTGGCGGTCTGGCCCATGCCAATCGTGTAGCCGTCGGCCTTGGCCTTCGCCACCAGATCGAGGCCGATATTGCCGCCCGCGCCGGCGCGGTTTTCCACTACCACCGTCCAGTGCGCGGATGCCCCCACCTTGTTGAACACCAGGCGCGACAGCACGTCGGTGCCGCCGGCCGGCGGGAACGGCACCACCAGGCGGATCGGCTGGGCCGGGTATGCGTCGGCGGCCAGGGCGCCGGTCACAAGGGCCGGGACGGTGGCGATGGCAAGCATCGAGCGAAGGAACGTGCGGCGCAGGGTCATGCGGGTCTCCATATATTGTGTTCCGTAAGATAGAACAACGATCTTAAAGAAAGAATGACCGTGAGAATAGGAGGGAAGGGGAACGGTGTCAAGCCGGGGCGCGGAACGGGCATGACGAGGCACCCGGGGCACTGCCGGGTTGGTCGGGAGGGAGGGGTGTTGCGTGCGCGTCCGGGCGGGATTCAGCGCGCGAAGGGCGTGCGCCGCCTTCTCCGCCGTCGCGCCAAGCGGAAAAGGTGGGGATGGAGTTGGGGGATCGAGTGGGGGATCGAGTGGGTGATGAAACCTGACGCCGCGCCTGGCAGCGTCAGGCGTCAGGCCTCAAACGCTCAGGCCTCAAACGCTCAGGCCGCCACCGGTGCCGGCAGTGCGAACGCCGCACCGGCCGCCTGGCGCGCCTGGGCCAGCGCCGCCTTGGCGAGCGACGCATCGCGGCCCAGCCGCAGCAGGCCGCCGAGTTGGTGCGGGGCCTTGAGCAGGCCGAACATGACGGCGCGCACGTCGGTGCTGCCATCGGCCGCCATGCCGGCGAAGGCCAGCGGCGGCACGGCGCGGTCGGCCGGGTCGATCACCACGCGCAGCGCGGCAAACGGAATGCCCTGGGCCTGCGCGGCGCGGGCCACGATATGCGATTCCATATCGACGGCCAGCGCACCGTGGGCTTCATGCAACGCGGTCTTGTCGGCCACGGTCAGCACCGGGGTGTCGGAGCCGGCCAGCAGGCCGCTCACGGCATTGGGCAGTGCCCGCCGCAGCGCGGCGGCCCAGTAGGGCGAGGTGCTGTACGACGTCTGACCGCTGCGCACCGCGCTGGCCACGATGACGGTGCCCGGCGTCAGTGTCGGATCGAGCCCACCGGCCACGCCCACGCTGATCACGCCGGCGCAGCCCTGCATCAGCCGCACGTCCAGCGCGCGGGCCAGCATCACGCCACGGTGGCCGTACAGCGTCTCGATGCCGGGGCCCGCTGCGATACGGGCCTCGAAATCCATGCCGCAGACTGCCAGTACGGAGGGTGTCGACGTGCTCACGGGGCTCACAGTCCCCATGCCACGGCGTGATTGCCGTCGCGCAGCAGGTTGCGGAAGCGCGCCAGCGCCCACAGCGGGAAGAAGCGCGAGTAACCGTGGTAGCGCAGGTAGAACACGCGCGGAAAACCCACCGCCGTGAAGTGCGGCTCGTCCCAGAAACCATGGTCGGCCTGGTGGCGCAGCAGGTATTCCACGCCGCGCGCCACGGCCGGGTGATGGCCGGCGCCGGCCGCCATCATGCCCAGCATGGCCCAGGCCGTCTGCGACGCCGTGCTCGGTGCCTTCTCATAGCCGCGATAGTCGAGCTTGTAGCTGTCGCCAGACTCGCCCCAGCCGCCGTCGGCGTTCTGGATCGAGGCCAGCCATTGGGCGGCGCGCTGCATCTCGGGCGCATCGGTGCCGATGCCGGCGGCATTGAGCCCGCACAGCGCGCTCCACGTGCCATAGATATAGTTGGTGCCCCAGCGGCCGAACCAGCTGCCGTCGGCTTCCTGCTCGTCCAGCAGGTAGCGCAGGGCGCGCGCGGCGGGTTCGCTGTTGGCCGGCATCTGGCCCAGCTGGCAAAGCATTGCCAGGCAGCGCGCCGAGACGTCGGCCGTGGGCGGGTCCAGCAGCGCGCCGTGATCGGCAAACGGGATGTTGTTCAGGTACAGGTGGGTGTTCTCGGGCTCGAAGGCGCCCCAGCCGCCGTTGGCGCTCTGCATGCCGATGACCCATTCGCAGGCGCGGGCAATGGCGGGCGTGTAGCGGTTCGAACAATCGCCCCGGTCGGCCCGATCCATGGCCGCGGCCACCACGGCCGTATCGTCCACGTCGGGATAGTGGGCGTTGTTGTACTGGAATGCCCAGCCGCCGGGGCGCACATTGGGCCGGCGCACGGTCCAGTCGCCACGCAGCTCCAGCACCTGCAGCGGCACCAGCCAGTCCAGCCCGCGCGACGCCGCGGCAATGGCGCGCGGTTCGCCCACTTCCAGCAGCGCGTGGGCCGCCAGCGAGGTGTCCCACACCGGCGACAGGCAGGGCTGGCAATAGGCCTCGTCGTCGCGCACCACCAGCAGCTTGTCGATGGAGCGGCGCGCGATGGCGCGGTCGGGGTCGTCCGGCGGCACGCCCAGCACGTCGAACATCAACACCGAGTTGACCATGGCCGGGAAAATCGCGCCGAGACCGTCCTCGCCATTGAGCCGTTCCACGGTGAAGGCGCGGGCACGCGCGATGGCGCGCTCGCGCATGCTGCGCGGGAACAGCGGCTCGGCCACGCGCACCACGGCGTCGAGCGCCCGGAACACGCTCACCCACAGCGGGCTCTGGTGCGGCGCGCGGCGCGGCAGGCCGATGGACTGGCACGGGCGCAGGAACAGCTCGTCAATGCCCACGCCGCGCGGGTTGCGCGCCTGCGGACGCAGGCTGTTCAGCACCAGCAGCGGCACGATGACCGTGCGCGCCCAGTACGAGACCTTCGACAGATGGAACGGAAACCACTCGGGCAGCAGCATGATTTCCACGGGCATCATCGGCACGGCCTGCCACGGCATCACGCCGTACAGCGCCAGCAGCGTGCGCGTGAAGACATTGCTTTCCTCGGCGCCGCCCATCGCGTGGATGGCGGCCCGAGCGCGCTGCATGTGCGCGGCGTCGGCATCGTCGCCGGCCATCTTCAGCGCGAAATAGGCCTTCACGCTGGCGCTCACGTCCGAGGCGCCGGCGTGGAACAGCGGCCAGCCGCCATCGGCATTCTGGATGCGGCGCAGGTAGTTGGCGATCTTGCCCTCGAGCACCAGGTCGGGCGTCTCGCCCAGGTAGTGCACCATCAGGATGTACTCGGCCGGAATGGTGGCATCGGCTTCGAGTTCGTAGACCCAGTGGCCGTCGTCCTGTTGCTGGGCCAGCAGCGTGTCCACGGCATGCGCGATGCCGGCATCGAGCGGATCGGGCAGGGCGGGATGGAGCGCGCGCGTGAGCTGCGCGTCGTCCTGTGAGCGGGTAATCGTTGCAGCCTGGTTCATCTATTCCGGGGGCACTTCTCTAGTGGCGGCCGGGGCGGCGGTGGCCGCGCCCGACTCGCGAAAACAGGGGTCAGGCAATGGCATGCCGCAGCACGATCCACGCAAGCCTGGCCTTGGGCACGCGCACGCGGGCGCGCGGCGCTTGCCAGCCACGGGCCAGCAGGCGCGTCAGGATCTCGTGGTAGACCTCGTACATGATGCGCGGCGAGCGCACCACGCGCGACGGGCAGCGCGCCATGATGGCCGCCGAGGCGTCGTAGTGCGCCTGCGCGTCGCGGGCGATGCCGCGGCAGACCGTTTCAATCGCCGGGTTGCCGATCACCGCATGCGGCGTGGAGATCGGAATGCCGGCGGCGGTCAGTGCCTCGGACGGCAGGTAGAGCCGGCCGATGTCGGCATCCTCGTCGAGGTCGCGCAGGATATTGGTCAGTTGCAGCGCCCGGCCCAGGTGGTGGGCCAGTTCGATGCCGGGCTGTTCCGCCACGCCGAACACGCGTACCGCCAGGCGGCCGACGGCGCTGGCCACGCGGTCGCAATAGAGGTCGAGCGTGGCGGCATCGGGTGCCACGATCGTCGACACGACGTCCATGATCATGCCGTCGATCACGTCGCAAAAGTCCTGCTGCTGCAGGTTGAACGCCTTGATCTGCTCGTCGAGCCCGCGCAGCGCGGCGGGCGCCTGGCCCGCATAGCAGGCGGCAATGTCCTTGCGCCAGTCTTCGAGTGCCGCCAGGCGGTCCGCATGCTGGGTGTCGCCGTCGGCGATGTCGTCCACGGCGCGGCAGAACGCGTAGATCTCGAACATGGCCTGCCGCTGCGAGGCGGGCAGGATGCGCATGGCCGTATGGAACGAGCTTCCGGAGGATACGGCGGGTCCGGCGGGCGGAGCGCCGGGCGTTGCGATTTCAGTACCGGCCACAGGTTTCCTCGGCACGCTTGATATCAGGCCGCTCCACAGCAAAGCGGCCTGGATGATGGGTTTTCAGGGTCGGGCGATTATAGCAACTTCACCGATTCGACGGATTTGTGCCGGGGGCGGCATATGGTGCGTAGGGCAGATCACTTTTTGGGTGCGCCGTGGTCTGGTCTACCACCTTCTCCACATCGGGCACCTGCCGGAGCGCGGCCAGGAACGCTGCGGTCTCGAAGCCCGGCGCCACGCAGCCCTGCACGGTCAGCCAGCGGCCCCGCACCATGATCCACAGCGAGCTGTTCTGCCAGGCGGGCAGGGTGCGACGCAGGTCGCCCAGACGCCGCTGCAGCGCCTCGGCAATGTCCTGGTCATATTGATAGGCGTTGGCCAGCCGGCAGCGCCCTTCCATATAGCAGTGATTGCCTGCCTCGATGCGGTGATGGGCGTCGCGTTTCCATTGCGCTTCGGAAATACGGGGTCCGACGGGCTCCGGGCATTCGGCAATCGCGTTTGAAATGCGCAGGAACGGATCGTGGCCGAAGTTCTGCAGCGTCTGGGTATGCGCGATTTTCGTCGTCCATAACAAGACGAGCGGTATGCCAACCATCCATGAAATTCGGCGAATAATCGACCGGACGGTCGGAACGTCAGCAAGGCAATACATTATCGATCTGCATAAAAGCAGAAAGCCCCGCCGGAGCGGGGCTTCCCAGGCCAGACAAACGGCCCGGCTTTTTTTCCAGCTTAGATTGCCTGGATCTTCGTGGCTTGTTCGCCCTTCTGGCCCATGGCCTTCACGTAGCGGACCTTCTGGCCTTCCTTCAGCGACTTGAAGCCATTGCCTTCAATTGCCGAGAAATGCGCGAACAGGTCGTTGCCGCCTGCGTCCGGGGTGATGAAGCCAAAGCCCTTGGCGTCGTTGAACCACTTAACAGTACCGGTTTCCATATTTCTATCCAACCTTGAATTTCAGATGAGCATAATTGCCCGCCAAGCATGTTGCCCACTACGAACCGGAGCAAGACGCTACAGGCCGGTGCACATGCGAGCAGCCATTCTGACGGTTTTTTTTCGCCTGTCAATCGGACTTAGCCCCTAACGGTATTTCGGCATGCGAACAGCAGATATTAGAGATTTCTACATCGTTTAGGGGATTGTCTGACATCAGATGGGATTTGCCCGTGGTAGGCCATCGTTTTGCGTATCTGTGGTAACGACAGTGCTTACCTGCCGCACAGTCTCCCATGCGGCGGCGCTCAGGCTGCCACAAATACGTTAGTTCCGTTCTACTCCATATGGACTATGGCAACCAATGGATGATGCCGAGACAATGCGGGCCAATACAAATGGACGGCGGCCGCATGCATGCGCGCACGCCGCAAGCAGAAAGGTGCGCAGCGCCGCGTGAGAGAACGGGGAATCCAGATGTCCATGCATTCTTGAATCGTGCCGGATGGCGAGCGGGGTTTCAGCGTCCGCGTGCCGCCATGAACCGGCCGTCCATTTCATCCCAGGCTTTTTTGTCAGGCCGCGCGCCAAAACCCGGCAGGGTGGCGTACGTGCGTGTCGCGCGTGTGTCACGGGTGTTTCCGCCCGGTTTCGGCACAATTTTTGACAATCTTTCCGGGGCGAATGGCCTAGCATCCGACCTGCTCGGGAACTAGTAAAAACACCAGTTCGAAGCGGGCAAACGGCATAATGCCGGTCGCAAGCGTGTAAGCGGCAGCAACCGAAGCGCAAAAGACTGCCGCATGCCGACCCAAAACCAGAAGAAGCGGACACTCAGCCAGTGAAGCGATTGCAGCGTTCTATCCGGGGCCTTTTCCGAGTACATGGTCATGATGTGCCAGCGCGCACCTTCGCGCGCGTCTGCCGCAGTGCGATGCTGGCCGTCGCCGTGGTGGCGTCGCTGGGCGGCGTCGTGGCCGGCGTGCTGACGCCGTCGGCCGATGCCATGGCGCAGGCCGCCCCGGCGCCCGCCGCCCCCAGCGTAGCCTTCCACTACGGCGCCAAGCCCCCCGCAGACCTGCTGCAGGCGTTCGACGTGGCCGTGGTGGAGCCCGACAGCGGCTTCGACCCGCGCCGCGCCAACACGCCGAACACCGCCTGGTTTGCCTACATCAGCGTGGGCGAAGTACTGCCCAGCCGCGCCTATTTCAACGAGATTCCCAAAGCCTGGCTGACTGGCAACAACGATGCGTGGAACGCGCGCGTGGTAGACCAGGCGGCCGAAGGCTGGCCCGCGTTCTACGTCGACAAGGTCATCAAGCCGCTGTGGGAGCGCGGATATCGCGGATTCTTCCTCGATACGCTCGACTCGTATCACCTGGTGGCCAAGACCGACGCCGACCGCGCGAAGCAGGAAGCCGGCATGGTGCGCGTGATCCAGGCCATCAAGGCGCGCTATCCGGACGCAAAGCTGCTGTTCAACCGCGGCTTCGAGATCCTGCCGCAGGTGCATTCGCTGGCCTATGGCGTGGTGTTCGAATCGCTGTTCCGGGGCTGGAACCAGGCAAACAAGGCCTACACCGAAGTCAGCCAGCAGGACCGCGACTGGCTGCTGAACCAGGCCCGCATCATCCGCGACCAGTACAAGCTGCCGGTCATCTCGATCGACTACTGCCCGGCGGGCGACCGCAAGTGCCAGCGCGATACCGCGCGGCGCATCCGCGCGCTCGGCATCACGCCGTACGTGACTGATGCGGGCCTGCAGACCGTTGGCGTGGGGCAGATCGAGGTGATGCCGCGCCGCGTGCTGGTGCTGCAGGAAAGCCAGCCGGGCGTATCGATCGACAACAGCGAAGGCGTGCGTTTCGTCTCGATGCCGCTCAACTACCTCGGCTATCGCGTCGATTTTGCGGAGACCCGGGACCCATTGCCCGAGATCACGCCCGACCGCTATGCCGGCGTGGTGGTCTGGTCCAATGGCTATTTCTCCCGCAACGCAGGCCGCTACCAGGCCTGGCTGGAAAAGCTGACCGCCCAGGGCGTGCCCGTGGTGTTCATGAACGGTTTTGGCATGCCGGCGAACAGTCCGCTGCTGCGGACGCTGGGATTGAACCCTGTGAAGGGTCGCCTGGCGGGGCCCGTGCAGATCGTGTCGCAGGACAAGATGCTCGGTTTCGAGCAACCGGTGGCGCCCGATGCCACCGACGCGGTGGCCGTGCAGGTGCAGGACGGGGCCGCCAACACGCGCTCGCTGCTGCGCCTGCGCGCGGGTAACGTGACGTACGACGCCGCAGCCATCACCCGGTGGGGCGGCTACGTGACCGGCCCATATGCCGTGCGCCAGAACTACGCGATCCGTCAGAACTCCTCCAGTGACCAGGATCGCTGGATCGTGCAGCCGCTCGATTTTCTGCGCGAGGCATTGCGCCTGCGGCAGATGCCGGTGCCGGACACCACCACCGAGAGCGGGCGCCGCCTGCTGACGATCCATATCGATGGCGACGGGTTTGCCTCCAAGGCCGAGATTCCGGGCGGCGGCTTTTCCGGCGAGGTGCTGTTCCGGGAAATCTTCGACCGTTACCGCCTGCCGATGACGATGTCGGTGATCGAGGGCGAAGTGGGCAAGACGGGCATGTATCCGAAGCTGACCCCTGAGCTGGAGCCCATCGCGCGCAAGATCTTCGCGCAGCCGTATGTCGAGGTGGCGAGCCACACCTATTCCCACCCGTTCGAATGGGGCCGCACGGTGCCGGGCCAGCAAAGCGACGCGAGGGTGACCGAAGGCGACGAGGAATTCCATCTGGCGATTCCCGGCTACAAGATGGATCTGAACCGCGAGATCGGCGGCTCCATCGACTACATCAACAAGGTGCTGTCGCCGAACAAGCCGGTGAAGATGCTGCTGTGGCCCGGCGACTGCCAGGCCCCGCCGGAAGCCATCAAGCTGGCCGATGCCGCCGGCGTGCTGAACATGAACGGTGGCGACACGCTGATTACGCGCAGCAACCCTACCTGGACCGCCATCGCGCCGCTGGGCATCCACAAGGCCGACAACACGTTCCAGGTATTCGCCACCAACCAGAACGAGAACGTCTACACGAACCTGTGGCGCGGGCCGTACTACGGCTTCGAGCGCGTCATCGAGACCTTCGAGATGACCGAGAAGCCTTACCGCTTCAAGGCCGTGAACATCTACTACCACAGCTACGCGGGCACCAAGGCCGCATCGCTGAAGGCGCTGCGCAAGGTGTACGACTACGTGCTGACGCAGAACCTGTTGCCGATGCACTCCACCGACTACGTGCTCAAGGTGCTCGACTGGCAGGGCATGGCCGTGGCACGCGAACTGGGTGACGGTGCCGACGGCGCGCCGGCCAGCGGCGCGTGGATCGTGCGTGGCGACGGCAACCTGCGCAACCTGCGCTGGACCGGTGCTGGCGTGCCGGACGTGGCCACCGCGCGCGGCGTAACCGGCTCGTCGCCGGCGCCGGGCGGTGGTGTCTATGTGCACCTGGACGGCGGCAATGCGCGCTTCGGCTTCGTGCCGGCGTCCGCGCGTGCCGTGCCGGAACTGCCCGAGGCCAACGGGCTGGTGCGCGACTGGCGCCGCGACGGCGGCACCACCCGCTTTGCTTTCTCCGGCTACTACAAGCCGTTCTTCCGGCTCGCCAACGCCGGCCAGTGCAGCGTGACGATCGATGGCAAGCCCGCCCGCGGCGTGCGCGAGAACGACACGCTGCGTTTCGATACCCCTGCGGTGAATGATCCGATCCATGTCCAGCAACAAGTCGAAGTCCGCTGCGGCGCCTGAGCGCGAGCGGCTGTTGCCGCCGGCACTGGTTCTGACCTTTACCGCGATGGTAGGCGTCGGGCTGGCGCTGATGTTCCCGCGCGAGACGCTGCGCGAACGCCTGCTTGGCCAGGGCCGCACGGTCGATGGCCTGACCGTCGCCTATCTGGAGGCCTGGTCGCGCGTGGCGCCCAACGACACGAGCTTCATGAGCGTGCTGGCCGAACAGTACGCGCGCAGCGGCCGCCTCGATGATGCCGAGAAGATGCTCGAACGCATGATGGCAGTGCAGGGACAGGACCTGACCGGCCAGATCCTGCGCACGCGCATCGAGATCACGCAGCAGCGCGCGTATGCGGCGCAGCCCGATTCGGCCGAACGCGCCGAGCGCCTGGCGCTGATGAAGGACCTGCTCAGGCAGGCCACCGCCGGCACCACGATGGGCCGCTGGTCGCTGGCCGACCTGCAGACGCTGGCCACGCAATCGCGCCAGATCGGCGACGCCGATGCGGCCAGCGTGCTGTTCCGCGCGCTGGGCAAGCGCGACCCGGCCAATCTCGACTTCTATAACCGGCAACTGGCCAGCATCGCGCTGGCTGGCGGCAACTATCGCGATTCCGCCCAGGCCCTGTTCGACGCGCAGGCACGCAGCAAGAACCTGTACGAGCAGCGCACGCTGTTCCTGCAGGCATTGCAGACGCTGCAGTCCGGCAACCTGCTCGACGAAGCGCTGGCCGAAGCCGAGCGCCGTGGCGGCAAGCTGCTCGAAGACCCGGAAGTGCTGCGTTACCTGACGAAGCTGGCGCTGGCCGCCAACAAGCCGGACGTGGCGGCCAAGTACGTCGAGCGGCTGCTGAAGCTGTCGGCCAACAAGCCTTCGGGCGCGGCGCAGATCGCGCTGGCCGAGCTGCACCGTGACGCGGCGCGCGCCAACGCACGAGCGGAGACCCGCCGCGTGTCGGATACCGAGCCGTGGCTGTCCCGTGGTTATGTATTCCTGGACGGCCCGCGCGGTGTGGCCATGCGCCAACAGATGGGCGATTTCGGCATGCGCCGCGTCCACGCGGAAGCCCCCACGGCGCCGCTGCTGGCGCAGACCCACGCCCAGACCACGCCCAGGCCTGGTCCGGGCAATCCGACGCAGGCCGAGGCCCAGTCCGCCGCGAAGGCCGAGGTGGCCGCCGCCGTGGCTGCCGGCAAGTCTTTCAACGCCGACGACTACGACCTGGCCTACCGGGTGTTCCTGGCCGCGGGCAAGCTCGACCAGGCCCAGAACGTGGCGCAGACCGCCGTGCGCCGCCTGCCGAACGAGCCGGTCTGGCGCCAGCGCCTGGCGCAGGTTTCCGAATGGAACCGCCAGCCGACCGTCGCGCTGCAGAGCTGGCTCGAGTATGCGCAGGCCACCAACGACGAGCGTGCTTGGAGCAACGTGATGCGCCTGGCGCCGGGGCTCAACGACGACCGGGCCTACCTGGCTGCGCTGCGTCACCGCGCCACGGGCGGGGACCTGAAGACGATCGACGAGGTGATTGCCGCCTACGAGCGGCTCGGCGAGCCCGAGACCGGCATGGCGTTCCTCGACGGCCTGTCGAACGGTCCGAATGCGCGCCAGGTGATGGAGCGCAACGCCGACCTGGCCGAGCGCGCGGGCAAGGACGAGCGCGCCTTCGAGATCTACGGCCAGCTGCAGAAGCGCTTCGGCGCCCGGCCGCGATACGCGGTCAAGCGTGCCAACATGCTATTCGTACGCGGCCGCCTGAACGAGGCCATGGATGCGCTGCTGCCGGCGCGCAGCCAGGCCGGGCCGCAGGATCTGCTGTACTGGCGCACGTACACCGAGCTTGCGCGCCTGACGCAGCGCGAGGATCTGCTCAAGGACGGCTATCGCCAGATGATGTTCGCCATGGCCGAAACCCATGACGATCACTGCCTGCAGTTCCCGCCGGGCGCCGCGCGCAACGACTGCATCGCCGAGGTGCGCGACACGGAGGAGGCGGACTTCTCCAACATGATCCAGTATTACGACCGCTCGCCCATCGACGCGGGTCGTATCGCCGAAGCGGGCTGGCGCAAGAGCGGCAAGTTCGACCAGTTCCAGCTCGCCGTGTACTACTACACGCGCGCGCACGCCTATCGCCGCATCGACGGCCTGATGGCCGACCTGAACCCCGCGCAGCGGAGCGAAGCCGAATCCTCGGCCTTGTTCCTGATGCGCCGGTCGGAGTACTGGCGCCTGACCGGCAACCGCGACCGCGCGCTGGCTGACCTGCGCCGTGCCGCCGGGCAGCCCGATGCAGACAGCGAGACCTTTGGCGCGCTGCTGTGGGCGCTGGTGGACACCGGCACCGACAGTGAAGTGCGTGCGGTGATGCAGCGCCTGAAGCCCAGCGCGGAAAACGATCCGGGCCTGTGGGGCGCGTATGCCGCCGGCGCCATGCGATTCCAGGACGGCCGCACCGCGCTGCACTACCTGAACAAGATGCAGGGTGGCAAAAATGCCGATCCGCTCTGGCTGGGCCTGACCGCCGACGCCTACGAGGCGATCGGCCAGACGTCGGTGGCATGGCGCATCCGCAGGCAGGCGTGGATCGACCTGCACCACGCATGGGGGGCCGGCGGCGCGAACTGGGCCAATGCCGCCGAACGCGAAGACGAAGATGACGCGCAGGATGGCCCCACGCGCGCCGACTTGCGCCGTCAGGAAGTGGCACTGGGCCAGATCTTTGCGTCGGGCGATGTGTCGCGCAGCCTGGTAATCGAGATGCTGCGCCGCGATCGCGCCGACGTGGCCGCGCGCCGCGTGGCGCCGGGCGATTCGAAGTCGCCGTCGCAACTGGGCAACGTACCGGGCCTGCCGTCGCTTGACGTGGCGCCGCCGGCGGCGGTGACCGAGGCCCAGCGCCGCCGCCAGAGCCAGCTCTCGGCCGCGGGCCGCGAAGTGGCGCTGGCGTGGGCCATGTCGTCCGAATCGAACGATCTCGCGCGGGCGTGGCTGGCCCGCCAGTACGCCGACCGCCTGCAGCGGCCCGCGTATGCCGAGATCTCCATCGCGCTGGACGCCAACGACATGGATCGGCTGGACCGGATCATGGAGCGCCAGGGCGGCCGGGTGCCGGTAACGAGCCAGATCGAGGCCAACCGCCAACTCGATCGGCTGTCGGCCGCGCAGACGCAGGCATTCGAGACGCAGGAACTGGCGCGCACCGACGACACGCTGCAGCAGACGCTGGAAGATGCGCTGCTATTCAACGCCCAGGCCATCGAGCCGCGCGTGACGTTCCAGCGCCAGAAGCCACTTGAATACTACGAGTACAGCCTGGCCGGCGGTGCCCGCCTGTGGGACGGCTATGCCGTGAACCTGCGCGGCGTGTTCCGCGACCAGCGCAGCGCGGACCGCACGCAACTGGACAACGTGCCGGCCTCTGACCGCCGTGCCGAACTGGCGCTGAGCTATCGCGACAGCCAGAAGAACTGGCTGCTCGGCATTGGCCGCCGCGACGGCCTGCAGAGCTTCACCACGGCACGCCTGACCGGCAACTGGAATCAGGAAGGGCGCGTCCAGTACACGGGCACGCTGGGCTACAACCAGTCGGCCGACGAATCGGCACAACTGCGCGTGGGCGGTATGAAGGACGTGGTCGAACTGGGTGCCACGTGGCGGCTGGGCCTGCGCGAATTCATCGGCGGCCGCGCCCAGTACAACCATTTCTACGGGCAGGACCGCACCGCGCTGGGACACGGCATGGTGTTCGACGTGGAGGCCGGCTACCGCATCCGCACGCAGTACCCGGACTACACGGTGCGCATTGTCGGTACGCGCGGCATCTACAGCGCCAATGGCGGCACGCTGTCATCCACGATGCAGCGGCTGCTGCCCGCTGGTGACGACGAGGCAACGCCGGCGTTCTACATGCCGCAGAGCTTCACGCAGGCTGGCGTGCTGTTCGGGTTCGGTACCGACCTGATCGACGACTACACGCGCAAGTGGCGGCCGTTCCTGGAAGCCGGCGCGCTGTACGACACGCGCGCGGGCCACAACTTCCGCGGGCAGGTAGGCGTTGCCGGTTCGGTATTCGGCAACGACCACCTGTCGCTGTATGTCTCGCACGACACCGCGGCGCGCACCACGGGCACGCCGCTGACCGAAGTTGGCCTGCGCTATCGCTGGCTCTATTGATTTTTTCAAGATAACGAGGGGGATCTATGATGAACAGGACCAATACCCGCATGGGCCGGCTGGTGGCCTGGTGCGCCGCGATGGGCGCCGCGCTGTGGCTGGCTGGCTGCGCCGTGACCGATGTGGGCCGTGCGCCGCAAATGGCCGCCGGCGACACCGTGGCCGTGCTGCCGATCGTCAACTACACCGAGACGCCGCAGGCCGGCCTGCGCGCCGAAGCCATCGCCGAATCGCTGCTGAAGACCGGCGGCGTGGCCAACCTGAAGCGCTATCCGGCGTCGCTGAACCCGGAAACGCTGTTCGAGCCGGCCGAGCGCGAGTCGGTGAACAAGGCGCTGGAATGGGCACGCGGCGAACGCGCGCGCTACGCACTGACCGGCGCCGTGCAGGAATGGCGCTACAAGGTGGGCGTGGATGGCGAGCCGGCCGTGGGCATCTCGCTGCAGCTGATCGACGTGGCCACCGGCCAGGTGGTGTGGTCGGCCACGGGCAGCAATGCGGGCTGGAGCCGCGAGTCGCTGTCGGGCGTGGCCCAGAAGCTGCTGCGCCGCCTGCTGGCACCGCTGATGCAGGGCTGAGATTCCAGGATCGAATTGATGGAAAGGACGGGTGACAAGCGTGGCTGACACCGCGGAAAAAACACGCCAGGCAACGCGCCAGGGGCAGGGCATCGGCCTGGGCGGGCGCTATGCGCGCTGGCTGGCGCCCGCGGGGGGCGGGGCGACCGCCGTGCTGGAGATGATCGTGGTGATGGTGGTCGCCATGGCCATCGCGTGGGCGATCCTGCCCCAGAACCCGCTGCTGCTTGGCCTGGGCTTTCCGTGGGCATGGGTGCTGCCGGTGATCCTGGCGCTGCGCTACGGCACGCTGATTGGCGTGGGCGCGGTGCTGATGCTGCTGGGTGGCTGGTTCTTCTTCGACGGCATCGGCGCGCACCACGAGGCGTTTCCGCGCATGTTCTACCTGGGCGGCCTGCTGATGGTGCTGGTGGCCGGGCAGTTCGGCGACGTGTGGAACACGCGCCTGGCGCGCGCCCGCGCCGTGAACCGCTACCTGGACGAACGGCTCTCTGCGCTGACCAAGAACCACTACCTGCTGCGGATTTCGCACGCACGTCTGGAAAACGACCTGCTGGCGCGGCCCACCACGCTGCGCGACACGCTCTCGCAACTGCGCGGCGTGGCGATGCAGGATGCGGCGCGCGGCGGCAAGGTGGAACAGCTGGCCGGCGCCCAGCCGATGCTGCAGGTGGTGGCGCAGGCCTGCCAGGTGGAAGGCGCGGCACTGTTCGCCTGCGAAGGCGAGCGCCTCGTCCCCGAGGCGGTGGCCGCAATCGGCCCGGGCTTCACGCTGGACATGGACGACCCGCTGGTGCGCCACTGCATGGAAACGCACGAGCTGGCGCACCTGCGCTCCACCGGCCTGCAGCAGGACGCACAGACGCGCTATGTGGCCGTGGCACCGGTGCTGGCCGGCTCCAGCCGGCTGATTGGCGTGCTGGTGGTCGAGCGCATGCCGTTCCTGTCGCTGACCTATGAAAACCTGCAGCTGCTGATGGTGCTCATGGGCTACTACGCCGATGGCGTGGACCACGCCAGCGCCACGCACGGCATCCAGGAACTGGCCCCGGCCATTCCGTACGCGTTCGCGCTGGACTACGCGCGCCTGTCGCGCCTGAACCGGGAAACCGGCATCCAGAGTTCGGTGGTGGCGCTGGTGTTCGACCTCGACGAAGCGCGCGACGCGCTGTTCGAACAGGTGGTGCGCAGCCGCCGGGCGCTGGACGTGGCCTGGCCCGCGCGCGGCGCGCACCAGCGTGCCATGCTGACGCTGATGCCGCTGTCCGACAGCCAGGCCGTGTCGGCCTACCTGGTGCGTATCGAAGACATGCTGCGCGCCCAGTTCGGCACCGATTTCGCCAGCGCGCACATCGGCGTGTACACGCTGCCGGTGCCCGCGGCCGGCGCCGAGGAAGCGCTGGTACGCCTGCTGCATCGCTGTCACCTCGATGGCAACACCGGGTCGGCCGCGCAGGCCGATGCGGCGTCCGCGGCGGGCACGGCGCCGGCCGCCGGCCAGGCGCAGGCGGGCTGACGCATGGGCAAGCTCACCATCGGCGGCACTGCCGTCCAGCTCTCGGCGCTGTACCTGTTGCTGAATGGCGGCACGGGGCTGCCGCTGCTGCTGTCGTTCCTGGGCCTGCAGGCGCTGGCCGCCGCGCTGCTCGGGCTGGCGCTGTGGCGGCTGCTGCCGCGCCGTTTCCGCACGCCGTTCGCGTGGAGCTATGCCTACCTGGCGCTGTTCTGCTTCTTCGTGCCGCTGGGTGGCACGCTGGTCTGCGCGGGCAGCCTGCTGTTCTCGAAACTGTTCCCGCGCCAGCGCGACGACGTGGGCATTGCCAGCGTGGCGCTGCCCGAGTTCGTCACCCACCTGATCCAGCGCGTGACGCACGGCGGCGGTGCCCGCCTGCGTGCGCAACTGGGCAATACGCGCGCGCCGTTGCCCGAGCGGATGACGGCGCTGGTGGCCATGCAGTCGATGCCCACGCGCACCGCCAGCCCAGTGCTGCGCGAACTGCTGGCGGACAGCACCGACGACATCCGCCTGCTGGCCTACGGCATGCTCGATGGCGCGGAGAAGCAGCTCACGCAGAAGATTCTGGCCGAGCTGCCGCGCCTGGAGGCGGCCGATACGCCGCAGGCCCGGCTCGAAATCAACAAGCGCCTGGCCGATCTCTACTGGGAACTGATCTACCAGAACCTGGTGCAGGGCGACGTGTACCGCTACACGGCCAGCCAGGTGGAGCGCTACGCCAGCGCGGCGCTGGAGATCGACGACAACAACGCCGCGCTGTGGTACATGCGCGGCCGCCTGGCGCTGTCCCGCAATGCCCCGGGCGAGGCGCGCACATTCCTGGGCCGCGCCGAGGCGCTGGGCTTCGCGCGCGAGCGCGTGCTGCCCCTGCTGGCCGAGGCCGCCTATCTGGAACGCGACTACGCCGCGGTGCGGCGGCTGATGGCCGCCTTCGACAGTCCTTCGCCGCTCCCGCTGGTGCGGCCCCTGCTGCGGTACTGGCAATCATGAGCGAAATTCTGGTCAAGGGAACGTCTGCCGACGTCATGCTGCTGCTCGAAGGCACGTTCCCGTATGTGAGCGGGGGCGTGTCGAGCTGGGTCAATCAGATGATTCGCGCGTTTCCCGATATCCGCTTCGGCATCGTCTTCATCGGCAGCCGGCGCGAGGACTATGGCGACATGGTCTACGCGCTGCCCGAGAACGTGGTGCACCTGGAAACCCATTTCCTGTACGACTTCCCGCCCCCGCCGCTGGTGCATGGCACGGCGGGCGACGCGCGCGCGTTCGACAAGTCCGACGCGCTACACGAGCTGCTGCGCGAGCCGGGCAAGGAAGCCGAGGCCGGCGCGCTGATCCGCGAGCTGATGCCGCAGCTGCGCGAAGGCGGGGCGCTCTCCGAGGATGCCTTCCTGTACAGCAAGCGCGCGTGGGACACCATCACCGGGCAGTACCGGCAGTTCTGCACGGACCCATCGTTTACCGACTACTTCTGGACCATCCGCATCATGCACAAGCCGCTCTGGCAGCTGGTGCGGATTGCCGACGGCCTGATCCCGGCCAAGGTCTACCACACGGTCTCCACCGGTTACGCGGGCTTTCTGGGCGCGATGCTGCGCCATCGCAACGGCCGCCCGCTGCTGGTGTCGGAGCACGGCATCTACACCAAGGAACGCAAGATCGACCTGTTCCAGAGCCAGTGGATACGTGATAACCGCAATATCTTCGAGCGCGACATCTCCCAGATCAGCTATTTCCGCGAGCTGTGGGTGCGCTTCTTCGAGACGCTGGGCCGCGTGTGCTACGAGGCCGGCGACGAGATCACGGCGCTGTACGAAGGCAACCGCCGCCGCCAGGTGATCGACGGCGCGGTGGCCGAGCGCACGCGCAACATCCCGAACGGCATCAACCTGCCGCGCCTGTCCGCGCTGCGCGCGCAGCGCGCGCCCGGCGTGCCGCCGGTGCTGTGCCTGATTGGCCGGGTGGTGCCCATCAAGGACATCAAGACCTTCATCCGCGCCATGCTGACCGTGGTGCGCGAGTACCCCGAGGCCGAAGGGTGGATCGCCGGCCCGGAAGACGAGGATCGCGAATACGCCAACGAGTGCCGCAGCCTGGCCGAAAGCCTGGGGCTGGGCGACAAGGTCAAGTTCCTCGGTTTCCAGAAGATCGACGACCTGCTGCCCAAGGTGGGCGTGCTGGTGCTGAGTTCGATTTCCGAGGCGCTGCCGCTGGTGGTGCTCGAAGGCTTTGCCGCCGGCGTGCCGTGCGTGACCACCGACGTGGGCTCGTGCAGCGAGCTGGTCTTCGGCCTGCCCGGCGAAGACGCGGCGCTGGGCGCTGCGGGCGACGTGGTGCGCATTGCCGACCCGGCCGCGCTGGCCAATGCCGCGCTGGGGCTGCTGCAGCATCCGGACCGCTGGCACGCGGCGCAGGCCTCGGGCATCGCACGCGTGGAAAAGTACTACACACAGGAACAGATGGTGGGCAGCTACCGCACGCTCTACACGGACCTGATGGCGATGCCGGACAACACGCGCCGCGAACGCGGCGGCAGCCCGGCCAGGTGCCCGGTGCACGGGGGAGGACGCTGACATGGCCGGCATTGGTTTCGAACTTCGGAAGATGCTGCGGCGCGACAGCCTGTCGGGCATGCTCAGCGCTTACGCCTACGCGGGCGTGATCAGTTCCGGGCCGTGGGTGCTGTCGATCCTCGGCATCCTGCTGATCGGCCTGCTGTCGATCGGCTGGGTCATCCCGGGCGCGCTGATCACGCAGTTCCAGGTGTCGGTGACCTACCTCATCGCGTGCAGCCTGATACTGACCGGGCCGATGCAGCTGTCGTTCACGCGCTTCACGTCCGACCGCCTGTTCGAGAAGCGCGCCGACCTGGTGCTCTCGAACTACCACGCGGTGGCGCTGCTGTGCACGGTGCTGGCCGGCGGCATTGGCCTGGCCTGCGCGGTGTGGGCCTTCCCGGAGCAGTCGGTGCTGTACCGGCTGCTGATGATCGCGGGCTTCGTGATCATGAGCAATATCTGGATCGCTGCGATCTTCCTGTCCGGCATGAAGCAGTACAAGGCCATCGTGTGGACGTTCTTCGTCGGCTACACGATTACCGTGCTCACCGCGCTGGCGCTGCGCTCGCGCGGGCTGGAAGGGCTGCTGGGCGGCTTCGTGTTCGGCCAGCTGTGCCTGCTGGTGGGCATGATCACGCTGATCTACCGCAACTACACGAGCCACCGGTTCATGTCGTTCGAGGTGTTCCAGAAGCGCTTTGCGTACCCGAGCCTGGTGGCCATCGGCCTGTTCTACAACCTCGGCATCTGGATCGACAAGTTCATGTTCTGGTACGCGCCGTCCACGGGCCAGCCGGTGATCGGCCCGCTGCACGCGTCGATCATCTACGACATCCCGGTGTTCCTGGCCTACCTGGCGATCATCCCGGGCATGGCCGTGTTCCTGGTGCGCATCGAGACCGACTTCGTGGAGTACTACGACGCGTTCTACAACGCGGTGCGGGGCGGCAGCTCGCTGGAGCACATCGAGGACATGCGCAACACGATGGTGCAGACCATCCGCCTGGGGCTGTACGAGATCGTCAAGGTGCAGGCCATCGCGTCGCTGCTGCTGTTCGTGGTGGGCGGCTGGCTGCTGCGGCTGCTGGGCATCTCCGAGCTGTACCTGCCGCTGCTGTACGTGGACGTGATCGGCGCCAGCCTGCAGGTGGTGCTGCTGGGCGTGCTGAACATCTACTTCTACCTGGACCGCCGCCGCGAGGTGCTGATGCTGACCGGCCTGTTCGTGGTGCTGAACTTCGTGCTCACGCGGCTCACGCTGGAACTGGGGCCGGCGTGGTACGGCTACGGGTTTGCGGTGTCGCTGCTGGTGGTGGTGGCGCTGGCGCTGTACCTGCTGGACCGCAAGCTCGACCGGCTCGAGTACGAGACCTACATGCTGCAATAGCAACCGGCGTGCGGGGAAGGGCGCGGGCGCCAGGTGGACCACCCGGCCTGGCCCCTGCCGCCGCCGCCTCGATACGGACCGATGCCGCCCCCTCGGGCGGCATTCTTATTCACGTTTTCGTTATGCCTGCAAGTGAAAACCCTGCTTGCGGCATGCCTGCAACACACGTCCTGCCCATTCCCCTCTAATGTAGCCTCGACGCGCCATGGCGCGTTTCGGTAACATGGCGCCGCCGTGCCAGAACACAGGCCGCAGTCATCAGAGGGAAGTAGATGAGAATTGCCTCAGTGGAGGATGATCCCGCGCAGGCCGCGCAGATCCGGGAATTGCTGGAGGAAGCCGGCTTCAGCTGCGCGAGTTTTGCCACCGGGTCCGCGTTCCTGCGGGCATTGCGCGACCAGGCCTTCGATCTGGTGCTCATGGACTGGCAACTTCCGGATACCAGCGGCTACGAACTCGTGAGCTGGGTGCGCCAGCACTCGGGCCGCCTGCCGCCGATTCTGTTCCTGACCAGCCGCGTGGACGAGGCCGACATCGTGGCGGGCCTGTCCGTGGGCGCCGACGACTATCTGGCCAAGCCGCTGCGCCCGGCCGAGTTCGTGGCGCGGGTGCGCGCGCTGCTGCGCCGCGCCTATCCCGAATCGGTCCATGACGACGAGCTGATCCGCCAGGGCGACTACGTGGTGGACGCGCGCCGGCGCAGCATCGCCGTGGCCGGCAACCTGGCCGACCTGTCGCCGCGCGAGTTCGACCTGGCCCTCTTCCTGTTCCGCAATATCGGCCGGCTGCTGTCACGCGACGTAATCGAGCAGGCGGTGTGGGGCCGCGCGATGGATGCCGGCTCCCGCACGCTCGATACCCATGTCTCGCGCCTGCGCATCAAGCTGGCGCTGCGCCCCGAGCACGGCGTACGGCTGACCTCGGTCTACTCGCACGGCTATCGCTTCGAGGCCGCGAGCGCCACCGATGCGTAGCGGGCATTGGCTGGGGCGCGTGCCGTTATGGGGTGGGCTGGGCCGCCCGGGCTCGGCGCTGCTGCCTGCCGCCCGTGCGCACGACGGGGTGCAGGCGGCTGCGGCCAATTTCGCGCACAACACAAGGGTTCGCGCCGTCCGGCGTGACGCACGCGGCGGTGTGGTGCAACTGGGGGGCATGGACCGTGGCGTCGAAACGGGTGTCCGCTAGCACCGCAGCCGCGTTTTTTCATCGCCGTACCCGCGTGGAGTGGGTGGCACTGCTCGCGGCCGTGATACTGGTCACGACGCTGGTGGCCCGCTTCGACTGGTTCGAACGCGCGGACCTGGCCTTGCTCGACTTCGCCATCGCCAGCCAGCCGCACGCGCCGCGCAACGACATCGTGCTGGTGGGCATCGACGACGCGAGCATTGGCGCTATCGGCCGCTGGCCCTGGCGGCGCACGGTGCTGGCATCGCTGATCGACCATATCGCTACCGACAAGCCGCGCGTGATCGGCCTGGACGTGATCCTCTCCGAGCCCGATATCCGCTACCCGGCCGACGACCTGGAACTGGCGCAGTCGATTGCACGGGCGCGCAACGTGATCCTGCCGGCGGTGACGGAGTCCAGCGTGGCTGGCCCCGTGCTGCGCCGTCCGCTCGAAGCGTTCGGCGCCGCCTACGGCCATATCAACATGAGCGTGGACGCCGATGGCGTGGCCCGCTCGGTCTACCTGCGCGAAAGCGACGGCGATTCTCCGCCGGTCTGGCATTTCGCGGCCGCGATGGCGGCGTACGGACAGGCCTCGCCGCCGTCGCCGGAGGCGTTCCGCCGCGAACGGGCCCGGCGCATCGACAGTTCGGGCTGGACCAGCGAAGACGTGCTGCGCATGCCGTTTGCCGGCCCGCCCGGCACCTTCAGCCGCGTGTCGGTGCTCGACGTGCTGTCCGGGCAGCTGGGCGACGGCTTTTTCCGCGGCAAGTCGGTGATTATCGGCGCCATGGCGGCCGGCATCGGCGATGCGTTCGCCACGCCGGTGTCTCACAACGGGCGTGGCATGAGCGGCGTGGAGATCCTGGCCAACGCGCTGCAGACGCTGCGCGACGGCACGGGCATCGTGCGCGTGCCCGAGCTGGCCGGCTGGTTCGCCACGCTGCTGCCGGTGCTGCTGGCCGCGCTGGCGGCCTGGATGCTGACCCCGCGCGACGCGCTGCTGGCCGTGGCGGTGCTGGTTGCCGCGCTGATCGGCGGCAGCATCATGCTGGTGGGCAGCATGCAGCTATGGTTCGCGCCGTCGGCGGCGGTGTTCGGCTGCCTGCTCGTGTACCCGCTGTGGAGCTGGCGTCGCCAGGAGGCCGCGCTGCGCTTCCTGTCCGAGGAACTGGCGCGGCTGGTGCGCGAGCCCGGCCTGCTCGGCGCGCCCACGCGCGTCGATCATTCGCTCGACGGCCGCATGCAGGCGGTGTACGACATGACGTCGCGGCTGCGCGACATGCGGCGCTTCCTGTCCGACGGGCTGGAGAGCCTGCCCGAGGCCACCGTGATCTGCAATCTCGACGGCGGCATTCTGGTGGCCAACCGCCGCGCGGTGGCGCTGGTGCCGCTGGTGCTGCAGGGCATCAACGACCTGCCCGCGCCGGTGGGCCTGGGTGGGCTGGCCGATGCCGACGTCTATGGCACGAGCGCCTACCAGGACGCCTACGGCGACGCCCACGGCGGCCTGGACCGCCCGGGCCTGCCCGATATCGTCGAGACGCTGTTCCCGGTACCGGGCCCCGGCCTCGCGTACTGGGACGCGCTGTGCGACGCGCTCGATGCCGACGGCCCGGTCATGTCGTCGTCCGATTCCCACGGGGTGGAGCTGGCCACCGAGGACGACCGCCGCTTCCTGCTCCACGGCGCGCCGCTGCATGGCGAGGCGGGGCGGCCGGCGGGCGTGATCGTCAGCCTGATCGATATCACCACCGTGCGGCGTGCCGAACGCCAGCGCGAGCAGACGCTGCACTTCCTGTCGCACGACATGCGGTCGCCGCAGGCCTCGATCCTGGCGTTGATCGACCTGCAGGCGCGCCCCGAGCGGGCGCTGCCGCAGCCGGAGTTCATGGGGCGCATTGCCGAGCACGCGCACCGCACGCTGGCGCTGGCGGACGACTTCATCCGCCTGGCGCAGGCCGAATCGCAGAGCCTGGCGTTTGCCGAGGTCGACCTGGCCGCGCTGGTGCTCGATGCCACCGACGAGATGTGGGCGCTGGCCAAGACCCGGGGCATCGAACTGAAGCTAGACGTGGAGGCCGACGGCACCACGTTGCGCGCCGCGCCTGCGCTGCTGGTGCGGGCCATCGCCAATCTGGTCAGCAACGCCATCAAGTTCAGCCCGGCCGGCGCGCCCGTGACGGTGGGCCTGCGCCGGCTGGGGCCCTACATGTCGATCGAGGTGACCGACCAGGGGCCCGGCATCGCACTGGAAGCCCAGGCGCGGCTGTTCCGCCCGTTCAGCCGCGTGCATGCGCCCACGAGCGATGCGCCGTCGGGCAGCGGGCTGGGACTGGTGTTCGTGAAGACGGTGGCCGAGCGCCACGGCGGGCGCGTGATGCTGCGTAGCGAAGCGGGGCAGGGCGCCACGTTCTCGATCTGGCTGCCCTTGCGCAGCCGCGCGGTCTGAGGCGGCAGGGCGCGGCGCCCTATCTTTCCGACCAACGAGTGCCGACCAACGAGTGCCGGCCAACGACTGATGACCCGTTGCCGGCCGACACAATTGTTGGCAAACGGTTTTGCAAAAATTGCCTAGGATCTGTCGGGCCACGGACACCGCATCCGTGGTCTTGCTGCCCACGTCGTGCCCCGGCGTGGGCGTTTTTTTTGCCAGCGCCGGTGAGAGGGCCGGCGTGGCGGGGCGCCCGGGGGGGGGGCGCCCCAGGGATCTTACTTGGCCATGCCGGGCGCGGGTGCGGGTGCGGGTGCGGGTGTGGCGGGTGTAGCGGGTGTAGCGGGTGTAGCGGCAGCGTCGGGCGTCTTCGGCGCGTCCGCTTTCGGCGTGTCGGCCGCTTTCGGAGTGGCCGGCGCACCCGGCGCACCGCCCGGGGTGGGGCTCGCCGGCGCCGACGCGTCCTCGTCGTCCTCGTACGACGGCAGCGCGCTGTCGCCATCGCTCAGCAGGTATTCGCGGCGCTGCACGTAGGCGTCGCGCACGAACGCGTACTTGTCCAGCGCGGCCTGCGACAGCAGGTCGGTGGCGCCGAGCATGTTGGTCCGCGTGTTCACCACGTTCACGCCGAACATCGAATAGCGCCAGGCCGTGTCGAAGTAGTGCGCCGGGTCCAGGAAGATGCTGCCGGCCACGCCCACGCCGTCACGGATCGAGCTGGGTCCGAACAGCGGCAGCACCAGGTACGGACCAGCCGGCACGCCCCAGGTACCCAGCGTCAAGCCGAAGTCCGTCGAATGACGCGGCATGCCGGCGGCCGTGGCGATGTCGATCAGGCCGCCAATGCCCAGCACCGAATTGACCGCCACGCGCATCAGCGTCTCCACGGCCTCCACGGGCTTGCCTTGCAGCACGTTGTTGGCGAAGTTGCCAACGTCCGAGAAGTTGTTGAAGAAGTTGGTGACGGCCAGGCGCGCCGGTTCCGGCGTCACGGCCTGGTAGCCCTTGGCCAGCGGCTGGGCCACATAGGTGTCGGCCTTGTCGTTGACGGTAAAGATCGCCCGGTTCATCGGTTCGAGCGGATCCTTCGGGTTGGCGTTGGGGCCGGTGGCGCAACCCGTGGCCAGCAGGGTCAGCGAAGCGGCGGCCAGCGCGCGGGCCAGCGGTGACGGAAGCGGCGCCACGGCGCGCAGGGACGAAAGGCGGGAGAACATGGTGAGGCAGTCGGACTCTTTTTCGGTTTTTGTCGTGGAAGACGGCCGCCCCGCTTTCCCCAGGGCATGGCCGTCTTGCGTGGCGTCGGGTGCCGTCCGGCTAGCGCCGGGAGTTGCCGGAATCCGATCCTCCAGAATTATCGGCAGATTGTGCCATGGTCGTAGCCACCGAGAGCGGTGGTAGCGAGGGGCCGAGTGGTTCGGCGCGCCCCGCCGGCTGCCGGCGCGGGCGGCCCATCAGAATGGGCTGGAAGAACACCGCGCCCGCCAGCGTGCAGACCAGCGCCAGCGCCAGCAGCTTGCCCATGCTGGCGGTGCCCGGGTGGTGCGACAGCCAGAGGCTGCCGAAGGCCGTGGCCGTGGTGGCCGCGCTGTACAGCACCGCGTGCGTGAGGCTGGACTGCAGCAGCTTGGTCTTGCCGTGGCGCCACGCAATCACGTAGTAAATCTTGAAGGCCACGCCGATGCCCAGCAGCAGCGGCAGCGCGATGATGTTGGCGAAGTTCAGCGAGATGCCAAACACCACGCACAGTTCCAGCGTGATCAGGCCCGATACCAGCAGCGGAATGAGCGTGCGCAGCACGTCGCCCACGCGGCGCAGCGTGATCCACAGCAGCACCGTGATCGAGATCACGGCCCAGATGCCCGCGTGGATGAACGCGGTCATGATCGTGTCGGCGGAGCCCTTGATGGCGATGGGCCCGCCCGTGGCGTCGGGCTGCACGCGCGCCATCACGGCCAGGAAGCGGTCCAGCGCGGCCTGGCGCGCGGCCTCGTTCTTCGCGCCGGGCGGCGGCAGCTTCGGGCTGATGTTAACCAGAGCCTGGCCATTCGGCGCCAGCCAGTCGCGCGCCAGTTCCGGCGGCAGCGTCTGCTGGCTGACGGGCTCGGGTTGCAGCGCGCGTTTCAGCGTGGCCAGCGACAGGCGCAGGGGCAGCGCAACGGCCAGCTCGGCGCGGTCGCGCACGGCGGGTGCCGCCTCGGCCAGTTGCTTGAGCGCGCGCGACAGGTGTTCCGCCGATGCCGCGCCCGGGCCGGGGTGGTCCAGCGCGGCCAGCGACAGCTGGCGCGACGCATTGCGCAGCGACGCCACGCGCAGCGCATCGGTGGCCGGCGTGGCGGTCTGCTGGGTCAGCACCGGCATCAGGCTTTTCGCCATGCCGGCGATGGTGGCCAGCTTGGGCGCCTGGTCGTCGGGGATGAAGGTCTTCAGCGTGACCACGCGCTCGACTTCGGGCAACGCCTTGAGCTTAGTGGCAATTGCCTCGGCGTCTTTCAGCGAGGGGGCCAGCACCTTGATGTCGTCGGTGCCGGCCTGCGGTGCGTCCTTGAGCGCCAGCAGCGTCGACATCGACTCCGAGTGCGGGTCTTTCAGGTGCAGCGGATCGAAGTCGAAACGCAGGTGTGGCAGCAGCGGCGCACCGGCGATCAGCAGGCCCAGCACGCCGACCAGCGTGCCCTTGCGGTGCCGCTCGAAAAAGGAGTCGGCCGGGGCCAGCCAGCCGAAGCCCGGCATTTCGGCCTCGCCCCGGGGCGCCAGCACGCGGATCAGGGCCGGCAGCATCGTGAACGTGGTGGCGAACGCGATGATCATGCCCACGCCGGCGATCTTGCCCAGCTCGGCCACGCCACGGTAGTCGGTAGGCAGGAAGCAGAAGAAGGCGGCGGCGGTGGCGGCGGCAGCCAGCGTGAGCGGGCCGGCCACATCGCGCGCCGCCAGCGTCAGCGCCTCGTTGAGGTCGCCGTGCTCGTGCCGCTCGGCGCGGTAACGCACCCCGAACTGGATGCCGAAGTCCACGCCCAGGCCCACGAACAGCACGGCGAAGGCCACCGAGATCATATTCAGCGCGCCCACCATCATCAGGCCCAGCGCGGCGGTCATGATCAGGCCCGAGATCAGGCTGACCAGCACCGCGGTGATCAGCCGCGCCGAGCGCAGCGCCATCCACAGGATGCCGATCACCACCACCAGCGTCAGCACGCCGTTGAGCACGGCGCCCTCGCTGACCGAGGCGAACTCGTCGTCGGCCAGCGGCTGCGGGCCGGTCAGCCGCACTACGGCGTTGTAGCGTTCGCCGAGCTTCAGCTGCGCGGCGGCGGCGCGGATGGCGTCGCTGGCGGCCGAGCCGGCCTTCAGGTCGCTGAAATCCAGCACCGGAGACAGCGTGACGAAGCTGAAGGCGCGGCCGTCGGCGTTCGGTTTCAGGCTGTCGTCGACGAGGCCGGCCCACGACAGCGCCACGGGTTTGTCGGCCAGCACGCCGTCGATGGTCCGGGCGCTCTCGCCGAGCAGGCGGTCCATGTCGGACAGCTTGATCTGGCCCAGTTGCAGCGGCAGGTTCAGCGTGGTGGTGAGCAGGTCTGACAGGCCGCGCAGCGTGGGGTCGTGCGCAAGATTGTTCAGCAGCGGCCGCGCCTGGCCGAGCTTGTCGGCCATGTCCTGCACGCTGGCCGGGTCGGCGAACAGCAGCCCGTTGCGCTCGAAGAACGGGCCCGAGCCGGGCTGGCCCACCGCCCTGAAACGGTTCGGTTGCTGGCGCAGCGCTTCGGCCAGCTCGTTGGCGGCGGCATCGGCCAGTTCCTTGGCCGGGGCCTGCACCACGGCCAGGATCATTTTGTCGCGCTGCGGGAACGCGGCGCTGATGGCCTCGTCGTTCCGGGCCCACGGCGCATCGGACTCCAGCAGCTTGCTGATATCGGTATTGATGGCGAAATTGCGCGCCACATAGATGCCGCTGCCAAGCGTGAGCAGCAGGGCGATGCCGATCACGAGCCAGGCGTGAACGGTGGCGAATTTGACGGTGCGAACCAGCAGCGGTCTGATCATGAGTCCTGTATCTTCAGCGCCCCGGGGCCTTGCGGCGCGGGCCGGGCGCGTGGGCGGCACCCGGAGTATAGCGGCTGTGCGTGCAGGCGCCGTACCGCGCATGCGTCCGAGCCACACCGCGATCCGCTATATACTGGCCCGACTGGCCAGCCGGCCGTGTTGCATCGATATCAGTCATGAACCGTTACGGAATCTTCCCCGCCGCCATCATCGCGCCCATCGCCGCCGTGGCCATCGTTTCCACCGCGCATGCGCAGGCCAGTGCCGCCCCGGACAAGCTCGTGCAGTCCGCCGTGGAAGGCGTGATCACCAAGATCAAGACCGACCCCGAAACCCGGGCCGGCGATCTTGCAAAAATTACCGCCGTCGTCCAGCGCGAGTTCCTGCCCTACACCGATTTTGGCCGTACCACGCGCCTGGCGGTGGGCAATGCGTGGAAACAGGCTACCCCCGAGCAGCAAAAAACGCTCCAGGACCAGTTCACGGCGCTGCTGGTGCGCAGCTACGCGGTGTCGCTGTCGCAACTGCGCGAGCAAAGCCCGAAGTTCTCGTACAAGCCGGCCAAGGCGGGCAATAACGCCAACGACGCCGTGGTGGCCACCCGCGTGCTGAACAACGGCGACGAGATGCTGATCGACTACCGTCTGCAGAAGGGTGCCGACGGCTGGAAAATCTACGATATCAATATGATGGGCGCGTGGCTGATCGAGGTGTACCGCAAGCAGTTTGCGGACATCGTGGCGCGCGACGGCATCGACGGACTGATCAAGTATCTGACCAGTCACAACGCCCGGGCTTGAGCTGGGGCTCTCGGCGCCTGCTGGAACGAGCGCCGCGCCAATAAAAAAACCGGAACGGGGCGACCCCTTCCGGTTTTTTGTTGCCGCGACCGGCCGTGGCGGGTGCCAGGGCCGGATCGGTAGCTTAGTGCGTCTGCGCGGCTTGCACGGCTTCGGCGCGGCTGCCCTGGGCCTTCTTCAGGTTGCCGATTTCCGCCAGCTTGATTTCCACGTGACGCGAGAACACGTAGTCGGCGGGGCGCTGCTTGTCCAGCGGAATGTCCGGGGCCATCGGGCCGTCGGTCTTCACGCCGCGCAGGCTCACGCCCAGCGCCTTGAGCGGGTGCGCGAACGTGTCGGCCACGGCCGTGGCTTCAAAGCCGCTGTGGACCATGCAGTTGGCGCACTTCTCGTAGTTGCCAACGCCGTAGGCGTCCCAGTCGGTGCCTTCCATCAGTTCCTTGAAGGTCTTCACGTAGCCTTCGCCCACCAGGTAGCAGGGACGCTGCCAGCCGAACACGGTACGTGCCGGGTTGCCCCACGGCGTGCACTTGTAGGTCTGGTTGCCGGCCAGGAAGTCCAGGAACATCGTCGACTGGCTGAACGCCCACTTCTTGCCGGCGTTGCCGCGCTTGAGAATGTCGCGGAACAGTTGCTTGGTCTTGCCGCGGTGCAGGAAGTGCTGCTGGTCCGGGGCGCGCTCGTAGGCATAGCCCGGCGACACCGTGATGCCGTCCACACCCATGGCCTTGACCGAGTCGAAGAACTGCGCCACGCGCTCGGGCTTGGCATCGTTGAACAGCGTGCAGTTGATGTTCACGCGGAAGCCACGTTCCTTGGCCATGCGGATGGCTTCGACGCAGCGGTCGTACACGCCTTCCTGGTTCACCGAGTGGTCGTGCATCTCGCGGTCGCCGTCCAGGTGGATCGACCACACAAAGTACGGGCTCGGCTCGTACTGGTCGATCTTCTTTTCCAGCAGCAGCGCGTTGGTGCACAGGTAGACGAAGCGCTTGCGGGCGATGATGCCGCGCACGATCTCGGGCATGTCCTTGTGCAGCAGCGGCTCGCCGCCGGCGATCGACACCACGGGGGCGCCGCATTCGTCCACGGCTTCCAGGCATTCGGCCACGGACAGGCGCTGGTTCAGGATCGGGTCCGGATAATCGATCTTGCCGCAACCGGAGCAGGCGAGGTTGCAGCGGAAAAGGGGCTCGAGCATCAGGGCCAGCGGGTAGCGCTTTTGCCCGGAAAGATGCTTGCGTACGATGTAGGTGCCTACGCGGGCAACCTGGAGAAACGGAATGGCCAAGGGGGTGCTTCCTGTCAGGTTCAGCTTGGTTACTCAGCCTGCCGCCGTATGGTCGGCCAGCCGGGTATCGCTGATTTCAGTTGTCTTCCTGGCCCCTGGGGCCAGCGTTGCATCGGCTAGTTCAGCCGGCAGGCGGAATTCGGCATGTTCTTCGAGGCCTTCCATGACCGATACATCGATCGGCCCCAGGCGTCGCAGGGCAGCCATGACGTCTTCCACCATGCTTTCGGGTGCCGAGGCGCCCGCGGTAATACCAACGACCGCGGCGTCGCGAACCCACGCGGGGTCCAGTTCGCTGCCGTCGGCAATCAGGTAGCTCGGCACGCCGCTTTCGGTGCCGATTTCGCGCAGCCGGTTCGAATTCGAACTGTTGGTCGCGCCAATCACGAGAATCACATCCACGCGCGTGGCCAGTTGCCGTACGGCGCTTTGCCGGTTTTGCGTGGCATAACAGATATCGCGCGTATTCGGGCCCACCAGATCAGAGAACCGCCTGCCGAGCGCCGCAATGATATTACGGGTGTCGTCCACGGACAACGTGGTTTGGGTGATATATGCCACGGGCGTGTCGGCCGGCAGGTCCAGTCTGGCCACCTCCGCCTCGTCCTGCACCAGGATCACCTTGCCCGGAATCTGCCCCATCGTGCCCTCCACTTCGGGGTGGCCGGCGTGACCGATCAGTATCACCTGGCGACCCGTGGCGGCATACTGGCGCCCCTGGTTATGCACCTTGATGACCAGCGGGCACGTGGCGTCGATGGCGTGCAACTCCCTTCGTTGTGCTTCAGCAATCACTTTGCGGGAAACGCCGTGCGCGCTGAAGATCGTCACGGCATCTTGCGGCACTTCATCCAGTTCCTCGACAAACCGCGCGCCTTTCTTCCGCAATCCTTCCACAACATGTTTGTTGTGTACGATCTCGTGCCTTACGTACACGGGGGCGCCGTGCTTGAGCAGGGCCCGGTCGACAATTTCGATTGCCCTGACCACGCCCGCGCAGAAGCCTCGGGGCTGGGCGAGGATCACCTGCATTGCGGCCTCCGGAGCCTCTTTTGACGGTTCGAAGACATCAGTTCTTGGTATGTTGGCATCACTTTTGCGGTTCACGGTGGTTACTATATACCGGGCGTCATTTTCGTGCCGCGCACGCTGGCGCTGGAAAACAACGTCAGTCCGGTGAAAATTCGCCGCTGCCGTCCGGTATAACGGGCGATTCGCGTGCAACGTGCACGCTACGCCGACAGGAGATTTGAAATTCACAATTCCGTTCTCGTGACCGGCGCCGCCGGTTTCCTGGGTTCTTCGGTGATGCGCCAGGCGCTGGAGCGCGGCTTCCAGGTGCGGGTGCTGGTGCGCGCCACCAGCCCGCGCGCCAATCTTGCCGGCCTGCCCGTGGAAGTGGTGGAGGGCGACATGCGCGATCCGGCCTCGATGGCGCGTGCCATGGCCGGCGTGCGGTACCTGTTCCATGTGGCGGCCGATTACCGGCTCTGGGCGCCTGACCCCGAGGACATCGTGCGCGCCAACGTCGAGGGCACTGTCACCACGATGAAGGCCGCCCGCGACGCTGGCGTGGAGCGCATTGTCTACACCAGCAGCGTAGCCACCCTGCGCGTGGCCGGCGCTACCGGTCCGGTGGATGAAACCGCCGCCATGGCCGGCCACGAGGCCATTGGCGCCTACAAGCGCAGCAAGGTGCTGGCCGAGCGCGAGGTGGAGCGGCTGGTGGCCGAAGGGCTGCCCGCCGTGATCGTGAACCCGTCCACGCCGATCGGGCCGCGCGATGTGCGCCCCACGCCCACCGGCCGCATCATCGTCGAGGCGGCCACGGGCAAGATTCCGGCATTCGTCGACACGGGCCTGAACCTGGCTCACGTGGACGACGTGGCGAACGGTCATTTCCTGGCGCTGGACAAGGGCCGCATCGGCGAGCGCTACATCCTGGGCGGCCAGGACGTGCTGCTGCGGCAGATGCTGGCCGACATCGCCGGCATGGCGGGCCGCAAGGCCCCGACCATCGAGCTGCCGCGCTGGCCGCTGTACCCGATCGCGCGGGTGGCCGAGGCGATTGCCCAGTTCACCAAAAAGGAGCCGTTCGTGACCGTAGACGGCCTGAAGATGTCGCGATACCGGATGTTCTTCACGTCGGCCAAGGCCGAGCGCGAACTGGGCTACACGGCGCGGCCGTACCAGGTGGCGCTGCAGGACGCGCTGGACTGGTTCCGTGCCAACGGCTACCTGAAATAAGAAACGCCGGCGGGTGCCGGCGTCATGTCGATCGAAGGGTCGCAGCCGCGTCAGGAACGCACGGGCGCCTGGTTGCGCCCCTTCCACTGGCCCCCGCGCCGCAGGTAGAAGCGGCGGGCCGAATCGAGTGTGGCGCCCAGATAGAACATGGCCGTGACCGGCAGCAGCGGGGCCAGCCACGCCGGCTGGCGATATTCGCGCAGCATCGGCCGGTAGCTCGCCGCCATCAGTATCCACGCCAGCCAGGCCGGCCAGAGCGCCGCGCCGCCCATCAGCGCCAGCACCGGCGGCGCCAGGTAAGTCAGGATCATGCCGAGCGTGGCGCCGGCCAGCTTCCACGGCGAATAGTGGAGCTGCGTATAGGCGCTGCGCGCAATCATATTCCACAGGCTTTGCCAGTCGTCGTACGGACGCAGCGAGAGGCTGTCGTCCGCCAGATCCAGCCGGATCGAGCCGCCCGCCTTGATCTTGGCCGCCAGGCTGCAATCGTCGATCAACTCGCCGCGAATGGCCGCGAACCCGCCAATCCGTGCCAGCGCAGAGCGGCGCGCCAGCATGCATCCACCGGCCGCGCCAGCTACCTTGCTGCGAGGGTTGGCGACGCTGGCAAACGGATAGAGTTTGGCGAAATAGAACACAAATGCCGGCACGATCATGCGTTCCCACCATGATTCACAGCGCAGCCGCACCATCAGCGAGGTGAGATCGCGCTGCTCGTGCTCGGCGCGGGCCACCAGCTCGCGGATCGTGTTGGGGCCGTGCCAGATGTCGGCATCGGTCAGGAACACGAACTGTGCATCGGGCATTTGCACGTCTGCCGCCGCGAGGCCTTCGGACTGGGCCCAGACCTTGCCGCTCCAGCCAGCGGGCAGGTCGCGCGCGCCGATGACGGTCAGCGCGTTGCCTTTGCCCAGCGAGAGGGCGGTGGCGCGCGCGATATCGGCCGTGCCGTCGGTGCTGTGGTCGTCCACCACCACCAGGTGCAGGCGGCCCGGATACTGCTGGCCCAGCACGCCGGTCACGGCGCGAGCGATGACATCGGCCTCGTTGCGGGCCGGAATCACGCCGATCACGGGCGGCCATTGGGCCGGCTGGGGCGAAGGGGCGGGCTTGCGCACGCGCCAGAAGCCGGCGCGCGCGAATACCAGGACACACCAGACCACGAGGGTCAGCAGAGACAATCCGAACAGCAGCATGAGATCTATTTGACGAAGCGCCGGGCCAGGCGGGCCAGCTTCGGCACCGTGGTGGGACGCACAAGCCGCGCATCATACCCCGCCATGCGCCGTTCGTTCTCGGCCAGGCACAGGTCGATCATTGCGCCGGCCGAGAGCGTCTGGCCCAGCGACTCCGCCGCGTTCATCGGGAAGTTGGCGTCCTGCGCGGTGCCGTCGGCCTTGACGTCGATGCCCTTGGCCAGCCCGATGCGCTCCCGGATCAGGAACAGCCACACGCGCGCCACCTTGAGCGCGAAGGCCGGACGCCGCCACCAGGGCAGGCTGGCGCGATACCACGCCACCCAGTTGGCAAAGAACAGGATGTGGCGGCCTTCTTCCTGGATGACCGGCTCGAAGGTCTCGACCAGTTCGGCCGGAAAGAAGCCCGACTCCCTGGCGGCGGCGAACAAGCCGAACGCGGCAAAGCTGTCGATGCATTCGCTGTAGCCGGTCACCAGCCAGCCCCATTCGGCATCGGCGGGCGGCAGGTATTCGGGCTCGGGGGCCAGCGTGATGCCGTACGCCTCCACCAGTTTCGACAGCACCACCTTGTGGCGTGCCTCCTCGTCGGCATCCATCTCCAGCGCGCTGCGCAGCAGGGCGTCGCGCTGGCGGCTGGCAAAACTGTGCACGCGCACGGAGGCGCGGCCTTCGGTCTGGACGGCGATGTCCCAGATCGGCAGCGACGTCACGCGCTTGAGGGCGTCGGGCGCCAGCCGCGGCCAGTCGATGACCGACGGCTTGTACGGGTTGTGGGTCTGCAGCAGCATGTTGCAGAACATGCGCAGGTGCTCGGCGGAACCGATGGACACGGGGCCGGGAAGCGGGTCGGTCCAGTGCCGCATGGCATGGTCCGCCTGTTCGATGGCCGTACGGGCCACGGTGGCGGCTACGGCCATGGCGCGGGCCTCGCTGGATTCCTGGGTCGATGGGCTGCGCGTGGCAGGCAATTCGTCCACTACGCCATCGATTTCGAATGCTTTTTTCATTGGCGCTCCGGGCAGGGGAAAGCGGCCGCCCATTGTATCGAGCCAGGAAAAAAGTTGCAGTTGGGTGCGGAGAGAGGCGGGTGGGGAAGGCGGGGAGCGGATCGGATGTGGCCGGGGCGGCCAACACCCGGGCGGCAGAGCGCGCCGCCCGGGTGCCGGCCTGGCCAGACCTGACTATCGGACGCGATGCTCGCGCACCGGCGGCCCGGGTTGACGATGCCAGTCCTGCGCGATGTCGGGGAAGACATCGCACTCGCCACGGACGATGTTCTCGATCGTGGCGCAGATGCCTTCGGTACCGCGCGGTCCCACGCACACGAGGCTGCGCGGGGTGTCCGAATGGGCCGGAATGGCGTACACGTGCATGCCCTCGCGATACAGCGGATGCTTGACCAGCCGTTCGTTCAGGATCTCCACAAAGCGGCTGGGGCTTACGGTCGGCTTGTCCATCGCTTTTCTCCCTACGGGCTTCCAGCCTATGGCGCGGCCCGCCCCGGATCAAGGGGGGCGCCTGTGCTTCAAGCGCTCATTGGGTCGCATCGTCACGGAATGTCACGCAAATTCATGGATCTGCGCCGCGCGGCAGCACATCTTGCCGGCGGTGCGGGTATTCAGTGCGTCAGGCGGGGCGCGGCGGTGATGTCGCTGACGGCGCGCGGGGTGTCGAGCATGCCGTTGCCGGCGGCCCAGCAGGCGGCTTCGGCCTCGGCGTGCGAGTTGTAGTCGGTATGGGCCTCGATCATGCTGTCGCAGTCGGCGCCGCCGCACTTTTCTTCCACGACGATGCGCCAGGTGTAGCGCCCGGGCGGGTCTTCCAGCACGTGCATGACCAGGGTGCGGCGTTGATCGGACAAGGACATCGGATGGGTGGACATGGCGGCTCTCCCACAGGCAGGACCGGCGCCGCCAAGCGGCGCGGCGGACTTTCACCATAGCACTGGCGCACGCCATTGCCAGCCCGAAATGATGCGGTGCGGCGTTCGCGGCCTTTGCAGGGGGCATCGGGCCTGCTATCTTGTCTGGCCTCGGTTTACTGGGCGACGTTCCCGCCCTTCAGGCTCCTACCGCCATGCTCGTTTCGCCGACCCTCATCGACCGGATTGCCGCGCTGCTCGGGCATTTCGACACCGCCATCCTGCCCGCCTGGACCAGCGCCGGCTGGAATGGGTCGATGCAGCTTGCCCATGAGGCGCTGGATGGCGCCAACGGCCGGCCGCTGCCGGACAAGCGCTATCGCGCCATGGCCTGCGCGCGGCAACTCTACGTGTTTGCCACCGTGGGCAACCTGGCCCATGCCGATACGCTGTACCGCTCGCTCGTGCGCCATTTCGGCGATGGCGCGGGCGGCTGGATCTACAGCATCGATCCGGCCGGCGCGCCGCTGGACAGCACGCGCGACCTCTACACGCATGCGTTCGTGGTCTTCGCCTGTGCGCACTACTACCGCGCCAGCCGGGCGCCGGCCGCGCTGGACACGCTGCGGCGGACGGTGGCGGTAATCGAAGACCGCTTTGCCGACGGCAACGGGCTCTATTACGCCGCTTTGGCCGAGAACTTCGGCCGGAACGGCAGCGACATCCTGCAGAACCCGGTCATGCACCTGACCGAAGCCTATCTGGCCGCCTTCGAGGCCACCGGCGACGCCTGGTTCGCGCAACGGCTGGCGGCGCTGGCCGATGCGGTGCATGCGCGCTTTGTGAATCCGGCGGACGGCTGCGTGGCCGAGCTGCCGCAAGGCACGCCGGGCAACCGGATCGAGGCGGGGCACCAGTTCGAGTGGTATTCGCTGGTGATGTCGGCACCCGCGCTGCTGGGCGGCTCGCCGCTGGCGGCATCGCTGCCGCAGGCATTCGATTTCGCGCAGCGCCACGGCGTGGCCGGCGGCACGCTCGGGGTATGCGCCGCGCTCGATGGCCAGGGCGCCGTGCAGGACAGCACCGAGCGGATCTGGGCCCAGACCGAGTACGCCCGGGCCCTGGTCGTTCAGGCGACGGTCACCGACGATGCCGCGCCGCTGGCGACGCTGGAAGCGTGGATCGACCGCTTCCGTGCCCGCTTTCTGCATGCCGACGGCTGGCACGAATGCATCGCGCCCAATGGCGACGTGGTGCGAGCCGAAATGCCGTCTACCACGCCCTATCACCTGCTGACCGCCTGGCAGGCACTGCGCACGCTGCTGCCGGGGTATTGAGGCCGGCAACCCCGGCCGGCATGCCGTGTATCCCGCCCGGCGCGCGCCGTCAGTCCACGCGCGCCGCGCGCAGGTCGCTCTTGCGGATCAGTTGCAGCAGTGTCTCGGCCGGCCGGGTCAGCCGGCGCGCGGCCAGCGTAATGAACTCCACCTCGGGCAGGGCGGGCAGCGCGTCGACGTTGACCGGCGGCAGCAGGCCGCCACCGGTCAGATTCTGTGCGCGCACCGTGATGCCGAGCCCGCCGCGCGCCGCCGCGATGCAGCCAGAATGGCTGCTGCTGGTGCACACCACGCGCCAGCGCCAGCCTGACGTGGCCAGCGTGTCCAGCACCACCGAGCGCGTGACGCTCGGTTCGTTCACCAGAATCAGCGGCAGCGGCTGCCCCACGTCCACCACGGTGCCCGGGCGCGCCAGCCATTCGAGCTGGCCCCTGAACAGCGGCACGCCGCGCCGCTCGCCCTCGCGCCGCTTGCCGACGAGCAAATCGAGCATATCGGCCTCCATCCACTCATAGAGCTTGCTGGTCATGCCGATGGTGATTTCAAGCTCGACGTCGGGATGGGTGGCGCGGAACGCCGCCAGCACATTGGGCAGCGGGCCCTGCGCCAGGTCTTCCGAGGTGCCCAGCCGCACGCGGCCCTGCAGGCGAGGGGCGCTGAACTGCTGTTCGGCGCGGGCCAGCGATTCCAGAATCAGCCGCGCGTGCACCAGCAGCGCCTCGCCGTCCGGGGTGAGCGCCAGCGAATGGGTATCGCGCACGAACAGGCGCCGCCCGACGTGCTGTTCGAGCCGGCGGATATGGTCGCTGACCGACGACTGCGACAGGCCGAGCTGCCGCCCCGCGTCGGTGAAGCTGCGCGCGCCGGCCACGGTGGCGAAAGTCTGGATCCATACGGGATTGAGCATCGCGGCATTGTCATCGGAGTATCCGATGGCAGTCAATAAGTCCAGAGGGGTTCCCGATGGGGTAGCCAATGCGTACCATGCACGCAGATGTTCGCGTTTTCCCTGATTTCCGGGCACGCCGCATCGCCCTGAGATTGCCCCATGCCCAACGCTTCAGCCCCCGCCACAGACCAGGCCTTTTCCCAGAAGGCCATGCTGTGGATCGTCTTCGCCGGCTTCTTCATGCAGACGCTGGACACCACCATCGTCAACACCGCGCTGCCCTCGATGGCGCACAGCCTCGGCGAAAAGCCGCTCGACCTGAAACCCGTGGTGGTGGCCTACACGCTGACCATGGCGATGCTGACGCCGGCCTCTGGCTGGCTGGCCGACAAGTTCGGCACGCGGCGCGTCTACTTCAGCGCCATCCTGATCTTCGTGCTTGGCTCGGTGTTCTGCGCCACCGCCCACACGCTCACGCAACTGGTGATCGCGCGGGTGCTGCAGGGCGTGGGTGGGTCCATGCTGCTGCCGATCGGCCGGCTGGCCGTGCTGCGCAATATCCCGGGCGAGCAGTACATTGCCGCGCTGGCGTTCGTGTCGATAGCCGGGCAGGTCGGGCCGATCTTCGGGCCGGTGCTCGGCGGCTGGCTGGTGCAGAGCGCCTCGTGGCACTGGATCTTCCTGATCAACGTGCCGGTGGGGCTGGTGGGCCTGTTCGCGGTGCGCCGCTATCTGCCGCAGGGCGAGGCCGGCGTGGCGCCGCCGTTCGACTGGACGGGCTGCGGCCTGTTGTCGCTCTGCATGGTCACGTTCTCGCTGGCGCTGGAAAACGGTGCGCATAGCGGCTGGAGCGCCTTGCTGCTCGCGGTCAGCGTGGCCAGCGCGCTGCTCTACATTCCGCACGCCCGGCGCCATGCCACGCCGCTGTTCCGGCTGGCCCTGTTCCGCGAGCCCAATTTCAGCGTGGGCCTGATCGGCAACCTGGTGTGCCGCATCGGCTCGGGCGCCGTGCCGTTCCTGCTGCCGCTGTTGTTCCAGCTGCAACTGGGCTACTCGCCGTTCCACTCGGGGCTGATGCTGCTGCCGGTGGCCATTGCGGGCACGCTGTCCAAGCGATGGATCGTGCCGCTGGTGAACCGCTTCGGCTATGACACGTTCCTGCTGGTGAACACGGTGATCGTGGGCGCGTCCATCGCGTCTTTCTCGGCCATGTCGCCCGGCTGGCCGCTGGCCTTGTCCATCACGCAGCTGGCGATCTTCGGCGCGGCCAACTCGATGCAGTTCGCGGCCATGAACAGCGTGACGCTGAAGGGCCTGAACCGTGAAGACGCCGGCAGCGGCAACAGCCTGTTCTCGATGGTGCAGATGCTGGCCATCGGCCTGGGCGTGACAATCGGTGGCGAACTGGTGAGCCTGTTCTCGGCGCGGTTCGGCGTGGCCGCCCCGGCCTATCGGCTGGCCTTCCTGACGGTGGGCATCATCACGCTGCTGTCTGCGCTGGTGTTCCGGCGGCTCGATGCCGACCAGCTCAATCCCAAGCGCGTGAAGCGCGGCGCGGTGCAGGCGCCCTGACGGCCCAGGCAGGCACGTGAAGGAGCGTGGCGGATCACTCCTCCACGCCGTGTTCCCGCAGCATCCGCTCGCATTCGTCGAGCATGTCGTGCGCAAACGCCGACTGGTAGTTCGGATCGAGCGCCTCCATCATCTCGTGGCTGGCATAGAGGCCGGCTTCGCGCGACAGCGTGCCGGCCAGCTGGCGCGCCAGCGTGTCGCTCAGCTCGGAAAGCAGGCGCCGCTCGGCCAGCGCCAACTGCAGCTTCGAGCGCGAGAGCCAGTTGCCGGCCAGCGTGGCGCCCTGCGCATCGGTCATCCACTGCCCGTGCTCGTAGAAGGCCGACAGGCGCTCGGCCATCAGCGCAAACATCAGCGCCTTGCGCGTGTTGAAGTCGATACGGGGCGGGGGCGAAGCGGGAATCATGGCGCGGTGTCGGGATGGAGGTGGCGCGCCGTGGTGGCGCGCGTGCTGCGGTCGGGCGAAGCGGTGGTCAGGTGAAGGCGATCAGGCGGAAGGCGAATCAGGGGAAGGCGATCAGGCAAAGCGCTCGCGCAGCCACGCGCCGATGTCGACGATTTCCTCGATGCACACTGAGTGCGGCATGCCCTGGTAGGTCTGCCACGTCACGGGCTGACCCAGTGCCACGATGAAGTCGCGCGCCTGGGCACCCAGCGTGACTGGCACGATCTCGTCGTCGGTGCCGTGCGCGGCGAATACCGGCGTGGCGGCGTTGGCCGGGTCGAATTCGGTCATCACCAGCTTGGGCGAGGGCAGGTAGGTGGAGAGCGCGATCACGCCGGCCAGCGTCTGCGGATGCGTGAGCGCCGTGGTGTAGGCGATGGCGCCGCCCTGCGAGAACCCGGCCAGCACGATGCGATCGGTGGGCACGCCACGCGCGTTCTCGCGCGCAATCAGCGCGCGGATGGCCTCGCGGCTCTTCGTGATGCCGGGGATGTCGGCCTGGCGGCCAGCTTCGTCGAACGACAGGATGTCGTACCACGCCGGCATCACGTAGCCGCCGTTGCAGGTCACCGGGATGGCCGGCGCGTGGGGGAAGACGAACCGTACCGCGAGCGTGTCGGGCAGGCCCAGTTCGGGCACGACGGGCACGAAGTCGCTGCCGTCGGCGCCCAGTCCATGCATCCAGATCACGGCATGCGTGGGGTTGGGCGCGGTTTCGATTTCAATGGCAGGCAGCAGGTCGCTCATGGCCGTCCAGGAGTAAAGCCGGAAAGCGCGCAGTATCGCACAGGGGCCCAAGGCCCGAACGGGCCCGCGCGATCAGGCTGGACGACGGATGGGCAGATCAGGCGGCGGTGGGCACGATCGGAATCGTGGCCAGCCCGGGTGTGCTGCGGGTGGGGGCGGCCTGCAGCGCGGGTGCCTCGATGTGGGCCGAGCCAAAGCGGCGGTCGGCCACGCCTTCCACGCCGGTGGCCCCCACCTCTTCGAGGAAGGCAATCATGTTGCGGTAGTAATCAACTTGCATCTGCGCTTCAAGCAGGCGACGTTCTGCCTGGAAAAGCGTCAGCCTCATGTCTTGCAGTTCCTTCTCGGCGATCTTCTCTGGCGTCGGCGGACTGAACAAGTTTGCAAGCGAACGCATGGCAGTTACCTCCCGGGGCTGTCGTACGGCGAGTGAGTCATTCGGTTTGTGGGCGCCATGCGGTCAAATATAGACGATCCGGCGCAAGGTACACGATGGGTCACCATGGACCATGTGGGGTCCCCCACAAGAATGATTGCCGGCACGCGGACGCTGCGGTAGATTGTTCGCCCATCAGCCAGGGTTTGCCGCAAGGCACGTCCTGGCTTTGTCTTTTTTACCGGCGCTCGTTGCGCGAACCTGCCGATTGTGGCGAGAACTGCCGTTTGATAACGTTTTCGGCCCGAAAGCGGGCGAAATACTGCCGTCGGTAAAAAAACGACAGCGCGTCGGCATCGCGCAACAGCAGCGGCCGCATGCGTATCAAACGGATGAGCGAAGCGCTACGCCGCGCGGGTAGAATGCAGCGCCGACGCCGCTTCGCGCCGTCTGCCTCCCGTCCGCCTTCCCGTCTGCTTCCCGTCCGCCGCCTGTCTTGTTCCGTTCCCGCCCCGTGCCCCCGTTGCCGCCGCACTTGCCCTCCGCGTCCGCCGCGCTGGCGTTGACCGCCGCGCGCCGGCATCTGCTGTGCTGGCTGGCATGCCTGTGCGCGTGGCTGCCGATACTCGCGCACGCCGCGCCCGTGCGGGTGCTGGTGGTGACCACTCAACCGCACCTGCTGCCGGCCGCTGCCGCAGCGTTCCGGGCCGCCCATGGCGACGACGTTGCCACCTTCACCTTCACAACGCAGGCCCCCGATGCGGCCACGCTGGCACGTGCCGACGTGATCGAGGCGTGGTTCGCGCCGGCTGCCGTGCTGCGGCAAATGGGGGCCGGTGTGCGTCAGGCGCGCGAACGCGGCGCGCTGGTGCTGGCATCGCCGGTGGAACCGGCCGAGGCCGCGTGGCAGGGGCGAGTGGACTCGACCCTCAATGCCGCGGTGCAACCATATTGGGAGGCTGGCGGCGTCGACAATCTCGCGGGTGTGCTGGCGGTCGTCGTGGCGGCCCACCAGCGCGCCCATGGCGTGGCACCGATCGCCGTGCCGCCGGTGCGTCCGGCCCCGGCGGCCGGCATCTACCATCCGCGCGCGCCACAGCCGTTCGCGTCGTTGACCGACTACCTGGCGTGGTATCGACGTATGGGGCAGGAGAAACCGGAAGGGCAGGAAGGCGGGCACGCCCGCCGCTTGCCCGCCGATGCACCGCTGGTCGGCCTGGCGTTCTATGCCACCAGCTATCGCCAGCGCGACCTGGCGCATATCGATGCGCTGATCGACGCGCTGGAGCAGCAGGGCGTGGGCGTGGTGCCGGTCTTCGGCTGGCCGGTGTCCGGGCTCGATGTCCTGCTGACGCAGGATGGCGTCACGCCGCTGCGCGCGCTGCTGGCGTTGAACCTGACGATTCCGCGTGCCGAAGACAAGGATTGGCTGGCGCGGCATGGGCTGCACACGATTAACCTGATCGCCACGCGCGACAGCGCCGCCGCATGGCAGGCCGATCCGCGCGGGCTGGCCGGCGATCGTTTGCCGCTGCTGCTCACCGCCCCGGAACGCAGCGGGGCCACCGAGCCCATCCTGTTCGCCACGCAGGAAGAGCAGGCCGGGGCCCGGGCCAGCGCGGCGGTGCCCGAGCGCGTGCAGGCAGTGGTGTCGCGCGTGAAGCGATGGATCGCGCTGCAGGACAAACCGGCCGCGCGCAAGCACGTGGCGGTGCTCTACTACAACAACCCGCCCGGCCGCGGCAACATCGGCGCCAGCTATCTGGCCACGCTGCCGTCGCTGGCGCACATCCTCCAGCGGCTGCGCGCCGCGGGTTATGACACCGGCAACACGCTGCCCGATGCCGCCACGCTGACCACGCTGCTGGAAACCAATGGCCGCAACGTGGAAACCTGGTCGCCCGGCGAGCTGGCGCGCATGGTGCGCGCGGGACACGTCACGCTGGTGCCGATGGCGCAGTACCGTCGCTGGTTCGACGCCTTGCCCACGCCATTCCGGCAAGCGGTGCTGCGCGCGTGGGGCCCGCCCGAAAGCAATCCGCTGATGCTGGCGCGCGATGCGCGCGGCGAGCCGGCCTTCGTGGTGCCCGGTCTGTCGTTCGGCAACGTCTTCGTCGGTCCGCAGCCGTTGCGCTCTACGTTTGCGCGGGCGATGGACGTGTCGCACGACACCATCACGCCGCCGCCGCATTCGTACATCGCCGCCTATCTCTGGTATCGCCACGCGTTCGGCGCCGATGCGGTGGTGCATGTGGGGCGCCACGGCACGCTCGAATGGCTGCCTGGCAAGCAGGTGGCGCAGGCCGGCGACGACAGCTCGGAGGTGCTGCTCGGCGACCTGCCGAATGCCTATCTCTATATCCAGGATGGCGGCGGCGAGGCCATCCAGGCCAAGCGGCGCGGCGCGGCGGTGCTCGTCAGCCATCTGTCGCCGCTGCTGGCGTCGGCCGGACAGCCGCCCGCGCTGGCCGCGCTTGACGAAGCGGTGGAACAGGCCGAGGCCACGCGCGACAGCAGCCCGGCGTTGTCGGCGCAATACCGCGCCCAGGCGCTGGCGCAACTGCGCGCGGCGAAGCTGGACGCGCAGCTTGGCCTCGATGCCGATGCGCCGTGGGACACCATCGCGCCCACGCTGCACGCATTCCTGCACAAGGTGGAAGCCGAGCCGATGCCGCTGGGCATCCATGCGCTGGGGCAGGCACCGTCCGAGGCCGATCAGGTCGAGGCGCTGGCGATGATGCTGGGCGCCCAGCTCAAGGCCGATGCCACGCAGCGGCACGCCTGGGCCGCCGATCTCGCGGCCGGCCGCATGCCGCAGACGCCGGACGCCAACGCGCGACGTGCGCTGGACGCCGGCCGGCAATGGCTGGCCGACCTGCGCGCGTCGCCGCAAGCGGAAGTGGATGGGTTGGTGACCGTGCTGGCGGGCCGCTACCTGCCGAGCGGGCCATTGGGCGATCCGGTGCGCGTGCCGGACAGCCTGCCCACCGGCCGCAACCTCCATGCGTTCGACGGCGCGAAGATCCCCACGCGTGCTGCGTGGGCGCTGGGCCGCGAGATGGCCGAGCAGACGCTGACGCGCTATCGGCAAGCGCACGGCAAGTGGCCCGAATCGGTGTCGATGGTGCTCTGGTATGGCGAGACCGAGCGCCACCAGGGCGCCATGGAGGCCGAAGCCATGGTGCTGATGGGCGTGGAGCCGGTCTGGAATGCCCGTGGCAACGTCGAGGACGTGCGCCTGATTCCTGACGCGGAATTGGGGCGTCCGCGCGTCAACGTGCTGCTGACCACGTCGGGCATCTACCGCGATGGCTTTGGCGACAAGATCGCGTTGCTGGACAAGGCGGCGCGACTGGCTGCCGCCGCTGGCGAAAATGCAATTAGCCGCCATGATCGGGACGTGACAGCGGAGTTGGTCCGGCAGGGGGTGGATCCGGTACAGGCTGGCCGGCTGGCACGGGCGCGGGTGTTTGCGGCCAAGCCGGGCAACTACGCGATTGGCGTGCAGCAGATGGTGGAGCAGAGCCGCGACGCGCAAGGTCCGCGCGATGCGCTGGCCGGGCAGTATCTGCGCTATATGAACTTTGCGTATTCGGCCGAGGGCTGGGGCGAATCGGCGCCGGCGGCGCTGGCCAGCCATCTGAAGTCGAACCAGGCCGTGCTGTTTTCGCGGGCCAGCACGCTCTATGGCGCGCTCGACAACGACGACACCTACCAGTACGCCGGCGGGCTGGCTGCAGCCACGCGCGCGGTCAGCGGCAGCGCACCGCCGCTGTGGCTGCACAACCTGCGCCGCGCCGGCGAGTCGCAGACGGTGGACGCGCGCACGTGGCTGGCCACGGAACTCAACGCGCGGCAATGGAACCCGAAATGGATCACGGCCATGCAGCAATCCGGCTATGCGGGCGCGCGCGAGATGTACAAGGAAGTGGAGCACCTGTACGGCTTCCAGGCCACGGTGCCGGAGCAGATGCCCGGTGCCTTCTGGCAGGGCACCTATGACGTGTACGTGGCCGACAAGCTCGGCCTTGGCATGGACGCCTTCTTCCGCGCGGCCAATCCACATGCGAAGCAGGGCATCCTGGCCCGCCTGCTGGAGGTGGACCGGCAGGGCAGCTACCGCTTTACCGATGCCGAGCGCAGCGAACTGCTGCGCCAGTACGCCGAGAGCGTGCGGCGCGATGGCTTGTCGTGCACGGCCAATACCTGCGGCAACCCGCTGCTGATGGCGCACGTGGCGCAGGCGGGCCGGGACGCCCACATCGACATGCGGGCGCTGGGACGGGCACTGGCCGATGCCACGGTGGCGCAGGCGAGGCCAACGCGCGAGGTGGATAGCCTTCGGCCATCGGACACCGCCACGTCGGGCGCACGGACCTCGCCAAAGGCGCAACCGCCGCGCACCGCGCCGCCAGCGCCCACGGCCACACCCGCAGCACCCGCAGCACCCGCGGCACCCCAGGCACCTGATACGCCGGCCCCCACCACGCACGTGACCGGCCAGCGACTGGCGCCGCAGCCGGTGGCGACGTCCAGCGGTCCGGCACATCGCGCCGAGCACCTGTGGCTGGCACTGGCCCTGGCCGCGCTGACCATCGGGGCGGGCGCCTATGCGGGGTGGCGCCGGTCGCGGCACTAACGCGGCACTAACGCCGCGGTAGCGCGCTGCTTGCCCGCCGCTCGCCCGATCACCGGGCGGGCCATTGGACAGCCCCTCCGTATCTCCGTATCCTGATCGCCTTCCCCAACCGCGCCCCGCACCGCCGAACCCCCGCATGCACCTGCTTTCCACCCGGCCTGGCGGCTTTGTCGAAGACAACGCCGTCGTCCTGCGCATCGAGCAGACACCGGGCGACATCGTCATCCTGAGCGCGGCCGACACCACGCTGTCGCTGCTGGCGGCCGCCGTGCCCCGGCTCGGCGCCGGCTTTCCGAGCGTGCGCCTGGCCAACCAGATGTACCTGCGGCAGCCCGCGTCGCTCGACCTCTATATCGACGAGGTGCTGCAGCACGCGCGCGTGGTGGTGGTCGATCACCTCGGTGGCGCCAGTGACTGGGCCTATGGCCTGGAACGGCTGCCCGAGCTCGCGCGTGCACGCGGGCAGTTGCTCGTGATGTTCTCCGGCGACCTGGCCGAGGACGACAACCTGGCGCGTCACGGCAATGCGCCGGCGCACCTGTCGCACGAACTCTGGCGCTACTTGCGCGAAGGCGGACCCGGCAACGCGGAGCAGTTCTTCCGCTGCCTGGCGCGGCATGCGTTCGCGCACACCGCACCCGTGCTGCCCGTGCAGGTGCTGCCGCAGGCCGTGCTCCATCATCGCCATCACGGCGTGGCGACCGAGCAGGACTGGCAGCGCGAATGGGCCGCGCGGGGTTTGCACGACGCGCCCGTGGTGGCGTTGCTGTTCTATCGCTCGCACCTGCAGGCCGGCAATACCGGCGTCTTCGATGCGGTGACCGATGCCTTGTGCGACGCCGGCCTGCGCCCGCTGCCGCTGGCCGTCAGCTCGCTCAAGGAGCCGATCTGCCGCGAGGTGCTGCAACGGCTGTGCGACGCGCACGCGGTGTCTCTGGTGCTCAACACCACGGCGTTCTCGGTGGCGTCGCTCGACAGCGCTGGCGAGGCCGACGCGCCGCTGGCCAACGATGCGCCGGTGCTGCAAGTCATCCTGAGCGGCGGCAATCGCGAAGACTGGCTGGCCGACAGCCAGGGCCTGGGCACGCGCGACGTGGCCATGCACGTGGCCATGCCCGAGGTGGACGGTCGCATCATCACGCGCGCCATCAGCTTCAAGGGGCTGGCCTATCGCTGCCCGCACACCGAGGTGGATGTGGTGCGCTACCAGCCCGACGCCGAGCGCGTGCGCTTTGTGGCCGAACTGGCGCGGCGCTGGTGCCGCCTGCGCACGCTGCCGGCGGCCGACAAGCGGCTGGCGCTGATCCTGGCCAACTATCCGGCCAGCGAAGGGCGCATCGGCAATGGCGTGGGCCTCGATACGCCGGCATCGGTCGTGCGGATTCTGCAGACGCTGCGCGACGAGGGCTATACGCTAGGCCCGCTGCCGGCCGATGGCGAGGCGTTGATGCGCGGCCTCACGCGGGGCATCACCAACGACGTGGAGCAGCACGCGTGGCGCCCGGCGTTCCAGAGCGTGGCGCTGGCCGACTACGAAGCCTGGCTGGCCCGCCTGCCGCAGGCCAACCAGGCGGCGATTGCCGCGCGCTGGGGGGCGCCTGCCGCCGATCCGATGGTGCGCGACGGCCGCTTCATGATTGCCGGCGTGCGCTGCGGCAACGTGTTCGTCGGCATCCAGCCCGCGCGCGCCTACGACGTGGACGACTACGCGAGCTACCACGACGCCGAGCTGGTGCCGCCGCATGGCTATCTGGCGTTCTACTTCTGGCTGCGCCATGTGTTCGCCATCGACGCGGTGGTGCACGTGGGCAAGCACGGCAACCTCGAATGGCTGCCGGGCAAGAGCGTGGCGCTCTCCGACAACTGCTGGCCCGATGCCATCCTCGGGCCGCTGCCACACCTGTATCCGTTCATCGTCAACGATCCGGGCGAGGGCGCGCAGGCCAAGCGGCGCACGCAGGCCGTGATCATCGATCATCTGATGCCGCCGCTGACGCGCGCGGAGAACTACGGGCCGCTGCAGGACCTCGAGCGGCAGGTGGACGAATACTACGAGGCGCTGAGCGTGGACCCGCGTCGCGCAAAGCTGCTGCGCCGGGCCATTCTGGAATCGATCGTCACGCAGCAGCTGCACCGCGAACTGGGGCTCGACGCGCCGGCCAATGGCGCGGAGGAAGACGCGCTGCTGAACCGTACCGATGCCTGGTTGTGCGAACTCAAGGAGTCGCAGATCCGGGACGGCCTGCATGTGTTCGGCGCGTCGCCGCAGGGCCGGCAGCGGCGCGACACGCTGGCGGCGCTGGCGCGCTTTCCGGTGGGCGATGGTGTCGATGGCCGTGCCGGCCTGCTGTCGGCCCTGGCCGCCGACCTCGCGCTGGGCGAAGACTTCGATCCGCTCGACGCCGACTGGGCCGCGCCGTGGACCGGGCCGCGTCCCGCCGCGCTTGGCGATCTCGACCAGGCGCCGTGGCGCCACCACGGCGATACGCGCGAGCGGCTGGAAGCGCTGGCGTTGACGCTGCTTGATTGCGCCACCCCCGGCGCCACCCCGGGCGCCACCCCGGGCGCCACCCCGGGCGCCACGCCGCTGGGGCCATGTTCGGCGGCCGTGCTGGCCCGCCTGCACACCGACGTTGCGCCCCGGCTCGATGCCTGCGGCGCCCAGGAACTCGCGCAACTGGCACGCGGCCTTGCGGGCCGCTTCGTGCCGGCCGGGCCGAGTGGCGCGCCGTCGCGCGGGCGGCCCGACGTGCTGCCCACGGGGCGCAACTTTTATTCGGTCGATACGCGCGCCGTGCCCACGCGCACGGCCTGGACGCTGGGCTTGCGCTCGGCCAGCCAGCTGATCGAGCGGCACCTGCAGGAGCATGGCGAGTATCCGCGTGCGGTGGGCTTGTCGGTATGGGGCACTGCCACCATGCGTACCGGCGGCGACGACATGGCGCAGGCCATGGCGCTGCTCGGCGTGCGGCCCAAATGGGCCCATGGCAGCCACCGCGTGGTGGATTTCGAAATCCTGCCGATGAGCGTGTTCGGCCGTCCGCGCGTGGACGTGACGCTGCGCGTGTCGGGCTTCTTCCGCGATGCCTTTGCCAACCTGGTGGCGCTGTTCGATGCCGCGGTGCGCGCGGTGGCGGCGCTGGACGAGCCCGACGACGTCAATCCAGTACGCGCCCGCGTGCGCGCTGAGCAGCAGGCGCTGCAGGCGCAGGGCCTGACGGCCGACGCCGCGCTGGAACGCGCCAGCTGGCGCGTGTTCGGTGCCCGCCCCGGCGACTACGGCACCGGCCTGCAGGCGTTGATCGACGGGCGCCGCTGGCAGGTGGACGGCGACCTCGCGCAGGCCTACCTGCATGCGGGCGGCTACGCCTACGGCCAGCGCGCGGATGGCATCGAGGCGCGCGATGCCTTTGCCACGCGGCTGGCCGGCATCGACGTGGTGATGCAGAACCAGGACAACCGCGAGCACGACATTCTCGATGCCAACGACTACTACCAGTTCCAGGGTGGCATGGTGGCGGCCGTGCGTCATCTCGGCGGCGCGCAGCCGGCGATCTATCATGGCGACCACGCCAACCCGGCCGCGCCGCGCGTGCGCACGCTCAACGAGGAAATCTCGCGCGTGATCCGCACGCGCGTGGTCAACCCGAAATGGATCGACGGCGTCAAGCGGCACGGCTACAAGGGCGCCTTCGAGATGGCGGCGACGGTCGACTACCTGTTTGGCTACGACGCCACCACGCGCGTGGTGGGCGACCATCAGTACGCGCTGGTGGCCGACGCCTACGTGCATGATGCCGATACCCGCGCCTTCCTGGCGCAACACAATCCACGGGCGCTGCAGAGTATCTGCGAGCGGCTGCTGGAGGCGATGGAGCGCGGGCTGTGGCAGTCGCCCGGCGCGCAACGCGAGCAGATTGCCAGTCATCTGCTGGACAACGAACAGCGTCTGGAAGGGATGCAATGACGAACCCCGTGAAAAGCGCGGCCCTGCGCCCGATCTTTCCGTTCAGTGCCCTGGTGGGGCAGGCGCCGCTGCGGCAGGCGCTGCTGCTGGCCGCCGTGGACCCCGGCATCGGCGGTGTGCTGGTCACCGGCCCGCGCGGCACGGCCAAGTCCACCGCCGCGCGCGCACTGGCCGAACTGCTGCCGCATGGCCAGTTCGTGACGCTGCCGCTGGGCGCCAGCGAGGAGCAACTGACGGGCACGCTGGACCTGGGCCATGCGCTGCAGCAGGGCGAGGTGCGCTTCCAGCCCGGCCTGCTGGCGCGCGCGCATGACGGCGTGCTGTACGTCGACGAGGTCAACCTGTTGCCCGATCCGCTGGTCGACCAGTTGCTGGACGTGGCGGCCAGCGGCGTGAACGTGGTGGAGCGCGATGGCGTCTCGCACCAGCACGCGGCGCGCTTCGTGCTGGTTGGCACGATGAACCCCGAGGAAGGCGAGCTGCGCCCGCAACTGCTGGATCGCTTCGGGCTGGCGCTGGCGCTGTCGAACTATCAGGACGCGGCGGAACGGCAGGCCATCGTGCGGGCACGGCTGGCGTTCGATGCCGACCCGCAGGCGTTCCGTGCGGCGCTGGCGGCGCAGCAGCAGGCGCTGGCGCAGGACGTAGTGCGGGCACGCGCCGGGCTGGGCGCGCTGGCGTTCAACGAAGCCGTGCACGCGCGCGTCACGGCGCTGTGCCTGGCGGCGGACGTCGACGGCGTGCGGGCCGACCTGGTCATGCTGCGCGCCGCGCGGGCGCTGGCGGCATGGCAGGGTGCGGTGGCGATTGGCGTCGACCATGTCGATGCCGTGGCGGAACTCGTGCTGCACCATCGGCGCCAGGCATCGGCGCCGGCACCCGGCACGCAATCGCCGCCATCGGGCCCGGATGGCAGTCGGGGCGATGCGAACGCCTCATCGCCGGCAGGCACGACGGACCCCTGGGGCGCCATGCCAGCCCCGGCTGCATCGCATATCGCGGCCGATACCAGCGCCGATATCACCGCCTCTATCGCCGCCGATATCGCCAATGTAAAACCGCTGAAGCCTTTCGGGACCCGACCGGCAAAAAAAGCCTGAGCCACCGGCGGCTGGCCGGGCCGGCACAGCCCGGCGGCCGACGGTGGCAGGCATCGCCGCTCGCCGCACTCCGGCATGCGTCGCACGGCAGCACGCCGAGCCGCGCCATCCATTGGCCGCGCACGCTGGCTGCCAAGCGCGGCGCCCGGCTGGACGCCGCGCACCTGCGTTTTCGGCGTGGCGACGCGCAGGCAGGGGTGCTGCATTGCTTCGTGCTCGATTGCTCGGGCTCGATGGCGCATGGCGATCCGCTGGCGCTGGCCAAGGGCGTGCTGCTTCGGCTGATCACACGGGCCTACCAGGCGCGTGCCGACGTGGCGCTGGTGTGCTTTGCCGGAACGCGGGCCGAGGTGCGGCTCGCACCATCGCGCGCACGCCTCTGGAATGACGACTGGATCCGGCCGATCGGCGGTGGCGGCGGTACGCCGCTGACGCTCGGCATGGCACGCGCCGATCAGTTGCTCGCGCGGCAGGCGCGCCAGCGTCCCGCGCAGCACCGCTGGGTGTGGCTGCTGACCGACGGCCGCAGCACCGAGGCGCCGGCGCGGCCCGCCTGGGCCGACCAGATCGTCATCGTCGATGTCGAGCGCCACGCGGTGCCGCTGGGCCGCTGCCGGCAACTGGCGCAGGCCTGGGACGCCGACTACTGCACGCCGGAGGGGCTGGCGGGCTGAGTTCGCAAAAGACGCCGGCCCTCAGGGCTCGCGCGAGACTTCCACCAGGCAGCTCATCGCGTTGGGCCCCTGCGTCAGGTCCGACGTGCCGATGTCCAGCGTCAGCGTGTTGGCCGCGCCGGCGCGATCCACGCCCTCGGCATCGGGGTCGTACCACGCGCCCGTGGCAATCACCGCCACGCCGCGCGCCACGCCGTCGCTGACCGCCAGCCCCGCCGCAATCGCGCCGCGCGCATTGTGCACGCGCACCCGCATGCCTGCGTGAAGCCCGCGTGCCGATGCATCGGCCGGATGGAGCGTGATGCGTTCCGCGCCGGCCACCTTGCCGGACTGCGCCAGCGGCGCCGGGTCGAGCTGGCTGTGCAGCCGGTCCGCCGGCTGTACCGACACCAGATGCAGCGGAAAGCGGGCGGCCGTCTCGGCGCCGAGCCATTCGATCGGCGGCTGCCAGTGCGGATGCGTGCCGCAATCGGCCGACAGCGCGCCCAGCGTGGGGCTCGACAGTTCGATGCGTCCGCTCGGCGTGCGCAGCGGATGCCCGAGCGGGTCGCCGCGAAAATCGTCGAACAGCACGAAGTCCTCGCTCGGCGGCGGCAGCGCCGCGTGCCCGGTGCGCCAGAACTGGTCGAACGCTGGCAGCTCGATGCCGGCGCTGGCCTGCGCTTCGCGGCAGCGCGCGTAGATCGCGGCAATCCAGCCGCGCTCGTCACGGTTCTCGGTAAAGGCGTCGCAGTAGCCGAGCCGCTCGGCCAGGTCGGCAAAAATGTCGAGGTCGCTGCGCGCCTGGTGCAGCGGCGCGATGGCCTGATGCATGGCCAGCACGTAGCGGTCGCGCGACGAGCCGCCAATGTCGTTGCGCTCCAGCGCGGTGGTCACGGGCAGCACGATATCGGCATGGCGTGCGGTGGCCGTCCAGCAGATGTCCTGCACGATCACGGTCTGGGGCCGCGCCCATGCCTGGCGCAGCCGGCTCAGTTGCTGGTGGTGGTGAAACGGGTTGCCGCCGGCCCAGTGCACCAGCTTCACATCCGGATAGTGCCGCGTCTCGCCCCGGAAGCGGTAGGCCGTGCCCGGGTTCAGCAGCATGTCGGCGATGCGCGCGGCGGGAATGTCGAGCCCGGCCGGATTGCGTCCGACCGGCATCTCCGGCCCGGGCGTGGCCACGCGCGGATTGCCCACGCCGTTCATCGAGCCATGGCCGAAGCCGAAGCCGCCGCCAGGCAGGCCGATCTGGCCCAGCATGGCCGCCAGCGCAATCGCCATCCAGTACGGCTGCTCGCCGCGATGCGCGCGCTGCACGGCGAAGCTGCACGTGAGGTAGCTGCGCTTGCCGGCAAGTTGCACGGCAAGTTGGGCGATCCGTTCGGCCGGGATGCCGGTAATGGCGGCGGCCCAGGCTGGCGTCTTGGGCGTGCCGTCGGCGCGACCCAGTAAATACGCTTCCAGCTCGGCCCAGCCGCTGCAATGGGTGTCGAGGAACGCCACATCGTGCTGCTGGTTGCGGCGCAGCTCGTACGCCAGCGCCAGCATCAGGGCCACGTCGGTGTTCGGGCGAATCGGGATCCATTCGGCGCCGAGGAAGTCAGGGCAGTCGTCGCGTGTGGGGCTGATGTTGATGACCGTGGCGCCGCTGGCGGCCAGCCGTCGCAGCCAGCCTTCCTGCGTGTGCTCGGCCGCGCCGCCCGACGACACCTGGCCATTCTTCAGCGCCAGGCCGCCGAAGGCGACGAAGATCTCGGTATGCGCGATCAGGCTCGGCCAGGCGGTGACGCGCCCGGTCAGCGGCCGGTCGGTGCCGATGATGTGCGGCAGCAGGAACTGCGCCGTGCCCCAACTGTAGTTGCCTACCTGGTCGACACAGCCGCCGCCCGCGAAATGAAAGCGGCGAATCAGCGAGCGCGCGTGATGCAGCCGCCCGGCCGACGACCAGCCGTACGAGCCGCCGAATACGGCGGACGGGCCGCTGGTTTCGCGCACGCGCCGGATTTCGCCGGCCACGAGATCGAGCGCCACGTCCCAGGTAACCTCCACGAACGTGTCGCGGCCGCGCGCGTGGCCATCGGATGCTTCGCGCCGGTCCAGCCAGCCGCGCCGCACCATCGGCGTGCGGATGCGCGTGGGCGAGTAGACCATCGGCGTGATGGCGTCGAGCAGCGGCGACGGGTTCGGGTCCGCCGCGAACGGTTCACAGCGGATCAGCCGGCCGTCCTCGACCACGGCGGTGAAGGCGCCCCAGTGCGCCAGTTGCGGGTATCGGCGGACGCTCACGGTATCAGTCGCCCTGGATGCCGGCCTTGCGGATCAGATCGCCCCAACGCGCGCGCTCGCTGCCCAGCAGCTTGGCAAACTGCTGCGGCGTGTCCGACGTGGCATCCATGCCCGAGACGGCCAGGCGCTGGCGGATGTCCGGGTTGGCCATCACCTTGACCAGCGCGTGGTTCAGCTGCGTGACGATCTCGGCGGGCGTGCCGGCCGGCGCCACCAGGCCATACCAGTTCGTCACGTCGTAGCCGGGCACGCCGGCCTCGGCAACGGTGGGCACGCCCGGGAACTGCGGCGAGCGCGTGGCGGTGGTCACGGCCAGCGCGCGCAGCTTGCCGGAAGCGATCAGCGGCTTGGCGGACGGATCGGAGAACGTGATGGGCACGACGCCGCCCATCACGTCGGTCAGCGCCGGCGTGGTGCCCTTGTACGGCACGTGCTGCATCTGCAGGCCAGCCAGCATCTTGAACTGCTCGGCGGCGATCTGGCCGATGGTGCCGTTGCCGCCCGACGCGTACGAGAACTTGCCGTTGGCGCCGCGCACGGCGGCCAGCAGGCCGGCCACGTCCTTGTACGGCGTATCGGCGCCCGTGACCAGCACGTTGGGCATCGTCACCAGCACGCTGATCGGCGCGAAATCCTTCTGCGGATCGTAGTTGAGCTTGCGCAGGTTGGGCCAGATCGTAAACGACCCCGGCGTGGCCACGTAGAGCGTGTAGCCGTCCGGGGCGGACTTGGCGACCATTTCCGTGGCGATCAGGCCGCCCGCACCGGGCCGGTTGTCGATGATGACGTTGGCCTTCAACTGCTCGGACAGCGCCGGCGCGATGGCGCGCGCCAGTGCATCGGCACCGCCGCCGGGCGGGAAGCCCACCACCATGCGGATCGGCTTGGAGGAATCGGGCCACGCGGCGTGGGCAAGCATCGGCAGGGCAAGGGCGAGGCAGGGCAGAAGGCGCCGCAGGGCGCGAGGGGCGAACATGGTGGTACTCCGGGAGGAAACGGTATCGATAGGTCGGGACGTGGTGGGGGTGTCGTGAAGGAGTGGATCGGATCTTGTTTTGCTTGTTGTTGTCTCAGGCGAGCGCCACGGTGTCCCATTCCCACGCCACGAACGCCAGGCGTTCGCCGGTGTGGACCACGGGGTCGCTGCGCAGGCCGATCAGCACGCCGTCGCGCGCGAGCGTCTTGACCGGGGTGAGCGAGGCATCGAGCTTGAGCGTGTCGCCGATCGAGGCGCCTTCGGGCACCAGATCGCCGGCGCGCGCGGCGGGCACGAACAGGCCGCCTTCGTCGGCGGTGATCCAGCCGCGCCGCTTTACGCGCCGCAGCGTGGTGGCCGGGGCGCGCGCGGGCGCTGCGTCGAGGATGCCCATCTGCACGGCCAGCGCCTGGAAGCCGGTTTCGGCCACCGCGATGTTGTCGGGCTCGAAGCGGCTGCCGCTGCCGAGTTCGAGCATGAACGCGCAGATGCCGGCGGCCAGGCACTGATAGTCGAGCGCGCCAGCGATGTTGCCCGGCAGCTCGCCCTTGCCGCCCACGTCCTGCTGGCAGGCCACGTGCGGATGGAACGGCGCCATCGCGGCCAGCACGTCGGCCTCGGTCACACGGCTGTCCGGATGCACCTTGTAGACCGTGTACGGCCGCGCATCGAACAGCGGGTTCATCGTATGGAGGTTGATCAGCACGTCGGCCACGCCGCGCACTTCGCTGATCAACGCATGGGCCAGCCGCTCGGACACCAGGCCGCCGGCATTGCCCGGATAGGTCTGGTCGAGGTCGAGTTCGTCGTACGGATTGCGCTTGCGGCGCGCGTCGAGCGCCTGCGGATTGCCGGTGGGCGTGACCACGACGTTGCCGCGCATCGTGGCGGGGTCCAGGCCGCGCGCGAAGCGCAGCGCGGCCACCATGCCGTTGATCTCGTCGCCGTGCACCTGGCCGTGCAGCCACAGCGTGCGGCCGGGCCGGGCGCCGCGCACCGCCACATAGGGCAGCGTCACGGCCATGCCCGAGGCCATCGAGCCAACGGGCAGGTGCCCGCTGGTGCGGGCGGGGCCGGACGCCTGGCGCAGCCAGTCACCGATGATAGGCATGGGAAGACTCCTGTTCTGTCGAAATGAGATCGGCAATGGCAGCGAAGGCCTGGTCGAGGTCGGCCAGCAGGTCCGGCACGGATTCCAGCCCGATATGGAGCCGGATCACCGTGCCATGCGCGGACCAATCCCCCACGCTGCGCGCGCGGCGCATGTCGGCCAGCACGGCAAGGCTTTCGAAGCCGCCCCACGACGCGCCGATGCCGAACAGCTTCAGGCTGTCGACAAAGCGCTCGGGCGCTACCGGCGCGCGGCTGCGCAGCGTGAACGACAGCAGGCCATTGGTGCCGTGGCAATCGCGCTGCCACAGCGCGTGGTTGGGATCGTGCGGCAGGGCGGGGCAGAACACCGCCTCCACTTCGGGGCGCGCCAGCAGCCAGTGCGCCACCTCCAGCGCGCCCTGCTGGTGCTGCGCCAGGCGCGCACCGAGTGAGCGGATGCCGCGCTGCACGAGGTAGGCATCGTCGGGGCTCACGGTCATGCCAAAGGCGTCGGCCATGCCGGCCAGCTCGGGCCACGCGGCCTCGGTGGTGCAGACGGTGCCCATCATCACGTCCGAATGGCCGCCCAGGTACTTGGTGGCGGCCATCAGCGAGATGTCGGCACCGAGCGCCAGCGGACGGTAGAGCAGGCCCGAGCCCCAGGTGTTGTCGGCGGCCACCAGCGCGCCGTGGGCGTGGGCGCGCGCGGCCAGCGCCGGCAGGTCGCACATCTCGTAGGCCAGCGAACCGGGCGCCTCCACGTACACCAGGCGCGTTTCGGGGCGCAGCCGGGCATCGAGGTCCGAGCCGTCGGCCGCATAGAAGTCCGCCGCAATGCCGTGCTGGCGCAGGAAGCCGTTGGCCAGATTGCGCACCGGTTCGTAGACGCAGTCGGGCAGCAGCACGTGCTGGCCCGGACGCACATAGGCCAGGATGGTCATCGCGGCGGCGGCCAGACCGGACGGAAACAGCCGCGTGCGATACCCGCCTTCGAGCATCGTCACCATGTCTTCCAGTGCGAAGTTGGTGGGGTTGCCGCGCGCGCCGTACGTGAACAGCCGTTCGGTGTCGCGGCGCGCCCGCATTTCGCGCTGCTGGGCAACGGAGTCGAACAGCACGGTGCTGGCGCGCACCACCGGCGGGTTCACGGGCTGGCCGCCGGGCACGCTGGACGTGCGTCCGGCGTGGGCGAGGCGTGTGGGAAGCGAGTGCGTCATATCTGGCCTGTGGGGTGGCGCGTTGGGGATGTCGCAAGTACCGGGATGTCGCAAGTACCGTGCCTTGGGGTGCGGCGCGGCGGCGGTCAGTCGACGTGCGCGCCGGAGAGCTTGACGATCTGCGACCAGCGCGAGATGTCCTGCTTGAGCTGCGCGGCGAACGCGTCGGAGCTGTTGGCCACCACGTCGCTGCCGCCCTCGTTGATGGTCTTCACCACGTCGGGCATCTGCAGCACCTGCACGATGGCGCGATTGAGCAGCGCCACGCGTTCCGGCGACGTACCGGCCGGCACGAAGAAGCCGTACCAGTCCTCGAAGCGTGCATTGCGATAGCCCAGTTCCTCAAGCGTCGGCACCTTGGTGAATACCCCAAGGCGGCGTGGGCTGGTGACGGCCAGGGCGCGCATGCGGCCCGTCTGGATGAAGCCGGCCACCGACGACGTGGACGTGATCAGCACGTCCACCTGCCCGCCGAGCAGGTCGTTGATGGCCGGGCCGGCGCCCTTGTACGGCACATGCTGCAGCGACACGTTGCTGTCCTTGTCGAGTACCACGCCCACCAGGTGCGACAGCGTGCCGTTGCCCGGCGTGGCGAAGGTGATCTTCTGCGGCTGGGCCTTGGCCTGCGTGGCCAGTTCCTCGAACGTCTTCCAAGGCGCGTTGGCCGATACCACGATGGCCAGCGGTGCGGCGTTGATCTGCGTGACCGGGATGAACTGCTTCACCGGATCGAAGCCCGGCGCGCGGTACAGCGTGGGGTTCACGGCCATGATCGACACCTGCGAGGTCAGCACGGTGTAGCCGTCTGCCTTGGCTTCCGCCACGTAGCGCGTGCCGATGTTGCCGCCAGCGCCGCCGCGGTTGTCGGTCACCGCGCTCTGGCCCAGTACCTGCGAGAGCCGCGTGGCTACCACGCGCGTCACGGCGTCGTTGCCGCCGCCGGCCGGGAACGGCGACACGATGCGCAGCGGCTGCGACGGATAGCCGTTGATGGGCGTCAGCGGCTGGGCCGTGACGGCGCCCGTGGCCAGGGCGGCGGTGGTGACGATGGCCACGGCGGCCATGCGCCGCGGCAGGTGGGACGAAAGCTTGCGGAACACGGGGCGGAACTGGGAACGAAACACGGGGCGGAACATGGGGCGACCTCTTTCTCTTGTGGCAGTAGTGGGGTGTCAGGCGCGCGGTTCTGGCGTTCGGGGCAGTCAGTCCAGCGGCGGGAAGCGGAACGTGGCCAGCTCCTGGGCATCGAGCTGGGCGATCAGGCCGGTTTCCCAGGCCAGGTACTGGCGGGCGGCCGCCTTGTTGCCGTCGTGGCGGTCGTGCACGAAGAACAGGTAGTCGATGCAGCGTGCATCGGGCAGCGTGTCGGCGCCGCTGGCCGTGGGCAGGCCGGCGTCGCGCCAGGCCGCGAAGCCGCCGCGCAGGCGGTGCACGTCGCCATAGCCCAGCGCCTGCAGGTCTGCCACGGCCAGCTCTGCGGCATCGTCGGCGTCGGCATCGCCCACCAGCACCAGCGTGGTGTCGTGCGGCACGCCGCGCAGGTCTTGCGCGAGCCGCGCGCGGGTGCCCCAGCGGCTGCCGGCGATATGGCCGGCGCGGTAGGCCATGCTGCCGCGCAGATCCAGCGCGAGCATCGACTGCGATGCCATGCCGGCCGCGAGCGCGGCTACGTCGACCGACGGCGGGGCCGTGACTTCGCGCGCCGGGCCGTAGGCCGCCCGCACGTTCGCTGCCAGGCCCGCCTGCAGGCCGCCGTCGAGCACCACGGCGTGGTGGCCCATCTGGCGCAGCCAGCTGGCCACTACCGGGGCACGCACGCCATCGGCATCGAACAGCACCAGCCGCGCGCGGCGCACGCCCACGTACTGGTCGGTGGCCTGCATCAGCTGGCCGCCGGGCGTGTGTTGCGCGCCGGGCAGCGAGCCGGCCGCATATTCCTCGGCAGTGCGTACATCGCACAGGAACGTGGTGCGCGTGGCGTCCGCCAGCCAGGCGATGGCCTGCGCCGGCGCGATATGCGGCACGTCGAAGCGCGCCGTCAGTGCCTGCGCGGCGCTGCGGGCGGCGTCCAGGCCGCGCGGCGCGGCGTTGTCCGGATAGCGTGCCGTGCCGCCGTGCTCGAGCGTGAAATCGTTCAGGTACCAGCCCTGCGTGCCGTTTTCGAGCGCGTAGACCGGATTGGTCACGCCGAAGTTGATCAGCGACTGCGCGCCGATGATGCTGCGCGTGCGGCCCGCGCAATTGATGACGATCGGCGTGGCGGCGTCCGGCACGAGGTCGCGCAGCCGGTAGGCCAGCTCGCCATTGGGGCAGCACACCGCGCCCGGGATATTCATCTTGCGGAATTCGCCGGTGGGACGGCCATCGAGCACCACGGGCGCGTTCGGTCCGGCCTGCATGGCGGCCAGCTGCTGCGCCGTCACGCGCGGCGTGTGGTAGTGATGCTCGGCCAGTTCGCCGAACGTCTTCGACGGCACGTTCACGCCGGCGAACAGCGTATAGCCGGCGGCGCGCCAGGCCGGCATGCCGCCGTCGAGCACGTACAGGTTGGTGTAGCCGAGCCGCGCCAGCGCGGCGGCGGCGGCCTGCGATACGCCGTCGCCGTCGTCGGCCAGCACGATGCGTGCATCGGTGCGCGGCGCCAGCCGGCCGGCGTCGAGTTCGAGCCGGCTGTACGGCACCGGCACGGCGTAGAACGGATGGCCCTCGCCATACTGGCCGTGCTCGCGCACATCGAACAGCGCAATCTCGTCGGCGTCATGCAGCCATCCCTTCAGGGTGACGGCGTCAACGGCGGTGTAGGAAGCTTGGCTCATGAAATTCCGGGCAAAAGGGGGCCGTCCTCTCCGCGGAGAGGGAAAAATCCGGCAGGTTGTTCTCAGGAGTGCGGGGCGGCCCGCTCACTCGAATGGCGCGGCGCCGCCCCGTTCAGGCTGGCGTCAGCGGCGGGTCTGCACGCCCACGTTCATGATCTGGCAGCGTCCGGTCTCGAGGTCGAACGTCAGCCGGTCTGTCAGCGTTTCGAGCGCGCGGCCGTACATGTGCAGATGGCGGATCACGGCTTCGCCGCGGATTTCGACGGCATGGATGTCGTCGGGCAGCAGCGCGATGCCGCTGCGCGGGCCCACTTCAACGGTACGGACGTGTTCGAGCGTGCCCACGCCGGGCTGGCTGCCGTCGTCGGTGCGCGTGTAGACGTCGTTGAACTCCACGCCCGAGACGCCCGCCACGCAGGCCCAGGTGGTGTGGTTGTGCGGCGGAATGCGCTTGCCGGGACGCATCACGTTCAGGTACAGCGCGTAGGTCTTGTCCGGGTCTTCGGCAATCAGGTAGCGCGCCTGGCGCTCGCCGGGCTCCGGCGGCGGGTAGTCGGCCTCGCCCCAGTATTCGGTGTGCGCGGCCAGGTCTTCCACCTGGGTCAGCACGTCGGCCAGGCTGGTGCGCGTGACGCCGCCCTTTCCTACGATATTCCTAATGGATTCGATGGTGTCTCCGACGGCGGCCTGACGCTGTTCTGCGATGGACATGGTGCGGTCTATCCTTGCAATCTCTGTTTTTGGGGGGTAGAACGGTGTTTCGTGTTTCACTGTAATGAACACCTGTCCTGAAAACCACTTAATGCGCGACGAAAATTCATTAGCGGTTCTAATCAATGCGTAACCTGGATCTGGACCTGCTCCGCACGCTGGTGGCCATTGCGGACCACGAGACCTTTGGCGGCGCCGCCGAAACCGTGCAGCGGACCCAGTCCGCAGTTACCCAGCAAATGCAGCGCCTGGAAGAGCAGCTTGGGCTGACGCTGTTCGAGCGCCAGGGGCGCGGCAAGCAGTTGACGCGGCACGGCAAGAAGCTGGTGGAATATGCGCGCCAGATGCTGTCGATCAACGACGAGGCCCTGCGCGTGTTGCGCGAGGGGGACCTGACCGGCTCGCTGCGGATTGGTGCGCCGCACGATGTGGCCGACACGATCCTGCCGGTGCTGCTGTCGCATATCGCGCGGTCTTCGCCGGCGCTGCGGCTGGAAATCCACGTGGGGCGCAGCCCGTTCCTGATGGAATCGCTGCGGCGTGGCGAGATCGACCTGACCGTCTCCACGCGCGAGGACCAGGCGCTGGAGGGCATCGTGCTGCGCACCACGCCGACGATCTGGGTCTGCGCCGCCGATTTCGTCTACGAGCGCGGTACGCCGGTGCCGCTGATCCTGGCCGACGAGCCGAGCCTGTTCCGCAAGCTGTCGCTGGAGGCGCTCACGCAGGCCGGCGTGCCGTGGCGCATCGCCTACCTGGCGCCGAGCCTGATTGGCATCAAGGCGGCGCTGCGCGGCGGGCTGGGCATCACCGCGCGCAGCATCGACCTGCTGGCCGCCGACATGCGCATTCTTGGCGAGAACGACGGCCTGCCGCGGCTGCCCGATGTCACGTACTACCTGTGGGCGCGTCCCAATGCGGTCAATCCTGTTGCGCGTCATGTCTTCTCAATGCTCAAAACGGCCTTGCAACGCGGGCTGGTCAGTGCGTGACGCGTGCCTGCGAGTCCGGGGTTCAACAGGAGGAAAGGCCAGATCGTAGGCCGCCGGACCCCGATCGCAAACGAAGAAGTTCGCGTAACGATATGTGCCGGGGTGCGCGCCAGCCCCGGCACCTTTGTGCACAACCGCTGCCTTGCCCCTAAAGTTCGACTGCGAGCCTGCCGTTAGCCCATCGATAGCCCCGGACCACTCGGGGCCGAAATCGAGGAGCGGAACGCATCATGGCTTGGGACAACTTGAGTATGCGCACCCGGATGGGCGGCGCATTTGGGGTGAACGTGCTGTTGGTGGCGGCCATCGTGACGCTGGCGCTGGGCCAGGTCACCGATGCCAGTACGCGCAGCTGGATCTGGACGCTGGCGATCGTGATGCCGGTGTTCAGCCTGGTTTGCTGGTTCCGGCTGTCCCATGCCATCGAGGAGCCGATCCGCGAGGCGGAATTCATCGCCGAGACCGTGGCGGCCGGCGACCTGAGCAAGGATTTCGAGACCGAACGGGGTGGCGATTTCGGGCGGTTGCTGGGCGGGCTGGGCGAGATGGAAGACATGCTCACCGACCTGGTGACGCGCATCAAGTCGGCCAGCGATTCGATCTCGTCGGCGTCGCAGCAGATTGCGGTGGGCAACACCGACCTGTCGCAGCGAACCGAGGAACAGGCGGCCACGCTCGAGGAAACGGCCTCCAGCATGGGCGAGCTGACCGCCATGGTGAAGCAGAACACCGAGCGCGCGCGCACGGCCAACGGGCTGGCCGCGTCGGCGTCGGGCATCGCCGAGCGGGGCGGCGCGATCGTCGGCAACGTGGTGCAGACCATGGACGCCATCAACGCCAGTTCGCGCAAGGTGACCGACATCATCGCCGTGATCGAGGGCATCGCGTTCCAGACCAACATCCTGGCGCTGAACGCGGCGGTGGAGGCGGCGCGCGCCGGCGAGCAGGGCCGGGGCTTTGCCGTGGTGGCCGGCGAGGTGCGCACGCTGGCGCAGCGCAGCGCGGCGGCGGCCAAGGAAATCAACGTGCTGATCAACGATTCCGCGCGCCAGGTGGAAAGCGGCTCGGCGCTGGTGGGCCAGGCCGGCCAGACCATGGACGAGATCGTGCAGGCGGTGCGGCGCGTGACGCAGATCCTGGGCGAGATTGCCGTGGCGTCGGAGCACCAGAGCGAAGGCATCGAGCAGGTGAACGTGGCGGTGTCGCAAATGGACGACGTGACCCAGCAGAACGCCGCGCTGGTGGAACAGGCGGCCGCCGCGTCGTCAGCGCTGGCCGATCAGGCGCAGGAACTGCAGAAGGTGGTGGGCGAGTTCAAGCTGTAAGGCGGCCCCGGAAGCCCGGGTCCTTGTCTAGAGCCGGCCGCCTTGCAGCCAGGCGATGACCGGGGCCCAGAACGTCTTCATGAACGGTGTCTCGATTGCCGCGTTGTGCGGCAGGTTCTCGAACACCACGAGCCGGCTGGGGCCCTGCGGCGCGCGCGCCAGGTGCTCGGCATGGCGGAACGGGATGGTCTCGTCGCGCCGGCTGTGCACCAGCATGACGGGCAGCTTCACTGCGCGCAGGCGGGCGATGTTGTCCCAGGGGTTCGGCAAGGCCCACGCCAGCCAGCCCGGTACGAGTCCGGTGGCCACTGCCGCCGCGCGGGCCGAGCAGAAGCCGGCGCCAATCACCAGCCCGTCGGGCAGCGGTCGCAAATCCTCCAATACATCAAGCAGCACCCCGCTTCCCAGCGAATACCCCATCACGTAGTGCCGGGCAGCACCGGGCGTGGCTGCGCGGAACTGCGCGAAGGCCGCCAGCGCGTCCTGGCGCAGGTGGGCCACGCTGGGCTTGCCGGTGCTGGTGCCGTAGCCGCTGTAGTCGAACACGAACGAGCTGATGCCGGCCGCGTGCAGCAGCGCCTGGACGGGCGCCCAGTCCGCCAGGCATTCCTCATCGCCGTGGAACACGGCCAGCGCCGGCGCGGCGGGGTCGGGCGCGGCTACCCACGAGCCGTGCAACGCGCGGTCGCCGCTGTCGAACGTGAACTGGCGCGACGCCACCCCCAGGTCGTCTGGCCGCAGCGTGCCCACCTGGCCGGGAACGAAGGCCTCGCGCTCGATGGCCCGGTACAGCAGCAGCCGGCCCAGGCCCGCCATCACGGCCAGCCCGGCCAGGCCGAGCGCCCCGGTCAGCCAGCGCCGATAGAGCGACGGGGGAGAAGAGACGGCCGGGGCGGGAGTGGGGGGCATGGGGGCGAAGAAGCGGGGCAGGATGTGATAACCGTAGCACCTGCAGGGCCGCTGCGCAGACGGATTGCCTCGGGTGTGCCCTGGATATGCTCGGGAGTGCTCCGGATTTGACGCTGTCGCACCGGGGAACGCTTTGCAAATCCGTGGAAAATCAATCGTTTATCTACGAAATAAGCGATGTCTATCGACCTGATAGAAAACTTTTTGCCCCAGATCACCAATTTCTTCTTGCTCATCTATCTACAGGTAGATAGTATTCGAGCCATGGACAGCGACGCAGCAGCCAAAACCGAACAAGACGGCAAGGCCAAAGCAGAAACGGTCCACGCAATACCGCAGCAATACCAGGCAGTTTCAGTACCCAGTGGCGGTCTTTTTTTTTAGCCCTGGTCCTCTATCTAGCAGTAGATAGCAAGCAAGGCGAGGACCAAAAAGAAGGCCGCTGAAATTGCAGCATGAACCCATGGCCAGACGATCCGCCCAACGAACCAGGATCGCCAGGCCCAGCAAGGAGAGCATCATGAACGCCAAGACCATCCTGACCGCCGCCGCCCTCGCCGCCGCTTTCGTGACGGGCGCTGCTCAAGCCGCCCAACCGCGTGGCGAAGCCTACGGCTACACCTACCGCGTCAACGACGCACGCAGCACGTTCACCGACGGCGCGCGCCAGGGCAAGTTCGATTCGTTCAGCGAAGGCGCCCGCATCGGCAACCGCGATGCCTTCACCGACGGTGCCCGCGTGACGAACCGTGACGGCCTGGTGGCCAGCGTCGGCAGCCGCGACGTGTACACCGACGGTGCCCGCATCACCAACCGCGATGGCTTCACCGACGGTGCCCGTGTGACGAACCGTGACGGCCTGGTGGCCAGCATCGGCAGCCGCGACGTGTACACCGACGGCGCCCGCATCACCAATCGCGATGGCTTCACCGACGGTGCCCGCACCGCCGACCCCTACCTCGACGGCGCGCGCTTCGTCGCCGGCCTGGACCGCACAGGTGTGTCGGCCAGCCCCGCCCGCAAGGTGGATCCGTACCTGGACGGCGCCCGTGGCAACGGCCCGCGCAACCCGTACTTCGACGGCGCCCGTACGCCCGACGTGTACACCGACGGCGCCCTGGCCTGATCCGGCCGAGCCGGCCGCAACCGAATGTCGCGTCACGACCTGACGATGACAGCCCGCGCAGACGGCGCCCCACAAGGATGGCCGTCTGCGTTGTTGTTTGAGGTTTTGTGATGAAGACGATACGACACGACGCCCTGATCCTGGGCAGCTGGCTGGCACTGTGCGCCGCCAGTGGTGCAGCCATCACCCTGGCGGTGCAGGTATTGGCCTGAGCCGGCCGGCGATTGACTTCGGGAAAATCCCGGTTGAGTATCTATCTTCGTGTAGATAAAGTACCGACCATGAAAACGCAACCTGTCCGCGAGCAATTGCTCGAACATACGCTGGTCCTGATCCGCAGCCGCGGCTTCAACGGATTCAGCTATCGCGACCTGGCCGAACTGGTGGGCGTCAAGACGTCCAGCATCCACTATTACTTCCCGTCGAAGGACGACCTCGTACTGGAAGCGGTGAAGGAATACAGCAAGCGCATCTCGGAACGGTTGGGCAACATCGACCCGAGCCTGCCCGTGCTGGAGCAGGCGCGCCAGTACCTGGACCCGCTGCGCCAGACCTGCGGCTCCGGCCAGATCTGCCTGGCCGGCATGCTGTCCACCGAGATCCTGAGCCTGCCGGAATCGGTGCACCACGTGCTCAAGGACTTTTACCGCATCAATGAATCGTGGCTGACCAAGCTGCTGGAGCGTGGCCAGAAGGAACGCGAGACGCCGTACCCGGTGCCGCCGGCCATGCTGGCGCAGGTCATCTACGGCTCGCTGCAGAGCGGGCTGATCGCCGCACGCCTGTTCGGCACGCAGGAGCGTCTGGACGCCGCCGCCGAGACGCTGCTTGGCGCGCTGTGCAACCAGCGTGCGAAGGCGCTGATGGAATCGCAGGTGGTCTGCGGTTCGCTGTAGTTTTCCGCCCGGTTTTTTTCGCCCGGGTTCGCCCTTCCGCGGCGTTTCCCCTTCCCGCATCCGCCGCCGCTCTCACGCCTGTGGGAGTGGCGCGCATCCAGCCAGCACACGCTGCCAGGCGCCCACCGTTTCGCACAACCATTCCGGATCATCATGCGGCAGGTCATGTCCCGCCCACGGGTGACGCACATGCTGCGCGGCGGGCCACGCCGCGGCCAGCTGCGTCGAGCATGAAGGATTGACCAGGCGGTCGGCGTCTGACGCGACGATCAGCGTGGGGCAGCGCGGCGCCTCCGGCTGCGCCGAAAAGCGCGCGGCGGCCATCAGCTGCCGCCATGCCGCGTGACGCGACACCGGGGCATCGAGGCCAATCGCCACCCAGCGGGCCAGGTCGGCATCGCGTGTGTCGAGCCGTTCGCAGGTCAGCCGGTGGATGGTGCGCTCGCAGCGCGCGCGATTCCGCCAGTGGCCGATCATGCCGGCGAGGGCCGTCCAGTTGCCGGGCCGCAGCCGGGCCGTGACACCGCTGAACGGCCGCATGCTCGTGTTGACCAGCACCAGGCTGGCCACTTCGTCCGGCCAGGTCTGCGCCCAGTCAGTGGCGACCATGGCGCCGAGCGACATGGCCACGATGTGCCACGGCCCGCTCTGCCGCGCAGCGCGCGTGGCGGCGCGCACTGCCTGGGCCATGCCGCGCACGTCAGCGGGCACCGGCAGATGGCGCGCGTTGCCATTGCCGGGCAGGTCGATCATCAGCGGCGGCGGCAGGCCGTGGGCCACCCAGCGCTCGGGTAGCTCGCCCCAGTGACGCGCTTCGCGCGTCAGGCCGCGCAGGAAGATCCAGCTGCCCGGGGTGCCGATTCGTGTGCCGCTCATGGCGCAGACTTGCCGTTCTGCCAGTGCGCGCGCGCCTGCTGCAGCAGGTGCTGGCGGTGATCGCCTTGCGGCAGCCAGCGCTCGGGCGCCACGGCCACGCGGCCGAGGAAGTCGAACAGGCTCACGTGGCGGCGCAGCACGCGCGCGGTGCGGTGGGCCTTGATCGGGTTGAAGATGCCGGCGCGCGAGAACAGCTGGCGCGGGTTCTTCTTGATCCACAGCCACGAGCCCAGTTCGAGCGTCATCGGCAGGAACAGGCAATCGGCCGGGGTGCGGTCGTAGGCGTAGTCCCAGAGGTCGCCATGCAGCAGGTACTGGTGGCTCTGCGGTTCGAACGCGTAGCCGTGATGCGGATGGGCCTGTTCGAACATGGTCTTCAGCAGGTACATCTCGGGCAGATGCGGCATGGGGGTGTGCGTGCGGGCATACGGAAACCAGATGCTGTCGCGCCAGCCGTAGCCGGAATGGCAGTCCACCGCGAAGCTCAGCGGCCGGGGCAGCAGTTCGGCCTCCACCACGCGCAGCAGCGCCGCGCTCTCGGCTTCCATGGGGCTGCCGGCGCGGCCACGATACCACGGCAGCCACGCCCCGATGCGCTGCCCGCCGGCCAGGAACGGCACCCGGGCGTCGGCGTTCTGGGGGCCGTTGCGCATCAGGTCCACGCCGTTCGGATTGGCGCGCGTGGCGATATACATGCCGCCGGGATTGACGATCGGCATGAAGACCAGCCGCACGGTTTCTAGCTGCCGATGCAGCAATTCATCCCAGCTCAGCCGGCACAGCACCGCACGCATGTAGTCGAGCACCAGCTGCGTGCCGATGCGCTCGAGACCATGGATGCCGCCGAAGATGCCGATGGCCGGCGCGTCGGGCGCGCGCGTGCCCAGGCTGGCCACGTGCACGTCAAACGTGCGCGCCTCGGCGGTGACGGAGCATGCCACCTCGGTCTGGAACCAGGGCGCCCCCAGCTCCAGCAGCGTCATCAACTGGTCGTATTCGGGAAAGCTGTGGGGGACCGGATCGGTCATTGGCGGGGGCGTGGGCGGGCTTGGGGTAGAAGGGCGGGGCGGTTCAATTCAATATAGGCGCTGGCGGCGGCGCCGCGCAGCGGTCCGTGGCCAGGCCGCCGGGCGTGACGATGCAATCGAGCAGCGCGCCCACCAGCCGCGTATCGCGACGGCTTTTCAGGCAATACAGGTACTCGTGGATGACCGGCGCATGGTCGGCGAACGGCACCACCGTGAGCGCCGGATCATGCGGCACCTCGCCCATCGGCATGACGCTGGCGCCAAGGTTGTGGCGAATCGCCTCGCAAATGGCCTCCCGGCTGCCGATCACGGTATGCGAGGGCAGGGCGGCGCCGGTCGCGCGCAGCGCGGCCTCGGTGGCCTCGCGGGTCATCGAGCCTTGCTCGCGCACCAGCAGGTGGCAGGTTGCCAGCTCGGCTACTTCCAGCCGGGGGCGCCGCGCCAGCGGATGCACGGGGTGCACCACCACCACCATCGGGTCGGCCGCCAGCGTCACGCGGTACAGGCGCTCGTCGGCAAGCGCGTGCGACGAGACGGCGGCATCGATGCGGTACTCGTAGAGCGCCTCGATCATCTGTTTCGAATTGCCGATCTCGATGCTGACCTCGATGGCCGGATACCGCTGCCGGAACGCGGCCACGCTGCGCAGGATGTAGTACGGCCCGGTGGCGCCAATGCGCAGGTTGCCGAAGCGCAGGTTGCCGGCGTTGCGCAGCAGAAAGTCGGCATTGCTCTCGCACTGCATGATCTGCTCGGCCAGCGGCATCAGTGCCACGCCCACGTCGCTCAGGTCCACGCGGCTGGCGCGGCGGTGGAACAGCTCCACCCCGTACAGGTCTTCGAGCTGCCGGATGCGTCCGGTGACGGTGGGCTGGCTCACGCGCAGCTGGCGGGCGGCGGTGGTGATGCTGCCCTGTCGCGCCACCTCGTAGAAGGTCATCAGCAGATCGCCAAGCATGGGTTTGTGAGCCAAGACGGAACAGGCGCCGACTTTAAGGCGGAAATATGACAGCGTGACGAATCCCTGCGCGCGGTCAACGGTGGCGCGGGCGGCGCTGGCAATAATGCCGCCTCACGGTGCGGGCGCGGGACATACAGCACCGGAAAGCAGAGGGGGAAGTCATTCTGGAGTTGACACAATGTTCAAGAGGTTGTTTGCCGTGACCGCGCTGGCCGCCGCCATGGCGGCCGTTTCAGGCTGTTCGGATAGCGCGGCTGCGCCGCCCACCTATGACGGCGCGCTGCATGCGGCGGCGCAGGCCCGGCAGGCCAGCACGCTGGCCACGCTCGAGGCGCTGGTCAATATCGAAACCGGTCCCGGCGACGAGACCGGCATGGTCGCCATGGGCGACTACCTGGCCCGGCAACTGGCCGACCTCGGCGCCACGGTCACGCGCCACGCGCCGGAGGACGGCAGCGTGGGCGAGAACATCGTCGGCACCTTCCGCGGCACCGGCACCCGCAGCATCCTGCTGATGGCCCATATGGATACCGTGTATCCGCTCGGATTCCTGCAAAAGGCGCCGTTCCGGGTGGAAGGCAATCGGGCCTACGGCCCCGGCATCGCCGACGACAAGAGCGGCATCGCCGTGATCCTGAACGCGCTGGCCATCCTGAACGCGCGCCAGTTCAACGGCTACGGCACGCTGACCGTGCTGTTCAATACCGACGAGGAGACGGGCTCCTTCGGCTCGCGCGAGCTGATACAGCGGCTGGCGGCTTCGCACGACTACGTGCTGTCGCACGAGCCGGCGCTGGATGTGGCCGAGAGCTTCGGCCTGGCAACTTCGGGCATCGCGCACGCGGAGGTGGTGATCGAGGGCAGGGCGTCGCATGCGGGCGTGGCCCCGGAACTGGGCGTCAACGCGCTGACCGAAGCGGCCGACCTGATCCTGCGCACGCAGGATATCGACGACAAGGGCCGCGAGATCCGCTTCAACTGGACGCTGGCGTCGGCGGGGTCTGCGTCGAACGCGATTCCGGCCAGCGCCACGCTGACGGCCGACATGCGCTACGGCCGCAACGAGGACTACGACGCCATCGTCGCGATGCTCGACGAGCGCGCCCAGCGCAAGCGCCTGCCCGATGCAACTGTCACGGTCAACATGAAGCGCGGACGCCCGGCTTTCAACGCCTCGACCGAGGGCCAGGCGCTGGCAGCCAAGGGCCGGGCCATCTACGAGGAAGTGGGCGGCACCGTGTCGATCGCCGCCGCGCGTACCGGCGGCGGCAGCGATGCCGCCTACGCCGCGCTGTCGGGCAAGCCGGTGCTGGAAAGCATGGGCCTGCCCGGCGCCGGCTACCACACCAGCTCCGACGAATACATCCTCGTCGACGCCATTCCGCGCCGCCTGTACCTGGAAACGCGGATGATCATGGATCTGAGCCTGGGGCGGTAGGGTTCGGCGTCCGGGCTGACTCGACTCCCCTTTCCCACGTCGTGGGAGTGGAAGAAACCCCGGGCTATTCAAAGAACTGCCATGGTCGTTGCTCCCCTCTCCCACGTCGTGGGAGAGGGGTTGGGGGAGAGGGCGAGCGCTTGCGCAGCGAGACGTTTTGCTAGGGCTGGAGACGTCCGCCCTCTCCCCCGCCCCTCTCCCGCAGGCGGGAGAGGGGAGTGTAGTGGTCCAATTTCCTCAGACAGGTCGATAGGTGGAAAATCACGATCGACGAGGAAAGACGACATGACAAAGCAACGCCGCAAATTTGACGCCGCCTTCAAGCTGGAGGTGGTCCGGATGATCC
>Ga0209565_1000030_pt1 | contig 325058 bp, 274 predicted proteins | sample Araplaol_mTSA_r2_2_FD_184283 | JGI IMG/M metagenome (GOLD analysis project Ga0209565, IMG submission 184283) | Arabidopsis root microbial communities from North Carolina, USA - plate scrape MF_Col_mTSA_r2 (SPAdes) (version 3) | ecosystem: Host-associated > Plants > Roots > Endosphere | place... | reverse complement strand
AAATGATCTCCGAATACGGTACCGCCTTCGTGATCAACCGCCGCTATGTGCCCGGTCCCGGTACCGACGAGCCGGTGGTATGGTACGAAGGCTCGGGCACGAGCGACCGCCGCTGGCTGCACGCCGATGAGCGCGGCTCGGTAGTGGCGGTGAGTGACGGCTCGGGCAACGCGATCGCGGTCAACCGCTACGACGAATATGGCATTCCCGCATCGACCAACATCGGCCGCTTCCAATACACCGGCCAGGCATGGCTGCCCGAGCTCGGCATGTACTACTACAAGGCCCGCATCTACTCACCGACGCTGGGCCGCTTCATGCAGACCGATCCGATCGGGTACGGCGCAGGTTTGAACGTTTATAACTATGTGAACTCTGACCCCGTAAACTATCGGGACCCAGCGGGACTTGATCCCGAGCCTCTTCCTGGCTGGCCGAATTGCTATTGGGATCCCGATACGACGACGACGACCTGCGGCGGCGATGGGGGGCATCCCAAGGACGAAGAGGGGGTTCCTTGGTGGTATGGAACGGGAGGCGGAAACGTTGGCGGCGGCTCTGGCAGCCTTGGAGGAGGTGTCGGCGGAAGTGGAGGAATTAATAGCGCTATCGTGGTGCGGGCAGCCGTGTCGCCGCAAGAGACGCCGTGTGGCGACTCCCCGGATAGCGCCCTCAATATCGTGCGCGACGGTTTGGATTGGCTGAGTGTGGGCGCAGATGGCCTTTCCATTGCAGCCACAGCGACAGGCGTTGGCGCTCCGATCGGGGGACTCGTCAAAGGTTTACAGATCGGCTTGGAAATAGGCATAGGCGGGATCAACGCATACGATGCCTACTTTAACGGAAACTACGCTCCAGGAGCAGCTCAACTTGCGGGCCTCGGCACTAAACTTATCCCAGGAGGCGCACTGGCTTCGAGAGCGGCAAGAAGTCTTAGAGGAGGACAGGCCCGTAACGCTCTCGGACAGTTTAGGAGGTCGATGCTCGATACTGCAGCGGGCCGTGAAGCTGTCGACACTGGATTAGGGAGAGCGGCAGGTGCCGCCACAGAGGGCACAATATGTCTATTCAACTGAATCAAGCTATCGTCATATTTTTTGTGTGGGTGTTTTGCTTACTGGAGGACCAGTGGTTCGATAAACTCCTTAGGTATCAGATTGAAGGCCAGGCTGAAAAGGTTGGCTCGCCTGCAAATAAAGCAATAGAGTTATACAATAAAATCAAAAATCGTTTTCTTTGGATTGCGTTGGCAACTGCATTAACGATGATCCTTTTGTCATTTCATATTGATAGCGCGACGGTGAGGATTGCGATTATTTCAATGGGCGTGTTGATTTGCCTTACTTACGTAATTCTTAAACTTATACCGTATAACAAATCGTCGAAGATGCTCGGTAAGAGTTAATCAATGCCGCAAAATACGAAATCCACTTTCGAGAAGTTTAAGGATTGCGGAATCAGGATCACATGGCATCAGATGCGACGTAGGCCCACCGTAGGTCGAATATCGCCGAACAATCCAGCCAGCGCACTTTGACCAGGAAAACCGGATCCAAACGCCCCGGCTGAGTTTGGGTAGAGTTTGGGTCGCCGTCGTTGGAGGCCCAAGTTTCAGTCAAAATCGGCGGAGAACCAATGCTCCTGCCCGCAGCCCTGAACAGCCTTCGTAATGCAGGGGTCACAGGTTCGAGTCCTGTAAGCGTCTACTTCTGGGAGTTGAAAGCGGCGAAGCTGCCTTCCGGGTCGGGCCGCTCGTAGCGGCAGCGGCGGCCCCATTTGTGGGCGTTGAATCTCGCTTCCGCTTGCGAGCGCTACTCACTCACGGAGATGATGATGATGATCGAACACTTGCCCCGATCAAATATTATTGGTTGGCAGCGGTCGCATTCTTCGGCGCGACGATTCTAGCGGCGTCGATCCGTCTGCGGCACGACCGCGCAGTAATGCGCTTGGAACGGTGACAAGGCGGCGCAGTGCCGGAGACCCGAACCGAAGCCCAGCCAGCGCCAGCGTCCAAGGATGTCGCTGCGCTGAATGTCCATTTGGGGCTTAGCGGTCCTTCCCTACCGGCGATCAACGATCGGCAGCTATTGCCGTTCTCAAGCCGAAAGAGGACAGGCGGCTTCCGGCCCAACTTTGGTCGAAGATCGTAGCGGTATGTGATGTCCGCTTATGGGGCGGGGCGAGCGCATCCCCCATGACCGGCTTTGGGGCGTTCGCGGACAGGTCGCTTTAATGAGTCTACGGTCTAAATCTCTCTAATCTGTATCGCATCTGGCGCAGGAATTGGCGATGTAACGAGCGTCGTCCCCGGTTTGCGGACGCTTCTTTCAAGTGGATTTGCAGACGCCCGGTGGCTTCCATTTACAACTCTTTACTGGCCATGTTTCCGCAGATGCGCAGCTTCCGGCTTGTACGGACTTCGCCTTTCTTCCGTGTCCCCGAGGCGCCGATGCGCCTCTGAGGGTTCTGGTGGTCGATGATGACGCGCGCATTCGACTGCAGATTGCCGGCCATCTGACCGAACGGGGGTACATGGTGGTTGAAGCTGCCAGTGCGGACGAGGCGCTGCTGCTTCTCGAGGACATTGATCGCTCGATCGACTGTGTTTTCTCGGACGTTCAGATGCCCGGCCGTTATGATGGTGTCGATCTGGCCCGCTGGGTACTCAGCCACCGTCCCGGATTGGCAGTTCTGCTCGCATCAGGGAGTTTCCAGGTCGAGGATCTTGAACCGGAGCTTCGCACCATTCTGCCGGTGCTCGCGAAGCCATATCGCGGTGAAGCCGTCGAGGCGTGCATGGCGTCCTTGGTCACGGCCATGAGGCTGAACCACGTCGACCGGCTGACAAATTCCGCCTGAAGCAGAGGCAATGGGGATTCCGGACTGAAGTTCTCTCAGTCCGCCACTCAAAGCTTTCCGCGCTGGTACTCCCGGAGCTTTGCCTCCGGATCGCCCCTAAGCCTGCGTTTCCGCCAGTAGTTTCGCCGCCGGTAAATGACGGTTGCCGCACAAGCAGCGACGGTGGCCCCACCTCCCATGACCCAGATCAGTGCGGTGCTCAGGTCCGTCGGAATCACGTCGGTCTTCTCGTTACTGCCTTGGCCTCCTGGTCGCGCTTAAACCATCGAAAGCGGAGGCAATGTAAATTGTGGTAAAGGACCGCGGAAGCCGAACGGAACCGAGGGCGGAAAGAAGGTGGATGCCCATACCGTCTTGAACCCGGTTATCGTCGATCTGGTGGTGGAGCCCCCAATATCCGGGAGGCGAAACGTGATGGATTACCATCTGGCGTCGCCATGCGGCCGCCGCGCCGCAGCGGAAATGCCGCGGTTCACAACTGGCAATCTTCACACCATTCTTCACATGATTTGGGCTTGAGAGCGATTCGCAAAAATGCTATGGAAAATTTCCCGTAAATTTCAGAGGTTTGCGGTGCGTTGAGGCGTTGCCGATGGCGAGGAGCCAAATTTTGGTACCGGCATTCGCAGGTTCGAATCCAGCCGGAATGATCGCGAAACCGCCGCTGCCCGGCGCCCTATGTCTGGGCATTGGCACGGCGCTCACACCGGGCTTGCGGTCACAGGGCTCGTGGACTCGCGCTCGATGATCGAGAACGGGATATAGACGGTACTCCCCAGGTGTCGGTCGCTTCGCGGCGGTCGAAGCTCCTCGACCAGGCGTTGTGTCGCAAGTTCCGATATCTCCACGATCGGCTGCCGAACCGTGGTCAGAGGAGGCCAGATCTTTACGGCGATCGGCGTATCGTCGAAGCCGACGACGGAAAGCTGGTCGGGAATCAGGATACCGCGACGATGGGCCTCGGAGACGACCGCAGCGGCCATGTCGTCATTGGCGCCAAAAATTGCCGTCGGGGACCGAGACAGGTCGAGGAGCTCGCGCGCCGCCACCAGGCCCGATTCATAGGTGAAGTCCCCCTTGGCAATGAGGGCGCCGTCTTCCTCGATGCCCGCGGCGGCCAATGCCGCCCGGTAGCCCGCCAGGCGCGTCGCACTCGCATAATGCTGCTCCGGCCCCTCGATCAGCCCGATCCGCACATGGCCCAGGTCGATCAGCCGCGCGGTCATCGCCCGCGCCGCATCGTAATCGTCGACGCGCACGCCCGGCATGTTCGCCAGTTCGCGTCCGGGCGACAAAGCCATCATCGGCACATCGGTTACGAACAGTCCGGGCGAACGATCCACGATCTCGCAAAAGGGCGGGGGCAGAAGCAATGCATTGGCGCCGCTGCGCACCAGCCCGTTCAATGCGGCGGCCGTGGCTTCCTCCGTCTCATCGTCGCAGCTTCGGATCAGCAGCTGGGCACCGAGCTGCGCCGACGCGTTGAGCGCCCCGACGAGAACGGCGCTCAAGAACGCGCTTTGCGGATTGCGATAAATGAGGCCGATCCTGAGCTGCGACGCGCTGGCAAGAGCGCGGGCGGCCGCGTTCGGCGTGTAGCCGAGCTCCTCGACTGCCTTGTGGACGGCTTCGCGCGTGCTCTCCAGCACCTTTTTGCGGCCTATAAGCACGTTCGACACCGTCATCGCCGACACGCCGGCGCGGGCGGCGACGTCGCTGATCGTGACGGCCGAACTTGATCGACGTGAACGCTGGCTCATGGACGATGCCTCACAGGCAACATCGCTTCGTGCCCGACCGAAATCAATGATCTAGCCCCTGGGTTGACATGCTCGTCCTTTTCGCAGAGTTACCGACAAAGGCAAGATTTAGCGCTAAACAATAATGGCGCAATGGGGAGGTCCGATCATGGAAGGTATGGACATACGCCATTCCGGTGCCCGCATTCACCGGACCTCCGACGCGCCACGGCCGAATGGGGGAGAGTGGTGATGGCGACGATCCCCGGCAAGTCCGATTCGCCGACCTGGCCCTCACCGGCGAGTGCCTGGTACGCGGCGATCATACTGATGCTCGCGAACACGCTGGCGTTCGTCGACCGGCAGGCGCTGGCGCTGCTCGTACAGCCGATCAAGAACGACCTTCAGATCTCCGACACCGCAATGAGCCTGCTTTACGGGCTGAGCTTCACCCTCTTCTACGTCGCCGTGGGTATCCCCGTGGCGCGGCTCGCCGACCGGTCGAGCCGCCGCAACATCGTCGCCCTTTCGGTATTCGTCTGGAGCGCGATGACGGCATTATGCGGCTTCGCCCGCTCCTTTCCGCTGCTGTTCGCGGCGCGGGTCGGCGTAGGGGCGGGCGAGGGCGGTCTCAGCCCTTCGGCCTATTCGCTGCTCGCGGACTATTTCCCCAAGAACCGGTTGCCCGCCGCGATGGGCGTCTACCAGATGGGCATCTATCTGGGCGGCGCCTGCGCGCTGCTGATCGGCGGCCTCATCTCCACGGTCGTCCCGCCCGGCGAAGAGGTGGTGTTGCCACTGCTCGGCGCCGTCAAGGGCTGGCACATCGTGTTTCTGGCGCTGGGGATTCCGGGGCTGCTGCTGTCGGCCCTGATATTGACGGTGCGCGAACCGGCGCGGCAGGGGACGGCGGGCGAGGCGCCCAAGGTCCCGATCCCGCAGTTCCTGTCGCATATCGGCGGACGCAAGCGCGCCTATTTCGGCATCGCGCTGGGCTTTGCGCTGATGATCTTCGTCGGCAACGGGACCGGCGCGTGGATTCCGGCCTTTCTCGAACGGAAATTCGGCTGGACCACCGCCGAGATCGGCGCTTCCTATGGCCTGATCGTCTTCTTCTGCGGCACCAGCGGCGCGCTGGCGGGCGGCTTCTTCGCGAGCTGGCTGCGCGGCCGGGGGCATGAGCGCGCGAACCTGCACACCGCGCTCATCGGCTTTTGCGTCCTGATCCCCGTGACGATCGGCTTTCCCCTGATGCCCAGCGCCGGGGCCGCGCTTGTGCTGATCGGAGTCATGAACTTCTTCGCGGGCTTCAATTTCGGCGGCGGGCTTGCTGCGTTGCAGGAACTCACGCCGAACCGGATGCGTGCATTGTTGTCGGCAATGTACCTGTTGACGATCAACATCATCGGTGCCGCTCTAGGGCCCACCGCAGTCGCGCTGATAACCGATTTCTGGTTCGGAGACCCGCAGCGCCTGCCCGAGGCATTGGCCGTGACCTGCGCCATAGCCTCGCCTCTTTCCGTGCTCGCGCTGCTGATCGGCATCCGCGGCTATTCCGACGCGCAGACCGTCCAGGAGCAAATGTGACCCTCGAAGCCCCAGACCTCATGACCGACCCGCTTGCGCTCAGCGTCGAGGACCGGGCATGGGTCGATCGCCAGCTCGCTACGCTCAGCGCCGAGGAAAAAATCGGTCAGCTCTTCATTTTCGCGGCCGAGCAGGACACGCTGGAGGAGATTGCCGAACTGGCGGCACTCAAGCCGGGCGGGATCCACCGCTTTCCGGGGCATGATCTCGACAAGGCGTGGGCGTCGACACGCGCTGCGATCGATAGCGCCACGACGCCCGTCGTGATCAGCGGCGATATCGAAGGAGGGACGATCTCGTATCGCTTTTCGACGGCGATACCGAACCAACTGGGCATCGCGGCCTGCGACGATCTGGCGCTTACCGGCGAGCTGGCACGTGTCGTGGCCGAGGAAAGCGCTGCCCTGGGTTATAATTGGTCGTTCACTCCGGTGATCGACATCAATGCTGCCTGGCGCAATCCGGTGGTCGGCACGCGCTCCTACGGTTCCGATGTCGAGCGGATCGCCGGGCAGGCGCAGGCCTATATTCGGGCCCTGCAGGCGCACGGGATCGCAGCGACGGCCAAGCATTGGCCCGGTGACGGCTATGACGATCGCGACCAACATCTCGTGACCACGGTCAACCCGCTGGACATGGAGGCCTGGGAGGCCGGGTTCGGCGAACTCTATCGCCGCGTGATCGCCGACGGAGTGATGACCGTCATGTCCGCGCACATCGCCTTGCCCGCCTTCGTCAGGTCGATCCTGCCGGATGCCGGTCGCGAAGCGTTCCGCCCGGCATCCGTTTCGCGGCTGCTCAACGAGACGCTGCTGCGCGAGCGTCTCGGTTTCAGGGGGCTGATCGTCTCCGACGCTACCGGGATGGCCGGGCTGACGAGCTGGGCCGACCGGGAAGAAAGGGTCCCCGCCGTTATCGAGAATGGCTGCGACATGTTCCTGTTCAGCCGGTCGCCGGCGTCGGACGTGGCGCTGATGACGAAGGGATTGCGCGAAAGCCGCCTGTCCGAGGCGCGGCTCGAAGCGGCGGTCGAGCGCATTCTCTCGTTCAAGGCCAGACTCGGGCTTCACCGGATGACCGCGGAGGAACGGCTGCCCACGCTCGACGACGTCCGGGAGCGCCTGAGCGTTCCCGCGAACCGCATCGTTGCCGAACGCGCCGCGGGGCAGGGCATCACGCTGGTGAAGGACGCGCAGCAGCTGTTGCCGCTCGATCCGGTTCGCCATCGTCGCGTGGTGGTGATCGAAGACGCGGGCTGGAGCTTCTTCGTGGGGGCGCAGCCGCGCAACCTCGATGCGCTCAAGGACGCGCTGCGCGCCGAAGGATTCGAGGTCCGGGATTTCGATTCAGACCACCGCCCGACCCGGGCGGATGCGGATCTGATCCTCTATCTCGCGGGGCAGGAGGCGACGCCCAGCCTCGGCAGCATCTTCCTCGACTGGGGGAAGCTGCACGGCGGATCACGCAAGGCGATGCATCGCTTCGGGCATGAGATCCCGACGCTGATGATCTCGCTCGGACAACCTTATTACCTGTTCGATGCTCCCGACATGGCCACCTACATCAATGCCTATTGCGGGCTCGAGAGCGTGCAACGCGCATTGGTCCCCCGTTTGCTCGGCCGTGAGCCGTTCGCCGGGGTCAGCCCGGTCGATCCCTTTTGCGGACTGGAGCAGGCGAAATGGTGACGCGCGAGCGCATGAGACGGACGCTGTGATGGATAAGGTTTTGCCCAATGACCAGCAGGCACAGCTTGCCGGGCTCTATCGGGCGATGGCGCCGGAGGGGCTGACGCCGCTGTGGGAAGCGCTCGCCGCGCTGGTGCCGCCTCAGCCAAGCTCGCCCGCGCTCCCGAACGCCTGGTCCTATGCCACGGCGCGCGACTTTCTCATGCGCGCGGGCGATCTGATCAGCGCCGCCCAGGCGGAGCGGCGGGTGCTGATCCTCGAGAATCCCGGTCTGGCGGGCCAATCCTCGATCACGCCCAGCCTCTATGCCGGGCTCCAGCTGATCCTGCCGGGTGAGGTCGCCCCGTGCCATCGGCACACGCAATGTGCGTTGCGCTTCGTGATGGAAGGCGAGGGGGCCTATACCACGGTCGACGGCGAAAAGGCAGTGATGCATCCCTTCGATCTCGTGCTCACCCCGGGCGGGCAGTGGCACGATCACGGCAATCCGACCGCCGAACCGATGATCTGGCTCGACGGGCTCGACATCCCGACGGTGCGTCATTTCGACGCGGGCTTTGCGGAGCGGCTCGACGTCGACGTGCATCCCGAAACCGCGGCGCCCGGCAGTACGCTCGCGCAATATGGGCGAAATCTCCGCCCGTTCCCGGGCAGCGCGGCCGATCGACGCCCGGCGCACCAGCCGCTGTTCCATTATCCCTACGCGGATTGGCGCGCCTCGCTCGACCAGATGGCGGCGCAGGCAGCCATCGATCCCTGGCTCGGCCATGCGCTGGAGTTCGTGAATCCGGCTGATGGCGGGCCGGTGATGCCGACCGTCGCGGCGCATGTCCGGCTGCTCCCGGCCGGCTTCGCGACGAAGCCGCGCCGCTCCACCGACGGCACCGTATTCGTCGTCGTCGAGGGTAGCGGGGAGGCGATGATCGGCGACCGGGCGCTCGCGCTCTCGGCGCGCGACATCTTCGTGGTGCCCTCGTGGCACGCCTTGAGGCTGCGTGCGGACACGCGGCTGGTCCTGTTCGGCTATTCGGACAAGGCGGCGCAGCAGAAGCTCAATCTGTTCAGGGAGGAACGCGTGTGAGCGACCTGTTTCAGCCGCAGCCGCCGGTCTATGCCGCAACCAGCGATGACAACCGCTTCCCGGTACGCCGGCTGTTCTGCATCGGCCGCAACTATGCTGCGCACGCGCGCGAAATGGGCCGCGATCCGGATCGCGAGCCGCCCTTCTTCTTCACCAAATGGGCCGAGACGGTCGTGCTCGGCGGTGCCACGATCGCCTATCCGCCCGAGACCGCCAACTTCCATTATGAAGCCGAGCTGGTCGTCGCGATCGGCAAGGGCGGGCGCAACATCCCGGCGAGGGAGGCGGAGCGCCATGTCTATGGCTTTGCCGCCGGCCTCGACATGACACGCCGCGACCTCCAGCTCGATGCGCGGGAGAAAGGGCGTCCGTGGGATACCGGAAAGAATGTCGAGCAATCCTCGCCGCTCGGCCTCATCCATCCGATCACCGAAACCGGCCCGCTGACACGTGGCGCGATCCGCCTCACGGTGAACGGGTCGACGAAGCAGGAGGCCGATCTCGCCGAGCTGATCTGGCCGGTCGATGAGGTCATCGCCTATGTGTCGCGCTTCTACCGGCTGGAGGCGGGGGATCTCATCTATACCGGCACTCCCGCGGGCGTAGGCGCGGTGGCGGAGGGGGACAGGATCGTCGTCACGATCGACGGCCTCACCCCGTGCGAGATTCTCGTCGGTCCACCCGCGGCGGAATGAAGGCGATGCGGCTCCACGGTTATTTCCGTTCCACTGCATCCTATCGGGTGCGGATCGCGCTGAACCTGAAGGGGCTTCGCTACGACCAGCTGTCCCATCACCTGCGCAAGGGCGAGCAACGCGCGCCTGCGTACCTCGCGCTCAACCCGCAGGGGCTGGTGCCGGCGCTCGAGCTGGACGACGGAAGGGTACTGACCCAGTCGCTCGCGATCTGCGAGTATCTCGACGAAATCCACCCGGAGCCTGCGCTGCTGCCCACCGATTCCATCACGCGGGCACATATAAGAGCGTTCGCACAGCTGATCGCGTGCGACGTACATCCGGTCCAGAATCTGAAGATACTCAACCGGCTGTGCACGCTCGGAATTGGCGAGGACCGGATCGACGGCTGGGCTCGAACCGCGATCGAGGAGGGCCTGGCGGCATGCGACGTGCTGATCGCCGACACGGCGGGCCGATACTGCTTCGGCGACGCGGTAACCCTCGCCGACATCTGCCTCGTGCCGCAACTGGTCAACGCGCGGCGCTTCGGCGTGGATCTGCGGTGGCCGCGGCTGCTCGCGATCGAAGCCGCATGTCTCTCGCTTCCAGCCTTCGCCGACGCTGCACCGGAGAGACAGGAGGACGCAGAGTGATTGCATGCAGCGAAGCGCGGAAGGAGAAGCTGGTGCCCCGAATTCGAAGTTTGTTCCGGACGACGGCGCTTTCGGCGATGATCGGCCTCGCGATGGCGCCGTTCAGCGCCGCGGACGCGCGCGACGGCGGTGGTGCGACGCCGCCGCAGGCGCGTGCATCGACGCGCGCCGAGCGAAGGCCGAACATCCTCCTGATCATGGCCGACGACCTGGCCCCGCGGCTGGGAAGCTATGGCGCGCCCGTGCGCACCCCCAATATCGACCGGCTGGCCAGGCAGGGCGTCAGCTTCGATCGCGCCTATTCGCAATTTCCGTGGTGCGCGCCGAGCCGTGCCTCGATGCTGACCGGAACGCGGCCGAACACCACGCGCGTCGCCGACCTCAACACGCCGTTCCGCGCGGCGCTCCCCGACATCCTGACGCTGCCACAATACTTCAAGTCCAACGGCTATTTCTCCGGGCGCGTGGGCAAGATCTTTCACCAGGGTGTGCCCGCCGGCATCGGTGAGGCCGGTCCTGACGACACCCGATCCTGGGACAAGGTCGTCGATCCGCGCGGGCGCGATCGCGACGCCGAGAACGGCCGGCTGGTCGATCTCACTCCTGGCATCCCCTACGGCTCGGCGATGGCATATCTCGCCGACGAGGGCGAGGACGGCGAGCAGACCGACGGCAAGGTCGCCACCGCGGCGATCGAAATGCTCGAGGCGAACCGCGACAAGCCCTTTTTCATCGGGGTCGGCTTCTATCGCCCGCACGTGCCCGAAGTGGCGCCGAAGAAATATTTCGACCTATACCCGCTCGACAAGATCGCGATCGAGCAGCAGACGCCCGAGATGCTGGCGCGCGTGCTGCCGGCGAGCAAGGCGTGGGCGCCGGACAATTTCGCGATGACGCCCGATCAGCAGCGGCAGATGATCCGCGCTTATTATGCGGCGACGAGCTATATGGATGCCCAGGTCGGGCGTGTGCTCGACGCGCTGGAGCAACTCGGTCTCGCCGACGACACCATCGTCATTTTCACCAGCGATCATGGCTTCATGCTCGGCGAGCACGGCCAGTGGATGAAGAACATCTTGTGGGAGCCGTCGGCGCGGGTGCCGCTGGTCATTCGCGTGCCGGGTGCTCGCAAGTCGGCGGGCAAGCGCTCGCCGCGCACGGTGGAGCTGCTCGATATCTACCCGACATTGCTCGATCTTGCGGGGCTCCCCGGCTATGCCCGCAACGAGGGCAAGAGCCTTGCGCCGCTGCTCGCGCGCCCCGCGGATCGGGGCTGGACCAAGCCGGCGCTGTCGCAGGTGCGCGGCGGGCGCAGCGTTCGCACCGAACGCTGGCGCTATACCGAATGGGAAGGCGGCAAGCAGGGGCGCGAGCTCTACGATCACGCCAGCGATCCCCGCGAGCTCCGCAATCTCGCCGATGACCCGCGCCAGGCGGTCACCATCGCCTCGCTGCGCAGAATGCTTCCTGCTGGCCCCGTCGAAGCGCGGCCCAAGCCGGTTCGCTACGATGCGATCCATGACTGCACCTATTTTCCAGCCCAGCCGGCCAAGGCACCCGGTGCGCCCGGCGGCGACGGACTGGCCGGTTTGACACGATGCGAGGAACTCGATCCATGAGCACTCGGCGGCGGACATTCAGGATCCGAGCAACATTGTGCTCGGCCGCGGCGATCGCGGGTGCGTTCACCATGCCCCTGGCATTTGCGCAGCAGCGCGACCGCGCGGCAGCGCCGCGGGTAGTTGCGGCTCCGGCCCGCACCGATCCGCGTCCCAATATCATCCTCATTCTCGCCGACGACATGGGCGTCGAGACCGTCAATGCCTATGGCGGCGAATATTTCACTCCCAATCTCGATCGCATGGCGAAGCAGGGGCTGCGCTTCGACAATGCGCACGCCATGCCCTTGTGCTCGCCCTCGCGCACCCGCCTGATGACCGGGGTCGAGAATCACCGGAATTATGAGGCGTTCGCTTATCTGGCGCCCGGCCAGGTCACGTTCGGCAATGTCCTCAGGGACGCCGGCTACGCGACCGGGATCGTCGGCAAATGGCAGCTTTCCGGCAACGGGTTCGACGGGCGAAAGGGTATCACGCCCGAGCAGGCCGGATTCGAGGAAAGCGCGCTGTGGCAGCTCAAAGCGCTCGATGCGAAAGGCTCGCGCTATTGGGGGCCGACCCGCGTGGTCAATGGCAAGACCCGGATCGACGAGGAGGGCTTCGGCCCCGATCGCGATCAGGCGTTCGCGCTCGACTTCATCGAGCGGCACAGGGACCGTCCGTTCTTCCTCTATTATCCGATGGTCCTGGTCCATGATCCGTTCGTCCCGACGCCGGATTCGATGTCGAGCAAAAGCGAGAAGGACCGCTTCGCCGGCATGATGACCTATATGGACACGCAGGTCGGCGCATTGCTCGCCAGGCTCGAGGCGCTGGGGCTGGACGAGAATACGATCGTCGTCTTCACCGCCGACAACGGCACCAATCGCAAGATCACCAGCACGCGCAACGGCACCGAGGTGCGGGGCGGAAAGGGACTGCCCACCCTCACGGGCACGCATGTGCCGATGATCGTGCGCGCGCCGGGCCGGGTTGCGGCGGGCAGCATTACCCCCGCTCTGTTCGACTTTCTCGATTTCGTCCCGACCTTCGCGGAGTTCGCGGGCGCGAAGCTGAAACCGGGCGCCGTCGACGGCGTGAGCCAGGCGGCGGTGATCGCGGGCAAAGCGTCGGGCGTCCGCGACTCGATCTTCATGCATTATGACCCGCGCTGGCTGGCGCGCCCTGCGCGCTTCGTGTTCGATGCGACGCGCAAGCTCTATGGCGACGGACGCTTCGTCGCGCTCGATCCGGCGAGCGGCGTGGAGACCGAGATTTCCCCCGAACGGATGACGGCGGCGGATCGCGAGCGCCGCACGGCCTTCGAGAAGATCCTGCACGAGACGCCGAACGTCCCGTTCAGCAAGGAACGCTTCCCGATGTGCGTCGGCCGGCCCTCGCGCGATCCCAAACTTCCCGCGATCGAGGCGGGGTGCGGCCCCGCCTCGAGTGCCATTGGAGAGGATTCCTGACCGGCACGGGCCCGGCTCGAACGATCAGGTGAGTTGGAGAATTGTGATGTCCCGTTTTCGCGCCAGTCTGTTATGCGCTGCCATCGGCCTGGCGGGTGCCGCCGCGCCGCTGCTGGCGCAAGAGACGTCCAGGCCCGCTCCGGCAAGGGCCGCGACGTCCGCCGCCGCCAAGCCAAAGAACGTCATCTTCGTGATCGTCGATGATTTGCGCTACGACGGCATGGGTTTCCTCCAACCGCAGCTCCGCACGCCCAATATCGATCGCATGGCGCGCGAAGGGAGCTATTTTCCGAATGCCGTAGTCACTTCCTCGCTCTGCTCGCCGAGCCGCGCCACGATCCTGACCGGCGAGACGGCGCGTAACCACCGCATCGTCGACAACAACAATTCGTCCGAGGCCGGGCTGACCTATTTCCCGGCGCTGCTGCAAAAGGCCGGTTACCAGACGTCGTTCATCGGCAAATGGCATATGGGGAGCGACAATGACGATCCCCGGCCGGGCTTCGACAAATGGGTGAGCTTTCGCGGGCAGGGTGCCTATTATCCGACGACCGGCATTCCGGCATCGGCCGCGGCCGCCGGCAAGCGCAACATGCTGAACGTCGACGGGCGCGAGGTTCCGCAGCGGGGCTATATCACCGACGAGCTGACCGACTATGCGATGAACTGGCTGGACAAGGAGCGCGACAAGTCGAAGCCCTTCTTCCTCTATCTCAGCCACAAGGCGGTGCATTCCGATCCGCTGCCCGCACCGCGGCATCGCGGCCAGTATGACAAGGTGACGTTCAAGATCCCCGACACCGCCGCCGACACGCCGGAGAACCGGCGCGGCAAGCCGATGTGGGTCTACAACCAGCGCAATACCTGGCACGGCATCGATTTCTTCTACAACTCCGACATGAAGATGACGGAGTATCTGCGCTATTATTATTCGACCTTGTCGGCGGTGGACGACAGTCTGGGGCGGATCTTCGACTATCTGCGCCAGCACAAGCTCGACCGCGATACGATGGTCGTCTTCACCTCCGACAATGGCTTCCTGATCGGCGATCACGGGCTGATCGACAAGCGCAACGCCTATCAGGGCTCGGTCCGCGTGCCGCTGCTCGTGTGGCAGCCCGGCAGCGTGGCGGCGGGGGCGACCAACCCCGGGCGAATCCGCAATCTCGATTATGCCCCGACCTTCCTCGACCTCGCCGGGGTCGAGCGTCCCGCCAATTTCGAAGGCAAGAGTGCGTTGCCGCTGATCACCGGCCGCATCGCGGCGAAGGACTGGGCGCCGCAGGACTTCGTCTATGAATATTATTGGGAGTGGAGCTTTCCGATGACGCCGGGGACCTTCGCGATCCAGCGCGGCGACATGAAATATATCCAATATTACGGCATCTACGACACCGACGAACTATACGACCTCGCGCGCGATCCCGACGAGCGCAATAACCTGATCAACGACCCCGCGTACCTTCAGGCCAAGATCGATCTGCGCAAGGCCCTGTTCGCGCAGCTCGCCGATCGCGAGGGGCGGCATGCGATTCCCTATGGGGAGCGCCGGGCGATCGGCAGCGTCCGCCGCAGCCGCACCGGACCCGGCGCCGCGCAATTCCCCGACGAATGGCTGGTCGAGCCCAATCGTGCCGATCGGCTCGACGACATCCTGCCCGACAGCCCGGCCAAGCAGAAAGCCAAAGCGGAGGGGCGCCCGTTCGCGCCGGTGGCGCGGCTCGGGCAAGAGAAGCTGGACGAGCAATGAGTGGCCGGATCAATCGCCGCGGGATGATCGGCCTCGCCGCCGCAGCGACCGTCGCCGCGCGCACCGCGTCGGCGGCCACCGCGGGACGGCCGAACATCCTGTGGCTGGTCAGCGAGGACAACAATCCGTTCGCCGGCGCCTATGGCGACCGGCTGGCGCATACGCCGACGATCGACGCGCTGGCGCGCAAGGGCGTGCTCTATCGCAACGTCTATTCGAACGCTCCCGTCTGCGCGCCCTCGCGCTTCGCTATCCTGACGGGCATCTATCCCGAAAGCTGCGCGCCCGCGAACCAGATGCGGGCCAACGCAAAGCTACCGCCCGAATTCCGTACCTATCCCGAGTTGATGCGCGCGGCGGGCTATTTCTGCACCAATGCCAGCAAGACCGATTACAATTGCGACGTCGATCCAGCGAAGATCTGGGACGTGCAGGGCGCTGAGGGTCATTGGCGCAAGCGGCCGGCGGGCAAGCCGTTCATGGCGGTGTTCAACTACGAGACCACGCATGAATCGCAATTGTTCACGCCGACGCCCGGGCGCGTGACGCCGGAGATGATCGTGCTTCCGCCGTTCCTGCCGGACACAACCGGCATCCGCCGGGATTTCGCGAGCTATCACAACTTGATGGAGAAGATGGACGGGCAACTCGCCGCCCGGCTCGCCGAGCTCGAGGCCGACGGCCTCGCTGACGACACCATCGTTTTCCATTATTCCGACAATGGCGGCGTCCTGCCGCGCTCGAAGCGCTATTGCTACGACGAAGGGCTGCGGTGCGAGCTGGTCATCTATGTCCCGCCCAAATGGCGCCACTTGATGCCCGTGGGCCCCGGCAAGGTGATCGACAGCCCGGTCACGTTCATCGATCTCGCCCCCACATTGCTTTCGATCGCCGGCGCCGCGCAGCCGCCGCAGATGCCTGGCCGCCCGTTGCTGGGCAAGCGCGTCGGCGCGCCGCAGCGCTGGGCGTTCGGCATGCGCAACCGCATGGACGAGCGCATCGATTTCTCGCGCACCGTCACCGACGGCCGCTGGCGCTATATCCGCAACTACATGCCGCACCGCCCCTGGGGGCAACACCAGGCCTATGAATGGCAGGCGCAGGGTTATCAGGACTGGGAGACGGCGTATCGTGCCGGCACGCTCGATGCCGTGCAGCGCCGCTTCTTCGAACCCAAGCCGTTCGAGGAGCTTTACGATCTGCGCGGCGATCCGCACCAGATCGCCAACCGGGCGGGCGATCCGGCCGCGGTGCGCATGCTCAAGTCGATGCGGGATGCGCTCGATGCACACATGGTCGCGATCCACGACAATGGCTTCCTGCCCGAAGGCATGGCGGGGGAGGGCTATGTCGAAAGCCGCAATCCTGCCGTCTATCCGCTGAAATCGGTGATGCGGCTGGCGGGCGCGGCTGCAAGCCGGGATCCCGGCCGGCTGACGATGCTGCGCGAGCATTTGGCGAGTCCGGTCCCGGTTCTTCGCTACTGGGCGGCGACCGGTATGCTGGTCCTAGGCGAAGCCGCGCGAAGCGAGCTGACAGCGTTGCGATCGATCATGCGCCGCGACGACGCCCCCAATGTCCGGATCGTCGCCGCGGAAGCCGTGGCCCGGCTCGGCGAGGCCGAAGGAGTCCATGCTCTTGCCGGCATCCTAGACGCGGCGCCGTCGTGGCAGATCCAGCTTTCGGCGATCAACGCGCTCACCTTTGTCGGCGAAGCGTCGCGTGCCGTACTCGATTCCGTGCGCCGCGCGGCCCGGGGCGATGACGATTATGCGCGCCTCGCCGGGCGGTATCTCGAGGCAGTGCTCACCGGCACCTACACGCCCGCCACGGCGATCTTCGAGCTGGATCGACTGCGCAAGCGTCTCGGCACGCCTGGCAGCGCTGCGCCTACGAAGAATTGATTGGAGACCGACGGATGATCGCGAATGCTCCCCAAGATGCGGGCCGGGCGCTGAGCCGGCGCAGCGCATGCCTGGCGCTGGCCGGGCTCGGCGCGATGGCGCTGACCGGCGCGGCCCATGCCGGACCCAAGCGGGACTCTCGCCCGAACATCGTGGTGATCGTGCTCGACGATGTCGGCTTCTCGGACCTAGGCGCCTTCGGATCCGAGATCCGCACGCCGGCGATCGACCAGCTTGCCCGCGACGGGGTGCGCTACAACCGTTTCGACAGCAAGGCGGTTTGCACCCCGACGCGTGCCGCGCTGCTCACCGGGCGCAATCCACAGACGGTGCGGATGGCCGACCTTCCGGCGGCGAAGGTCGATCCCTCCGATCTGACGCGTGACCGGGGCGAGCTGCCCCGGAATGCCCAGACCATCGCCCAGGTGCTGCAGCGTTCGGGATACCGGACATACGGGTTCGGCAAATGGCATCTGGCTCCGGAGGACGAGGACGGATCGCCCGGGCGCAACGCTTCGTGGCCGCTGCAAAGGGGCTTCGGAAGCTTCTATGGCTTCTTCCTCGGCTGGACCGATCAATACCGGCCCGCGCTGATCGAGGGGAACCGGACGATTCCCACGCCGACCAGCCCGGGATATCATTTCTCGGTCGACATCACCGACCGGGCAATCGCCGCGATGCAGCCGTCGGGCGGCGATGCCGCGCCCAGATTCATCTATCTCGCTTATGGCGCGGGCCACTCTCCGATCCAGGTGCCGAAAAGCTATATCGATGCCTATCGCGGCGTTTACGAGAAGGGCTGGGAAGCGCTGCGCGGCGAGCGGCTTGCGCGCATGAAGCGCATCGGCATCGTTCCCGCGAATACCGCGCTGGCGCCGCGCAGCCCGTCCGACCGGCTATGGGAGGATCTCAGCGCAGCCGAGAAGGCTGTGTTCGCCCGGTTCATGGCGACTTATGCCGGGTTCCTGACCCATACCGACGAGCAGATCGGCCGGTTGGTCGCGCACCTCAAGGCGACCGGGCAATATGACAACACGCTGTTCGTGCTGTTGTCCGACAATGGCGCTGCGTCGGAGGCGGGGCAGAAGGGCTTTTTCGAGAAACTGTACCGCCCCAACACGCTGACGCCCGAGCAGATGCTGGCGCGCCTCGACGAACTCGGCACGGGCAAGACCCAGGCGGAATATCCGCGCCCCTGGGCGATGGCCAGCGTCACGCCGTTCCGCCGGTACAAGGTCTGGCCCTATCTCGGCGGCGTGCGCACGCCGCTAATCGTGACCTGGCCGCGCGTCATTCGCGACGGGGGCGCGATCCGTCGCCAATATGTCGACACGGTCGATATCGCTCCCACGCTGGCGGAGGTCGGCGGTGCCCGCTTTCCGCGCAAGTTGAACGGAGTCGCGGAGATTCCCGTGGCCGGCAAGTCGATCCTACCGACCCTACGCTCCGCCACGGCGCCGGCTGCGCGCACGGTCCAGTATTTCGAGCTCCGCGGCAATCGCGCGATCACGCAGGGCAAGTGGCGGGGCGTGGCGATTCATGCGCCGGGGACTGACTTCGCCGGCGATCGCTGGCAGTTGTTCGACACCGAAGCCGACTTCTCCGAGGCGACGGACCTCGCCGAGCTCCATCCCGCCAAGCTCGAGGAGCTGAAGCGGCTCTGGTGGCGCGAGGCGCGCAAGTACAGCACGCCGGCGCTTGCCGAAATGCCGGAGCGCTTCCGTTCGCGCGAACGTTTCGACGACAGCCCGGATCGTGCCGGCCCCGCGACGCCGGCGAGCAACTGACTTTTGGTTGCAGTGACCGCCAAGAGACCGCAATGAACCATGCTGTGAATTCCGCCACTCCAGACGATACCAGGCTCGTTGGCATGCGGCGCGTCGAGGGCGGCCGCTTTCGCATGGGTTCGGAGCGTTTCTATCCCGAGGAGGCGCCGGTTCGCATGGTCCGGGTCGACCCGTTCTGGCTCGATGAGACACCCGTGACGAACGCGCAGTTCGCGCGCTTCGTCGAGGCTACGGGACACGTCACCTTCGCCGAGATTGCGCCGGACCCTGCCGATTATCCGGGGCTGGACCCGGCGTTCGCGCTCGCGGGCTCGCTGGTCTTCCAGAAGACTGCCGGGCCGGTCGATATGGATGATTTCTCCCGGTGGTGGGCCTTTCGCGTCGGTGCCGAATGGCGCCATCCTATGGGTCCGGACAGTTCGATCGAAGGGCTGGAGGATCATCCGGTGGTCCATGTCGCGTATTCGGACGCGGAGGCCTATGCGCGCTGGGCGGGCAAGGCGCTTCCGACCGAGGCGGAATGGGAGTTCGCCGCGCGCGGCGGTACCGACACGGAATATGCATGGGGGGACGAACTCGCGCCCGGCGGCGCGATGCTGGCCAATTACTGGCAAGGCCTTTTCCCCTTTGCGAACACGCTGCTCGATGGGTTCGAGGGGACCTCGCCGGTTCGGCACTATCCGCCCAATGGTTTCGGCTTGCACGATATGATCGGCAACGTCTGGGAATGGACGTCGGACTGGTTCTCCGTGCCCGGCGCCGGCGATCGCAAAGTGGCGAAGAAGAAGCCGGGCGCATGTTGTGCCATCCCAAATCCGCGGGGTGGGCGCGAGCGCGATAGCTACGACCCCTGCACCCCCCAGGTGCGCGTCCCGCGCAAGGTGTTGAAGGGCGGGTCGCATCTGTGTGCCGAGAATTACTGCCAGCGCTACAGGCCGGCGGCCCGTCATCCCCAAGCTGTGGATTCGTCCACCACGCATATCGGCTTCCGCTGCGTCATTCGAGCCTGACCGGCGCGCGTCCGGCCTTCGCCGTTCGCGTCTCTGCCTCTCATGCCCCCGCCTGCCGCCGGGACGGTCGAAGCACGTCGGCAAAACAGCGCATGCCGAAAGTCCCGCGCTGTCGACCCTTGTGATTGTCGCTTGACAGCATTCCTGGCACTCGTCAGTTTAGCGTTAAATCAAATGGTCGGCAGGTGACGATTCGCCTTCCGTCCAGGCCAGCAGAGCCGCGTGAAAGCAATCAATTCGGGGAGGTTTCCATGAACCGTGCAATCCAGTTCCACACCCTTGTCTCCGCGCTTGCGCTATCCTTTTCATTGACGGCGGCGGCGCACGCGCAGGATGCCGGGCCCGTATCGGAGACGCAGGCCCCGGCGACCGACGTCGTGGACACCGGCGAGATCATCGTGACTGCGCAGAAGCGGGCAGAGCGCCTGCTCGACGTGCCGCTGGCGGTCACCGCCGTCACTGCGGAGGCGCTCGCTGATCGTCAGATCGTCGACACGAGCTCGCTCGTCCAGGCAGTTCCGTCGCTCAGCTTCCAGCAGGGCGCCAACCCGACGAACACCAGCTTCCGCATTCGCGGTATCGGCACGTCGCTCTTCGGGCAGGGAACCGAATCCTCGGTCTCTACGGTAGTCGACGGCGTCGTCGCCGTGCGCCAGGCGCAGGGTTTCTCCGACCTCGCCGATATCGAACGCGTCGAAGTGCTGCGCGGCCCGCAGGGAACGTTGTTCGGCAAGAATGCTTCGGCGGGCGTGATCAGCGTGACCACCGCGCGGCCGACGAGCGACTTCACGGCGCGTGGCGATTTCACCATTGCCGAGCATGACGAATACCGGGCGCGCGGCACCGTTTCCGGTCCGCTGTCCAGCACGCTGCGCGCGCGCGTCACGGGTTATTATAATGACGTGCGCGGCGTCACCCGTAACATCGGCACCAATCGCTGGGTCAACGGCTCGCGCGGCTGGGGGGTGCGCGGCAAGCTCGAATGGGACGCGACCGAGCGGCTGAACTTGCTGCTGAGCGCCGAGTATCGAAAGACCGACGCCGATTGCTGCGGCTCGACGATGATGAGCATCGTCAATCCTGTGCTCCAGAAGCTGGTCGGCCCGATCCGGGCCTCGCGCGAAAACCGGACGGTCAACGAGGACGCCGATACCTACGCCAACACCAACCAGCAGACCTACTCGCTACAGGCCGACTGGGATCTGGGTTCGGCGACGGTCACTTCGATCACTGCGTTCCAGAAGTACCATCTCGACGTCAATCAACCGATCGACCGCATCAATGCACCGGCTCCGTTATTCGTGGGCGCGGGGGCTGCCTATGCCTGGTGGAACCAGAACCATGGCGTCGCGAATATCCAAGGCCTCAGCCAGGAATTGCGGATCGCGAACAACGGCAGCAGCGACTTCAACTATGTCGCCGGCATTTTCTACATGCACAGCTATATCGAGCGGCCGTTCGATCGTCGCCGCGCGCGTTGCACCGCGGGCACGATCGGCATGCCCTGCGCCGCTGCGAATATCGTCTATCAGTCTTCCGCCAGCGAGATCCATCTTTCGCAGGACAGCATCGCCGCGTTCGGCCAGTTCGACTACAACATCGTCGGTGGGCTGAAGGCTATCGGCGGCCTGCGCGTCCAGTATGAGAAGGGCTTCAACCGCGGCTACCGCGTCGCCCCGATCGTGACGGGCGACGTGATCTTCCCCGCCAATCCGCCCGTCAGCGGTGAATTCCGTGCCGATGACATCGCGGTGACCGGCAAAGCGGGTCTCCAGTATGAATTCAGTCGCAACGCCCAGCTCTACGGCACCTATACCCGCGGCTATAAGGGCCTCGGCTACGAGATGGAGATCTCCGCCGATCTCGCCAACCAGAAGGCGCTCGAGCCCGAGCATGTGAACGCCTATGAGCTGGGCTTCAAAGGCCGTACGTCCGACGGATCGTTCACCGTTTCGGCCGCTGCCTTCCTCGCCGACTACACCAACCTGCAGGTTCAGGCGAACCGCTCGGATCCGGTGACCGGGGTCGTGCAGTTCGTCTCGACCAACGCGGGGAAATCGCAGACCAAGGGTTTCGAGATCGAAGCGACGTTGCGCCCGACGGAAGGCTTCACGGTCAACACGGCAGTGACCTATGCGCACTCGACAATCGATATCGACGGCCTGAATTGCCCCCTGCAGCTCCAGGCCGCTGCGCCGGTAATGACGGGCGCTCCGATCAACGTCTGCTACCGTCCGGCTGTCGGCGCTACCCCGCAGCAGAACCTTCGTGGGAAGCCTCTGGCGGCGAGTCCCGAGTGGCGCGTCAGCGTCTCCCCGCGCTACGAAACGGATATCAGCTCCAGCCTCGGGGCGTTCGGGCAGTTCTCGATCAATTATACGAGCGAGCAGCAGTTCGCGGTGGAACAGGATCCGCTGCTATGGCAGCCGGCATATGTGCTGGTCGATGCCAGCATCGGCCTCAAGACCATCGACGATCGCTACAGCCTCACCCTGTTCGTCAAGAATCTGTTCGACGAAAATTATCTGACGAGCATCGCGCATAATTCGCTGCTGGCGACCACTGCGAACCCCTACGATCTGGTCGGAACCTACAACAAGGACTCAAGTCGCTATTTCGGCGCAACCTTCGGATTGAAGTTCTGAGCTTTTGCGACGGTCGGCATCTTCCGGTGCCGACCTTCATCCTTCACCGCGTTGACGGCGAGTCAGCGTGAGGCAGCTCCATCTATGTCGACGGCAGGCCAATCGCGACACTGCGCTGTCGGGTTATGATTACGGCTATAACCGCCTTTCGCCCCAATCGACGAACGGTAGCGTGTTCTACGAGAAGTCCGGCCTGGCGGCCGGGTTTCGTGCAGTTGGCATTCGGATTATTGTCGTGCCTGCCGTTCGGACTAGGCGCGTCCGCGAAACCGGTCGGCCAACGGCCGGCTCGATTCCAACCTGGGTTATGATGTGACGCTGAACTTCCAGCTGTATGTCCAGGGGCGTCAACGGTACCAACGTACAGGTCGTCGAGTGGTCGGCCATCGAGGAATGCTTCTTGATGTTTCAAGACACCGGCACGCTACAGCGCGTTTCGTTTGAACAGACCTCTGGTTTTGGGCGGCGCGGCGCAATTGACGGTAGATCCGCATTCGCCACGCCTGCAAAAACTCTCTTGCGCTCAGATGACCCGCATTCCGAGCTCGTCGACTAACTGGCAAAGACGAGGCAGCATCCCGTCGGCCCACATATATCGTTCGGCCCATGACCAGCGGGCTACTCTGTGGACGGAAGCTGTGGAATGCGATTCCACCAGCTTCTGCACCTTGGGCGCCGCCGCGCCGCGCGATCGCCGCATGATCGAAGCGGGAACGAGATTCGGCGACAGTCACTCCGCGCAGCACAGCGCGGGGTAGAGAAAAGGCCACAGGCCAGCGCGGTCGCAAAGGACTGTGAAGGCCGACCAGTCGAAGCTCTCTCGCGGCCACGGTGCTTACGAATTACCAAACCGATTTCATATTGCCGCTGAAGAGTCAGGCTCGCGAAAGAACAGCTCGCATGCACCAGAGGTGTGCCAGGAGTAGCGGTGGGGAAAAGATGCCGCCGGCACCGGAAATGCGCCATTTTTGGAGGGAAACGGTTGGAATGAGCATGTCGATGTCGACCATATGCGAGCCGCCGGCGAGCTTTCGGGTGACGCCTTCGTGCAGATCGATCGACCAGGGATCGTCGCGATGGATAAAAGTCAGCGTGACGGGTCGGGTCGCGGCTGCGGGCATCGTCCAACTGCGCTGGACCGATAATTGAGCAAAACTTCTTCTCCTTTCCGAAGTCGGCATGCGCATATACTTACGAACGGCTTAAACTTCACTACGACGAGTTTTGTTAATCCATATCGCTATCTGTCATGATCGTCATTCGGTAATCCAAAATCGGAACGCCATCCGATAGCCTTCATTCCTCTCTCGTAATAGTGCTTCCATATATGGGCCGAGGTAATCGCAGGAAAGAAATCATGTCCTATCTGGCGGGCGACGGCGTGCCATCCTTGTGACCACACCAATCGTTCTCTAAGTGAAATACGATGAATCGCCTGTATTGTGGCGGGCGTGAATTCGAGTAGATAATTGCGAACGGATTTGGGTGACGCTGCGGCGCTAACTTCAAGAACGTTCTTCGGTATTGTATTCGGGGCGAGCCTATCGGTAAAAAAAAGTGCCGGAAATACTATGCCCAGCGCCCCCGCGCGCTGCGCCTGATCGACGAACGCATCCCATTGCAGCGCGCCGGACACAACGTCGCGCCGAATGATCATTGCCATCTCGATCATACGCAACGGGGTCAGGCTATCCAGCGGACAGCTGGCATGAGTTGCGACGTGAAGCAGAAGGAGCGGCTGACGGAGCGCAAAGCCCATAGGGCCGGCCGGCCACGCCGATCTTCTCGAAGGCTGGTCTACGAGATCCAGGCGGGCAGCGGAGACCGTGGGTCTAGGCTGATAGTCGAGCGAATGGTGTAGATCCACGGTCCACAGATCATCTGCGTGAGTCAGCAACAGCGACGATGGCTCCATTCTCCCGCCGGGAGCGGCCCAGCTCGTCTCCCGGTTTGACTTATATGTGCGGATAAATCCCCCCTCCTGGAGGAGCATGTTGGCAGCATCGGCGTCGCCGGCCCCAACCAACAGGTCAATGTCGCTCGACGGTCGGGTCGACGGATCAGGAAAATAGGCGAAAGCGGTGTGCATGCCCTTGAGGACCGTGGCGCCAATTCCGCGTCGATCGAAGGCATGAAGCACTTCGATCGCCCGGCTTCGCATCCGTTCCATCCGCAGACGATTGTGCCGCAAGTGCAGATCAAAGACGCCTGCGATTTCAGCGGATGCCTGGACTCGACCCTCGCCGATCCACCAACCGAGCAATGGTCCGATGCCAGCGGTGTACGCCGCGAGGCTCATCGCGACTGTATCTCCATCATTCAGCACAATGTCCGACTTCTCGTGGGTCAGAACCTCGCCCGCAACGCGCGTCAACACTTCGCGAGCCCGGCGGCACCGCTCAGTCGAAATATCGGGCCACAGCCATCGCGGACATCCTTGCGATCGCGCCCAGTCGACCCGGCGCCGAAACTCCTCGGGCGAGATGTCAAATGTCGAGAGCGCGAGCGCAGTCACCGGTTCTTGCTCCTTGCTCGTCATCGGGGGAGAGGCGGATTGCATCCCCGATGATTGGCACGCTCGGGCCGCCCGTGCGCACCGCTTCATTGAAACGCCGGTCGATATCGATGACCGGCAGGGAAGAGGGAACATTCATGCGTGAACCTCATATGTCTGATGGGTAGCGTGATCCCGTTCCTCGATCCGGGGAGGATGCTGCTGCGACAGACGGATCAGTCGCCCACACAAGGCGAACGCCTCCGGTCGGTGCGCGACGATGACGATCGTCGGGCGCGGGTTCAGGCCGGCGAGCATCGTCAGAATGCCCCTCTCGCTATCGGCATCGAGCGCGTTGAGCGCTTCGTCGAGCAGCAGGAGCCGAGGCCGCCGTAACAGCGCGCGAGCCAGGCCGACGCGCTGACGTTCCCCCCCTGAGATCATCGCGCCGCGCTCGCCGAGCGGTGCATCGATGCCCCCCACGCGCTGGAGCAGCGCGGCGACGCCGACGAGGTGCAAGGCCTCCACCATGTCGGGCGTGCTGGCATCGCTGGACCAGGACAGGCTCTCGCGGAGTGTCCGGCCGCTGAGGACAGGATCCTGGCCGACATAAGCGAGGTCGTTAGCGAAGCGCGTCGGGTCCGTATCGCCGTGTCGTATCTGGCCCGCATCGGGAACAAGAGTCCCCGCCATCAGGTCGAGAAGCGAGGTTTTGCCGACGCCCGAGGGGCCCGCGATTCCGACCATGGCGCCGGGCGGAATATGGATCGAAAAGTCGCGCAAGATATCGCGTTCACCTCGGGAGGCGGAAACGTTTTCGAACGACAGGCCTGCGGTTTCGAATGGCGTTGCGGCAGATGCGGCGCGTGCTGGGGCGGGGGGCAACATCTCCTCGAGCGCTCGCAGCCGCTCATAAGAGGGCAGGCTATGTACCAATTGCTGAAGCCCGCGCTGCACCTCGCTCAAGGGCCCGCTCATCCGGCTCAACATCAGCAGCACCACGAGAAGGCTCGTCGCGGGAAAGCCGATTGCCACGCCCGTACCGACGAGCGCGATCGCGGCGATCGCCGTCAGACTGACGCTCATCTCCCTGGCCCGCGCGTGAACCGAAGCGAAGGCGACGCGATCCGCGATCGCGGCGTCGGACAGAAGGCGCTGCTGCTCGAGCCAGGCCTGGCCGGTTCGCTCGGCGGCGACCATCTTCAGGCTGGCGAGAAAATCGATCGCATTCTCGGTCATGCCGAAATGGCGATATGTGATGCTCTCGCCGAGGCGTCGTATTCGGCCGAGCATCCGTCGCATCGGGAGATAGGTGAGACCGATGATCGTGAAGGCTATCAGCGCGGCGAGGGGCGCCACCGCCAGCGCCATCAACGCCATCCCTATCGCGATCACGGTGGCGGTTATTGCGGCCATCAGCGAATTCGCGGCGATACCGACCTGATGGATCTCTACGCTCAATGCCTGGACGATACGGGCATGCGACAGTTCCGCGATCTGGGCCCATGCTGCCCGCGTCAGTCGGTCGGCGAGGCGCAGTCGCGCCGCCTCGACGAAACCGACCTGAAGCCGGCTGGTCAGCCGTTCCCGCGCCAGCACAATGATGGCGCGAAGCGCGACGAGCAGTGCGAACAGGGCCAATATCGAAGGTAGGGAAGTTCCGCGCGGAAGCATCGGCAAGGGACTGGCCACCCCACCGGCCGGCGTGAACATACCGAAGATCGCCGGAGCCAGTAGCAGGATCCCGATGCCCTCTGCCAAGGTCCCCGTCGCCATCAACCCGATTGCGACGAGCAGACGGGTTCCGCCGAACGCGGCGAAATCGCGAGCGAGATTCGCCAACGTGAGGCCCGAGGATTTCATGCCGCTTTCCTTGCGTGGATGGCGCGCGCATAAAGATCGAGGAACGCTGAGGCAGTGAAGTCCGCATCCTCCACCAGCGCACGCGCCTGCGCTGCGTTGGCCAGTCGCAGGCGAAACTCTTCATCACCGGCAAGCCGGAGAATCGCGGCGGCCAGCGCACCCGCGTCGCGGCTCGGCACCGCGATCGCCGCCTCGGGAGCATATTCCGCAACGTGGCCAACCGCGGTTCCCACCGTAGGCACTCCGGTGATTGCGGCTTCCAGCATCGCGATCGGCGCGCCCTCGCTGAGAGAGCTGACGACCATCAGGTCCGCCTGGTCGACCCAGTCCCGCAATCTTGCCTGGGGCTGGAATCCCGGTAGCCGTACGCGATCTTCCAGTTCCAATGCGGATACCGCCGCATGGATCTCTCCGCCGAGCGTGTCCTCGCCGACGATGTCGAGGGTGAAGGGCAGGCATGCCTCGCGTAACTGCGCAGCGGCTGCGAGCAGGGTCGACTGATCCTTGACGCGATTGAGACTGGCGATCTGCAGGAGCCGGAGGGGTTGGGTGGGATCGCGGCGCCGGGGCGGAGCGGCGGGCCAGCGATCGAGCGCGACCCCCAGGGGCACGCGGAGTGCGTCGACACCGACCGAGCGGGCATAGTCGCGCATGGTCTCGCTCGGCACGGTGACGAAAGTCGCAGCCCGAAGCGACAGCGCGGTGATGGCGCGCGACTTGAGGGTCAGATGGCCCCCATAATGGATTTCGGGCAGGCGCACGACGTCGCCGCCCGGCAGTGTCAGCACCATCGGAATATCCGCCAGCGCCCGTCCGCCGCCGCCCACCAGCCCGGAGATGCCCGCCCAGAAGGCGTGGACGATATCGAACGGCTTCGCGCGATGCAGCGCCAGGAGCTTGGCGACGCCGCGCAGCGACCGCGGCCGCGACCCGATATTGTGGACGTCGGCATCGAGGAGCCGCCATCGGTCGGGGCGCGGTTCCTGTTGCAGCGCGATGACCTGCACGTCGTGCCCGGTGCGGGTCAGTCGCTCGATCAGCCAGAGCATGCACGGAATGACTCGGTGGCTGCCCGTGCGATCGACCCCGCCCGGCGTGATCAGCGCAATCCTCATTGCGCTCTCCGCGCGACGACGGCTTCGTAGATGTCGACGAGTCGGCGACCAACGACTGGGAGGGCGAGATGCGTGTCGAAGTGCCGGCGAACTGCGGCGCGGCCCTGCTCGCCCGGCCGGGGCGCCAGCGATACCAGCGCTTCGGCGAAGGCTGACGCATCGCCGGGTGCCGCGAAACGGCTATCGGCCAGATCGCCGACCAGCGCGCGAAACGGCGCGATGTCGCTGACGACCGACGGCAGGCCGCAAGCCAGCGCCTCGATCAGCGCATAGCCCGATCCCTCGCGGTGGCTGGTGGCGAGAAGGAGATCGCATGCCCGGCAGAGCTGCTCGACCTGCATATGCGGCACGCGTCCGAGCAAATGTACATGGCTGGCCAGCGCAGGATCGCTCGCGAGGCGCCGTTCGAGCGCGGGAAGCAGCGCATCCGAGCCGTGGACGCACCAGAGCTCCGCCCCCGGCAGGCGCTCGCTCGCCAGGCGGAAGGCTTCGATTGCGGTCAGGGGATCCTTGTTTGCGTCCAGCCGTCCGATCCAGAGGATCGCCGGATCGCCGTGCACCCCGGTTCGCGCCCGCGCCTCGGCCCGATCGCCCGGTTCGAAGTCGCTGGAGCTTTCCGGCACGGCAAAGATCGGCGCTTGTGCCGGCAATTGGCGTGCGGCGATGAATGGCTCGGCCTGCGCCTCGGCGGTGAACAGCGCGGCCGCGGCACGCGCGTGCCCCCATTGGCGCAACCGCGCGAGCCGTGGTCGGGCGGCGTTGCTGGCGTGGTCCTGCACCAGCAACGGCGGCACGAGGGTAGACAGTAATCGGGCATGCAACGGGAAATCGAGACCGTTGAGATGGACGATGTCGGGTGTCACCTCCTGCACTGCGCGTCGCAAACGCCAGGGCGCAAGCGCACGCCCGGCCGCGACGGGAATGAAATGGTAGCGCACGCCGCGCCGCGTAAACCTGGCCTCGGTATGGCTCGCCTGTACAACCACGACATCGACACCCGCGCTTGCCGTGGCTTCGGCGATCGCCGGCAAGGTCTGCCAGGCCGCCAGCAGCGCTTCCGGCTCGCGCCGCTGGGGGTCGAGGACGCAGTTCACCTGGGCGATGCGCAGCGTCACGAGGCGGCATGCTCGATCAGCCGGGGCAGGTTCGCCGCGAGCAGCGCTATCGCCTCTTTCGGCTCCTCGCCGAGCGTCAGGCGCCATGCCCCGTGCAACGTGATCCGGCGCAGGCCGGCGGCGATGTCCGCCGCGAGCAGATCGAACCCCGGCTCGAGCGGACCGAGCGCCGCGCGTGCCGCCGCGGGATCCAGCGGCTCCAGCGATACGCGCTCTCCGCGATGGAGCACGCACAGGGCTGCGGCGTCCGCTGTGACGGGGTGCGGGGGCGCCGGCACGGCAATGGCGCGCTTGCGCTTGCCGTTGCGGAGACGGATCGGCGCGTCCTCTTGCTGGTGTGCGTCTTCGGGGAACAGATGCACCGGGCGGGGGATGCCCCAGACGCGGAACTTGCGCTGGGTCTCGACATAGACGGTGTCGTCGGAAAGCAGCGGAAAGCCCGCCATGTGCGCGGCCAGCGCGAGGCAGCTCTTTCCCGAACCGCTGCGCCCGGCGAGCAGGATCGCCGTCGACCCCGCGACGAAGGCAGAGGCATGGATCGGCGTGCGTCCATTGCGCGTGAGCAACCACAGGATCAGGCAATCGAGCACTTGTTCGCGCAGTTCCGGATCGTTGAACGCATCCGGATCGGCGACGCGACACCAGGCCTGGCCGCGCCCGGCATCGGCGCGCGCATCGATGTTCCCGCGGATCGAAAGCCCGAGCCCGTCGGTCTCCACCACCGGTCCGCCGCCGTAGACTGGAACCGGACCCACTTTCAGCCACAGGTCCAGCACCGGCCCATGCGCGTCGACCGGGGCCTCCCAGCCGCGACATGCCGCTGCGACTGCTTCGATCAATCGCGGGTGGCTGGCCTTGACGCGGAGCGTCACGCCGAGCGGCGAGAAATAGGCGAAGGCACAGTCGCCTGTCGGCAGCTTGCCCCTTGCTGTTTCCGTCCCAATTTCCGCGCTCATAGCTTGCGCCCCGCTTGCTCCACTTCTTGAGTGGGTGCGACGCGCGCGAAGGTTCAAAGCGGCTTCGCCGCTTCCTTCGAAAACCGCTTTGAACCTCGACCGGTTGCGCCGCCACTAACCTCAAACCGGTGTGTAAAAACGGGGTGGCAATGTGATTCTGGTCGCTCATTCCTTCTGTCTGCGGCGCGACCGCAAGCAATTCGAACGATCAAAACCCTATGCGCCGCTCGCCACTCTGCTCGCCGCGGCGATCCTTCGCGAACGCGGCCATTCGGTCGCGCTGTTCGATTCGACCTTTGAGCCGGGCGGCGACGGCTTCGGACCCCGGCTAGGTGCGCTCGATCCGGAGATCGTTCTGCTGATCGAGGACAATTTCAATTACCTGACCAAGATGTGCACCGAGGATCGGCGCGCCGATGCGCTGCACATGGTCGCCGCGGCGCGGGGCGCCGGCACGCGGGTCGCTGTCAACGGGCCGGACGCCTCGGACAACCCGCGCCTGTATCTAGAGGCGGGCGCCGATGCGGTGATGACGGGCGAAGGTGAACTTGGCGCGGCCGAGATCGTCGACGCGTTCCAGCGCGGCGCGCCGCTTGAGACCGTCCCAGGGCTGATCCTGCTCGAGGCCGGAGAGCTGCGCCACACGCCGCCGCGCCGGCAGGAACAGGCGCTGGACGCGCTTCCCTTTCCCGCCTGGGACCTGGTCGATGTGCACGCCTATCGCGAGGCGTGGACGCATGCGCACCACCGTTTCTCCTGGAACATGGCGGCGTCGCGCGGCTGCCCCTATTCGTGCAATTGGTGCGCCAAACCTACTTTCGGACGGCGCTATACCCAGCGATCGGCCTCTTCGGTCGCAGAGGAAATGGCGCGGCTGAAACGCGAGGTCGCGCCCGATCATATCTGGTTCGCCGACGACATCTTCGGGATGACCGGGGAGTGGATCGCCGAATTCGCCGAAGAAGTGCTGCGGCGCGACGCGCGCATCCCCTTCATGATGCAATCGCGCACCAACCTGATCACCGCGCCGGTCGCTGCGGCGCTGGCGGCGGCTGGGGCGGAAGAAGTGTGGCTCGGAGTCGAATCGGGTTCGCAGCGGATCCTCGACGCGATGGACAAGGGCACGCGCGTCGAATCGGTGCGTGTCGCCACGCGGACCCTGCGTCGGCACGGGATCCGCTCCGGCTGGTTCCTCCAACTCGGCTATCCGCCCGAGGACTGGGACGACATCCTCCTCACCCGCGACCTGCTCCGCGACGAGCGGCCGGATGAGATCGGCGTATCGGTTTCCTATCCGCTGCCCGGCACGGTGTTCCATGATCGCGTGGTTGCGGAGCTCGGCGCGCGCCGCAACTGGCGTGACACCGACGAGCTAGCGATGCTCTTTCAGGGGACGTTCGACACCGCCTTCTACCGAATGGTGCGCGACGCGCTGCATGCCGACGCCGATGCCGGGATGGTCGACGAATTGCGCTGGCACGACCTTGCCCGGCGCGCCGACGCCCATCGCTCGTCTAGCCCGGTGAGCATGGAGCTTCGCGCGTGAACTCCGCGGCGGAACTGCTGCCCGCCGGTGCGGCCTTCGACGCGATCGCCGATAATTTCGATGCGCGCTTCGGCGACTGGCAGAGCGTCGAGGCGCAGCGGCGCGCGGTTCGCCGCGTGCTCGTCGAGCTGTTCCCCGAAGGGTCGCGCCTGCTGGAGATGGGTGGCGGGACCGGGGTCGACGCCGCTTGGCTGGAGGCACGCGGGCGAGAGGTGCTGCTCACCGACGCCTCGCCCGCGATGGTGGCGGAAGCGGCGCGCAAATTGGGCCCCGGCGCGGCGGAAGTCGTCGCGATTGAGCAGCTCGATCGCCTTGCCTGGCGCGGCGAGCGCTTCGACGGCGCCTTCTCCAACTTCGCCGCGCTCAACTGCGTGTCGGACCTCGCGCCGATGGGCCGGAGCCTGGCGCGGCTCGTGCGATCCGGGGGGCACGTCGCCTTGGTGGTCTTCGGCTGCTGCTGCCCGGGCGAGATGATCGCCGAGGCGGCACGCGGACGCTTCGGCAACATGCTGCGCCGGGCCAGCAAGGGCGACGTGCCGGCCAGGCTTGGCGGGCAAAGCTTCAGCGTGCGCTATCACCGCAAGGCGGCGATCGTCGCGGCGATGGCGCCGGGGTTTCGTTATATGGGGCGTACCGCGATCGGGCTCTTCGTCCCGCCGAGCGCGGCCGAACCCTGGATTTCCCGCCATCCCTGGCTCCTCGCCGGGCTCGAGGCGGCCGACCGGATCGCTGCGCACAGGCTCGCGCTGTTCGGCGATCACATCCTCTACCGTTTCGAGCGCCGCCATGACGGGGAGGCGGCATGAGCGCGCCGCTTTCCGACACGCTCGACCGCTTCCGTGCCGACTATGCTGCGCACCGTGCCACCGAAGGGCGCGGACTCGCGGAGGCGGAGCTGCTTCGCCTTCCCTGGCTCCGGACCGGGCCGCTGGCGCGGCAATGGAGGGTGCGTGCACGCACCTTCGAAGCTTTTCTCGAGCAGGTGGCCGATCCGTTGGCGCGAGAGGCGGGGCGGCCGTTGCGCGTCCTCGATCTCGGCGCCGGAAACGGCTGGCTCTCCTATCGGCTCGCGCTTCGCGGGCATGAATGCACTGCCGTCGATATTCGCGACGACCGTGTGGATGGTCTCGGCGCGGCTCGAGCCTTTCGCGCGCGGGTGCCGTTCGACTGTCTCGTCGCATCGTTCGACGCGCTGCCGGTAGTCGATCGCTTTGCCGATCTCACGGTCTTCAACGCCGCGCTGCACTATGCGACCGATTTGGGCACGACGCTGGCGGAGGCCGCGCGGGCGACGCGGCGGGGCGGGGTGCTCGTCATCCTCGATTCGCCCTTCTACGCGAAGGACGCGCAGGGCGCGGCGATGGTCGCCGAAAAGCATGCTCATGCCGCCGAGCGCTTCGGCGACCGCGCGCAGAGCCTGCTCGCGCTGCCGCACATCGAGTATCTGACCGCCGCGCGGCTGCGCGAGGCTTCGGCGCCTTTGGCCCTCGCCTGGCGGCGGCGGCGCGTCATCTATCCGATCTGGTACGAATTGCGCCCGCTCGCTGCGCGCCTGCGTGGCGCCCGCATGCCTTCCCGCTTCGACATCTGGACCGTGCAGATCCCATGATCCTGCTGATCAATCCCCGCGCCACCCGGCCCAAGAACCGCCGTTTCCCGCTGAGCCTCATGGCGATCGGCGCTGCGCTGCCCGAAGGCACCGACTGGGAGATACTGGACGGCAATCTGCCCGGCATGGACCTGTTCGCCAGCGCGAGTGCGATGATCGATGCGCGGGCCGTGACGCCCGACCCGGTGCGTGCGATCGCGCTTACGGTGATGCCGGGGCCGCAGCTCGTCAGCGCGGTGCCGCTATCGAAGGCGCTCAAGGCGCGGTATCCGGACATCCCGATCATCTGGGGCGGCTATTTCGGCAGCCTCTATCCCGCGCCGGTGCTCAACGCATCCTATGTCGACTGGGTCGTCCGCGGGCAGGGCGAGCAGACCTTCCTCGAGCTGCTGGACGCGATGGAGGGCCGGCGCCATCCGACAAGCGTGATGGGCCTCGCCTTCCGCCAGGCCGACGGATCGCACTGGATCGGGCCCGAGCGCAAATGGGTTGGGCCAGACGAGCTGCGCGATCCGCCATTCCACAAGATCCAGGTCGGCACCTATCTCCACCCGACCATCATCGGCCGCCGCTCGGGCGTCTACCAGGCGTCGATCGGCTGTCCTTTCGGGTGCAGCTTCTGCGGCGTCATCTCGGTGTTCGGGCGCAAGGAGAAGGTGCAGGCGGCCGATCGCGTGGCGGCGAACCTCGCCTTTCTCGTGCGCGAGCACGGGATGGATTCGGTCCATTTCTACGACAACAACTTCTTCCTCAACGAGAAGCACGCGCGTGCCATCGGCGAGGCGTTCCTGCCGCTGGGGATACGCTGGTGGTGCGAAGCCCGGGTCGACACGCTCTCGCGCTTTTCCGACGACACCTGGGATCTGCTCCGCCGTGCCGGGATGAAGATGGTGTTCTGCGGCGCCGAATCCGGATCGGACGAAGTGCTCGCCAAGATGTCGAAGGGCACCACGACCGACCAGATCCTGGCCGTGGCGGCCAAGACGCGCGAGCACCGGATCATCCCCGAATTCTCGTTCGTTTTCGGCGATCCGGACGAACCCGAGCGCGAGACCGACAACACGCTCCGTTTCATCCGGCGCCTGAAGGCGATCAATCCGGAGATGGAGCTGATCACCTATTTCTACACGCCGACCCCGCAGCGCGCCGCGACCTATGGTGGAGTCGATCCGCTCACCGGCACGCCCACCGATCTCGAGGAGTGGATCCAGCCCGACTGGGTCAACTGGATGACGCACGAGGATCCGCACCTTCCGTGGATGGATCGGCGGATCAAGGCGCGGGTCGAGAATTTCGAGCTGGTGCTCAAGAGCCGCTTCCCCTCCGTGCACGACGGCAGGACGCGCGCCTGGGGCAAATTGGTCGGCCGCGTCCTCGCGCTGCGCAGCTGGGCGCGCGAGGATTATCGCAACCCGGTGCTGCTGCGCAGCGTCCGCAAACTGGCCCAGCGCGCGCGCGACGACCGTCAGGCCTATGGCCATCTGCGTCAGGGCGTCGACGAATTGGACGTCGCGGCATGAGCGCGTTGCCGGTCCGCGAAGGCTATCGGCTATGGGCGCCGACCTACAACGCCGAGAATGCGGTTTCGCAGCTCGAGGCCTCGCTGGTCGCCGAGATGACACCGCCACTCGCCGGCCTGCGCCTGCTCGATGCCGGATGCGGAACCGGGCGGCGCCTGCGCGACTGCGGTGCGGCCATGGCGACCGGAGTCGATTTGAGCCCGGAGATGATCGCGGCTGGGCAGGGCGATCTCGACCCGGCGATCCGTCTACTGGTCGGCGACGTGCGCGCGCTGCCGCTTCCCGATGCCGGCTTCGACCTGGTTTGGTGCCGCCTGGTGATCGGGCACCTCTCCGAATGCGCGCGGGCCTATGCCGAGCTGGGCCGCGTCACCGCGCGGGGCGGGCAGGTGATCGTCACCGATTTCCATCCGGCGGCGCACGCGGCGGGTCATCGTCGGACCTTTCGCCACGGCGATCAGGTCCATGAAGTCGAGCACCACGTCCACGAACTGGCGATACATCGCGAGGCCGCGCGCGCCGCGGGGCTGCGGCTGGCTGCGGTTCGTGCGGCGGAGGTCGGCCCGTCCGTCCGGCCTTTCTACGAGCGCGCCGGACGGATCGCGCAATACGAAGCGGATCGCGGGCTCCCGGTGGTGCTCGCGCTATCGTTCGTGAAGGAAGATCGATGCGGATCCTGATCCGCACGCCCGATCGCGACGTGGCGATCGAAGGCGGAACGCTCGTCGCGGCTTCGGGCGATTTCGATATCCGGCTCGACTTCGCCCAAGGTCATATCCGTCCCGGCCTGATCAACGCCCACGACCATCTCCATCGTAACCATTACGGCCGGCTCGGCGAACCGCCTTATCCAGACGCCTATACCTGGGCGCGCGACATCCAGCTTCGCCACGGCGCGCTGATAGCCGAACGCCACGCCCTCTCGCGCCGCGAGGCGCTGCTTGCCGGCGCGTGGAAGAACCTGTTCGCCGGCGTCACCACGGTCGTCCATCACGACCGCTGGGAACCGGATTTCGACCGCGACTTCCCAGTGCGTGTCGCGCGTATCGCCGGCGAAGATTCGCTCGGCATGGCAACGGAACTCGCCTTTCCGGCCGCTGCGCCGCGCATTTGCCTGCATGTCGCGGAGGGTGTCAGCGCGGTCGCGACAGGCGAAGTCGAGCGGCTCGATGGCATGGGCCTGCTCTCGCCCCGGCTGATCGCCGTCCACGGCGTTGGGATCGAGGGCGAGGCGATGTCGCGGTTCCGTGCATCGGGTGCGGCTTTGGTCTGGTGCCCGACGTCGAACCTGTTCCTGCTCGGTCGCACAGCATCGCGCGAACTGCTCGAAGACGGCCTCGACGTGCTGCTGGGGAGCGATTCCTTGCTCACTGGCGATGGCGACCTCCTCGACGAGCTCCAATGCGCCCGCAGCCTCGGCTTCCTGTCCAACGCGCGGCTCGCGGATGCGGTCGGCGCCACGGCCGCGCGGCGTCTCGGCCTGCCGACGCCTTCGCTCGATCCCGGCGCCCCGGCCGATGTCGTCGTGCTGACCAAGCCGCTGCTCGAGGCACGTGCCGAGGACGTCGTGCTGGTGATGGCAGGCGGCATCCCCCGCGTCGCGCGGCTCGATCTCGTGCCGGCGCTTGGCGCGCTCGGCGCAGCCGGCCGCATCCGTCGGCGTGGCAACATCAATCGCTGGACCAGCGCAGCGGCGGGCGATGGGAGCCCGGCCATTCCGCCACGCGGAACCGAATCTCTCTCAACTATGGGGCATTCCAATGACGCTTGTTACCAAGACCTCCCTCCTCGCGGCGCTGCTGCTGGCGGGCACCGGCAACGCCTGGGCGCAGACCGAAGCGGGGCCCACGCGTGATGCGGCCACGGTTGCCGATCCTGCCCGGGAGAATCCCGCGCAGGAGGAGGCGCCTGCCGAAACGCCACCGCCGCCATCCACCGACATTCTCTCGGGACGCACACTCTCGATCCTGCTCGATGCGCGGCTGGTCGCGGCTGACGGCCATCGTCGTTTCTCGGACGGCGGCCTGAGCATCACGCGCTTTTCCGGCACCGACGACGGCGATTTTCGCGTCGATCCGCTGCCGATCGAGGCCGACCTGATCTGGACGCCGCGTTTCACCGGCTCGCTCGCGGGCAACGTCTCGGTCGCGTGGCAGCGCGATCAGGAGAACGAAGTCGATCTAATGGAGGCGTTCCTGACCTTCCTCCCCGAACGTTCGGGCAATGTCAGTTTCTCGGCCAAGGCAGGACTCTATTGGCCGGAGATATCGCTCGAGCATGCCACCGGTGGTGCATGGAGCACGGTGCACACGATCACGCCCTCGGCGATCAATTCCTGGGTCGGCGAGGAAGTGAAGGTCGTCGGCGCCGAGGTCTCGATGATGGCGACGGTCGGCAAGAGCGACATATCGGCAACGGCCGGCCTGTTCGGGCTCAACGATACCTCAGGGACCTTGCTCTCGTTCCGCGGCTGGGCGCTGCACGACATCAAGGCCACTGCCTTCGGCCATTTCGAGCTGCCGCCGCTCAACGATTTCATCGTCCATCTCCAGGAAGACCGGACGCGTTCGCTGATCGAGCTCGACAACCGCGTCGGCTTCTATGGCCGTCTCGAATGGCGGCCGCCCGTTCCGGTGACGCTCAATGCCTTCTACTATGACAATCGCGGCAATCCGGAAGCTTTCAAGCCCACGGGCCAATGGGGATGGCGCACGCGCTTCGTGAACCTGGGGCTCACCGCCGAGCTTGCGCCGGGGTTGCGGCTCCTCGCCCAGGCGATGGAAGGCACCACGCAGATGGGCTTCAAGACCAACGGCGTCGTATGGGTCGATACGCGGTATCGCTCCGCTTATGCGCTGCTCGCGAAGGAAATCGGGGAGGGTGAGATCTCGGGCCGGATCGAAGCCTTCGATACCAGCGAGCATGGCAGCGAGATGTCGCATGACGACGAGAGCCAGCAAGGCTGGGCGCTCACTGCGGCGGGTCGCTGGACGTTCAATCCGAGGCTGACCGGCTTTATAGAACTGCTCCATGTGCGCAGCACACGGGGCACACGGCGAGTCTATTTCGACCTGCCGCCGACCGAATCGCAGACGGTGGTGCAGGCATCGCTGCGCGTCCGGCTGTGAAATCCGCCCCGGTTCCTCCGGCGCTGCGCTACCATTCGCGGAAAGGCGCGCTCGCCCGACGGCTCCTCGCGCGGCGGGGCGCGGTGCTGGCGCGGCTGCCCGCGCAGGCCCGCGACGACCTCGCGCTCGTGCACGAGACCCGGAGCCGGACCGCCCTGCTGATGGCCGACACGGCGGCGCTGCATCTCGTCGCCTGCGCGCGGGCCGCTTCCGTGCTGGACGGCGCGATGGCCGAGGCGGGCGTGCTGATGGGCGGCAGCGCTCGCCTGATCGCCGCTGCCAAGGGCGCGACACCGCTTCACTTGTTCGACGTGTTCGAGACGTTGCAGGGGCGCGACGCCTCCGGGACCGCGCTCGGCGCGCATTTCGGCGGCGTCCATGGCACGCTCGCCGCCGTCGAGAACCTTCTGTCCCCCTTTGCGGGCGTCTCCCTTCATCCCGGCATATTCCCGCACTCCGCGGCGGGGCTGGAGGGGCTGCGCTTCTCCTTCGTCCATCTCGACCTCGACCTGCCCGAAGGCACGCGCGCGGCGCTGGAATTCTTCCATCCGCGCCTGGTGCCCGGCGGCATCCTGCTCGGTGACGACTATGCCGACCCGGCCGTACGCGTGACGTTCGAGGAATTCTTCGCCGAAAAGACAGAAACCTTGATCGCGCTTCCCTGGAGCCAGGGGATGATCGTCAAGCGCTGACGCGGCCGCGCTCAGGGGGTGAGCGCGGCCGCGGACGCCGCCTCATTGGGCGGCGACGGCCAGGGTGCCGCGCATTGCGGGATGGTAGATGCAGTAGAAGGCGATGCTTCCCGCCTTCTTCACGACCATGCTGACGCTCTGGCCTTGCTGGACCCGGACGTCGAAGCTTTTGTTGCGGGCGGTTGCGGTGTGCGGCACGGAGTCGCGATTGACCCAGACAATCGTATCACCGACCTTCACCCCGCCGGGCAGCTTGCCGAAGCTCATGTTCGCCATCACCACCGTATATTTCTGAGGCGCCGGCGATCGTGCAGTCGCCGGGGCTGTCGCTGTGGTGGCCAGGGCGAAAGTCAGCAGCGCCGCGGCGCCCGAAATCCGCAGCGGGCCGCGGCGAAGTGGATGGGCTTTCCCTGTATCCTGCATATTCGGTCGACTCCCTTCGAAGGAGTCGGCGCGGTCGGAGCGGACGAACGAACACCGGGGGAGCTCGCGGCCGAGACCGACGCTCGATCGCGCCGACATCCCGTAAGTGCCGCCCGCGCGCTGCGAGGTTCAAAAGCTGGCGATCAGAAGGGAAACGAGGCTCCAAAAGTCAGCGCCGTGGCGCTGTGGCGCCGGCCGGAATAATAATCGCGCCCAGGGCCGGAGCCCGAGAGGTTGGCGCGCAGGTCCAATCTGCCAAGGTCTCGGCCGAGCGTCACACGCCAGTCGTAATGCTCGCGCGGCGTGTAGCGGGGCGGATCACTGAGGTGAGTCAGAAGGCCGGCATGCCCGGTCAATCGCCATTTGGGCGCCAGGCGCAATGTGCTTTCGACCTCTGCGTAGAGCGTGTGGACGCCCGGGCGGAGATAATCGGGCGAGTAATAGACGCGCGACGCGATGCCGTGCGCCGTCACGCCGAGATAGGCTTCGGTATAGTGCGTGTCGCCCGTGCCGGAGTGGCGCGTATACCAGCTTCGGACCACGCCGGCATCGATCGAGACGCTTGGGGTTATCCGTGCCGCATAGCCGGCGTTGAGCTGATAGGCGAGCAGCGCCGGATCCGACTGGTCGAAGCCGACGGTCGCCGAGCCGTTCACGTAGAGCCCCGATTCATGGTCGTAGCCCAGATCGATGGTGGCTGCGGGATCGCCGCTGCTCACCGAATAGCCGCGGAACCGAAGATCGCTTTCCACGCTGGCGCTGCCGATGATCTGCGCGCCCGCCGGCGCGACCTGGCACATGCCGAAAATCGCGATCGGCAGGCCGGCATGATGAAGAACGCGGAGAAATCTTCTAGCGGTGCCTCGCCCCGGCAACGGCGCGTTCCAGCGCGCAACGGCAGTCGCAATTTGTCGAGATCGGCAAAACGGTCGCACAGGCATCAATATTCCCTTGCGCGCCGGGCGTCGTCGCGATGCGAAAAGCGGCCACTCCCCGTTCCTGGCGGGCCAAAGCGAGCAGCCCGCTCACATGGGCCGCCGCGTAGGAACTGCCATTTACGAAATACCATTTGCCCCCGGGTTGTGTTGTCGGCACGTCGCGGCCCGGTGCACCGTACACCGCGGCGGGCCGCGACGGCAAAGCCTGATCCGCGACCGCTATCACGCCGGTCTCCGAGGCGGGAAATCCACCTTTGGGCAGGCTCGGATCATAGGCCGCCACGACGGAGACGTGGCGTGACAGCGCGATCGAGACCAGGCGCGCCAACAGCGGGTCAAACGGGCCACTCAGGCTGAGATTGATCACCTTGGCATCGCTGTCGATCGCGAAATGCAGCGCCTTGGCGAGGCTCAGCGTATCACAGACCGTTGGAGTGGCGGCCGCCGGCCGCATCTGCCAGCAGGCGCGGAGCGCTAGCATCCGTGCGCCGGGCGCCACCCCGGCAATGCCCAGCGCGTTGCCGGATTTCGCCCCGATCACTCCGGCGACGCCCGTGCCATGCTGCTCGGCGTTGGTCGGGTGGTCGACGACGAAATCGCGGTTGGCCGAGAACTGGCCGATCAGATCTGGATGGCTGGCCTCGACCTTGCTGTCGATTACCGCGACGGTAACCCCGCGGCCGGTCGCGACACGGTGAAGGTCCGCGAGCCGCCAGGCGCCCGCGGCGGGCTGAACGGCATAAAGTGGATCGTTCTCGAGCTGTGCGCCGCCTTGCGCGTGGTAGAGCTGCATCGGCTGGGCCCAGAGCACCTGTCGGTCGCCGGTGAGGCGCGCCAACGTGTCATCGACGGTGCCGCCCTCCGGTACGCGCATCACGAAACAGTCGACGCCCAGCAGCGGCATCGGCCAATTGTCTTCGATCGTCAGGCCGTTGCGGCGCGCGATCGCCACCGCGACCCGGCGACGCGCGCTTGCCGAGGCCTTGTCGCCATAGGCGCCGGAATAATTTGCGTTCGGACGGAAATGGGACGGCGGGAGCCGCAGCATGACGAGGATCTCCCGGCTCGTCTGCTGCTGCTGCTGAATCGTCGCGTTCTGCGGATGTGCGTCGGCCGGTGCCGGCAGAACCGCCGAAGCACATAGCGCGAAAACGCCTCCGAGCAGGGTGAGGAGGCGCTTCACCGTGCCCCGTCGCCGTCCAGCGGCTCGGCGAGCGCGATGCGCGGCGACGCTCGGAGTTTCGCGACCGTCGCGTCCCGCCGTACGCCGTCGACACGCAATATCCAGGCACCCGTCGTTAGCGGCCCCTCCACCACGCGCGCCTGCGCACCGTCCAGCAGTGTGCGGATGTCGCGCTCGGCGGTTTCGGGGCGGAAGAGGACGACCATATTTCCCGCTTGCGCGGTGCCGGCCGAACCCAAAGCGTGATACTCCGCAGGGCCCGGCGCCTGTCGGAGCGAACCGAACGCGACGAGCAGGAGCGCCGCGGCGGCGGCTTGGCCCGCGATCGCCCAACCAATGTTAATGCGCCGGCGCAAGAACGGAATCACGCGCGCGGTCGCGGCTATGGGCGTGGGCGCCGGTGTTTCCTCCGTAGCCGTTCCCAGTTGCTCGCGCATTGCCGCCCAGCCTTGCTCGACATCCATCGAAAGCCCTCCGATCCGGCGCCCCAGTCCTCGCTCGAATTGCAGTTCGGCCCGGCAATCCGCACACTCGACGAGATGCGCCTCGACCATCGCCGCCTCGGCGGCATCGAGCGTCTCGTTGACGTACCAGGGAAGCAGCGTCTGCGTCTGCTCGTGCGGATCGCCATGGAGTTTGATGACATTGTTCACGGCGATCGATCCTATATCCAGTCCGCCAGGCCGCCGCCCAGCTTGCGCCGAAGATGGCGCCGCGCATGAAACATCCGGGTCTTCACCGTATCCACCGGGCAATCCATGATCCCGGCAATATCGCGATATCCCATTTCGTGATAATAAGTGAGATCCACGACTGCCCGGTGGTCCGGCGACAGGGTCGCCACGGCTTCGGCGAGCAGCGCCTGTCGACGTTCCTGCGCGAGTTCCTCGTCGGGGCCGGCATCCGGCGACACGAGCTCTTCGCTGCGGTCGTCCTCGACCGGCTCGTCCCGCCGGCGCAGCGCCTTCGCGGCTTTGCGATAGGCAATAGTGAAGATCCAGGTCGAAAGCTTGCTCGCGCCATTGAAGCTCCCAGCGCCTTCCCAGACCACCATCATCGTGTCGTTCAACACTTCCTCGATCGTCGACGGCCGGCGAAGGAGATTGAACAGGAACCGCGACAGCCGTCGATGATAGATGCGATAGAGGTGCTCGAACGCCTCTAGATCGCGCTCGGCCACCCTCGCGATGAGGCGAAGTTCCTCCTCGTCGCCGCGCGCCGCCATTTTTGTCCCACCCTTTGTTGAGAGCCGTTCGTCCAACGCGCCTCGTCCATGTCGCATGGCCTGTTAGTGCGGAGCATCGGCTTTCGGGTTCAATTCGCTGCCGATTGCCTTCGCGCAAAATCTGTCAGACAAGGATCTCTCGAGCAATTCAATACCCCAGCCACAGCCTCGTTGGCGATGTACCTGCACTGAGCAGTGTCTGGTTTCGTGGCTCATGCCCAACGTGCTCTCCGAGGCTGGCTCCGGTGAGAGCCCGCTGACCACGACAATCGTCGAGCCCGCCGGCAACCTGTATCCCGAAGCTCTTCTTGAGTGGCATCGACCAGCGGCTGACGCGAACCGTTGCCAGGCGCGATGATTCGGCCGCTTCCCGAGTCGGTTGCGTGTGTAACGGCAATATGGTGCGCCTTTGATCCAGAAATGGATAAAGTGTCGTTAGTTCAATGAGTTGACGCGGTGCGCAGGATTGCTTCGAATCCTGCCTCCCCAGCCATCCCTCCCCTCCGATTCGGTTCCTAAGGCGCTGAAGGAGAAGGATGTGGAGTTGGTGTCATCGACCGGGTGGACCGGATTTGACGGCATTTTTCACGCAATTCGTCACCAGGATTTCCAGCGCCGGGAGGGCGCCAGGTTCGGGGGCAACCGCGCAGCGCTATCGGCGAAGGTCGTCAGGCGAAGCCTGCAGGCTCAAACGTCGTGCTCGTCGCCGCACTTGCCCACCGGTTCAGCGCCGGGTGTCCGCCTTGGCTTTGGAGCGCTTCCCAGTCGGCGACGTCGACGGGGGCGTTTCATTCGCCGCAGGGCGGGGGCCTTCCGGCTCGGCTTCGTGCCCCTCTCCAATTCTCTCCCGCGCCAGATACGCCAAGAGTCTGGCGGCGCGCCGAATTGAACTCATGCCGGCATCAACGAGGGTGATTGGAGATGGATGGCGGCAGCAATTGCACGCGGAAGATCCTGGGCAATTCGAGTTCCTCATTATGGCGGCGTGGGGCGTCTGGCAGCGGGGCCGTCGTCCCGCAAGCGCCGTGACAACATGTTACAACGGCGCTTCGAGCAGCCGCGATGCGACAATGCGCGAGGTCTCGTTCCGGGTCCGTCATTTTTTGTAAAATAGTGTAAAATCAGGAATTTGATTGCCCCGCGCTGGGCGGGAAGGTGGCGTATCGCGTCGGCGAGCTTCGCACGTCGCGCGACGCCAATGCCCGTGGTTCGACAGCCACGCGACGTTCTGGGCGGTACGCACCGACTATCGCGTGATCGGGAAATGGGATCTACTCGCCGAAGCCCGCGAGCTCTCCAGCCGCGAGGCAGGCGATTCGCGTCCGGGACGCTGGCCGGGTTTACCGGCACATGGGCGACAATGTGAAGCTCGGCGTCGGCTACAACTTCACCGACTATTCCGGCGATCTTTCCGATCTCAGCTACGACGATCGGGTTCCTTCGTGAACCTGATCGGGAAGTTCTAACCCATATCCCGTCCCCGGGGCGAGCGAGAATCGGGTATCGCCGCCGCCGAGTTGAGGCTCGGCGACGGTTTCGTCTATGCCCTTCGAAGGCAAGGGAGAGAGGCATGCGTACCGATCGAGTGATCGCAGGAGCGATGCTGGTGCTGGTTGGCGCCTGCGTATCGCCGCTGAGCCGAGAAGGGTCGCTGCCGCCCGCGGGCGCGGGCCTCACCGATCCAACCTATGCTCTCGCCTCGGCTCCGGGAAACGGCGAGGCCGCGGGCGCCGTTTCGCTGGTCCGTGACGCGCTTGCCGCCAAGGGATATCGCGAGACCCCGAACGGCCGCTATCGCCTCGAGGTTGGCCTGGCCAGTGCTCCGCCACAGGTCGAGGTCCAGCACGACGAGAGCCGCGGATCGACCAGCAGCGGCGCGCTGCCGAACCCGATCGTGCTGTGCCGGCCGCGGCGCTACGTGCTCACGGTCGGAATGGTCGATCGGGCGAGCGGCGACGTGCTGTTCCGAAACGCGGCGGTAGTCCGGCACTGCGGCTCGACTCGGGAAAAGATCCTGCCTCGGCTGGCGAGGGCCGCGGTCATCGGGTGAGGGTCGATGCGAAGGCGGGCAGTGCGAGAGTGAAGCGCGAACCGTGCGGTGACACGGCGGCGTACTCCAGCCTGCCGCCATGGCGGTCTGCTACGGTCCTCACATAAGCGAGGCCGAGACCGACGCTCATTCCCGGGGCGGACCTCCCCATCGGACCGAAGCGACCGGTCAGATCCGCGAGACGTTCCTCCGAGATGCCCGGACCCCGGTCTTCGATCCACGCCTCGAACTCGAAGGCGTCGCCGGTCGCGACCACATCGATGCCGCAGCGAATTTCCGCACCCGGCGGGCTGAACCGCACTGCGTTGTCCAGCAAGTTGAGAAATGCCCGGGTGAGGGCATGGCGCTCGCCGCCGACGCAGAAAGGCTCGCTGGGAGGCACGACGATCCGCACGTCCTTTTTCGACGCAAGCGGCCAGAGCGCGTCGCTCGCCTCGGCCAGACAATCGTGCAGGTCGGTCTCTTCCGGAGCAAAGCCGGTCTCGCGCAGCCGCGCCAGTTGTACGAAATTCTCGGCCAGGCCCAACGTTCGGCGAGCGTGGTAGGCGATCTTGTCTGCGGTTGCGGCGGTAAACCCGCCACTCCCGGATTTCGTGGTCGCGTCCAGCAAGGTGATGATGGCCGCTTGGGGCGAGCGCATATCGTGGCTGAGAAATTCCAGGGCCTGTGCGCGGTCACGCTCGACAGCGCGAATGTTGGTGATCTCCGCCAGGAGGTGGATCCATCCGCGCTGTTCGCCGGTTGCATCCGTGAGCGGTGTCCGCCGATGCGAGAAATGCCTGCCGTCCGCCGATATGAGATCGTTTGCCGCAGGGGTGCTGTAGAGAGCCGCGCGCGCTTGGGCGTCCCGGGCCAGGAGCGCTTCGGCGCGGCCGTTGGCGACCAACACGTCTCCTTCCATGGTCGTGACGACCAGGGGGTCGGCTACGCCGTCGACGGTGTCGGCGACCAGGCGCTTCAGATCGCGCAAGGCCGTGATCGAGTCGCTGAGGGCGAGGGCGTTCCGCCCGGCATGGTCGAGCCGGCTTTCGGCCGGCGCCAGCGTGCCGCCAAGATCCATCGACAGACGGGACAGTTCCTGCGAAATCGTCTTGTCGATCGCGTGCAGCCGTCGCCAGCCCCATAACGGGTATACGAATGCTATCCCGAGCAGCGCTGCTGCAGGGGGTATCCACAGGCCCGTCGTGGCGATGAGCAGGACCGGCAGTGCGGCGACCAGACCGAACATCGCCAGCGAGGCGAGCAGGGCGCCCGAGGGCCTGAGACGCCAGAACATCAGCAAGAGGATGATGCCCGGCATCGTGCCTGCGGCCAGCCGGATCGGCAGCGACACCTCACGCACGAAGCGGTCGGCGAGCATCGCGTTCAGGAGGTTGGCCTGCACCTCGAGTCCGGCGAGCGTTCCCGCGCCCGCGACGTCGTGGCGGTCGCCCAGGCCTCCGGCGGTCGCGCCGATGAGAACGATCCTGTCACGAACGAAGTCGGGCGGGAGGCGCCCGGCGACGAGGTCGCCGAACGACACGGTTCGGAACGCGCCGGCAGCACGATAGGGCACGAGCACCGACATCTCGCCCCTGGCGTGCGCGCGCTGCCAGGCCGGCGAAGCATGGCCCATTGCCAGCCTGTATGTCTGCTCGACGAGGTGCAGCCAAGTGCGCGAGCCGTCGTCCACCTCGAGCAGTGCGGTGCGGGCCGTGCCATCCTCTTCGTGGGGAAGCGCGACCTGCCCGAGCGCTGCGGCAGCCTTTGCGACCGGCGCAATCGGCGCCACTGTCTCGAAAGCCCGTCCGTCCGCGCCCGGCGCGTCGAAGAGGATCGGCAATGCGACCTTCGCCTGTCCCAGGGCCTTGGCCAGCGCCGCATCTTCTCCCGAAGAACGCCCGGGTTCCGTGAAAAGCACGTCATAGGCGATCGCTGCCGGTCGATCGGCGGCGAGAATCCCGATCGCCTGCGCGTGCATGGTGCGGGCCCATGGCCATTGTCCGAGCGCGGCCAGACTCGCATCGTCGATCGTGACCAGGAGGATCCGGTCGGAAGCCGCTGGCGCCCGCAATTCAACCACGAGATCGTAGATCGCGTCGTCCGCCTTCGAAGTGGCACCGGTGAGGGTGAGCCCCAAGGTCAACGCCAGCACGAGCACCGCAACCGCGCACCATTCCATCAGCAAGCGCGGGAACAACTTCAACGCTTTCGAGATCGTGTCGGATCGGTGATCGTCAGCTTCTCGGGATCCGTCCACGATTCGGTGGCCTCGCCGTCCTCGATCTGGATCAGGCCTACGCGCCAGTAATAAACGCCGCCGGGGAGCCGCCGCAGCGTGAGCGCATCGCGCGCGAGCGCAACTTCATCGACCATCAAGCTGCCTTGCGGCGTGTCGCGCATGAGTTGGAAGCGATATCGCCTTACCCCCCCGCCGGCGCCCGACCAGCGGAAGCGGTATCCATCCTCGCCGGTTTCGACGGATCCATGAATCGAGGCGAGGCGACGCCGGAAACTATAGGCTTGCGCCAGTCCTTCCAGCCCGCTGGGCGCCACTGCCGATACCCGGACGAAGAGGTTGCCGTTCGGGATGTCGTTGAGAGCGAAGACCCCGTCGTCGGAAAACTGCTCGGCGACGTTGTCGATGAACCCGGCGTCGGTCGCGATCACCGCGCGGTAGCGGATCGCCCCGTCGAGCTTGCGGGCGCGGAACTCTACCGCGTAGCGCGTCTGCACCGGCGGTGGTTCGTCCAGATCCGGGGCAGCAAGAAGCTTCTCGATTCGAGGGGGGCTGGCAGAATCGAGCGTTGCGCCGAAGCTGCGGTCCAGTTCCAGCGCGCCGGAGCCGTCGGGGCCGGAGAACCCGACCCGTCCCGTCAGCACCTCCGTTGCGGCGACATCCCGTTCGGCTTCGAATGAAACCCGGAACTCGGTGCCTCGCACCGCGGTCATGCTGATCGGGGTACGTATGCGGTATCGGCCCGAGGGCGGGTCCACCGGAGTTACCTTCGTCTCGAGGCGACCTTTCTGCACTTCGATGCGATAATCGATCGCACCGGTGAGCAGGATGCGGCGGAGCTCCCGGATTCGCACGCGGCTCTGCGATGGGATCACCACTTGCGAGCGGTCCGCGAGGATCAGCGTGACGAAGCTGTTCGCAGCAGTCGCGACATCGGTATTCTCGCCGATTACCGAACCCGCGGCCAACGGCACCGGGCGGCCCGCCATGGATAGACTCACGGTGCCGCGGTAGCTTGCAAGGCGTGCGGGCTCGACCTTGTAGCGCAACCAGTCACGCGGGATGGTCAGAGGCCGGCCGACAGGCAGGCGCCGCGGATTTCGGATTCCCGCCAGCTTGAGCAGGGCCCGCCATCGCCGTTCCGGCACGAGAAAGCTTTGACTAAGCCTGTCAAGCGTATCGCCCCGGCGCACGACATAAATGACGGTGTCGGGGGGAGGGGCCGGTGCGGGGGTGACGGCGGCGGCCCACAGCGCGCCCGCTAGAAACATGCCTACTCCTCTGCCCCGAAACGCTCCATGCGATAGCCATAACCAGAAATCGCGACGATGCGGTAGCCGTTCTCGGGGGTCAGCTTGAGCTTGGTGCGAATACGCGAAACGTGCATGTCGAGCGTCCGCGTCGAGAGATCGGCGGCACTCTGCCAGATCGTCTCCAGCAGATAGCTTCTCGACAATGCGCGGTGCATGTTCTCGAACAATGTGAGCGCGAGCTGGAACTCCTTCGCGCTCAGCGCGACTTCCTCGACCCCTACGATAACCCGTTCCGTCAGACGATCGAAAGCGTACGAACCGAACTGCAGAACCCGGTCTTGTGCGGCGGTGGGCATTGCACGGCGCAGCACTGCCTGGACGCGTGCGACGATCACAGTTCCGGTTTCCGGCTTGACGACATAGTCATCCGCGCCCGCATGCAGTGCAGCGGCGATGTCATCCTTGTCGGACCGGCTCGTTAGCATGATGATGGCGGTTGCCCGGGATACGGCATCGCGGATCGAGCGCAGCAGCTCCATCCCCGAGCTGTCGGGCAGATTCCAGTCGAGCAGGATCAGGTCGAAGGTTTGCCTGCGCAGCGCGGCAAGAAGGGCGGCGCCGTTGCGAAAGCCGGTGCTCGAATGGCCCGCCGCGACCAATGCTGCCGAAGCGAATTGGATTACGCTCTCATCATCATCGACTACCGCGATACGCATGCAGGGCCCTTGCGTGATCTCAATAGGGCTCAGCCACGAGTGTTGCCGCCTGGGCACGGCGGCAACCGCAGTAACCATTGCTCCCGGCTACGCCTGCCAGGTCTGCAAACGCGGATACACCTGGATGAGCAATCATCGACATGCTCCGCTGCTAGCAACGGGGGGCAGGAGCGACAATCGCAGCCTTGTAAACAGTTGTAACAAGCATCTGAGATTCCGCTACGTCACGGCCATCCCGCGCGGCTCCTCCCGTCGGCGGATCAGGACGGATTGTCGCAGGGATCGCAGGTAGTTTGGACCGCCGATCGGGGTCTGGCCGACACTCTCGCTACTGGGCCGTGGGATAGCATTCCGGCACTCCTTCCGTAGTAACGAAGGTCATTCCGGGTAAAATCCAGGACGCATGAGTACCGCGTGCGAGATGCAGGACAGTATGATCTCAGGGAGCTAAGTCGTCCCCAATCTACATCGCATCTGGCGCAGGAACCGGCGATGGAGCGAGCGAGCTCCCCGATTTTAAGATCGTTTCTTTCGGACGGATTTGCAGACTCCGATGGCTTTCATTTACAACTCTTTACTGGCCATGTTTCTGAACATGCGTAGCTTCCGGCTTGTATGGCCTTCACCCCTCTTCCGTGTCCCCGAGGCGCCGATGCGCCTCTGAGGGTTCTCGTGGTCGATGATGACGCGCGCATTCGACGGCAGATTGCCGGGTATCTGGCCGACCGGGGGTACATGGTAGTTGAAGCTGCCAATGCGGACGAGGCGCTGCTGCTTCTCGAGGACGTCGATCGCTCGATCGACTGCGTTTTCTCGGACGTTCAGATGCCCGGCCGCTATGACGGCGTCGATCTGGCCCGTTGGGTACTCGGCCACCGTCCCGGACTGGCAGTTCTGCTCGCATCAGGGAGTTTCCAGGTCGAGGATCTTGAACCGGAGCTTCGCACCGTTCTGCCGGTGCTCGCGAAGCCATATCGCGGTGAAGCCGTCGAGGCGAGCATGGCTTCCCTGGTCACGGCCATGAGGCTGAACCCCGTCGACCCGCTGGCAGATTCCGCCTGATGCAGAGGCAATGGGGACTTCGAACCGAAGCTCTCTAGCCAGGGTCGCGGCTTGATCTTCATTTTGTTTCGCCCTGCGCCAGGGGATGGTCGGAGGTGCCCGACATCGTCGTTCCCCGGGGCGATCCGTCGGTGCATCGGACAGCTCTCAGGGTTCACGGACGCGACCACGGTGCTTGGCGCCAGGACCTTTGGGGAGGGCGGGTTCGCGAGGATCATCTTGCTTGCTCCTCAGTGAAGAGGGCGACCACCAGCCCATCGGCCAGCCATTGGCCGAGCAACTGGCCTGCGCGTGTGATGCCGGCTTCTTCTCCGAACGTTTCGACCATGGTGGCGCACAGACCGGCAAAGGGCATACCGCCGCGCACTCGAAGCAGGGCATGGTGTTCGAGTTGATCGATCGCGCGGAAGCGTGGGGCATCGCCCTCGCGCCAGACGAGGATCGCGCCGGGTTCCGGCAAATAGGCCACGGCAGGCGGCGCTTCGCCCTCGGCCAACGCGGACCAGATCGCGGGCGCATTGGTAGTGAGCTCGCCGAAGTCGAGCGTCGGCGCGAGGCGCAAGGTCGCGCGGTCCCAATCCACTTCGCCCAGGTCGAATGCGGTGAGCGCGGTGGCATCGGGGCCGACAAAGGCCTCGGCGAGCGCGAGTTCGATCCACGCCAACTCGGGGATCTCGGGGTCGTCAGCATAGAGCATCGCAAGCGTCGCCGGAAAATCGCGCGAATAGGCGTCGAGCGTCCAGCTGCTCGGCGGCACACGCTCGACATGCGCGATCACCGCCTGGTGGAACGCCTCGCCGCCGATCCAGTCGCGGGTGCGCGCGAAGCCGTCCTCGATGCATGCCGCGAGCTGGGAGCGGAAATTATTCTGATAGACGCGTAGCCCGGGCGCGGCATTCTCTCCGATTCGTATGGCGGCCGATGCGTCCTCGCGCATCAGCCATGCACGCATGTCGCGCTGGAGGTCGATCAGGCGCATGCCGCCGCCCGGGCGCCGTCGCGCGCAATCTGCCGGGCAATGTCCAGCTCCGAGAGGAGCGCGTACAGCGGCGGAATCGCGTCGTCACGCTCGATCATGGTCGCCACCGGGCCGAGCCGCGGCAGGACGTGCGCATAGAGGTCCCAGACCGAGGCGGGGACTGGCTGGTCATGCGTGTCGATCAGCAACTCGGCGCCCTGACTGTGTCCGGCGAGATGGATCTGGCGCACGCGACGGTGCGGTAGGCGGTCGAGATAGGCCAGCGGATCGAAACCGTGATTGGTCGCGCTCACGAACACGTTGTTGACGTCGAGCAGCAGCCCGCAGCCGGTACGCGCGCATATCGCGTCGAGAAATTCCCATTCGGTCATCGCGGCGGGCGTGAAGTCGATATAGGTGGAGGGATTCTCGACCAGGATCGCGCGGCCCAGCGCATCCTGCGCGCGGCCGATATTGGCGCAGACCAAGTCGAGCGCCTCGCCGGTATAGGGCAAAGGGAGGAGGTCGTGTGCGCTGAAACCTTCGCTCCGGGTCCAGCTCAGATGATCGGAGACGAACAGCGGTTCGATCTCGTCAACCAGTGCCCTCAATCGTGCGAGATATGCCCCGTCGAGCCCGTCGGCCGACCCGAGTGACATCGACACACCGTGTAGCGCGACCGGATAGCGCGCGCGGACCTCGCGCAGGATGCGGCGCGGCCGGCCGCCATCGACCATGAAATTCTCGGAGATCACCTCGACGAAATCGACCGCGATACGGTGTTCGAGGAAATCCGCATAATGCGGCTTGCGCAGGCCGAGCCCGAAGCCGGCGAAGGGAGCGATCATCGGATCAACCTCTCCAGGGTGTCCGGCCCGGCGACGATCGCGCCGGGCCGGCATGCGGTCACTTCGGTTCGGTCAGGCTGCCGCCGGCGGCCTTGCACGCTTTTGCGGTCATCGCCTTGAAGCCCTGGCCCTTGCAGTCGTTCTGGCCCTTGCAGTCATTCGACGCGGTCTTGCAGTCCGACGTGCCCTTGCAGGTGTTGACGCCATAGCAATGGACGGTCTTGGCGGCACCGACGCCGGCCTTGGCAAAGGCGGCGGTCGGTGCGGCGGCGGTGATTGCGATGACGGCGGCGGAAGCGGCGATGCTGACGCCGGTGCGGATGATGGTCATTGGGAGTTCTCCAGAAAGTTCTGCCAGGGTTGGCCTCCCCAGTTCGCTGTGCCGCGGCGGGCGGTTACAGCCCTCCCGAAATTACCAGCGCAGCAGGCGCGGTCCGAGCAGCGCGCCGACCGAGGCGGCGAGCAGGATGCCCAGCGAATACCAGGTCAGCACGAAGATTGCCGAGACTTCGGGACAGTGGAGGCAATAGACCGTCGCGGCGAAAGCGCCTGCCGCAAGGCCCGCCGCCGCGCCCGCTGCGCGCAGGCGCGTCGGCGCGAGCCGGCGGAACGACCAGAGCAGCCCCACGAAGATCGGCATGGCGAGCGTGAGCACGCGCCACGGACAGGTCCTCCAGCTATGCCCCAACCACATCGCCAGCCATTCGCCCGAGGGGGTGCGGATCAGCTCGAGCGCGCCGACGCCGGCGAGCAAAGCGACCGGGATCGCGATGACCCACAGCCAGCGCAGCCGCCTGGTGTCGGGCCGGGCGAGCTGCGCGGTCACGACGAGCGCCGCCACCGACAGCGAGAGGGTGTATCCCCACTTCATCCAGAAGGCGAAGCCGTGCATCGCCTCACCCAGATCCGGGCGGATGCCCATCGACAGCAGGACATAGCCGCCCGAGACCAATGCGCCGAGCAGGATGCCGATGGCGATCCGCCAGCCGACTGCGTTCCTGCGGACTGGCGGCACGTCCTGCGAGAGGCGGGAGATGAGGTCGTCGGTGTTCATCGCCTTTCCCCCTGGATCCGCGCCACCAGCGCCTTGAGCCCACGATGCACCGAGACCTTCACATCGGATTCGCCGATCCCGCCGGCCTGTGCCGCTTCGGCCACGCTCAATCCATCGAGCCTGGTGGCGCGGATCATCCGCGCCTGCTTGGCGGGCAGATCTGCGAGCAGGCCTTCCATGTCGAGTCGCGCGGTCGAGGCGCTTTCGAAGTCTTCGGCGATCAGCATGTCCTCCAGCCCGTCGATCGGGCACAGCCGGCGGCCCCGGCGGAAATGGTCGACCATCTTGTAGCGGGCGATCGCGAACAGCCATGCCGTGAAGGCACGATCGCGGTCATAGGTTACGCGGCGCGTGTGCACCGCGATCAGCGTTTCCTGCACCAGATCCTCGATATCGTCGTCGGAGCCGCTGGCGCGGCGCCGATAGAAGCCGCGCAGCAACGGCACGAGCAGGCGCAGCAACGCGGCATGGGCTGCGGCGTCGCCGTCGAGTCCATCGATCATCAATCCGCGCAACGCGTCCTCATTCGCCTGCATTCGTGCTCCTCGAGGAAGAGTTCGGCGTAGCCGGCACGAAGGTTACACGGCTTTGCGGCAATTTTTTTGCTCGCCCCCGTAACCGCGCCCCGGCCCGCGCCGAACTAGCGGCGTGATCCGGGCTTTCGCCTCCTCCCCGGTCACCGCGCGGCCCGGCACCCCCAAACCCGGGCCGCGCACCGGAGGCACCCCTATCGAAGGAAAGACCCATGCGTTCGACTCACGCCTCCCTCGCCGCCACGCTGGCGGTTGCCGCCGCCGCCGCGGCGCTCGCTCCCGCCGCCGCCGCGGCGCAGAACAAGCCCGCCATGGAAAAATGCTACGGCGTCGCACTCGCCGGCAAGAACGACTGCAAGGCGGGTGCCGGCACGAGCTGCGCCGGCACGTCCAAGGTGAATTATCAGGGCAACGCCTGGAAGCTCGTCAAGGCAGGCACCTGCATCGCGATCAAGACGCCCAAGGGCAGCGGCTCGCTGACTCCGAAGGCGTGACCCTCTTCGGGCCGGGGCGCCTGAGCCGCGTTCCGGCCCCGCATTTGCGGAGAAACCCGATGATTTCGTTGATCGCGCTCCCCGAGCGCTTCGTCCGTCGCGCGTCTGCGCTGGTGCCGGACGCGTTCCTGCTGCTCGTCGCCCGTTTCGGCATCGCGGCGGTGTTCTTCCTGTCGGGCCGCACCAAGGTCGACGGGATTCTCCACGTGACCGACGGCACCTATGAGCTGTTCCGCACCGAATATACGCTGCCGCTGATCCCGCCCGAGATCGCCGCAATTGCCGCGACCTGGTCCGAACATGCCTTCTCGATCCTGCTGGTACTCGGCCTGTGCACGCGCTTCTCGGCACTGGCGCTCTTCCTGATGACGTTGACGATCGAGATCTTCGTCTATCCCGACGCCTGGCCGACGCACCTCAGCTGGGCGGCGATCCTGCTGCCGCTGATGTTCCGGGGCGGTGGCAGTTGGTCGCTCGACGCAGTCGCTCGATCACTGCGCGGGGACAGGAGCCGTGGCGCCGTGCAATCCGGGTGCTGATATTCCGCTTCCGGTCACAGCCACGCAACACGTTGCTGCCTAAGCACGATCCGCGGCGCGGCGATTTCCGCTTCACTGGAACGCAAATCTGGTGGAACCTGGCGTCGCAGCCGCAGTGTATGCGATCGTTCGCCTGGAAAGCGGACGAGCCAAGGGAGGAACCTGATGCGTATCTTGTCCGGTCTGGGACTTTGCCTGTTGGCGGTCGCTGCGGTTCCGGCGCTGGCCGGTTCGCAAGCCGCGGCGCCTAACGTGCTCAGCGCTAGGGAGCGTGCCGAGGGCTGGCAGCTGCTGTTCAACGGCCGCGACCTGAGCGGCTGGCGATCGTTCGACGGGCGCGCGCCTTCGTCTTCGTGGGAAGTGCGTGACGGCACCCTGATGCTGACCGCGAACAGCGGACGGATGAGGGGTGCCGATCTCGTCACCGCCGAGAGCTACGGCGCGTTCGAACTGACGCTCGATTGGAAGGTCGAGCGCGGCGGCAACAGCGGAGTCCTCTATCTCGCGCGAAACGCGCCGCAGACCACGCACATCTACGAAACCGGGCTCGAGATGCAGATCCTCGACGATGCGGGGCATTCTGACGGCAAGATCCCGTCCCATCGGGCCGGGGCGCTCTACGACATCACGGTGCCGCCGGCGGGTGCGGCGCATCCTGCCGGAAGCTGGAACCACGCCCGGCTGCGCGTCGAGCCGGGACGTGTGCGGCAATGGCTGAACGGTAAGCTCACTGCGGACGTGACCTTCGGCGATGATGCGTGGCGGAAGCGAGTGGCGGCGTCGAAGTTCGCGACGATGCCGTTGTTCGGCACCTTCCCGAATGGCGTGATCGGGCTCCAGGACCATGGCCATCCGGTCGCGTTCCGGAATATCAAGCTCCGCCGGCTCGGCCCGTCCGCCACGGTTGGCCAGTGACGTCCGGCGCGATCGACGCGGCGGAGGGCGTTGCCGACGTCGTCATCGTGGGCTCGGGCGCCGCTGGAGGCATGGCGGCCTATAGCCTGACCAAGGCGGGGTTGCGTTGCCTGCTGCTGGAGGCCGGCCGCGACTACGACCCGCAGGCCGAAGTCAACATGACCGCGCCGGAGAGCGACGCCCCGCTGCGCGGCGCCGCTACGCCCGACAAGCCATTCGGCTATTTCGATGCGACCGTCGGCGGCGGATGGCAGGTCGACGGCGAACCTTACACAATGCGCGAAGGCACCGACTTCCGTTGGTATCGCTCTCGGATGCTGGGCGGGCGGACCAACCATTGGGGCCGGCATGTGCCGCGGTGGGGCCCGTATGATTTCAAGCCCTTCTCGCGGGACGGATTGGGTGTGGACTGGCCGATCGGCTATGACGACATCGCGCCGTTCTACGACCGGGTCGAGCGGATGATCGGAGTCAATGGCGGGCGGATCGAGCTGGAGAATCATCCCGATTCGCCGCCGGGCTGCCTGATGCCGCCGCCCAAGCCACGCATCCCCGAAATGCTGCTCAAGGCCGCCTGCGAAAGCCTCGGCATACCCGTGCGGCCGGCGCATACCGCGGTACTCACGCGCGATATGCCCGATGATGTCGCGCCGCGCGCCGCCTGCTTCAACGCGACGCCGTGCACGCGGGGCTGCCCGATCGGCGCGATGTTCCAGACGACCACGTCGTTCCTGCCGATGGCGAAGGCTACCGGACGGTTGACGGTCGTGACCGACGCAATGGTCGCGCGCGTGGTGATGGCATCGGCGAACCGCGCCGCCGGCGTCGAATATGTCGATCGCAAGACGGGCGCGCGCCATCAGGTCAAGTCGCGCGTTGTCGTCTTGGCGGCGGGCACCTGCGAGACGACGCGGCTGCTGCTCAATTCGGGCGGCAGCGAGCGCCCCGGCGGGCTGGCCAATTACTCCGGGCAGCTCGGGCGCAATCTCACCGATTCGACCGGTGCGTCGTTTCGCGCGCATATTCCCGAGCTCGCCGATCGGCCACGCTACAACGAGGACGGCATCGGCGGCCAGCACATGTACATCCCGTTCTGGCTGTACCAGCAGCAGAAACGCGGGGAGCTGGATTTCCCGCGCGGCTATCATTTCGAACTGGGCGGCCGGTTCGGCATCCCGCCCGCCGCCGCGCTGCCGCGGGTGTGGGGGAAGGGGCTCAAACAGGCAGTGCGCAGCGCATCGGGCGCGTCGATCGCGATGGTGCTGCGCGGCGAAATGATCCCCAACAAGGACACGTATTGCGAGATCGACCCAGGCGTGAAGGATCGGTTCGGCATTCCGGTACTGCGGTTTGCGTTCCGCTGGTCGCAGCACGAGATCAACCAGGTCGCGCACGGACGCCGGACCGCGCATGCAGTCTTCAAGCGGATGAACGGGACCATTCTCGATCCCGAGTTGCCACCCGAAAAGCTCATCACCGCCGGTGGTGAGATCATCCACGAGCTGGGCACCGCGCGGATGGGCGCGGACGCGCGGTCGTCGGTGGTCGACAGCTATGGCCAGACCTGGGACGTCGACAATCTGGTGCTGATGGACGGTGCGATCTTCGCCTCGGGCGCGCACAAGAACCCGACACTCACCATCCTCGCATTGGCGCTACGCGCCTCCGAGCAGCTGGCAGCCCGCTTCAAATCGGGAGCCTTCGCATGACTCCGTCGCGCCGCGAAACGCTGCAGTGGATGATGGCGGCGGCGGCACTGCCGCTTGCCCGCTGGTCGCCGCCCGCGATGGCGGCGGGGCAGAATACCACCGCGCCATTTGACGTCGTCGACTGGCCCGAGGTGCTGCCCCCGCCCCCGGCCAGGGGCTATGGCCGCGATCCGGATCTGATGACGCCCAAGGTGCCTTGGCCACTGACGCTGAGCAATAAGCAGCGCGCGACGGTTGATCTGTTGGGCGATCTGATCCTACCCGCCGACGAACGCTCGCCTGGTGCCGGAACGCTGGGGGTGGGGGCGTTCGTCGACGAGTGGATCAGCGCACCCTATCCGATCCAGCGTGCGGACAGGGCGCTGCTGATCGGCGGTCTGATCTGGCTCGATGCGCAGAGCCGCGCCCTGCACGGGGCCACGTTCGACGCGATCGCGCCGTCCCAGCGCGATGGACTGCTCGATGCGCTCGTCGTGGCGGCGCCCGTCGTCAGGATGGCGAAGCCTGTCGCCTTCATGGACACGCTGCGGCACTTGTTCGTGCTCGGCTTTTATAGCCTTCCCGAAGGCAAAGCCGACATGGGTTTCATCGGGGACCAGCCGACGCCGGGCGACTATCCGGGGCCGAGCGAAGAGGCGCTGGCACATCTTGCGCAAGTGCTGGATCATTTGGGTCTCGCGAGTTCCTAGAATCAGGCGTCGGACGACCCTTTTCGGCGGCGTCCCCCAAAGGAAGGGAAGATCTGGCGAAGTGGGTAGGAGTCGAGATGCTCCCCCATGAACGCGATCTGTGCGTTCCGCCGCTCCGGACCTCAAGTGCTCGATGGCGTGGCAGGGGTGCACTATATCAAGACCGACCGCAGGATCGGCACCAACATTACGGGCAGCGCCACGCGTGGACCACGCCGGAATTGAGGACTGCGAACCGACGTCGGAATCCTCCCGCGAGTGCTTATCGAGCAGGAAAGGATTGCGGGTTGCGGATTTGCGACTAGCGTAGCGCCATATCCGCCGCTCGAGGCATAATCCGAATGATCATGACCGGCTCGCATGATTCAGTGCTCGTCTCGATCTCGATCTCGATCGCCGTCGCGGCTTCGTATACTGCACTGGATCTGGCCGGCCGTATCCGCGCTTCGGAAGGTTGGCTGCGCCGTGTCTGGCTGGTGACTGCGGCAATCGCGATGGGCGGCGGCATTTGGGCGATGCACTTCGTCGCGATGCTGGCTTTCAGCATGCCGGGAATGGCTGTGGGCTATGATGTCGAGCTGACGATCGTGTCGCTGCTCGTCGCGATCGTCGTCACCGGCGCCGGCTTCGCGGTGATGGGCCGCTCGCGCGGCGCTGCGGGACCTCTGCTCGTCGCCGGGATATTCATGGGCCTCGGGATCGTCGCCATGCACTATATCGGCATGGCGGCGATGCAGATGCCGGCCGCGCTCAGCTATGATCGGCTGTGGTTGGCAATTTCCGTGCTGATAGCGGTCGGGGCGGCCACGGCGGCGCTCTGGCTCGCTTCGCGCGAGAGCCATCATTTCGTCCGTTTCGGCGCGGCAGCCGTGATGGGCGCGGCGATCGCCGGGATGCACTTTTCGGGGATGCGCGCGGCAATATTCACCATTGCGCCGGGTTTCGACATGGCGCGCGGCGCTTCGGGCGCGAGCCAGTCGATGCTGGCGATCGGTGTGTCGGCGGCCGCATTCCTGATCCTGTTCCTGTCGCTGATCGCGGCGATGTTCGATCGCCGTTTCGCCCTGCTCGTACAGCGTGAAGCGAATGCGCTTCGACAGAGCGAGGAGCGCTTCCGGTCACTCTATAAGGGGACGCCGCTGCCGCTCCATGCGCTCGATCGCTTCGGACTGATCGAGCATGTCAGCGACGCCTGGCTCGACCTCATGGGCTATACCCGCGAGGAAGTTATCGGCCGCCCATTCGTCAATTTCCTGACGGAGGCGTCGGCGCGCCAGTTCCTGCAGGACTGGCCCGAGCTGTTGCGCCAGGGCTCGCTCGGACCACGCGAATATCGCGCGGTCACCAGGGATGGGGCCTTTCTCGACCTGGTATCCGCAGCGAAGGTAGAGCGCGATTCCGCGGATGAGCTCCTTCACGTCGTCGGCGGTTTGACCGACATGACCGGGCGCCGGCGCGCAGAGGAAGCGTTGCGCCAGGCCCAGAAGCTCGAGACGATGGGCCAGCTCACCGGTGGCATCGCGCACGATTTCAACAATCTGCTTGCCGTCATCCTCGGCAACCTCGAGTTGCTCCGCAAGCGCCTGCCAGAGGACCCCAAGGCCTTGCGGCTGCTGGAGAGCGCCTATCAGGGCGCGGAGCGCGGCGCTTCGCTCACGCAACGATTGCTGGCATTCGCGCGACGGCAGGATCTGCGCCCGCAACCGGTCGACATCCCGGAACTGGTCCACGGCATGACGAACCTGCTGCAGCGCTCGCTCGGTCCGCGGGTGCAAGTCGAGACGCATTTTTCACTCGGGCTTCCGCTCGCCCGGGTCGATGCGCACCAGCTGGAGATGGCGCTCTTGAACCTCGCGGTGAATGCGCGTGATGCCATGCCGGACGGCGGTTACGTGGATATCTCGGCGTCCGAAACGCTTCTCGCAGATGGCGAGATCGACGATTTGCCTGCCGGGCGCTATGTCCGGCTCACCTTCGCGGATACCGGCGCTGGCATGGACGAAGAAACGTTGACGCGGGCGACGGATCCGTTCTTCACGACCAAGGATGTCGGCCAGGGCACCGGGCTGGGGCTGTCGATGGTGCAAGGCCTTGCCGCGCAATCGGGCGGGTGGCTTGCGCTTCGCAGCGTCGTCGGCCAGGGCACGACCGCCGAACTCTATTTGCCGTTCGCGGAGCGCCCGGTGCGGCGAAAGCCCGAGCCTGCCCACCCCGATGAAGCGCCAACGAAATTGCCGCCAATGACCATCCTGGTGGTCGACGACGATCCGCTCGTGCTGGCCAATACGGCCGCAATGCTCGAGGATCTGGGCGTCGCTGTCATGATGGCAAGCTCCGGCAGCGGAGCGCTTGCGGAGGTGCACCGTGGTGGCATCGATCTGGTCGTTGCGGATCAGCTCATGCCCCAGATGACGGGTCTCGAGCTGGCCGAGGAGATCCGGAAGGACTATCCGGAGCTGCCCCTGCTGCTCGTCACCGGTTTTGCCGATCTCGACCGTGATGCAATCAAGGGCATCCACGTGCTTGCGAAGCCGTTCACACAGGAGGCGCTCGCGCGGACTGTTCGAATGGTGAAGGTCTCTGCCTCCGTAATCCCGATCAACCAGCGACGGAGCAGAACGTCCGCGAGCGATGATGCGCCCGAATGACTCGATGAGGTCCAATCCAAACGCGGCAGCCGGTGACGCGCCGAGCTACGGTGAATGCTCGGCGAGCGCGGCAGAGAGTATGTCTACGAGAATGCGGCCGGCAGCGCTGTCGGTATCGAGACGCGGATTGTAGATGGTCACTTCAAGGCCGACCGCATTGCCGCTGTTCAGTGCCACTCTGAGAACGGAAATCAGCTCGCTCGGCGAAAGCCCGTCCGGCAAGCGGAAATCGACAGCGGGCATGACGGCATCATCGAGCACATCAACATCGAGGTGGATGAAGAAGCCGTCGAGCCCAGGGCGAGTCAGATGAGCAACGGCGCTGCCGGCGGCATTCTCCACACCGAGGCGGCGTAAGGTGTCGAGATCATATGCCCGCATCTCGCGCGGCAAGGACTGACTGCCGAACTTCGCCTGGTCTTCCTGATCGCGAAAGCCGAACGCGACGGCATCTTCGGGCCGGACGATCGGCCGGCGGCCTTCGAGATCCGTGATCAGCGTCGGCCCGGATCCGGTCACAAATGCGAGATCCATCGAAGCGCCTTCGCCATTTGGCTCGGCCTCGGGCTGGAAGAAGTCCGCGTTGCCGTCGATGAACAACAGGCCGAAGCGTCCGCGCCGACGCCAGGCCAGCATCGTGCCGAGGAGGATCGTGCAATCGCCGCCGAGGATGATGGGAAAGTCCCCGGAAGCGAGCACCGCCTCGACCGCGTCTGCGAGTTTGGGCGACCATTGCGCAAGCGCAGGGGCATTCAGCGTCAGCGTCTCGTGATCCCGCGTCTGATCCTTCGGCGGCACGGCCAGGCGCCCGGCCCGCCGCGCGCCGATCCGATCCGCGAGCCCCAGTTCCAGGAGGCGCTCCGGCAGCGCCTCCACGCCGCCGCCGGTCAGGCCAAGTGTCGAGGGTGCTTCGATTATGGCGTAGGAGCGGGGTGGCATCATGATCTCCTGCTGATGCGCACCCAAGCTGCAACGAGCCACAAGGTTCCCGCTCGTGCGGCCACGGGAACTCGCGGACGAAACCAGAAAGCCGGTATCGGCTCGCAGCCCGTGGGCATGGGCTGTTCTATTTCTCGGTCAATTCAGGCGGCAGGCCCCCCGACGCAGTGCGTCCGAAGCCAGAGTGTCACAATCGCCGTCTAGGCAAATTCTCGAATCAAGCGGTGCCGTCCTGTCGTCCTGACCGGGCTGCGCCGCAGCGGGACGAATGTCCGGTCAGCGGGTCAGGGATGAACGGCACCGACAGGGAAAGAGCACGCTGGCTGCTGCGCAATATCCTGCCGCACGAGCCTGCGCTCCGCGGCTGGCTCGCGCGGCGCGCGTTGCCGGGTCTCGACGCCGACGACATCATCCAGGAATCCTATTCGATCCTGGCCGAACTCGAGACGGTCGCTACCATATATTATCCGCGCGCCTATCTGTTCCAGGTCGCGCGCTCGGTGATCACGCGCCACGTCCGCCGCACGCGGATCGTTCCGATCCATGCGGTCGACGATCTCGAACGGTTCGATCCTGCCGATGATGCCGCCTCGCCCGAACAGCATGCGATCGATCGGGACGAATTGCGTCAGCTCGCCCGCGCGATCGCGGCGATGCCGCTCAAGACCCGTGAGGCTTTCATCCTCCGGCGCGTCGAAGGCTTGCCACAGCGCGAGATCGCAGCGCAGATGGGCATATCGGAGAATACGGTCGAAACGCATATTTCACGAGGCATCCGATTCTTGATTGATTGGTTCGGGCGTGGCGGAAAGACACCGTCCCAAACCTCTAGGCAAATGGACCCGGAGATTGCCGCGTTAGATGGCCGAGCGAGAAACCAGTCGAGACATTGATCAGGCGGCGTCCGAATGGACGGCGCGACTGGATCGTGGGCCGCTGACCCCGGAACAAGACGAAGCATTCCAGGCCTGGCTGCAGGGCGATCCCCGCAGCAAGGGCGCCCTTCTGCGTGCGCAGGCGTTGTCGCTGCGGAGCGAGTCCGCCCAGGCGCTCGGACCGGATTTCGATCCGGCCGCGTTCGAAGAGCCGAAGCAGTCGTCGCCTTCGGGAATCTCGCGCCGCAAGACGCTGATATGGGCGGGCGGGGCAGTGGCAGCGTCCACTTTGCTGGCGCTGGGCCTCAACATCCCTACGGCAGGGGCGGTGATCAGCACCGGGCGGGGCGAGATTCGCCTGGTGCCGCTCAAGGACGGCTCGACCGTGCTGCTGAACACGGCGAGCAGCATCCGGGTCCAGGACGATGCGGAAGTACGCCGCGTCACGTTGCTCGAGGGCGAGGCCTATTTTTCGGTGGCGCGCGATCCGCGTCCGTTCACCGTCGAAGTCGACGGACGCCGGCTGCGAACGACGCAGGCGGGGTTCCGCGTCCGCAAGCTCGGCGGAAGCCCAGTCGACGTGCTGGTCGATCGCGGCCGGGTCGATCTCGCGACGCCGAGCCGGGTCGACGTGGCGCTCGGCGCCAATACGCGGCTGCTTCTGTCCGCGGCCGGGCAGCCGCAGCCGATCGCGCCGGAGATCGTCACCCGTGAGCTTTCGTGGCGCGAGGGCAAACTGGCCTTCGAGGGCGAAACGCTGAAGCAGGCTGCGGACACCTTCGCACGCTACAGCGACATCCGCATTCAGATCCGCGATCCCGAGCTTGCGCGCGAGCCGGTGACCGGTCTGTTCGCCTCCAACGATCCCGTCGGGTTCAGCCGTGCGATCGCGCGCGTATTCGATGCGAAGGTCGATCAGCGGGGCGACGACGTCATCCTCACCAGGACTGCTGCGGCGCAGTAAATTTTTTCTGAACCGATAGCGGAACCAATCGGCTGACGGCTCTCAATTCCCGAATGTCGCGACCAACGCGACCATATCGGGGGTCAGCCAAATGCACTTTCGTCATTCCGTTCTCTGCTGCGGGACCGCCGTCGTCGCGCTCGTGATCGCCGCGCCGGCCGCTGCACAGGAGCGCATCTTCGACATTCCGGCGCAGCCGGCGGTTCGCGCCATTCCCGAACTCGCGCGCCAGGCGCAGGTGCAGATCGTCGCGCCGGCGCGCGACCTGCAGGGGATTTCGACGCCAGCGGTGAAAGGCCGGATGGACGTGCGCACCGCGCTTCGCCGCCTGATCGCCGGCACGCCGCTGCGGATCGACAGCGACGATGGCCAGATCATCACGCTGCGATCCTCGGGCGCGTCGACGGGCGCTGGGCAGGTGCAGGGCGTCGGCACCGGCAGCGTGCGCGGCCGCGTCTTCAACACCGCGACCGGTGAATATGTCCGCAACGCCGAGGTCCGCATCGAGGGCACGACGATCGGCACGCTTTCCGATGACGATGGCGACTTTCGGCTGACGGGCGTGCCGACGGGCGAAACGACCGTCGTGGTGCGCTATACCGGCCTGCAGGAGACGCGGACCGTCGCCAATGTCGTCGCCGGAGAAGTCGCGACGCTCGATGTCCAGTTGCAGGCGCTGTCGGACACCGCCGAGCTCGCCGACGCCAACGAGCTGGTGGTCACGGCGATCCGTTCGGGCCAGGCCAGCGCGATCATGGAGCGGCGCGCCGCGCCGAACGCCAAGAACGTCGTCGCCGCCGACAATTTCGGCGCGCTCACCATGGGCGATGTCGGCGAGTTCATGAAGAACATGCCGGGCATCTCGCTCGACTATACCGAGGTCGACGCCACCGCGGTGCGCATCGGCGGGCTCGATCCGAAATATTCGACCTTCACCACCGACGGCGCCCGCATGGCGACCGCCACGTCGAACAACAATAACGGCCGCCAGAACTCGTTCGAGCAGATGTCGATCACCGGTATCGACTCGATCGAGCTCAACAACACGCTCACCGCCGGCATGGACGCCGACTCCCCCGGCGGAAACATCAACCTGCGCAGCAAATATGCATTTCAGCGCAAGGGCCGGCTGTTGCGCTTCCAGCTGGGCGGCGTGGGGACTTCGGATTCGGGCTTCTCCTCGGCTTACTTCCCCGACGACAAGAAGCACGCGCGTATCTATCCTTCGGCGCAGATCGGGTATGCGGATGTCTTTCTCGACGGCACGCTCGGCGTGGCGTTCAATGCAAGCTACAACGCCAATTACGTCCAGCAGGACCGCATCCAGACCGACTGGTCGTATCTCGCGAATGGCCGGGTGATCCCCTATCAGGTGATGTGGCGCCCGGGCCCGAAGTTCACCAGCCGCCGCGCCGCCAATCTGAGCGTGGATTACAAAGCGAGCGACAAGCTCACGCTGTCGCTGCGCAGCAACTACTCGTTCTACGACGTCGAATATTTCAACCAGTACACCTTCCTGATCTTCGGCACGACGACGACGTCGCGCGCCACTGCGGATTCGACCCCGACGCACATCGTGGTCAATCCGAACGGGACCAACACCCGGCTGCACACGCAATATTCGCACCGTTATGCCGGCACGCCGGCGTGGCTCGTCGCGCCCAAGCTCGAATATAAGGACGACAGCTTCGAGGCGGTGCTGCGTGGCAGCTACTCGAGCTCGGAGTTCAATTTCCGCGACAATTCGAAGGGCTTCTTCCAGCGCACCGACAGCTGGCTGACCCGGATCGGCTTCACGCTCGACCGTCCCTCGACCGACTCCAACGAATGGACGCTGACCCAGACCGCCGGCCGGCCCTGGGGCGACCCGAGGAGCTTCAATCGCGACGACGATATCGGCAACAATATCCGCACGTCCGAATCCAACGCCGTGAACGAGATGTACGGCGGCAATCTCGACCTGAAGAAGAAGTTCGACGTCGCCGGCGTGCCGTTCCTGCTGCTCGGCGGCGGCGGACTGCGCACCAACGACTGGCGCACCAACGAAGGCTCGTTCAACCAATTCCAATATGTCGGTCCGACAAACGATCTGACCCAGCGCGCACCCGAGGCAGTGATCCCCTGGACGCAGAACTACCAGTTCCAGATCCACGGCTTCGACGCGGGCAACATGAACGCGCAGAACTGGCGCGCCGACAGCAACTACGCGACCTACGACATCTTCAAGGCGCACCCGGAATATTTCGTGCCCGACACGGTGGGCAATTTGAAGCGCGATCTCGACAATAACAAGCGCGTGAAGGAGGACATCTTCGCCGGCTATTTCGAGGTGCAGGCGCGCGCCGGCCGGGCGCGGTTCGACCTGGGCCTGCGCTATGAGAAGACGAAGACCGGCGCCAGGGTCGCCAACGTCCGCCCGGTGAAGGATGTCACCGCGGCCGGGCTTTCGGTCAGCACGGTCGAGGGCCTGCTCTACCAGTACAACAACGGCACCTATTCGACGCGCCACGGCGAATATGACGACTGGTTCCTGAGCGGCGGCATCAAATATGATTTCACCGACAATCTCGTCGGCCAGTTTGCCTATAGCCAGTCGATCCTGCGCCCGGATTACGGCAATCTCGGCGGCGTCGTATCGGTCAACGACGACACCCAGATCGTCAGCGTGCCCAACACGCTGCTCAAGCCCGAGCATTCGACCAAATATTTCGGCGGGCTGCAATATTTCCTCGAGCCCTCGGGCGTGGTCGGAATCTCCTATTACCGGCTCGACATCAAGGACATGCAGGTCACCGGCATCACCGTCGATCCCGCGGATGTCGGCTACAGCGCAGGCGATTATCCAGGCTACATCTTCCGCAGCGCGCAAAACGCGCCGGGGATCAGTACCAACGAAGGCGTGATCTTCGAATACGACCAGCAGTTCAGCTTCCTGCCGGGCGCGCTCAAGGGCTTCGGCATGCGGGCATCGCTGACCATGATCGATCCCGACGGCGAGCGCGTGAACATGCCCAAAAAGGCGGCGAACTGGGGCTTCCGCTACAGCCATAGCGGCTTCGACGTCCAGCTCACCGGAAACTGGCAGGACAAGTATCGCACCAGCGCGCTGAGCAACACGCCGACCACCGCCAATAACGGTATCCTCTATCATGCCCAGCGCGAGCTGTGGAACCTCAGCGCCAGCTACAAGATCGACAAGAATTTCGAAGTGATGCTGGCGGGGCGTAACATCTTCAACGCGCCCGACGTTATCTATTCGAACGTCCCCGGCCGGGTGCAGCAATATACGATCTACGGATCGATGTGGAACCTCGGCATCAAGGGCACCTTCTGATGGCACTCGATATCGATCGCCGCAGCCTCATCGTTGGCGCAGGTCTCGGGCTGGGCGCGCTCGTGCTGCCGGCGGGGCGTGGTCTCGCCCAGCAGATCCTCGGCGCGAAGGGGTTCACGCACAATGTGGCGAGCGGCGAACCCGGCCCGGATTCGATGCTGTTGTGGACGCGCTACGTGCCCGCAACGGGTGACAATGCGATCCGGCTCGACGCCGAAGTGGCGCTCGACGCGGATTTCGCCAGGCCGGTATCGGGCGGCAGCGTGCAGACCGGCCCGTGGCGCGACTGGACCGCGAAGATCACCGTCGACGGGCTGAAGCCGGGAACCGTCTATTGGTACCGCTTCGTCGCGCCCGACGGCAGCAAGTCGCCGGTCGGGCGCACCAAAACGCTGCCGGCGGGCGATGCCGGCCGCTTCCGGCTCGGCGTCTTCTCCTGCTCGAACCTGCCTTACGGCTGGTTCAATGCCTATGGCCACGCCGCCGCGCGATCGGACCTCGACCTCTGGCTGCATGTCGGCGACTATATCTACGAATATGGCACGCCGGCAGCGACCGACGTGCGGGTGCTGGATGGACGTACGCTCGCGCCGGGGCACGAGATCCTCGCCATCACCGATTACCGCATGCGCTACGCCTGTTATCGCGCAGACCCCGATCTCCAGCGGCTGCACCAGATGGCGCCGATGGTGGCATTGTGGGACGATCACGAATCCAGCAACGACAGCTGGGAGGGCGGTGCGCAGAACCACCAGCCGGCGAAGGAGGGCGACTGGAACCTGCGTCGCGCTGCGGCGATGCAAGTCTATCGCGAGTGGATGCCGGTCTCGGACGAGCCGTGGAAGGCCTATCCGATCGGCACGCTCGCGACGCTCTACCGGACCGAATCCCGCCTGCTCGCGCGCACCCGGCCGGCCGATATCGGCGCGACGTTCAAGGCGGCCGATCCCGGCGCCGCGCTCAAGGCATTCCGCGACGGCGCGTGGCAGGATCCTTCGGCGACGATGCTGGGATCGACGCAGGAAAGCTGGCTGGCACATGCGCTCAAGGCCAATGCGCGCAGCGGCGCATGGCAGCTGGTTGGGATGGGGACCATCCTCGGACGGACGGTGATGCCGCAGGAAGCAGTGAGCTGGCTTCGTTCCGATGCCACCGAGAAGAGCGTCGCGAGCTTCCGGGACAATGCACGCGCAGCGAAGCTCGGTCTGCCGATGTGGATGGACCGCTGGGACGGCTATCCCGCGGCGCGTTCGCGGCTGCTCAAGGCGGCGCAAGCGGCCGACGCCAACCTGGTGATGCTCTCGGGCGACAGCCACAATGCCTGGGCTTATGGCTTGGTCGAGGATGGCCGGCCGGCTGGCGTCGAGTTCGCCGGCCACGCCGTCACCTCGCAGGGCATGGAGGGCAGCATGGCGGCCGATCCAGCAATCGTCGCCCGCGGATTCATTGCTGCCAATCCCGAACTGAAATGGGCGGACACCAGCCGGCGCGGCTATATGATGATCGAAGTCACGCCCGGGCGCGTCACCGGCGAGTGGCTGTTCCTGCAGACGATCAAGGCGCGGAGCACCAATCTCGCGGGGTCGCATCGCATGCATGTCGAGCGGGGGCGCAAGATTTTCGCGAGCTAGATCTGCCGCTCGCAAATTCGACCATACGCATGTGGGGGAGGCGGGCCCATCTGGTTGCGCATACTTCGCGGTCGCCGTGCCGGGCTTGAGCGGGCAGCTTCTTCCCTGAAGCTGCCCGCCCGTAGTCGCGATCAGGCGAACTCGGCCATTTTGCCGCTGCCGCCGAACACTTCCACCTTGCCGCCGCTGGCCCGGCGCCGCTGGAGCCAGTCCTTGAGCAACTCCGAGCACGTGTGATCGATCGCCGAACAGCGCGAGAAATCGATCCGGACCGGCGCCTGGCGCGGCAGGCCGTCGAGCCGTTCGGAGAGCTTGGGCAGCGCGAGGAACGTCGCCGCGCCGTCCAGCGCCAGCGTGTGGCCCTCCGCTTCCTCGCTCTGCTCCACCCGCAGGCGCAGGCGCCGGAAGTGCGGCAGCAGCTCGACCATCGACAATGCGATGCCGACCAACACGCCGGTCAGCAGGTCCTCGACCACCACCAGCGTGAGCGTTACTGCCCAGATCATCGCCGGCAGCACGCCATAATCGCGCAGCAGATGCTTGGCATGGCTGAAATTCACCAGCCGCGCGCCGGTGACGACCAGCACTGCGCCGAGCGCGGCCATCGGGATCTCGCGCAGCAGCCAGGGGAGCAACGCGACGAAACCGAGGATCCACACGCCGTGGAGCATCGTCGAGAGCCGCGTCGTGGCGCCGGCCTGGACGTTGGCCGAGCTGCGGACGATCACGCCGGTCATCGGCAGCGCGCCGGCGGCACCGCACAGCAGGTTGCCCACGCCCTGCGCGCGAAGCTCCTTGTTGTAGTTGGTGCGGACGCCGTCGTGCATCCGGTCGACCGCCGCCGCCGAGAGCAGGGTCTCGGCGCTGGCGATGAAGGCGATGGCGAAGGCTGCGCCGATCACGGAAGGGTTGAGAAGGATGGAGAAAGCGCCCGCATCGGGCAATGCGATCGCCGCGGCGATATTCTCCGGCACGACCACGCGGGTGACGTCGAGGCCGAGCGCGAAGGCGAGCAACGTGCTCGCCATCACGCCCATCAGCGCGCCGGGGACGAGCTTGAGTGCTGTCGGCCGCCATTTCTCCCAGCCGAGCATGACGCCGATCGTCACCAACGCGAGCGCGAGTGCGATTTCCGCCGCCGCCATGTTGGGCGACAGGCCGAGCAGGCGGCCGGGCATCGCCGCGAGATTCTCGAGACCGCTGGGGAGCGGCTTCGAATCGAACAATACGTGGAACTGGCCGATCACGATCAGCACGCCGATGCCGGCGAGCATGCCGTGGACGACGGCAGGCGAGATCGCGCGGAACCAGCCGCCGAGGCGGAATATCCCGGCGACGACCTGGATCAGTCCGGCGAGCATCAGGATCGGGCCGAGCGCCGAGAGGCCCTGGTCGCGGACGAGCTCGAACACGATGACGGCGAGACCGGCGGCGGGGCCGCTGACCTGCAGCGGCGATCCGGCGAGCGCGCCGACGACGAGGCCGCCGATGATGCCGGTGATCAGGCCCTTTTCGGGCGACACGCCCGATGCGACGGCGATGCCCATGCAGAGCGGCATCGCGACGAGGAAGACGACGATCGAGGCGGTGAGATCCCGGACGTTCCAGCGGGCCTTTGCCTCGGGCGGGGCGGCGTCGAGAGGGGCGGTGGCGGTGTTCATTCCGCCGCCTCCAGCCGCTCGGCGGCCACGCGCGGCGAGGCGGGCAGCGCCACCGGTAGCGGCGCATCCTCGCGGATCGGCACGAACTGGTTGCTCACGCCGTCGAGCGCCAGCACCTGGCCATGCGCGATATCGAAGAACCAGCCGTGCAGCGCGACATCACCACGCGCGATCGCCGCGGCGACCGAGGGGTGCGTGCGCAGATGCGCGATCTGCACATTGATGTTCTCGAGGCTGGCGGCACGTACGCGCTCGCCATTCTCCACGCCGGGATAGCCGCGCTCCACGACGCTCTTGGCCGCCTGGCTATGGCGCAGCCACGCCGCGACATTGGGCATGTTCTCGAGCATCTCGGGGTTCATCAGCGCCTTCATCGCGCCGCAGTCCGAATGGCCGCAGACGATGATGTCGTGCACGCCCAGCGCCTCGACTGCATATTCGACCGTGGAGGAGACGCCGCCATTCTGCGTCGCGAAGGGCGGCACGATATTGCCCGCGTTGCGGCACACGAACAGGTCGCCGGGCCCCGCCTGCATGATCTGCTCGGGCACCACGCGCGAATCCGCGCACGAGATCATCAGCGCCTTGGGGCTCTGCCCGTCGGACGCCAGTCGGGAGTAGAGGTCGCTCTGGTTCGGAAAGACCTGCTTTGCGAAGCTCAGCACGCGTCCCATCAATTCGTTCACGATTCCGTACTCCTTGCCAGCTCGCACCAGGGCGAGCGTCAGGAGGGGAAGTAGGGGCCGTGTTTTGCTGCAGCGCAGCTTGCGTGTAAGGAATTGTTGCCCGACGGCCGGCCGTTTCAGGTGAGCGGCAGGCGGATTTCTGCGCTCAAGCCGCCGCTGCTGCGATTGCGCAAAATGAAGGTGCCGCCTTCGGCCTCGACTGCGCGGGTGACGATCGAAAGCCCGAGCCCGAGGCCCAACGTATCGCGCGTCCGCGCCTGATCGAGGCGGACGAAGGGCTGCATCACGGTCTCGATCGATTCGGCGGGAATGCCGGGACCGTCATCCTGGACGCGCAGCACGATCTCGGTTTCGGTGCTCCGCAGGACGATCGAGACATGCTCGGCATGATGGACGCCGTTTTCGACGAGGTTGACCAAAGCCCGCTTGAGCGCGCCCTGCCGGACGGCGCGCTCGAGATGGTCGGGGCCGTTGTAGCGCACGTCGCCGCCGCGATCGCGCGCATCGTCGGCCACGGTCTGGCAGAGCGCGGCGAGATCGACCCGGACGCGCGGCTCCGCCTCGTCCTCGCCGCTAAGATAGGCGAGCAGCGATCCGATCATCGCTTCCATCTCCGATATGTCGGACTGGATCGCCTTGTGCGTCTCGACGTCCTCGACGCCGTCGGCGCGCAGCCGCAGGCGCGCGAGGGGGGTGCGCATGTCGTGGCCGACCGCGGCGAGCGCCTGGGTACGGTCCTCGATCAGCCGGTGGATGCGCGCCTGCATGCGATTGAACGCGCGGATGACGCGACGCAGCTCGCGCGGGCCGGCCTCGGCCAGCGCCTCGGGCTCGTCGCTGCCGACGCGCTCGGCGGCCTGGGCGAGCTGGCGCATCGGCAGCAAGGTCCTGCGCACGAGCATCCCGCCGATCAGGATGATCAGCACTGCCGGCGCGAGCCCGAGCAGGATGCGATCGAACGAGAAGCTGAGCTCGTGCACCGGCTCGCGCGTGGCGAACTGCATCTTGCTCCCGTCGGGCAGCATGATGCTGCCCTCGATCACTGCCTTGCGGCCGTTGCCCACCAGCCGCAGGTGCGGATTGGCACCGGCGAGGCTCGGCTCCCACTCGACCACCTGCTTGTGGATGCGATCGAGGTTCGGTGCGATCCGCAGCCGGGCCGGCAGCGTCGTGCCCCAGCGGACTTCGTAGCGGCTGGTCGTAAGGTCCGCGGCCAGCGCGGCGCGCCCTTCGGCGGGCTCCTCCGCCAGCAGTTTCCGGGCGATCACCAGATGCTCGGCGAGCCTGCGCGCCTCGTCGTCGCGCACCGAAAGCTGGCTCGCGCGCTCATAATAAAAGGTGCTGGCGCCGAATTCGATCAGGATGGCGAGCAGCAGGATCGCGAAGACCCGGCCGATCAGCCCCAGCGAAGGGCGCAGCGCGCGCGTCAATCGCGCGTCACCGCTACGTTCAGCATATAGCCGACGCCGCGGACCGTGACGATCGGCGCCTTGCCGTGCGCATCGGACAGCTTGCGGCGCAGACGGCTGATCAGCACGTCGACGCTGCGATCCGAGCTGTCTCCCAGCCGCATGCGCGAGAGCTCGATCAGCCGCTCGCGCGCGATGACGCGGCCGGCATTGTCGCAGAGGCTGACCAGCAGGTCGAACTCGGCGCCGGTCAGTTCGACGATCGCGCCGCCCGGCGATTTGAGCTCGCGGCGCGGCAGGCTGACGGTCCAGCCGTCGAATTGCAGCCGTCCCTGCGCCTGGTGCGACGGCGAGGGTTCGGAACCGTTGCCGCGGCGGAGCACGGCACGGACGCGGGCGATCAGCTCGCGCGTGCCGAACGGCTTGGCGAGATAGTCGTCCGCGCCGAGCTCCAGCCCGATCACGCGATCGGTCTCGCTGGCCTTGGCCGAAATGAAGATGATCGGCACGCGGCTGCGCTCGCGGAGCATGCGGCACAGATCGATGCCGCTGGTGCCGGGCAGCATGATGTCGAGGATGACGAGATCCACTGGCGAGGCGTCGAACGCCGCCCACATTTCGGGCGCGGTCGCCACCGGACGCACGCGATAGCCATGTTCCTGGAGCGCGCGCGCAGTGAGCGTGCGAAGCGGCGGATCGTCTTCGACCAGGATGATCGAGGGCGGGGCAACGGACTGAGGAAGCATCACTTGGGGACCTAGGGTCGTATGCGTGCGGGAACAAGTCTTGCACTGCAGCATGACCTGCTCAGCAATGTTTCCTTACGTTCGCGCGAAGCGGGAGCAACACGCTCCCCATAGAGGAATCCTCGACACATATTTCGAGGACACGATCATGTTCTTTGCCCTGCTGCTCGCCCAGACGGCGACGCCGCTCGAACTCATCTGTGTCGGCGGCGGTGCGGCGAACAAGGCCGATATCGCGACGGTCTATGGTGCCGAGAACAGCGGCAACAATGCGTGGCCGACGATGCACGACAGGCGCCGCGAAGCCTTTCGCGATCGCGTCGAGGTCCGGATCGCGGGAGAGCAGGGCCGGATCCGCTTGCCCCAGGCCATGCTGCCGGCCGGTGGCGACGGCTGGTTCAACCTCGGCAAGTTGAAGCTCAGCGCACGGACGCTCACCGCGGCGGCGGCGATCGACCTGATGAACAACCCCAGGGTCCGTCTCGATCGCGCTACCGGGGCTATTCGCATCCGCGGTGCGGCGGGCAGCTATGACGGCGTCTGCCAAGGCGGGCTGGCCTCGTAGCGCCACCGCCTCTGGAGTCTAATGACTTCACTCTGCTCCGTTCGTTTCGAGCGCAGTCGAGAAACATCACATCGCGGTTGGCTCCGTTTCTCGACTGCGCTCGAAACGAACGGGGAAGTAAGCGGTTCAAGCACAAGTCATCCCGCTCCCCCTTTCGCGGCGCGATCAAAATGCGGCTTGAGCAGGTGCGCGAATTGCTGGAGGAGGCCGGTCGATCTTCGCCTGACAGGGAAACTCCATGCCTTCCGGACTTGTAGCGCTGCTGGACGACATTGCCGGCATCACCAAGCTCGCCGCTGCGTCGCTCGACGATGTCGGCGCGGCCGCCGGCAAGGCCGGAGGGAAGGCGATCGGCGTGGTGGTCGACGATACCGCGGTGACGCCGCGCTATGTCGTCGGCCTGTCGCCCGAGCGCGAGCTGCCGATCATCGCGAAGATCGCGGTCGGATCGCTGCGCAACAAGCTGCTGCTCCTGTTGCCCACCGCGCTCCTCCTGAGCGCTTTCGCGCCCAGGGCTATCACGCCGCTGCTGATGCTGGGCGGTGCGTTCCTGTGCTTCGAAGGCGCCGAGAAGGTGCTCGAGGCGTTGAGCGGGGAATCGCATGCGGAAGTCGAGGCCGCGCCGATGGATGCCGCCGAGCTCGAGCAATCGAAGGTCAAGGGCGCGATCCGCACCGATCTGATCCTGTCGGCGGAGATCATGGCGATCGCGCTCGCCGACGTGGCGGAATCGCCGATCCTCACCCAGGCCGTGGTCCTCGCGATCGTCGGCATCGGCATCACCATCGGGGTCTATGGCGTGGTCGGGCTGATCGTGAAGATGGACGATATCGGCCTGCACCTCGCCGAACGCCGCAGCGCGGCGACGCGCGCCATCGGCCGCGGACTGGTCAAGGCGATGCCGGCGCTGATGGAATTCGTGTCGATCGTCGGGACCGCCGCGATGATCTGGGTCGGCGGCGGGATCCTCGTCCACGGGCTGGAGGTGCTCGGCGTCCCCGAGCCCGCCGGCACGATCCACCACGCGGCCGAGGCGGTGACGCATGCCGCGGGAAGCCTTGGCGGCATCGCGGCATGGCTCGTCAGGGCGATAGCCTCGGGCCTGTTCGGGCTATTGGTCGGCGGCGTGCTGGCGTTCGGCCTGCACAAGATCCGGCATTGATCAATTTCGGTCATCCCGGCCTTGAGCCGGGATCCCGCTTTTTCCGCCTGGCCTGAAGGCAGCGGGACCCCGGCTCAAGGCCGGGGTGACGAAAAACAATATGAGTCCTCAACCTACACGTTGAAGCGGAACAGCATCACGTCGCCGTCCTGGACGACATATTCCTTGCCTTCGGAACGCAGCTTGCCGTGGTCGCGCGCGCCGGACTCGCCCTTGAACTGGACATAATCGTCATAGGCGATCGTCTCGGCGCGAATGAAGCCGCGCTCGAAATCGGTGTGGATCTCACCCGCCGCCTGCGGCGCCTTGGCACCGACCTCGACGGTCCAGGCGCGTGCTTCCTTGGGGCCGACGGTGAAGAAGGTGAGGAGGTGAAGCAACTTGTAGCCCGCGGTGATCACGCGGGCGAGGCCGGTCTCCTCCAGCCCGAGCTCGGCGAGGAACTCGCCGCGGTCTTCGGGCGGCATCGTCGCGATCTCGGCCTCGATCGCTGCGGAGACGACGACTGCCTCGGCGCCCTCGGCCTTGGCCTTCTCGAACACCTTGGCGGAGAGGTCGTTGCCGTTGGCCGCGTCCTCCTCGTTGACGTTGCAGACATAGAGGACGGGCTTGCCGGTCAGCAATTGCGCCTGGGCGAACACCCTGGCCTCTTCGGCGTCCTTCGGCTCGGTCAGCCGCGCGGGCTTGCCCTCCCGCAGCAATTCGAGCGCCTGGCCGAGCACCGAGGCGGCGATCTTCGCCTCCTTGTCGCCCTGCTGGCCCTTTTTGATATAGTTGGGGACGCGTTTCTCGAGGCTCTCGAGGTCGGCGAGCATGAGCTCGGTCTCGACCGTCTCGGCATCGGCGATCGGATCGACCTTGTTGTCGACATGCTGGATGTCGTCATTCTCGAAGCAGCGCAGCACATGGACGATCGCGTCGACTTCGCGGATGTTGCCGAGGAACTGGTTGCCGAGGCCTTCGCCTTTGCTCGCGCCGCGCACCAGCCCGGCGATGTCGACGAAGCCGAGCTGCGTCTCGATGATCTTGGCCGAGCCGGCTATCTCGGCGAGCTTGTTCAGCCGCGGATCGGGCACCGCGACGTTCCCGACATTGGGCTCGATCGTGCAGAAGGGATAATTCGCCGCCTGCGCCGCGGCGGTCTCGGTCAGCGCATTGAAGAGCGTGGACTTGCCGACGTTCGGAAGCCCGACAATGCCGCAGCGAAAACCCATGAGAAGTTCGATCCTGTGTTGAAGGGCCGGATGTCTCCGGCAAGTTGCCGGCTCGATAGGCGCAAAGCGCCGCGGTTTCCAGTGTGCCGGCGAAACGCCACGACGCCGGCGGAGAGATGCGGGAAGGCGGGATCGGCTACGTCCTGGCAATGTATCGCTGCTTGACGCGGCCCCGTTCATCTGGGGTACAGGGGCGCCAAGCCTTTTCGGCAGGTTCGAGTATTCAAGGAGCAGGGAATGATTCGCCGTCACATGATCATGAGCGCCGCCGCGGCGACGCTGGCGCTTGCAAGCTGCGGCGGCAGCGACGATCCCACGCCCACACCCTCGCCAACGCCGACGCCGACGCCGACGCCGACTGCGTCGCCGACCTATACTGCGTTCCCGCTGGCCGCCGCCGCGGAGTTCAGCACGATCAACGCGGCGACCAGCTATACCGGCGATCCGGCCGGCGCCGTGACGCTGGGCGTCGCGAGCACCGAGCAGATGACGACGCGCGTCCGCCTCGCCACCAGCAACGCGATCGCCACCGCCACCTATGTGATCAACGAGAACAACGAGGAATCGCGCTTCGCCAACGCCAACGTTACCGTCCAGCCGGCGACGACGGTTCCCGAGTTCGTGTTCCGCACCGACGACACCGCGACCGCGGGTAAATTCTCGCAGCTCGAGTTCCTCAACAACACGATTCCCGACAAGGTGACGAGCAACACCAATCTGGCGCTGACCAATGTCAGCTACGCCAATTGGTGGCGCGGCGATTCGACCACGGGCGCGAAGCGGATCACCAACACGGTGTTCGGCTACCAGACCGTCCTCCGGGACATGCCGACCACGGGTACGCAGGCTTATACCTCGACCGTCGTCGGCCGTCTGGTGAGCGTGTCCGGCGCGACGACCAGCGTGCTGCGCGTCTCGGGCACCGTCACGACCTCGGTCAATTTCTCGACCGGTCTCGTCGATCTGACGCTCAACCTGACCACGATCCCCGCGGCAGGCGGCGCCCCGGTTGCCTATGCCAACTTCACTGCGCGGGGCGCGATTCCGGCCGGGCAGAACCAGTTCACCGGCAGCTTCACCGCTGGCAACCCGCTCTCGGGCACGATCGCCGGCGGCCTCTTCGGCTCGCAGGCCAAGGAGATCGGCATCACCTTCGCGGCCACGGGCACCATCGGCGGCGCCAACCAGAACCTCGTCGGCGTGGTCGTCGGCAAGAAGTAAGGCTAAAGATACGAAACAAAGAAGGGGCTCCGGGAAACCGGGGCCCCTTTCTCTTTGGGCTCAGCCCTGCAGCCGCAATGCGACTTCGCTCATGAACCGAGCGTCGTTGCCGTCTGCGAGCCAGATCGCCTCGGCCGCGATCGCGCCGAGCATGTCGGTGAGCGGATCGATCTCCGCCTTGGCGTAGTTACCCAGCACATAGCCGGTCACCCGATCCTTGTGCCCGGGATGGCCGATGCCGATCCGCACGCGGCGGAAATCCGGGCCGATATGCGCATCGGTCGAGCGCAGGCCGTTATGCCCCGCCGTGCCGCCGCCCATCTTCACCTTCACCTTGAACGGCACGAGATCGAGCTCGTCGTGGAAGACGGTGACCTCGCCTGGTGTCAGTTTGTAGAAGTCCATCGCCGCGCGCACCGCCCGGCCGCTCTCGTTCATGAAGGTGCCGGGCTTGAGCAGGATCAGCTTGTCGGTGCCGATCCGCCCTTCCTGCGTCCAGCCCTGAAACTGCTTCTTCGGCGTCGTGAAATCGTGCACCTCGGCGATGGCGTCCACGGCCATGAAGCCGACATTGTGCCGGTGCATCGCATATTGCGGGCCCGGATTGCCCAGGCCGACCCAGAGCTGCATGCGTTGAACCTCAAAAGAAAATCGCCTCCGCACCTAGGATGCGGAGGCGATTTTTTCATCCAGGAAAGTTGGGGAAAGCGATTACTCGCCTTCACCCTCGGCCGGAGCCTCTTCCGCGGACTCGGTCTCGGTGTCGCCTTCGCTCGACTTGAGCGCCGACGGCGCCACCACGGTCGCGATGGTGAAGTCGCGGTCGGTGATCGCCGAAGCCGCGCCCTTGGGCAGGGTCACCGCCGAGATGTGGATCGTATCGCCGACTTCGACGCCCTTCAGCGAGATCTCGATCTGGTCGGGGATCTCGGCCGCGTCGCACACCAGTTCCAGCTCGTGGCGAACGACGTTGAGCACGCCGCCGCGCTTGATGCCGGGGGCCTCTTCCTCGTCGGTGAACACGATCGGCACGTTGACGTGCACGCTGGCATGCTCGGAAATGCGCAGGAAGTCGACGTGGATCGGACGATCGGTCACGACGTCGAAGGCGACGTCCTTGGGCAAAGTGCGCTCGCCATTGACCATCACGACCGAGTTCATGAAGTGGCCGGTCATCAGCAGCTTCATCAGCTCGCGTTCGCTGACGTGGATGCCAACGGGGTCTGCCTTGTTGCCGTAGATAACGGCGGGGACGCGGCCTTCACGACGAAGCGCCCGGGAGGCTCCCTTGCCAGCCCGGTCGCGCGTCTCGGCCGACAGCGTAAGCGTCTCGCTCATGTGTCGTTCCAATGCGCTAAAGTGTTTCAGTTCCCATGCCGGACAGGCCTCCAGGGATGACCCTGTCGCAGCAAGCGCGCGCCTCTAGCCGAGAACCGGCCGGAGTGCAACTTCTGAACTCCCCTCCCTCGCAGGGAGGGGAATCGATGAGTCGTTCGCCCGCTGTCTGCCCTAGACCAGTTCGGGCAGCAGCTCGTCGAGCTTGTCGAGGCTCTGGCTCCAGCCTTCCTTCATACCCTTCAGCGCCGGGATCATCCGCTCGCTCACCTGCGTGACGAGGGTGGTCATGTGCATCAACGTCCCGCCGTCCGGCGCGTCTTCGAACACGAAGGTATCCTCATGCTCGATTCCCCAGCTGCCGTCCTCTTCCTGGAAGGCCCGCAGCACGAAACGCATGCGGTTCGGGCGGTCGACTTCGAGGAACTCGCCGTAGACGGGGTTGGTGCCGTACGGTTCCGGGCCGCGCATGTCGATGCGGATCTTGCCGCCCGGCCGCACGTCGGTTTCGCAGACCGGCGCATCGAATTCGCGCGGGCCCCACCAGCGGGCGAGATGCTCGGCTTTGGTCAGGCAGTCGAACACCAGTTCGCGCGGCGCGGCGAAGGTGCGGGTGATCGTCATTTCGGTGCCCACACCGGGTTCGGTCACAGTCATTTCTTCTCTCCTTCTTCCTGCAGTTGTTTCAGATACAAATCGAGATCGTCGAACTTTTCCTCCCAGAAGCGCCGATAGGCATCGAGCCATTGGCTCGCCGCCTTGAGCGCTTCGGGCTCGAGCTTCGCCGGGCGCTGCTGCGCCGTGCGGCCGCGCGAGATCAGCCCGGCGCGCTCGAGTACCTTCAGATGCTTGGTCACCGCCGGCCCGCTCATCGCGAAGGGGCGGGCGAGCTCGCCCACCGAAGTCTCGCCGCGGGCCAGCCGCGCAAGGATCGCGCGCCGGGTCGGATCGGCCAGGGCCGCGAATGTCGCGCTCAATGCGTCGGGTGTCGGGCTCATGTAACCTCCTAGTTAAATAACCTATCAGTTAAATGAACGCGGGAGTCAAGCGCTATTCGGCACCCCGCGAAAACGGGGGTGACGGTCAGGAGTAAGCGAGTCGTCGACGCGCCTGGATGAGGGTTCATATCTTTCTTCGTCACCCCGGCCTTGAGCCGGGGTCCCGCTGCCTTCAAGCTGGGCAGAAGAAGCGGGATCCCGGCTCAAGGCCGGGATGACTGAGATCTATCAATGGCTTACTTAGGTTCTCAACCTAGTAGTTGACTCGCTCCGCCTTGATCCCGCGCTTCGCCAGTTCGGCCTGCACCCCGGCCGGTCCGGCCAGATGCCCCGCGCCCACGGCGACGAACACGGTGCCCGGCTGCTTCATCCGCTCGGCCAGCCAGCCGGCCCATCTGGCATTGCGTTTGGCGAGCAAGGCATCGACCAGCTCGGGCGAGCCACTGAGATCCTCGTTCATCATCCGCGCCAGCCCGTCGGCGTCGCCGGCGCTCCACAGCGCCACCATCCGGTCGATCGTCTTGCCCGCCTTGGGCAGGTCGTCGATCGTGTCGATCAGCAGTGCGCGCTGTGCCGCCAGCGGCAGGCGATCGAAATAGCCGAGCTGCTCGCGCGCGGTCTCCAGTCCGACGACGGGCTTGCCCGCCGATTTCGCCGCCGCGGTCAGCACCGCTTCGGCGCCGTCCTTCTCGTCATAGCCCAATTGGCGCAGCGGCGCCGCCGAGAGCATCGTCGCGGCCAGCCACGGCTCGGCGCGATCGAGCGCATCGGACGCCAGCCCCATCTCGGGCAAGGCGGCGCGGAACTTGGCCGCCTCGGCGGGCGGAAGCTGATCGGGCAGGGAGGGGCCCGTGGGCGACATGCCCAGCTCGCTCACCAGCGCCTGCATCTCGCTCTGCCCCGGCATCACCAGCTCGAGCACCAGTTCGTTGCTTCGGTCGAACGCGGACTTCACGCCTTCGTCGAACCAGCTGAGGCCGGGCTTGAGCATGTGGACGGTGCCGAAAAGATAGATGGTGGTGTCGGCGTCCCTGACCACCCACAAAGCGGGATCGGCATGGTTCGCCGGCTTCTCCGGCTTCCTGGCCTCGCACGCGCCCAGCGCCAGCAGCGCCGCTCCGATCAGCAATTTCCGCAACATCGCGCGACAGGAGGCGATCACTGCATCCTTGTCAACGTGGGCGTCGCGCGCCAAAGCACGCCGCATATGTCCGAGCCCCTAAGCTTCCAGCGCATGATCCTGAAGCTCCATGATTACTGGAGCGAGCGGGGCTGCGTGATCCTCCAGCCCTATGACATGCGCATGGGCGCCGGCACTTTCCATCCGGCGACGACGCTCAAGGCGCTCGGCCCCGATCCGTGGAACGCCGCCTTCGTCCAGCCCTGTCGCCGCCCGACCGACGGCCGCTATGGCGAGAATCCGAACCGGCTCCAGCATTATTACCAATACCAGGTGATCCTGAAGCCGAGCCCGCCCGACCTGCAGGAACTCTATCTCGGCAGCCTCGCCGCGATCGGGATCGACTTCACCCGCCACGACATCCGCTTCGTCGAGGACGATTGGGAGAGCCCCACGCTCGGCGCCTGGGGCCTGGGCTGGGAAGTCTGGTGCGACGGGATGGAAGTCACCCAATTCACTTATTTCCAGCAGATGGGCGGGTTCGACTGCAAGCCGGTCGCGGGCGAGCTGACCTACGGGCTCGAGCGGCTGGCGATGTACATCCAGAACAAGGACAGCGTGTACGATCTCGCCTTCAACGATGCGGGCGTGAGCTATGGCGACGTGTTTCTCGAGAACGAGAAGCAGATGTCGAAATGGAACTTCGAGATCGCCGACACCGATGCGCTGTTCGATCTGTTCCGCAAGGCCGTCGCCGAATGCGAGAACTGCCTGAACAACGATTTGCCGATCCCGGCTTATGAGCAGGCGATCGAGGCGAGCCACGTGTTCAACCTGCTCAACGCCCGCGGCGTGATCTCGGTCGCTGAGCGCCAGGCCTATATCGGCCGCGTCCGCGACCTGGCGAAGGGCTCGTGCGAAGCGTGGATGACGAAGAACGGGTGGGCGGCGTGAAGAAGAGGTTCGCGCAGAGGCGCGAAGGCGCAGAGAGTTGCGCCCGCCGCGCTAGCGGCCTGCAACTCCCGCTGCCCGCCAAGCTGCTTGGGGTCGGAGGGGCGGCTGACGCCGCCGGAAAACCTGTCTCCGCGTCTCTGCGCCTCTGCGCGAACCAACTTTCTTCCCTTCTTCGCGCCTTTGCGCCTTTGCGTGAACCATCATGACCGAAGACTTCCTTCTCGAGCTGCGTTGCGAGGAAATCCCCGCGCGGATGCAGGAAAAGGCGCGTGCCGATCTGGCGGCGCTGTTCGAGGCGCGGCTCAAGGCGCTTAGCCTGCCGTTCGAGGCGATCGAGAGCTTCGCCACGCCGCGCCGCCTCGCATTGATCGTCCGCGGTGTCGCCCCGGAAACCGCGGCGATGACGGAGGAGCGCAAGGGCCCCCGCGCCGATGCGCCCGCCCCGGCGATCGAGGGCTTCCTCCGTTCGACCGGGCTTACCCGCGAGCAATTGGTCGCGCGCGACGACGGCAAGGGCGGGCAGGTGCTGTTCGCGGTGGTCGAGCGCCCGGGCGTGGTCGCCGGATCGGTGCTCGCCAGCGCGATCACCCATGTCATCCACGCCTTCCCCTGGCCCAAGTCGATGCGCTGGGGCGCGGCGTCGCAATCGACCGAGAGCCTGCGCTGGGTACGCCCGCTGCAGGGCATCATCGCCTTGCTGGGCGACAAGCTCGTGCCGGTCGAGGTCGCGGGCATCAAGAGCGGCGTCGCCACGGTCGGCCATCGCTTCCATCATCCCGGAGCGATCACGATCGGCAGCGCCGGCGACTATGTCGAGAAGCTGCGCGCCTGCCACGTCGTGGTCGACGGCGCCGAGCGCCGCGCGATCATCGCGCTGGGCGCCAAGATGGCCGCGCAGAAAGCAGGGCTCACGCTGGTCGAGGACGAGGGCTTGCTGTTCGAGAATGCGGGGCTGACCGAATGGCCGGTACCCTTGCTCGGCCGCTTCGACGCGGACTTCCTCTCGGTCCCGCCCGAAGTGATCCAGCTCACCGCGCGGGTGAACCAGAAATATTTCGTCTGCCGCGATGCCGACGGCAAGCTCGCCAACGCCTTTGTCTGCACCGCGAACATCGATGCGAGCGACGGCGGCGAGAAGATCGTCGAGGGTAACCAGAAGGTGCTGGCGGCGCGGCTGAGCGACGCGCGCTTCTTCTACGAGACGGACTTGAAGGTCCCGCTCGCGGAGCAGGCGAAGAAGCTCGAGAAGATCGTCTTCCACGAGAAGCTGGGCACGGTCGCCGACAAGGTCGAGCGCGTGGCGAAGCTCGCGCGGTGGCTGGTCGAACGGGGCATTGTCACTTCTGCTCCCTCTCCCCGCTCGCGGGGAGAGGGCCGGGGAGAGGGGGACTCTCCTTCGAGCGTTTCGTCTGCGGATGCGCCCCTCTCCCCGACCCTCTCCCCTGAAGGGGAGAGGGAGAGGTTGGCCGCCCTTGCCGAACGCGCCGCGCGCCTTGCCAAGGCCGATCTCGTCACCGGCATGGTCGGCGAGTTCCCCGAGCTTCAGGGCCTGATGGGCGGCTATTACGCCGCCGCGCAGGGCGAGCCGGCGGAGGTCGCAGAGGCGATCCGCGATCACTACAAGCCGGTCGGGCAGGGGGACGAAGTTCCGACCGCGCCGGTGACGGTAGCGGTGAGCCTGGCGGACAAGCTGGATACAATTGCGGCCTTCTTTGCGATCGATGAAAAGCCGACCGGATCCAAGGATCCCTTCGCTCTGCGTCGAGCGGTACTGGGAGTCGCTCAACTTCTAATCCGTAATAACCTGCGTTTGCGCCTTCGACGCGCCTTTCGGATTTTGCACCTCGGATGGATTGAGGGTGCCGTTCGATCTGCTCATAATGGCGCACTGGTGGATCTTGGCGAAGATCTTTATCGGCCCAAGGCTTTGGAACTATTGAGAGTTAAGCTCATAGATGATTATTTGGAGTTCGCTCCGACGGAGCTTGTCCATGAGTTTTCCCGCAAGTTCGATCTGTGGAATGAGGGCGCGGCGGTTGAGATTCCTATTTTTGCCGCTGACCGCCTCAAGGTCCAGCAACGCGAGGCCGGCGTCCGGCACGACCTGATCGACGCAGTATTCGCGCTCGGCGGCGAGGATGATCTCGTCCGCTTGCTCGCCCGCGTCCACGCGCTGCAGGCGTTCGTCACTACCGAGGACGGCAAAAACCTCCTCGCCGGGTACAAGCGCGCCGCGAACATCCTCAAGAAGGAAGGCTTCGACGGCACCGATACGGACGTGGGCGGCAACATCTACGAAGCCGAGCCTGCCGAATCCGCGCTCAAGGAGGCGCTCGACGCCGCCGAGCCGCGCGCCGAAGCGGCGATCGCGGCCGAGGATTTCGAAGCCGCAATGGCCGCGCTCGCTACGCTGCGGGGGCCGATCGATCGGTTCTTCGACGACGTCACGGTCAACGACTCCGATCCCGACAAGCGCATCTCCCGCCTCGGCCTGCTCGCGCGGATGCGTGCTGCAGTGCACCAAGTTGCCGATTTTTCGAAGATCGAAGGCTGATACCGGTGGAAGGGCAGGGGGCGATTGATCCGGCGATCTTCGTCCCGCTATTCCTTCTCGCCTTCCCGGTCTTCTGGATCGCGATAGTCTGGATCATCGCATTGCAGGGGTGGCGCACGGTCGCGGGCGCCTATCCCGCCACCTCGGATGCGCCACTATCTGCCCGGCGCGTTCGCTTCGGTAGTCTGAGCATCGGTGGAAAGCTGATGTCGCCCAATTATGGCTCGAGCGTCGATGGCTGGTTTTCGCAAACCGGGTTCTGGTTGCGGCCCGCGCTGCCGTTCCGTCCCTTCCATCCGATGATCTTCGTCCCCTGGGCGCGAGTGGAGTCGGTCGAGCAGGCGCGCAAGCAGCTCAGGAAAGCGGTTCGAGTCCGGCTGGCCGGGAACGTACCCGATCTGCTGCTCCTCGGCGCGCTCGGTCGCGCGGTGCTCGAGCGCAAATAGTCACGCGCGGCGGAACACTTCACAGACCGGTCGGCCGGTTCCTTGCCGCGGTAACCGTCAACGACTCCGATCCCGACAAGCGCATCTCCCGCCTCGGCCTGCTCGCACGGATGCGTGCTGCAGTGCACCAAGTTGCCGATTTTTCGAAGATCGAAGGCTGATTTATCTGACTTATTGCGCGCCCGAAACAGACGATTTCGCCTAACCTTTTCTAACCTTTGGCCGTCCGCCGCACATCGGGAACCTGACAACGCAATCAGCACTTCCGCCTTGTTCGCAGTCGCGGTAGGCGCCTCCCGTCCCGGGGCGGCGCCTCCAGCATAAGGATCAGGGATGACGCAGTACGTGTACCGCTTCGGCGGCGGGGTTTCGGACGGCGGCAACGGCGACAAGAACTTGCTCGGGGGCAAGGGCGCCAATCTCGACGGCATGGCGTCGATCGGCCTGCCGGTCCCTCCCGGCTTCACGATCAGCACCCCGGTCTGCGCCCTCTATTACGACGAAGGGGAAAGCTTCCCGGACAGCCTCAAGGCCGAAGTTTCGACCGGCGTCGCCCATATCGAGAGCGTGACGGGCAAGAAGTTCGGTGACCCCGTCGATCCGTTGCTCGTCTCCGTCCGTTCCGGCGCCCGCGTGTCGATGCCCGGCATGATGGACACCGTGCTCAACCTCGGGCTCAACGATGCGACCGTCCAGGGCCTCGCCGCCACCTCGGGCGACGATCGCTTCGCATGGGACAGCTATCGCCGCTTCATCCAGATGTATTCGGACGTCGTCCTCGGGCTCGATCACGACCGCTTCGAGGAAGCGCTGGAGATCGCCAAGGAGGATAACGGCTTCAGCCTCGATACCGAGCTGAGCGCGGGCCACTGGCAGAAGCTCGTCGCCGAATATAAGGCGATCGTTCAGGAATTGTGGGGCAAGCCTTTCCCGCAGGACGTGCACGATCAGCTCTGGGGCGCGATCGGCGCGGTGTTCGGATCGTGGCAGTCCGAGCGCGCCAAGGTCTATCGCCGTCTCAACGACATCCCGGGCGACTGGGGCACTGCGGTCAATGTCCAGGCGATGGTGTTCGGCAACATGGGCGAGACCTCGGCCACCGGCGTCGCCTTCACCCGCGACCCGGCCAAGGGCGACAACGCTTATTATGGCGAGTTCCTGATCAATGCGCAGGGCGAGGACGTCGTCGCGGGCATCCGCACGCCGCAATATCTGACCAGGGCCGCGCGCGAGGCTGCCGGGGCCAAGCCGCTGTCGATGGAAGAGGCGATGCCCGAGGTATACGCCCAGCTCGCCGCAGTGTTCGAGACGCTCGAGACGCACTACCGCGACATGCAGGACATCGAGTTCACCGTCGAGCGCGGCAAGCTCTGGATGCTCCAGACCCGCAGCGGCAAGCGCACCGCCAAGGCCGCGCTCAAGATCGCAGTCGACATGGCGAACGAAGGGCTGATCACGCAGGAGGAAGCGATCCTGCGCGTCGATCCGATGGCGCTCGATCAGTTGCTCCACCCGACGCTCGATCCCAATGCGACACGCGACGTGCTGACCAAGGGGCTCCCCGCTAGCCCCGGGGCTGCATCGGGCTATGCGGTGTTCGACAGCGACACCGCCGAGAAGCGCGCCGCCGCGGGCGATGCGGTGATCCTGGTCCGCGTCGAGACGAGCCCCGAGGACATTCACGGCATGCACGCCGCCAAGGGCATCCTGACCGCGCGGGGCGGGATGACCAGCCACGCCGCGGTGGTCGCGCGCGGCATGGGGCGCCCCTGCGTCTCGGGCGCGGGGACGCTGGCGATCGTTGCGAAGGAGAAGCTGTTCCGCGTCGGCGGGCGCGAAGTGCGCGAAGGCGATACGATCACGATCGACGGCGCCACCGGCGAAGTGATGTTCGGCGCGGTGCCGACCGTCCAGCCCGAGTTGTCGGGTGATTTCGGCACGCTGATGGAGTGGGCCGATGCCAGGCGCCGGCTCAAGGTCCGCGCCAATGCCGAGACTCCGCTCGATTGCCGCACCGCGCGCGAGTTCGGTGCCGAGGGCATCGGGCTGTGCCGCACCGAGCATATGTTCTTCGACGGCGCGCGGATCACCGCGGTGCGCCAGATGATTCTGGCCTCCGACGAGAAGGGGCGTCGGGCGGCGCTCGACAAACTGCTCCCCGAGCAGCGCAGCGATTTCGTCGAGATCTTCGAAGTGATGGCCGGGCTGCCCTGCACGATCCGCCTGCTCGATCCGCCGCTCCACGAATTCCTGCCGCACGAAGAGGCCGAGTTTGAAGAGGTGGCAAAGGCTGCCGACATCGATGTCGAGACGCTGCGCCGCCGGGCGGCGGAACTCCATGAGTTCAATCCGATGCTCGGCCACCGCGGTTGCCGTCTCGGGGTGACCTATCCCGAGATCTACGAGATGCAGGCCCGCGCGATCTTCGAGGCGGCAGTGCTCGTCGCGGAGAAATCGGGTGCCGCGCCCATCCCCGAAGTGATGATTCCCTTGGTCGCCACGCGACGCGAGCTCGAGCTGATGAAGATCGTTGTCGACAAGGCGGCCGAAGCCGTGTTCGCCGAAAAAGGCCGCCGGATCGAATATCTCGTCGGCACGATGATCGAGCTGCCGCGCGCGGCGCTCCGTGCAGGCGAGATCGCCGAGGTCGGCGAGTTCTTCAGCTTCGGGACCAACGACTTGACCCAGACAACGTTGGGCGTGAGCCGCGACGACGCCGCCCGCTTCCTGACGACCTATGTCGAGAAGGGGATCTATGCCCGCGATCCGTTCGTCAGCCTCGATGTCGAGGGTGTGGGCGAGCTGATCGCGCTTGCGGCCGAGCGGGGCAGGGCGACGCGATCGGGCATCAAGCTCGGCATCTGCGGAGAGCATGGCGGCGATCCCGCCTCGATCGCCTTTTGCGAGGCGACCAGGCTCGATTACGTCTCGGCCTCGCCCTATCGCGTGCCGATCGCGCGGCTGGCGGCGGCACAGGCAGCGCTGAAGGCGAGCTAGGTTGTTGTGCTCCGACGAAGGCCGGAGCTCTAGCGGCAAGCGACACGATTGGCCGCCAACGCTCCGACCTGGGCCGGAGCACAGAGTATCAGTAAGGATCGACCGCCCGTGGAGGCGCGACCACCGACGTCGTGGCGGCACGCAGCCGGGCATTCTCCGCCTCGAGCTCGCGCAGCCGCCGCTGTGCTTCGCGCAGTTCGGCGCCGGTTTCGTCGCGATAGGTGCGATGGCGCAGCTCTTCGTCCTGATAGCGTTCGCGCCATTTGCTGCGGCCCGAGCGCGCGGCAAGGCCGAAGAAGAAGCCCGCCACCAGCGTGATGCCCAAAGCGACGAACTGCGTGACGGTATCGAAAGGCAATCCCTGCATCGCTCGATCCTCCCTGTGACGGCGGGCAGGCTAGTCCGCCCGCGCCGCCGATGCCACCGTAACGATCGGCGAAGGAATTAGTGCATCAGCGCATCGTTGATCGAGCAGGCCGCGGGCCCGAGAATCACGATGAACAGCACCGGCAGGATGAACAGGATCAGCGGCACCGTCATGATCGCAGGCAGGCGCGCGGCCTTTTCCTCGGCGCGCATCATCCGCTCGTTGCGGAATTCGGCAGAGAGAACGCGCAGCGCCGAAGCGAGCGGGGTGCCGTATTTCTCGGTCTGGATCATTGTCGTGACGACGCCGCGGACCGCGTCGAGATCGATGCGGTTGGCGAGATTCTCGAACGCCTGACGTCGGTCGGTCAGGAAGCCCAGCTCGATCGCGGTCAGCGAGAATTCCTCGCCGAGTTCGGGATAGGCCTTGCCCAGCTCGCGGGCGACGCGGGCGAAAGCGGCGTCGACGGTGAGACCCGCCTCGGCGCAGATCACCAGCAGGTCGAGCGCGTCGGGAAGTCCCTTGCGGATCGCGTGGCTGCGCTTGGTGATCTTGTTCTTGAGATAGATGTCCGGCGCCTTGTAGCTCAGGATGAAGCTCACCGCGACGAGGCCGTATTTTTTGAACGGGCTCCAGTCGAGGAACATGTCGGTGCCATAGACCATGTACAGGATCGGTCCGCCGATCACGATCGGCAGGACCAGCCGGCCGAAGATCACCGCGACCGCCCATTCCTTGCGGCGGATACCGGCCTGGAGCAGCTTGGTCTGCGCGACCTGGATCTGGCTCTCCTGCAGCACCTTCATCGAAGACAGCAGTGAGCGGATCCGGTCGGTCGTCTCGTTCTTTTGGACCAGCTTGGCGCGGCGCTTGGAAGTCGAGGCGGTGATGCCTGCCTTCAGCTGCTCGCGCCGGTCGTTGAGCGCCTTGACGCGCTTCGCCATCGGATCGCGCACCGTGGTCGCGGTGTAGATCGCGAACACGACGGCGGAGGCGGCAATAGCGCTGAGAAAGGTCGCGACCCAGAGGACGTCGACGCCGAGCAAGGTGGGGCCGGTGGGCGTTGTCATCATCAGATCTCGAAATTGACCATCTTGGCCATGATGAAGGCGCCGAGCGACATCCAGATCAGCCCGCCGCCACCGGCGACCATCAGGCGCTCATCCTTGAAGAAGTTGGCCATGTAGTTGTTGTTGATGAACCACACCAAGGTGAACACGATGAACGGCAGCGAGCCGACGATCAGCGCCGAAGCCTTGGATTCCGACGACATCGCCTTGATCTTGAGCTTCATCTGCGCGCGCTTGCGCAGCACCTCGGCCAGATTGGAGAGAGTCTCGGCGAGGTTGCCGCCGGTCTCGCGCTGGATAGCGATGGTGATGGTGAAGAACTGGAATTCGGGCGTGCCGAGCCTGTCCGCAGTCTCCTGCAGCGCGGCGTCGAGCGTGCGGCCGATCTTCATCTTGTCGGTTACCGAGCGAAATTCCTCTCCGACCGGTCCTGCGACCTCCTGACCGACGACCCCCATGGTTTCGGTGATCGGAAGGCCCGAACGCAGGCCGCGCACGAGCAGTTCGATCGCGTCGGGGAACTTCGAGGTGAATTTGGTAATGCGGCGCTTGATGAAGAAGCTGACTACCTTGTGCGGCAGGCCGACCCCAAGGAACAGCGAAAGGAACAGCGCCAGCCAGATCGGCACGCCGTTGAGATAGAGTAGTGCGCCGGGCACCATGATCAGTCCCAATGTGATCATGCCGTACTGGCTCAGCGTCCAGTTCTTGCCGGTCATGTTGAGCCGCTTCTGGAGCAAGGCTGGATTGGGCATGAAGCGCGAGGCGGCGAGGTCCATCCCCGATGCGCTCTTGGCGGTGACGCGCCGGATCTGCGCTTCCATCGCCACCGCGCCGGCGCCGCCGGCGTGACGCTCGCGCAAGCCGGTCAGGCGCCGTGCACTTGCGCGCGCGGCGTTCGGCCCGGAAAAAGCGAGCACCATCAGCGTAAGCACCAGGAAGGCACCCCCACCGAGCATCAAAACCGGCAGCAATTCCACGCCGACGTGCCTCCGAACCCGTTAACCCGCGCAGCTTAGGCGCGGATTGGTTACTTCTTTGCCTTTGACGGCATCTTGACCTTGATCTTGTCGAACAGCGAGCTGCCCTTCGATCCCTTGGCGGGCGCCGTATTATCGTCGCGCTCGCCCGAATCGGTGATGACGGTGATCCGCGTCGCGAGGTCCGTCAGTGGCGCCAGCGACTTGGCCGCCTTGCCGGCTTCGGCGAGCGGCTTGCCGAGCTTGGCGGCCTGAGCCGCGAACTTCTGCTCGAACGGGATCAGCACGTCGATCTTGCGCTCGATCGAGCCTTCGAAGTCCTTGCGGCTGATCTCGAGCACTGCCTGCGGCTGAACCTTGTTGGCGACGACGATGACCTGGGTCTGCGGCGCGTTCGACTTGAACCAGCTGAGGATGCGGATAGCGTCGCGCGCGGCGGCGAGCGTCAGCTCGGTGACCAGCACCGCGACCTGAACGTCGGTGATCAGGTGCGGGTGATTGACCAGCATGTTGCGCGGCAGATCGACCACGGTGCATTCGAACGCCCCGCGCATCTCTTCCTGCAGCTGATAGAATGCAGCGCCGTCGGTCAGAACCGGGGCGTTGATCGGCGCCTCGGCCGAGAGCACGGCGAGCCGATCCGAGGCTTTCACCATCGCGCGTTCGATGAACAGACCGTCGATGCGGCTCGGATTTTCGATCGCATCGGTCAGGCCGCGGCCGGGCTCGAGATCGAGCGCGAGCGCCCCGGTGCCGAAATGCACGTCGAGGTCCAGCAATGCGGTCGTGCGCCTGTGCTTATCGCTCAGGAGCCACGCAAGCGAAGTCGCGATCGTCGACGCGCCGCAGCCGCCGCGCGTGCCGATCACCGCCACGGCGCAATGCGGCACGTCGCTGCCCTGTTCGGCCAGCTTGGGCGCGTTGAGCGCGGCTTGCGCCTGGGAAAAGGTGTCGCGCAGCGCGTCGGGGTTGAGCGGCTTGAGCAGATAATCGTGGATCCCGCTCGCGACGAGGTCACGATACAGGCGCACGTCGTTGACCTGCCCGGAAGCGATCACGATCGTGCCGGGCTCGCACACTTCGGCGAGCGCGTTGATGTCATTGAGCGGATCGCCCGATTCGGAGAGATCGACGAACAGCACGTTGGGGCTCGCCGACACCGACAGAGTCTGGACTGCGTTGCGCAGCCCGCCTTTGTTGACCTTTTCGGGCGACCAGCCGAGCTCGACGGCGATGGGGCGCAGCGCCTCGGCCGTCGCCTCGTCACAGACGAAAGCGACGAACGGCTCGCGATGGCCGGTGCGCGAGGGATTGAAGGGCGCGTTCACTTGGTGCCTCCGTCGGTCTTCACGGTGCCGCCGCTGCCCGAAGGCTTCGCGCCGCGAAACGCGTTGATTGCCTTGTTACCGGTCATCTGATCGCTGACCGGCGAACCCGCGGCGCCACGGACCAGATCGCTGGGATCGGCGACCATCGCGGCAAGATTGCTGTTGGTCGCGCAGCCGTAATTGGAGCTCGTGCTCGCCGAGTAGTCAGGCTGGTAGACACGCGAGAAATCGGGGCAGTTGGGAACGCTGGCGGTCATCCGCGTAACTACGACGCGTACCGTGCCCGGAGCGATCTGCCCCACGGTGACCGGCGCCTGGTCCGACAGCATCAGGCCATATTGGTTCGCCTGCGCCGCGATCTCGTCATGGGCGCCGGTGCCGTTTCCGCCATCGTCGATCGCCACGCGATCGCCGTAGCGAAGCCCCATCGACTGGAGCCAGCCTGCGAGACGCTGGCTTTCGCCCGACGCGAGCCCGTTGCCCGCGGTCCGGACGTCGAAGACGTAATCGTTTCGTTCGACCACCGGCTGGTACACCGAGTCGACACCGCCATTATAGGTCCCGCACGCGCTGAGCAGCGCGACCGGAGCCAGGAGGAGGGGAGTGAAGCGCGACAACATTGCGATCTCCTCAGGACATCAGAAGCCGAAGCCGGGGGTAGCGGAGCCACCCTTTTTCGGCTTGGACGGGGCGGGCGCAGCCTTGGGAGGCTGGGTGACCGGATTGGCGGGTGCCGGCATCGCTGGCCCCGGCGCGAACGCCCCGACTGCGGGCGTCGCACTGCTGGGTGCCATGGTCGGCTTCGGCCGATCCCCGCCGGTGGTGCCGGCGCTCAGCTGGCCGCCGAAGATCCGCTGGAAATCGTCCGGTGCGCGATAGCCGTCGGTCGGCAGCACGATCTGGTTCGCATTGACCGGCTTCACCAGATACGGCGTGATGACGATCATCAGCTCGGTCTCGTTGCGCTGGAAGCCGTTCGAGCGGAACAATGTTCCCAGGATCGGGACATCGCCAAGCCCGGGAATCTTGCTGATCGAATTGTTGTGGGTGTTCTGCAGCAGGCCGCCGATCACCATGCTCTCGCCCGAACCCAGTTCGACCGTGGTCTCGCTGCGGCGCGTGCTGAGCGCAGGGATGACCGTGCCGTTGAACTGAACGGCGCCGGATGACGAAAGCTGCGAGACCTCCGGACGGACACGAAGCGAAATACGGCCATCTGCCAGCACGGTCGGCGTGAAGGCCAGACTGACGCCATATTGCTTGAATTCGATCGAAACCGCGCCGAGCGCCTGGGAGATCGGGATCGGGATTTCGCCGCCGGCCAGGAAGGTCGCGGTCTCGCCCGAAAGTGCCGTCAGATTCGGCGTGGCCAGCACGGTCACCTGGCCCATCGTCTCGCCCATGTCGATCGCGGACAGCACATCCATGCCGAACAGCTTGCCCGCCAGCCCCAGGGTCGAGAAATCGTTGCCCTTGGCGATGTTGGTCACGTCCGTGGCGCGTGGATTGAGGAACTGGCCGGTCGAAGGATCATAGGGCCCTTCGATGATGCCGCCGTTCGCGGTCGGAATGCGTGCGATCGGGAAATTGGCCAGCTGGCCGGGCGTGAAGGAACCGGGGTTGCGCCCGCTGGCCACGCCAAAGGTGAAGCCGCCCGTCTGGTCGCGGGTCGTGATATTGACGCCGACATTCTTGGCGAAGCTGCGGTTCACTTCGGCGAAGCGCACCTGAAGGTTCACCTGCAGCGGAGTCGCTGTCTTGAGGCGGTTGATTACGCCGATCTTGAGCGGCGTTGCCGGATCAGAGACGTTGACGCCGGGGTTGAGCAGCGAAGTCACCAGGCGCTGGGCCTGCTCGCTGTCGTCTGGAGACGCGACCGTGCCGGTGAGCACCGCGATCTGCCCGACGGTGGTCACCTTGATGTCCGCGTCGGGCATAGCTACCCGCATCATCCGATCGATCGACGTGATGTTCTGGCTCACCCGAACGTTGGTCGAATAGACCACGGCACCGCTGGCGGTGGTCGCGAAGATCGTCGCCTCGCCGAATTCCTTGCCGAACAGATGGATCTGCCGCGGATTCGCGACGTAGACGTCGGCAACGGCCGGATTGGAGGTCCATACGTTGGCGACGTTGGCGGGAAGCGTTACGAGTTCGCCCTCGCCGATCGAGAGCAGGACCTCGCTGGTCGGGCGCTGTGCGCCGACCGGAAGATTCCCTACCCGCGCCTGCTGACGCGACTGGGCCATCACTTGGGCGGGCAGGCTCATCGCCAGGGCCGCCGTCACCGTGGCGCCGAGCGCCCGGTTCAGGAGTGTGTTGCTGCGCATCTAGTTCTTACCCCCGACCTCAATCTCGGTCACGCTGTTGCCCCGGGCCACATTGACCACCGGGCCCTTCCTGACCGCCACGCCCCCCGGATAGCTGCCGGGTACCGGCTGCGCGCTGCGCTCCTCGCTGGGCTTGCCGGGCACCGTGCTGCGCTGGAAGCGCGATACGTCGGCGCCGGTGGCGAAGCCGCCTGCACCTTCCATCGGACGAGCCGCGACACGCGCCAGCATTTCCTTTTCCTTCTTGGGATCACCGTCAGCCGGCACGTCCACGTCGCCATTGGCGATCGCCTGCTCGAGATCGCTCTGGTTGTCGGCGATCGAGCGGAGCGACAGCGAGAGCTGCCCCACGGTCTGCGCGACGGCGATCTTCTCGGCGATCTTGGGCGTCGCCTCGACGGTGACGTTCGAATAGGTGGTGACGACGGTGTTGCCCTTGTCGTCCGACTGCTTGTCGGTCTTCTGATCGGTGGCGAGCACGCGCAGGTTGCGCAGGATCGTCTCCGAAGCCTTGAGCGGCGGGCCATCACCACCGCCGGCAACCGTCTGAGTCAGCACGAGGTCGACGCGATCGCCAGGGAATATGAAGCCGGCAACGGCGCTCTGGGCGGACACCGGAACCGTGACGGCGCGCATGCCCGGCCCGAGCGCCGCGGCGAGGAAGCCGCGATCGCCGGGCTTCACCAACGCACCCTGCGTGATCGGCTGGCCCGCGGGAATGGCGAAGCGAACGACCGTGCCCTGCAATTTGGCGGGCTCGGCCTCACCCTTGATGTAATAGGCGCCTTCGATCAGCTCTTTCGGCCAGGCGACGAACTTCACCGACGTGGCGTCGAGGATGGTGCCCACTGGAAGCGCGCGCGTGGCGACCATCACTTCGGTGGTGTTCTGCGGCTGCACGGCCGCCGGAACGGCGTTCGCGCTCGGCGCAGGCGCGCCGACCAGGATGTTGCGTGCCATGAACGCCGTGATCGCTGCGACCACGAGTGCGCCTACGAGCAGAATGAGCTTGCGTGCATCCATTTCGCTTCAAGCCTTTTCAATTGCATGGCCGGTTGAGTTGCTCCGGCGTTAAGCATTACGTGAACTGGTTAAAAATCGGTTCGCGAAGAACGAGCAGTGCCGAAATGGCGATCGCCACTCCGTATGGGGTCTCCGGGACGATGCCGCGTTTGCGTGCCGCGCGGGCCCCGACGAGCAGCAGCACGCCCAGCCCGGCGACGAGCGCCATTGCGACGATTGCCGTGACGATGGGCTGCGCGACCAGCACCTGCGCGAGGCTGAACCGGCTCCACCAGGCGAGCGCTGCGAATGTCGCGATCGCCGAGGCGATCGGAACGATCGTCCGCCACGGCAGTGCGCGGAGGCCCCCGCGCAGCCGGGCCCAGCGGTCCGCGACCATGACGATCGTCAACGCGCCGCCGACCAGTGACATCAGCACCAGCATGTAGACCAGCGGCTGCACGGGCAGCCAAAGCGCCAGCGCGCCGAGCATCTTGACGTCGCCGCCGCCCATCTGTCCCAGGGCGAAGGCGCCGATGAAGAAGACGAAGACGATACTGGCGACGCCGAGCTGAATGGCGGCGTCCGGCCACGGCACCAGCCCGTTGGCCCACCACCAAGCGGGCGCGAGCAGCGCGATCGCGGCGTTTTTCCAGTTGGCGATGTTGCGCGAACGCGCGTCCTCGATCCCAGCCGAGACCAGAAGCAGGCCGAGCGCGCTCAGCAGCAAGGTTAGAAACACGTCCCCCATCCCGCCTAGGGCCTAGACGACATGGCTTATCAAAACGTAACCAGCCTACATGGCAACTTCCCTTAAGGACCGCCGCGCCCTTCCTGCCGGCGCCCGCATCGATCATTGGGCCGCGCCGGACGGGTGGGAACACCGGGTGTTTGACTGGCGGGCGGAGAGGCCGACACCGCGCGGATCGATCCTGTTCCAGGGCGGCCGCGGGGATATTTTCGAGAAATATCTAGAGACCTTCGCGCACTGGCACGCGGAGGGGTGGCATGTCACTTCGTTCGACTGGCGGGGGCAGGGCGGTTCGGGCCGCCTGACGCCGGCGAAGAACTGCGGCCATATCGAGGATTATTCCGATTATGTCCGCGACCTTCGGGATTTCTGGGCGGGGTGGGCGCCGGCCAACCCTGGTCCGCAGGTGGCGATGGGGCATTCGATGGGCGGCCATCTGGTGCTGCGCGCGCTGGTGGAAGACGTGATCCGGCCCGACGCCGCGGTGCTCGTAGCGCCGATGCTCGGCTTCAAGCCCGGCATCTTCGGCCCGTTCGCCGAACGCGCCGCGCGCTTTCTGGGCGGTCTCGGCGATACTGCGCGGCCCGCCTGGAAGGGGAACGAGAAGCCCTACACCACCGAGACCCGCGCCTCGCTGCTCACGCACGACCCCGATCGCTATGCCGACGAGATCTGGTGGCAGACCGAGCATCCGGAGATCCTCACCGGTCCGCCGAGCTGGCGGTGGGTGATCGAGGGCTTCCGCTCGATACGCGAACTCGCCGCCGATCCGCGGATCGAAGCGATGCGCGTGCCGACGCTCATGCTCGTCGCGGAGAAAGACGGGCTGATCGACGGCAAGGCCGCGATCGCGCTGGCGCCGCGCCTGCCCGACATTCGCCTGGTCACGTTCGGCAAGGAGAGCGCGCACGAGATACTGCGCGAAACCGATGCGGTGCGCGATCGTGCGATCGATGAGATCGACGCCTTTCTCGCCGCGAGGGCGGCCCCGCGGTGAGCCGCTACGACATTGCCATCGTCGGCGCGGGGATCGCTGGCGCGAGTCTCGCCGCCGAGGTCGCGCAGCATGCCCGCGTGCTGTTGCTCGAAGCCGAGGATCGGCCCGGCTATCACGCCACCGGACGTTCGGCCGCATTCTGGTCCGAGACCTATGGCGGTCCGGACATCCAGCCGCTTACTACTGCCTCGGGCCCATTGCTGGCAGGGGGCGGATTTCTCGAACCCTTGGGCTCGCTGCATATCGGCCGCATCGATGAGCGCGCGGCGATCGACGCCTTCCTCGCCGAATTCGAAGGCTCAGGCGTCGAACTCCGCGCAGTCGACCCGCGCGATACGCTGCCGGGCCTGCGTTCCGAATGGACGTTCGGTGTGTACGAGCCGAGCTGCGAGTATATTGACGTCGGGGCGCTGCATGGAGCGTACCTCGCCGCCGTCCGTCGCGCGGGGGGCGAGATCATCGTGTCGGCCGCGGTCGAGAGCGCGCGCCGCGAGAATGGCTGCTGGCTGCTCGATACGCGCGCGGGCCGATTCGAGGCGGACGTCCTCGTCGACGCCGCCGGCGCCTGGGCGGACGCAGTGGCGGTGATCGCCGGTGCCCGTCCTCTCGGCATCCAGCCTTATCGCCGCACGATGCTCCAGCTCCGTACCGATCCCGCGCCGCCCAAGCATTGCCCGCATGTCGCGCATATTGGCGGCAGCTTCTACTTCAAGCCCGAGGCGGGCGGGAGGCTATGGCTCAGTCCGCACGACGAGATCGCCACCGATCCGTGCGACGCCGCGCCGGAGGAACTCGACGTGGCGATCGCGATCGATCGGTTCGAGCACGTCGTCGACTGGCGCGTCGCGGCGCTCGAGCACAAATGGGCGGGCCTCAGGAGCTTCGCGCCCGATCGGCTCCCGGTGTACGGCTTCGATCCGGCCGTCGAGGGCTTTTTCTGGTGCGCCGGGCAGGGCGGCTTCGGCATCCAGACGGCGCCCGCCGCGGCGAAGCTGGCCGCGGCGCTGCTGCTCGGCAAACCGCTGGGCGCAGAAGTCGCTCATCTGGACGCAGGGCGATACGCGCCAGGGCGGTTTTGATCCATGGTTGCGGCTCCGCAACGAAAGGTCGGAGTGACCCCATGGCGCATAAATTCGTGATCGAGCAGAACAAGGCGGGCGAGTACGTCGCCAAGTTCAAATACAATGCCGAGACGATCTTCTGGACCGAGGGTTATACGTCCAAAGCCTCAGCGAAGAATGCGATCGAGTCGATCCTCAAGAACGGCCCCGACGCGCCTGTCGAAGAGGGATGACGCGCGACACGCAGCGTGATTGCCGTTACGGAAACGGGCAGTTGATCGGAAGCTGAGGATTTCTGCGGGTTTCCGGTGAATTTCGCTCGCTGCCGATCGCGTCTGATGGTACTTTCCGGGCCATGCAAGGTACTGCGCGCCCATATCAATTTCCGATCGATGTCTCCCGCGAGGACATCGACTTCATGGGTCATGTCAACAATGCCAGCTATCTGAAATGGGTGCAGGAGGCGGTGATCAGTCACTGGCAGGGCCTCGCGCCGCCGGAAGCGGTCGCCCGGCATCTCTGGGTCGCGCTGAAGCATGAGATCACGTATCGCCGCCCGGCCTTTCTCGACGACGATGTCGTCGCGACGGTGCTGCTGGAAAAGGTCCAGGGCGCGCGCGCATTCTACGAGACGGTGATCAAGCGCGGGTCGGAAGTGCTCGCTGAGGTCAAATCGAGCTGGTGCTGCCTCGATGCCGAGACGCTGCGCCCCGCGCGGGTGGCGCAGAACGTGATCGAGCGGTTCTTCACCAGGCCGGACTGAGATACCCAAGGTTCCAAGGTAGTTGAAGCCGGCAACGGCGCGCCTTTGGCCTCGGGAAATCGCGGAATAGCGATTGTCCGGCCCGCTGGACTGCCGGCATGGGAACCGGGCGCGGAATCGCCGCTAGGTTGAGAACCTATACAAGTCGTTGATAAATTTCAGTCATCCCGGTGACGAAGAAAGATATGAGTCTTCAACCTAGCTCCAATAGGGCATCCACACGCTTCTCAGACGCATCAGCGCCTCGAGGTAGAAATAGTCGCCCCAGATGCATGCCTCGTCGACTCCGGCGCCATTCGGCATGTGATATACCGCGTGCTGCAGCAGCGCGTTCGATCCTTCGATCGGCGCCAGATATCCCTGGCCAAGGGATTGGACGATCCGCCACGCCCAGGCGGCATATGTGTCACGACGTACGTCCGAAATCGGCAGCGCCTTCACCAGTTCGAGCAGTCCGCACGCTGCGATGGCGGCCGCGGAGCTGTCACGGGATGTCTTGGTGTCGTCGGTGAAGACGAGGTCCCAGCAGCAGATCCCATCCGCGGGAAGGCGGTTCAGGAAATAGTTCGCAAGCCGCGCGGCGAGTTCGACATAGGTTCCGTCGCCGGTGTGCAATCCGCCCAGTGCGAAGCCGTAGATGCCCCAGGCCTGGCCGCGGGCCCAGCAGCTGTCGTCCGAAAACCCCTGATGCGTGCTTCCGAAGCGCGGCTGGCCGGAGGCGGTGTCGATGTAGAAGGTGTGGAAGGTCGATGCGTCCGGCCGCACCAGGTAACGCGCGGCCTGGCGGAGGTGTCGGGTGGCCGCATCTCTGAAGCTCGGATCGCCGGTCTCCCTGCCTGCCCAGAAGAGCAGCGGCAGGTTGAGGTTGCAGTCGATGATCATGCGGCCGCGCTGGGCCGGATCGCGCATGTCGCCCCACGCCTGGATGACGTTCGCGACACCGTCGAATCGCCCGAGCAACAGCTTCGCCGCCTCCAGCCCTGCGGCACGCCCGCCCTCGCTTCCGGTGAGCTGATGGGCGGCGCAGGCCGACAGGGTATAGAGGAAGCCGAGGTCGTGATGATCGACATTGATCCGCCGTTTCACCCGATCGAGGAACGAAGCAACATTCTCGTCGGCGGCCGCGCGATAGGCGGCGCGGCCGGTCATCTGCCAGGCCAGCCAGAGCATCCCGGTCCAGAAGCCGTTCGTCCATTCGACATTGTCGATCGGCGCATAGGTACCACTCTCGCTGGAAGGCGCGGGGAAATGATCCTTGAACTGCGGCATCGTCCGGTCGAGCCGGGCCAGCGCGTCCGCGATCAGCGCGTCCAGTTCGGCGGGCGCGGGGTGGCGCAGCTCCAGCATCGCGAGCGGCTCGTCTGCGATCTCGTTCATCGGCCGACCGATCCCAACGGGTGCACGTCGGCGCCACCTGGCGGATCGAGAGGTGCTACTATTGGAGGCTCAATGGACGGCGCCGCCAGGCCGGTCTCCCGTGGCGTCGGTGACAAAGCGAACCAGGATGCGATCCAGAAGACCAGCGCCAGCGCCGCAATGAGGAAATAGGTGTTCTGGAACCCGAGCAGGTCATAACCGACCCCCGCCAGCGGCGACAGGATCGCGAGCCCGAGGGAATGCCCGAAGCTGACGCCCACCATGTACACCGTCGCAGCGTGCCGCGATTCGAAGTGATGGGCGATGTATCGGAAGAGCGAGACGGCGAGGATCGGCAATTCGATCGCGTGCATCATCTTGCATGCTGAAATAGTGGCCGGGCCGATTGCCAGTCCCGACGCTGCGATGCGCAGGATCATGATCGCCGTGGCGAGCATCAGCCCTCTGGTGGCACCGATGCGCCGAACCAGGAAGGGCGCGAGGAACATGCCGCCGGCCTCGACGAATATCTGCGCGGAATTGAGGTAGCCGAACATCGCGTTCCCCTCCTCCGGGGTCGGGAACAGCGACGAGAAGTAGAAAGGAAACTGCTGATCATAGACCAAATACAGGTTGGTCACCCCGAGGACGAGCACCATGAAGCTCCAGAACTTCGGTTGCGTGAAGAGAGCCGCTGAACCCCGCGGCGTCAGACGATCCGCGAGCAATTGTTCGCCGGAGCCCGCCTCCACGCGCGCAGCTGCCAGGATCGGCAGCAATATCAGGCCGGCGGCGCTGGCCAGGAGGAAGTTGATGCCCGGATCCACATTATACAGCCGGCCGGAGAACATGGCCGCGCTCGCGAAACCGAGCGAACCCCACAGGCGCACCCGGCTATATTCGAACCCGTATTTGCGGCCCACGCGATCGACATAGCTTTCGAGCGCATAGCTCCCCGCGATGAAGGTGACGCCGAGGTAGATCCCGCCGATCGCCGCGCCGGCCACGAGGTTCCACCGCAAGAGTGGCGCGTACACGAAACTGAAGAACAGGCCCGAGAGCACGACCAGAAAGGCGATGGCGGCAGGCACAACCCTGCGAAGGCCCATGCGATCCGAGAGATAGCCATAGAGGGGTTGCGCGCACATCGCCCCAATGAAATTCGCCGAGAAAACCGTTCCCGCCTCTACACCGTTCAGCCCGAGCCCGCGCGTCAGCCAGATGGACAGCAGGGACATGGTCATCGCCTGCGCGAAGAAGAAGCAGAACAGGAATGCGCTCAGCACCGCGTAATTGCGCCTCGTGTCACTCATTTCGCGGCTTCCTCTCTTTCTGTTATCGATATCATATATGCCGCCAGCCGCGGCCCAGGGCAAGCGCGAAGCGATTGACCTCGGAGCAGTTTCTGTTATCGATATCAGATAATCGTGCGATATGGCACGTTCCGACAATAGCAGAAGGCTTGGTGCTGACCAATGGCGAAAAGGGACGAGCCGGATAACGGGAGCGGCTCGAAGCGGAGCACCGTCACTATCCACGACGTCGCTCGCCATGCCGGCGTTTCGTCGATGACTGTCTCTCGCGTGATGAATGGCGGCAAGTACGTCAGCAAAGAGATGCAGCGAAAGGTCAACGCATCGATCGAGGCGTTGAGCTATTCGCCGAACCTGACCGCGCGCAGTCTGAAGAGCGACGTCCGCATCGGCGCGCTCTACACCAATCCGAGCTCATCGAATCTGGGCGCCTTCCTGATGGGCGCATTTCGTCAGAGTGGCTCCAGCGGATGCCAGTTCATAATCGAGCCGGGCGTCACCGAGGAGGAAGCGCTGGAGGGGCTCGAACGATTGATCGAAGCCGGCATTGGCGGGATCATCCTTCCACCGCCGCTGTGCGACTCCGCTGAGATGCTCGCGAGAGTAGCCGCTGCCGGCGTGCTTCCCTTATCCTTCGCCACCGCGATCCCCCGCGAAAACATCTCCGCGATCGTCGTCGATGACTATAAAGGCGCGTTCGACATGACCCGCCATCTGATCGCCGCCGGCCATCGGGCGATAGGCTTCATTCAGGGCGACCCTCACCATTCGCCGTCCCAGAGACGGGAACAGGGCTTTCGGGCAGCGCTCGCGGGAGCGGGAATCCGCATCACGCCCGAGTGGATCGCTCCGGGCCTTTTCACCTACAAGTCCGGTCTCGACGCGGCCCAGCAGTTGCTGGGTATCTCGCCCCGTCCGACTGCGATCTTTGCGAGCAATGACGACATGGCTGCCGCCGTATCCGCCGTGGCCCAGGGAATGGGCCTGTCGGTGCCGCGGGACCTGAGCATCGCGGGTTTCGACGATGCGCCCGTCGCCTCGACCGTCTGGCCCGAGTTGACGACGATCAGGCAGCCGATTGCCGACATGGCCGCCACCGCCGTGGCGATGCTCGCCGAGCAGGTGCGACAGGCTCGCAGCGGGGGCGAGGCGAAAGCCAGCCATGTGCGGGAGATGTTGACGCTGGTGGAACGCAACTCCACCGGACCCGCGCCCGAAACCCACCGCTGAGCGCCGGGTACGGCATCGGCGATATAGCGGCATCGACGCGACCCGCCGTTTCCCGCTCATCGCCAAGCGCGCCCGGTCCCACGGCCAGGGCGCCAGGACCAATCGACATTTAGCTTCCGTCCTCTCAGTCGCGCTGTGCGCGCCACCTCCCCTGGCGGGGAGAATCAAGAAGGCTGAACGTCGATACGTCTTAAAGCGGTTCGAAGAGGATCGCCTGACCGCCGCTCGCCGCGAGGTCGAGCTTCAGCCGGTCCGAGGGGCGGACATCGCGGCTGGAGATCGCGACCGGCGTCTCCCGCGGCTGCGCCGCCCGCGCGCCGTCCGAGAACATCGTAGCACGCCATCGGCCCCGTCCGAGGAAATCGAGCGGCAGCTCGATGGTCCGTGCCGCTTCGTTGGTCATGGCTCCGAAGAACCAGCGCTTGCCATGCCGCCGCGCGACGGCGACATGCTCGCCGATCGCGCCCCCAAGCGCGACGGTCTCGTCCCAGCTCGTCGGGCATTCGTCGAACCAGCGCAGTTCGGGCCAGGCGGCGTCCGACGCATATTTGTCCGGCTCGTCATACCAATAGAGGAAGGTGAGCGGGTTGTAATAGACGACCGCCATCGCGAGTTGGTGCGCGTTGGTCGTCTGGTTCCGCTCGTGGGCGTAGCAGATCGTATAGTCGATCGGACCCGCGAGCGCGCGCGTGAAGGGCAGGGTGACGTTGTGCCGGGCGGTCGGGAACTGCTCGTTGCCACGCACCCCTTCGAGCGCGATATAGTTGGGCAGCGTGCGCTCGAGACCCGCCGGTCTCAGATTGTCATGGAGGTTCACCATCAGCCGGTGACGTCCGCAACGCTCGACCAGATCGTAGATGAAATCCACGTCTTCCTGGCGACCTTCCCAGACGAACCCGAACTTGATGCCCGCCACGCCCCAGTCGCGATAGGTGCGGACGATCGCATCGAGCTGCCGCATTGCGGGCACCCGGTCGACGTAGAGGATCATCCCGATCCCGCTGGCTTTCGCCGCAGCGATGATCCGCGCCATGTCGAGCCCCGCTATCGGCACCGTGGCGTCGCTCGGGTCGGTGCCGTCGCCATACCAGTGCGCGTCGAACTCGACGAACTCGAGCCGGCGTTTCGCCGCGAACTCGACGCAGGCGAGCGCGCGCTCGGTGGTGTAGGGCTTGCGGATGCGGAACGCGCGGCCCGGGCGCACCCAGGAAACATCCCCGAGCCGGTTGGGCGTTGCGAGCGACTGGATGAGGCCCGCCTGCTCGAGCAGCTTCACGGGGCTGCGCGACACCAGCAGCACGCGCCACGGTGTCTTGAACGACGCGTCCACGGCAAAGACCGGCGCGGCGTGCGTCTCGCCGGGGCCGGAATAGCCGGTCGCGCGCCCCGGGAAGCGCATGAGATGCGTGACGACCGTGTCCGTCCCGGCACCGCGGAACATGGTTCGCGGATAATGGAGCCGGTCCGCCTCGCACACGCTGACGGCAACGCCATCGGGCGTCGCGACATAGAGTGGCAGATCGGCCAGCGGGCCCTGATCCGTGCTCGCGGTGAGATCGGGATGCGGCACGGGAGCAATCGCCTCTGGCGCCGACACGGCATATTCGCCCTCGTCGCGGCTGCTCCATACCCGGGAACCGTTCGGGAAACGCAAATGGGTGGCTTCTCCACCCAGGCGAACGCGCTGCGCCCCGAGGAGGACGTAACGCACCGCGACGCCATGATCATGCGCGGCGAGGCGGATGGCGAATTGCATGCCCCGGCCCGGATCTTCGAACGCCACTTCCAGCTCGTTCCGCATGCCGTCGTAGATTTCGGCGATCCCGAAAGGCGGCCGCCAGTGCTCTACCTCCGCCCGCATGCGGTGATGCAGGTATCGCGCGCCGGGCCCGAGCGATTTTCCGTCATGGAGGATCAGGGCCAGCCGCGATGTTTCCAGGACCGGCATGCCGTCCAGACTGGCTGACCAGCAGGGGAAGGGCTCCCCCAGGCGCGGCAGGATGAGCGCGACGCGGATCCTTCCGTTCGGGGAGCGGATCTCCAGTGATTCCACCGGATTTGCCGCTGCCGGCGCGCCGTCCCCCGTCGCCGCAACGGCGATCGCGCCTGCAATCAGCTCCCTCCGGTCGATCAGCATTCCCGCTTCCTCTCCCGCCCGTCATTCCGGCGGCTATGAATATCGATTATCTCTTGCGTCCGCATGCCTCGCGCGGCATTCTGATATCGATAACAGATGTGCTTGCCACGACAAGACGCAAAGTAGGGAGAGTTGGAAAATGGCGGCTGGCCGGCCCGGAACGCAGAGCAGGCGGCTGTGGTGTGTTTCCCTGTCCGCCACGCTTCTCGCGACGCTGAGCCCTGCGCATGCGCAGACCGCCGACGGGCGCTGGTTCCCCGATCGCGGCGACGGTACCTATGCCAACCCCGTCCTCGCCGGCGACTATTCCGATCCAGACGTCGTGCGCGTCGGCGAGGATTTCTATCTGACCGCGTCTTCGTTCGCCAACGCCCCCGGCCTGCCGATCCTGCATTCGCGCGACCTGGTGAACTGGACGCTGATCGGTCATGCCCTGCCGGCGGTCCCGCCCATAGCGCATTTCCGCACGCCGCGGCGGGGCGGCGGGGTCTGGGCGCCGGCGATCCGCCACCACGACGGCCGCTTCCTGATCTATTATCCGGACCCGGATTTCGGGATCTTCGTGGTGACCGCCACCGATCCTCGCGGCCCCTGGTCCGCGCCTGAGCTCGTCGACGCGACCCGGGGAGCGATCGACCCCGCTCCCTTCTGGGACGATGACGGCACCGGCTGGCTTGTCCACGCCTTCGCGGGCAGCCGTGCGGGCAAGTCCAATCTGATCGTCCTGAAGCGGCTCGACGCGGGCGGCACGAGGGCGGTGGGAGAGGGGCGCACGATCATCGACGGCGCCGCGCTGCCGCCCGTCAAGACGAGTCTCGGCCTCCGCCCCTGGCAGACCACCGAAGGGCCGAAGCTCTATAAGCGCGACGGCTGGTATTATGTGTTCGCTCCCAGCGGCAGCGTGAAGGGGGGATGGCAGGGCGTGTTCCGCAGCCGCCGCATCCAGGGGCCGTATGAGGGGCGCAATGTCCTCGATCAGGGAGCGACTGCGATCAACGGGCCACACCAGGGCGCGTGGGTCACGACGCCGTCGGGCGAAGACTGGTTCCTGCATTTCCAGGACCGCGACAGTTATGGCCGCGTCGTCCATCTCCAGCCGATGCGCTGGCGTGGGGGATGGCCGGTCATCGGCGCCGATCCCGACCGGGACGGACGGGGCGAACCCGTGCTTCAACACCGGAAGCCGAATGTAAGCCCGCAGCCGCGAAGCGCGCCGGTGGCTGACGACGCGTTCGACGGGCCGCTGTCACTCGCCTGGCAGTGGAACAGCAACCCGGGCGAGGACTGGCTGTCGCCGGCGGACGGCAATCTGCGCCTGAAGTCGATCAGCGGCTCGGCCAATCTCTATGAAGCCGGCAATCTGCTGTCCCAGAAGCTGCCGGGTCCGGCGTTCACCGCGACGACGCTGGTCCGGTTCCGGCCGCTCTGCGCGGGAGAGCGTGCGGGCCTGGCGGTCCTGGGGCAGCATTACGCGTGGGTCGGTCTGGAGCGCAGCGGCGACGCGGTTCGGCTCGTCCAGGGCTGGCGCGACGGTGTCGAGCCCGCCAAGGCCGAGCAGCGCAGCTTCGGACCGACCGTCGCTGGCGGAGCGCCGATATGGCTAAGGTTGCATGCGGAACCGGTGACGGTGCAGGTCGATCCGCCCGGCTTCGCTCCCTATTGGCCGTCGATGCTGCGCGAAACGCATGCGCGCGTGCGGTTCAGCTACAGCCTCGACGGCAAGGCGTTCGTGCCGCTCGGCGCGGAGTTCGAAACCCGGCCCGGCCGGTGGGTCGGCGCGCAGATCGGCCTCTTCGCCCAGGCGCAGGACGGAACGCCCGCCAGCGTCGCGACATCGGTCGGGTTCGCCGACTTCGACTGGTTCAGGATCACGCGATGACCATTGCCCACACCTTCGCGGCGCTTCTCTGTGCCCCGCTTTCGCTGGCGTCCATTCCCGCGGCGGCGCAGACGGCCGACGTCGGACTGCGCATCCACGAACCGCCCGCGGGCAAGGCCTTCTGGTCGTACCTCAACGACGATTTCACCGTCCGTGTGCGCCGCCCCGGCGGTGAATGGCGCGACCTGTACGAATATAATGCGAAGGTCGATCTCGATCGGCCGCAGGACGCTTCGATGGTGTTCTTCGACATCGCTGGTCCGGTGGAGGTCGCGGTCAAGAAGAACAACGGCGACGTGCACCGAGTCGAGGTCCGCCCAGACTCGGCCGGCGTGCGCGCGAAGCTGGTGGGCAACACCGCCTATTTTCGTCTTGAGAAGCCCGCGAATATCTCGGTCGAGTTCGACGGCGACCGGCTGCACAATCTGCATCTCTTCGCCAATGCGCCGGAGCAGGCGCTGCCTTCGCCCGGGCCTGGCGTCGTCTATTTCGGTCCCGGTACCCATCCGCTCCCCGAAGGGCAGAAGAGCTTCCGCATCCCTTCCAACACCATCGTCGTGCTTGCCGGCGGCGCGCTCGTGCAAGGCAATATCGAAATCCGCGACGCGGAGAATGTCCGCATCGTCGGGCACGGCATCATCGATCGCCCGCAAGAGGGCATCACCATCGCCAATTCGCGCAATGTCACGGTGGACGGGCCGATCGTGCTCAATCCGAACCATTATTCGGTGTTCTGCGGCCAGTCGGTGGGCGTCACCATCCGGAACCTCAAATCGCTCAGCGCGTCGAGCTGGAGCGACGGACTGGATTTCATGAGCTGCTCCGACGTGCGCGTCGACGGCGTGTTCATGCGCAATTCGGACGACACGATCGCGATCTACGGCGGCCGCTGGGAGTATAAGGGTGACGCGCGCAATTACCGGATCGCCAATTCGACTCTCTGGGCCGACGTCGCCCATCCGATCAACATCGGCCTGCACGGCACTCCGCACGCAGCGGAAACGCTCGAGGATATCGAGTTCCGCAATATCGACATCCTCGGCCATGACGAGGACGACCGCGACTATCAGGGCGCGATGGCGATCACCGACGGCGACAACAATCTGGTGCGCGACGTCCGCTTCGAGGACATCCGGATCGATGACATCCAGGAAGGAATGCTGTTCAACTTCCGGGCGGTATTCAACGCAAAGTACAGCAACGCCCCGGGGCGCGGGATCGAAAACATCATCATCCGCAACGTCCACTTCAAAGGCGGGGACATTAATCGTCCCGTCATTGCCGGCCATTCGGCGGACCGCCGCGTTCGCGGGATCAGGATCGACAACGTCACTGTCGGCGGCAAGCGAATCAAGCGCTCCGACATCGACATAGGGCCCTTCGTGGACGATCTCGTTGTCCGGTAGCGGTTCCTGGCCGGGCTCAGGCAGGCCCAACCTCCCCGTCGACTCAAAAACGCGGTGCACCGGTCAATTCGCAAAGAACCCTGTTGACATATTCTGTTATCGATATCAGAACTTCTGCTACCGATAACAGACCGGCAGCCCAACGGCCAGCCAGGCGAGTGGGGAGAGCGGATTCTGCGGAGGCAACGACCCTCCTCTCCCGACCGGTCAGCTGAACAGGGAGATTAGGAGAGGATCATGAGAACGCTTTCTAAATTGGCCGCCGCGCTTCTGTGCACTTCGGCTGCCGTGCCTGCCTGGGCGCAGGATGTTCCACAGCCTGCGGAAACGACGTCGAGCCAGCAAACCGCAGCGGAAACCGACGCGATCGTCGTCACCGGCATCCGCGAGAGCCTCCAGTCGTCGGCCCAGCGCAAGAAGAACACCAACGAGATACTGGATACGATCAGCGCCGAGGACATCGGCAAGCTGCCCGACAACAATGTGGCGGCGACGCTCTCGCGTGTCCCGGGCGTGCAAGCCTACCGGTTCGGCGGCGAGTCGGCCTCGCCGGTCGGGCAGGGAAGCGGCCTCACGATCCGGGGCCTGTCGGGTCAGACTTCGTCGCAAGTCGACGGGCGCGCCTTCATCACGGCGGGCGGGCGCGAATTCAACGTCGAAGGCGCGAGCCCCGGCCTCGTCGCCGGCATCGACGTGTACAAGAATCCCTCCGCCGAACATATCGAGGGCGGCATCGGTGGCCTCATCAACATCCGCACGCGCCGGCCGCTCGATTTCACGGGCACGGTCGTGTCGGGCTCGGTTGGCGGCCGGTACAATGAGCTCGGCAAGAAGGTGCAGCCCGAGCTGTTCCTGCTCGGCTCGACCAGGTGGAACGTCGGCGACGGCGAGATGGGCCTGCTTCTCGCCGGTTCCTGGTCTCGCAGCTTCAATCGTGGCGACAACAATCCGGCGGGTGGCGGCACTTCGATCCGCCGGCCGATCCGCGGCGACAGCGCCGAATACGCCGCCAATGTGGGCACCGGCCTCAACCTCAACTCCGCCTATGCGGGCAGGTCGGACGTCGTCTATCTCGCGGACGTCGCCAATCCCCTGGCGCTCTCGGCCGCCGATCGCGCCAATCTCGTCTCGACCGTGACAGAGGGACACAATGTCTTCCAGGAAGACTATCTGCGCACCCGCAAAGGGCTGGCCGGATCCTTCCAGTACAAGCCGACGCCTCGCCTCGAATTCTACCTCGACGGCAACTACACTTATTACCAATACCATCAGAACTACCGGTTCCTGAACATCGCCAACTCGCGTTATGTCCAGGGTCTGACGACAATTCCGTTCACGATCGACGAGGAGCTGGCGAATCGGAACAGCAACGGCGGCACCAACGAGCTGCTGTCGGGAACGCGCCTGGCCTCGGGCACCTTCCTCGGGTCAACGGCTGCCTCGATCGGCGGCGACGAGCGGAGCAACTACATTTCCTATCTGCTCGCCGGCGGCGCGAAGTGGCAGGTGAGCGACGAGTTCGACATTCATTTCGATTATTCGTACGTCAAGGCTGACCGCTCGACCGACAATCGCTCGGTCACGGCCGCCGGGCGCGCGGGCCTCGGCTGGGATGTCACGCGCGATCTCACGACGAAGCCGGCCCAATTCACCATTTCGGGGCCGGATCTCGCCAATCCCGCCAATTGGGTCTTCAACAACTATGCCAACGGCACCAACCAGGCCTGGGACGACAATTCCGGCGCGGCCGCGCTGGATCTGCGCTACCGGCCCCGCGACTCCTTCATCAAGGCCCTGAAGGCCGGTGCCCGCTATTCGGTGCTCGAGAGCCGGTATCGCAACTATTCGTTCAGCCGTAACCTGACCACCGACGGCGCGGCGCTCGCGGCGAATCAGTCGAACGCCATCCCGATCCTCAGCTACGCCGACATGTTCGAAACCTCGCCAACCAACTTCATGAACGGCGAGATGGGCTATCGCGGCGGCTATCTGACATTCTCGCCCGACGCGCTGCTGGGTGACAATGTCCGCGCGCGCTTCCCCAATGCGGGCATCCTGCCCGAGGATAATCTCGCGGAGAACCTGCTGAATCGCCGCTATATCCGCGAGCGGACCTACGCGGTCTATGGCGCGGCGGACTTCGCGTTCCTCGACGATCGGATCCAGGGCAATATCGGCGTCCGCGCCGTCCGCGCGGAAGGCTTCGCGCGCGCCATGGTCAATTCGCAGGCGACTCCGACGTCGCCCATCGTCATCATACCCAATGAGACGAATACCTCACGCTGGGATGTGCTGCCGAGTGCGAACCTTTCGTGGCGCATAACGCCGGACACGATCCTGCGCCTTGGTTACGGCAAGGGAATCACCCGCGCGGGCACCGACGCCCTGAACCCCACGATTCTGGTAAACACCGCCACGGGCACCGGCAGCAAGGGCAACCCCGATCTCGGGCCGCAAAAGGCGGATAATTACGATATCTCGATCGAGCACTATTTCTCGCCGGTCAATTATGTCGCGCTTGCCCTGTTCTACAAGGACGTGAAGGGCTTCTTCAGCGGCATTTCGCAGTGCGAAACGGTGACGACGTATCCGGCCTATGCCGGGACCGCCGCCAATAACTGTACCGGCGGACAATATTACATCACGCAGACCGTGAATGCGCAGAGCGGATGGGCCAAGGGTTTCGAGATATCCGGCCAGACATTCTTCGATTATGATTTCGTTCCCAAGTTCCTGCGCAGTTTCGGCGTGTCGGGGTCGTTCACTTATGTGGACACCAAAAACCCGCTGATCCTGAATGGGGTGCTCGTCGATACGCCGCAGCCTTTCACTTCCAAGTATAACTGGACGGCCTCGGGCTTCTACGAAGACGATTTGGTCACTGCGCGCCTGGCCTACACCTATCGATCGGAATCGATCCTGTTCGGCGCGGCGGCAAACCCGATCGACGGACGCTATATTCGTCCGTTCGGGCTCCTCGACGCTTCGGTAAGCTTCAAGCTCCTGCCGGAGCTGACGCTATCGCTGAACGCCGAAAATCTCACCAATGCCGCGGCGGATCGCTTCGTTGGCGAGCCCGGCATGACGACGGGGATCGAGCGCCAGCACTTCTACAATGGCCGGAATTTCAGCGCGGCGGTGCGGTTCCGCTTCGGCAACTGATTCGATTGTCCCCCCGAGGTATGCGGAGCTGGTCTCTGCGGCCTCGGGTACTAAGCGGGCTGCGGTCGTCGATCGCAGCCCGTTTCTTTGGGACAGAATCGCATGCCGTGGGATCTAGTAATCGACGTAGTAGTCCTTGGGGAACGCCTCGCCGCTGAAGGCTTTCCTGGTGGTCCATGGCAGGCCGGGCGCGGTCCAATAGCCGTCCTTAGCGGATAGACCCAGCGCAATGAGGCTCTCTGCCGCGATGTACATGCTGCCGGCGTTCGAATAGATGTCGCCGAGCGTCGGCTGATGTCCGGCGAAGCCGATCGTGAGATAGCCCTTTCCGTCGAAGTTCGAAGGATTGCGGAAGATCGCGCGTTGCGCGGCGAGAGTCGCCGAACGGACCTGGCCTTCGGGCAACGATTTGGGGAGCCTCTTGCGCCAGGCGAGCAGTCCCAGCGGCTGAAAGACCGCCGTGCGATAGGTGAGCGACCGCCCGATCGGCGCATAGCTGCCGTCCGGCCCGATCAGCCGCTCGAGATGCTCGCCGAACCGCTGCATCCGTTTATACGCCTGCTCGAGCAGCTCCGGCGCGTTGAGTTTGTTGAACCTGGCCCCGGTCGCGACGAGCACCTCTAGGATCTCGACGAGCATGGGTTGGATTACATACGAGTTATAGTGATCGAAGTGGAAGCGCGGCCCATCCGCATACCAGCCGTCGCCCACATACCATTCGTTGATCTTGCGAACCGCGAGGTCGATCCGGATCGGGTCCCACTGCTCGCCGATCGAGAGCAGGAACGCCTCGTTCATCGCCGCGAACAGCAGCCAGTTGGTATAGGGAGGCGGCACGCGGCGCAGGCCCTGGATCTCCCGCACCACCCGTTGCTTGGTGGCAGCGTCGAGCGGATCCCAGAGCTGCTTCGGCGCGCGCAGAAAGGCATTGGTGAAATAGGCCGAATCGACGAGTGGCTGGCCCTCGGCTTTCCATAGCAGATAGTCGGGGCTCGCCGGATCGACCGAGTGCGCGTAGCTGGCGAGTGCCTGCCGGCGCAGTTTCGCGCGCAGATGCCCCTCGGGCGTCTCATCGTCGGGAAGGGCAAGCCAGGGTGCGATTCCGGATATCAGCCGCCCGAAACATTCGAGATATGCCACCTTGGGATTACGCCCATCCCAGGTCGGGCTGAGCTCCGGCTCGAACGCCGCGTGTAGTCGACCTTCGGACATCGGGCCCAATACCGGTTCCGCCATGCGGGCGAGGATTTCGAGCATGTAGCTCCGGTCGCCCGCCGCGGGCTTGCGCTGTGCGGCGGCGACGCCCGGAGCCGTCGCGGCAAGGGTTCCGGTGACCAAGGCAGAGGCGAGGAAGCGGCGGCGTTCCATTGGGCGTGTATCCTTGCTGGAGGCGCGGTCAGCGCGGCAACCGGAAATCGAGCCGCTCCGCGGCGGCGTAGCGGTCCCACGCTTCACGGCTGTGGAAGCCGCCCTCGCCCAGGCTCCAGGCCGAGCCGGAATAATAGACGAACGGTTTGCCCGGTGTGACTTTGAGCAGCACGAGATGATTGTCTGCGTCCTGCCGTATCTCGGCGATCATCGCCGGATCGACCCGCAGCGCGATCGCCATGCGCCCGTGATGCGGATCCCCGGGGCCCCACCAGGAGAGCAGGCCGCGCGTGCGATCGACGGTCAACTCGCCGCCGTCGCCGGTGGTGCGCTTGCCGATGCCGATCCCCACGAGTAGCGGCCTCGGCTTGTCCGACCGGATCGTCGATACCATCCGCGTAAAATGCGTGCCGAGCGGAAGGGTGAACCGCCGTTTCTCCCACACTCTCCGCGCCACATCGACGGGCCAGGGAGCATAATCGACTTCGAAATCGGCTGTGTCGGGCCCGTTCTTCAGGATCCGGTAGCTGCGATAGTTGCGCGAGGTCCACAGCTTGTTGTCGAGCCAGATGCCCAGGCCGCCGGCGCCGCGTCCGGTCCCGACATTGTAGAAGTCGAGACCCTCGCCGTGATAGGCGTGCTGGTCGCCGGTGCGCAGCTGCCGGTCCATGAACGGCCAGGCCACGTTCTTGCCCCAGCTGTCGATTCCTGACCCCGAGGGCGGCTCTGCCGCCTCCAGCGCGTGGCCGTAGATGCGATGCGCGGTGCGATCATTTTCCCAGAGAAGATCGTCGTACCGGTAGTCGGCGAGCGCCACCGCTGCGCGGGGTGACTGATCCGGCGCGGGCGGCAGGGGGCTTACGACCGGCGGCATGTCCTGGGCGAGACTTGAACCGGCGAGCAGCACGGCAGCCGCCGCGGCGCAAAGCCGGCGGTTCATTGCAGGTCCTTGGCCGTTGCGGGCTTGGCCCGATCGGGCGTGGTGCCGTCGCCCGCGAAGGGCGTCAGCGTGAAGCTGTAGCGCGTCTGCTTCAGCGGGACCCGGTATTGGGGCAATGGCCGTCCGCCGGCATCCCAGGCATTGTCTCCGCCGACGCCGGATTGAATCGCGTCGACCATCAGCGAAACCTCGCCATGCGGCACGATGTCGGTGCTCCGCCGCGTGCCGGGAGGGCGACGGGTGAGATCGTCATAGGGAAACGCAAGTGCGTTCATCGACAACGGCGCATCGCCACGGACACGCAATCCGCCAACGCCCGGCTGGAGCAATTCCATCCAGCGGACGTCCACTTTGTTGCCGGTCTCCTGGGGGCGCATGTAATCGTGATTCTGGTCGGCGATCTTGCCCCGCCAGAGGCCCAGCGGCGCGCCGGTCTTGCGGTCCTGGTAGCTTTCGTGCGGGCCCCGGCCATACCATGAAACCGTGTCGATGCGCGTAGGCATCGAGAAGAACAGCCCCACGCGTAGCGGATCGGGCAGGTCCGGCTTGAGCGGCGTGAAATCGCCTTCGACCCGGACCGATCCGTCGCCGGCCATGCGATAGCGGGAGACGAACGCCGCGGCACCGCCGCCGACCGAATAGCGGATCGTCACTTCGGCCGCGCTGTTGCCGAGCCGGCGCGCTTCAATGCTCTGGACGACACGCTCCGCCGACGCGTTCTTCCAGATTCCGTGTGATTTCTCGAGCCCCGTGCCGATATCGTTATCGGTCAGCGCCCGATAGAAATTGGGTGCGCCGCCATGGAGAAGGGGTTGTCCATTGACCGCGTAGCGCTCGATGAGGCCGGTCTTGCGGTCGAGGACCAATTCGGCGTCCCGGGCTGCGAGGCGGATTTGCCCCTGGCTGTCCGTGAGGGCGACATTGCCCGAGAGCGGTGGCGTGCTCGCCGGGGCGCGCCCAAGCACGAACTGTTCCCATCCGATTACCGCCGCCGCGTCCACGGCGGGGATTGCTCCGGCCTTGGCGCGGGCGCTTACCGTCAGGACATATTCGGCACCGGGCCTGCGGGTGAAGGCAGGCAGCGCGATCGCAACCGTCTCGTGACCGCGCGCCGGAACATGTAGCGCCGGAAGCTGTCCCGTCGCCACGGACACACCATCCTCCAGCACCTCGAAACCGAAATCGTAGTTCGACAGGTCGACGAAGTCATGGCGGTTGGTGACCGTCAGCGTCCCGGCCGTGGCGTCGAAGTTCGAGAACTGAATCGGCGAATAAACCTTCCGGATCTCGAACAGGTGCGGATTGGGCGTGCGGTCGGGCTGGTTCAGCCCGTCGCCGAATTCGATGTCGCCGCCGGGGTTGGGCCCGTATTCGCCGCCCGTGCCCCAATATCGGCGGCCATCGGCGGTGTACCGATACATCGATTGATCGACCCAGTCCCAGACGAACCCGCCCTGGAGCTTGTCGGAATGCGCGTAGATCGCGTCCCAATATTCCTTGAGGTTGCCGCCCGAATTGCCCTGCATATGCGCATATTCGCACTGGATCATCGGCTGCCGGAATGCCCAGTTTTCCGCATAGTCGATCATCTTCTCGACGCTGTCGTACATCGGCGCGTAGATGTCGGCATAGTCGTTGGGCCGGTGATCGGACACGCCGGCCCAGGTGCCCCAGCCGAGATAGCTGACGAGACGCGCCGGATCGCGCGCCTTGACCGCCGCGGCGGCCTTGTTGAAGTTCGGCCCGATCCCCGCCTCGTTGCCCAGCGACCAGAAGATGATGGACGGGTGGTTCTTGTCGCGCTCGACCATGTTGGTCACGCGGCTGACATGTGCGCCCTCCCATGCGGGATCGAAACCGATCTGGTAGCGCCCGCGCACCTCGGGGTGCTTGTTCGCCCAGTCCATGTAGCCATGGCTCTCGATATTCGCCTCATCCATCACATAGAGCCCGTATTTGTCGGCGAGCTCGTACAGGCGTGGATCGTTCGGATAGTGCGAGGTGCGCAGCGCATTGATATTCGCGCGCTTCATCAACTGGATGTCCCGTTCCATGGATTCGTACGAGATCACGTGGAAGGTCTCGGGATCGTGCTCGTGGCGGTTGACCCCGCGAATCGTGATGGGTCTCCCGTTCACGCTGACCAGGCCGTTCCTGATCTCCACCGTGCGAAAGCCGATGCGACTGTAGGTCGACTGGATGATCTGGCCCTTGGCATCGTACAACTCGACCAGCAGCATGTAGAGGTTCGGCGTCTCTGCGGTCCACGGCTTCACGTCGGCGATCGATGCGGCGAGCGTCACCGTCCGCTCGCCCGAGCCGGCGGGCACGGCTTTCGAGATTTCGGCAACGCGCCGGTCGCCGTCGAGAAGGACAGCCTTTGCGGTAGTCGCCTCACGGCCGGGCGTCACTGCCACGTCGACTGCCAGCTTCCCGTTTCGGTACTGCTCATCCAGCCCGGCATGAACGAAGAAATCGCGGACGCGGGTTTTGGGAGCGGCCATCAGGAAGACCTCGCGCTCGATCCCGGAGACGCGCCAGAAGTCCTGATCCTCGAGATAGGATCCGTCCGACCAGCGGAAGATCTGGATCGCCACCGTGTTCCTGCCGGGGCGCACGAAGCGAGTCACGTCGAACTCGGATGGAAGCTTCGAATCCTCGGAATAGCCGACCTTCTCGCCATTGACCCAGACGTAATAAGCCGAGCCGGCCGCGCCGATGTGCAGGATGACGTCCGAACCGTTCCAGTCGGCGGGCATTTCGACATCGCGGCGGTAGGAGCCGACCGGGTTGGTGGCGTGCGGGATGAGCGGTCGATTAGCGGGGAAGGGGTAAGTGATGTTGTTGTAGCGCGGCTGGTCGTATCCCTCGGTCTGCCAGTCCGCCGGGACCTTGATCTCCTTCCATCCCGAAACGTCGAAGGAAGGCTGTTCGAAGCCCTTCGGCAGCCGATCGGCATCCGGAGAAAACGAGAATTTCCACTGCCCGTTCAACGGCAGGAATCGTTCGGATTTCGTGCGGTGACCCGCCATCGCCTTCTCGCGAGTCTCAAACGGAAAGCCGGTCGCGCGCGCAGGCTGCTTGTTGGTGGCGTATACTGCCGGATTCTCCCAATCGGGCCGATCGGGGGACACCTGGGGTTGAACGGGAGATGCGGGATCCTGGGCCGGTAGCGCGAAAGGGATTCCCGCGAGGAAGAGTGCCGTAAGTGCGCGGATTGATCGCATAAAATCCTCTTCCCCGCCGGTCTGAAGCCGGATCGACTAGCATCTTCATTGATGATACGGACGCGTAGCTTCCGGAGATTAGTATGACAAGCCAAGTTGAGGGCGCGCACAAGATAGCTGGCGGCTCGACTGGGGAGGGTGGCAAGACCGGCTCGCTGACCGACGAGTTGTTTGCAAAACTCGAGACTCGCATCCGTTCGGGCGAGTTGAAGGCCGGCTCGCGGCTACCGTCGCAAAAGGAGATCGCGCTTTCGGAGAATGTGAGCCGCACCGTGGTAAGGGAAGCCGTGGCCCGGCTTTCCGCCCATGGCCTGACGGTTTCGCGCCAGGGAGCGGGGGTCTTCGTCGCGGAATCGGCGGAGTATCGCGCGTTCCAGATCACGCGCGACGAACTCCACGAGCTCGCGGACGTGATCAAGCTGCTCGAGATGCGCCTGGCGGTCGAGACGGAGATGGCGGGCCTTGCTGCCGCTCGTCGTACAACTGCCGATATCGGGGCGATCCGGGAAGCGCTGGAACGTATGATCGAAGTGGGCGACGACCCGCGCGCCTCGGCAGAAGCGGACAGCGCATTCCACCTGGCTATCGCGCATGCAACGCAGAACGAATATTATGTCCGCTTCGTTGAGTTCCTCGGTCTGCGGCTGGTGCCTTCGCGGACCCTGTACCTGGGCGACAAGCCCGACGAAGTCCACCAATCCTATGCGGCCAAAGTCTTGGCCGAGCACGAAGCGATCGTGGACGCCATCGTGAGAATGGATTCGGCCAGGGCCCGCGAGGCCGCGCGCCAGCACATGCACGAGAGCTTGACCCGGCACTCCACGTTGAGCGCGACGCTGCGAATGAAGGGACCTTTGCACGGCGACGCGATCCAGCCGGACTGAGCGACTGTCAGCGGGGCGGCCGATGCATTCGGTGTTTGCCATATCGCGAACGTGTCGGCGGCGGCGCCTTCGGGTTGTTATCATATCATTCTTGCGGTCGCGTAGTCGCGGAATCCGTCCGGTTCGTCGCCGAAATGCTCAGATTCCCTAGGGAATGGTCATCTGTCGCGCATGTGTGATGGCGGCGTAATTGCCTGCTGATTGACGCGCTTCCGACAACTTGTCATATAACTTCCAGCACGCACGGCTGACCGTGAACGTGGCGGGAGAGGTAAAATGGGGAAGAACGTTCTTACGTGCGCCGTCTCGGCTGGCGCTCTCATCGTGATGCTCGCCGGCGCGCCAGCCTTTGCTCAGGCTGCGGATCCGGCCCCCGCGACGCCGCAGGACGCCCCCGCGGCGGCGGCGCAGGAAGAGGGCGCCGCCGACGAGATCGTCGTCACCGGGTTCCGGGGCAGTCTCAACAAAGCGATCGAGCTCAAGCGCGAATCGATCGGCTTCCGCGATTCGATCGTCGCCGAAGATATCGGCAAGTTTCCCGAAGCGAACGTCGCCGACTCGCTGCAGCGCATTCCGGGCGTCATCCTGTCGCGCGACGGTGCGTCCAACGAAGGTCAGCGGATCAGCATTCGCGGTCTCGGCTCCGAGTTCACCGTCACGACGATCAACGGCGCGCCCGTCCGCACGACTTCGGCAATGAATGTCGGCGGCTCGAGCCGCGACTTCAATTACGACGTCTTCCCGTCCGAGCTGTTCGGCCGGGTCGACGTGTACAAGACGCCACAGGCCAATCTCGAGGAGGGCGGCATCGGCGGCAATGTCGATCTGCAAACCCCGCGTCCGTTCGACAGCGCGGGCCGGGTGATCCGCTACACGGCGCAGGCAAATTACAACACGCAGTCAAAGGAGTGGCGGCCGCGCGGCTCGCTGCTGCTCAGCGATACCTGGGGCAATTTCGGCGCGCTGTTCGGCGTGGCCTATGCGCAGAACGTGAACGAGCGTTCGGGCTTCCAGTCGACTGGGGGCGGCACCAGCGGCTACAATTCGTCGGCGCTCGGCCGTCGTCCCTATTATGCGACGCCGGCAAACCCGGTGCCCGCGAACACGAGCGGCCCTTTCAATTTCGAGCTCAATCTCGACAGTCCGCTCGCCAATCTGGGCGGCCTGACCCGCTCGCAGGTGGAAAATGCCTATCTGCCGCGCTTTTACCGCGTCTTCGCGTCCAACAACGAGCGCGAACGCCTCGGCTTCGTCGGATCGCTCCAGTACAAGAGCGACCGTTTCGAGGCGAGCATCGACGGTATCTATGCCGACCTGACCGATCAGACCGACGAGTTCACCTTCGGCGTTCCCGTGCGCAACTCGCGTACCGTGGCGGGCAGCACCTCGGCGCCCGGCACGGGGACCAACTCGGGCCTGATCCCGCTCGACGTGCATATCGACCAATACAACAATTTGTACGGCACGTTCGGGAATTCGAGCATCCTGACGGAGAGCTTCTACCGCGACTCCCACACCAAATTTAAATACGGCATCGTCCGGGCGGCCTATGACATCACCGACACGATGAAGCTCTCTGCGCAGGGCAACATCAGCGAGAGCACGGCCGTCTATTCCGAGAACCGCATCGTCTCGAACATCTACGGCATCACGACGACCTTCGATCCCTCGGGTAACATCACCTATCCGACGATCAGCTCGCCCGTCGACTTCACCAACACGGCGAATTACCGGGCGCCGTCCCTCGGCTTCGCGATCAACGACGAGTTCGACAAGGAGAAGACCGCCCGGGCGGTGCTCGACTGGAAACCCGTCGACAGCGAAGACCAGATGCTGTCGCTCAAGTTGGGCGGCAGCTATGTGTCGACCACCAAGCGGGTTCAGCGGCAGGACGGCAGCAGCATCGCCGCGACCCGGGCGCTTCCGCAGGGCGGCACCTTCGCCACGAACCCCACCGGCGTGTTCGCGAACATGGATCCGTTCGTCCAGTTCGGCGCATTGGCGAACGGCGGAAACTCGGGATACCCCTCGCAATTCGCGACCTTCTCACGCGAATTCGTCATGGATGTGCTGGACGCCAATAGCGCGAACCGCGCGGCCACTCCCGCTCTCAACCAGGCCTTCACTGCCGAGGAAGTCGTCAAATCGGCCTTTTTCGAGACCAGCTTCAAGATCCCGATCGCAGGCCATGCGCTGCGCGGCAACTTCGGCATCCGTTATTCGGACACCAAGACTCTCATCAACAACTATCAGTCTGCCCCTGGTGGCGGTTTCACCCCGGCAACGCGCGAGGGCGGCTACCAGAACCTGCTTCCGTCAGCGAGCCTTGCCTTCGACATCACGCCGAAGCTCGTGCTGCGGGGATCGGCGGGCCAGACGATCACGCGCGGTTCGCTGGCAACCATCGCGGCCGGCACCCGGGTGCCGAACATCTTCAATCCCGCGGTCACCGTCGGCAATCCGGACCTCCGTCCCCAGCTCGCCACGACGTTCGACGCCGCGCTCGAATGGTATTTCGCGCCCGGCGGCCTGCTGAGTGGGGGCGTGTTCCAGAAGAACATCGTCGATCGCCCGTTCCCGGTAATTGAGCGTGTCCCGTTCGGCACCCTGGGCCTGCCTTCGAACCTGTTCAACTGCGCCTCGCTGGGCGCCGGGGCCTGTCCGCCTCAGCTCGGCGGCAGCACGATCGATCCGAACTTCCTGTTCGACCGTACGATCACGGTGAACCAGAACGAGCTGAAGCTGAAGGGCCTGGAGCTGGCCTATCAGCAGAACTTCACGTTCCTGCCCAAGCCCTTCGACGGGCTGGGCATCACCAGCAGCTTCACGATCATCGATCAGGAGGGCGATGATTTCGTGCTGCGGAACGGAGACCGCATCTCGATGCAGGGCGTGCCGGACTATACCTACAGCGTCACCGCCTTCTACGAAAAGGGTCCGTTCTCGATCCGCGGTTCCTATAACTACCGCGCCAAGACGGGCCAGAACTCGACCAACACGGGCAACGACCAGGTGCCGTATCTGGCGCCGCAGGGGTTCCTCGATGGCACGGTCAGCTACAAGATCAACGATCTCTTCGAGCTCCGGATCGACGCGCTGAACATCACCAACGAGAACGTCTTCTTCTATTACGAGAACCCGACCCAGCCCGACGGCAACGGTCTGAGCCGCCGCGACAATTCGTTCTTCAATGGAACGACGATCTCCTTCGGCATTCGCGGCAGGTTCTGACATCTCCCCCTGGGGGCGCTTGAATCGGCAGGCGTCCTCATTTTTAGAAGAACCGATCTGCATTCGCGCGATCTGGAGGCGGCACATGAAGCATCTCGCACTGGCGCTGGCCCTGTCGGCCGCGATCCCCTCGGCGAGTCTGGCGCAAGGTCCGGTGGCGGTAAGGCCGGCGGCGTCGCCGCTCGCGGCTGCGGTGCGGCTCGCCGACTGGCAGCTCGGCCAGATGCACGGTGGCACCGTGTCGCGTGCTACGGGCGAGACGCGGAACCCGCGCGCATGGGAGCAGGCGGTATTCTGGGTGGGCATGACCGCGCTCGCCGACGCGGGCGCGCCGCCGCGCGTTCGCCAGGCGATTCTCGACATGGGTGCCGCCAATCGGTGGTTGCCGGGCGAAAAGCCCTATTTCGCCGACGATCACGCCATCACCCAAGCCTATCTCTGGGCCGCCCGCAACGGCGCGGGCGAAACGGCGCGGGCGCCGGCGCGGCGCGCCTTCGATCGCGTGATGAACGAGCCCGCGATCACTTCGCTCGCTTTCTACATCCCGCCCGAGGGCTATGGTGCGGCCGAATGCCTGAAGCGCTGGTGCTGGTGCGATGCTCTATTCATGGCGCCGCCGGCCTTTCTCGATATGTCGCTCCAGACCGGCGATGCGCGCTACCGTGATTTCGCGATGCGCGAATTCTGGGCGACCACGGATTTCCTCTACGATCCGGCCGAGCGCCTTTATTATCGCGACAGCCGCTTCTTCGAGCGGCGCGACGCGAAGGGCCGCAAGGAGTTCTGGAGCCGCGGCAATGGCTGGGTGTTCGCGGGCATGGCGCGCGCCATCCCATTGCTCGACAGGGGCACAGCCGACCGGCATCGGATGGAGGGGCTGTTCCTCCAGATGGCCGCGCGGCTCAAGGCGCTGCAGAAACCGGACGGCTATTGGGCGCCGTCGCTGCTCGCGCCTGAAGGCTCGCCGCCCGAGACGAGCGGCACTGCGTTCTACACCTACGGCCTCGCATGGGGGATCAACACCGGGCTGCTGCCGCGCGCCGAATATGAGCCCGCAGCGCGCCGGGGTTGGGCAGCGCTTCAACGCGCGATCCAGCCGGATGGGCGGCTCGGCTACGTGCAGCAGGTGAGCGACCGTCCCGAGAAGGTCGAGCCCGCCGATACCCAATATTACGGAGTCGGAGGCTTCCTCCTCGCCGCCACGCAAGTGGCCGCTCTCGACAAGCGCGGCCTGTGACGGCCGGGGAAGCGACATTGTTCAAGAAGATTTATCACGCGGCCCATCCGGACATGATGGTGGGTGCCTCGAATGAGGTCCTGCGCGACCGTCACCTCGTCACCGATCTCTTTCGACAAGGCGAGATCGTGCTGACCTATTCGCACGGCGAACGATTCGTGATCGGGGGCGCCGTTCCCGGCGGGGATATGCTCCGGCTCCCGGATCATACCGAACCCGAGAGCGCCGCCGGGCACCCGTTTCTGGAACGTCGCGAACTCGGGATCGTGAACATCGGCCGCGGTGACGGCATCGTCTGCATAGACGGCGAGTCCATGCAGCTTGCGAAATACGAGGCGCTGTACGTCCCAATGGGTTCGCGTGAGGTCACCTTCTCGGGGGATGGCGCCCGCTTTTACTTGCTGTCGGTGCCGGCGCACGCGGCCCTTCCGCTCCGCAAGATCACTGCGGCCGATGTCCAGCCCCTACAGCGCGGCAGCCTCGAGGCCTCGAATGCGAGAACCATCTATCAGTTGCTTTTGCCGCACACCTGTCAGAGCGCATCACTTTGCATGGGCCTCACGCGCCTCGAGCCGGGCAGCGTCTGGAACACGATGCCGCCCCACGTCCATGAGAGGCGATCGGAGATATACCTCTATTTCGACCTCGACGACGACAGCCGCATCTTCCACTATATGGGCCACCCCGACGCCCTCCGGCACATCGTAATGGGGAATGAAGAAGCCGTCATTTCGCCGCCCTGGTCCGTCCATATGGGCGCGGGAACAAGCAACTACGCCTTCATCTGGGCCATGGCGGGCGAGAATCTCGACTACAATGACATGGACGTCGTCGACATCTGCCAGTTGCAATGACGGCACCCAATCGCTGTTGACGACATGGCCGCGTTCCGCCGCCCGGTTTTCAGTCAATGCTGAGACAAAGCGGCGTCGCTGGCGAGTTTGTCGGCGCGCTCGTTGTCGGGATGGCCGGCATGGCCCTTTACCCACACCCATTCGACACGATGCGGCTTCGACGCCGCGAGCAGTTCCTGCCACAAGTCGGCATTCTTGACCGGCTTTTTGTCCGAGGTCCGCCAGCCGTTCTTGAGCCAGCCGTGGATCCATTTCGTGAGGCCGTCCATCACGTAGCGACTGTCGGTCGAGAGCGTGACGCGGCATGGGCGTTTGAGCGCCTTGAGCCCCTGGATCGCCGCCATCAGCTCCATGCGGTTGTTGGTGGTATGGGGCTCGCCGCCCGACATTTCCTTCTCGACGCCGCCCATCCGCAGCACCACGCCCCAGCCGCCGCGCCCCGGATTGCCCTTGCACGCGCCATCGGTGGCGATCTCGACGTGCTGAAGCTCGGTCACGCGAAGATCGCCGCTCCGTGTTCGGCATAGAAATCGAGCCGGCGCAGATAAGCGAGCGGATCCTTGCGCGTGACCAACGCATCGGCAGGCGTATTGAGCCAGTCCCACATGCGGGTCAGGAAGAAGCGGATCGCCGCGCCTTCGGCGAGCACGGGCAGCGCGACGCGCTCATCAGGCAGCAGTTCGAAATTTGCAGCGTAGCCTTCGACCAATGCCTGGCCGACCCCGGCGTCATATTGCGCCCCGGCGGCGTCGAACGCCCAGGCGCCGTGCATTACGGCGAGGTCGTACGCCCGCACTTCGGTGCAGGCGAAATAGAAATCGATCAGGCCGGTGATGCGATCGCCGAGCATCAGCACATTGTCGGGAAACAGATCGGCGTGGATCGCGGCGCGCGGCAGGTCGCGCGGCCAGCTTGCCAACAATCTGTCCAGAGCCTTGTCCACATGATCGTAAAGGCCGGGCCGGATCGCATCCATATCGCGACCGCACCGCTCGAACAGCGGGCGCCAATCGTCAGGGCCGAGCGAATTGGGGCGCTCGAGCGTGAAGTCGCGCAGCGCCTCGTGCATCCGGCCCATGGCGGCACCGGCGGCGCGGGCCTGTTTCGGCGTGGGGTGCGAGACCGAAACGCCGGACAGGAACTGGATCAGGCAGGCCGGGCGGCCCTCGATCTCGTGGATCGTGCGGCCCGTGCGGTCGGGCACGGCCGGCGGGACCGGCAGGCCGCGATCGGCGAGATGATCGAGCAAGGCGAGGAAGAAGGGCAGGTCGTCGGCCGAGACACGCTTCTCGTACAGCGTCAGGATGAACCGGCTTTTGGTCGTGTCGACCAGATAGTTCGAATTCTCGACGCCTTCGGCGATGCCCTTGGCCGAAACGAGTTCGCCCATGTCGAAGCGCGCGAGAAAATCCGCCAGTGCCTCGGCGGAGACTTGCGTATAGACGGCCATCAGGCGGCTTCGAGGCCGCGGGGCAGCTTGAAGGCGATGTTCTCTGCGACGGTTTCGACTTCGCGCTCGGTCACGTCGAATCGCGTTGCGATCTGTTCGACGACTTCGCGCACCAGCAATTCCGGCGCTGAAGCGCCGGCGGTGATCCCGACCTTGCGCACGCCCTCGAACCAGGCGAAGTCGATATCGTCGGCGCGCTGGATCAGCGTCGAGCGGGTGCCGTTGCGCACTGCCACTTCGACGAGCCGCATCGAATTGGACGATTGGGGCGATCCGATCACCAGCACCATATCGACCTGTTCGGCGAGCGCCTTGACCGCGCTCTGACGGTTCGAAGTCGCGTAGCAGATGTCATCGGCGCCGGGCGCGAGGATCGCGGGGAAACGCCGTTTCAACACCGCGAGCACTGCCGCCGTGTCGTCAACCGAGAGCGTCGTCTGGGTCAGGAAGGCGAGGTTCTCGGGATCGCCGACGACGACCGCTTCGGCATCCGCAACGGTCTCGACCAGGGTCATCGTGCCCGCAGGCACCTGGCCGAAGGTGCCGATCACCTCCGGATGCCCGGCATGGCCGATGAACAATATGTGCCGTCCCGCCGCGACCAGCCGCTCGGCCTGGCGATGGACTTTGGAAACCAGCGGGCAGGTGGCGTCGAGATAAGAGAGGCCGCGCTCGGCCGCCTTGGCGGGAACCGCCTTGGGCACGCCGTGCGCGGAGAATACCACCGGCACGCCGTCGGGCACCTGATCGAGTTCCTCGACGAAGATCGCGCCCTTCGCCTTGAGGCTGTCGACGACGTATTTGTTGTGGACGATCTCGTGGCGCACATAGACCGGCGCACCGTATTTCTCGATCGCCAGCTCGACGATGCGGATCGCGCGGTCGACGCCCGCGCAGAAGCCGCGCGGGGCGGCGATGAGCAGATCGAGCGGCGGTTTCCGGGTCGCGTCCATGGCGAAGCGGGCTCTACGCGATTGCTTGCGCGGGCGAAAGGCGGTTCCTATGGTGCCGGCGTTTCCGGGCCTCGCTTGCGCGCGGCCCGTTGTTCCGTCTGAAAGGTGTACCGCCCGTGTCGCTCGCCAAGCTCGCCGTTCCCATTATGATCCTGCTGGCCGCCGGCGGCTGCTCTCGCACCGGCGAGATTACCGAGGGCGGCATCTCCGCGGTGCGCTCGGCCTGCCCGCATGTCGGTGTGCCCGCCGGCACCGGTGACGTCACCTTGTTCAACCCGGCGACCAGCCGCGAGGCGAGCGCGATCGACGTGGTCGCGGTGCTCACCAACCTCCAGTCGACTTGCGACGAGGCTGGCCCGCAGATCCAGGCCAATTTGACCTTCGACGTGCTTGCGCGGCGCAACCAGCCGGGCCCGGCGCGCGACGTGACTTTGCCCTATTTCATCACTGTGGTGCGCGGTGGGACGTCGGTTACCGCCAAGCGGATCGGCCAGGTGACGGTGCGTTTCGCCGAGGGGCAGATCCGCGCGCAAACCACCGGACAGGCTACTGCCAGCATCGACCGTGCGGCGGCGACGCTGCCCGAGGAGGTGCGGAAGCGGCTGACGGAGAAACGCAAAGCGGGCGATCAGGCCGCGGCGATGGACCCGCTCGCCGATCCGGCGATCCGCTCGGCGGTGCTCTCCTCCACTTTCGAGGCGCTGGTCGGCTTCCAGCTCACCGAGGATCAGCTGAAGTACAACGTCACGCGCTGACCTGTTTCCTCTACCTTGCAGGGAAGGGAGTCAGAGAAGGGAAGGCGAGCGTTTCGCGATTGACTCGAATCACCCCCCCGGCCAAGGCTGCACGCGTCGATGGCGGGCAACCGGCATAGGCACGCGCGGGAGAGTGGCGGCCCTTTGAGGGCCGCCCGCCGAAGGAGCAACCGCCCCGGAATCTCTCAGGCACCAGGGACCGCGCGCGCTGTGACACTCTGGAAAGCGTCGCCGAAGAGGCGGCCACCGAAGGGGTAAGCGGATGCTCTCTCAAGAGAGTGGCGCGAAAGCTCTCAGGTTCCGTGACAGAGGGGGCGAGGGACTCTGCCGCGCATGTGCGTGGTTCAGTACCTCGTTCAGCCTCGCGCGGAGTATCCGGAATGAGCCACGATCCCATCGAAGACGGCGAAGAAGCGCTGGAGCTCCTGCAGTTGCCGCTCGATAGCTGGCACCGTGCGCGGGGCGGGCGGATGGTCCCGTTCGCCGGCTACGAAATGCCCGTCCAGTATGAAGGCATCATGGCCGAGCACCTTTGGACGCGCGAGCATGCCGGGCTGTTCGACGTCAGTCACATGGGCCAGCTCGTGCTTGATGGGCCTGGCCTGGACGATGCTCTGGAGGCGCTGATCCCGGCGGATATCAAGGGCCTGAAAGAGAATGCACAGTCCTATTCGCTGCTGCTGGCGGAGAATGGCGGCATTCTCGACGATCTGATGGTCACCCGCTGGGCACAGGGGTTGTACATGGTGGTCAATGGTGCCGTGAAGTATGACGACATCGCCCATCTGCGCGAGCATCTGCCTGACGAGATCACCATCAATCATCTTGATGAGCATGCCTTGCTCGCTTTGCAGGGTCCGAAAGCCGCCGAAGCGCTGGGGCGCCTGGTGCCGGGCGTGTCTAGCTTGGTCTTCATGACAGGAGCGGGTTTCGATTGGCGCTCGGACGCCGGGGAGCACGTGCCGCTCTGGATCAGCCGCTCTGGCTATACGGGTGAGGACGGCTTCGAAATTTCGCTGCCGGGAAGGGGTGTGGAGGCTTTCGCCGATGCGCTGACCGCGCAGCCCGAAGTCAAGCCGATCGGACTGGGCGCGCGCGATTCGCTGCGGCTCGAGGCCGATCTGCCGCTCTACGGTCACGATCTCGATACCGAGACCACGCCGGTTTCCGCCGCTCTCGGTTTCGCCCTCAAGAAGCGCCGGCGCGAGGAGGGCGGCTTCCCGGGCCATGCGCGCATCATGCTCGAGCGCGAGCAGGGGCCGATCGTCAAACGGGTCGGGCTGATCGTCGAGGGCCGCCAGCCGGTGCGCGAAGGGGCTGCAGTGGTCGATGCCGAGGGTAGCGAAGTCGGCAAGGTGACTTCGGGCGGGTTCGCGCCGAGCGTCCAGAAGCCGATCGCCATGGCCTATGTGCCGACTGCGCTCGCCGTGCCCGGCACACGCATCACGCTTGCCCAGCGCGGCAAAGTCCACCACGCGGAGGTCGTCCAGATGCCCTTCGTCCCCCATCGTTACGTCAGGAAGGGAAGCTGACTCATGCGTTATTTCACTGAAGATCATGAGTGGATCCAGGTCGATGGCGATGTCGCCACGGTCGGCATCACCGATTACGCGCAGGGCCAGCTGGGCGACATCGTGTTCGTCGAGACCCCCGAAGAGGGCAAGACGGTCAGCAAGGGCGACGACGCCGCGGTGGTCGAAAGCGTCAAGGCAGCGTCGGACGTTTACGCGCCGGTCGCCGGCACGGTGATCGAAGGCAATGCCGCGCTCGCCGACAATCCCGCGCTGGTGAACGAAGATCCCGAAGGCGAAGGCTGGTTCTTCAAGCTGACGCTGGCCGATGCGGGCGAGCTCGACAGCCTGATGGACGAGGCCGCCTACCAGGATTTCGTGAGCAAGCTTTAAGTCCCAGCTCCCCCTCCCTTCCAAGGGAGGGGGCCGGGGGGCGGGTGCCCTCCGCGAGCGATACGCCTGGGGCGCTCACCCACCCCCAACCCCTCCCTTGGAAGGGAGGGGGGAGATATTGAATGCGCTATCTGCCCCTTACCCAGACCGACCGTGAGGCGATGCTCGCCACGATCGGTGCCAAGTCGGTCGACGATCTGTTCGTTGACGTGCCCGCCGCGGGCCGGCTCGATGGACCGATCCACGGCCTGCCGCTCCACGCCAGCGAACTCGCGGTCGAGCGCCACATGTCGGCTCTGGCGAAGAAGAATCTCGCCGCGGGCGACGTTCCCTTCTTCCTCGGGGCAGGGGCATATCGCCATCACGTGCCGGCATCGGTCGATCACCTGATCCAGCGCGGCGAGTTTCTCACGGCATACACGCCCTACCAGCCCGAGATCGCGCAGGGCACGCTGCAGGTGATGTTCGAATTCCAGACCCAGGTCGCGCGGCTGCTCGGCTGCGACGTGGCGAACGCGTCGATGTACGACGGCTCGACGGCGTGCTGGGAAGCGATCACGATGGCGCGGCGGGTGACGAAGCGCGGCAAGGCGATCCTTTCGGGCGGACTGCACCCGCACTACGTCTCGGTCGCGAAGACGATGGCGAAGTTCACCGGCGATCAGCTCGTGACTTCGCTGCCGACGCTGTCGCCCGAGCCCGACACGCTCGACCTGATCAATGCGATCGACGACGGCACCAGCTGCGTCGTGGTCCAATACCCCGACATTCTCGGCCGGATCGAGGACATGAGCGCGCTCGCCGAAGCGTGCCATGCGAAGAAAGCGCTGCTCGTCGCGGTGGTGACCGAACCGGTGGCGCTGGGGGCGATTCGTTCGCCGGGCGAGATGGGTGCCGACATCGTCGTCGGCGAGGGCCAGTCGATCGGCGTCGGGCTGCAGTTCGGCGGGCCCTATGTCGGGCTGTTCGCCTGCTCGGAGAAGCTGGTCCGCCAGATGCCGGGGCGGCTTTGCGGCGAGACCGTCGATGCGGAAGGCAAGCGCGGCTTCGTGCTGACGCTCAGCACCCGCGAGCAGCATATCCGCCGCGAGAAGGCGACCTCGAACATCTGCACCAGCTCGGTGCTCTGCGCGCTGGCGATGTCGGCACATATGACCTTGCTGGGTGAGGCCGGGCTACGCCGTTTGGCCGAGATCAACCATGTCGCCGCCAGCGCCGCCGCCGATCGGCTGGCCGAAGTCGATGGCGTCGAACTGGTCACCGACCGCTTCTTCAACGAGTTCACGCTGAAGCTTTCGAAGGAAGCGCGTCCCGTGGTCCGCGCGCTGGCGGACAAGGGCATCCTGGCCGGCGTGTCGCTCGGCCGGCTCTATCCCGACGCCGCCGAACTGCAGAACGGGCTCGTCGTCGCGGTCACCGAAACCACCACCGAGGAGGACGTCGAGACGCTTGCCTCCGCGCTCGAGGAGGCGCTGGCATGACGATCAACCAGAGCGGCTGGCGCCCCACGACCCCGCAGGCCGGCGAGAGCGGCGGCCAGACCTTCACCGGCAACCGCGCGCTGATGCTGGAAGAGCCTTTGATCTTCGAGATCGGCTCGACCGAGACCACCGGTGTCGATTTCGCCGAGGCGCCCTCGGGCAAGTCGCGGCTGGGCGGACTGGAGCGCTCGAAGGCGATCGGCCTTCCCGGCCTGTCCGAGCCCGAGGCGGTGCGCCATTACACCCGCCTCAGCCGGCAGAATTATGCGATCGACCTGGGGCTGTTCCCGCTCGGCTCGTGCACGATGAAGCACAATCCGCGATTGAACGAGCGGATGGCACGGCTGCCCGGCTTTGCCGATCTGCACCCGTTGACGCCGGTCGATGCCTGCCAGGGCGCGTTCGAAGTGATCCATCAGCTCGCGCATTGGCTGGTGACGCTGACCGGCATGCATTCGGTGGCGATGAGCCCCAAGGCCGGCGCCCATGGCGAGCTTTGCGGCGTGCTGGCGATTCGCGCGGCACTCGACGCCAAGGGTGAGCAGGCCCGGAAAGTGCTGCTGGTGCCCGAGAGTGCGCACGGCACAAATCCCGCCACCGCGGCGTTCGCCGGCTTCTCGGTCGAGGACATTCCCGCGACCGAGGCCGGCCGCGTCAACCTCGAAGCGCTCAAGGCGCGGCTGGGGCCGGACGTGGCCGGCGTGATGATCACCAACCCCAACACCTGCGGGTTGTTCGAGCCCGACATGAAGGCGATCTCCGACGCGGTGCACGCGGCGGGCGGCTTCGTCTATTGCGACGGTGCGAACTTCAACGCGATCGTCGGCCGGGTGCGTCCGGGCGACCTCGGCATCGATGCGATGCACATCAACCTCCACAAGACCTTCTCGACTCCGCATGGCGGCGGCGGGCCGGGCTCGGGGCCGGTGGTGTTCTCCGAAGCGCTGACGCCCTACGCGCCTTTGCCCTTCGTCGAGAAGCAGGGCGATCATTTCGTTCTGGTCGAGGAAGAGACTGCGGGCGAGCATCACGCGTCGAGCTTCGGCCGGATGGTCGCGTTCCACGGCCAGATGGGGATGTTCACTCGGGCGCTGACCTATATCCTCAGTCACGGCGCGGACGGGCTGCGGCAGGTTGCCGAGGATTCGGTGCTCAATGCCAATTACATCCTGCGATCGATGGAGGATGTGCTCGACGCGCCCTTCGCCAAATCGGGTCCGTGTATGCATGAGGCGATCTTCAGCGATAAGGGACTGCCCGAAGGATTCTCGACGATCGACGTGGCCAAGGGGCTGATCGACGAGGGTTTCCACCCGATGACGGTCTATTTCCCGCTGGTCGTCCACGGGGCGATGCTGGTCGAGCCGACCGAGACTGAAAGCAAGGCTACGCTCGATCAATTCATCGGTGCCTTCCGTTCTGTGGCCGAACGGGCTAAGGGCGGCGATCTCGCGATCAAGACCGCGCCGCATTTCGCACCGCGCCGGCGACTCGACGAGACGCTCGCCGCGCGCAGGCCGGTGCTGGTATATAAGGAGCCCCAACGGGCGGAGGCGGCGGAATAGCCGCGCAGGAGTTTGAATACCGAATGACGTATAACGATACTTTCCGTGACCGCGCCGGCCGCTCGGCCGACGCCAAGAAGGCGCTGCTCGAGAAGCTCAAGGCCGCTCCCAAGCTGAGCGAGGCCGAGCTGGCCGAGCGCAAGGCGGCACGCCTTGCCCGTGAAGCCGCGGTGGAAGCGGAGCGCGCAGCGAAGCAGGCCGCGATCGACGCGCAGAAGGCTGCGATCGAACAGGCCAAGGCGGATGCCGAGGCGGCGCGCCTCGCCGAAATACGTGCGGCCGAAGAGCGGGCTGCCGCCAAGCTGGCCGAGAAGGCCGCTGCGGCCGAGGCGGCCAAGGCCAAGATGGCCGCTGCACTAACGCTTCCTCCGCGCGGCAGCGACAGCCGCTATCCGGCGCGCAAGGGCGGCAAGTAAACGACCTTCGGGCAGAGCGCCTTCCCCGGTTGCAGCGCTCCGGCGAAGGCCGGAGCCTTGGCCGAACCTGCTGCGCTTGCATCCAACACTCCGGCCTCGGCCGGAGCACGGCGTCCCTTTCTGGTCCGGCGGCGCTCGCAATGGGGCGCTTGCCAAGCGCGGCGCGCTCGCCACAACATGGCGCCATGAACGCCGCGAATCCGCAGTCCGACTGGCTCCGCCTCGCGATCCCTGTCGTCATTCTGGCCATCGTCATGGCTTTCCGGTTGCGGCGGATAGGCCGCGAGCGGCCGCTCAAGATCGAGCGGCTGTGGATCGTGCCCGCGATCTATATCGTGGTGGCGGCGGTCGCCTATTGGGCGCACCCGCCAGTGGGACTTGCCTGGCTCTGGTGCCTGATCGCGCTCGCGGTGGGTGTGGCGCTGGGCTGGCAGCGCGGCCGGATGATGCGGATCAGCGTCGATCCCGAAACGCATGAAATGTCGCAGCGCGCATCTCCCGCGGCGATGCTGCTGATCCTCGTGCTGATTCTGGTCCGAACCGGTGCGCGTGAGATTGCGCCCGGAATGGCGCTCGACGTGATGACGCTGACCGACGTGCTGGTCGCCCTCGCATTGGGGCTTTTGGCGACGCAACGGCTCGAGATGTGGCTGCGCGCGCGCAAGCTGCTCGCCGCGGCGCGTGGGGCATGAGCGCGCGGCGTCACGCGCCCGCGACCGAGCGCAACCGCGAGCCGATCGCGGCGGTGCTGGGCGAGGAATTGCCCGATCGCGGGCTGGTGCTCGAAGTGGCGAGCGGAAGCGGCGAGCATGCCGCCTTCTTCGCCGAACGCTTCCCCGATCTGACGTGGCAGCCGAGCGATCCCGATGATGACGCGCTGGCGTCGATCGCCGAATGGTGCGCGGGGATGGCCAATGTGCTGCCGCCGATCGCACTGGATGCGGCAGAGGCGGATTGGCCGGTGGCGGCGGCCGATGCGATCCTCTGCGTAAACATGGTACATATCAGCCCCTGGAAAGCGACTCTCGGGCTGATGGCAGGGGCGGGGCAGTTGCTCGCGCCGGGCGCGCCGCTGATCCTTTACGGGCCGTATCGCCAGCGCGGCGTGCCGACCGCCGAATCGAACGAGGCGTTCGATGTTTCGCTCAACACCCGCAACCCGGCCTGGGGGCTGCGCCACGTCGAGGAGGTCTCGGCTGCGGCGGCGGCACGCGGGTTGCTGCTCGACCGGATCGTGACGATGCCGGCGAACAATCTCAGTCTTGTTTTCCGCCGCGAATCATGAGGCGGCCGCGTCGCTCGCGCCCTCGGTGTTGCGGACATGGAGCACGCGCTCGCGCCAGACGATGTAGAGCCCGCTGGCGATGATGATCGGCGCGCCGAGCCACGTCCACGGCGTCGGCCAGGCGCTGAAGATCAGCCAGCCGTAGAAGGTCCCCCAGATCAGGCTCGAATAGTCCATCGGGATGACGGTCGAAACCGGTGCGAAGCGGACCGACGCAGTCAGCGCCAGCTGGGCGACGCCGCCGATGAGGCCGATCGCGATCAGATTCGCCCAGGTCAGCCAGTCGTGCGCCTGGAGCTGGAAGAGATACGCCAGGCCGAGGGGGGGTAGCGACAGGACGGAGAACCAGAAGACCGTGGTGCCGGCACTTTCGGTCCTGCCGATCTGGCGCAGCGTGATCGCGACGATCGCGACGAACAAGGCCGCCATCAGTCCGACAAAAGCGCCGAACAACGGGAATTGGCCGCTGCCCGGCTGGGCGACGACGAGCACGCCGACGAAACCGATCACCACTGCGCCCCAGCGATGCCAGCCGGTCTTTTCGCGCAGCACCAGCGCCCCGAGCAGGGTGGCGAAGATGGGGACGGTGAACTGGAGCGTGGTCGCCTCGGCGAGCGGCAGCAGCAGCACTGCCCCGAAGGTGAAGACCATGCCGGTGAGCCCGATCGCGGTGCGGGTGACGTGCGCGCCGAAACGTTTCGTGCGAATCGAGCCGAGCCCGGGGCCCATCACGATCCACGCCGTGACCATCGGAACCGCCCAGAGCTGGCGGTGGAACATCGTCTCGACGAGAGTCGCACCGCGCGTCTCGGCGAGCTTGATCAGCGCCGACATGGTCGACAGGCACAGGATTGCGAAAAGACGCAGCGCAAGGCCCTTGAAGATACTGTCGGTTCTCGCGTGCGCCACGGAGTTCGGTTAGGGGGCAGTACTGCGCCGCACAACCCTGCGCTTCACTTATCCGTGCGGGCAACTGCAACCATGCCTGGCTCGAGTGCCGCATGACCGCGGGGTTGCGACAACAGTTTCGACGAGACGCGACGGGACCGTCAACGCCAACACCAGCCTACCCACGCGGACCGTGCAGCGGACATCGGATTCTCGGGACATGAAACGCTTCCTTCGATCAGAGACCCGCACGAGCGGGCAGCGAGCATATCTTAAGCCATCCGATGGGTTGCTCTTTGGACAACTGACTCCAGAACGGAGAAAGTTCAGCGTGGATCGAACGAAGGGCGTGCTAGGAACAACACGAAGACAAAGAGGAAACGAGTTAGGAACGCGCTTGCCTTTTCGGTTGCATGTGTCTGGGCAGATGGCCTGTTTTCCTAGGCCAGAGTTCGCGAGCGATCGAGTGAGCTACGACGTGATAACGCCTATTGCCGCCCGACGAATCTTCGAGGCCGTCTATTGGCGTCGGGAGATACGATGGCAGATAGACGTCATCCGCGTGGTCGCGCCGATCCGCTTTGGATATGTCTCAGATGATGGTGTGCGATCGCTGGAACCCGTCAGCGACTTGAACCTTGCCCCCCAGTTTCAACGGGGAGACGCACAGCGGATCGTGCTTCTCGAACCGGCCTATGTGATCGATGCTCGTTTTAAAATGATGTCCGCGACGGGAAACCCGGCGCAGCATACGAAGATGTTCGGGCGCGCTCTTCGCCATGGCCGATACTTCCGCGAGCCTTATCTGGGGCTGCCGGAATATCCCGCCAAACTGACGTTGATCGAAGGCGAATCTTCGCTGGTTCCGCCGGTTTGCCGAGGCGATCTTCAGGACAAGGACTTGGGGTGGATGGTTCATGATCTCTGTCCCACGGATGGCAGATTGCGTTTTTTCCGACCGCATATGGTTCGCGGAGAGATCAGGGTACCTTTGCCCGGAAGCGCCCAGCTGCCACGCTAGCCGGCACATCAAGGGCGCTGACTCTCACCGCACCATTGACCCGGCATCGTGGGCCGCTAATCCGCAGCCATGATCAAGCATGCTCTCAACGTCACTCGCGAAGCCGATTTCGCCGCCTGGTACCAAGCCGTCATCTCGGAAGCCGATCTGGCCGAGGAGAGCGGGGTGCGCGGATGCATGGTCATCCGGCCGTGGGGATACGGTATCTGGGAGCGCATCCAGCGCCTGCTCGACGATCGCATCAAGGCGACCGGGCACGAGAATTGCTATTTTCCGCTCTTCATTCCGCTCTCCTATTTCGAGAAGGAAGCCGAGCATGTCGACGGCTTCGCCAAGGAGATGGCCGTCGTCACGCACCACCGGCTCGTCCAGAAGGATGGGAAGCTGGTTCCCGACCCCGAGGCCAAATTGGAGGAGCCGCTAGTCGTGCGGCCGACTTCGGAGACAGTGATCGGCGCAGCCTTCTCCCGTTGGGTCCAGTCGTGGCGCGATCTGCCGGTGCTGATCAACCAATGGGCCAATGTGGTGCGCTGGGAGATGCGCACGCGGATGTTCCTGCGGACCTCGGAATTCCTCTGGCAGGAAGGGCATACCGCGCACGCGAGCGAAGCCGAGGCGCGCGAGGAAACGCTCAAGATGCTCGAAGTGTACCGGTCGTTCGCCGAGGATTGCCTCGCGATGCCGGTGGTCGCGGGTGAGAAACCCGAGAATGAACGCTTCCCGGGCGCGGTATCGACCTACAGCATCGAAGCGATGATGCAGGATGGCAAGGCGCTTCAGGCAGGCACCAGCCATTTCCTAGGCACCACCTTCTCGAGCGCGCAGAATATCAAGTTCCAGAATGCCGAAGGGCAGCAGGAACTGGCGCAGACCACGAGCTGGGGCGTGTCGACCCGCATGATCGGCGGCGTGATCATGGTGCATGGCGATGATGACGGGCTGCGCGTCCCGCCGCGGATCGCGCCTTGGCAGATCGTGATCGTGCCGATGCTGCGGGATCAGCCCGAAGACGCCGAGATCGTCGATTATTGCAAGACGCTGCAGCAGGAAATGGCGGTGTTCAGCGTGTTCGGCGAGCCGGTGCGTGCGTTGCTCGATCTGCGCCCTGCCAAGGCCGCCGCCAAGCGCTGGGGCTGGGTGAAGAAGGGCGCGCCGATCGTGATCGAGGTTGGCGGGCGCGACGTCGCCGGCGGCAATGTCTCGGTAATCCGCCGCGACCGGCTCTATCGCGAGGACGGCAAGCTCGACAGCTTTGTGGTCGCGCGCGGGCAGCTGGTCGACGAGGCGACGCAGATGCTGGAGAGCATCCAGCAGGCGCTGCACGCCCAGGCGCGTGAGCGGATGGATAGCAACATCCGCCGCGACGTGAGCGACTTTGCCGCGCTGGAAAAGGCGTTCGAGGGCGCGAAGCCCGGCTGGGTCGAAGTCAATTGGTCGAAGCCGAGCGGCGCCGAGCTCGACAAGGTGGTCGAGCGGCTGAAGGCGCTGAAGCTCACCTTCCGCAATGTGCCGGGCGACGCTGCGGCGGCGGAAGGCGCGTGCATCTTCACCGGCGCGCCCGCGGTCGAGCGGATCCTGGTCGCGCGGGCCTATTGAACCCGTGGCGGTCCGGTCCCTCTTCGCCTCCCAACTCTACCAGGAGGCATTGGGCGACGATGCGCTGATCGGGGAGCTCGAAACCTCGTGCCTCCAGCTCGCCGAGGATGACAAGGCAGGGCGCGGCTGGGCGAAGGAGCATGGCTATCAAGGCTATACCTCTTATGCCTCGCTGAACGACCTGCCGATCCGCGACCCGGTCTTCGCCGATCTCAAGCGCCTGCTCGACAGGCATGTCGCGAAGTTTGCCGACGTCTGCGGGTTCGAGCTGGGCGGCAAGAAGCTCAAGCTCGACAGCCTGTGGGTAAACGTCCTGAACGGCGGGGGCGGGCATAGCGGGCACGTGCATCCGCACAGCGTGATCTCGGGCACGGTCTATGTCGCGTTGCCGGCGGGCGCGCGGGGGCTGCGGCTCGAGGATCCGCGGCTGCCGATGATGATGGCGGCGCCGCCGCGGCGGCCCGACGTGGCCGAGGCGCTGCGCAGCTTCGTCGAGGTCGTGCCCGAGCCGGGGACCGTGCTGTTGTGGGAAAGCTGGCTGCGGCACGAGGTCCCGGCCGGATCGGGCAAGGGCAAGAGGATCAGCGTGAGCTTCAACTATCGCTGGTAGCGGGGAATGACATGGTCGATCGACGGACGGTGCTTGTTGGCGCGCTGACGCTGCCCGTGGCGGCGCAAGCGCAGGAAAGCTGGGACGCTACCGTCGATCCGCGCACCGGCACGCTCGGCAAGGCGCTGGAGCGGGCCGCTGCCGCGGGTGGGCGGCCGTTCCGGATCCTCGTGCGCGAAGGCGTGCTGGTCGAGAAGCTGACGATCAGCGTGCCGAACGTCACGATCGTCGGCAGCGGGCAGGGGACGGTACTGAGCTTCGGCGCCTTTGCCGGGCTCAAGCACCCCGACGGCAACAACTGGGGCACAGGGCGCACCGGCACGTTGACCGTCTCTGCGCCGGGGACGACCTTGCGCAACCTGACCATCCGCAACAGCTTCGACTATATCGGCGCCAAACGCGACAATGCCGGCAATGGCGCGCAGGCGGTCGCGCTGGTGATCGGGCGCGAGGCGGACCGGACGCTGGTCGAGCACTGCTGGCTCGAAGGCTATCAGGACACGCTTTACGTGCAGGGGCGCTCGCGGATCGCCGATTGCCGGATCGTGGGCGGTGTCGACTTCATCTTCGGCGGCGCGGCGGCGTGGTTCGAAGGCTGCGAGATCGTTACGCGCTATGTGCCGGGAGTGACCGAGTTCGGCTTCCTCACCGCGCCGAGCACGCCGCTGGATCAGCCTTTCGGGCTGGTGCTCTCGCAATGTCGGCTGACGCATGAGCGCGGCGTGCCGCCGCGTTCGGTGTGGCTGGGGCGGCCGTGGCGCGCCGGCGGCAACATGGCCCTGACCGGCCAGTCGGTGTTCCTGAACTGCTGGATGGATACGCATATCCGCCGCGAAGGCTGGACCTGGATGGGGTATAAGGGGCCGGACGGCGAGCAGCGCAGGCTCACCCCGCAGGAAGCGCGGCTGTTCGAATATCGCAGCCGCGGCCCCGGCGCCGGCCCGGCCTCGCCGACGCGGCGGATGCTGAGCGCCGCCGATGCGGCGAAATTCACCCGCGCGAACGTGCTCGGCGACTGGGACGGGAGTGCATGAAGGCGCGCTTTGCGTTAGCTTCCGCGGCGGGGGCGATTGGAGGAAGCGATGTCTCGCATCACCTTGTTCGCCGCGGCGCTGGCGGTATCCGTCCCGGCCGCTGCATTCGCGCATCATGGCTGGAGCTCGTATGACGAGACCAAGCCGATCACCGTCACCGGCAAGCTGCAAGGCGTCGCCTGGACCAATCCGCACGGCAGCGCGACGATGCGCTGGCTGGGCAAGCAGTGGCACGTGGTGCTTGCGCCTGTCGCCCGGATGGAAGCGCGCGGGCTTACTTCGGCGATGATCGACAAGGGGCAGACGGTGACGCTGACCGGCTATGCCCGCAAGGACGGGACGGCCGAGATGCGGATCGAGCGCATCCAGGCGGGCGGCAAGACGATCGAGTTGCGCTGAGGGGTGGAAGCGACGCTGCTCGCCTTCGCCCAGTGGCTCGACGCAGTGGGCGTGGGGCCATGGGCGCGCGGCGGCGCCTGGGCCTATCCGTTCGTGAACAGCGTACATTTGCTGGGGCTGGTGATGCTCGTCGGCGGGATCGGTGTGGTCGATCTGCGGCTTGCGGGATTGTGGCGCGACGTGCCCGCCGCGGCGCTGTCCCGCGCGCTGACGCCGGTGGCGCTGGGCGGACTGGCGTTGCTGGTGCTGAGTGGAACCGTCCTGTTCGCTTCGGACGGTATGGCGCTGGCGCGCTCGGTGACTTTTCACCGCAAGCTGATGCTGATCGCGCTGGCGCTCGCCAATGCCGTGGTGTTCAGGCTGGTGTGGCAGCGGCGCGTGGAGGCGGGTGGCGCGGTACCGCCGATGATCGGGCGGACGAGCGCGCTGGTGTCGTTGCTAATGTGGCTGGGTGTCGGGACGTTGGGGCGACTGATCGCCTATAGCTGAGCCGGACTCAGCAGATCACGAGGGTGAGCGAGCGCATCAGGCTGCGATCGATCGGCGCGTCGAAGCGGCAGCCGATATGATTACCGTCGTTCCAGATCACGGTGGCGGGGACTGGCACGCTATCCTGAAGGCGCAGCCAGACGCGTTCGCCTTCGGGGTGTTCGCTGGTGCAGGCGAGACGGCAGCCATAGACGGAGAGATCGCGCAATATCGCGTCGATCGATGGGTTGCCCTGCTTGCGTACGGTGGCGCGGGTGACGGTGATGCGATGCCGCGGCTCGCTACGCTGTTCGACCAGCGCAGGTCCCACTGTCCGGAATTGCGATAGCCGCGTCGCCATAACCCTCCTGCCCCGGCAGAGTGCTAGGGGTGGAGTTATCAACAAATGATTAAGCGAATATTTCGGTCCACCATTTGGCGAAGGCGTCGCGTTCGCCGGCGGTCATGTGGAGGCCGAGCTTGGAGCGGCGGTACAGAACGTCTTCGGGCGTGCGTGCCCATTCGCAGTCGTGCATCCAGCGCGCCTCCACTTCGGTGAGGCCGGCACCGAGGGGGGCGCCCATGCCGGCTTCGTCGTGAACGTCGTGGAGCATCTCGCCGAGCTGGCTTCCATAAGCGTGCGCCATGCGCCGCGCGCGATCCTCGCCGAGGAACGGCCAGCGTGCGCGGACATGGGCCAAATGGAGATCAAATCCGGCGATCCCGCCGCCGGGGAAGACGCGGGCGCGTGTTCGGCAGCGCGGTTCGATGCCGAGCAAGGGCCCGATCTTCTCCATTGCCTCCTCGGCGAGTGCGCGGGCGGTGGTGATCTTGCCGCCGAAGACCGAGAGCAGGGGCGCACCGCTGTCGTCGAGCTCGAGGACATAATCGCGCGTGACGGCTTGCGCCTTTGCCGCTCCGTCATCGTGGAGCGGGCGGACGCCGGACCAGTTCCAGACCATATCGGCGGGGGATGTCTGGCGTGTGAAATAGCGGTTCACGGCGTCGCAGAGATACTGGACTTCCTCGGTAGAGCAGACCGCGTCTTCGGGGCGCTCGACCGGCATGTCGGTGGTGCCGATCTCGGTGAAGCCGCCTTCATAGGGAATTGCGAAGACGATGCGGCGATCGGGCTGCTGGAGGATATAGGCATGATCGCCCTCGAACAGGCGGGGGACGACGATGTGGCTGCCCTTGACCAGCCGGACCTGCGAACGAGTCTCGACGGCAAGGCTATCGAGGAGCGTTCGCACCCATGGGCCGGCGGCGTTGACGAGGGCGCGCGCTTCGACGGTGCGGTCATCGGAGAGCCGGGCCTTCCAAACGCCTCCGTCGCGGCTTGCCGAGATCAGTTCGGTCCGGGTGGCGATCTCGGTGCCGTGCGCGGCGGCGTCGCGGGCATTGGCGAGGGTGAGGCGGGCATCGTCGACCCAGGCGTCCGAATAGACGAAGCCGCTATGATCGCCGGCGAGCGGATCGGTGAAGGCAGTGTCGGCCCGGTGAAGGCTCCTGGAACGGGGCAGGGAGGATTGGCCGGCCAGTAGATCGTAGAGGTAGAGCCCGGCGCGGACCATCCACCAGGGGCGGACCGCATGGGCATGCGGCAGGACGAAGGTCATCGGCCGGATCAAATGCGGCGCGGCTTCGAGTAGGCGCTCGCGCTCGTGGAGTCCCTCGCGCACCAGCCGGAACTGCCAGTTCTCGAGATAGCGCAGCCCGCCATGGATCAGCTTGGTCGAGGCAGAACTCGTGTGGCCGGCAAGGTCGTCCTTCTCGACGAGCAAGATCGACAGGCCGGCGAGAGATGCCTCGCGGGCGATCGCGCAGCCGTTGATCCCGCCGCCAACGATGAGGAGGTCGTAGGGCACATTACCAGTTACCCGGTTGGACAAGTCGCCGCGAGTCCCTATCTTCAGGGCCAATGACAAAACAGAACAAACGAACGGGTCTGCCCACAAGGGAGCAGATCCTCGATTTCATTTCCACATCGCAGACCCCTGCTGGCAAGCGCGAGATTGCCAAGGCGTTCGGGCTGCACGCGCAGGACAAGATCGCGCTCAAATCCTTGCTCAAGGACATGGCGGACGAGGGACTGATCGACAGCGCCCCCGGCCGCGCCTTCCACAAGATGGGCGGGGTCCCCAAGGTGACCGTGCTGCGGATCACCGACGCCGATGGCGACACGGTCTGGGCAGTGCCCGAGCGCTGGGAGGCCGAGGGCGTTCCCGTGCCGCGGCTCCGGGTGCGCGAGCGCGGCAAGCGCGGCGCGCTGGGACCGGGCGACCGGATCCTCGCGCGGACCGAAGAGGCCGGCAACGGCTGGATCGCGCATCCGATGAAGAAGCTCGCGCGCAGCGAGGAGCAAGTGCTCGGCGTCGTCCACGAGGAGGGCGGACGGCTCTACCTCCAGGGCGTCGAGAAGAAGGATCGCCACAGCTATCCGATCTCCGAGCGCAACGGCGCCGAGCCCGGCGACCTCGTGCTCGCCAACAAGGCGGGCAAGCCGCCGCGCATCTTCGCGCACGTCACCGAACGGCTGGGCGATCCTTTCGCGCCGCGCAGCTTCTCGCTGATCGCGATCCACCGCCACGGCATCCCCAATGTCTTCTCCGACGAGTTGCTGGCGGAGGCCGAGCGCGTCTCGAAGCAGCCGCTCGGCGAGCGCGAGGATCTGCGCGACTTGCCGATCGTCGCGATCGATCCGGCCGATGCGCGCGACCATGACGACGCGGTATGGGCGACGCCCGACGACGATCCGAAGAACGAGGGCGGCTGGAAGGCCGTGGTCGCGATCGCCGACGTCAGCTTCTATGTCCGGCCGGGCTCCGAGCTCGACCGCGAGGCGAGAAAGCGCGGCAATTCGGTCTATTTCCCCGATCGCGTCGTGCCGATGTTGCCCGAGATCCTCTCGGCCGAAGTGTGTTCGCTCAAGGAAGGCGAAGACCGCGCGGCGCTGGCGTGTCACCTCCAGGTGGGCAAGCATGGCGAGCTCAAGAGCTGGCGCTTCACCCGCGCAGTGGTGAGCATCGCCGCGAACATCGCCTATGAGGACGCGCAGGCGGCGATCGACGGCACGATCGAGCACCCGCTGACCGAGACTGCGTTGCGTCCGCTCTGGGCTTGCTGGCGGGCGCTGTACAAGGCGCGCGAGAAGCGCGAGCCGCTCGACCTGGATCTGCCCGAGCGGCGGATCGTGCTCGACGAGATGGGCCGGATCCTTTCGGTCGCGCCGCGCGAGCGGCTCGACGCGCACAAGCTGATCGAGGAATATATGATCGCGGCCAATGTCGCCGCGGCCAAGGCGCTCGAGGCGAAGAAGGCGCCGGTGATGTACCGCATCCACGAGCCGCCGGCGCGCGAGAAGCTCGTCGCGCTCAAGGAATATCTCAAGACCTTCGACATGGAATTCGCGCTGGGCCAGGTGATCAAGCCTGCCACGTTCAACCGTATCCTCGAGCAGGTGGGCGAGGCGGATTTCCGCGACGAAGTGATGCAGCAGGTGCTGCGCAGCCAGACCCAGGCCTATTACGGCCCGCAGAATGCGGGGCATTTCGGGCTTTCGCTGGGAAGCTATGCGCACTTCACGTCGCCGATCCGGCGTTATGCCGACCTGATCGTCCATCGCTCGCTGGTCGATGCCTACAAGCTCGGGCCGGGCGGGCTCACGCCCGAGGAAGCCGCGTCGATGGAGCGGATCGGCGAGAGCATCTCGACGCTCGAGCGCCGCGCGATGGAGGCCGAGCGCGAGACGGTGGACCGCTATGTCGCCGCCTATCTCTCGGCGCATGTCGGCGAGGTGCTGGAGGCGCGGATCACCGGGGTGCAGAATTTCGGCTTCTTCGCGACGATCGAGGGCATCGGCGGCGACGGGATCGTGCCGGTCCGCGACCTCGGCACCGAATATTTCCGCTACGACGAGGCGAGCCAGCGCCTGATCGGCGACGATACCGGCACCAGCTTCGCGCTGGGCCAGCGGCTGCAGCTGCGGCTGGCCGAGGCGAACCCGATCTCGGGCGCGCTGCGCTTCGAACTGCCCGACGGCAAGGGTTCGGCGTCGAGCAATGGCGGGCGCGAGGAGCGGGGCAGGGCCCCCAAGCGCGTGATCAAGCATCGCGGCCGCCCGGCGAACATCCGGCATCAGGGGCGCAAGCGGTAGGCTGTTGAGTGTCAGCCGCGAACCTGCCAGCCTGTCTCGACAACGGGTGGAGGAGCAGCATGAGCGCGGCCAACACTATTCTGCCGGCCCTCTCGGTAGCCATTGCGCAGGCGCGCAAGCGCATCGTTGCGTACTTCCTGGCGCAGCACGCGATCAGCCCCGAAGACGCGGTCCCGTTCGTACCGGCAGCGGGGGTAGAGCACGGCCAGTTCCAGCGGATGCTCGACAAAGGCGTGGTGCACGAAGCCACGCCCGGCAGCTATTGGCTCGATCGCGCGGCCTACAGGGCCGATGACGACGCCCGACGGCGCGTTCTCGAGCCGCTGGTGATCGTGCTCAGCGTCGTCGCGGCAGGGCTGATCCTGCTCGGCTATCGGGGCTGACGCAGCGAAAGGTGAGCGCATAACCCTGCCTCCTGCTGGAGTGATTCGGTCACGGCCTGAAAGAGGCATGAAGTACGCATCAAAGCGAGTTTGACGGGCCTTAACTTGACTCAGTTGGCGGAAACGCGATTCATTTTGTAACATTCTTGCGCGCAATTCTCGCGCAATCCAATTCTCCACCAGATTGAAAGAGCGGCGGCAACAAGCCGACCGCCCGATCCCAGCACTCGAAATCTTACATTGCAAGCGCGGTCATTCGATCGCGAAAGTCAGCCCCGCCTTCGCCTCGAGCCGCTTCCTGAGCGGCTCGGCCATCAGTGCGCCGGGGGTCCAGATGCCGCCTTCGCCCTGGACGTCCCGGATCAGGCACAAGGCGCTTTCGGCGATCATCTTGCTCGTCGATCCGTAGCCGGGATCGCGATCGCCCTTCACGCTGGCGGTGAGGCGCTCGCCCGAGGGCATCTCGGCGATGAAGGCGATGTCGTAATAGCCGGTTTCGCGCTCTTCCTTGCCCGGGCCTTCGCCGGGGGCGGGGCCCTTTTCCGAGTTCATCGGGTTCATCTTGGCGATTGCCTCGGCCGCGGCCTTGCCGATGTCGCCGATGCCGGGGGCGACCATCATCTCGTCATATTGGAAGTCCTCGCCATAAGGATGGCCGGCGAGGAAGTTGGTGCGGTGGACGTTCTTGGTGTTGATCACCGCCATCATGAACGGCGCGACCCAGCCGCCGACGGCCTCGTCATATTCGGGGAGCACGCCCTTGGGCTGGCTCGGCCCCTCGAAACCGGGCGTGAGCGCGAAGGGATCGATCAGCGCCTTGAACACCGCGGGATCCTTGGCGGCGGCCATCGCAGTCGCCTTGCCGCTGGCGAAAGTGCCGCCCGAGAAGGTGCCCTTCATCGCGCGGACGCGGCCCTTCACGCGCGGCGCGGGCTTGCCGAACTTCGCGATCACGGCCTGCTCGACGGTCCATACGCCGAGATCGAAGGGGATCGAATCGAAGCCGCACGAGAAGACGATCCGCGCGCCGCTGGCCTTTGCGGCGTCCTGATACTTACCGATCATATCGTGCATGAAATTGGGTTCGCCGCACAGATCGACATAAGCGGTGCCGGTCTCGACGCACGCCGCGAGGAGCGGTTCGCCATAGAGCTGATAGGGGCCGACCGTCGTGATCACGACCTGCGCGCGCGCCGTCATCGCCTTCAGGGCGGCGGGATCGTCGGCATTGGCAGTGAGCAGGGGCGTATCCGCGGGGGCGCCGATCTCGTCGCGGACCTCCTGCAGCTTGGTCAGCGAGCGGCCTGCCATCGCCCATTTCACCTGGCGGTAGTTCGCTGCGAGATATTCGGCGACGAGGCGGCCGGTGAAGCCGGTGGCGCCATAGACGATGATCTCGAACTCGCGATCGGCCATTTCTCTCTCCTCTTTGAAAGCGCCGTACCCATTTTTCTAAACCGAAGAAATAGGGGTGGTGCCATTCGTCACGACCGCGCATCTGAGTGCCAAGGTCGGATTCAGCTCGTTTGAAGCACTTGTGTTCCCCGGCCTTCGCCGGGGAACACAAGTGCTTCAACGCAGTGGATCAATCTCTAGCGATGGCGGTGACCAGTCATGCCGCGTCGTTGAACTGCAGCGCCGCCAGCCGCGCATAGAGGCCGCTCGCGCCGACGAGTTCGGCATGGGTGCCGGTCTCGACGATGCGGCCTTCGTCCATCACGATGATCCGGTCGGCGGCGCGCACGGTGGCGAGCCGGTGTGCGATGACCAGCGTGGTGCGGTTCTCCATCAGCCGCTCGAGCGCGTCCTGGACGAGGCGCTCGCTCTCGGCGTCGAGCGCCGAAGTGGCCTCGTCGAGCAACAGGATCGGGGCGTCGCGAAGCAAGGCGCGGGCGATCGCGATACGCTGGCGCTGCCCGCCCGAGAGGCGCGCACCGCCTTCGCCGAGGAAGGTATCGAGGCCTTGCGGCAGCTCACGCAGGAAATCACCGGCGTTGGCGGCTTCGGCGGCCGCCCAGACCGCCTCGTCGCTGGCGTCCCATGCGCCATAGCGCAGGTTGTCGCGTGCCGAGGCGGCGAAGATCACCGTTTCCTGCGGCACCATCGCCATGCGGGCGCGAACCTCGGCCGGATCGGCCTGGCGGATATCGACGCCGTCGACGCGAACCGCGCCGCTCTCGGGATCGTAGAAACGCTGGAGCAACTGGAACAGCGTCGACTTGCCCGCGCCCGACGGACCGACGACCGCGACCGTCTCGCCGGGGCGGATGTCGAGCGCGTAGTCGGTCAGGACCGCGACTTCGGGGCGCGTCGGATAGCGGAAAGTGACGTGCTCGAAGGCGACCGCGCCCTGCGGCGGCTGCGGAAGCGGCACGGGCTGGGCCGGGGCGGCGATGTCGGGCTGCTCGCGCAGCAATTCGGCGAGGCGGCTGGCGGCGCCCGAGCCGCGGAGCAGCTCGCCATAGACTTCGGTCAATGCACCGAACGAGCCGGTGACGAGGCCCGCGGTGATCACGAAGGCCGTGATCGATCCGCCCGATATGCGGCCCTCGGCGACGCCGTACACCGCGTCCCACATGATCAGCGTGATCGCTGTGAAGAGCAGGCCGATCACCATCGCGGTCATCACCGCGCGGAGCGCGAAGCGGCGCTTGGCGGCGGCGAAGCTGCGTCCGACGGCGCCTTCGAAGCGCTCGGCCTCGCGCTTTTCCTGTCCGAAGGCCTGGACGATGCGCATCGCGCCCAGCGTTTCGGAGGCGATCGAGCCGATATCGGCGACGCGGTCCTGGCTCGAGCGGGAAAGAGCGCGGACCCGGCCGCCGAGCCAGACGATCGGCAACACGATCAGCGGGATGCCGACGATCAGAAAGGCGGCGATCTTGGGGGCGAGCGTGAACAGGTAGATGATGCCGCCGATGCCGGTGAGCAGGTTGCGTAGCGCCGTCGAGACGGTGTTGCCGACGACCATTTCGACGATCGCGGTGTCCGAAGTGAGGCGCGAAGCGATCTCCGACGGGCGGTTTTCCTCGAACCATTTGGGAGGCAGGCGCAGCAGGTTGCGATGAACCGCCATCCGCATGTCGGCGACGGTGCGCTCGCCGACCCACGACACGAAGAAGAAACGCACCGCGGTGGCGATCGCGAGCGTGAGGACCACGAGCAGCAGGCCCTGGAAATAGACGCCGATGGTGCTCGTATCTGCGCCCTTGGCGAAGCCGTTGTCGACGATCTGCTTGAAGGTGCGCGGGATCCACAGAGTCGCGACCGACGAGGTGATCAGCGCCAGCGTCGCCACCGCGAGCTGGAGCGGATAGCGGCGCGTGAAGCTCCAGACAACGAGCAGGTTGCTGAGCTTGCGCCGGGATTGGGGAGCGGGCGCAGGTACGGGTTCGGCCATGCGCCGCGACGTAGCGCGATTGGCAGGGGAGGGGAACTGTCTCTTGCTCCCGCTCCCACAAGGGGAGAGGGAGATGGCAACTCATCCCATATTTGGGAGATTTGGTACGACGGCGTTGCGCCGCAACAGGGCGGAGCCTATTAGTAAGATAAGTCGCGCCGTTTCCGAACGGGGGACGGTGGAAGGAATTGAATGCTCTACGACGCTTACGAGATTCAACGCTCGCTCCTCGCCGGCGCCAGCGCATGGGCCAATTTCTCCGCGGGGCTGCTCAACAATCCGGCCAATCCTTTTGCCTATTTCGGCGGTGGGCCGGTGCTCGCCTCGGCGCTCGAAGTGTTCGCACACGCATCCGCACCGCGCGGGAAGCCGGATTTCGGGCTCGATTTCACCACCATCGATGGCAAGCAGATCGAAGTGCACGAGGAAATCGTGCTGCGGATGCCGTTCGGGCAATTGAAGCGCTTCGTCCGCAAGGGCGTGGAAGGCGGACCAAAGCTGCTGATCGTGGCGCCGATGTCCGGCCATTACGCCACGTTGCTGCGCGGCACGGTCGAGCGGATGCTCCCCACGGCCGACGTCTACATCACCGACTGGCGCGACGCGAAATTGGTGCCGCTGGCCGAGGGGCGCTTCGACCTCGATGACTATGTCGACTATCTGATCGCCTTCCTCGCGCATATCGGAGCCCAAGGCGATCCGCGGCCGCATATGCTGGCAGTGTGCCAGCCCTCGGTCCCGGCCTTTGCCGCCGCGGCGCTGATGAGCGCGGACAAGCATCCGAACCGCCCGAAGACGCTCACCATGATGGGTGGCCCGATCGACACGCGCGAGGCGCCGACCGCGGTCAACACGCTCGCCACCGAGCGGCCGCACACCTGGTTCGAGCAGAACGTGATCGCGACGATCCCGGCGACCTATGCCGGCGCGGGGCGGCGGGTCTATCCCGGCTTCCTGCAGCTTGCGGGGTTCATGACGATGAACCTCGGCAGCCACATGGTCAGCCATTGGGAGATGTTCAAACATCTCGTCCAGGGCGACGGCGAAGGCGCCGATTCGACGATGAAGTTCTACGAGGAATATCGCTCGGTCTGCGACATGACCGCCGAATTCTACCTCCAGACGATCGACGTGGTGTTCCAGAGCCACGCGCTGCCCAAGGGCGAGATGCTGCATCGCGGGCGGAAGGTCGATCCGTCGGCGATCACCGATGTCGCGATCCTCGCGATCGAAGGCGAGCGCGACGATATTTCGGGGCTGGGGCAGACCAAGGCGGCGCTGACGATTGCCGACAAGCTGCCGGCGAAGATGAAGAAGTACCACATGGCGCCCGAAGTCGGCCACTACGGCATCTTCAACGGCTCGAAGTGGCGGACGAAGATCGCGCCGGTGCTCGAGCAGTGGATCGCCGCGAACGACTGAGCGCCGTCGGGGCGTCGACTTCACCTGTCCCCCTCCCTGCAAGGGAGGGGTTAGGGGTGGGTAAGGAAGGGCCGGGCTCGATGCCCGGCCCTTCCTTCTTTCCCGAGCAGCTCGATGGGCTCGCTACGCTCGCACCCACCCCCGGCCCCTCCCTTGCAGGGAGGGGAGTTCACGGTTGAATGTCGATAGGGCCTAAACCTAGCCGTTTTGGTAGCCGAGCTCGGCGAAGGTGCTCTTCAGCCAGAAGAACGATCCGGCGGCGCAGATCGCGATTATGGCGAAAAGCACCCAGCCAATGGGCGTGAGCGTCTGCCGTGCGGCATCGCGATAGGGCAATTTGTCGCCGGCGATGAACAGAAACAGGCCAAAGACGAGCGTGAGCGGCACGAGGGCGAATATCTCGAGATGGTAGCGCACTTCGGGCATTTGCGCGCGGGCCGCTTGCAGCGGCAACCAGATGCCCCACCAGCCCAATGCCACACCGACCGCAGAGAACAGAAGCCCGGCCAACCGGTTCCGAAGATCAGGATTCATCGTTCTCACCCCTCTGGAACGCCGTTCGTAAAGTCGAAGCATGACAGGTTGAAGCGTGCTGGAACCAGACCGGACTCAATCATAGGCAGTGACCAGCGCGCTCCAGGCGAGGATCGCGACCAGACCCCAGATCATCAGCACGATCAGCACGCCGCCCCAGCTAACCGGGCGTCGCGTCGCGATCTCGGCCTGGGCACGGTGTTCGGCGAACTGGTCGCGCGGGATCATCTTCTCGAACAGCCAAACGCCGATCGGGATCAGGATCACGTCGTCGAGCAGGCCGAGCACGGGGATGAAATCGGGAATCAGATCGATCGGCGACAGCGCATAAGCGGCGATCAGCAGACCGAACAGCTTGGCGTAGAAAGGCGTCCGCGGATCGCGCGCGGCGAGCCAGACGGCGTGCGCTTCGGTGCGGATGCGGTGCGCAAGCGACGGGCCCATGGTGATGGAATCGCGCGGAAAAGGGACGCTGGTCAATCCACAATCGTCATCCCCGCGAAACCGGGGACCCATCTCCCGGACGCGCCGCAGATACGACAGCTGTTGCAGCTTGCCGCTTCTGCACGAGATGGGCCCCCGCTTTCGCGGGGGTGACGGTGTGGGGGATCAACTTTCGGCAGTGGTGTCGACCACCGCGTGACTGCCTTCCTCGCTGCCCTTGATCTTGCCGCCGAACAGCATCTTGAGCGCGCCGGAGACCGACATGTCCGTCTCCCACAATTCGGCGCTGTCGATGTCGAAGCGGAGCAAGGCGAGGTTGGGGTCATCCTTGCCACCGGGGAACCACGCCTCGACATAGCGGCTCCAGAGCTTGTCGATCATCGCGAAATCATTGTCGATCCGCGCGGTGCCGGCGAGGCAGGCGAAATAATCGTGCCCCTTCGACACGAATTGCGCCATCGCCGGGCCGCCCTTGGCGAGGCGATTGTCCTTGCCGACGAAGAAGAACAACGTGTCGACTTGATCCTTGTCGAGCTGGGCGGTGAGCGGGATGCTGTGCCCGCCGTCCGCCAGCCCGATCATCACGAACGGGCTGTCGTCCAGCTTCTTCCAGAGATCCTTTTTGAGTTCGGCGACGTCGGCCATGCTGCGCTCCCGGATTGCGTTCGGGAGAGTTAACGACGCGGCGGTTCAGGCGTTCCCCAGAGCGGCGGCGGCGCCGAGCAGCTCGAGGTCGGTGCGGTTGACCAGCGAGACGGGCACTTCGGAGAGCTGGCGCCGGAACGTGGCCTTGCCTTCCATGCGGCGGCGGAAGCCGGGGTCCATCAATTGCGGATGGAGCGCCCGGGCGATCGCGCCGGTGAGGAACACGCCGTCCCACGCGCCATAAGCCAGCGCGAGATCCCCCGCGAAGCTCCCGAGATGCTCGACGAACATCCGGACGACCGCGGTGCTCACCGGATCGCGCCCGATGTTGCGCGTCACCTCCTCGGGCTTTCCGATCTTGGTGCCGCCGGAAAGCGCCTCATAAGCGAGCAGCAGGCCGGGGGCGCTGAGCAACGTCTCGATGTCGAAGATGATGCCCTTCGACGTACAATAATCGGCGAATTTGCGTTCGTCGGCGGTGACCGGGGCAAACGACATATGGCCAGCTTCGGTCTGGACCGGCGAAAGCCGGCCATGCGCGGTGATCAGCGCCGCGACGCCGAGCCCGGTGCCGGTGCCGATCACGACATAATTACCGCCCGGCTCGACCAGCTTGGGGGCCGGCCCCTGCAGCGGTGTGAAGGCGGAGATCGGGAGCATGGTCAACGCGAGCGCATTGGCGGCGCATTCGTTGAGCGCGCGCGGGCGGACGCGGAGGACCGCCTCGACGCCCGAGAGCGAGATGTACCAGCGGCTGCCCGTCAGGTTGATCAGGTCGCCGCGCACTGCGCCCGCCACTGCGAGCACGCTCGGCAGGCGCGCTTCCTGCAGCCCGACGCCGCCCAGATAGGCGACCAATGCGCTGGTGAAGGTGGGATGCTCGACGGTCATGTACTTGCGCACATCGCGCGGCATCAGACCCGCGTCTCCGCCGGTCAGGCCAAATCGAACCGATTGGCGGCCGATATCGGCCACCAGCGCCAAGTCTCCAGCCACGTGCGGGCCCCTCCTGTAAGTGCCCCTTTTTGCAGGGTTCGACACTGGTATCGCTAACACTTATTGCTGAAACAACAAGATATTGAATGGCAGCGTTGTCAGGAGATTATGGCGTCAGTCGCTCTTGAAGCAAGCGGAACTTGTTACATCGGCTTGGCGTCCCGGACATCGCGGCAATGCACTGCCGCGATGCCCGGGCAGGCGCGAGTCACAGGACCTCGAACAGCCCCGCCGCGCCCATGCCGCCGCCGATGCACATCGTCACCACGACGTACTTCGCACCGCGGCGCTTGCCTTCGATCAGCGCATGGCCGGTCATGCGCGCGCCCGACATGCCGTAAGGATGGCCGATCGAAATCGCGCCGCCGTTGACGTTGAGCAATTCGCCCGGGATGCCGAGCTTGTCCTGGCAATAGAGCACCTGGACCGCGAAAGCCTCGTTGAGCTCCCACAGGCCGATATCGTCCATCTTGAGGTTGAAGCGCTCGAGCAGCTTGGGGATCGCATAGACCGGGCCGATGCCCATCTCGTCGGGCTTGGTGCCCGCGACGGCCATGCCGACATAGCGGCCCAGCGGGGTCAGGCCGCGCTTCGAGGCGAGCGATTCCTCCATCAGCACGCTGGCCGAGCTGCCGTCCGAGAGCTGGCTGGCGTTGCCGGCAGTGACGGTGCCGTTGGGGAGAACGGGGTTGAGGCTCTTGAGGCCTTCGAGCGTGGTGTCGGCGCGGTTGCCTTCGTCCTTCGAAAGCGTGACTTCCTTCTGGGTGACCTCCTTGGTCTCCTTGTTGGTCACGTTCATCGTCGCGGTGACGGGAACGATCTCGTCGTCGAACTTGCCCGCGGCCTGCGCGGCGGCGGTGCGCTGCTGCGACTGGAGGGCGTATTCGTCGCAGCGATCGCGGCCGATGCCGTAGCGCGCGGCGACGACTTCGGCGGTCTGGAGCATCGGCATGTAGATGTCGCCGTGCATCGCGAGCAGCTCGCGATCGGGTTCGACGCGCATCGCGGGGGTCTGGACGAGCGAGATGGATTCGACGCCGCCGCCGATCGCGATGTCCATATTGTCGACCATGATCTCCTTGGCGGCGGTGGCGATCGCCATCAGCCCCGAGGCGCATTGCCGATCGACCGACATGCCGGCGACGCTTACCGGGAGGCCCGCGCGGAGCAGCGCCGTGCGGGCGATGTTGGCGGCCTGGCTGCCCTGCTGGAGCGCGGCGCCGAACACCACGTCCTGCACCTCGGCGGGATCGATCCCGGCGCGCTCGACCGCGGCGCGAATCGAATGCGCGCCGAGCGTCGGGGCGGGAAGCGCGTTGAACGCGCCGCGATAGGCGCGGCCGATCGGCGTGCGGGCGGTGGAGACGATGACTGCGGAGCGGGACATGGGTTCTTCTCTCTTCTGCTCCCCTCCCTGCAAGGGAGGGGCTGGGGGTGGGTGCCGACGCGGCAGCGTCGGCCTCTTCTTCAGCGGAGGGAGGCTCGCCTTCGGCTCGCACCCACCCCCGACCCCTCCCTTGCAGGGAGGGGAGATTCTGCGTCACACGTAAACCAGCGCGATCCATTCGGCGATCAGCGCGGGCTTTTCCTCGCCTTCGATCTCGAGAATATATTCCTGAACCTGTTCCCAGACACCGGGCTTGCGCTCAGTGAATTTGAGCAGCTTAAAGCGGCCGCGGACGCGCTTGCCGGAACGGACGGGCGTGAGGAAGCGGACTTTGTTGCCGCCGTAATTGACGCCCATCTTCACGCCCTGGATCTTCGGCGCGCCGGTTTTCGCGGCGAGCATCGGCATCAGCGAGAGCGACAGAAAGCCATGCGCGATCGTGCCGCCGAACGGCGTCTTCGCCGCCATTTCGGGGTTCACATGGATGAACTGGTGATCGCCGGTAGCCTCGGCGAACTGGTCGATCATCGCCTGCGTGACCTCGACCCAGTCGGACACGCGTTCGGTGCCGATGCTTTCGGCCATCTGCTGGACGCTGATCGTATCCACCGAGACTGCTCTCCCGCGCAAATCCCGCATTGCGCAGCCCCATCTAGTGAACCCGATGGGTTTATCGCAAGCCTCAACCGACCGGAAATTTGAAAACTACGCCTGACGTAGCGTCCATACCTCGCGCAATCGGCGTCGATTTGCGCCGTATTACCGAACCCGATGTTCTAAAGTGGTCGCTCGTGCGTCCCCGGCGAGCTTCGGGGCCGGCGAGGCGACACGGCTTTCGCTTGACGAGAGGGGCATCTGAAGTTCCAATTCCGGGTGGCCGGCTTCGCGGCCGATAGGGGGAATGGGCATGCGAAACTGGGGGAGCAGCGCGGCGGCGCTGGCGGTGATGTTGTGCATGGCGGTGCCGGCAGGGGCGAAGGATCCGCCCAAGGCGGAAGGCCGGGCGCTTCCGCCCGCGATGGCCTCGCTGGAGAAGAGCCTGCACCCGCAGACCGGCGACGTGCGAATCCCCGAAGCCAAGGCAGTGATGCATCTGGGCGACCGCTATTATTTCCTGCCGGCGGCGGACGCGAAGCGCGTGCTCGTCGAGGGCTGGCACAATCCGCCCGAGACCGCCGAGGGCGTGCTGGGCATGGTGCTGGCGAAGGACACGACGATCTTCAACAATGTCTGGGGGGCGGTGATCACTTATGAGGACACCGGGCACGTCGCCGACACCGACGCGCAGAGCCAGGATTACGGCACGGTGCTCAAGGGCATGCAGGAAGGCGCCGAATCGCAGAATGCCGAGCGCAAGCAGGCCGGCTATCCGGCGATGCACCTTGTCGGATGGGCGCAGCCGCCGGCTTATGATGCCGGCAACCACGCGCTGATCTGGGCCCGCGAACTCGCGCTCGAAGGCGATCCGGTCAACGGGCTCAACTATGACGTGCGAATGCTCGGACGGACCGGGGTGCTGAGCCTCAACATGCTCGCCTCGATGAAGGATCTGGGCGATGTCCGCACCGCGGCGCAGAGCTTCGGCAAATCGGTAAGCTTCGAGCCCGGTGCGGCCTATACCGACTTCGATGCTTCGACCGACAAGGCGGCCGAATACGGGCTGGCCGGGCTGGTTGCGGGCGGCGTTGCGCTGGGCGTGGCCAAGAAGGTCGGGCTGCTGGCGATCATCCTCAAGTTCGGCAAGGTGATCCTGATCGGCCTCGCCGCGTTCGGCGCGGCTGCGCTGGGCTTTTTCCGGAAGTTCTTCGGGCGCAAGGACGAAGGCACGATCTAGGGCGGGTCGACCTTCGGTGGGGAATGCGGTTGGCCCAATCCGCAACCGTCACCCCGGCCGAAGTGCCGGGGTCCACCGGGAGGCGAGGGCCAGATAAGAGGTTCGAGCGCTGCCAGTGAGGCTGAGTGGACCCCGGCACTTTGGCCGGGGTGACGGGGGGAACCGTTGGAGCGGGTCTCAGGCGACGCCGTTGACGTGGAGGATGTTGCCGTCGGGATCCGTGAACCAGATTGCGCGGAAATCGCCCTTCACGTGGACGCCCTGGCGGACTTCGTCGAAACCTTCGGGATATTCGTCGAGTGTGACGCCCTTTGCGCGCAGATCGGCGGCGATCGCCTCGACTTCGCTGCCGGCGTCCCAGACCACGGCGTTGGCCTTGTTGGTGCCGGCATAGTCGCTCTTGTAGACATTGAGCCTGGTGCCGCCGGTGCGGACCGCGAACACCGCGCCATGATCCTCGGCGAGCGGCAGGCCCAATGTCCCGGTGTAGAAGCGTTTGGCGGCCGCGACGTCGCGGCACGGCACGATGGCGGAGCTGTTCCTGTCTGCGAGCATCGTCATTCCTCCTTGCCTTGCAACGGCGGAAACGGGCGTTCGGGTGCAATCAGATTGAGCTGGGTCGGATAGGCGAAGGTGATCTTGTGATCGCGAAAGCGCGCGAGGATCGCCGCGGCGACCTTGTCGCGGGCTTCGGGCGGGAAATCGATTCCCTGCGATTCGAACTCGACATCGTAATCGAGCCCGGTGGCGCTGAAGCCGGTGATCCCGCCATGGTTGATCTTGTAGCCCGAGCTCTCGACGGCGTCGCGGAGCAGCTCGGGGAGCGCATCCACCACTTCGGGCGGGGTATCGTAGCCGAGGTTGAAGATGAACTTGAAGCGATTGCGGATGCGATCGCTGGTGTTGAGGATCTCGTTGTCGAGCAGCTTGCGGTTCGAGACGATGCGCAGTTCCCCCGCGGCGCCGCGCAGCCGGGTCGACTTGAGCCCGATCTGCTCGACCACGCCTTCGCTGGCGCCGAACTTGATGTTGTCGCCCAGGCGGAAGGGCCGATCGAAGATGATCGACAATGCCGCGATGAGGTCCCCGAAAATGCCCTGCGCGGCGAGGCCGATGGCGATGCCGCCGATGCCGAGGCCAGCGACGAGGCCGGTGACGTTCACGCCCAGATTGCTGAGCACCATCACCAGCGCGATCGCGAACAGCACGATCGTGACGAGCAGACGAATGATGCCGAGCGCACTGGCGAGGCCGGTTCCGGCATCGTTGCCATAAGTGCGGTGCTCGATCAGCCCGAAGATGACCTCCCGTACCCAGATCGCGGCCTGGAACACCGCGGCTATGGTGAAGAGGAACTGGATGGTGGCTTCGACCATCGGCGGCGCACCGGCATATTTCGACACCAGCCGCAGAGCGATCATGACGATGAAGAAGGTTCCGGTCTTCGCGACGGCGCGCCCGAAGATCGAATACCAATTCGCCACGCCTTCGCCGCGCCTGCACAGCCGCACGCCCCAGCCGCGCGCCGCATAGAGCGCGACGACGATGGCAGTGGCGATGGCGGCTGCGATCAGGATGTTGAGCCAATGCGACTGGACCCAGATCGATGAATCGCGAACCAGCACTTCGGTCTGGGTCTGGAGGTCGACGTCGGGTAGGATCGGGGCTTTGTTGGTGGTCATGCGCTACTCAGGCTGCCTTGGCTCGGGGAGCGGCGATGTCATCCTCGAGGAAGGCAATCAGACCGCGTTCGTAACGGTTGAGGTAGCGGGTGGCGCGCGGCAGGTGCAAGCGTTCGCGAAATTCGGCCTGCGCGTCCCTGTCCTTTGCCAGCTCGATCAACCGGGGATGGACATAGGATTTGCGCGCGATCGAGGGCGTGTTGCCCAGCGCCTCGGTCACCGGTTCGAGCATCGATTTGATTCCGACATAGTCGTCGGCTGTGGCGAGCGCCGCGAATGCGATGACGCTCGCCCCCCAGGTGCGGAAATGCTTGGCAGTGAAATCGTCCGCCATCGCCTCGCGGATATAGGCATTGACGTCGGTCGAAGTGACCGGGTGCGTCTCGCCTGCCTCATCGAGCCAGCGGAACAGGTTTTGCCCGGGCAGGTCCTGACACCGTTTTACGAAAGCGGAGAGCGTGCGATCGGTGATCGTCATTACGCGCAGCTTGCCCGACTTGGCGCGGAACTGGAGCTTGAGCGTCTGGCCCTTCACCTTGACGTGGCGCTTCCGGAGCGTAGTGGCGCCGAAGCTCTTATTCTCCTGCGCATATGCCTCGTTGCCGACGCGGATCGTGCCCAGATCGAGGAGGCGGACGACCGCGGCGACTGCCTTCTCCTTGCACAGCCCGCGTAGTTTCAGATCGGACTCGACGCGCTCGCGCAGCTTGGGGAGACTATGGCCGAAGCCGGCGCAGCGATCGTATTTCGCCGCCTCCTGCGCCTCGCGGAAGCCGGTGTGGTAGCGATATTGCTTGCGGCCCCGATCGTCCCAGCCGACCGCCTGGATGTGGCCGTTGGGATCGGGGCAGAACCATGCGTCGGAATAAGCGGGGGGCAGGCCGATCCGGTTCAACCGGTCGATCTCGTCGCGATCGGTGATCCGCTTGCCGTCCGGGTCCCAATAGCCCCAGCCGTGGCGCACCTTGCGCCGTGTGATTCCGGGTTCCCGATCATCGACATAGACGATGGCGTCGAGCGTCATCGGGCCTCCTCGCTTGACCCGTTGAATGCGCGGAGCATCGCTTCGTTCCGGAACCTGCGCGAATTACGAGGTGGCAGCGAACACCTCCGCGTTCAGCCGTGCGGGGATCCGCTCCCTGCGGGCTGCGCTTGCCGCGATCGCCTGTACGACAGGCCGTTCACCCGGCGTTGCGCGGGCCGCTCCACCCAATGGTAGAGCGCCGCGGAGCTGGCGAGCACCAGTACGAGATAAAGCGCGATCAGCGGCGCGCCGACCGCGTGCGCGTCGCTGACGAGCACGAGCTTGAAGGCGAACCAGAGCAGGAAATGGCCGAGATAGGTCGCGTAGCTGATGTCACCGAGATAATGGAGCGCGCGGCCTTCGAGTGGGTTGCCAGGCTTGCCGGCGGTGAGGGCGAGCGCGAGGAGCAGGGCGGCGAAGGCTGCGGGGACGGCGAGGGTTTCGGGTAGCAGCCTGGCGAGCCAGCTCCCGAGCAGGACCAGCGCCATGGCCGCGCAGGCGAGGGCGGGCCGACGCCATTGCTCGCGCCAGCGCAGCCATAGTGCCCCGATCGCCGTGCCGCAGGCGAACTCCAGCACGCAGCGGATCAGCCCGAGACGGGGGATTTCCTGCCCCAATGCCGTGGCTCCCCGCAGCGCGAAGACGCTGTGCAGCAGCACGAGCAAAGCGACGATGGCGGCGAGGATTGCCGGAGCGGGCACGCGGCGCCAATCGATCGCGAGGACAAGCAGCGGGAACAGCAGATAGGCGCCGAGCTCGCACGAGATCGACCAGGCGGGGTCGTTCCAAGCGAGCGCGGAAGTGAAGCCCCAGTTCTGGAGGAGCGCGACGTGGAGCGGCAACTCCGCGAACGGGAAGTGCGGCGCCTCGCGCCCAGTCGCCGCCAGCGCGAGCGCCAGCAGCGCGCCGAAGCCGAGCATGAACAGATGGAGCGGCCAGATGCGGGCGATCCGGCGCTTGAGGAATTCGGGAACCGCCGCGGGCCCGCCGGCGCGCAGCCTTTCCGACCAGCTCATCCAGATGACGAATCCAGACAGCAGGAAGAAGAAGTCGACCGCCAGATAGCCCTTGGCGAGCACTGCCGCGGCGGGCGCGGGCAGCCCGGCGATCGACAGGCGGATGTGGAAGAGCACGACGAACCACGCGGCGATCCCGCGGATCGAAGTCAACGCCCGAAGCTCGGTCTTCACGCGATCGCGGCCCGGGCCTTGCGCAGCGGGCGCCACGCGCTCTCGGCGCGCTTGCGGCCGCAATAGGTGTCGAGGCCGATCTGCGCGCCGATCAGCATGTAGACGAAGGGCTGGAACGCGATCGCGATGAACACCGCGCCGAGCAGGTAGATGATGTGCGCGCTCTGCAGGGCGCTGGCCAGCGGCGCGATCCATTCCTGTCCGGGCTCGGGCTTGCGATAGCGGCGGCGGAGCACTTCCATGCGGAACAGGCCGGCCACATTGATCAGCAGCCAGATGGCGAGGCCGGGATAACCCTGCTCGCCGAGCATCTCGAAATAGGCGCTGTGATAGGCGCGCGCCTTGTCGACCTCGAGGCTGCGATCGACCTTGGCCTGGCCGCCATCCTCCTGAATCGCGACCTTCTCGTAGCGGATCTGGTTCTGACGATAGGCCTCGAAGCCGCCGCCCAGCGGGCGCGTCTTCACATAGTCCATCGTCCACTTCCACACCGCGATCCGAGTCGAGGCCGAGGCATCGGCCTGGTAGGTCTTGATCGTCTCCATCCGCTCGGTGAAGGCGGAGGGGAGGAAGGGCACGGCGGCGAGGCCGAGGCCGCCGAGTGCCGCGAGATAGACGAACTTGCGCCTGGTATCGCGGATCATCAGCAAGGCGAGCAGGCCGATGCAGAGCAGACCGGTGCGCGTCGAGGTGCCGATCGGGATCAGCAGGCAGGCGAAGATGAGGGCGTAACTGAAGGCCTTTACCCGCCAGTCGGGTGCGAAGATCGTGCCGTGGCGGGTGAACCAGACGATCAGCGGAATGATCGCGATCGCCACCGTGGAGATGGTCGAGCCTTCGTAGAGGCCCGAATTGTTGGTCACCATCAGGTTCAATTCGCCATAGCCGCCGCCCGAGCCGAGCGTCTTGATCCCGCCGACGATGATGATCGAGGCGGCGGAGAGCACCATGAACAGCAACAGCGATTCGATGCGCAGCCGGGTCCGTAGCGTGAGCGGAAGGAAGGCGGCGAAGGCGAGCGCCTTCCACACCCATTCCCATTTGTCCTTCGCCTCGATCGGGAAATCGGCGTGGAGCGTGGTGTAGAGGCAATAGCCGAGCAGCAGCACGATCAGGAATTGGCGCGGGGCGACGCGGACATCCTTCTTGTCGTCGAACGCCAGCCAGCCGGCCACGGCGAGCGCGACCGCGAGCATCGAGATCGGGACCGAATTGAGCAGCAGATAGGTCAGCCGCTGCGGCGAGACGATGTCGATATAGGCGTAAGCGAGCACGAACAGGAACGGGCGGCGAAAGCCCGTCGCCAGCAATGCCGCGAGGAATGCGATGAAGGCGAGATCACGCACCGGGCTTGCCCCAGCGGCTTTTCTTCGGGCTGGCGGGTGGATCGCCCGGGCCCGGCTCGTGATCGAGGTCGGGGCGGCGCAGCAGCAGGAAGGCCGCAAGCAGCATCAGCCCATGCGAGAGCCCGAGCGATAGATTGTCGATCATGTCCGCCCGCGCGCTCCTTCCGGGCGGGGTGTAGTGCGGTTGGGTTGACGCGGCGTAAACTAGGGTGCGGGTTTGGTGACGTGCGTGGCTTTCCGCCGACGACTCGGATTGTAGGATTTGGCGGGCTTAACTTCACACTTTTCCCGCGAATCGTGAACTTTCGTTGCGCGATTGCGTAACATCGTTGCGCGATGCGTGGGCTGGTCTCGACGATATCAAAGAGCGCGGCGTGGAGGATGGCACACGAAATCCTACATTCCCAGTGGCGCGCGTTCGATGATGCGCGGTGCGCAGGCGCTGTTGACGTAGAGGCTGAATATGTCTGCTATCGGGTGGGATGCAGTCGTTCAAACTCGCGCACATTGGGAACTGTATTAACTTCTGTCGATTGCAACTTCATCGCCTACAATTTGCCAGCAGGCATCGGCGGCAGAGAGACACAGGTGCCCCCGCTTGCAAGTCGGGCCGCCCTCATGATCCAGCATGCCCCACGCGCGCAACCCCGCGCACTCTAATCTCGAACCCTTCCTTGCGCGCCTCAATAGCCGGTCGATCCTGCCCGACCGAGAGCAGCAGCGCATTGGAGATCTTCCCGTGCGCGCTCGCGCATCGCGCACCTGCTGTGCGAAATGGCGCGCCGTTACCATGCTCCTCATCGGAACAGCCAGGATCTACTTGTGCTCCTGTCAGTAAAACACGAAGTCTGACGAATGCAGCGAGTCGAGCGTCGCCCCGATGAGCGTCACCGTGTTCGCGGCGTCGAACTGGATCACGACGTTGGTATGGGTCGGATCGAGCCTGACCTGGGTCGAGTGCGCCTTCATGTCGTCGAAGCCGGTGAAGATCCCGGCCCCGAAGGAGATCCGGTCGCCCGAGGCCGCGCCGTTGCCGACGAAGTCGGTGATCGTGTCCTTGCCGAAGCCGCTGACGAACGTGAACAGGTCCTCGCCGCCGCCGCCGGTGAGCGTGTTCGCACCGGCGTCGCCTTCGAGATAGTCGTTGTACGAGGTGCCGATCACGTTCTCGACGTTGGCGTACCTGTCGCCCTCGGCGTAGTTCCAGTTTCCTACGCCAGCCCTGAGTGAGACGGCCACGGCGCCGAAGTTGCCCGAAAAGTCGATCAAATCGGTGCCGGCGCCCCCGTCGATCCCGTCCGCGCCCAGCCCACCGATGAGCGTGTCGGAGCCGCCGCCACCGCCGATGTCATCGTTGCCGTCGTTGCCGTAGATCACGTTGTCGCCGTCGCTGCCGTAGAGCAGGTCGTTGCCGAGCGAACCGCGTAGGTTTTCAATAGTGATGAGGGTGTCGCCTTCCGCATCGTTCCAGAAGCCCTGGCCGGTGCCCAAATGCACCCACACCGCGGCGGAACTGTCGGCGTAGTCCGCCATGTCGGAGAGGCCCGCGCCTTCCAACCGGTCGGCACCCGCGCCGCCATGGAATGCGGTGCCGACGCTCGACGCCGTGCTGACGAGCGTGTCGTTTCCTTTGCCCCCGTAGAGTTCGTCACTGTTGCCACCGGTGCCGAACAGGTGGTCGTTGCCATCACCGCCATAAAGCCAGTCGCCCGTGCTCGAGCCGGTCCCGTATATCCAATCGTCGAAGGCGCTGCCGACGACATTCTCGATCGAGCTCAGCACATCTCCCTCGGCCCAGTTCCAATGTCCGGCGCCGTTCCCGTTGTTGACCGACAGTTCGACCCACACCTCGCCAGTCGACTGCGAGTAATCCGCGGTGTCCCGCCCGCCCGAGGGGACGGGGAAGCCGATAGACGGACCGCCGATCAGCACATCGGCGCCGTCGCCCCCGTCAAGCCAATCGTTGCCGCCGCCGCCCTCAAGCCGGTTGACACCGGCCCCGGCAGTCAGTCGGTCGTCGTAGGCGCTGCCGACGATGTTCTCGATGCTGACATAGCTATCGCCTGCCGCACTCCCGGCGGTGCCGATGCCGAGGCGGAGGTCGACGCCCACGCCGCCGCTGTCGCCGGCGAAATCGAGCGTGTCCACGCCTGCCCCGCCGTCGAGGATGTCGGCGCCGTCCCCGCCCCACAGCGCATCGTCGCCGCCATTCCCGAAGAGGTGATTGGCCGCCGAATTGCCGAAGATCCGATCACCCGATTCGCCGCCGATGACGTTCTCGACGTCGATGAACTGGGTGCCCTGGGCAGCATTAAAACTTCCGGTGCCGGCTGCCAGGTCGATCGTCATCATGCCGACCTTGCCGGTATAGTCGGCGGTGTCGATGCCGGCCCCACCATTCAATATGGCGCCGTAAGCTCCGATCAGCCTGTCGTCGCCGTCCCCACCGTTGAGCGTGTCGCCTGCGCCCGCCGTCAGCTTGTCGTCGCCGCCCAGGCCGTTAATTACGTCCGCGGCATTGGTTCCGACCAGGTCGTCGTCTCCGTCGGTGCCGTTGATGATCGCCATAATCCTGTCCTTGCTCTCTCGACGGAACGCCTCCGGGGCGATCCATGCTTTTGCGTTTGCGAAACGTCTTGCGGCGCTTTCGGCCGAGCGCGTCCGTGTATCTCCCGTATCAAGCGGGGCTCGGCGGCTGCGTCGTGATCATGCTTGTCTGTCCAAATACGGCCTCCAGAACAAGGCTCTGCCTGAATCCGATAAGCCAAGCGCTGAAGCAAGATCGATTTTCGCGGCGACGGCCTGGGAAAGCGATGCGGATCGAACTGTCGCTGCGCTGACCTCATGGCGTGCACACACGGCCGCAAACGGCAATGTCCGGAATGGCTGGTTTGCAGACCGGCCGCGTCAGAAGGGGCAAGCGGACGGTCGGCTTAAGGGCTTCCGCCTAGCCGCAATGCCTGAGCGACAGACAATGACCGCAAGTGGGGCGGAAGCTGCCGGTTCGCTTTTGGCTCCGGCACCTCGTCGGGGGAGACCCGGTTGACGCGCCGTTAAGTGCTCTCGTGGCAGAGCGGGCGCATGCGGATTCTTCATGTCCTCGATCACGGCCTGCCACTCCAGAGCGGCTATACCTTCCGCACCCGGGCGATCCTGAAAGCGCAGATCGCGCGCGGGTGGGACGTGGCGGCGGTGACCGGGCCGCGGCACGGCAAGTTCGACGCCGACGAAGAGACGATCGACGGGATTCGTTTCCATCGCACTCCGCAAGTCGATCCGGGGCCGCCGGTGATCGGCGAGCTGCGCGAAGTCGCGGCGTTCGCGCGGCGGATCGAGGCGGTGGCGCGCGCGTGGCGGCCGAACGTGCTCCATGCCCATTCGCCGGTGCTGGATGCGATGGCGGCGCAGCGCGTCGCCGATCGGCTCGGCCTGCCTTTGGTCTACGAGATCCGCGCCTTCTGGGAGGATGCCGCGGTCGGCAACGGCACCGGACGCGAGGGCAGCCTGAAATATCGCGCCACCCGCGCGCTCGAGACGCGGGCGGTGCGCAAGGCCGATGCAGTGGCGGTGATCTGCGAGGGATTGAAGGGCGACCTCGTCGCGCGCGGGATCGATCCGGGCAAGATCCTCGTCTCGCCCAATGGCGTCGACCTCAATTTGTTCGGCGAGCCGCTGCTCTATGACAAAGCGCTGGCGGAACAGCTGGGCGTGGCCGGGGCCGAGACGATCGGATTCATCGGCAGCTTTTACGATTATGAAGGGCTCGACGTGCTGATCGACGCGATGCCGGCTTTGGTGGCGGTGCGGCCGTCTATGCATCTCGTGCTGGTCGGCGGCGGGCCGATGGAGGCGGCGCTGCGCGCGCAGGCCGAGACTTCGCCGGTGGCCGAGCGCATCCGCTTCGTCGGGCGCGTGCCGCACCAGGAAGTCGAGCGTTACTACAGCCTGGTCGATATCCTGGTTTATCCTCGAAAGGCCATGCGGCTGACCGAGCTGGTGACGCCGCTCAAGCCGCTGGAGGCGATGGCGCAGCGGCGGCTGGTGGCCGCGTCGGACGTGGGCGGGCACCGCGAACTGATCCGCGACGGCGATACCGGCACATTGTTCAAACCCGACGATCCGGCGGCGATCGCGACTGCCTTGTCACGGCTTTTCGCCGATCGCGATCAGTGGGACGCGCGGCGTGCGCGGGGGCGGGCGTTCGTCGAGGAGGAGCGTAACTGGGCTGTCAATGTCGCCCGGTATCAATCTGTTTACCAAAATCTTGCAGAGTCGAATCCCATGAAGGACTCGCGGTCGCACGCATCAACGGTGAACGCATGAATCTGCCGATCGCCCCCGTGATCGCCGGCCTGCTCGGCGGTGCCGTGGCGCTCGGTACCCTTGTGGTGCCGATGCCCGTGCTCGAGGCGCTGGTGATGGATAGCGGGTTGCCCGCCGTCATCGCCGCCACCGAGCCGCCGCTCGGATTCACCGCGCGCTTCATCATGGCGCTCGGCGCGGGCGGGGCCGTTGCATTGTCCAGCTGGTTCGCTCTGTTCGTTCTGCTCGGTTCGCGCACCGTGGCGATCGGCGACGGCGAAGAGATCGATCCCGATACGGTGCCGACGCCCGTGCTTCGCCGCGCCGACGCGCATCCGGATGCGCCGCCGCGGCCGCCGTTGCTCGCGACCCGCGACCTGGGACGGCCGTTCGACGCGTTCCGCACGCCGGCCGACATCGTGAAAGTCGAAGAGATCGAAGAGATCGAAGAAATAACGGTCGAAGTCGCGGAACCGCTCGCGATCGCGCCGATCGAGCAGCCGCTGCCGATCGACCTCGATCAGCCGCTCGCGGCCTTCGATCCCGAGGCGATGCCCGAAGTGCCGCTGGCCGCGCCGGTCGCGCTGCCGCCGCTCAGCCGCGGTCCCACGCCGCCGGTGTTCGACGAGACCGAGCGCTTCGAAGTGTTCGAATTGCCGACTCCGGTCCGCCCCGAGCCTCGGCCGATCTCCCTGGTGTCGCGCGAGGATGCGATCACCCGGCCGGAAACCGAGGCTTCGGTGCACGCGCTGCTCGAACGGCTCGAGCGCGGGGTGGTCCGCAAGAACATCGCCACCGCGGCCGCACCCTCGCCGCGCGTCGAGCGCCGCGCAAGGGAACGCGGGCTCGAAGACGCGCTGGTCACGCTACGCAACATGGCCCGCCGCGCCTAAGCAGATCGACATTCGGCCGCGCAACTCCCCTCCCTGCAAGGGAGGGGCGGGGGTGGGTGCGAGCGTAGCGAGCCCATCGAGCTGTTTGGAAAAGAAGGAAAGGCCGGGCATCGAGCCCGGCTTTCCTTACCCACCCCTAACCCCTCCCTAAAAGGGAGGGGAATCTGGAAGTTGCTACCGCTTAACGTTCCTCCACGGTCAGCGCCTCGATCACGACCGTCACCAGATCCCCGTCGCGGCACATGCGCGTGACCACCAGGTCCGCCACCAGATAGTTGCGCAGTGCGAACTCGGCTTCGCTCAGGCCGACCAGCCACTGGTCCAGCCTCGGGCTTGGCTGCGCGGTGAGCGTGAGGCTGTGCCGTGCGCCGGTGAAGGTCGCGCTCGCCCAGCGCGTCCAGTCGCTCGTGACGAGGATCGCCGGGCAACCTGCGGCATCGGCGGCTGCGAGCAGCGCCCGCTCGAGCGAAGTCGCTGCGTCGGGACCGCGGCTCATCGCCCCGCTCCCTGCATGGCGAGGAACGCCTCGACTCGCGCTTCCGTGCGCGGACGCAGTTCGCGGCCGTTGCGCAGATCGCGCACCAGCCCAGGATCGCCGATCGCCAGCCGGCCGAACTTGGTGGCGGGCATGTCGGTCCGCCGAAGGAATTTCTCGATTTCACGATGCACCGACATCGGGCCCTTCTCCTACGCGAGTCGCTGAACTATGATCATGTTTTGTTCTTCAAATCCTACTTGTCTAGGAAAATTCCTACGGCTATGAAAACGAGTATGGAACCGGGTGCGCAACGCGCGGCGCTGGAGGCGCTGATGGCGGAGCAGGGCGTCAGCTTTGCCGAGCTGTCGCGCGTGATCGGGCGCAACGCCGCCTATCTGCAGCAATATGTCCGCCGTGGCAGTCCGCGCGAGCTGGCCGAGCGCGACCGGGCCCTGCTCGCGCGCTTCTTCGGCGTGCCCGAGACGCGGCTGGGCGGGCGCGAGGCGGAGGGACTGACGGAGATCGCGCGGCTCGACATCGGCGCTTCGGCGGGTCCGGGACGGCTGGCCGAGGACGAAGCGGCGCGGCGCCCGGGTGCGCTGTCGCAGGCCCTGCTGCGGCAATTGGGCGTGCGCGCCGCCGCGGCGTCCATGATCCGGGTCGAGGGCGATTCGATGGAGCCGACTCTGTCCGACGGCGACGAGATACTGGTCGACCGCGACCATCGCGAAGTGCGCGGCAAGGGTGGAATCTTCGTGATCCGCCTCGACGGGGTACTGATGGTCAAGCGGCTGCGCACCGCGGTGGGCGGGATCGAGGTGGTCAGCGACAATCCGGCCTGGCCCGTGCGGATTTGCCCGGGAAGCGACGTGGAGATTGTCGGGCGGGTGGCGTGGCTGGGGAGGGCGTTGGTCTAGGTGTCGAGGTGATTGGCGCGAGTGATCGCCGCGCGCTACAGCCGACGGACATGAAGATATTCTTCGACGGGGGATGCCGTCCCAATCCGGGCGCAATGGAAGTCGCGGTCGTTGCCGGCGGACGGACGACGGTCCTGCGCGACCTGGGCGAGGGTACCAGCGCGGATGCCGAGTGGCTGGCGCTGATCCATGCGCTGACGATCGCCCAATCGCTCGCCGTGCCGGATTTCGTCCTGCTCGGCGACGCTGCGGACGTCGTCGCCAAGGCCAATGGCGCAGTGAAGTGTCGCGGCGCCGCGCTTGCCCATCTCGAACGATTCCGCGCGCTGGTATCGGCTGGGCGGCCGCCGCGCGTGCGCTATATCAAACGCGCCCAGAACCTCGCGGGGATCGCACTCGCAAGGCTGCACGGCCGATGACGCTGATCCTGTTCAACAAACCCTATGATGTGCTGTGCCAGTTCACCGATGAAGGTTCGGGCCGGCCGACCCTGGCGGATTTCATCAAGGTACCCGGCGTCTATCCGGCAGGACGGCTCGACCGCGACAGCGAGGGCCTGCTCCTGCTCACCGACGACGGGCGGCTGCAGGCGCGGATCGCCGATCCCAAATTCAAGCTGCCCAAATCCTATCTCGTGCAGGTCGAAGGCGATGTGACCGAAGCCGGTCTCGCGTCGCTGCGGCAGGGCGTCCGCTTGAAGGACGGCATGACTCGCCCCGCCGAGGCCGAGCGCATCGCGGCGCCTGCGCTCTGGCCCCGCGACCCGCCGGTGCGATTCCGCAAGACCGTGCCCGATTGCTGGATCAGGCTGACGATCCGCGAGGGGCGGAACCGGCAGGTGCGCAGGATGACCGCCGCGATCGGCCATCCGACCCTGCGGCTGGTGCGCTGGAGTGTCGGCGACTGGACGCTGGACGGTATGGCGCCGGGGGAATGGCGGGAGGCCTGAAGCCGGCCGCCCGCGATGGGGCGTGGCGGTCTAGCGCGTCCGCATCCAATCGATCAGCCAGACGACGAGCAGCAGGACCAGCCCGACGCCGAGTCCCGCGACGAAGCCCATCGAAGCCTCGCCCTGGCCGGCGCCGATGATGGTGCCGGCGAGCAGGCTGACCGCGAGCAGGAAGCCGCCGGCCATCGGCGTGCGGGAGGGAGGATTTGCCATGGCCGCGCCTTAGCCGGTCCGCTCGCGCGGCGCCACTGCCGCGGAAATGGTTAGCGGCGCTTCACCTTGCTGAGCCGCGAAAGCTTTAGAATCGGTGGAGTAAGGGAGGCGCATCGAGTCCGCGGAAGCGCGCAGCCGGAGTGTCCATGGAATATCTGCCCTATCTCGGGGACGCGCGCGAAGTCGCCGACGCCACCGACCTGATCCGCGCGTTCGGTGAGGACGCGGGCTCCGAAGCCGCCGCGCGCGCCGACCGCAGCCGCGATCTCGGCAACCACATCCATTTCTGCCGCTGGCGCCAGATCGAGCGCCTCGTGCTGCTGATGTCGATTCCGCGCGCAGTGGGGACCGTCCACTAGGGAGCCGATACGCGGCTCGGGGGTTGAGGTTGTCCCTCAAGGACGCCCGGCCACCGAATGACGCTTCCCCAAATTCTGTCGGTTTCGGTTCTCGTCGGCATGATGCTGCTCTTCATCTGGGGCCGATTCCGCTACGACCTGGTCGCGATCATGGCGCTTTTGGCGGCGCTCGCGCTGGGGATCGTCAAACCCAAACACGCCTTTAGCGGCTTCTCCGACGACATCGTCATCATCGTCGGATCGGCGCTGGTGCTGTCGGGCGCGGTGCAGCGATCGGGGGCGATCGAGAGCGCGATGCTGCTGCTCCAGCGGCGCGTGCGGCGGATCCGTTCGCAATTGCTGCTGCTCTGCGCAAGCGTCGGATTCGCCTCGGCGCTGGTCAAGAATATCGGGGCACTGGCGATGATGATGCCGGTTGCGTTCCAGATGGCCAAGCGCTCGAACACGAGCCCCGCGGTGTTCCTGATGCCGATGTCGTTCGCGTCCTTGCTCGGCGGGCTGATCACGCTGATCGGCACCTCGCCCAACATCATCGTCAGCCGGGTGCGCGAGGAAATGACCGGCGAGCCCTTCAGGATGTTCGACTATGCGCCGGTAGGACTCGGGCTCACCGTGGTCGGGCTGGTCTTCCTGCGCTTCGCCTATCGGCTGCTGCCGCGCGGGCGCCGGGCGGCGCCAACGCTCGGCGAGGCGATGGACATCCAGGATTATGTGACCGAGGCGGAGATTCCCGCCGGCTCGCCCGCAATCGACGAGACCGTGTCGGCGTTTCGCGAACGCCACGAAAATGAAGTGCACGTCACGGCGATCCTGCGCTCGGGGATACGCAGTTCGCCCTTTCCGGACACCACGCTCAAGCCCGAGGATGTTCTCATCCTCGCCGGCGCGCCCGATAGCCTCGAGCGGGTGATCGCCGCCGATGGGCTGGAGCTGGAGGGGCAGCATCGCGACAAGCCCGAGGGATCGGGTAGTGTGGGGGTGCTCGAGGCAGTGATCGGCACGGACAGTCCCCTGATCGGGCGCACCGCCGGCCGGCTGGGGCTGCACGAGCGTTTCGGCGTCAACCTGATCGCGGTGTCGCGGCAGGACGAGAGGCTGGCAACGCGGCTCGGCGAGATCGAGCTGCGAGCAGGCGATGTGATCGTGCTGCAAGGGCCGCTCGATTTGCTGTTCGAGCGGCTGGGCGAACTGGGTTGCCTGCCGCTCGCGGAGCGGACGCTGCGGCTGGGCAGCGCGCGCAAGGGGCTGTTGCCGCTGGCGATCCTGGCAGTGGCGATGCTCGCGACGGCGACGGGCTATGTGCCGGTGGCAGTGGCGTTCTTCGCGGCGGCGGGGCTGACGGTGATCAGCGGCGCGCTGCCGGTGCGCGAAGCGTACGACCATATCGAATGGCCGATCCTGGTCATGCTCGGCGCGCTGATCCCGGTGAGCGACACGCTGCGCACCACCGGCACGACCGACCTGATCGGCGACTGGCTGAGCCATTTCGCGGCGACCTTGCCACCCTGGGGGGCCGTGGCGCTGATCCTCGCCGCGGCGATGGCGGTGACGCCGTTCCTCAACAACGCCGCGACGGTGCTGGTGATGGCGCCGATCGCCGCGACCTTCGCGACCGGGCTCGGCTATCGGCCCGAGGCGTTCCTGATGGCGACCGCGATAGGCGCGGGGTGCGATTTCCTCACCCCGATCGGTCACCAGTGCAACACGCTGGTGATGGGGCCGGGCGGGTACAAGTTCGGCGACTATGCCCGGCTCGGCGCGCCGCTGTCGCTGCTGGTGCTGGCAGTGGGCACGCCGCTGATCCTGTGGGCCTGGCCGGTGCACTGACCCGCAATGGCGCCGGAGTATGATTCGGCGTACAGGTCGGGCCGGGGGAGACCGATCATGCGTGGAATGTTTTTGCTCGCGGGACTCTCGATCGCGGCGCCTGTGCTTGCCGTGCCTACCAGCGTCACGCCTTTCGAGATTGCGCTCCCCGGCACCAGCGCCGCCGCCGAGCCGGGGCTGGCGGGAACCGTCGTCAACGACACGCTCGTGCCTTTTTCGGTAGTGAGCGCAACCATGCCGGCCAGTGGAACGGTGCAGGTCAGGACCGTGCGCGGCGCCGATGGCAAGCTCAGCTTCTACTGGAAGATCAACAACGCCGCTGCATCCAAGGCGCAGGTGACCGCGCTCTATATTTCCGGCTTCCCGAAAGCGGTCTATGACGCCAACTGGCGCAAGGACGGGCTGGGCAGCGTCGCGCCGACCAAGGTTCAGGGCGGGTTCGCGTTCGACTTCAAATCCTGGCTGTACGGCTTCACTTTCGGCAACGCGATCAAACCGGGCGAGAGTTCACGCTTCTTTTTCCTGCGCAGCGATGCAGTGACGGCGGTGCCGTCCACCGCCCGCATCAGCACCGGCGGGGGCGTAAGCGCCGACTTCGCGGTGCTGGCGCCCGCCGGTTGAACGTGCGCCTCGGCTGACGGCCAGCCGAACGCATCCGCCTTTGCCGATGCTGGCGGCGAGTAGGGCGCGACCCTATGTGGCCGATGCACTGAGCGGAGGCGAGCATGGCACGGGTTGCGAGAATCGAAATGACGGGCGGACCCGAGGTGATCGGCTGGGCGGATGTCGACCTGCCGCCGCCGGGGCCGGGCGAAGTGCGGATGCGCAACACCGCGGTGGGCCTCAATTTCATCGACATCTATTTCCGCTCGGGGCTGTATCCGGTGCCGCTGCCGAGCGGGCTCGGCCAGGAAGCGGCCGGCGTGGTCGAGGCGCTGGGCGAGGGCGTCACCGGATTCGCGCCGGGCGATCGCGTGGCGACCTTCGGACCGCCGATCGGCGCTTATGCGACCGAGCGCAACCTGCCGGCATCGTCCTTGTTCAAGCTGCCCGACACGATCGATGACGAGACTGCGGCAGCGATGTTGCTCAAGGGGTGCACCGCCGAGTTCCTCGTCGAGCGCTGCGCCCGGGTGCAGCCGGGCTGGCCGGTGCTCGTCCACGCCGCGGCGGGCGGAGTGGGCCAGATCCTCGTCCAATGGCTCAAGGCGGTCGGGGCGGAGGTGATCGGGACGGTCGGGACCGAGGCCAAGGTCGCGGTGGCGCGCGCCGCGGGGGCGGATCATGTCTTGCTGTCGCGCTCCGACGATATCGGCGCCCGGGTGCGCGAGATCACCGGCGGCGCGGGCGTTGCCGTGGTGTTCGACGGCGTCGGCAAGGCGACTTGGGAAGCGTCGCTGTTGGCGACGCGGCGGCGCGGCCTGATCGTCAGCTATGGCAATGCCAGCGGCCCGGTCGAGGGGGTGCGCCTGGGGGCGCTCGCCAGCCATGGCTCGCTGTTCGTCAGCAGGCCGACATCGTTCGACTATTATAAGACTCCCGAGGAACGCGCGGCGGGCGCGGGGCGGCTGTTCGCGATGCTGGAAAGCGGAGCGGTGCGCGCCGTGATCGGCCAGCGTTTCGCACTGGCGGACGTCGCCGCCGCGCATGCGGCGCTGGAGGCGGGCAAAACGACCGGATCGACGGTGCTGCTCCCCTGACCAGCCCCATGGTAACAATGTCGACCAATCATCCAAGCTATTGTTTTGGCGGCAATATGCAGGGGCGGTCGGGCGACTGAGACATTTATATAGGAGTAAGCGTGCCAGTCCGATTACAAGCGATATCCTATATTTTACTTCAGATTCGCAAGTGTTCCCCAATAATATGTACCGGAAAGGGACCGACAATAGCCGATTCTTCCCCGCCTCGCAGTCATCGCTGACACCTCTTGCTTGTTGCAGGTTTTTCCCTGTGCTAATTCGCGACGCAGGTGTCGCCGGGGGTTCGACAACGTCCGCTCCAGACGGACGTGCGAACGCGCACGTTTAATGGGAGCGCCCGCTACTGATCGCAGCGGGTGGACGGGGGAACATCGATGCGTAAATCCAGCAAGGCACGGCTATTTTCGACGTGCCTGACCGGAGCTATCCTCGCGGCGGCGTCGCCCGCCTGGGGACAAACCAGCGACGCCCCGACCTGGAAACCGCGCGCGGAGGTCGATGCCCAAGTCGGCAAGGACATCGGCGTCTCGACTTCGCTGTTCGCGCCGATCGCGCAGAACGATTCGAGCCTCGTCTATGTCGACGGCCGCATCGGTTACGACCAGCGTTTCGACCGTAACGGCTCCGCCACCGTCGGCGCGCGCTTCCGCGTCGGCGAGGATGCCGCGATCGGCGTCAATGCCGGTGCCGACTTCTACCGTTCGGACATCGGCTCGCGCGATCAGGCGGCGGTGTCGATGGGGCTCGAGGGCTTCACTTCGGTGTTCGACGCCCGCGTCAACTACCGGTTGCCGCTCAGCAAGACCCGGACGATCGGCTATATCGATCCCGCGGCCTCGGGCTCGGCCGCCCTGGTGCTCGAGAACAACCGGCTGATCGAGCGACATAGCGGGTTCCGGCTCGAGGCGGTTCCGCTCCAGGGGTTCAATGGCGAGGCGGGCGTGCGCCTGCCGGTGGGCGGCAATGCGAGCATCCGCGGCTCGGTGGGCGGCTTCGACTATTGGGACAAGGACGCCGACCAGAATTACCGCGGCATCCGCGGCGGGCTCGAGATGGATATCGAGGACCGCGACAGCGGCGCGCGCTTCACCTTCGGCGGGACGGTCGAGCACGACAACCGCTTCGGCACCGATGCGCGCGCGACGGTGCGGCTTTCGGTTCCGTTCGGCGGCCGTTCGGGCGACCGCGGCGCCGCGCCGACCGGTCTCGACCGGCAGATGGGCGATCGCGTACGCCGCGATTACGTCGCGCGTTCGGGCAGCCGCTACCGGGACCTGACGACCAGCCGCTTCGCTGTCGATGCGCGCACGGGCAACGAGTTCGGCGGCTTCTATTATGCGAGCGGGACGGGCGTCGCGGGCGCGGCGGGAACGCTGGCCACGCCGACGACGATCAACGATGCCGTGACTCGCGCGGGCGCCAATGGCGTCGTAGTGGCGCTCGGCAGCGGCGGCAACATCACCACGGCCGGCGTGACGCTGGCCACCAATCAATATCTGCTCGGCGGCGCGGGCGCAGTCGATGTGCGCCTGCTCAACGGCAGCACCACTCAGTTCGCGCTGGGCGGCACCAACGGCGTGATCGTCGGCAGCAATGCCGCGAGCGCCGCGGTGACGCTCGGCCAGGGATCGGTGGTGCGCGACGTCACCGTGCGCGGTGCCGGCGTGGGCATCGCCGCGAACGGCGTCGGCGGCTTCGCGCTCGATCGGGTGATCGTCGAGAATACCGGCGGCGCGGGCATTTCGCTGACCAACACGTTGGGTGCGGTGGCGCTCACCGGGCTGACCGTGCGCGGCGGCGCGGGCGCGGGCGTGCTCGTCAATGGCGGCAGCAGCGTCAGCCTCGCCAACTCGACGATCTCGGGCGGCGCGGGCGCGGTCGACATCAACGATGGCGGCGCCAACCTTGCGGTCGCGCTTTCGGGGCTGACGCTCTCGGCGACCGGCGGCAACGTGCTCGACATCGACGGATCGGGCCCGGGCACGGTCACGGTGACGGGACTTTCGGGGATCACGATCCGCGGCGGCACCGGCGAGACCGGGGGCCTCAGCGTCCGCTCGGCGACCTTCGACGCCAATACCACCACGGCGGGAATCCAGACGGTCAATGCGGGCCGGATGGAAGTCGGCACCACCGCCGCGCGCGTGAACGGGCAGGGCGTCTTCCTCACCGACGTCACCGGCAGTCTGAGCTTCAGCGATCTCGATATCGCCAACAGCGGCGCCACGGGCCTTCGCGTCGTCAATTCCAAGGTCAACAGCTTCACCCTGGCGACGCTGGACGGCACGATCGACACCGTCGGCGGTACGGCGGCGGACCTCGATCCGCTGGTGATCGACCTCAATTTCGCCAGCATCAGCTCGGTCGGGGCGACCGGCCCGGGCGTGATCCTCAACACCGTCCAGGGCGGCGGGACCGGCGGCAACGCGCTCACCATCGGCACGCTCACGATCTCGAACAGCGGCGGCGACGGGCTAGTCATCCTCAACTCGACCGGTCTGGTGCGCGTCAACGGCGGCGCGATCACCAACAGCGGCGGCAGCTCGGTCCGGATCGGCACGCAGGGCGTCGCCGGGAGCGGCGGCACCGCCAATCTGGTGTTCGGCGCGTCGATCACCGATGCGGCGGGCACCGCGCCGATCGTGGCGATCTTCAGCACCGGCGGCACGATCAGCTTCACCGGACCGATCAGCGGCAGCGGCGGCATCCGGGTCCAGGACACGCTGGCCGGTTCGCCGATCACGTTCGGCGCGATCACGCTCACCGGCACCGTGGGTGACGCGATCACGCTCGACAACCTTGCCGGCTCGATCAACTTCGCCGGACTGGTGACGATCGCCAATCCGGGCGCGCGGGGCATCGTCATCGGCAACGTGCCGGGCGGCGTCACGTTCGGCAATGTCGACATCACCGGGCTGGGCAATTTCACCGGCCTCGACGTGACCGGCGCGCACGGCAACGTGCTGTTCAACACGCTCGACATCACCGGGACCGGCGGGGGCAAGGGCATCGACGTCACCGGATCGACCAACGCCGGCAACGTGATCGTCCTCAACGGCAGCATCATCCAGGGCGTGAACATCGGCGTCGATCTGACCCAGGCCAACATGACCGGTCAGTTCCGCTATGGCGACGGCGATGCGACGGTGCTGGGCAGCACGATCTCCGCCACCACGCCGCTGGTCATCGCGCTGATGAACGCTTCCAACGGAAGCTATAATTTCGCCGACGTCAGACTGGTGGGCGACACTTCGAACCTCACCGGCGCGGGCTTCACTGCCTATTACGCCAAGGTCGGCGCGACCGGCGCGGGCACGCGCAGCGATCCAGGCAGCCTTGCCGGCGCCGACGCCTCCACCGCGCAATATATCGTGCTGCTCAACGATCCGGCGGGCGGGCAGGACGTGTTCGACGCGGCGAGCGCGGGCGGGTCGTTCGACCTCGCCGCCGGCCAGTCGCTGGTCAGCTTCCTGAACGGTGATTTCTTCGCGGTCAGCGGCGCGAGCCTGCCGGCGAATCTGACGGTCTCGGGCATCGGCCCCGCCGGGATCACCAATGTCTATGCGGGCTCGGGCGCCGCGATATTGACGACCAGCGCCGCCGGGTCGGCAACGGTCAACCTCGCCAGTAACAGCACGATCGACGGACTCGTCATTCGCAATGCCGGCGGCGACGTCGGCGTCGAGGGCAGCGGCGTCAGCAACGCCCGGATCCTCAATTCGAACATCTCGGGCGCGACCGGCGCGATCGCGATCAGCGACGGCGGTGCGACCAGCTCGGTGCAGCTGCTCCATCTCGATCTCGCTTCGGCGACGGGCACGACGCTTGCGCTCAGCGGCGCTGGCGCGGGCACGCTGACGGTTTCGGGCGCCGACGTGGACATTGCCGCGACGGGGACCAGCGCGGCGCTGTCGCTCACCCAGGTGACGTCGGGCGGGCTCGGCTTCGGCACGATCGCCAGCGACATTTCAGCGACCGGCGCGGTGACGCTCCAGAACGTCACCGGCGGCAACGTGGTGGTCGGCAGCATTGTAGTGGGCGGCACTGCGGCGGGCGCGGGCGTCTCGATCAGCGACAGCAGCAGCGCCGTCGTCATCCAGTCGATCGGCGTGAATGGCAGCGCGGGCGATTCAGTCCAGCTTGCCAACAACAGCGGCGCGATCACCATCGGTGCGATCACCGCGAGCGGCGGCGGCGGCGATGGCGTCGCGCTGACGGACAATGGCGCAGTCACGATCGGGTCGCTCCTGGTGGGCGGCGTCGCCGGCACCGGCCTCGACATCGTCCAGAACAGCCTGGGCACCGTCACCATCGGCGGCGGCGTGATAACGGGCGTTCCCACCGGCGTTTCGATCGATGGCGTCGCCACCGGCGCCGCGGTGTCGATCGGTAGCCTGAACGTCAATGGCACCTCCGGCAGCGGCATCACGCTCGCCAATATCGACGGAAGCGTCACCTTCACCGGGATCACCAACATTTCCGGCGCGGGCACCTCCGGCATCGTGTTCGGCGCGGGCAGTGCCGGATCGATTGCGTTCGGCGATGTGAACATCACGGGCTTCGGCGCCGGCCGGCGCGGAGTCGATGCGCGTGCCGCCTCCGGCACGATCAGCTTCAACACGCTCGACATCACGGGCAGCTCGACCACGGGCACGCGCGGCATCGATCTGACCGGTGCGACGTTCGGAACCAGCTTCACCACCACCGAGAGCAGCAGCATCACCGGCGTCGGCATCGGCGTCGACCTGACCAACGCCGCGATCACCGGCAGCTTCCGCTATGGCGACGGCTCGAACACCGACGCCGATGGCGCGGCTTCGACGATCAATGCCGTCACGCCGATCGTCATCACGGGCATCAATGCCGGGACGGGCAGCTACAATTTCCTCGACGTCGCGCTCACTGGCGACACCAGTACGTTGACGACCTCCGCTACGCTTTATTTCGTCAAGGCGGGCGCCAGCGGCGTCGGCACGATCGCCGATCCGGGCAGCCTGGCCGGGGCCGAGGCATCGGCGGCGAACACCGTCATCCTGCTCAACGACCCCACGGGCGGGCAGGACATTCTCGACGCGGCCGGTGCGGGCGGTTCGTTCGACCTTGCGGCCGGGCGCACCTTGCTGAGCTTCCTGGCGGGCAACACGCTGACCTTGCCAGGTGGCGCACCATCCAACGTGCTGCTGTTCGGCATCCCGCAGGGCCAGATCAGCAATCCCTTTGCAGGATCGGGCGCACCGATCCTGACCACCACCACCGCCGGCGCGAGCACGGTGACGCTGGGGGGGAACAACCTTCTCGACGGGCTGCTCATCGGCAGCGGCGTCGGCGGCATCGGCGTCTCGGGCAGCGGCGTCGCCAACATCACGCTGCGCAACAGCACTATTTCCGGTCCGGCGGGCGCGATCGCGCTCGACGACGGCGGCCTGAACGCGACCGTCGCGCTGAGCAACCTGACGCTGTCGTCCAGCGGCGGAACCGTAGTGAATCTGGATGGCACCGGCGGCGGCGTGCTGGCGGTGACCTCGCTGAACAACATCATCGTCCAGGGCGGCAATGGCGAGACGGACGGCTTCTATGCCGAGGGCGTGCTGTTCGATGCCGATCTCGCCACCGCCGGAGTGCAGACGGTGACCGGTTCGCTGAGCATCGGCACCGCGGGCGCGCGCGTGAACGGCGGCGGCTTCGTCGTCGATGCGAGCGACGGCAGCCTCGACCTGACAAGTCTCACCGTGTTCAACGCCAACGATGTCGGCGTCGTGCTGAGCAGCAATCTCGCGCTGACCGCAAGGGTCCGCACGGGCTCGATCGACACGTTCGGCGGCGGTGCGCTGATTGCGGTCAACGCGGCGGTGACGCTCGACTTCGCCAGCATCACCGCCGTCGACGGCGGCATCGCCACGGCCAACACCTCCGCCGCCGATCCGACGCGACCGGTGCTCCATGTCGGCACGCTGAATCTCACCGACGGCGGACTGATCCTCGGCGGCAGCGGCGATTATGTGATCGACCATGGCTCGATCACCGACAACGTCTTTGTCGCGACGCTCCTCACCGGTGCGGTCAATCTCGATTACGCCGGCGACATTACCACGGGCATCGGGGCGGCGGCTACCATCGCCACCTTCTCGCACACCGGCACCGCGAGCTTCCACGACGGCACGATCGACGTGACGGGCGGCGACGGTTTCCAGTTTTTCGACGCCGACGGCACCTATTCGTTCACCGGCACCACCACGCTCCACGGCGGCGATGCCGGGATCAACGTCGCGAATGGCTCCTCCGGCACATTCTTCTTCGGCGCGGGCACCAGCGTCACGGACGGCGCGGTCGCGAACTTCGTGCTGCAGAATTCGGACGCCGACGTCACCTATCTCGGCAGCCTCAGCCAGAGCCTCAACACCGACAATTTCGTTGTGGCCGGCCAGACCGGCGGCGTGCTCGATTTCTCGCAGGCGACGGTCAGCGCGAGCGCAGGCACGGGGCTGCTCTTCGAGGATGCCGACGGCACGAGCATATTGGGCGATGTGCAGCTTTCGGGCGGAACCGGCATAGCGATCATCACCGACTCGGCGGGCACGATCAACTTCGGCAATGTCGACATCACCGGAATCGGCGCCAACCAGACCGGGGCCGATCTTACCGGCGCGCTGGGCAATGTGACGTTCCAGACGCTCGATATCACCGGCGTTTCGGCCGTGGGCAGCAAGGGCATCGACCTCACCGGCTCGACCTCCGCGGCGAATATCATCATCAACGAGAGCAGCACGATCACCGGCGTAGGGATCGGCGTCGACCTCACCAACGCCGCGATCACCGGCAATTTCCGGTTCGGCGACGGATCGAACACCGATGCCGACGGTGCGGCCTCGACGATCAGCGCCACCGTGCCGATCGAGATCGCGGGCCTCAACGGCGGCGTGGGCACCTATGACTTCGCCGATGTCGTGCTGACCGGCGACACCAGCGGGCTTACTACCAACAAGACGGTCTTCTGGGTGCAGGCGGGCGCGACGGGCGCGGGCACGCGCAGCGATCCGGGCAGCCTTGCGGCGGCCGAGGCCTCGGGCGCGGATGTCATCGTCCTGCTCGATACCCAGATCGCCGGGCAGGACCTGATCGACGGTGCGTCCGCCGGCGGCGGACTGGACCTTGCGGCCAATCAGAGCCTGCTGAGCTTCCTCAACGGCGACACGCTCGCCGTCGGCGGCGGCGCACCGGCCAATCTGCTGCTGTTCGGGATCTCTGGCGGCTCGGTCACCAATCCCTATGCGGGATCAGGCGCGCCCTTGCTCACCACCACCCAGGCCGGCGCGACCACGGTCAACCTGGCTTCGGGGTCGCTGATCGACGGCGTCGTCATCGGCAATCTCGACTGGAAGGGTGTGTTCGGCGCCGGCGTCACCGGTGTCACGATCCGCAACAGCGTGATCTTTGGCGGGGTCAACGCGATCCAGATCATCGACAGTGGCGCCGCCGCGGACATCGCGCTCAGCAATCTCGATCTTTCAAGCAGCACCGGCCATGTACTTTCGCTGATCGGCAGCGGCGGCGGGCAGCTGTCCGTCACCGCGCTGAACGACATCACCATTCGCGGCGGCAACATGGGCAGCGGCCTCTACAGCGAGGACGTGGTGTTCGATGCCGATCTGGTGACGGCCGGTGCCCAGGCGGTGGTCGGCACGCTCGATATCGGCAGCGCATCGAGCCGAGTGGGCGCCTCGGGACTGGTGCTCGACGGCGCCGGCGGCTTGCTCAGTCTCACCACGACCGTCTTCAACACCAATGGCGACGGCATTTTCGCTGAGGGCGGGGCCGGGGGCTTCACGCTGACCATCACCGGCGGGACCGTGGATACCGGTCTGGTGGCAGCGGCGGGATCGGCGCTCAACCTGTCCGACCTTTCGGCCGACATCCAGCTCGCCGATATCACCTATTCCGGCACCGATTCCGGCGTGTGGGCCAACAATGTGACCGGCGTCGGAACTGGCGGCCGAGCACTCGACGTCACCCAGCTCAGCGTCGCGGCAGGGGCCGATACGGGCGTCTCGCTCCTCGGCACGACGAGCGGGATCTTCAGCTTCGGCAGCGCCTCGTCGATCGTCGGCACTACGGTCGCCGGCGTCGAGCTCGCCAATACCGGTGCCGGCGCGTTTAACTATGCGGGCGGGATCACCGGCATCACCGCCGGGACATTGGTCTCGGTGAGCAACGGCGACATCGACAACGCCGTATTCACCGGCACGCTAGGCGCGACCGGCGGCAACGGGCTGCGGTTCGACAATGCCGATGGCAGCTACACATTCCTGGGATCGGTGACGCTCAACGGCGGCGATGCCGGAATCGACATCGTCAACGGTTCGGGCGGGGACTTCACCTTCGGTGCGGGCACCTCGATTACCAGCCCGACCGGCACTGGATTGAATGTCCAGAATTCGACTGCGGACATCACCTATTCCGGCAACCTGACCTATGCGACGGCGGGCCAGCTCGCGATCCAGGTCGTCAACCACGCGGGCGGCACGATCACCTTCCAGGCGGGCACGATCAGCGCGACCAATGGCACAGGGGTCCGCCTCAACAATGCCGACGGGACCTATGATTTTGCAGGCGCCATGTCGTTGGGCGGCAGCTCCGGAGGCATCACGATCGAGGCCGGCTCGGCTGGCACCTTCAGCTTCGGCGCCGGCACCAACGTCAACTCGATGCTGGGTGGCCTGACCGTCATTGGTTCGCAGGCCAACATCACTTATTCGGGCACTCTCACGTCCAATGCACCTGCGACCCCCGAAGTCGTCCGCGCGGCGTCCGACCAGAGCACGATCAACCTGACTGCGGCCACCCTCAATGTCACCAATGGTTTCGGCATTAGTTTCGACGATGCCGACGGAACCTATCTGTTCGGAGCGGTGGGGCTTTCCGGTGGTGCGCGGATCGCGATCATCAACGATTCGGATGGCGCCTTCACCTTCAGCGATGTCGACATTACCGGCCTCGGCGCCAACCAAACCGCCGTCAACCTCATCGGCGCGACCGGCAACGTTACCTTCAACACGCTCGACATCACCGGTGCTTCTACGGTCGGCAGCAAGGGCATCGACCTTACCGGCAACACCGGCACCGGCGACATCGTCGTCACCAACAGCAGCACGATCACCGGCGTCGGCATAGGCGTCGATCTGACCAACGCGTCGCGCCCCGGCCTCTTCCAATATGGCGACGGCGAGAGCGCGATCGACGTGGCGTCGACGATCACGGCCACCACGCCGCTCGTCATCACCGGCCTGAACGGCGGAACGGGGACCTACAATTTCGCCGACGTGAATCTCGTCGGTGACACCAGCGGCCTCGCGACCACTGCGACGGTCTACTACGTGCTCGCCGGCGCGAGCGGCAGCGGTACGCTCGGCGATCCGGGCAGCCTTGCCGGCGCCGAAGCGGCCGCGGCCGACATCATCATCCTGCTGAATGACCCGACGGGCGGGCAGGACGTGCTCGATGCGCTCGGCTCCAACGGCAACGACACGCTTCAACTCGACGCCAACCAGGCGCTGCGCAGCTTCCTCAATGGCGATACGATCACGCTGCCCGGCGGCGCGCCAGCCAACGTGATCCTCACCGGCGTCGTGACCGGACAGGTCACCAATCCTTATGCCGGATCGGGCGCACCGATCCTCACCACCACCGGTGCCGCCAACACAGTAACGCTGGCCAACAACAGCCTGATCGACGGCGTGGTGATCCAGAGTGCGAGCGGCTTTGCCGGCGTATATGGCAGCGGACTCGCCACCGTCACGCTTTCCAATGCCACGCTCTCGGGTACCGGCACGGCGCTCCGGCTTCTCGACGGCGGAGCGGCTGCGACGGCCACGCTCACCAATCTCAGCCTCTCGGCGTCCGGCGGCAACGCCGCAGTGGAATTCAGCGGCGCGGGCGCCGGCAGCCTGACCGTGACCGGTTCGGGACTCAATGTGTCGCACAGCGGTTCGGGTTCGCTGCTCACGATCGCCGACATCCTCGTCGGCGGCGGCAATCTGAGCTTCGGTACCGTTGCGTCGACCGCTTCGGGTGCCGGTGTCGACCTCGGCTCGGTGGCCGGCCTCGGCACGCTCAGCTTCGGCAGCATCACCGTTGCGGGCGCTTCCGGTTCGGGAGTCGCGCTCCACAATTCGAGCGCCACGGTGAACCTTGGCAACGTGACCGTATCGGGGGCTGCGGGCGCGGGCATCCAGCTGACTTCGAACAGTGGCGCCACCACGATCGGCGCCATCGACATCAGTTCGAGCGCAACGGGCATCGCGGCGAGCGGTCTCACGAGCACATTGACCGTGGGCGACGGCACGATCGACGGCGCGACCACGGCGGGTATCCTGCTCGGGGCCGGTAACACGGTTCTGCTCAGCTTCGGTAATATCGACATTACTGCACTGCAGACCGGCGCGCGCGGTGTCGATGCGCGCCTGACCGGAGGATCCAACGTCTATTTCGAGACGCTCGACATCAGCGGCGCCTCGGCCACCGGAACGCGCGGCATCGATCTCACCGGCAATACCGGGCTCGGCAATTTCACTGTCAACGAGAGCAGCACGATCACCGGGGTCGGCATCGGCGTCGACCTCACCAATGCGTCGCGCACCGGTGGTTTCCGCTACGGCGATGGCTCGAACGTGGATGCTGACCTCGCCGCTTCGACGATCAACGCCACCACGCCGATCGTCATCGCAGGGCTCAACGGCGCCGCGGGGACCTACGACTTCCGCGACGCGACGCTGGTGGGCGACACCAGCCCGCTCGAGGTCAGCGCCTTCTTCGTCCGTGCCGGCGCCACCGGCGTGGGCAGCAGGTCGGATCCGGGCAGCCTCGCCGCCGCGGACGCGTCGACCGCAAGCTTCATCGTCCTGCTCGACACGCAGGCAGGGGCCGGCAGCTTCGACACGATCTCGGGCACGCTGACGCTGGCGAACAACCAATCTTTGCTCAGCTTCCGCGACACCGACACCTTCAATGTCGGTGGCGGCGCGCCGGCGAACGTGTTCGTGTTCAACGTCACCACCGGCACGATCACCAACCCCAACAGCGGCTCGGGGGCTCCGTTGCTCACCTCCACCGATGCCACCGGCACAGTGCAGCTCGCCGGCACCAGCGTGATCGACGGCGTCGCGGTCTCGAACACCGGCACCGGTGCGGGCATCTATGCCAACGGCACCGCGGGCATCGCGACGATCCGCAACAGCACGATCTCGGGCGGCGGCGCGGCGGTGGACATCCGCTCGGGCGCACTGGTGCGGACGGTCAATCTCCAAAACCTGACGCTCGCCAATGCCGGCAACCAGGCGGGCGCGCTGCTCAACCTCAACGGCACCGGCGGCACGCTGACGGTCACCGGTATGTCGAACCTGTCGATCAATACCGCCGGCGGCGAGACTGCGGGTCTGGTGTTCAACACCGTGACCTTCGACAGCGATCTCGCGACCGGCGGCATCCAGGCAGTCAATGCCGGCGCGCTGACCATCGGCACCACCGGCGCGCGCGCGCAGGGCGACGGCCTCAGCCTGACCAATGTGTCGGGCGCGCTGACCTTCACCGATCTCGATATCGCCAACACTGGCGGCACCGGCCTGCTCGTCGCCAATTCGAAGGCGAACAGCTTCCTGCTGACCACGCTGGACGGCTCGGTCGACACCACCAGCGGCACCGCGGTCAATCTCGACCCGCTGACCGTGAGCATGACGCTGTCGAGCGTCACCGCGACCAACGGCGCTTATGGCATCCAGCTGGATCAGGTCGAGGGCTTCTTCACCGTCACCGGCGCAGTCAACGTCACCAACGCCACGATCGCGGGCATCGCGGTCGAGAACAACACCGGCCAGATCGACGCGCTCGACGCGACCTTCAACGGCGCGGTCACGATCAACAACACGGTCGGCGCCGGCCTGTCGCTCACCAACAATGCCGGTGCCACGATCATCTTCGGGGGCGGCGGCACCGGCGTGGATGTGGTGACCACCGGCGGCGCGGCCCTCACTGCTTCGGGCGGCACGCTCAGCATCGCTGGTTCGGGCAATTCGCTGACCAGCGCCACCGGCACGACGCTGGCGCTGAACGGCATTACGATCGGTGCGCCCGGCATCAACTTTGGCAGCGTGAGCGCGAACGGCGCGGCCTCGGCGGTGGTGCTCACCGGCGTGACCGCCACGGGCGGCGGCGCGATCAATCTCGGCACCGTCAATCTTCAGGGAATCACCAGCCGCGGGATCGACATCAACACCGCGCTTAGCGCGGCGCTGTCGATCACCGATCTCGATATCGGCCTCAACAACACGACTGCCATCGCATTCGACCTGAACGGCGCCACGCTGTCGGCGGCGATCACCGCGGGCGATTTCGACGTGACCAATTCGGCGGCGGCGGGCACCAGCATCGCGGTCGATTTGCGCGGCACGACGGGCGGGCAGGTCGTCCGGCTCGGCGACGCCGCGGTGGGCGGAGCATCGTCGTCGATCTCCGGTGTCAACACCGGCGTCTGGCTCGATGCCGCGACCAACGTGGCCTTCACCTATGGCGACGGCGAATCCGCGACGGACGGCAGTTCGACTATCTCGGCGGGGACCGGGATCAACGCAGCGTCCGCACCCACGCTAGGGAGCTACAATTTCACCGACGTGACCTTCGGCGCGAGCCCTGGCCTCGGCTTCGGGGTCGGCCGCACCTGGTTCGTCGATTCAGACGGTGCGACCGGCGGCGGCAACGGATCGGGCGCGGACGGCGCCAATCCGATGACGCTGGCGGCAGCCGAACTCGCGCTCGCCACCACCGACGTGATCGTGCTCGTCAACAACGGCATCGCGATCAGCGCCGCTGGATCGAACGGCAACGATACGCTCGCACTGCTTGCCGACACTCAGGTCCGCGGCTTCGGCCAAGGACCGCTCGCGCTCACGTTGACCGTACCCTCGACGATCCTGCTTTCGAGCAACACGATCAACATCGCCGATCCCACCGGCAATGGTGCGGCGACGCTGACCTCGGCGGCGGGCACCAACGTGATCACGCTGGGCGCCAGCGGCAATCGGATCTCGGGCTTCATCCTCGACGGAGCACCCGGCGGCGCGCTGCGCGGGATCATCGACAATGGCGGCGCCACCGGAACGGTCGTCAATTTCATGACGATCCGGAATTTCGCCGCGGTGGGCGGCTATGGCGTGGAGATCACGCCGTCGACCAACACCGTGATCGACAACGTCACCTTCACCGGCAACACCAACGACATATTGCTCAACGCCGCCGGCAGCACGATCAGCAACGTTGCCGCGATCGGGGCGACCGGCACCTCGATCACGCTCGACAACGCCACGGGCACCACCGCACTGACCAACGTCAACATCAGCGGCGCGGCGACCGGCCTGTCGTTCACCAATGGCGCGGGCACGATCAACGCGACCAATGTCGACATCGGCGGCGCGGCGACCTCGGCACTGGTCGTGAGCGGCGGCACTGCCAGCTTCAATTTCGACGCGGCAAGCTCGATCGTCCAGGCGGCGGGCGGGCTGACGCTGAACTTCACCGGCAATCACACCATCGGCACCTTCGCCTTCGCCGGACTGATCAACGCTACCAGCGGCAACGGCATGCAGTTCAGCAATGCCGACGGCACCTACAATTTCACCGGCACTACGACGCTCAACGGCGGCAATGCCGGGATCGACATCTATAACGGCGCGACCGGCACCTTCGCCTTCGGCTCGGGAACGACACTGACGCACAACGGGGCAGGCAACGCGTTCGTGCTGCTCAGCGGCGCCAACCTGACCTTCGACGGCACGATCACCGACAATGACGGTGTCGCTGTCGAGATCGACGGGCATGATGCCGGCACCGCGACCTTCAACGGCGCGATCAGCAGCAGCATCGCCAATGCCAGCAACGTGATCTCGGTGGTCAACAGCAATGGCGGCGCGATCAACTTCAATGGCCAGATGGCGATCGCCAGCACCGGCACCGCAATCAGCCTGTCGGGCAATCAGGGCGCGACGATCACCTTCAACGCCGGCGGCACCGGGCTCGACATCACCGGCACTACCAACACCGCGATGATCGTCACCGGCGGCGGCACGGTGAACGTCCAGGGCAGCGGCAATTCGATCACCACGACCAGCGGCACCTTGCTCAGCATCACCGATACCGGCGGCACGGCGACGGCGGTCGATCTGTCCTTCGCCTCGGCGAGCAACACCAGCGGCGCCAACGGCGTGTTCGTCCAGCGCACCGGTGCCGGCACGATCACCGGCACGGTCAATATCGGCGGAGGCGCGATCACCGCCACCACCCGCGGCGTCTCGCTCGCCGGCGACGCGCTCAACTTCACCTATGGCGGTACGATCACTACGAGCGGCGCTGCGTCGCGCTCGTTCGAAGCGACCAACCGCACCGGCGGCACCGCGACGCTATCGGGCAATCTCACCGATACGAGCCTCGGCATCAGCATCGCCAACAACACCGGAGGCACCGTCAGCTTCACTGGCCAGACGATCAGCCTCAACACGGGCGCGAACAATGCCGTGACGCTGAGCAACAATGCTGGCGCGACGGTCAACTTCGCACCCTTGGTCGGCGGCAACGGCCTCGATATCGTCACCACCAGCGGCGCGGGCTTCAGCGCGACCGGCGGCGGGACGGTGACCGTCACCGGTACCGGGAACACCATCCAGACCACGACCGGCCAGGTCATCAATCTCACTGGAGTGAGCGCCGGCGCCGGCGGCATCAACTTCGCGTCGCTGCAGAACACCGGCACGGTCGCCGGCATCGCGATCAACCTCAACAATCTCGACAGCGTCGGCGGCGGCGGGTTCAGCGGCGGCACCACCAGCGTCGCCGCGACCAGCGGCGGCAATGACGGCATCTTCATCGGCAACGGCTCGGCCGCCAATGTCAGCTTCGGCGCGACCACGATCGGCACCGGCACGGTCTCCGGCGACGGCATCGAGATCAACGGGGCGGGCAACGGGACCGTGACCTTCACCAGCGTCACGATCAACAACACCACGGCCCACGGCGTCTCGGTCGTCGGCGCGGCGGGCGCGACCGGCGCGATCGCGATCAACGGCGGCACGATCGGCGCCGGGGTCGGCGGCGACGGAGTCAATGTCACTGGCGGCAGCGGCAACGTCACCGTCGCCGCATCGATCACCAAGACCAGCGCCGGCAATGTCGTCGAGGTCAGCAGCCATACCGGCGGTGCCGTGGCCTTCTCCGGAAACATCTCCGCGACCGGTGGCGCCGCCAACGGCATCCTCCTCAACAACAACACCGGCGGCACCATCGCCTTCTCGGGCGCCACCAAGACGCTCAGCACCGGCACCACCAACGCGATCCAGTTCGACAACACCGCCGGAACCGGCGCCGCGGTGTCGTTCACCGGCGGCAATCTCGATATCGACACCACCAGCGGGCGCGGGATCACCGGCACCTCGACCACGGCAGGCGCGGGCTCGCTGACAATCACCGGCGCCAACAACACGATCACGTCGGTTGGCGGGATCGCGCTGAACCTCGTCAACACCAACATCGGGGCGGGCGGGCTCAACTTCCTGTCGATCGCGGCGAACGGCGGCACGCGAGGCATCGTGCTCAATACTACCGGCGGCGCAGGCGGGCTCACGATCACCGGCACCGGCACCACTGATGGATCGGGCGGTACGATCCAGAACATCACCCAGCGCGGGATCGAATTGCTCAACACCGCTCTGGTCAACATCAGCAATCTGAATCTGACCAGCGCCAGCACCACCAATGGCGCCGCAGGCGATGACTTCGATCACACCGGCGCCAATGCCGCGATCTTCATGAACGGTGTCGCCACCGCGGTGTTCGAGAACATCAACATCACCGGCACCATCGCCGACAACGGCATCGTCGGCATCAACGTCAGCAACTTCCAGCTCAACAACAGCCTGATCACGGGCGCAGGCAACGGCGCGCACGAGAGCGGCATCGAGTTCACCAACCTCTCGGGCACGTCGTCGCTCACCAACACCGAGATCGCGCTGTCGGAAACCAACAGCCTCGACATCGTCAATACCGACGTGAACCTCAACCTGACCCTGAACAACGTGATCTTCCGCGATACTCAGAGCAGCGCCATCGGCGAAGGTGGCCTGCAGTTCCGGAGCTTCAGCGTTGCCGCCGGCACGCCGACGACAAACATCGACGTCATCGACAGCGATTTCCTGCGTCTGTTGACTCAGGGCATCCAGATAGTCGGCGAGGACGATTCGATCGTGAATGTAGACATCGTCAACAATGTGATCGACAGCCAGGCCGGTTTGGGCGCGGGCATCGACATCAACGGCAACGATACCGCGACGGTGAACTTCAACGTCAACGGCAACACGATCCAGTCGCGTGAAGGGCACGGGATCAACATCACGTCGTTCCTCGATTCGAACGTGATGGGCCGCGCCAACGGCAATACGATCACGGCCAACGTCATCGGCGCAGGCCTCCGCTTCATCGCGCAGGAAACCTCGAACATGATTGTCGAGGCCCGCAACAACAATGTCACCCTGGCTGCCGGCAGTACGGCCAACTACGCGGTAGAGGCGCAGGCGCGCTTCAACACGGCGCGGCTCGATATCACGCTCGACAACAACAACATCCAGTCCACTGCCGCGCAGGTCGCGGACATCGGCATCACGTCGGGCTCGTCCACAGCCGGCGAATCCAACCAGGTCTATGCCGACATCCGCAATAACGATATCCTGGCCGGAGGGCCGACCACCCAGTTGCGGCTGCGCGTGTCCGACCTTTCGAACACCAACCGGCTGTTCTTGACGGGCTTCGTCGAAGGCGGCGCCGGCCTCGACGACGACGCGATCGCGACCTGGAACGCCAAGGGCAACACCCCGACCGCCACCACGGCGAACATCAACGTGAGCCTGACCGGTACTGCGGTGGCGCCATCGGCGGGGACGGCATTGACGCCGACCAACCCGGTGCCCTGAGCACATTTTGGCGCCGGCCGCGTGCCGGAGGGACAGGGAAGCGCAGCCGAGAGGCCGCGCTTCCTGCGTTCAGCAGCTGAAAGGCCTGGAGATCAGCGCGGCGCGGGCGGGGGTGCCGCAGGCCGTGCAGGCGCGGGGGCCGGCGGCAATGGGCTCTTGTCGAGCGCCGTGAGCCCAGCCGGAAAGTCCCTGAGGGTCACCGGCACGATGATCCGCTGGCCATTGCCGGCGGTGAATCCGATCTTGAGCGTCTTGCCGTCGCGCATCGCCGCCAGCGTCGCCGCATCGATGGGTGTCCCGGTGTAAGCGCCGTTCTGGTCGCTGGTCTGCACCACCAGCGGCTTCTCCGCCGCTTCGTCGACCTGAACGCTGACGCCGCGCGGGAACAAAACGCCGTGCGGAAGCGCGATCGTCATATTGTGTCCGGCCTGCGGGGTGCGCTGCAGGATCACCGTCAGCAGCCTTTGCTTCTGTTCGCCGGCCAGCAGATTCTGGACGAGGCTGCACGGCTGATTGGCGGCTGGAGCCGGGGCGGGAGTGGGGCTCGCCGCCGGCGCCGGGCTGCATACCAGCTGCCATGCGGGGCCCGCAGCCTGAGGTGCCGCCGGAGCGGCGGCGGGGGCGGGGGCGGGCGACGTCTGGGCCTGCGCTCCGAACGCCATCCAGCTTGCGCTTGCCGCCAGCACTGCCACGATCGTCATCGCCATTCCTCCCGAAGTTTTGCGCAGCCTAGTGGAGATGCGGGAAGGGTCAACGAAGATGTCCGCGCCACGGCGTTGACAGGCCGGCGCTTTCCTCTCATTCATCAGACAATTGACAAGGGGAGGATGCTTGCCGGGCGTTCAGCTGCACCATGGCGATCTCAAGGGGATCAACAGCGCCAATGTTCGTGCCGAAGCGGCGTTCGCGGGCATCCCCGCGCCGCTTTCGGGGGACGCATGCGGAAAGCTGTCCTGAAACAGCTCTCGTGGAATGTATTCATCACCCGGCCCGAATGATCGACAGGTTGTACCCCGCCCCTTCGGAGCGCTAGGATCGAGCCATGGTTGCAAAGGTCAAGACCGCCAAGCCGCTCAACGTCCGGGCCCGGCGCAAGTCGCTGCGCCTGCACGGCACGATCGCACGCGATCTCGGCATCCTGATCGTCTCGGGACGTTACAAGCCCGGCGAGATCCTCAACAACGAAGTCGCGGCAAGCGACCGGCTCCACGTCTCGCGCACCGCGTACCGCGAGGCGCTACGTATTCTCGCCGCCAAGGGACTGGTCGAAAGCCGCCCGCGCACCGGCACGCGCGTCAGCGATCGCGAGAAATGGCATTTGCTCGATCCCGACGTGCTGTCGTGGATCTTCGAGTTCGAGCCCGACGACGAATTGCTCTACAGCCTGTTCGAGTTGCGGAAGATCTTCGAGCCCGAGGCCGCTGCGCTGGCGGCCGAACGCCGCACCGATGCCCAGCTGACGCGCATGGCTGCGGCGCTCGAGGCGATGGAGAAGCACACGCTGGCGGTGGAGGAAGGCCGGATCGCCGACCAGGACTTCCACGCGGCGCTGCTGGAGGCCTCGGCCAATCCCTTCATCACCTCGCTCACTACCAGCGTCAGTGCCGCGGTGGCGTGGACGACGATCTTCAAGCAGCGCAACAGCCCGCTGCGCCGCGATCCCGTGCCCGATCACCAGCGTGTGTTCGATGCGATCGCGGCAGGGGATCCCGAAGGCGCGCACGCTGCGATGGCGCACCTCGTCGACATGGCGTTCCTCGACACGACGCGCAGCAAGGGGCCCAAGCTCCGCCAGGCCAAGAGCCTGCGCCGCGAGGTCGCGGCGGGCTAGTTCCCTGCGCTTTGCGGATTGGGGGTAAGAAAAAGGCCGGGCTAGATGCCCGGCCTTCTCCATTTCCCGCACTTCCCTCTAGCGCGGGGAGCCGGATTTATTCGACGGCGGTGGCCGGCTCGTCGGCGACCGGGTTGGTCACCTTGCAGCCCCACAGCGCGTAGAACAGGACGTAGAGCGCACAGGCCGTAGTCACCAGGAAGCCCCAGTGCAGCCCGTACGCGTCACCGATCTTGCCCTGGAACGCGGCGAGCGCGCCGCCCGCGATCGACATGATCAGCAGGCCCGATCCTTCCTCGGTCAGCGGTCCCAGTCCGCGAATCGCCAGTGCGAAGATGGCGGGGAACATGATCGAGAGGCCGAGCCCGACCACGATCAGGCCGTACATCGCGACCGGTCCGGTCGCGAAAACCGCAGTCAGCGAGCCCGCGATCGCGATCAGCGCGAAAATCGCCAGCACTCGCTCGGGCGCGATCCTCTGCATCAGCGCCGCGCCGGCGAACCGGCCGACCATCATCCCGCCCCAGAAGAGCGTGAGGTAGGTCGCGGCGTGCTCCTGCGTCAAATTGGCGACGTCCGGCTGCGAGGCGAAGTTGATGAAATAGCTGCCCACGCCGATCTCGGCGAGCACGCACAGCGCAATGCCGACGCAGCCGAGGATCAGGTTGCGGTGGTTGAACAAGGAGAGCCCGCGGCGCGCCTCGGCCGAAACGCGGGAGGTCGCCGATCCCAGTGCGGGAAGCTTGGCGCGAGCGATCATGACAGCGAGCGCCGCCAGCACGATCGCGACGATGAGATAGGGCAGCTGGGTCGCCTGCGCGTCGGCGAGGCGCTGCTCGGGGGTGAGCACCGTGCCGTGCGCGGTCGTGCCGGCGGTGGTGCGTGCGAGGATCAGATACTTGCCGAACAGGATCGCCAGCACGTCGCCGGTGGTGTTGAACGCCTGCACGAGGGTGAGGCGCCGCTCGGCGCTCTCGGGCGGGCCGATCACCGCGACATAGGGGTTCGCCGCGACCTGCAGCAGCGCGATGCCGCACGAGACCACGAATAGCGACGCGACGGTCACTTCGTAAGAGACGAGATATGCGGCGAGGATCATGCCGAGCGACCCGAGGGTCATGACTGACAGGCCGACGGTCAGCGCGCGCTGATAGCCGATCCGCTCGATCAGCTTCGCCGCGGGAATCGACGCGAGGAGATAGCCGATGAACCAGACGGATTCGATCAGTCCGGTCTCGAAATAACTGAGTTCGAACACGCTGCGCAGGTGCGGCAGCAGCGTGCCGTTGATGACGCTGATGAAGCCCCACATGAAGAAGAGCGTGGCCAGCATCGAGAGTGCGGCGCGATAGGGTACGCCTGCGACCGACGGGGCGCCGGCCTGGGGTTGAATGGGAACGGCTGGCATGGGCTTGCTCTTCTCCTGGGGTTGGCTTTTCTCAGAGTGCGACCGGCCAGCCGTCGTCCGTCCAGCCGAGCGGCTGGATGCGGAGCGTCGGCACGCCGCGCGCTTGCGTATCATAAGCGTGGTAGACGATGTAATCCTGCTTCGGCTCGCGCAGGATCGCGACGTGTCCCGGGCCGACGAAGCGCTTGCCCCGGTCGAGGTCGGCGTGAAGGACGAGCAGACCGCCGCCGTCCATCATCTTCTTTCCCTCACGGTCGCGATACGGACCTGTCGAGTTCTTCGAACGCCCGACCACGGTGTAATAGGTGCTGGCCGCGCCCCGGCAGCAGAAATCGAACGATGCGAACAGATAGTAGAAATCGCGGCGGTGGATCACGAACGGCGCTTCGATCGCGCCGGGCCCTCCGCGCCGGGCGAGCGCGTAGACCCGGGCGTCCTGTGTCGTGCGCAGCCCGGTCCCGGGATCGAGCCGGATCATCTTGAGCCCCGACCAGAAGCTGCCGAACGCCAGCCATTGGCGTCCCTCCGCGTCTTCGAACAGGTTCGGATCGATCGCATTGAAATCGTCGCTCGGGTTGGACCGAAACACGAGACCCTTGTCGGTCCACACCGGCTTCTCGAGCGAAGGAGAGGTCACCAGTCCGATCGCCGAGCGGTTCTTCCCGAAGGTCGAGACCGAATAATAGACGCGATACTCGCCGTGCGAAAAGCTCACGTCCGGCGCCCAGATCCCGCGCGCGTCGGGGACTGTGTCCTTCACCCAGCCCGGCATTTCCGTGAATACGGAAGGAGCGCGTGCCCAATTTGTGAGGTCTTTCGACGTGCGGATATGGATCAGGCCCTTGCCGTCGCGCTGCTGGCTGGTCGTGAACAGATAGAAGCTGCCGCCCTCGCGGATGATCGCGGGATCGTGCAGCGGTGCGATGTCGCCGGCAATGCGCGCATTGAACCGCGCCGGCGCAGGCGGGTTCGCCTGTGCCGAAGCCTGCTCTCCCGCTATCCCGGCAAGGAGCGCCGGGAGCAGAAAGCGAAGGCAAGAGATGCGGATAATGCCTCTGCCTCCCGTGTCAGTCGAACGAGACCGACGCGGCGAGAGTCGTCGAACAGGGAATGCTGCGTTCTAGAGCCACGTTCTCTTTCCTCTCCCCCTCTTCGCACTCCGATGGGCGGGCCCATTCTGACAAGCACGGTTTGATTAGTCAGACAAAAATACGAGCACCGCGGATTCTCGCAAGCGCTTTATTGCAGGCTGGCCCGGTTTCGACCAAGCCGCGCAGAATCGTAGCTTTTCCCCTGCCTTTGGCGCAATCTGCTACTGGCACGGCGCACAGATCGACTGGACTGATCCGCCGTTCGCCGCATATAAGTCTGACTATTACCCGAATCGGAAGAGGATCCAGAGGTTATGGCGTTCAGGCTCGTGCAGTTTCGCGACTCGGCCGGTGGACGGGGCGTCGCCGCGTTCCTCGAAGACGAGGCTGCAGTGCGGCTGAACGGCGTCGCCACGACGTATGAGCTGGCGCTGGCGGCAATCCGCGACGGGGTTTCGCTCGCAGATGCGGCACGCGCGCGGGCAGGGGAGGCGATCGATCTCACGGCCGCCGAAGCCGAGGGCCGCCTGCTCGCGCCGATCGACCATCCCGACCCCGCGCATTGCTACGTCACCGGCACTGGCCTTACGCATCTCGGCTCGGCCGAGGGTCGCGACCAGATGCACAAGGCCGCGGCGGGCGGCACGCTCACCGATTCGATGCGCATGTTCAACATGGGGCTCGAGGGCGGCAAGCCCACCGACGGCAAGCCCGGCGTCCAGCCTGAATGGTTCTACAAGGGGGACGGGTCGTCGCTGATCGGTCCGGGCCAGCCGCTGCCTTCGCCCGATTTCGCGCTCGACGGGAGCGAGGAGCCCGAGATCGCCGGCATCTACGTGATCGACGATGAGGGGCGTCCGCGCCGCCTCGGCTTCGCGCTCGGCAACGAGTTCTCCGACCACATTACCGAGCGCGGCAATTATCTCTGGCTCGCCCATTCCAAGCTGCGCCATGCATCGCTCGGGGCCGAGTTGCTCGTCGGTGAGCTTCCTGCCGATGTTCGGGGCACCAGCAAGATCGTCCGCAATGGCGAGACCTTGTGGGAAAAGCCCTTCCTCTCGGGCGAGGCGAACATGTCGCACGCGATCGCCAATCTCGAGCACCATCATTTCAAATATGGACTTTTCCGTCGCCCCGGCGACGTTCACGTCCATTTCTTCGGCACCGCGACCTTGTCCTTCGCCGATGGCGTGAGGACCGAGGAAGGCGATGTCTTCGAAGTGTCAGCAGCGCCGTTCACATTGCCGCTGCGCAATCCGCTGCAGACTGTTCTCGGTGGCGAGGCGAGCGTTGTTCCGCTTTGAATCCGGCGGACATAATCAGCTTTAACTAGACAAAATCCCGGCGTCGCGCGGGAACAAGAGGGAGAGTGAGATGAAGCTTTTGAAGTACGGCCTGCTGCCGATCGCGGCGACGCTGATGGCGATGCCCGCATTGGCGCAGGCACCGGCGAGCGTCACCGTGACCGTGGACACGGGCAAGCCCGGCGCGAAGATCGAGCCCGCAGTCTATGGCCAGTTCGCCGAGCATCTCGGGCGCGGCATCTACGAGGGCATTTGGGTCGGAACCGATTCTAAGATCCCCAACACCAACGGCTATCGCAACGACGTTCTCGCCGCACTCAAGCACATCAAGGTGCCCGTGGTCCGCTGGCCCGGCGGCTGTTTCGCCGACGAATATGACTGGCGCGACGGCATTGGGCCGAGTGCGAAGCGGCCCGTGCGCATCAACCGCCACTGGGGCGGGGTGACCGAGGACAATGCCTTCGGCACGCACGAATTCATGAACTATTCCGAGATGCTCGGCACCGACGCCTATGTCGCAGGCAACATGGGTTCGATGAGCCCGCGCGACATGAGCCAGTGGATGGAGTACATGACCGCCGAGAAGGGCAGCCTCGCCGAGGAGCGCAAGAAGAACGGCCGCGAAAAGCCGTGGGCGGTCAAATATTTCGGCGTGGGCAACGAAACCTGGGGCTGCGGCGGCAGCATGCGCGCGGAATATTCGGCGGACCTCCACCGCCGCTATCAGGAATTCGTCAATCCTCCCGCGGGCAAGAAGCTCATCAAGGTCGCGAGCGGCTCCAATGGCAGCGACTATAATTTCACCGACGTGATGATGCGCGAAGCCGGCAACAAGATGAACGCGCTCAGCGTCCATTACTACACGCTGCCGACGGGCAACTGGGACAAGAAGGGCGCTGCCACGGGCTTCTCCGAGGATGAATGGGCCTCCACGCTCAGCCGCGCGACCTTCATGGACGAACTGATCACCAAGCACGAAGCCATGATGGACAAGCATGACCCCGAGAAGAAGGTCGCATTGTACGTCGACGAATGGGGCACCTGGTACGATCAGGAATCGGGCTCGACCCCGGGTTTCCTCTACCAGCAGAGCAGCCTGCGCGACGCGGAAGTGGCGGCGCTGACGCTCAACATCTTCCACCGGCATACCGATCGCGTGAAGATGGCCAACATCGCGCAGATGATCAACGTGCTCCAGGCGATGATCCTGACCGACAAGGGCCGGATGATCCTGACCCCGACCTACCACGTCTTCGATATGTACGTGCCGTTCCAGGGCGCCACGCCGTATGCGGCGGACGTGAAGGGGCCGACTTATGAGAAGGCCGGGTTCAAGTTGCCGATGGTCGACGTTTCGGCCGCGCGCGGCACCGACGGCAAGCTCTATCTCTCGCTGACCAACACCGATCCCAACAAGGCGGCGCGAGTGACGACTAACCTCAGCGGCAATGCCCGTGGGCGCATCCTCACCGGGCCGGCGATCGATACGCACAACACGTTCGACCAGCCGAACACGATCCAGCCTGCGGTCTATTCGGCGCGCAGCTCGGGCGGCAAGCTGACCTTCGACCTGCCGGCCAAGTCGATTGTCGTGGTCGCCGTCGAGTGATGCTGACGCGGCGGTTGTTTCTCGGTTCGGCGAGCGTGCTTGCGCTCGCCGGACCGGCCTTCGCCCGCATCACGGTCGAGGAAAAGCCGATCAAGGTGAGGCCGCTGCCGCTGCCGGCGGTGCGGCTCAAGCCTTCGGTTTTCCTCGACGCAGTCGAGACCAACCGCCGCTATTTGCTGTCGCTTGTCCCCGAGCGGCTGCTCCACAATTTCTACGCCGGCGCCGGGCTGCCGACCAAAGGCGAGACCTATGGCGGCTGGGAAGCGCGCGGAATCGCCGGGCATTCGCTCGGCCATTATCTGTCGGCGCTTTCACTGCTTTACGCCCAGACCGGCGACGCGGTGATCCGCGATCGCCTGCGCCACATCGTCGCCGAGATGGCACGTATCCAGGCCGCGCAGGGCGACGGCTATGTCGGCGGCACCACTGTCGACCGCGACGGCAAGACAGTCGACGGCAAGATCGTCTTCGAGGAGATCCGCAAGGGCGACATCCACAGCAGCGGCTTCGACATCAACGGCGGCTGGGTGCCGCTTTACACCTGGCACAAGGTCCATGCGGGACTGATCGATACGGTGCGCTTCGGCGATGTGGCCGAGGCGATGCCGGTGATGCTGGCGATGGCCGGCTATCTCGGCACGATCCTCGAGGGGCTCGACGACGCGCAGATACAGAAATTGCTCGCCGCCGAGCATGGTGGCCTCAACGACAGCTATGCAGAGACCTATGCGCTGACCGGCGATCCCCGTTGGCGGCGGATATCGCAGCGCATCTACCATCAGAAGGTTCTCGCTCCGCTCGCGGCGGGCAAGGACGACCTTCCCGGCCTCCACGCCAATACCCAGATCCCCAAGCTTATCGGCCTCGCCCGGCTCTACGAGCTTACCGGCGAGCAACGCCATGCCGACGCCGCGCGCTTCTTCCACCGGACCGTCGCCGGGCATCACAGCTACATCATCGGCGGCAATAGCGAACGCGAGCATTTCGGGCCGCCGGATCTGATCTCGACCCGGATCACCGAGCGTACCTGCGAGGCATGCAACAGCTACAATATGCTGAAGCTGACGCGGCACCTCTATGGCTGGCAGCCCGATGCTTCGCTGTTCGACTATTACGAGCGGGTCCACCTCAACCATTTGCTCGCACATCAGCATCCAGAAACAGGGATGTTCGTCTATTTCATGCCGCTCAGCGCCGGCGCGCGGCGGACCTACTCCACCCCCGAGGACAGCTTCTGGTGTTGCGTGGGCTCCGGGATGGAGACGCACGCCAAGCATGGCGAGAGCATCTACTGGCACGACGATGCCGCGCTGTTCGTCAATTTGTTCATCCCGTCCACGGCTGAGTGGAAGGAGCGGGGGCTCGGGGTAGAGCTCGAGACCGCTTATCCGTTCAGCGAGCAAGTAACGCTCCGTGTGACCAGGGCACCGCGCAGTGCGACGACGATCGCGCTTCGCCTGCCGGGATGGTGCGATGCACCGGCGCTTGCACTCAACGGCAAGCCCCAGCCGATCGATCGTGCCACCGGCTATGCCCGGCTCGACCGCCGCTGGCAGGCGGGGGACAGGATCGAACTCACTTTGCCGATGCGCGTCCGCGCCGAACCGACACCCGACGATCCGCGCATGCTCGCTTATATGAGCGGCCCGCTCGTCCTTGCCGCCGATCTGGGACCTGCCACCGAGGCTTTCGAGGGTCAGCCGCCTGCGCTGGTCACCGAGGACGCCGCCGCGGCTCTGGTCCCCGTCGCCGCCGCGGGACACCGCTTCCGCCTCGCCGACGCGCGGCCCGAAGCGCTGACCATGGTGCCCTTCTTTCGGCAATATGATCGCCGCACCGCAGTCTATTTCCCGCGCTTCACCGAAGCGCAGTGGAAGGATGAGGAGGCTGCTTTCCGCACCGAGGCTGCGGCGCGGGCGGCGCTCGAGGCTCGCACCGTCGACGTGATCCAGCTCGGCGAAATGCAGCCCGAACGCGACCACGACTATCGCTCGAACCACAGCGACCTGTTCTCGTGGGGCGGCCGCAGTGGGCGCCAGATTCCCTGGGGCATGGGCAATTACATGGAATTCACTCTCGCGGTGCGTCCCGGTCCGATGCTGCTCAGCGCGCTTTATTGGGGCGAGGAAGTGAACAAGAATTTCGACATCTCGGTCGAAGGCACGCGCATCGCCAACGAGCGCCGCGCCGCCCAGCCGGTGAAACGCTTCGTCAGCGTCGACTATCCGATTCCCGAAGCACTCACGCGCGGCAAGAACAAGGTGACGGTGCGCTTCGAAACCAGGGGCTCCGACGCCCTCGTCTATGAAACTCGCATATTGGAGGCACAATGATCCATCTGAATCGTCGTCATGCGTTGGGTCTGCTCGCCGCGGCGCCGGTCGCCGCGCAGGCGCAGGGGCAGGGGCAGCGCAACGTCCGCGCGCTCGCTCCGACGCCGCCGATGGGGTGGAACAGCTGGAACAGCTTCGCGACGACGATCAACGAGGAACAGGCGCTCGAGACCGCGCGGATCATGGCCGAGAAGCTGCTGCCCTTCGGATACGACATCTTCACCGTCGACATTCAGTGGTACGAGCCGGAGGCCAGCAGCTACACTTATAACTCCAATCCCGAACCGGTGATGGACGGCTATGGCCGGCTACTACCCGCGCCCAACCGCTTCCCCTCGAGCGCCGGTGGCAAGGGCTTCGCGCCGCTCGCGGCGGAGGTGCACAGGCTCGGCCTCAAGTTCGGCATCCATCTGATGCGCGGCATCCCCCGGCTGGCGGTGAAGCAGAACCTGCCGATCTTCGGCACGCGCTACCGGGCGCAGGATATCGCCGACACGAGCAGCATCTGCCCGTGGAACCCGGACATGTACGGCGTCGACATGCGCAAACCCGGCGCCCAGGCCTATTACGACAGTGTCTTCGCCCTCTACGCCTCCTGGGGTGTCGACTTCGTCAAGATGGACGATATGAGCCGCCCGTACGACGCCCACGCACCGGAGATAGAAGCGGCGCACAAGGCGATCGTCGCGACCCGCCGTCCCATCATCCTCAGCCTTTCGCCGGGCGAGACTCCCGTGCCGCGCGCCGACCACGTTCGTCGCTATGCGCAGATGTGGCGGATCAGCGACGATTTCTGGGACGAATGGCCCCTGCTCGAGGCGCAGTTCACGCGGCTCGAAAATTGGAACCCGCACCGTCGATCCGGCGGCTGGCCCGACGCCGACATGCTCCCGCTCGGCCGCCTTGCGCTCGGCAAGCGGGACACCAAGTTCACCCCGGCCGAGCAGCGCACCCTCATGACCTTGTGGTCGATCGCGCGCTCGCCTTTGATCATGGGCGGTGACCTGCGTCACCTGGACGCACCGACATTGGCGCTTCTCACCAATCCGGAAGTGATCGCGGTCAATCAGGCCAGCACGGACAACCAGCCGCATTTCGTCGCGGACGGGATGCGCGTGTGGACGGCGCGACACGCGAATGGTGCCGATCGCTACCTCGCTCTGTTCAATATGACAGACAAGAAACAGGAGATCGGCGTCGACTTCCGCTGGCTTGGCATCACGACCGTTCGAGTGCGCGATCTGTGGGAGCGCAAGGATCTGGGCAAGGCGACCACACGCTTCGCCGCTACGCTGCCGCCGCACGGTTCGGGGCTGTATCGCCTCACTTGATCGTCATCATCGCCGGCCTTGTGCCGGGATGCACCGTTCCGCGCCGGAAGGGCTGGAGGCGCATGGTTGTCGCCAGCCGCACAGTGGACCCCGGCACTTCGGCCGGGGTGACGTGTGTGGGGCTACGCCTCAGTGGTTGTGCCGCGGCACTCCGAAGGTCTGCGCCAGCCGTTGATACTTCACCGCCGGCTCGAGCACCGCGCCGGTCTCCGCCTGGCCGTTGATCGCGCGCTGGATCTCCTGCCAGGGCGTCTGGCTCGCGGGGAACTTGAACCCGCCGGCGGCCTCCAGTGCTGCGCGGCGCTGCGCTAGCTCGGTGTCGGACACCAGCATATTCGCCGTGCCCTTGCGAAGATCGATCCGCACCCGGTCACCGGTCTGCAGCAAGGCGAGCCCGCCGCCCGCCGCCGCCTCGGGTGAGGCGTTGAGGATCGAGGGGCTGCCGCTCGTCCCCGACTGGCGGCCGTCGCCGATGCAGGGGAGGGCATGGATGCCCTTCTGGATGAGCTGGACGGGCGGGCGCATGTTGACCACTTCGGCGGCGCCCGGATAGCCGATCGGTCCCGCGCCGCGCATGATCAGCAGGGTGCGCTCGTCGATCCCGAGCGCGGGGTCGTCGATGCGGGCGTGGTAATCCTCGGGACCGTCGAACACTACGACCGGGCCTTCGAAGGCGTCGGGATCGACGGGATCGGAGAGATAGCGTTCGCGGAATTCGGGCGAGATCACCGAGAGTTTCATGATCGCGCTGTCGAACAGATTACCGCGCAACACCGAGAAGCCGGCAGCCTCCTTGAGCGGCGCATCGAAGCGCCGGATCACTGCCTCGTCCTCGATCACCGCGTCGCGGCAATTGTCGCCGATGGTGCGGCCGTTGACGGTCAGTGCCTCCTCGATGATCAGCCCCTGACGTATCAGCTCGGCGACCACTGCGGGCACGCCGCCGGCGCGGTAATAATCCTCGCCCAGATATTCGCCCGCCGGCTGCAGGTTCACCAGCAAAGGCACGTCGCGGCCATGTTCCTGCCAGTCGTCGAGGCTGAGCTCGACGCCGATATGGCGGGCGATCGCGTTCAAGTGGATCGGCGCGTTGGTCGATCCGCCGATCGCCGAATTGACCCGGATCGCATTGAGGAACGCTTCGCGCGTCAGCACGTCCGAAGGCTTGCGGTCGGCCGCGACCATCTCGACGATCTGGAGGCCGGTGCGGTACGCCGATTCCTGCCGGTCGCGGTACGGGGCGGGGATCGCGGCCGAGCCGGGCAGCGACATGCCGAGCGCCTCCGCCAGCGAGTTCATCGTCGAGGCGGTGCCCATGGTGTTGCAGAAGCCGGTCGACGGCGCCGAGGTCGCGACCAGCTTGATGAAGCCCTGATAATCGATCTCGCCCGCGGCGAGCAGCTCGCGCGCCTTCCACACGATCGTCCCCGATCCGGTGCGCTGTCCCTTGTGCCAGCCATTGAGCATCGGCCCCACCGACAGCGAGATCGCCGGGATGTTCACCGTTGCCGCCGCCATCAGGCAGGCGGGCGTGGTCTTGTCGCAACCGGTGGTCAGCACCACGCCGTCGATCGGATAGCCGTAGAGCGTCTCGACCAGCCCCAGATAGGCAAGGTTGCGGTCGAGCCCCGCGGTCGGGCGCTTGCCGGTCTCCTGGATCGGATGGACGGGGAATTCGATCGCGATACCGCCCGCGTCGCGAATGCCTTCGCGGATGCGCTCGGCGAGAACGAGATGGTGACGATTGCAGGGCGAGAGGTCGCTGCCGGTCTGGGCGATGCCGATGATCGGCCTGCCCGACTGGAGCTCGTCGAGGCTGATCCCGAAGTTCATGTAGCGCTCGAGATAGAGCGCCGTCATGTCGGCGTTCGAGGGATCGTCGAACCATGCGCGGGAACGAAGTTTGCGCGGTGTCATGCTGGAATCATGCGTCATTTTGGTGATGTGAGCCCCTTGGGCGTGTGCCCGTATTAGTCAGACTATTGTCAAGAAATCGCCTCGCGGACAAGGAAAAATGCGCGATTTGCAGCCGACTATCGCCACCGGACGGTCAGCGGAGCGGGCATCCAGGGATGGAGGATCGTCGAAAATCCCCAGGGAAGCTGGTCGAGCAGGACGTCGAGCACCAGAGTCTCTACATCGAGGCTCCAGCCCTGCTCGCTCTTGGCCAACCGCCCTTCGCGCTGGAAGAAGGTCTGGCGCAGCGCTTCGACTCCGCTCTCGGCGAGCGGGGGCCAACTCGCGAGGATCGTTGTGAGCAGCGTGCCGCCCATCTGAAGCTCGCGTTCCTCAAGCAGTATTTCTGCCGGGACGGGTTCGGTGACCGGCATGCCGCACAATATCTTGTTGAGCGCGAGCAGGGGCTCGGGCGCGTCGGTGCGTGTGTCGACGAGCCATTGCAGCAGATGAACGGCGCGTCCCTGGCATTCGCCGTTGCGCCAGCGCCATCCGCCGTCCTCCGCCGGCGCGACATAATCGAGCGACTGAAAGAGATGGGGCAGGAAGACCGAGGCGAGGACCAGCCCGGCATTGGCGATGTGGATCGTCACGGGCGCGTCCTCCGAATTCTCCGGCCGCGCCTCTGCGGCGCGATCCTGGCGGTGGCGCTCGCGCAAGTCGAGGGCGATCCTGAGCGGCGCATCGCGCATGCCTTCGAGGCTCGCCGAAAGCAATGCCTCGATCCGCGCGCGCGTCGCGATGGGCGGGGGAGGAACGCCCTCCGCGCCGTCGAGCAACAGCCGGGTCAGGTGCGGAATCGGATGCCTGTCGCTGCTGGCGGCAAGGATCGCTTCCCATTGCGCGGCGCGTGCGAGAGGCGCGCCTCCCGCCCGCCGAGCCGCGGCGAGACGCTCGGCGGCGTGCAGCAGGCCGGCCCCGGCCGTCGGCGCGAGCAGCAGGAGCAGCTGGACCAGTTCGGCCTCGCCGAGCTCGCGCGCCGATCGTGACCGACGGCGCGGATCCTCGAGTGCGCGCCGGAGCGCGCTCAGCGAGGCATTGGGCCGAAGCATCAGCAGCGCACGCACCTTGCCAGCGATATCCCGGCGAGGCTTTTCGGTCGGTTTCGCCGCTTTTGGCGCGTCGATCCACTCTTCCGCCGGAATGCGATCGAGTACGTGGCGCAGCGCCGCTTGCTCGGCGAGGCTCGCCAGGGCGAACAATTGCCGCAACCATTCCGCCGCGAAACCGCGCCCGCCGTCGCGCCTCCAATCCTGCGCCGCAGCGGCCAGTGCCAGCGCCTTGGCCAGCTTTGTCGGCGCCACAGCTCGCCGACCCGCCCAACCGGTCAGCAGTCGCGCGAGCGCTTCGGAGCGGGCGCGTTCGGCAGGCGCCATCGACGCAAACAGCAAGGGCAGGGTTTGCGCATCGGCCAGCAGCGATGCCAGATGCAAGGGCGCGTCCTTGGTTTCCGCAACCAGCCGCAGCGCCGCGAAGGGACGAGCGCGGATCAGCGCCGCCAGCCGCAGGCCAGTATCGGGCGTGCGACGCCGTTGGCTTCGATCCGGATCCCTGCCGATCGCCGCTTCCTGTGTCAGTATCGACACCAGCGCCCGAGCCTCCGCTTCGACATCCAGCGCGCCCGCGAGGCGCCGTCGAACCCATGCGGCCGCCTGCGTGCCGCGGGGCGCGAGTGTCGTCAATAACCGCGGCAATTCGCGCCGCGAAAGCTGTGCCGTGGCGGGGTTGCCCTGCGCCGGCCTGTTTTCGTCGTTCACGAGAGAGGGGAGACTTCCCTCGTCGAGGAGCGTCGCCACGGTGAAAGGCAGCGTCTCCGGAAGCATTCCGCGCAATTCGGCCTTGGTCGCGGAGAGAAGCAGTGCCAGCCGCAACAATGCGGATCCGGGCAGCAGACGGAGCCGGCGAAGCAGCGTCGCGTTGTCGCGATGCGGATTTCCATCGGACAAGCGTGCGCGCAGCATGCCGGGCGTCAGGCCTGAAAGGTGCGGCAGCAGCCGGGCCAGTATCGCGGCGGATTCGCCGGGCGCCATGCCGTTCCTGCCGGACCAGAAGAAGGCGAATTGCTCGAGCGCCGCATGGTGTGAAGCGAGCCGGCGCGTGGAACGGTCGGACGTCACCCACAGCGGCGCCAGTGCCTCCCTTTCGGAAACTCCCATGCCGAGTGCTTCCGCCGACAGCCGGGTGCGGAGCATGGTCGGGGGTATTCGTCGGGCTCGGGCCAGCGCAGTCAATGCCGCCGCGAGCAGGGTCTCGGGCAAGTCGCCGTCGGCTGCTCCGGCTGCAATGGGGAGCAGCACCCGCCATTCCGCCGGCGAGCAATGCGCCGCACGTGCCAGGGCGGCGAGAGCGGCATGCAGATGCGGCGCGAGCAATTGGCCGATCACCACTTCCGGTGCGTCGGGCTCGCCGAGCAGCAGGCACAATCGCTGCGGGTCCGACGCAGCGAAGTTACGCAGCATTTGCCGCGCCGCCAGCGAATCCGTCGCCATCGCGGCCGCCAGCATTTTGCGGACGCGGGCAAGGTCGGACGGAGACGGATCCTTCGCCGCTTCCGCCAATGCCGCCAGCAATCGCGCCATCGCTCCCGATCGGTGGCGGCGCTGCGCCGCCAGCTTCTCCACAGCGGGAAGACGGATACTGCCGGCTGCCGCGTTGCGCATCCGTGCGATCAAGGTCGTCGCCAGACGGGCCGCGATTTCGGACCGACCGGCCGATCGGGCGGCGAGCGCGAGCAGCGCGGCGCGCTCTGCACGGCTTTCCGCCAGTGCCTCGATGGCCATGGGCAGGCCGCCCCTCTCGATGCTCCAGATCGCGGCGAGCGCATAATCGAGCGGCAGCACCCCCTCGATCGCCGAAGCGAGCCCCGCCGGATCCTCGCCGGCGAGCCGTCGAAGCAGCCAGCGCAGTTGCCGCGGATCCGCGATCTCGGCCAGCCGCGCCGCCTCGCGCCGCTCGCGTGCGGAGAGCGCGCGCCTGCCGAGCAATGCCGCCAGTTCCGAAATGCCGAATGCACCCGCCAGCAGGCCCGGCTCGTCGGCGATCAACTCGCCCAGCACCGCCACCAGCGATCCCGGCGCCCGCCTTCGTGCCAGCATCCGCGGCAGTCCCCGGCGCAACTGGGCGATCAGCGCTGAGAGAGTCGTACCTCCGCTCCGCGCCAATTGCCGGAGCAGGCGTAGCAGGAACGCCTTGCGATTGGCCTGTAGTCCGGTCTCCTGCAGCGCGTCGCGCAGCACGATCGTCCAGAGCATTTCGGCGAGTTGCGTGGGGCTCGCCGGGATCAACCGATCCGCTGCGTGACGCTCGCGAACCTCACCCAGATAGGCGAGGACATAGGCCGCGTGCACCGGCTCCAGCCGGTGCAGCAAAGCGGCGAGCAGCGTTTCGGGCATCTGCCGGACCAGCCGCCTGAGCAGCGCGTCGCGCGCGCCCCGCCGCCGCAGCATCGCGACGAGCGCCAGCGGATCCTCGGCGATCAGTTGCGCGAGCAGGTCGGCCGGCGACGTCTCCAGCGCGATCGCGCTTGCGATCGGCCAGGCGCCGTGGAGGAGATAATGTTCGAAGGCAGTGACGAGGGCACGGCCCTCGCGTTCCCGGAGCATTGTGCCGTCCGCCCCTTCCCGCAGCGCGACCGCCAATGCCGCGCGCAGCTTTTCGCGCAGGCTTGCTTCGGCGCGGTGGAGATCGTCCGGTGCGAAGCGGCCCAGCGCGATATGCACCGCGGCGATGCGGACGCGCTCGCCGGGCGTATCGAATTCGTCGAGAACCTGCGCGATCACCGGGACGAAGCGATGCCGGTTGATATCCCCGATGCGATTCAGCAGCGCGGGCTGCGCCAGGCCGCGCGCGACATCGATAGTCAGCACTTGCTCTTCGACCAGATGATCGAGCCGCACGCGCCGCATCTTTAGCCAGCTACGCGCCCGCTGCTGGCGAGCTCGCGCGCGATCGCTTCGGCTATCCGCGTCTCGGGAACATAGCCGGTGTCGTCGATCAGCGCGTGCACGCTCAGCCGGCGCAGAATGTTGATCATCTCGCCGCCGCTCAGCTCGTAGCGCCGTGCGAGCCCCTCCAGCGATACGCCCGCGGCGAGCTTTCGGCGCGGCTCGGCGAACACCATCTGCCAAAGCGTCAGCCGCGCGGCAGCGTCGGGCATGGGGAAATAGACCATCGCCTGAAAGCGCCGGGCAAAGGCGGCGTCGATATTCGCCTTGAGGTTGCTCGCCAGAATCACGACGCCGGGGCAATCCTCGATGCGCTGGAGCAGATAGGCGATCTGCTGGTTGGCGTGACGATCGTTCGCGCTCTGCGTGTCGCCGCGCTTGCCGAACAGCGCGTCGGCCTCGTCGAAGAAGAGCAGCATGTCGCCGTCCGCCGCCTGATCGAACAGCGCGCCGAGGTTCTTCTCGGTCTCGCCCACCCATTTGCTGACCACGCGCGAGAGATCGACGCGATAGACCGGCAGCCCCAATTCCTTGCCCAATGCTGCGGCGGCCATCGTCTTGCCGGTGCCGGGAGGACCGTGGAACAGCGCGCGATATCCAGGCTTGAGATGCTTCCGTAGCCCCCAACCCTCCATCAGCAGCTTCTCGTTGCGGACCCAGGTCAGCAGGTCGTCGAGTTCCTCGCGCACGACCTGCCCGACGACGACCTCCTTCAGCACATAGGGCGTTTCGAGCAATTGCGCCGGAAATAGCGGGGCGAAGCGCGGAGCGGCGGTGGTGCCCGTGGTCAGCCGGGCGATCCAGCGCTGGCTGACGGTCAGCGGCGCCCAGGGGCCGGTTTCGCCCGGTTCCTCTGCAGCCTCGAGGATCCGCCGCGCCTGGAGCGGCGCCTGGGGTGCGAACAGCTGCAATGCGGCGAGCCGCCGGTCCATATTCTCGCCCCCCAGCAAGAACAGAGCGGTTTCGCGTGTCGGGCGAAAGCCCCCATGCGTGCCGCCCTCGGCTCCGCCGAATTCGGTGAAGCGGCGCTTGCTCGCGTCGTTCTGGATCAGGAACACGTCGAGCGCCTGCGGGCGGAGATGCGGCAGCAGCGCGAGCATCAGCACGAGCCGCTCGGCAGGCGTGAGACCGGCTTCGCGTACCCCTTCGGCATAGGGTACGGACAGAGCGCCCGGATCGGGGGCCGGCACGCGCGCGAGCACATCGCCATCGGCCTCGCGGGCATGCAGATCGAGCCGCAGGTTCAACACTTCGCGGAACCAGCCGATCTCGGCCTCGATCACGGCGCCGTTGCCCGTCATTCGCGTCCGCGTTCGCGATGCGACCAGCGTTCGAGCACATCGCGCAGTTCGGCGGCGAGTTGATCGGCGGCGTGCCGCTCGCCGAGCGCCAGCGCGGCATGCCATAGGCGATTGAGATCATGCAGCCGTCGCCACCGCGCGAGATCGAGGAAGTGGACGTGAAGCGCGACATGCGCGGGCAGCGCCTCGCGGATCGCCGCTGCAATCTCCGCGCGATAGCGAGGGTCGTGACGCTCCTCGTCGCGCATCGCGATCCCCGCACTGACCGCCATGGCGTAATTGAAGCGGCCTCCTTCGAGCTCGCGGCGCGCCCGGGTGCGCGGGCGAAGCATCATATGCTCGACCAGGCAGACGCGCCCGTGGCGGCCGCGGCCGCTTCCGAGAAGGAGATTGGCCTGAAGTGCTGCGCCGGCGACACCGCGGGTCCGGCTGCGCGCATCGGGATCGAAACCGCGGCCCCGGCGCTTCGCAAGCGTTGCGCGCTGGTCGAGCAGGGCTTGCTTGATCGTGACGCGATGGACCGCTGCCGCCGTGCGGCAACCGGCGAGATGCGGCGGTATCGGAATGCCATCGGCGGGAATGCCGTAGAGCGCGAGCAACAAGTCCAGCAGGTCCTCGCGATGGCGCGCGGAGAGGTCCGCGGGAATCTTGCCGCCGAGCAGCGCCGCGACTTCATCCAGCCGGATGCACATGCCGCGCATCACTGTTTCGAAGATGGCGAGGAATCCCTGAAGCTGCGCCGCCGCCGGAGTCTCGGGCTTGCCGGTGCCGGCAAGGCCGTAGACGCGGGGCAGTTGCGGCCCCAGCGGCGCAAACTGGTCGAGCGCGCGGGCGCGTCCCTCGGGCAGTATGAAGGCCTCCCGCCAGGCGGCCTTGATCGGGTGGTCCGCGCGGTGGGCGTCCCAGCGCCGCAGCAATCGCCGCAGCACTTCGCCGCGATCGATCGCGCAGCTGCGCCCGCCGACGTTGAACGCGAGCGGCAGCGTCTCGTGTTCGATCCCGGCGTCGAGGCTGCAATAGCTGTCGGCGTCGATCCGATACGCGCCTTCGCACAGTTCGTGGCCCTCGATCCAAAGGCCGAGATCCGAGACCCGCAACACGCCGGGCACGTCGCGCAGGATCTCGGCGAGCGTCTCGGGATCGATGTTCGCCGGCTTGTCGGTCAGTTCGCCCGCCGCGATCAGGCCCTTGTTCAGCAGCGGTCCGTCGAGAGCCGAGGGAGCGGCCCCGGCGCCGAGCCCGGTACGCCGCGGCTCGGGCGCGAGTGTTAGCGCAAGCCGGAACAGCGCCTCGGCCATTGCCGTCTCGGGGCGCACATCGTGATCGAGCGCAACATCCGCACGCACGACCGTCCGGATCGGCCGAAGTACGCGGATCGAACCGATATCCTCGCACAGTGGCCGGTTCCGCGAGAAGACGCGCTGTGCCCGGGCGATCAGGTCGCGGTAGCGCGGGTAGGATTCCGGATGCACGCCGGGGAGCGGCAGCCTGGCGTGGAGACGGATGCCGTAGAGGCCGTCGGCATCGGCATCGTCGCGTTGCGGGGTCAACCAGACATTGGCGAGCCCCTCGACACGGTCGAGGAGCAGGCGCCGGAAATCGGGAATCGTGACGGGCGGCGAGGGAAGCGCGCGCCAGGGGGGATAGACTCCGCCCCGCGCCTCCAGCTTCGCACCGGCGAGCAGATCCGCGATCGGCAGCGTCGCGCGATAGCCGAGATCGGTCAGCGCATAGCTGAGCAACTCGACCAAGGTCACACCGGGATCGTGCGCGTTATAATCGGTCCAATGTGCGCATAATTGCTGCAGCAGGCCGATCGCCTCGCTTTTGAGCGCATCGAAATCCTGGGCGGGCGGCACCACCGGATCACGGGCGATGACCGCGGGCGCTACCATGATGCCGATGCCGTCGCGGCTATGCCGACGACCTCGATCGTGCCGGGGATTGGCACGTGCCAGCCGGGTGGCGCGTCGCCCTGCACCACCGTGAGACGATCGATCGCGCACACTTGCGGCAGGCGCAGCAGGAATTCGGCGATCCGGGCCCGGAGGCGATCGATGCCGGCGTGGTCCACAAGATCGAGACCGGGGTCGACGCCGGGCGAGAGAAAGGCCGCCAGTTCCGCCTCGATCGCGGCGAAGTCGGCATCGGCCAGAATCAGGCGGGCGGTGACATGGATGGGAACATGGATCGGATCGATCACTGCGATCCGTGCGAAGGGACTGGAGATTTGCGCGAGCCGATCGGCGACGGCTTCCCGCAATTGCGGGGGTATTTTGACCGCACCGCTTCCTACGGGCATGGCGACTATCGTCACATTGGCGGCCGTCATTTGCCGGGCGGGGTCGCCTTCGGGGAATACCCGCACCAGCTCGATGCCGGGGAATTCGGAAAGCACCAGCCGCTCGATGTCCCAGGCCGAGAGCGCGCGGCCACGATGCCGGACGCGTTCGGCCGTGCGGGCGCGGAGCGTCGCGGGCGCCTCGCGCGGCTGGCCGCCGCTGGTGTCGAGCGGCTGCACCACATGAGCCATGCCGGGCAGCCTGGTGACGGTACCAGCGGGTACCGGCGGCATCGCTTGTCCGGTGTCCTGGATGAGCCGGGTGGCCGAGACCGCGTCGGGCAGTATCGCGGTGATCGCAGGGGGCGCCGTCGCGGTGGCGAAGGTCAGCCGTAGCACGAAGGGCTGCGCCGCGTCCGCCGGCACCGCGATCCGCAGAATGCCGGTGGTGGTGAGGTTGCTCGTCTCATCGGCCAGCAGCGCGGCGGACGGGAGCGGCTTCCAATTGCCTGCGGTCCGATAGCTGTAGCCGGGGCTGGTATCCTCGGCGTCGCTCGCCGCCAGTTGAACGAGCATCGCCAGCACCTCGCTTGTTCGCGCGCCCTCGAAATACAGGTCAAGCGTCACTTCCCCGGGGCCGGCGGGGAAGAGGGGTGCCCCGACGATCGGCACGGGGATGGGACTGTCGAGCGTCGCCGCATGGTGCAGAGTCAGCGCGCCGGTCTCGACCATGCGCGCATAATCGAGGCCGATACCCGAGAGCAGCGGCTGGAAGGGCGGGTTGGGCAGCAGGACGACTACTGGCTCGGGCGCGGCCTCGGGTTCGGTCTCGATGCCCTCGATCTTCTTGAGGAGCTTCGCGGGCAGGGTGAGGATCGCGCGGAGCATCCGCCGAAGAAGACCAGGGCGGGCAGGGAGGGGCGCATCGCCCCGCGCCATCGCCTCGGTGGCATATTGGACGTTCGCCGCGTGGAGCGAATGGCCGAAACCCTGTGCCGGCCCGGCGAGGGTCACGCAAATATGATCGGGAAGCGGTTCGCCGCTGTCGCTGGCGGTGACGGCGAACCACGAGACGGGCGCGAGCGGACCCTGCTCGGGCATCAGCGGTGGCGCCGGCTCGAATTCGGCAGTGAAGACGTTGGGCGGCGGCACCGCCGGCACCGGCGGCCTGACGTCGATGCTCGCGGGCGCGAACAGCGGAAGACGCTGCGCGACGTCCCAGCCATGCACCGGCGCCGCGAGCGTCACCGAAAAGGCGGCATTGTCGAAGGGAGGAGAGTCGAACATCCGCCCCTGTCCGTCGACGACGTAACCGCGATAATGATCGGCAAACCCGCCATCGCCCGGCGGGAGCCCGGCCCAGTCGAAGCGCAGCACCAGCCGATCGAGCGGCGGCCCTGCCAGCACGGGGTGGTCGACGCGCAGCCAGCCTCCGGGCCAAGGCGGCGCACCGAACGGGGCTGCGGCCGATGCGCTAGCTGGCCCCGCGGGCGTCCGTATTTGAAGTCCGGGCAGGTCCTTCACCGCGATGTTCAGCCGGGCGTCGGCGATGTGCGCGTCCGCCAGCGCTCCGGCGGCGAGCGTGAGACGCAATGCGGGCTGAGCAACCCTGTCGACGGCCTCCGACGGGCACGGCGCCAGGGGCGGAAAATCGGGACGCAGCGTGAAGCTCACGGCCAATGTGCCGGCGTCGAACGAACAGTCGGGCGAAGGCACGGACAGCCATCCCTGCGCCGTCGAGACGCAGAGCCGCAGTTCCGCACCTGCCACATCGACTGTGGCGCCGAGATCGAGTTCGAGCGCCACGCGCCGCGTGCCGCCGGCCAGGTCGAGCAGCGGAGTCGAGAAGATCGCTTTGGCCTCGAACGGCTCTCCCGGAAGCGGTGCCGCCACGCCCATTGCCGCGTCGCCGAGCTGCCCCTCCGGGCCCGGCGTCAGGGGATGCAGCGTGGTGTCGCCGCTCCCGGGTCGCCACAGCCGCGCCTCACGCAGCACCGCGCCGGTCACGGCCAAAGATGCGTCGGTCGCGAAGGCGATGCCGCGCCCATCGGCATCCTTGCCGGCAGGAAGCAGGGTGCCCTTGGCCAAAGTCGGCCGCGTCCCGGGCTTCGGCACCACCGCCACCAGCATGCGATCGGGCTGGCCCGGCGCGGGCGCGGCGCGGAGCAGCGTCTGCTGGTAGAAATCGATCAGTTGCTGCGGCACCTGGTTCAACAAGTCGCAGGCATGCCCGAACAAGTGCGCGAAGGCGATCACCAGCGCCGGGTGCGGATTGTGATCGCCCGAGCGCAAACTCGCCTCGAACGCGGAAGCGGCACGGGCGCCGAGTTCACGCATTTCCTCGACGAACTTCTCCACGGCATCGGCCAGTGCTTCGAGCATCCGGCTCGCCCAGGCGCGTTCGACCGCTTCGGCGACACCACGCACTTCGCCTTCGATCATCGCGCGGCGCCATGGCCGCTGCGGCGCGTCCCAATGGCGGTGGTCCTGGCGGAGCCGCCCGCTCGGCTCGGCCTCCTCGACCGCCACCACCTCGTCGAACAGGAGCTGGAGCTGCGGGCCGAGGACATTCTCGATGACCTCTTCGGCGAGGCGCCGGATCGATTGCCCCTGCCTCGAGCCGTCGGCCGGGCCCAGCCAGTCGTCGAGATCGTCGGCGAAGCGCAACAACGCCTCGACAAGCTCGGTCAGCCGCCGTTCGTTCCCGGATGGACTGGTCGCGCCGCGGGCCTGTTCGAGCAGCGCCGTCAGCGGCTCGGCGCGCGTGTCGATATCGGCGGTGACGAGTAGAGCCAGCGCGAAACTCGGGTCGGCGAGCAGTATCTTGCGCCAGTCGCCCTCCACTGCGCCGGCATCCTTGTGGAACGGGATATCCGCCGCCAGCCGGGCGATATCGGCGAGCAATTCGGGCAGCCCGCGCGGATCGAGCCGCGCAAGTTCGGGCGCGAAGGCGCTTGGCTCGCGGCCCGCCTGTGTCGCCCAGCGCGTGATCAGCGGGGATGGGGATGTCACGGCCCCTCCACCAGCGTGCCTTCGTTCTTGTAGAACGGGAAGACCAGATTGTTGCGCGTGTTGGTCACGCGTACGCGATAGTCGATCCCGATCAGTACCAGCGCGGGATCGTCGTCGTCGAGTGCTGCCGTCACTTCGATCAAGTCGATGCGCGGCTCCCAGCGGAGTATCGCGGTGTTCACCATCTCGCGCATCTCGCTGAGCAGGCTGGCCGTCAGGTCGGCGAAGACGAAGCGCTGAAGATCGCAGCCATAAGTGGGGACCATCACGCGCTCCCCCTGCGGCGTGGAGAGCAACACGAACAGGCTCTGGCGGATATCGGAATCGCCTTCCTCCATCTCCGTGCCGAGCGTCACGGTCGACACGCGCGGCGGAAAACTCCAGCCGCGGCCCAGGAAGGAGACGGGGCGAGGGGCCATCGCCTAGCCCCCGATCAGCACGGTCGGCAGGCCGAGCACGATGCTGCCGCCATGCGCGCAATTGTCGCCGATCCGGGCGGCGGGCATGCCGGCGATCAGCACGGTCGCGGAGCCCTTCACGATGCTGTCGGGCGGGCCGACGCACACCGCCATGTCGCCGACGCGAGCGGCGGGGAGGCTGCCGATCAGCACGGTCGGGGCGCCGGGTCCGCTGATCGGGCCGCCGACATGCGGGATCGGCGGAAGTCCGGGAGTGACCATCGGGCAGACATGCATGTCGGTGAGGCGCGCGGCGGGGGGCATCAATTGATCTTCACCAGCGCGCCGTTGACTTCGAGGATCGCGGCGGCCTTGAGCGAGCCCATGCCGTTGCTCGCCAGTGCGAGCTGGCCGGATGCGGTGGCGTTGATCTGCACCGCGCTCATGTCGCATTTGGCGACAGCCTTGACGGTGAGGTTGGCACCGCAATCGATCGTCATGTCGGTGGCCGATTTGATCGTCATCTTGGCGGCGCTGATCAGGTCGACCGTATCGCTTTTCATCACAAGCTTGTTGGCGTTCGGATCGGTGACCGTGACCGTGCCCGTCTTGTCGTCCAGCTCGACATAGCGTCCTCCCGGAGTGCTGATCTTGAGGATCACGTCCTTGTCGTTGAAGTTCACCTCCATCTTCGATCGGGTGACCAAAGCCTTGATGTCATTGGACTTGTCGGGGGAATGGGTCGGTGCGCGCTGGTTCGAATAAACGCTGGCAAGGATCACGGCGCTGGCCGGGTCCTCGTTCATGAAGCCGAGCACGACTTCGTCGCCGACTTCGGGGAAGAAGGACCAGCCGAACCCGCTCGAAGCATAAGGCTGGGCCAGTCGCGCCCAGATCGCATTCTCCGCATCGATGAGCGGCAGCGTCACCTGCACGCGAAAGTCGCCGTTCGGGTCCTCCGCGACGGCCTTCACTTGCCCGACATGCAGCCCCTTGAGCGGCGGCGCCAATCCGGCCGCGGGCGGATCGGCGATCCTGGTGTTGCGGCTGGCGAAGCGTTCGGCGGGCATGCCGAGATCGGCGGTGGTGTGCCAGTCGCCGCCGCGGATCAAATGGTGGACCCCGCTGATGAACGCGTCGCCGTTGAAGCGCTCGCCCAGCCCGGCGAGCGTGACCTGCTTGCCCGGTCGCGCCAGCGCACTGCCCTGGAACTTCACGGTGCCGGTGAATTGCGAAAGCTTGGCGCGCATCAGCGCCGCGGCCGACCATTTTCCGAGTTCGTCCTCCGATCGCGCCGCGGCGGTCTGCTGGACAAAAGCGGGGATGCCCAGAACGTCGGCGAGCGCCGCGGCCTCGAGGTTGCCGGGAAGCGTGACGTCGGTGCTGCCGGCGGGCGTCGCCTCGGTAACGGCCTGGTCCGCATAGCTCCACGCCCGGCTGTTCACGACACCGTCGCCGAGCCGGGGCACGGCGTCGATCTGCGCGTCGAAGCTAAGGATCGACTCACCATATTCGAGCGTGAGAACCGGGCTGGTCGGAGCGGTGGGCGTGATCACGGCGACTTCATTGTCCTCGACCACCACCACGCAGCCGCTCGCTTCGGCGCGGAGCAGCATCAGGTCCCAGTCCGATGCATGCGCCTGCACCATCGCCTCGACTTGCGTGGTGCCTGCGGCGTTGCTGCCGACGCTGCCGCCATTGGCCGATACCAGAGCCGAGATCAGCGCCGCGTCGGTCGCTTTCTCGGTAACCGCGCTATGCCGCGCGAGCGTCATCTTGAGCAGCGGATCGCTGGTGTCCACGACGAGCTGGGCCGAAGCGCCGGGGACGATGCGCAGCCCGTGGCGCACCACAATGCCCTGGTGGATCACCGCGAGCTTGGCGCCGTAGCCCGCCGAAAGCACGATCCGGGTCCCCGGCACGAAGGTCTCGGCATCGCTGAACGGGAAGCTCTCGCTGTCGGGCTGGCCGTCATAGATAACGATCCGCGCGCGGGGCACGCGATTGGCCTGCCACCAGATCTCGACCGAAGCGATCTGATCGGTATCGATCACCGTATCGTCGGCAGTGAGCGCCAGCTTGACCGGAAGGCCGGTCTTCGAACCGGGCGAGAGCGCGTTCATCGCCCGGCCTGCGCGATCGGCGGGAAGAGCAAGGCCTGGCCTGGCTCCAGCGTGCGGAAATCGTCGAGCCGATTATGGTCGGCGACAGCGAGATAATAGCGGCTGTCGCCATAGATGCGGTGGCAGAGCAGGGGCAGCGTGTCACCTGCGAGTACGGTGACGACATGCGTCATGTCGGGCGAGCTCAGTTTCTGTGCGGCGCGCCCGTCGGTATTGTCGTGATAGCCGAGAAAGGTGGCTTTGACCTTGGCGCGCAGCGCGGTGCCGTCGGGGGCGAACAGCGTATAATCGATCCCCATCGTCTTGAGCCGACCCTTGAACAACAGGCTGCCCCAGGCGAGCTGGACGTAATTGGGCGAATGGATCTCGCCGTTGATCTCGTAGATCAGCCGCTTGAGGTCGGCGAGCTGGTCGTCGACCGATTTGGTCGGCGCGCCGGGCACGGTGCCGGTGCCGTCGAATACGAGGGCAAGCTCCAGCGCTTCGCCCTTGTCGCGATTGAACACCACTTTCTTGCCGGTGCCGCCGGCGCCTTGCTGCTTCGTGTAGCAGACTCCCATCGCCTGCGAATATTGATCGGGGTTGATCATCGCCTTGATCGGATTGGGGCGAGTCTTGGCCGGGCTGTTGAAGCCCGGATCGGCGAAGCCGGTGATGGTCAGCTTGTCGAGCCCGCCCTTGCCGGCCATCTCACCACTCCGCGCGGCGTGCGAGTTCGGCGAGCACCGCCTCGACGCAGCGCTCGACCAGGGCCGATTCCTTCTCCTCTTCGTCGGTCTCGTCGCAGTCGCAATCGACTAGGTCGAGCACCGAGCGCGAGCGGTTCGGTTCGTCCTGCTCGCCTGGATCCTCGGCGACGCGCATCTGGATCGCGATCTGGCGGATTTCCAGCGGCATCAGGCGGCCTGCGGGAAATTCTGGCGCTGGAAGAACTGGTAGCTGAGCTCAACGGTCTCGATCAGCACGTCGTTGCCCATCGCATTGAGCGGGGTGTGTTCCCAGCGCAGCGGATAGGCGCCGAACACGTTCCACGCGATCAGCGGCTGCTTCTTCTCGTTGATCAGCTTGATGCCGATCGTCTTCGCGCCGCCACCCTGCCGCACCAGCCCCGCCGAGAGTGCGCGCGACACCCAGCCGCCGAACGCCGATCCTTGCGTCACCACACCGCGCTTGAGCAGCAAATTGGAGTATTTGGTCCGTACCGGAAGCTTGTGGACGAAGCGGTTCTGCCCGCCTTCGACAACATCTTCGGTCTCGAACTGCACCTCGAGCCCCGATACCTCCTGAAAGCTGGTGTCGCTTTCCGCGCCGTCGATATCGACGCGGAAAGCGAATACCGGCGGCGGCACATAGATGCCGTCGGTGCGCAGCGGACGCTCGCGAGGGTCGACGGCAGCCTTGGCGGCAGGGGCGCCGGCCGGCGGCATCAGGCAGCCTTCACCGCCAGCGTCTCATAGGCGATCTCGAGCGTCTCGATCGCCACTTCGCTGGCGTCGGACTTGAGATCGGTCGCCTGCATCTTGACCGGGAAGGCGTTGGTCAACGTCCATGTCATCATCGGTGACGCCTTCTCGTTGAGAAGGTTGATGATCACCGTCCGGCGCTTGATGATGTTGAGTTGGGTCTCGTTGAACCACGTCCAAAAGATCGAATCCTTGGTGAACACGCCCTTCTTGAGCGTGACGTTGCCGACGCTCCTGAGGCCCGGCATCTTGATCGGCGCGAACACCGCGCTGTCGCCATGGCGATATTCGATCGCCTTGGTCTCGCTCTCGAGCCCGCTGATCTCGGAGAAACCCTGCGTCTTGCCGTCGCCGAGATCGATGTTGAAATAGAATTTGGGAAGCGGCCAGACTTCGTCCTGTGCACTGCCGTCAGCCATGATCTGCTCCTGTCAGAAGAGGGATAGGGAAAGCGGGCCTCAGGCGCCGCCGAGCATCTGCTGCTTGAAGGTGAGTTCGATGAACTCGGCCGGGTGGACCATCTGCAGCGTCACCTGCACGCGCATCACGCCGTTGAGCACGTCGTCGGGCGTCATCGTGCTGCCGAGCCCGGCGACGACATTGTACGCCTGCGCCGGGCTGTTCCCCATCAGCCCACCCGAGGCCCAGAGGCCGTGGAGGAAGCTCTCGATCATCGAGACCACCGTGACCCAGGTCTGCGCCGTGTTGGGGCGGAAGACCATCGCGTCCAATGCCTGCTTCACCGATTGCTCGACATAGATCATCGTCCGCCGCACCTGGATGTAGCGCCAGTCGTTCGACAGGCTGTCGAGCGTGCGTGCGCCCCAGATCAGGCTGCCGCGGCCCTGGAAGGTGCGGATCGCGTTGACCGCGAGGCCCTGGGTGGGGACGTTGAGATCGTCCTGGTCGTCGCCGGCGATCGGCAGCTTGGGCATCACCATCGTCGCGATGCCGACATTGGCGGGCGCGTTCCACACGCCGCGCGAAGCGTCGTTGGTCGCCCAGACGCCGGCGATCGCACCGCTGGTCGGCAGGACGCCCTGTGTCGCTGCCACCGCGGCGAGCAGGTTCTGGAAACCGGGCACGGTAGCGGTCAGCGCCGAAGTGAGCTGCTTGTGCGTGATCCCCGCCGCGACCGAATTGGCGTCGGCGGGCTTGGGCAGCACCGCCAGCGAAGTACCGATCTTGTCGACATAGCTGGTATAGATCGTCTGGCCCTTGGCGTTCAGCGCGGCGAGCGCCGGGGGAGTCGGCGTGGGCGTGGGGGTCGGCGCCGGAGTCGGGGCGGGGCTCGGCGCAGGTGCCGGGGGCGGGGGCGGGGCCGGATAGGCCGCGCTCAGCACGCCGAGCAACGCGGCCTGTAGGGTGGCCTTGTTGGTGTCGTCGGTCGCGAAGTTCGAGATGTCGATCTCGCTCGGCGACACAACCGACGTCACCAGCGGCGGGAAATAGGCCACGCCGAAACGCCACATCTCGGGCGGTACCTGCGAGGCCACGCCGCTGCGGAAATCGGTGATCGCCGGCTTCCAGTCCTCACGCGGCTGGAGCGTGTTCGCGCCCCATATGTCGAGTAGAGCCATGCGATCGCCGGTCTTGGCACAGCTGCGCAGCATGCGGGCGGTCACATTGGCGAACTGGTTCTTGTCGGCGAGCTGGATCGCGTCGGGGATCGCGACCATGGTCGGCCCGACAAAGCTTTCGCACACGCCCAGCGCTTCCTCGAAATCGTCGGCGGAGATCGGTGTGGGATTGCCGTTGGTCTCGAACGCCCCGCACGAGATCACATAGCAGGGACCGCCGCCATTCGCGTAGAACAGCCGCATGCTGTTGTAGAGATTGAACACCGTCTTGCCGACCTGCATCAGCGCATAGGACGTGTTGCCGTCGAGCGAGACATTGCCCCAGTTCATGTCGGGGGAAGTCGTCGCCGCGTCGTCGTTCGCCGGGGCCTCGGCATCGGCTGCCGCGAGATAATATTTCTGCGAATAGCCGCGCCCGTACAGCTGGACGAACTCGGCCATGGATTCGATGCGCTTGGGAATCAGCGTCAGCACGCGCTTGTCGGTATCGGTCGCCCGTTCGGTATAGCCGATGAAGCAGGGGACCGCGGTATCCACGCCGACGATCGAGGGCGGGAAGCTGTCGGGTTCCTGGATGTAGACGCCCGGTGTCTTGTATTGGCTGGCCATCGCGTATCTCCCTTCTGGAGGCTTTCAGACGAACACGTAGATGTCGGACCAGGCCGGCGGCGGCTGGCCGCCGCGCGGCGGCATGGCCGGGATGACGCTGTCGGTCGCGGGACCGGGAAGCCGGTCGACCAGGATGCGGGGATAGCTGCGTCCGCCCAGCGGCTTCCCGGCCAAAGCGAGCTGCGCCTCGGGGCTGGCGAGGATCGCGCGCGGAGCATCGCCGGTCAGGCACGCGGCGGGTCGCCCGTCGGGGAGGAGATGGGGTGTCTCGTCGAGGCGGAAGCCGGCATCGCTGCCGTCGGGCGTGACGACGCTGAGGCTGGCACCGTCGAGCGTGCCGCTGCGCGCCGCGACGAAATAACGCCACCGCGTCTGCCGCGCGGCGAACTGGATCGTGTAGGTCACTGGGCGAAAGAAATCGGGCTTGCCCGATCGCGGTTTCTTCGGCGCCCGGTCGACCGGCATGCCGTCCCAGCCCTCGAACGGCTCGGGATCGGCGCGGGTGAAGTGCAGGTCGAGCAGCGCCAGCGCCTGCGATCGATGCTCGACCTGCATGCGCTCCTGCGCGGCCGGGCCCTGTTTGGTGGGGTCGGGGGGAGGTTCCTTTTCGTCCTCCTCTTTCTCCTCGTCCTTTTTGGGCGGGGGCACGCTGGTGCCGACGCCTTCCATGCCGCGCGTGTCGACGATGCTCGGCCGGGCGAGCCGGGTGCTCCAGTCGATCGTCAGCGCCGCCGTGCCCATCTCGCCGGGCACGTTGGCGCGGCTCGACAGGCGCAAGGGCGGATCGCCGATCCGGTGGTCGGTCGGCATGTCGGTGAACACTGCGAAGCGCGGATTGTCGACGTGCAGCATGAATAGCAGAGGCGGTTCGTAGAGCCGCGCCCAGACATCCTGCGGCACTTGCCCGAAACGCCGCTGCAGCTTGGCGAAGATCTCGTTCGCCTGCGCCTTGACCGCGGTATCCCAGAACAGGTCGATGCCGTCGGCGCGGCGCCGCACGACATAGCCGTACAATGCCAGCCGCTCGAGCGTGCGCCGTGTCGGCTCGACGGCGATATCGGTGCAGACCCCTGCGCTGCGATTGTAGAATTGATGCCGGATGTCGATCGAGATGCAACGATCATAGCGCCCGGCGAGCGCGGCGCGCGGCGGCAGCGGCGTCTGCGGGGGAGGCGGCTGCAGCGCGGTGAGCCGCAGGCTGCGCAGCGCCTGATCGAGGAAGGAATCGAAGATCGTCGTCATCCCCGGCTCAGTCCCTCGGCTGGAGCAGGGGCGGGGGCACCTCGCGCACCGCCGGCGCCACCGACGTGATCGCCGCGCCGGCAAAGGGCAGGCGGCGCAGGCGATAGAGTACGAAGGGCTGCCCCTTCAGCCCGGTATAAGTGGCGAGATGGCTGACCTGCCCCAGATCGAGGCTGACCAATTCGATCGCCAGATTGCCCATCCGGCTGCCGATGTCGGGGGAACTCGCGGCATCGAATACCGGATATTCCTGGAGATATTCGATCACGCGCGAGAGGATCGCGAGCCCCGCCACATAGCTCGCCTCGACGAAGCACGACGTGAACAGGACATAGGCATCGATGAATTGCGGCGCGCTGGAGATCGCATAGCTGTCGCCCCCGCTCGCGCGGACCGGCGGGAACGAGCCGAGGCTGGTATCGTGCTGGAGCGCCGCGAGCGACATCACGATCCGTCCGGCGATGTCGGGCTGCACCGCGCCGTCCAACCCGGTCAGATTGGTCAGCCGGATCCATTCCTCGTCGCGCGCCTGCGTCGCCTGCAGCGCGGATTCGATCCGGTTGCGGACGGACAACAGAACATCGTTGATCATGACCATGGGCCAAGATCTTCCCCCTCGAGGTGTCACGCGGAACGGATGACGCCGCCGCGCCTGCTCGGGCACGGCTGGACTCGGTGCGACTTGTTCCTGAGCCTATCGGGACCGGGCGCGCTGGCAACAGACGACGCATCCGAAATGCTCGTCCGATACGGAGGCATGCGCGGCGGATGCATGTTGCCGTTCCAGGAAGCCGGGTCATGGCCTGCATCAGTTCCATAAGGGAGCAGAACTGTTGCCGTTCGGCCACGCTGTTACGGTCACTTGCTTATGAGAAGGTTCTTAATGCCGCGATGGGATTGACAGCGTAGCAAAGCTCCTTGACATCGCTGTCGGACGATCTGTTCGTTCCACAAGATATGTAACCGGTTACAAACCGGGTAGGGAGAGAGCGAAAGCATGAACCCGGCGGCAATCGGGCGACCCGGCGTCGGACCTCGCGAGGGGGCGCGCGAGAAAATTTCGGCGGACCGGGCGCCGCCGCGATCAGCCTGCCCCGTCGATCCGAATATCTCCCAGATATCGATGTTCGCGCATCGCGAGCCGCGACGCGTTTCGCTGCGGACCAACCCCAACCGGCTGTAACGGCCTGAAGAATATTAGAATTGCGAGAAGGAAAAAATGATGATCAAGGGCAGGATGTTCAGGGCGCATTTGGCAGCTGCGACGATGCTGGCGGGGGGCGCGGCGGTGCTGCCCGCGCCGGCTGCGGCGCAGGTCACCACGGGCTCGATCCGCGGACAGGTTCGCGCAGGCGACGGCAGCGCGGCCGCAGGGGCGCAGGTTACCGCGCGCAATACCGGGACCAACCAGACCTATCGCGCCACAAGCGCCGCCGATGGCCGCTATACACTGAGCGGGCTCCGGCCCGGCTCGTACGAAGTCACTGCAACCGCGGGTGAGCAGACCGCCAGCCAGACCGTCACGCTCGGCGTCGGCCAGGCGGCGTCGCTGGACCTGGCGGTAGGAGCGGAAGTCGCGGGCGGCGTCAACGATACCGGAAACGAGATAGTCGTCACCGGCTCGCGGCTGACCGAGACCCGCACCAGCGAGGTCGCGACCAACGTCAGCCAGGAGCAGATCCGCACGCTGCCGCAGACCGACCGCAACTTCCTGTCCTTCGTCGCGCTCGCCCCGGGCGTGCGCTACAACGACAGCGAGACCGACAAGAGTTTCACTTCGGGCGCATCGACGGCAAGCCAAGTCAACGTCTTCATCGACGGTGTCAGCCTGAAAAACAAGCTGCGCGAGGGCGGCGTTGCCGGCCAGCAGAACAGCCGCGGCAATCCGTTCGGCCAGCTCGCCGTGCAGGAATTCCGCGTGCTGACGCAGAACTACAAGGCCGAGTACGAACAGGCCGGCGCCGCGATCGTCACAGCGGTGACCAAGTCGGGTACCAACGAGTTCCACGGCGAGATATTCGGCCAATATACCGACAAGGGCCTGAGCGAGAAGGCGTATCTCGACAAGCGCAACAACCGCCCCGAGCCCGCTTTCGAGCGCAAGCAATATGGCATCTCGCTCGGCGGCCCGATCATCAAGGACAAATTGTTCTTCTTCGGCGCCTATGAAGGCAACGATCAGGATCGCGCGTTCAATGTCGGCAATCCCAACGCCACGCCCGCCGCGGTCGCCGAGTTCGAGCAATTTTCGGGCAAGAGGCTCAGCGACTATACCGGCGCCTTTGTCAGCCCGTTCCGCGGCGATTTCTATTTCGGCAAGCTGACCTTCACTCCCGATGACCGGCAGACCTTCGATCTGTCGTACAGCCGGCGCGAGGAAAGCGACATCCAGGGCTTCGGCAACACCGTCTCGTACGAGGGCGCCGAGAACAAGCTCAACACGGTCGAGACCTACCTGTTCAAATACACGATGGCGGGCACCGACTTCACCAACGAGTTCAGCGCCAATTATCTGAACTACGTCTTCAACCCGACCTCGTTGAACCCCGATCTGCCCTCGTTCGAATATGCGGACGTGATCATCATCGGCGGCAAGGACTCGACTCGCCGCGAAGTCCAGCAGGGTTATACGATCCGCGATGACGTCACTTATACCGGCATCGACGGCCACGTGTTCAAGGCCGGTGTCCGCGTGGAAGTGACCGACATCGAGTTCGACAACCGAGCCTATCTCCAGCCGCGCTACACCTATCGCCGCGAGCCGGGGAACAACCTCAATTTCTCCTTCCCTGCCGAAGCGCGTCTGGGGCTCGGCAATTCGCTGATCCAGGACTCGAATACGCAGGTCGGCGTCTATCTCCAGGACGACTGGAGCATCACCGACCGGCTCGAGCTCAATCTCGGCCTGCGCTGGGATTACGAGACCAACGGCTTCGCCAACGAATATGTGACGCCCGCCAGCGCGGCCGCGGCGCTGCGCTCGTTGCCGAGCACCTTCTATTTCAATCCCGAGAACTACATCACCGACGGGACAGATCGTAAGCCGTTCACCGGCGCGTTCGCGCCGCGCTTCGGCTTCTCGTACGATCTCAAGGGCGATCGCAGTACGGTGATCTTCGGCGGTGCCGGCCGCTATTATGATCGTAACAACTTCAACAACACCGTCGACGAACTATCGCGCCGGGTGAATCCGGTCGGCGTGTTCCGCTTCTCGGCCGACGGCTCGCCGCGTTCGGGCCTTCCCACGGTGGCGTGGAACCCTGCTTATCTGACTCGCGAGGGCCTGATCCAATTGCGCGCCACCGCGACCACCGGCCTGCCCGAACTGTTCGCCGTCAAGAACGACGCCAAGCCGCCGGTCAACGACCAGTTCAGCCTCGGCGTCCGTCAGCGCATCGGCCCGTTCGAAGCGTCGCTCACTGGTTCGTACCAGCGCGGCCGAAACGGCTACACGCATCTGTTCGCCACGCGCCAGAACAACGGGCTCGGCGGCTGCTGCAACACCTCGACGGTGGTGCCGTTCGGCTATGCCAACGTGCTGATCGGCTATGATGGGCTCGATACGCGCTACAAGGCGCTCTATTTCACGCTCGACAAGAACTATACCCGGTCCTCGGGCTGGGGCCTGAACATCGCCTATACCCTCAGCAAATCCGAGCAGAATGGCGGCGACCTGTTCAGCCTCGATGCCCTCACGCCCGATGGCTATGGCTGGCGTCCGCGCGCCGGCGACGAGCGCCACCGGCTCGTGATCTCGGGCATCGTCGATTTGCCGCTCGGCTTCAAGTTCGCCACGATCACCCAGCTGGGCAGCGGTGCCGCCTATCAGGTGACCGACGGCACGCGCGGTTCGGACAGCGGCGCTTCGCTGCTGACCGCCTCCTATCCCGAGAAGAACTGCATCGAGGGACTGTTCGCCTTCTGCGAAGTGAACCTGACGCTGTCGAAGAACTTCAAGATCCTGGGCGGCGACAATCTCGAGGCCGCGGTCGATCTCCTGAATGCATTCAACAACAAGAATTTCAAGGATTTCGATACCTACTTCTCGGCCACCGATCCGCTCGTCCCCGGCAATATAGGTGCCAACACGATCACCCTGCCGCGGCGCGTCCAGTTCCGTCTGGGCTACCGTTTCTGAGGGATCCCTTGGCGGGGCGCCTTCCCTGTGCGCCCCGTCATCCCTTCTGTGAATTGACATCCGTGTGTTCGGCTCGGCCGCCGGCAAGCCTCCCGCGGTTCCGGCCGGCGTAACCGCGAGGCGTGACGCCGACCAGCGCAACGCGCATGTCGCGTGGAAGCCGGTAAAGGGCGCGGCTGTCATACGGAAGTAACCCGCCGGCCGGACAATGGCGCCCGGACGGACGCCTGTGCTCTGCGCCCCCAAAACAATTGGCTGAAGGGGAGGAACGGCGATGTTTGGCCGACTTGCTGCTCTGGCATGTGCGACGCTCGCGCTCGCTTCGTGCGACGTCGGTTCTTCTCGCCAGATCCGGGCAACCGGATCGTCGACGGTCTATCCGTTCACCAAGGCTGTCGCGAACGCCTTTGTCAGGGCCGGGAAGGGCCGCCTGGAACCCACGATCGAATCGACCGGCACCACCGCCGGCATCCGGCGGTTCTGCGAAGGTGCCGGATATGATTATCCCGACATCGCCAATGCCTCGCGAAGGATGCGCCGCACCGAGTTCGACAAGTGTCAGGCCAATGGTGTCGGAGATCTCCTGGAGATTCCGATCGGACTCGACGGCATCGCGCTGGTCGAATCCAATGCGGGGCCCAAGCTCCGGCTAAGCCGCAAGGACATCTATCTCGCTCTCGCGGCGAACCCGATGGACAAGCCCACCGCCGCGAAGACGTGGAAGGACGTCAATCCCGGCCTTCCCTCCATTCCGATCCTCGTGATGGGCCCGCCCGCGACCAGCGGTACGCGCGACGCGTTCGTCGAATTGATTCTCGAGCCTGGGTGCCTCGAGGCGATGCCCCAGGCGAAGGACTTGAAAGCCGCGACCGATCCCGCGCTGTTCGACAATGCCTGCCGCCGCATCCGGACCGACGGCGCCTTTATCGAAAAGGGAGAGGACGACACGCAGATCGTCGAGGCGCTGGCGCAGAACCCCAATGCGGTCGGCGTACTCGGCTATTCGTACCTCGAAGAGAATATCGGCCGATTGCACGGTATTCCGATCGACGGCGTGGTACCCGCCTACGATGCCATCGCCAGCGCCAAATATCCGGGCGTGCGCACGCTCTATCTCTACATCAAGAAACGGCATCTGAAGGCCGTGCCGGGGCTGGAGGATTTCCTGAACCTCTACGCGACGATGTGGGTGCCGGGCGGTCCGCTGGCGAAGCACGGCCTGATCGCCTTGCCGAAAAAGGTCCGGGATCGCTCGCTCGAGGCGATCCAGCTCGCGCTGCCGCTGGACGCTTCCGCGCTGCCCTGACGCCCCCCTTCAATCCTGCGGCCGAATTACCTACAAGCGGCCGGTGCCGGCCCTCCTCGAAATCTGCGTCGACGATTCCACTGGACTTCGGGCAGCCGTTGCGGGCGGCGCGGACCGGATCGAATTATGCTCCGCGCTCGAGCTGGGCGGCCTCACGCCCTCGGCCGCTCTGCTGGAGCAGGCGCTGCAGACCGAGTGCCCGACGCACATGATGATTCGCCCCCGCGCGGGAAGCTTCGTGCTGGCCGAAGGCGAGGCGGCGTTGATGGTCGAGGAGATCCGCCTCGCGGTCGCGCGTGGAGTCGCCGGCGTGGTGGTCGGCGCACTGCGGCCCGATGGCGGGCTCGACCTCGATACGCTGGCGCGCTTCCGCGATGCCGCGCGGGACGCCACTATCGTGCTGCACCGCGCGATCGACCTCGTTCCCGATCCGGTCGCGGCGGTGGGCGAGGTCGCTGCGCTCGGCTATGACAAGATCCTCAGCTCGGGCGGCGCGCCCTCTGCGGTCGAAGGCATGAAGACCCTCGCCGCGATGGTGGTCGAGGCCGGAGAGCGGTTGTCGATCATCGCCGGGGCAGGGATCAATCCCGACAATGTCGCGCGCCTCGTCGCGGAGACCGGCGTGCGCGAAGTGCACGGATCCGCGAGCGCCCCCGGCGCCGAGCTCGATGCGGCCGTGCTGCGGCTCGGCTTCGCCACCGGCCCGCGCCGCCAGACAGACAGGACGATCGTCGCGCAATTGCGTGCGGCGCTCTCGAAACAGGAGACAGCATGAACGAAGCGATCTCACGGCGCGGCGCGCTCGGCCTTGGCGCAGCGGCTACGCTGGCCGCGAGCGCGGCCAGGGCGAGCGTTGCCGCCGATCCCGTCGCGATCGTCTCCACCTGGGATTTCGGCAAGGCTGCGAACGAAGCGGCCCTCGCGCGCCTGAAGGCCGGCGGCACCGTACTCGACGCCGTGGAGGCCGGGGCCAAGGTACCAGAGGCCGATCCGACCAATCATTCGGTGGGCTATGGCGGCTATCCCGACCGCGACGGTCATGTGACGCTCGACGCGATCATCATGGACGAGGACGGCCGCGTGGGGGCGGTCGCCGCGCTCGAGGACGTGGTCCACGCGATCTCGGTCGCGCGGCTGGTGATGGAGAAGACTCCGCACACCTTGCTCGTCGGCGAAGGCGCCACCCGCTTCGCGCTCGATCAGGGCATGAAGCGGACCAAATTGTTGACGCCCGAGGCCGAACAGGCGTGGCGCGAGTGGCTGAAGACTGCGCACTACCAGCCCGTCGCCAATATCGAGAACCAGCTGCCGGGGCCGCCCGGCTCGAGTCTCAATCACGACACGATCGGGATCCTCGCCCGCGGGCTCGACGGGCATCTGGCGGCGGCCTGCACCACTTCCGGAATGGCCTTCAAGATGCGCGGTCGCGTCGGCGATTCGCCGCAGGCCGGCGCCGGCCTGTTTCTGGAGAAAGGCGTCGGTGCGGCCGCTTCGACCGGCGTCGGCGAAGAAGTCACCCGCATCGCCGGCACCGCCCGCGTCGTCGCCTCGATGCGCGCCGGTCTCTCGCCCCAGGCGGCGTGCGAGGAGGCGGTCAAGCACATCGCCCGGCTGCGCGGCGCGGCGATCAAGGGATTGCAGGTCGGCTTCCTCGCGCTCGGCCATGACGGCAGCGTCGGCGCCTATGCGCTGCTGCCCGGCTTCACCTATGCGGTGACGCGCCATTCGGGCGCCGCGGAGGTGCTGCCCTCGGCAAGCCTCTTCGCTCAGCCGGGCTAGGCCGTATCGACTTAGGCCTTGCCGAACCGCGAGGATCCGGCGCGGCCGCGAACTGCCCCGCGCAGGATGCGCTGGAAGGTCGGGCATTCCATGTGGCTGGGGGCCGGGCAGGCGGCGGCGTGGCGCAGTCCCTCGCGGATCGCGCCGAGCTTGCGGATCGTGGCATCGAGCTCGTCGGCTTTGGCGGCGAGCATCTGCCGATCGATCTGCGGCCCGCCCGGCCCGAACATGCCGGCGATCTCGTCGAGCGAGAAGCCGGCGGTGCGGCCCAGCGCGATCAGCGCCAGCCGTTCGAGCACTTCAGCATCATATAGCCGCCGCAGGCCGCGCCTGCCGATCGAGGCGATCAGCCCCTTTTCCTCATAATGTCGCAGCGCAGAGGCGCGCACGCCCGAGCGCCGCGCCACTTCCGATATATCCAGGTCACGCACGCCCTTGACCTCAAGTCGACTTGAAGTGGCACAATGCAGCTTCGAACCGCGAATCGCAAGCAGGAGGCAGGAAAATGCAGGCAGAGGCACCGGAGGATCAGGCAGCATTGTGGAACGGCACCGCCGGCCATGCATGGGTCGACGGACAGGATCTGCTCGACCGGTTGTTCGCGCCGTTCGAGCGATTGCTCGTCGAAGGCGCCACTGCGCAGGCCGCGCGCGAAGTGCTCGATATCGGCTGCGGCACCGGCAGCACGACCGTCGCGATCGCGCGGTCGCTGGGACCTGCGTCACGCTGCACCGGGGTCGACATCTCCGCCCCGATGATCGAGGCCGCCCGCGCCCGCGCCGGCTGGGAGGGCGCGACGGCCGATTTCCTTCTCGCCGACGCGGAAACGCACCGCTTCGAGCAAGACCGCTTCGACCGGATCGTGTCGCGTTTCGGCGTGATGTTCTTCGGCGGTCCGATTGCGGCCTTCGCCAATCTACGCCGCAGTGCACGGCGCGGCGCGGCGCTCGACCTGATCGCGTGGCGAAGCGCAGAGGACAATCCTTTCATGACCGCCGCCGAGCGTGCCGCGGCGCCGTTGCTGCCTTGCCTCCCGACGCGCAAGCCCGACGCGCCCGGCCAGTTCGGCTTCGCCGATCCGGAGCGCGTCCGGCTTATCCTCGAACAAGGCGGATGGAGCGGCATCGCGCTACGCCCGCTCGATATCCCCTGCGCGATGCCGGAAGCCGAACTGGAGCGCTATTTCACGAGGCTCGGACCGCTCGGCAGGGTGATCGGCCAGGTCGAACCGCCGGTGCGCGACCGCCTCATCGAGGCGGTGCGCGCCGCTTTCGATCGCTATCTCCACCAAAAGGAGGTGCGTTTCACGGCAGCATGCTGGCGCATTGCCGGGTTTGCAGGCTGACCGGCTCAGCCGCCCAGCCAGCCGCCCTTGAACCCGGCCAGTGTGAGCCCGCGGCGGATCGCCGGTTCCTCGCGCATGTGCCGCCAGACGAAGTCGTCGCGGTAATTGGCGGCCTGGAGCAGGATCGGTCCCTGGTCGATGCCCAGATGGTCCTTGGCATACCATCCGTGCACGGGATCGAAGCTGCCGGTGTCCTGACGCACATCGGTGAACCGGAAACTCGGGTTGAACGAGTCGAGGAACCCGTATTTGCCGTAGAGCCGATCGCCATGATCGCGGCGCAGCGCTTTGGTGCAGGGGATGACGATTTCGGGCGCGAAGGGTAGGCTGCCCAGAGCCGCGGTCGGCGCCAGCGTGCCGTCGTCGCGCTCGTCGGGCTGGCCCAGCGGCCCCCGCGCGGCATAGCCGAAGAACTGCCGGCTCTCGCCCTTGAACTCCCGTTGGTAATCGCCCGGTCCGTCGCAGGCAGTGAGTCCCCAGACATCGCTGGACCAGCCGTCCCAGCGCTTCGGATTGGCGGTGCAATAGGCGCGGTTGGCATAGGTCGCGCGGCGGCTGTTCTCGAAATAATCGAGCCCCTCCTCGCGCATCACCCGATCCCGGATACCGCGGAAGTCGATCCAGATATGGCTGTACTGGTGACCGAACAAAGGCGCGAAGGCGAGGTGGCGAGTCGCGCCTTCGCCGCGCCAGCAACGCGCGTAGTTCGCGGTCCAGGCCTCCCAGCTGTCCGCCGGCAGCGGATGCTCGGGCGCGCCGAGCCCCAGCACATAGACGAACATGCCCTCGTTATACCCGACCCAGCTTGCCGGGATCAGCCCGCGCTCGGGATGCCAGCCCATCGAGACCGGCTTGCGCCCGTCCGAGCGGAAGAAGTTCCAGTCGGCGCGGGCGTAGATCGCCTGGGCCAGCTTGCGGATCTCCGCCTCGGCGGGGTGGTCGCGATCGTAATAGCGCCCCGCGAACAGCACGCCCATCAGCAGAAGCGTGGTATCGACGCTGGAGAGCTCGACATCGCGGAACCGCGCGCCGGTCTCCATGTCGATGAAATGATAGAAGAAACCCTTGTACCCGGCCTTGCCGGTCGGCTCGGGTCCCTGCGGCGCGTTCCAGAAGAACCTCAGCGTGGTGAGGGTCAGATCGCGCGCCTCGGCGCGGGTGCACCAGCCGCGCTCGACGCCGATCGGATAGGCGGTCAACCCGAAGCCGACCGACGCGATCGAGCAGAAGCTGGGGGTCGGCCAGCGATCGGGCACCAGCCCGTTCTTGCGGTTCACCGTATCCCAGAACCAGCGAAAGGTGCGCTCCTCGATATCCTCGTAAAATGCCGGGAGGCTATTGCCGGCCGGCGCGCCGCCGGGCCTGGCCATGGGTGTGCAGGCGGGTAGGGCGCCCGCCGCCGCGAGCAGCGAGGAACGGGTCAGTAGCGCGCGTCTGTCGATCATGTTCGTCCTTATGCCCCAAAAAGACGGGAGGCGACGCACGCGGCGCCGCCTCCCAGGAGGGGTGTTGTGGAACCGGTTACACGATGCGCACGCGAAAGGCGTGCCGCCTCCCGCGTCGTCCGTGCAAAAAGGGGCGGCCGCTCAACCATGCACGGGGGCACGGGCGGCAGTGGTTGCGCGCGCGATCAGTTCGGGCTCGTGCAGTTCGATCGGTGCGCCCGGGCCCTTGCCCTCGAGCATGTCGATCAGCCGCGAGACCGCGCGCGCGCCGATCTCGGCGATGCGCACCTGCATCGTGGTGAGCGCGAGATAGCGCGCCAGCGGCACGTCGTCGAAGCCCGCCACTGCGATATCCTCTGGCACATTCTTGCCCGCCTGGCGCAGCGTATGGAGGCAGCCGATCGCCATCATGTCGTTGGCGGCGAACACCGCGTCGCACGGTTCGCCACTCGCCACGATCTGCCGCGCCGCCGCTTCGCCGGTTTCCTCGTTGAAGTCGCCCGCGATGATCCGCACCGGCATGTCGGGTGCCAGCGCGGCAAGCGCATCGCGAAAGCCCTGCAGCCGCTCCCGCGCGTCGACATTGCCTTCGGGGCCCGCGATGTGGACGATGTGGCGATAGCCGTTCGCCAACAGGTGCCGCACCATCGCCTCCGCTCCGGCACGATTGTCGAGCCGCAATGACGGCCGCGAGACAATTTCGTCCGGCGCATTGATCAGCACCACGGGCAAGGCCGCCGGCAGCGCGCGCTCCAGTGACTCGGGCGGAATGTGCGGCGCCATCACCAGCAACCCGTCGACTCGCCCGCGCATCGCCCGCAGCGCCACTGCGGCCTGCTCGCTGTCGTCATGCATGTTGGAAAGCAGCAGCAGATAGCCCCGCCGGCTCGCCTCGCGGTCCATTCCGCGCACGCATTCGGAGAAGAATTCGCCGTGCAGGTCGGGGAGCACCACGCCGATCGCCTGCGCCCGCGCCAGGCTCAGGCTGCGCGCGCCGGCATGCGGCACATAGCCCAACTCCGTGGCGGCGGCCAGGATCCGCTCGCGCGTCTCGCCGCGGACATTGTTGAGGCCGTTGAGCGCGCGCGACACCGATGCGACCGAAACCTCGGCGCGGCGTGCGACATCGCGGATGGTGGCCTCGCCCATTTTGCTCCTGTTCCCGTTCTCACGCATGTTTCCTACGTTTCAGACCCGAAGGGCGATTGCAATCCTCGCCTGTCAAAGGTTATGTAACCGGTTACGGTCGGCCGCAACAAGCACAAAAGTTGCGTGCGCGGAGCCCGCTGATTTGCCGCGCCGGTTGGGGCGCCCCCTTCAGGGAGAGGAATTGAAATGTTCGACACCAAGATTTCGCGACGCGCGGCGCTGCTGGGTGCAGGCGCGGTTGCGGCTTGGGTCTCCAGCCCGGCACGCGCGCTGCTCGAGGCGGCGGCGCAATTGCCGGTGCCCGCCTTCGTCGATGGCCTGATGGCGAAGATGACGCTCGCCGAAAAGGCCGGCCAGCTCACGCTGATGCCCAGCGCCTGGGGCGGGGGCGTCGCGACGCAGCTCAATCCGCCCACCAGCGGCCCGGGCTTCGAGCAGCAGCTCGAGGAAGTGCGCGAGATGCAGCTCACCGGCGTGTTCAACGGCAACGGCGCCGAGATGGCGCGCCGGATGCAGACCGTCGCGATGAAGGAATCGCGGCTCAAGATCCCGTTGCTCTTCGCCGCCGACGTGATCCACGGCCATCGCACGATCTTCCCGGTGCCGGTGGGCGAGGCGGCCAGCTTCGAGCCGGATCTCGCCGAGCGCACCGCGCGCATGGCCTCGTACGAAGGCGCCGCCTCGGGCATCGACTGGACCTTCGCACCGATGGTCGACATCGCGCGAGACCAGCGCTGGGGCCGCACGATGGAGGGCGCCGGCGAGGACGTCCATCTCGGCGTCCTGATGGCCGAGGCGCGCGTCCGCGGCTTCCAGCGGCCCGATCTCAAGGCGATCGATTCGATGATGGCCTGCGCCAAGCATTTCGCGGCCTATGGCGCTGCCGAGGCGGGGCTCGACTACAACACCGTCGACGTCTCCGAGCGCACGCTGCGCGAGATCTACTTCCCGCCGTTCCGCGCGGCGGTGAATGCCGGGGTGATGTCGTTCATGGCCTCGTTCAACGAGATTTCGGGCGTTCCCTCCACGGGCAACGAATGGCTGATGCGCGATATCCTGCGCGGCGAATGGGGTTTCGAGGGCTTCGTCGTTTCCGATTACACCGGCGACATGGAGATGATCGACCACGGCTTCGCGAAGGACTCGCGCGAGGCCGCGAAGCTGGCGTTCCTCGCCGGGGTCGACATGAGCATGACCAGTGGCTTCTATCGCAAGCACTTGCCCGAGCTGGTCGAGGCGGGCGAGGTGCCGCAGGCGCGGCTCGACGATTCGGTGCGGAAAGTCCTCGCGATCAAGGCCGCGCTCGGGCTGTTCGACGATCCCTTCCGCCGCATCGATCTCAAGCGCGAAAAGGCGCGCTCGCGCACGAAGCCGGCGATCGCGTTGTCGCGGGAAGCGGGGCGCAAGTCGATCGTGATGCTCAAGAACGAAGGCGATCTGCTGCCGCTGCCCAAATCGGGCAAGAAGATCGCGATCATCGGCCCGTTCGCCTCGGGCAAGCACGACCTCAACGGGCCCTGGGTGGTCTATGGCAGCAACGATTATGCCGTCGATCTCGCGGAGGGCGTACGGGCTGCGGTCGCCGACAGGAACAGCGTCACCGTCACTGCAGGCTCGGGCGTCGAGGAGGCGCTCCCCGGCGGGATCGATGCCGCAATAGCCGCCGCGCGCGCGGCCGACGTGGTCCTGCTCGCGATCGGCGAAAGCGAGAACATGTCGGGCGAGGCGCAGTCGCGTCCCGAGATCGTCGTCCCCGCGCCGCAACAGGCACTCGCCGAGGCTGTCGCTGCGGTCGGCAAGCCGGTAGTCGTGGTCCTCAAAAACGGCCGCGCATTGGCACTGCAGGGCGCTGTCGCCAGCGCGCCCGCGATCCTCGTCACCTGGTTCCTCGGCACCGAGAGCGGCAACGCCACTGCCGATGTGCTGTTCGGCGACTACGGCCCCTCGGGCCGCCTGCCGAGCAGCTTTCCGCGCTCGCCCGGCCAGCAGCCTTATTATTACGCGCACAAGCCTACCGGCCGGCCCAACCCGTCGGACGACAAGCTCGAGCCGTACAAGGCGCATTACCGCGGGATCCCGAACAAGGCGCTGTATCCGTTCGGCCACGGCCTGACCTACGGTAAGATCGAATATTCGGGCCTCCAGGTCGCGCCGACTTTGGCATGGGCCGGCGACCTTACCGTCACCGCCACGATCACCAACCGCGGCACCCGCGCTGCGGAAGAGGTGGTCCAGCTCTACATCCACGACCGTGCCGCGAGTATCACTCGTCCGGTCCGCGAGTTGAAGGCGTTCCGCAAAGTGAAGCTTGCCCCCGGCGCGTCGGAGACGGTGACCTTCAAGCTCAGCCGTTCGCTGCTGCTTTTCTACGGCCGCGACAACAAGCCGACGGTCGAGCCCGGCACGTTCGACGTCTGGATCGCCCCCTCCGCCGAGGCGGAAGGCGTTCACGGCACGTTCGAGTTGGTGAAGGGCTGAAATCCTCTCCCACTGCTCGGAGGATTTTCACCGCTCCAACCCCTTCACGATCCGCGCATGTGCGCCCTTGCCCAGCGGGTTCAGCAACATCAGCCCGCACGAAACCGCGAGCGCCGTCAGCGGCACCAATGCGATCGTCCACCGCATCGCCGCCAGTGTCGCCGCGCTTTGCTGCACGTTTGCGACATAGCCTGCGCTGTCGAAGCCGAACCCGAGGATCGTCGTCGCGAGCCCGATCGCCACGCGCTGGAGCAACGCCGCTGCCCCGAACACCGCGCCTTCGACCCGCAGCCCGGTCGCCTGCTCGCCATATTCGATCGTGTTGGGCAGCATTGCCCAGAAGGCGAAATGCAGCCCGACGATCAGCGCCTGCATGCCGACGAGGAACAGCTGCATCGCCACAGGACGGTCGATATGCACGGCGGCGAACAGCGTCAGCCCCACCATGCACGCGAGCGCCGCGACGAACCACAAGGCCCGCGTCCCCAGCACCCGCTGAAGCAGCATCCACACCGGCACTGCCACTGCGCTCACCACGCCCATCCAGGCCAGCGCGCTCTGCCCGGCATCGTTGCTGCCGAGAAAGTATTTGAAATAATAGAGCACCGATTTGTTGAGTACGGTCACCGCGACGATCATCGCCATCATCGCCAGGTTGAGCGTCACGAACGCCCGGTTGGCGATCAGGCTCGCCACGCTGGCCCGCACCGATGGCGGGGCAGGGGCAGCGGGCACCGCATCCTCGCGGTAGGTCGCTCCCACGAGCATCAGGATCGTCGTCCCCAACACCGCGAACAGCACCGCCGCCCACAAATACCCCTGTGCCGCCACTGCGCCGCCGCCGAGCCATGCCCCGATCGGCACCGTTCCGCGCGCCACCACCACCCAGGCAAGCGTTCCGAACAGCATCCGCGCGCCCGCGACGAACGCCCGGTCGTGGCTGTCGACGCTGATCCGCGCGCCCATCGCCAGATAGGGCACGTTAAGCGCGGCATAAGCCGTGCGGAACAGCAGATGCCCGATCACCACCAGCGTCAGCCCGGCCGCGCCGGTCCCCAGCGGCGCATAGGTAAGGATGCAGGCGAGCCCGAGCGGCACGCTCCCCATGATCAGCACGCGCCCATAGCCGCGCTTCGGCGGCCGTCGATCGGTGATTTCGCCGGCGACGAAGCTCGCGATTCCGTCCCAGATCGACGCCGCGGTATAGATCGCCGCGGCGGTCGTCATCGCCAGCCCCAGCGCGTCGGTATAATAGAACAAGAGGAAGAGCATGATGCTCTGCCAATAGAGATTGAACGCGAAGTCCCCGAAGGCGAACAAGACGAGGCGCGCCTTCGTGGGGAGAGGCTTCAAAATCTTTCTCCGTCTGCCGCACGTCCGTCTGCCGCGATCGCGCATGGCGATCAAGCGCCGCGGGCTTTCCCAAAGCGGGCTCGCGCGTGTACCCCAAGGGCATGAAGACCATCGCCGATCCGGCCAACAGCCTGTCCCGCGGCCTCGCCGCGATCCGCACACGCTTTCAGGTCCCGGAGAGCTTCCCGTCCGCGGTGCTCGCCGCCGCCGAAGCCGCTGCCCGCCGTACCCCGACCGAGCATGCCGACCGCACCGGCCGGCATTTCGTCACGCTCGATCCGGCAAGCGCCACCGATCTCGATCAGGCCTTCGCGATCGAGCCCAGCGGCGGCGATCTGCTGCTCCATTATGCGATCGCCGATGTCGCCTGGTTCGTCACCGATGGCGATGCCCTCGATACGGAAGCCTGGCGCCGCGGTACTACGCTCTATCTTCCGGACGGCAAAGCGGGTCTCTATCCGTCGGCCCTGAGCGAAGGCGCCGCGAGCCTGCTGCCCGACGGTCCCCGGCCCGCAGTGATCTTCACTGTCCGTGTCGCGCCCGACGGCGCGGTCCATCTCGACGGCGCCGAGCGCGCCATCATCCGCAGCAATGCCAAGCTCGCTTATGACAGCGTCCGTGACGCAGATCTGCCGCCCGGTTTCGCCGAACTCACTTCGCGTCTCCAGCAAGCCGAGGCCGGCCGGGGCGCCGCCCGCGTCGATCCACCCGAGCAGGAAGTCGCCGCGCGCAAGGACGGCAACTTCGAACTGGTGTTCCGCCCGCGCCTCGTGTCGGAGGAGCGCAACGCGGCGCTGTCGCTCGCGGCGAACATGGCGATCGCGGATGTGCTCTCGGCCCACCAGACCGGCCTGTTCCGCGTGATGGCCGCGCCCGACGACGCGGCCATTGCGCGCCTCCGCCAGACCGCGATCGCCTTCGGGCTCGACTGGCCGCCGATGGCGCCGCTCGCCCAGTTCGAGGCGACGCTCGACGGGGCCGATCCCAAACAGGCGGCCTTCATGCTCGCTGTCCGCCGCGCGGGGCAGGGCGCTTCCTACCAGCCCTTCCAGCACGGAATCGTCCCCTGGCACGCGGCTGTTGCCGCGACCTACGCCCATGCCACCGCGCCGCTCCGCCGCCTCGCCGATCGCTATGTCATTCGCGCCACGCTCGCCGTCGCCAACGGGCAGCCGGTGCCGGCGGTGGTGACCGAGGCGTTCGAGAAGCTCCCCGCGGTGATGGCGCGCGCCGACGCGATCGGCGGACAGATCGATCGCGCAGTGATCGACCTCGCCGAGGCAGTGATGCTGCAGGGCAAAGAAGGGCAGGCATTCGCCGCTGTGGTCACCGACGCAGACGATCGCGGCGCGCGGATCCAGCTGCGCGATCTTCCCGTGGTTGCGCGGCTCGCAATGCCCGGTGCAGAGCCCGGCGACGTGATCACCGTGACGTTGACGGCGGCCGATCCTGAACGTCAGCGGATCACGTTCGAGCTGACCGCTTGATGGATGGGGCGCGAGGCTGCCGCGTAAACGGGGAACAAGTGCACGCCGAAGTTGACACTTCCATGCCCTCATCGTCCCCCGTCCGCGGTTTCATTGTCCTCTATGCGCTTGCTTATGCAGGGCTGTACGTCAGCTTCATTCCGTTCGTTTCCGTGCTGCTTCCGCTCAAGGTGACTGCGATCGCCGATCCCGAGCATCGCGTCGCGCTGCTGAGCGCCGCGGCCCTGGGCGGAGCGGCGGTGGCGAGCGTCGCCAATCTCGTCTTCGGCGCCCTCAGCGACCGCACCTATCGCCGCCGCCGCACGCGCCGCCCGTGGATCCTCGCCGGGCTCGGCCTGCTGATCCTCGCTTATGCCCTGTTCCACTGGAGCAGCGACGGCCCATCGATGCTGGCCGCAGTGACTTTGCTGCAAATCGCTATCAACATGATGTTCGCCCCCGTCGGAGCGATCATGGCCGACGAGATCCCCGACGCGCAAAAAGGCCTGGTCGCCGGACTGATGGGCGCCGCGCACCCCTTTTCCTCGCTCGTCGCAGTCGGCGTGACTCTCCGCGGCCTCGGCCCGGAAGGCATGCGTTACGCTTTGCTCTGCGCAGTCATCGCGATACTCGTTTTGCCGCTATTGCTATTCATTAGCGAGCGTCGCGATCCGCTTCCCGAACAACCACCCGCGCTTCGCGTCCGCCGCCGTGCCGATTTCGCGCGCATCTGGATCGCGCGCGTCCTCGTCCAGATCGCCGGCAACGGGCTCTCCACTTATGGCCTGTTCTACTTCCTCGCCGTGCTGGGCGAGAAGATCCCCGACAGAAGCAGGGCCGAGGCGGCGAGCGAGGGCGTCGCGGCGATCTTCGCCGGCGTCACTATCGTGGCATTGTTGCTCACGATCGCCGCGGGCCGCCTCTCGGACCGGACGATGCGCCGGAAACCTTTCCTCGCCTTATCGTCGGTGACGATGGCGGCGGGATTGGCGATCATGGCCGCGGCGTCGAACTGGCCGGCAGCGACGCTGGGCTTCGGCATCGCGATCGCGGGCATGTCGGTATTCCTCGCGATACAGTCCGCGCTGGCGATGCAATTGCTGCCGTCGCCGGGGCACCGCGGCCGCGATCTCGGCATCCTCAACCTCACCAACACACTGCCGGCGATGGTCGCCCCCTTGCTCGCGCTGGCGCTCAGCCCCGATCAGGCGGGCTATGCGCCGTGGCTGCTCGTCCTCGCGACGGGCGTGCTGGCGGGCGGCGCGGCAGCGATGACGGTCAGGACGCAGAACTGAGCGCACGGCCCTTTTCGGACAGGCTCCGGAAAGTGATCGACCAGCGCGGCACCTCCATCGGCGCGATGCTGTGCTCCCAATCGTGCCTTGCCTCGCCAGAGAGGTGGTAGACCGAGCGCGGGCTGACCGGCGCGGCGAAGCGGTCGAATCCGCCCGGCCGCCGCCGCCGGAACCGCATCACCGCCGGATTGCCCAGCGACACGCCGACGACATGCTCGAACACCGGCCGGTCCTTGTGCCAGCCGATCCCCGCACCCGGATCGTAGCGGATCACCAATGCATGCGCGAACGCTTCGGCACGGACCCCGGCAAAGCCCGCCGCCTTCTCGCGCAACGGTAGCAGCCATTCGGGCAGCGGCGTGCCCATGGTGAAAGCTCCGTCGTCGAAATCGTAGCGCCAGCCGAAGCTGGCCGTCAGCCTTTTGCCCAGCCAGCCCTGGAACCGGAACGGGCTCAATCCCGCGGCATCCACCGCGGCGATCAGCCGCGCTTCCTCGTCCGGCGTGACGAGGTCTTCCGCGTAAGCGAAACCGGGAAAAGGAGGGCCGAACAGATCGGCTGCGGGGAGGGGCATTATAATTTCCGTCTCAGGCCCGGATCGGCCCGGTCGAAGTCGGCCAGGTGATGCTTCAGGTGAGGCTTCAAAACAAAACAGAGTTTCCGATTGCAGTTAATGCAACGACGTTTGTTGTCGAAATCCGTTCCGAATCCGATCGATAGCGGTTGCAACAAACATCTTCCGGGCTTAGCGGTGCGCGCCGTGAAAGACCAAATGATTGCTGAGATTGACCGCGCGTCCCTGTTTCTCAAGGCGCTGTCGGGTCGGAGTCGCCTGTTGCTGTTGTGCCATTTGTGGGACGGCGAGAAGTCCGTCGGCGAGCTCGCAAGGCTCACCGGCGCGCGCGATACTGCCGTCTCGCAGCAGCTCGCTCTGCTTCGTCGCGAGGGCATGGTCAACGCGCGCCGCGCCGGCCAGATGATCTTCTATTCGCTGGCGAGCGCAGAGGCGAAGCGCATGCTCGAATCGCTTCACGACCTGTTCTGCGTCGAGCCCTTGGCCAAGGCGGCCGAGTAGAGCCGCTCGACATCTTCTCGCCGTGCGAGCTCCGAACCCGGCGTGATCAGCGCCGCAGCGCCCGCCGCCACGCCATAGCGTAAAGCCTCCTCGAGCGACTTGCCCGAGGCGAGGGCGAAAGTGATGCCCGCGACCATCGAATCGCCCGCGCCTACGGCGCTTCCGGTCGGCACTTCGATCGCGGGCATGCGCAATTCGGTATTCTCGGCGACCAGCAACGCGCCGCGCTCGCCGAGCGAGACCACGATCACGTCGGCGAAGCCGCGCTCGAGCAGCTCGCGCGCGGCCTCGCACTCCATGGCCTCGTCGGCCAGTTCGCGCCCGACCAGCTCCTGCACTTCGCGCAGGCTGGGCTTGATCAAAAAGGCGCAGCTGCCCTCCACCGCGGCCAGCGCATCCCCCGAAGTGTCGATCACCAGCCTGGCGCCGATCTTGCCACACAAGGCGCATAGCCGGCGGAAGATCGCGGGATCGCAATCGGGCGGCAGGCTGCCGCTCGCGATCACATAAGCAGACGGGCCGTCGATCCCGCCCACGGCATCGAGGATCCGTTCCAGTTCGTCGCCGCTCAGCGACGGCCCCGGCAGCACGAAGCGATATTGCTCGCCGCTTTTTTCCTCGTCGACAGTGAAGCTCTCGCGCGTCGTCCCGGCGATCGGCACCGGCGCGATCGGCACGCCGGCTTCGCGGAGCAGCTTCTCGAACATTGCCCCCGGCGATCCACCGCAGGGGAACACCGCCGTCACTTCGCCGCCCAGCGCGTGCACCACGCGGGCCACGTTGATTCCGCCGCCGCCCGGCTCGAAACGCGGCGCCGTGCAGCGCAGCTTGTGCGTCGGCCGCACGCTCTCGGTACCGGTGAAAACGTCGAGTGCCGGATTGAGCGTCAGCGTTACGATCGCCGCCATGCGTCAGCGCCGGTCCAGCACTGCACGCGCGGCGGGGATGATCAGGTCGAGAGGCCGGTTGACGCGCATCCGGTGCCAGCCTGCAAGCTCACCCACCGAACGCCGCGATTGCTCGCGCACCACGTCGGCGGTCGCATCCGAGGCGTCTCTGCTGCGCGCGCTCACCCGGGCGATGCGATCGCGTTCGGGCGCCTCCAGCCAGATGCCGGTAAACGGCACCCGCCGGCGCAGCGCGATCGCCTCGGCCACGTCGCGCTCGCTGCGGCTCATGAACACGGCGTCGAGGATCACCGAATTCCCGCAGGCGATGTGATCGTCGGCGGATTCGAACAACGCCTCATAAGTCGCCTCGTCGCTATGCCGCGTATAATGCGCTGGCGGGAGCCGCATCTCGGGCGCCAGCCCCGCCAGACGTTTGCGGAACACATCGGATCGCAGGACGCGTGCGCCCGGCGTTCTGCCCAATCGCGCGCCGAGCAGCCGGGAAAGAGTGGACTTGCCCGTACCCGAAAGCCCGCCGATCGCGACAATGCGTGGCGGGAAGGGTGCGAGAACGGCTTCCGCCAGTGCCGCATCACCCGCTTCCATGACGCGCAACGACAGCAAAAGCGGCAGCGTGGCCCAGCCGGTAGCGCCCTGCGGCTCCACATCGAGATAACGATTGGCGAGGATATTAGCCTCCGTAGCGAGGCCGCGGCGCACCAGCTCGAGCAAATGGCCGGCAAGATCGAACAGGATATCCTCAGGAACCGGGCCGTGCAGTTGCCGCACGCGCCTGGCCGCGCTCCGGCGACGAAGCAGCGGGAGCTGGCGGGTGAGTTCGCGGCGCTGCGTGTCCGATCTTGCGAGCCGCTCGAACCGCGCCAGCGACGCGGCGCCATCGCCCACCGTCGCGCGCGCATGGGCTGCCGCCAGTCGGTCGGCGAACGCATGCAGGGCCGATGCGTCGAGCCCCTCCTGCCCGAGCAGGATTTCGAACGGAACACTCCCTGTCGAAGCCACTGCGGCCATTGCCTCCTTTGCGTATCCTTAGTCGCGCTTCGCCGGCCTGGCATTGCTTTTCTGAACGAAAGCTGGAGCGTTCAGCCGGCCGTACCGCCGCCGCGGCGAAACGTCTGGAGAAGACGTCGCGAAGTTGCGTTCGGGCAGGGACGGTCACGCGCGCGGAAAGGATCTCGGCGCGTTGCGCACCCATCTCACTCTCCTATGATGCGCGCCGTATGTGCCCGCTGGTAGCGCTACCATGAGTGAGCTGCTACGGACAAGTCAACGCGCGGCGTCAGACCGGACCGGTGAGAGGATGAAAATGCGACGTTTCCTTGCTTTTCTATTGCTCTTGCTGAGCGTGGCGCTGCCGTCGGCGGTCCGCGCCGAGACCGGCTACGACCTGTGGTTGCGCTATCAACCGCTCGAGCAGCAATGGAAGGATCGATACGCAAGGCAGGTGACGCACTTCACGGCTGCGAGCCGGCCGACGATCATCGCGGCGGCCAACGAGCTGCGCCGCGGATTCGAGGGCATGCTCGGCTATGACCTTGTCTGGCGCGAAACGGTGATGGGCGACGGCGCCGTCGTCCTCGGTACCGGAAAATCGCCGCTGATCGCGCCGCTCGGTCTCCCGCTCGCCCAGCTTGGTCCCGAGGGCTATCTCATCCGCAGCGCGACGATTGACGGCAAGCGCGTCACCGTGATCGCCGCCAATCAGGACGTGGGCGTGCTCTACGGCGTGTTCCGCTTCCTCAAGCTGATGCAGACACGCCAGCCGCTCGACAATCTCGACATTTCGGATGCGCCGAAGCTCAAGGTTCGCGTGCTCAATCACTGGGACAATCTCGATCGCTATGTCGAGCGGGGCTATGCGGGCCAGTCGATCTGGGACTGGCAGAAGCTGCCGGGCTACAAGGACCCGCGCTACACCGATTATGCCCGCGCCAATGCCTCGATCGGGATCAACGGGACCGTCCTCACCAACGTGAACGCCAATGCCGACGTGCTCCGGCCCGAATGGCTGGAGAAGGTCAAGGCGCTCGCGGACACATTCCGGCCCTATGGCATCAAGGTTTATCTGACCGCCCGCTTCTCGGCGCCGATCGAACTGGGCGGGCTCAGGACCGCCGATCCGCTCGACCCGCAGGTCGCTGCCTGGTGGAAGGCCAAGGTCGACGAGATTTACCGCGTCATTCCCGATTTCGGCGGCTTCCTCGTCAAGGCCAATTCGGAGGGCCAGCCCGGCCCTGCCGACTACAAGCGCAGCCATGCCGAGGGGGCCAACATGTTCGCCGACGCGCTGGCCCCGCACGGCGGCGTGCTGATGTGGCGCGCCTTCGTCTACGCCGCCGAGAATCCCGACGACCGCCACAAGCAGGCCTATGCCGAGTTCCAGCCGCTGGACGGCAAGTTCCGCGACAACGTCCTCGTCCAGGTCAAGAACGGCGCGATCGATTTCCAGCCGCGCGAGCCTTTTCATCCGCTGTTCGGGTCGATGCCGCGCACCCCGCTGATGATGGAATTCCAGATCACCAAGGAATATCTCGGTTTCGCGACGCACCTCGCCTATCTCGGCACGATGTGGGAGGAGGCGCTGCAGGCCGATACCTTCCGGCCAGCCAAGGGCTCAACTGTGGCGAAACTGCTCGCCACGCCGGTCGAGCCAGGCGCCGCGACCGGCATGGCCGGGGTCGCCAATATCGGCAGCGACATCAACTGGTCGGGCTCGCAATTCGATCAGGCGAACTGGTACGCCTTCGGCCGTCTCGCCTGGGATCCCGACGCCCGCGCCGAGCCGATCGCGCGCGACTGGGCGACGCTGACCTGGGGCAACGACCCCGCCGTCACCGGCCCGATCGTGCAGATGATGATGGGCTCACGCGAGGCGGTGGTCGACTACATGACGCCGCTGGGTCTCGGCCATCTGATGGCGACCGGCCACCATTATGGCCCTGGCCCGTGGATTTCGGATCTCGCTCGCCCCGAATGGAACCCGGTCTATTATCACAAGGCCGACGCGCGGGGCATCGGTTTCGACCGCACCGCCACGGGCACCAACGCCGTCGGCCAATATGCCCCGCAGGTGGCTGCGCAGTTCGGCGACCTCAAACGCGTGCCGGAGAAATTCCTGCTCTGGTTCCACCACGTCCCCTGGACCTACCGGACAGCCTCCGGCCGGGCTGTCTGGGACGAACTGATCATCCGCTACGATCGCGGCGTCGCCGCGGTGCAGGCGATGCAGGCCGATTGGGACGGCCTGAAGGGCAAGATCGACCCCCGCCGCTGGGCCGAGGTCCGCGATTTCCTCGCGATCCAGCGGGGGGAGGCGCAGTGGTGGCGCGACGCCTCGATCGCTTATTTCCAATCGGTCTCGAAGCGCCCGCTCCCCGCAGGCCACGCCGCTCCGGCGCACGATCTGGAATATTACAAGGCGATCAAGACGCCGTACGCGCCGGGGAATGGGAAATAGTCCACAATTCAAGGCCGCTGCAGGCCGCGGGCGAGATAGGCCTTGATATATTGGCGAAGCTGCGGCGTGGGTTCGCCCAGCACGCTGCGATGCTCGGGGGCGAGATGCGCAACGGGATCGCCATGATGGCGGAACACGAAGGTGTCGAACATCGCCCCCCAGGCGGCGCGGCGCTCGGCCGGTAGATGCCCGATCGCCATCGCCGCATGCACCATCGCGTCGAACCGGGCGGCCGCGTCGGGTGAATCGTTCCACCAGTAATTGACGAGGCAATTGAACGGTGCCAGCGCCTCGACCTGGTGCCACCAGAGCGCGGGAATGTAGATCGCGTCGCCGGGCTCGATCTCGGCGGTCCGCGCCGCCGCCAGCGCCTCGCGGAAGCGCGGGAAGCGCTCGAAATCGGGGGCGTTCAATTCGACCATGCTCGTCGGCTGCCCCGCCACGGTGCGGTCGAGCGGCCCGACATAGAGATTGTGGATCTGATCGGGCGGAAACAGCGTGAAGCGCCGCTTCCCCGCGGCCACGCAAGCGACATTGTCCGAGACGTCGAAATGGGTGGAGATGATCGAGCGATTGCCCAGCCATATCCGCGGCGGTGCGTCGAGGCCTGCGAGCAGGGGCAGGGGATTGGCCTCGGCGAAGCCGGGGAGCATCTCCGCGGTCTCCAGCGCCCCGGCATAGACCGCGGGCGCGCCGTCCTTGCCGACCACGCTTTGCAGATAGCGCAGCAATTCGGCGAAGGCGCCGCGCCGCCGTTCGAAGTTGAAGCCCTTCATGTCGGGGGAATAAAAGAAGCGCCCCCCGATCTCGGATGAACCTATGAATGCCTCCGCCGCCGCCCCGCGATCGAAGCCGAGCAGATGTGCCGCCACTGCCTCGGTCGACTCATTCCCCGCGCGGACTATTGGCCAATCGCGCACCAGTCCGCGGATCACCACCGGCGCATAGCTGCTGATTACATCGCGGAATGCGGCAGCGTCGGGGATCTCACCGATGGGGGAAGGGCCAATCATCGGCGTTTCCTAGCGCATTTTTCCGTCTCGTGCTCCGGCCTCCACCGGAGCACAAGAGTGGCACAAAAAAATGGCGCCGCGAGGGATGCTCGCGACGCCAGGGCAGGGTGTTGTCGTGAAATCAGAAGCTGAAGCGCATGATGCCCGAGATCCGGCGATCGTTCATGTACCAGCCGCGCGGCACTTCGACATTCTCGCCGTCGAGCCCGGTGACTACCGCCTTGGTCTTCACCACTTCGTTGAGCAGGTTGGACCCCTGAAGGCCGATTTTCACATTGTCGGACAGAGAATAGAAGATCGATGCGTCGAGCTGTCCAGTCGCCTTGTTGATGATCGGATCGTTGGGCACGATCACGTCGCGGATGGTCAGCAGGAAGTCCGACCGCCATGAATAGGTGGCACGGAGCGAGAGCGGCCCGACGTCGAAGAAGGGCGTGATATTGAAGTTGTGCTTCGAAAGTCCCTGCAGCGGCAGGCTGGCGAGGTCCACCGTGGTCACGCGGCCTGCGCCGACGTTCGGATCGGTCTCCGAAAGCGTGCTCTGGGGCACGCCGCTCGAGTCGATGTAAGTGTAGTTGGCCTGTAGACCGAGGCCCTTGAGCACGCCCGGCAGGAAGTCGAACGTCTGCTGGTAAGCGACTTCGACGCCCTTGATCTTGCCCGTGTCAGGAGAATTGATCGGCGTGCTCACGACTGCAGGGAAGGTCGCACCGTTATTGGTGAATTCGAAGATGGCGGTGCTGTTGGTCAGCACGCCGTGCAGTTCCTTGTAGAAAGCCGACACGGTAAGCTGGCCGACGCTGGAGAAATACCATTCCGCGGTCAGATCGAAATTGTCGGCGGTAACGGGCTTCAGATACGGATTGCCCGCTTCGAACGACCCTTGCATCGTAAAGCTGTTCGGGATCGCGTTGCCGTTCGCGTCCACATTCTGGACGGGCGCGAGGTTCACGTTGAAGTAGTTGCGCGTCAGGCCGGTGGCGGGCGGCGCGACGCCCTTGAAATAGGCCGCGCGGAACTGAAGGCCGCCGCCCACTTCGAACTTCACGTTCGCGCTCGGCAGCCAATATTCGTAGCTGGTCTTCACGTTGCTGGGAGTGAGCGCCCCATTGAGGAAGCCGCGGGCCGCATTCCGCGTCGCGACGGGGAAGGTGCAGAATGCCGGCGGGTTCTGGCCGACGGGGACGTTCGCACAGTCGGTCTCGCTCGGGAAGGGACTCCCCGGCTGCGGGAAGGCCATGAAGCCGCCCGCGGTACGGTCCGTCTTGGTGTAGCGGACGCCCACGTTGCCACTCAGGCGCAGCCCGTTGCCGAATTCGCTGTCGAAACGCGCCATGGCATAGGCGGCCTTGTTCGTCTCCCGGATCGGATTGATCTCGCCGGGAAGGAACGGCGTGCCGGCCACTACGCCGCAGCGCTGGGCGAGCGGATTCCAGCCGTCGTTGCGGACCACGCCGTCTCCACACGCCGTGGTCGGCGCGCGCCATTCGCGGTTAACCGCGGTGGCATAGGCGGCATATTGGGCGTAGTTCTTGATGATGTTCGAGCCATAGAATAGCCGTCCCTGGCCCGCGAGGGGGTTGGGTGCCTGGCCCTGGAAGAAATTATCGAAATAATAAGGCACGTTGGCGCCGACACCGATCGGCGTGCCGCCCGTTCCACCAGGGACGCCGTCAACTGGCTCGTCGAGCCACACCGGTCCGCCGCTACCCCATTGCTCGGTTATCACGCCCCAATTGTAGGTCGAGAAGCGCGCGGTCTGATCGCGATCGGCATAGCGAACACCCGCCTTGATCGACTTGAGGAAGCCGCCCTCGGGGAAGGAATATTCCAGATCGAGCCGCGCCGCGTCCGAATTGCCGTCGCTGTCCTCGATATGGTCCATCGCGGCGCGCGGGAAGCTGTTATAGGGATCGGTGAAGCTGGTATGGCCGGCGCCAAAATAGGTCGGCGCCCAACGCTGTCCCGGAAGAGTGCTTTCCGCTGCCCGACTTCCGAACCCCGCACAATCAAAGCCGTTGTCGTGATCGTTGTCCGGCGCGTTCTGCGAATTGGCCGCCGGCCCGTTGCAGACCTGCGGCGGCAGGAACTGGACGATCGGATAGTTGCTGCCGCGCAGTTGGATCGACGCGTTCTGATAGGTCGAGTTCCACAGCGTATGGTCCTGGATATAGGTGCTCGAATCGACGTGCTGATAGTCGAGCGACACGCCCAGCCGATCGCTGACGCTCCACTTGAAATTGAAGCCGTAATCGTCCGTGACGAGCCTCTCTGTGTGGTAGCGCGCGATGTTGTTGCTCTGCAGGCCCATCATGGGCGTGCGGGCAGCACCGCTGAACTGGTCATCGCGCCAGCCGGTCGGACCGGTGATCGTGCCGCTGGCGAACAGGCCGTCGTCGTCGAACGCCAGCGTGGTGCCGGGCACGCGACGAGAGTCGCCGTTGTTGGTAACGTTGTCGGTCGCGATCTCGACCGTATGCTCACTCCACGCCTGACGCGCGTCGGACCGGAGGAACTGGAATATGGCCTCCATCGAGCCGTCGTTGCTGCGCCACTGCGCCGCGGCCGAATAGCCGTAGCGGGTGCGGTCGAACTCCTGGCTGCCGAGCACGGCGCCCCGTGGGAAGAGTACGCGACCGACTTGGGTCGCGCCGGGATTCTGGACGACGTCGCCGTCCGAATAGAGATTGCGGATTCGGAAGCTCGAAATCTGCAGGCGGTCGGCCCGGCTCTTCAGGTTCGAATAGGAAGCACTGGCGAGGAAGCCGATCTCGCCGATCCCGGTCTGCCAGCGATTGCTGACGAGGACATTGAGGTTGGCGCTCGGATCCTTCTGGAAGTCGCCATAGTTCATCTCGGCCGAGGCGGCGAGGGCCAGGCCCTTGGAGTCGAAGGGCGTGCGCGTGCGCAGATTGACCACGCCGGCGATACCGCCTTCGATGCGGTCCGCCGTAGGTGATTTGAACACGTCGACGCCGCCAAGCAGCTCGGAGGGCACGTCGGCGAAGCTCAGTGAGCGACCGTTATTGGCGCTGAACGCCTCGCGGCCATTGAACTCGGAGCGGACATAAGTGAGGCCGCGGACGACGACTCCCGAGCCTTCGACCGAGAAGTGGTCGGGATCGACGCCGGCGGCGAAGCGGTTGATCGCGACGCCCGGGATGCGCTGCAGCGTCTCGGTGACCGAACGGTCGGGAAGCGCGCCGATATCCTCGGCAGTGACCGAATCGACGATGACGTCGGAGTTGCGCTTGATCTGCTGCGCGCTCTGCAGCGACTGGCGATAGCCCTGGACAATGATCTCGTCCCCGGCCGGTGCATCCTGTGCCGCAGTTTCGTCCTGCGCGGCAGGGGTAGTCTGCGCCGACGCACCGTCGGTCTGTGCCCAGGCCGTGCCGGCCCCGAATAGGCACAGTGCCGCAGCGGATACGCCCGCGCGGAGCATCCCCGACTTCAGTTTTGCCGCATTTTCAGATGCATGAATAGCGTGCTGCTTGCGCATCAAGCGTCCCCCTCCAGTGTTAACGCTACCATTAGCCGGTGCGAATTATTGCTATTATGTTGCATGGGTAGAAGTAATTCGCGGCAAAGATCAAGAGAGATAGTGACAACGCTGTACGTATGTGCTGATTTTGCAATGGTTTTGCTGCGATGCAACGAAGGAGCTCCCCGCGTCCGCCGCGGCGGTTTTGGAAAGTGGGAGCGCTAACATCGCGCAAGGGGAGGGAAATTTGTCCGCGTTCACAATTCGCGTTCCAGCGTGACCCGGCCAACGATCCGGAGCGTCGTCATCGTCGGCGGCGGCACTGCGGGCTGGATGACGGCTGCGGCGCTGGCGCGCCTGGGCCGGGCGGGAGTGACGATCACGCTCGTCGAATCGGACGCGATAGGGACGGTGGGAGTGGGGGAGGCGACGATCCCGCCGATCCAGACCTTCAATGCGATGCTCGGCATCGACGAAAGGGATTTCCTGGCGAAGACGCAGGGTTCGATGAAGCTCGGCATCGAGTTCGTCGACTGGAATGCGTCCGGACACCGATACCTGCACCCGTTCGGCGAATATGGCTTCGATATCGACGGGGTGAAGTTCCACCAGATCTGGCAACGGCTCCACGCAATGGGCCAGGCGAGCGCGCTCGACGACTATAGCCTGTGCGCCGTCGCCTGCCAGCTCGATCGCTACGACGCGCCCGCGCGCGACCCCGGCTCGCCGCTGTCCCGGCTGGTCCAGGCCTATCATTTCGATGCATCGCTCTACGCCCGCTACCTGCGCGACTATGCCGGGCACCGCGGCGTCGTCCGCCGCGAGGGCAAGATCATCGACGTGTCCCTGCGCGGCGAGGACGGCTTCATCGACGCCGTAACGCTGGAGGACGGCACCAGGCTCGCGGCCGATCTGTTCATCGATTGCTCGGGCTTTCGCGGGCTGCTGATCGAGGAAGCGCTCCATACCGGCTATGAGGACTGGACCCACTGGCTGCCGTGCGACCGCGCGCTTGCGGTGCCCACCGCCAATGCCGGGCCGCTGGCGCCCTATACCCGCGCCACCGCGCGGGCCTCGGGCTGGCAATGGCGGATCCCGCTCCAGCACCGGACCGGCAACGGCTATGTCTATTCGAGCGCGCATGTGTCCGACGACGAGGCGGCGGCGACTTTGCTCGCCAATCTGGAAGGCGAGCCGCTCGCCGATCCGCGGCCGCTCCGCTTCACCACCGGCCGGCGAAAACTGGCGTGGAACCGCAATTGCGTCGCGATCGGCCTGTCGGGCGGCTTCCTCGAACCATTGGAATCGACCAGCATCCATTTGATCCAGGCGGGCATTTCGCGTCTGCTGGCGTTCTTCCCGGATGCCGGCTGGGGCGATGCCGAGCGCGACACCTATAACGATTTCACGCGCACCCAATACGAACAGGTGCGCGACTTCGTGATCCTCCATTACAAGGCGAACGGGCGCGACGAGCCGCTATGGCATCACGCCCGCGAGATGGCGGTGCCCGAGAGCCTCACGCGCCGCATCGAGCTGTTCCGCAATCGTGGCCGGGTCTTCCGGCGCGAGGACGAATTGTTCGGCGAGACGAGCTGGATCGCCGTTATGCTGGGGCAGGGGATCACGCCGCAGGGTTGGGACCCGCTCGCCGACGCGCTCGATCCCGGGCAATTGCGCCAGATGCTGGATCGCATCCGCGTCACTTTCCGCCGCACGGCCGAGGCGATGCCCGCGCACGCCGACTGGCTCGCGCGGCACTGCCCCTCCAGAGGAACCGCATGACCGACAACCGCATCCGCAAGATCGTCATCGTCGGCGGGGGCACCGCCGGCTGGATGGCGGCCGCCACCTTCGCGCGTATCCTCGGGCCCGAATATGCCGGCGTCACGCTGATCGAATCCGACGAGATCGGCATCGTCGGCGTCGGCGAGGCGACGATCCCGCAGATGGCGACGTTCAATCGCATGCTCGGCGTCGACGAGAACGCATTCATGCGCGCCACCCAGGGCAGCTTCAAGCTGGGCATCCAGTTCGTGAATTGGGGACGGCAGGGCCACACCTATTTCCACCCCTTCGGCAAATATGGCGTCGACATGCAGGGCGTGTCGTTCCACGCCTATTTCCTGCGACTGCATCAGCTTGGCGAGGCGCCCGACTTGGACGAATGGTCGCTCCAGGCCAAAGCCGGGCAGCAGGGCAAGTTCATGCGCGCGATCGATGCCGGCCGCTCCCCGCTCTCCGACATCGCCTACGCCTTCCACTTCGACGCCGGACTCTACGCCCGTTTCCTGCGTGGCTATTCCGAAGAGCGCGGGGTGATCCGCCGCGAAGGCAGGATCGTCGACGTCAAGCTCCGCGGCGAGGACGGGTTCGTCCAGTCGGTGGTGATGGAAGACGGCACCGAAGTGGAAGGCGACCTGTTCGTCGATTGCTCGGGCTTTCGCGGCCTGATCATCGAGCAGGCGCTGAAGGCCGGCTTCACCGACTGGTCGCACTGGCTGCCTTGTGACCGCGCGATCGCGGTACCGTGCGAGAGCGTCGAGGAGTGGACGCCCTATACCCGCTCGACTGCGCACAAGGCCGGCTGGCAATGGCGTATCCCGCTCCAGCACCGCACCGGCAACGGCCATGTCTTCTGCTCGCAATACATGTCCGACGACGAGGCGACCGGGATTCTGCTCGCCAATCTCGACGGCAAACTGCTGGCGGACCCGCGTACCGTCCCGTTCCGAACCGGCCATCGCAACAAGCTCTGGATCAAGAACTGCGTGGCGATGGGGCTGGCGGGCGGCTTCATCGAACCGCTGGAATCGACTGCGATCTGGCTGATCCAGAGCGGAATCTCGCGCTTCCTGACGATGTTCCCGGACAAGCATTTCAACCAGGCCGACGTGGATCGCTACAACCGCATCATGACGACCGATTACGAGGAAATCCGCGACTTCATCATCCTCCATTACCACGCCACCGAGCGCGACGATTCGCCCTTCTGGGACTATTGCCGGAACATGGAGATTCCCGAGCGGCTGGCCGAGAAAATGCGCGTCTTCCGAAGCCACGGCCGCGCCTTCCGCGAGAATGAGGAATTGTTCAACGACACCAGCTGGTTCGCAGTGATGCACGGCCAGCTGATGGGCGCGCGGAGCTTCGATCCGGTCGCCGAAGTGATGAGCCTCGACGAAACCCGTTCACGCCTCGCGCATATCCGCGAGGCGATCGCCAATTCGGCCGACTACATGCCGAAGCATCGTGACTATATCCGGGAGAATTGCGCCGCATGAAACGTCTGGCACTCTACGCGCTGCTGTCGCTCGCGACGCCCGCCGCCGCCCAGCCCGTCGCCAGCTTCGACTGGTTCGAATATCGCGGCGGCGATGCCGTGGACCGCGCCAACCAGCCGACGCCCGATCAATATCGCAATCCCATCCTGCAGGGCTTCTATCCCGATCCGAGCGTCACGCGCGTCGGCAAGGATTTCTACCTGGTCACTTCCACCTTCAGCTATTTCCCCGGCATTCCGGTGTTCCGCAGCCGCGATCTCGTCAGCTGGGCCCAGATCGGCAATGCGATCGATCGCCCTGGCCAGCTCGACTTCAAGCAGCTCGGCCTCTCGCGCGGCGTGTTCGCGCCGACGATCCAGGCGAAGGCGGGGACCTTCTATATCCTCAACACCTGCGTCGATTGCGGCGGCAATTTCGTGATCACCGCGAAGAACCCGGCTGGGCCGTGGTCCGACCCGGTGTGGCTGCCCGATCTGGAAGGCGGGATCGATCCGTCGCTGTTCTTCGACGATGACGGCAAGACCTGGATCCTCAATAACGGTCCGCCCGAAGGCGAGCCGCAATATCAGGGCCACCGCGCGATCTGGATCCAGCAGTTCGACCTAAAGGCGCTGAAGACGATCGGCCCTCGAAAATTGCTCGTCAACGGCGGCGTCGATTTCTCGAAGAAGCCGATCTGGATCGAGGGGCCGCATATCTTCAGGAAGGACGGCTATTATTATCTGAGCTGCGCCGAGGGCGGCACCGCCGAGGGCCACAGCCAGGTCATCCTGCGCTCGAAAAGCGTCACCGGGCCGTACGAACCCAATCCTGCCAATCCGATCCTTACCCAGCGCGGTCTTCCAGGCGACCGCGAGAATCCGATCACGTCCGCGGGACATGCCCAGCTGGTCACCACGCCCGACGGCAAATGGTGGGCAACCTTTCTCGCTGTCCGCCCATACAAGGGGGACTTCTATTCGACTGGGCGCGAGACTTTCCTGATGCCGGTGCGCTGGGAGAATGGCTGGCCGCGCATCACCGATCCCGGGCAGGTGGTCCCCTGGATGGCTACGCGGCCCGCGCTGCCGGTGCAGCCCGCGCCGCCGGTGCCGATCAACGGCGCGTTCGCCGTGCGCGACGAGTTCGACGGGACGAAGCTGCCGCCTTACTGGATGATGCTGCGCAACCCGCGCACCGACTGGTTCCGTCTCGAAGGCGGCGCGCTCAAGCTGCAGGCGCGTGATGTGGGGCTCGGCGACAATGCCAACCCCTCGTTCCTCACGCGCCGCCAGCAGCACCAGAACGCCACCGCCGAAACCGTGGTCCGTTTCACCCCGGCAAAGGACGGCGACCGCGCCGGGCTCGCGGTGTTCCAGAACGATGATTACTGGATCTTCGTCGGGCTGAAGCGCGTGGATGGCAAGCTGGCCGTCGTCGTCGATCAGCGCGAGGGGCCGACGGCGTCCGCCCAAGGCAAGACGATCGCCGGGGTCGATGCCGACACTTTCGGCATCGCCGAAGGGCAGCCGCTGGCTTTGCGCATCGAGGTCCGCGGCAATGCCTATGCCTTTTCCTATGCGCGGCTGCTCGGCAATCCCGATGCGCCGATGCTGGCTTGGCGCCCTTTGACGCAACTCACCACCGATGCGCTGACGACCAAAACCGCGGGCGGCTTCGTCGGCTCCACCTTCGGGCTGTTCGCCGGACGTGCGAAATAGGAGATATGATGCGACCGATCCTGACGGCGGCTGCCACACTTTTGCTGGCCGGTGCCACTCCCCCGCCGCCGTTGCCGGTCCATCTCAACCAGATCGGCTTCGAGCCCGGCGATGCCAAGATCGCGATCGTCGGCGGAGGATCGGCGCCGCTGGCCTGGACGCTGTACGACGCCGCCGGTCGCGCCGTCCGGCAGGGCAAGGCGCAGCCTTTCGGGCAGGATGCGGCATCGGGCGGGGCAGTCCAGCGGATCGACTTCAGCGATTTCCGCACGCCGGGCGAAGGCTATCGCCTGGTCGTCGAAGGTTCGCCGAGCAATGCCTTCGCGATCCGGGAAGGCATGTATGCGCCGCTCGCCCGAGACGCGGCCGCATTTTTCTATCACCAGCGCGCGGGCGTGCCGATCGAGGCGCGGCTGGTCGGTGCAGCATGGGCGCGGCCGGCGGGGCATCCGAAGGAAGTCGCCAAATGCTTCGCGGGACGCGACGAGCGCGGGATCGAATGGCCGGGATGCGGCTATGCGCTCGACGTCACCGGCGGCTGGTACGACGCCGGCGATCACGGCAAATACGTGGTCAATGGCGGTATCTCCTTGTGGACCCTGCTCAATGCCTATGAGCGACGGCCCGCCGCATTCGGGGATGGCAGCCTGAAGATCCCCGAAGCCGGAAACCATGTCAGCGATTTGCTTGACGAAGCGCGTTTCGAGATGGAGTTTCTGCTCCGGATGCAGATTGCCGACGGCGTGCGGACGCGCGTTCCCGCCGGCGCGCCCAAGCCAGCCAAAGCGGGCAGGCCGGCCTGGGAGACCGAGCCTGCCGATTTCGCCGAGATCGACGCCGGGGGAATGGCGCACCAGAAGGTCGCCGACCGCAACTGGACCAAATTGCCCATGCCGCCGCAGGACGATCCCGAGGAACGGCTGCTCTATCCGCCGACCACCGCGGCGACGCTCAATCTTGCCGCCACCGCGGCGCAGTGCGCGCGGCTATGGCGCGGGGTGGACGATGCCTTCGCCGCGCGCTGCCGTGCCGCAGCCGAGCGCGCGTGGAAGGCGGCGAAACGCAATCCGCAGGTCTATGCCACCAGCAGCTTCACCGGCAGCGGCGGCTATGGCGATGGCGACGTCTCGGATGAATTCTACTGGGCGGCGGCGGAATTGTTCGCCACCACCGGCGGAGCGGAATATCGCGATGCAGTGACAGGCTCGCGGCATTTCCGTGCCGATGTAAAAGAATTCGGCTGGCCGAGCACTGCAACGTTAGGGACGATCACGCTGGCGACGACGCGCAATGCGCTCCCCAAAAGCGAGATCGACCGGCTTCGCGGTGGGATCGTCCCCGCGGCGGACCGCTTCCTCGCCGACGGGAAGGGCAATGGCTATGGCATTCCCTATGTCGCGAGCGGCTATCCCTGGGGATCGAACTCGAGCCTGCTAAATCGGGCGATGTTGCTCGGGCTGGCGCATGACTTCACCGGCGAGGCGAAGTACCGCGCCGGCGTGGTCGCGACGATGGATTATGTCCTCGGCCGCAACCCGCTCGGCCAGTCCTATGTCAGCGGCTATGGCGTGCGACCGCTGATGAACCCGCACCACCGCTTCTGGGCACATTCGCTCGATCCGAAGCTGCCCGGCCCGCCGCCGGGCGTGCTTTCGGGCGGGCCGAACTCGACGGCGATGAGCGACGAGGTTGCCCGGGCGATGCGCGGCAAATGCGCGCCCCAGCGCTGCTGGGTCGACGATATCCAGGCTTTCTCGATGAACGAAGTCGCGATCAACTGGAACGCGCCCCTGTTCTGGGTCGCGGCGTGGCTGGATAGCTGACTTTATTCCCCTCCCTTGCAGGGAGGGGAGTTCCATCACTTGACCGTCAGCGTGGCGCTCTTGAGCTTCACCGAGTCCGGGCCGGACGAGATCGTGAACGTCCCCGGCTCGACGACGCGCTTCATGTCGACATTCCATAGCGACAGGTCGCGCGGCGTGAGCTCGAAAGTGACGGTCTTCTTCTCGCCGGGCTTCAGGCTGACGCGCTCGAAGCGCTTCAGCTCCTTCACCGGCCGGGTGACGCTAGCCAGATCGTCGCGGACATAGAGCTGGACGACTTCGTCGCCGGCCCGCGCACCCGTGTTGGTCACATCCACGCTGACCTTGACGTTGTTGTACCGCCCGATCGTCGGCGTCGCGAGCACCGGCGCGGCGATGTCGAACGTCGTGTAGGAAAGCCCGTAGCCGAACGGATAGAGCGGGCTGGTCTCGGCGAAGAGATAGCCGCGCCGCGCGCTCGGCTTGTGGTTGTAGAACATCGGCAGCTGGCCGACGTCGCGCGCGATCGTCACGGGCAGCTTGCCGCCCGGATTGGCACGCCCGAATACCACGTCGGCGACGGCGTTGCCGGTCTCCTGTCCCAGATACCAGCCCTCGATCAGCGCCGGGGCATTCTCCGCCAGATACTTCACCGACAGCGGCCGGCCGTTGAGCAGCAACACCACCACCGGCTTGCCGAGTGCGAAGATCTCCTTCGCCAGCTGGTTCTGCGGCCCGATCAGCTCGAGGCTGTTGCGGTCGCCGAGATGGTTGTCGGCCCACGCCTCGCGGCTGAGCTGCTCGTTGTCGCCGAGCACGAGGAAAACGACGTCGGCATTCTTCGCGGTCTCGATCGCCTCGGCGCGGAGCCGGTCGTTGGTGGCGTCGTCGACCAGCTCGACGGCGTCCGCGGCCCAGGCGCGGCTCTTGGTGAGTTTCACGCCCTCGGCGAAATCGACTTCGAACTTGCCCTTGCCTTCGGCCTTCAGTCCCTCGAGCACGCTGACGACGTGGCGCGGAACGTCGCTATAGCCGCCGATCGGCGTGTCGCTGGCATGGGTGCCGATCACGGCCATCCGTTTGATCCTGCTCGAGTCGAGCGGCAGCAGGCCCTTGTCGTTCTTGAGCAGCACGATCGCTTCGCGCGCCGCCTCGCGGGCCAGGGCGATCGCATCGGGCGTCTCGGTCTTCGCCGCGGCCGCCTTGGCGTCGACATAGGGGTTTTCGAACAGCCCGGCGTTGAACTTGAGCCTGAGGATGCGGCGGACGGACTCGTCGATTTGCGCCTCGCTCACTTTGCCATCGCGGACGAGCTGGGGCAGCAGCGCATAGGCCTCCCCGTCGGGGGTCTCGAAGTCGACGGTCGCGTCGAGCGCGCGGACCGCGGCATCGCCGAGATTGTCGTACAGCTTGTGGCGCGTCATCAGCTCGCGGATCGCGAAATAGTCGCTCAGCACGACGCCCCTGAAGCCCCATTCCTGGCGGAGCACGTCGTGGAGCAGCCAGCGATTGGCATGGCTCGGGATGCCGTCGATCTCGTTGTACGAGGGCATCACCGACATCACCGGCAGCTCGGTGACGGCGCGCTCGAAGGGCGGGAAGAAGACTTCGCGCAACGTGCGTTCGGAGACGGTGGCGGGGCCGATATTCGTGCCGCTCTCGGGCTGGCCGTGCCCGGTCATGTGCTTGAGCGTCACATAGACCTTGTCCTTGGCGAGCGGCAGCGTGGTGCCCTGGAAGCCGCGGATGGCGGCGAGGCCCATCTCGCCGACCAGATAGGGGTCCTCGCCATAGGTCTCCTCGATCCGGCCCCAACGCGGATCGCGCGCGACGTCGACCACGGGCGCGAGCGCGAGATTGGCGCCGCGGGCGCGCATCTCGCGCGCCGCCACCGAGAAGACCTGCTCTTGCAGCTTCGGGTTCCACGTGCTGGCGAGCGCGATCGCCTGCGGGAAGCTGGTCGCGCCGGGGGCGACATAGCCGTGCAGCGCCTCTTCGTGCATGATCAGCGGGATGCCGAGACGGGTCTTCTCGACTGCCCATTTCTGCGCGGCGTTGATGTAGCGCGCGGTATCCTCGGCGCTGCGGTTGACGGTGCCGGCAGCGGCACCCGCCGCCGGGCCCTGGGTGATCGCGCGGCGGTCATAAGGGCGCGAGATCTGGCCGAGGCCGTTGGGGAAGTTCTTGCTCGCCTTCTGCGCGTCGAATTCGCCATCGGGCGTCTGGATCTTGTCCTTCTGGAGCCAGATCGCGACCATTTGCTGGACCTTCTCCTCCAGCGTCATCCGCTTGAGCAGGTCCTCGACCCGCGCGTCGATCGGCTGCGACGCATCCTTGTACAGCGGCTTGTCGGCGCGTGCGTTCTGGGCGTGCGCGACGGATGCGGGCGCCGGAGTCAGCGCAGTTGCGGCCAGCATGGCGATCGCGGCGAGGGGAAACCGGCGGGCGGACTTGCCCGGCAGGCGGGTAACGATCATCAGGCTCTCCCGGTCGCGGCGCCGCTGCGCCGTCTTGTGGATTTTTGGTAGCGCTATCAGCTATCTCCGAGTCCAGGCGGGGTCAACCGCGGCGCAACCGGTTCCATGCCGATTGCATTCCGCGAAACCGCACCTTATGCCTCGGCACAAAGGACGGGGATGAGCAAACCTAGCCGAAGAAGCCGCGGGTCAGTCACGGTGCAGGACGTCGCACGCGCCGCCGGCGTGTCCGCGATGACGGTGTCGCGCGTGGTCAACGGGGGCACCAATGTGCGCGAGACGACGCGCGCCGCGGTGCTCGCGGCGATCGCGCAGCTCAATTATTCGCCGAACAGTGCCGCGCGCAGCCTCGCCGCGGGCGACGCGACGCAGATCGGGCTGCTCTATTCGAATCCGTCCGCCGCTTATCTGTCGCAATTCCTCATCGGCGCGCTCGCCGCAGCGCGCCGCGCCGGCTGCCACCTGGTCCTTGAGGCGTGCGAGAGCGAGAGGCCGGACGAGCAGGCGGAAGCAACCCGCAGCTTCGCTTCGACCAGCGTCGAGGGGGTGATCCTGCCACCGCCGCTCTCCGAGGCCGCGCCGGTGCGCGCCGAGCTGGAGGCTGCCGGCATTCCGTGGGTGTCGGTCGCGATGGGCCTGCCGCCGGCGCGCAGCCTAAACGTCCGCATCGACGATTTCGAAGGCGCCGCGGCGATGACCCGGCATCTGCTCGATCTCGGGCACCGGAAGATCGGCTTCATCCGCGGCAACCCCAACCAGACCTCCAGCGCCGAGCGCTATCGAGGCTTTGCCGCCGCGCTCGAGGAAGCGGGGATCGACATCAAGTCGGCGGCGGTGGAGCAGGGCTATTTCACGTTCCGCTCGGGGATCGTCGCGGCCGAGCGCCTGCTCGACCGGCCCGAGCCGCCAACCGCGATCTTCGCGAGCAACGACGACATGGCCGCGGCCGCGGTGGGCGTGGCGCATCGCCGTGGGCTGCACGTGCCGCAGGATCTGAGCGTCGTCGGGTTCGACGATACCTCGCTCGCCACCACCGTCTGGCCCGAACTCACCACCGTGCGTCAGCCGATCTCCACCATGGCCGAGGAAGCGCTAACTTTGCTGCTCGCCCGGATCCGCGCGCATCGCTCGGCCGAAACCGACAGGCTGGAGGAGCAGGTGCTCGATCACGAGCTGATCGTGCGGGAGTCCTCCGCGCCGCCCAAGGGCGCGCAAACCACGCCTTCGGGCCGCGCCAGCGTTTCCGGCCGCCGTGGCGGCGCCACTACATCCAATCCAGGCCTGCGCTAGAGGCGCTTGCAATTCCTGAGCGTCCGGGCCACCGTTACCGCTAACACGCCGTGCCGGGTCGCGCACGGGTGACCAGGAGAGGAAGTGGGGATGAACCAGACCGCGGAGAGGGCCAATATCGGCCTGATCAGCGCCATCGTCGCAGTCGCGACGATCGGCGGATTACTTTTCGGATATGATAGCGGCGCCGTGAACGGCACCCAGCCAGGCCTCAAGGCGGCGTTCGCGCTCGACGATGCCGGGCTTGGCTTCACCGTCGGATCGCTGCTGATCGGCTGTTTCATCGGCGCGTTCTTCGCCGGCACCCTCGCGGACCGGATGGGCCGCCGCAATGTGATGCGGCTCGCCGCGCTTCTCTTCCTCGTCGGCGCACTGATCCAGGGCCTGTCGCACGACCACAACATCTTCGTCATCGCTCGAATCCTGGGCGGCATGGCGGTCGGCGCCGCTTCGGTGCTGTCGCCCGCCTATATCTCCGAAGTCGCCCCCGCGAACATCCGCGGCCGGATGACGACGGTGCAGCAGATCATGATCATCTCCGGCCTCACCGCCGCCTTCGTGGTCAACTACTACCTCGCCGCTGCGGCGGGCGCGTCGACCAACCTCTTCTGGGGCGGGATCGAGGCTTGGCGCTGGATGTACCTGATGCAGGCGCTGCCGGCCGCAGTGTTTCTGATCGCCTTGTTCTTCATCCCGGAGAGCCCGCGCTATCTCGTCTCCAAGGGCCGCAATCCCGAAGCGCTCGCCGTCCTGACTTCGCTGTTCGGCACGACGGAGGGGGCGCTCAAGCTCGCCGAGATTCAGGCGAGCTTCTCCACCGACCATCGTCCGCAGCTCAAGGACGTTCTGACGCCGGCAGGTGGCCGCGGCTTCCTCGGCATCCGCGCGATCGTCTGGGCGGGCCTGCTGCTCGCAGTGTTCCAGCAGCTCGTCGGCATCAACGTGATCTTCTATTACGGCTCGACGCTGTGGCAGGCTGCAGGCTTCAGCGAGAATGATTCGCTGCTGATCAACATCGTCTCGGGCTTCGTCTCGATAGCGGCCTGCTTCGTCACGATCGCAGTGATCGACAGGATCGGGCGCAAGCCGCTGCTGCTGATCGGCTCGGCAGGCATGGCGATCACGCTGTTCGTGATGGTCTTCGCCTTTCGCGAAGGCGCGCTGGTCGACGGCAAGCTGGTCATGTCGGCGCAGGTCGGCACGGTCGCGGTGATCGCCGCCAACCTCTATGTGATCTTCTTCAACGTCAGCTGGGGCCCGGTGATGTGGGTGATGCTCGGCGAGATGTTCCCGAACCAGATCCGCGGTTCTGCGTTGGCAGTGTGCGGTTTCGCGCAGTGGTTCGCCAATTATCTTATCGCGCAGGCGTTCCCGATCATGCTGGCTGGCATTGGCCTCGCGGCCAGCTATTCGTTCTACGGAATCTGCGCAGTGATCAGCTTCTTCCTCGTCCAGCGTTTCATTCAGGAGACCAAGGGCAAGGAACTGGAGGCGATGGAAGGCTGATCGCCTTCCCGCGCCAACAAATTGGGGGGGCGTGGGCCGCGAGGCTCGCGCCCCTCTGCACGACAAGAGGACGATATGACCCGTACGCCTGCCCGCCCGTTCCGCTCGCGCGAATGGTTCGCCGCGCCTGGCCGCAGCGACATGGCGGCGCTCTATCTCGAGCGCTTCATGAACTATGGCATCACCCCGGACGAGCTGCGGTCGGGCAAGCCGATCATCGGCATCGCGCAATCGGGCAGCGACATCGCGCCGTGCAACCGCATCCATCTGGAGACGGTGAAGCGCGCGCGCGAAGGCATTCTGGCGGCGGGCGGCGTGCCGATGGAATTCCCGCTCCATCCGATCTTCGAGAATTGTCGGCGGCCGACCGCGGCGCTGGATCGCAACCTCGCTTATCTGGGGCTGGTCGAGATCCTCAACGGCTATCCGATCGACGCCGTGATCCTCACCACCGGTTGCGACAAGACCACGCCGAGCTCGCTGATGGCGGCCTCGACGGTCGACATTCCGGCGATCGTGCTGTCGGGCGGGCCGATGCTCGACGGGTGGCACGAAGGCGAGCTGGTCGGATCGGGAACGGTGATCTGGCGCAGCCGGCGCAAGATGGCGGCGGGCGAGATCGACGAGGAGGAATTCCTCCAGCGCGCGATGGAGAGCGCGCCGTCCTCGGGCCATTGCAACACGATGGGCACCGCATCGACGATGAACTCGATCGCCGAGGGGCTGGGGATGAGCCTGCCCGGCTGCGCGATGATCCCGGCGCCCTATCGCGAGCGCGGGCAGATTGCGTACGAGACAGGGCGGCGCATCGTCGAGATGGCCTATGAGGATCTGCGTCCTTCGAAGATCCTGAGCAAAGCGAGCTTCCTCAATGCGATCAAGCTGCTGACCGCGATCGGCGGATCGACCAACGCCCAGCCGCACCTCGTCGCGATGGCGCGGCACGCGGGGATCGAGATCACGCCGGACGACTGGCGCTCCGGCTATGACCTGCCATTGATCGTCAACATGCAACCGGCGGGCAAATATCTCTCCGAGCGCTTCCACCGCGCCGGGGGGATCCCCGCGGTGATATCCGAGATGCTGGCCGCCGGCGCACTCGACGGCGACGTCATGACCTGCACCGGCAGGACGCTGGCCGAGAATGTCGCGGGCGCGCCTACGAAGGATCGCGACGTGATCCTGCCCTGGAATGCGCCGTTGATGGAAAAGGCCGGCTTCCTCGTGCTCACCGGCAATCTGTTCGACATGGCGATCATGAAGACCAGCGTGATCTCGGACGATTTCCGGGCGCGCTATCTCTCGCGGCCGGGCGCGGAAGGCGTGTTCGAGGGGCGGGCGATCGTGTTCGACGGATCGGATGACTATCACCACCGGATCAACGATCCCGCGCTGAACATCGACGCGAATTGCATCCTGGTGATCCGCGGCGCGGGCGTGCTCGGCTGGCCGGGGTCGGCCGAAGTGGTCAACATGCAGCCGCCCGATCATATCATCCAGCAGGGCATCATGAGCCTGCCGACGCTCGGCGACGGGCGGCAATCGGGGACGTCGGACAGCCCGTCGATCCTCAATGCATCACCCGAGAGCGCCGCGGGGGGCGGGCTCTCGTGGCTGCGGACCGGGGACATCATCCGCGTCGATCTCAATGCGGGCACCGCCGACGCGCTGGTCGAGCCGGAGGAGATTGCGCGCCGGAAAACCGAGCCGGCTCCGCCGATCCCCGAGAGCAACACGCCATGGGAGGAATTGTACCGCGAAAAGGTAGGGCAATTGGGCGAGGGCGGGGTGCTGGACTTCGCGCTCAAATATCGTCGGACCAGCGAGAAGGTGCCGCGGCACAACCACTGAGTCGCGGGTGCTTTGTTGGATTTGGAGCGCTTAACTTCGCACTTTTCTCGCGAATCGTGAAATTTCGTTTCCGGGCGGCGCAAGATTGTTGCGTCGGCGGCAGTCGGATTCTTCTCGACGGATTCAAAGAGCGGCGACGAGCCTTGCACGCGAAATCCTACATTGGAAGCAGGATCCGGAATGTGCCCGTGCGCCGGAAACGGCTAGACAGGATGCCATGACGCATCCGCTCGACCGGCCGGCATGGACCGCATTGCGAACCCGACAGCAGGCGCTGGCACAGGGTGAGGGACGCGCGCTCCGTTATGATGGCGACTATGCGATCTTCGCCGCAACCGGAGACCACGCGCCGCCCTCGCTGGCTGCGCTCGGGGCGCTGATCGGCGCGACCGGTCCGGCGATCGTGCTGCAGAAGGATCCGCTGCCGCCGGTTCCGGGAACGCGGGTCGGCAAGCATCGGATGGGCGTGCAGATGGCGGCGGAAACGCTGTCCGGCGCTGCCGACATGGATTTCCTCGAGCTCGGCGATGCCGACGCGGCCGAGATGCTCGCGCTGGCGACGTTGACCGAGCCCGGGCCCTTCTTCGCGCAAACCCACCGGCTGGGCGACTTTATCGGCATCCGGCACGAGGGGCGGCTGGTGGCGATGGCGGGCGAGCGGATGAAGCCCGACGGGTTCACCGAAGTCAGCGGGGTCTGCACGCACCCCGGCTGGCGCGGCCGGGGCTATGCCGGCGGGCTGATGCGAGTGGTCGCGGAGCGCATCCTCGCGCGGGGCGAGACGCCGTTCCTCCACGCCTATGCCGATAACCGCGGCGCGATCGCATTGTACGAGAGCCTGGGATTTCGCCTGCGATGCGACATGAACGTGACGGTGCTCGAGCCCGATTGAGGCGCATCCCGACGCCAAGCGCCAGGTTGAGGACTCATATCTTCTTCGTTACCCCGGCCTTGAGCCGGGGTGCCGCTGCCTTCAGGCTGGGCAGAACAAGCGGGATCCCGGCTCAAGGCCGGGATGACTGAAATTTATCAACAGCTTGTATAAGTTCTCTACCTGGGCCCGTGCTGATCAGCCCCCATCGCCGGCCATCAAATCCATGAAGTTGCGCGCCGCTTCGCGATCGGCCTCGTCCTTGAACGCCACGTCGAGATCGGGCGCGCTGCCGAGGATGTGGAGCAGCGCCCAGAGCGCGAAGCGGCGGTTGCGATCGCGCTCGAGGCCGAGATCGACGCGGATGCGCTCGGTGCCTTCGGCAAGTGCGTCAGGGTTGAGCGTGGCAGGGTCGGCGGTGCCGAAATAGCGGCGGAGCTGATCGTCGAAGTCCATGCGCCTTGCCTATGCGAAAGCGCCCCGGACGCAAGCATCCAGGTGCCAATTTGCGTGAAGCAGCACGCGGTGCGCCCGGAAGTCCGGTCGACCGCCGCATGGATGCCGCGCTTGCCGCCGGCCTGGGCATCCTGACCGTGACAAGCATGTCGGTCAACGCGGCCGAAGGCAGATTTACGATGCTGAGCGCGTGACGTTTTTCGTGCATAAAAGGCTTGCAAATAGCTGGAAAGAAACGCCTTATAGTCAAACATAGCGCGCGCGCTTCCCAGCGCCTTCCGCCTGAGCCGCGCGAAGCCGGCTCGACTTGAAGATAAGCTTCTTGACTTCAAGGTAAATATCTTATCTTCGAGGTATGTATCTTGGTGCCGAATTTCTCGGTATCGAGACAAGTGTCTTGACGGCGAGATAACATGATCAAAACGGATACCGTCGAAGAACTGATCACCTTGTGGTCGGCGGCTATGCCCGATGTCGACACGCGCGGGCTCTCGGTGCTCGGGCGGGCGCGCCGCGTGACCCGGCGGGCGCGGCTCGCGGTCGAGCCGTTGCTCGCGAAGCACGGCATCGACGGCGGCGGGTATGACGTGCTGGCGGCGCTGCGTGCCGCGCCGCCGCCGCATCGGCTCCGGCCGACCGAGCTGTATCGCGCGCTTGCGATTTCCTCCGGCGGCCTGACCTCGCGGCTCAACAAGCTCGAGGCGGCGCGTCTGATTCATCGTCCCGCCGCAAGTGACGATAAAAGAAGCGTTTTTGTGGAACTTTCGGCGAAAGGCAAGGGGCTGGTCGAGCAGGCATTTCGCGAGGAGATGGCGCTCCAGGCACAGCTGCTGGCGGGGCTTGCCGACAAGGAGCAATGGGTGCTTTCCACCCTGCTCAAGAAGCTGGAATCGACGATGGAACCGGACCGGACCGCGACCTGAACATCGCGTTATCGCAAATCATTCGCAGTTTTATTGCGAATCTTGCGCAATAAGCGGTGTCAAACGCCTTCGCGGATCAGCGTGCCGCGCTGGCCGGGGACAGTGACCTCGAAGCGGAACAAGTCGCCGGCATGCGGTTCCTTCGCCAGATCGCCGGGAGCGATGTGCTTGTTGGCGGTGGTGGCGAAGACGGTCTTGAGATCGGGACCGCCGAACGCGATCTTGGTGATCGCGCCGACCGGGAACCTGACGGTCTCGAGCAACTCGCCGGCAGGCGAATAGCGTCGGACGCCCCAGCCCATATAGAGGCCGACCCATATACAGCCTTCGCTGTCGACTGTCGGGCCGTCGGGGAAGCCTTCCGAATTGGGGATACGGGCGAATTCGCGGCGGTTCGCCAACATGCCGGAATCGTCGACGTCGCAGGCGTAGATCACCCCGCCGAGCGTATCGACATGGTAGAGCGTCTTGCCATCGGGCGAGAGCGCGGGCCCGTTGGTGATCGCGACGTGCGGACTGACCGCCACGCAGCTGCCGTCGCTGCCCAGGCGGTAGATCGCGCCGGTGATGTCGGACTCGCCATCGTCCATGCTGCCGAACCACAAGCGGCCCTGCGGATCGACGGTGGCGTCGTTGAGGCGATTGGTCGGCGTCTCCGGCTCGGGCGCGCAGATATGCGTGAAGCTGCCGTCCCGCTCGTCGAACTTGCTGAGGCCCGTCTGGAGGCCGGCGACGAAGCCGCCGCTCTCCACCGGCAGGATGAAGCCGACCTGACCGGGCGCGTCCCAGCTGCGGGTGGCGCCGTTCGCCGGATCGTAGCGGTGAATCTTGTGGCCTTTGATGTCGACGAACCAGAGTGCCTGGTCGCGCTCGACCCAGACCGGGCCCTCGCCGAGCGGCGCCCCGAGCTGCCAGATGCTGACCGGCTCGGAAATCGCCACTTTGCTCATCTTATCGCCACCCTGCGTCCACGAAATATTCGTGGCCCGTTACCAGCCGAGCGTCGTCCGAAGCAAGGAACAACGCCATCGCGGCGATATCGTCGGGAACGAGACGGCCCTTGAGGCACTGCGCGGCGACGATCTCGGCCTCGCCCTCAGGGGTGTACCATTGCATCTGGCGCACCGTCTTGACGTTGCCCGGGACGATGCAGACCGAGCGGATATTGTCGGGCCCGAGCTCGCGGGCGAAGCTGCGGGTGAGACCTTCGATGCCGGCCTTGCAGGTCTGGTAGAGCGTGAGCTGCTCGAGCGCGAGATGCCATGAGATCGAGCCGAGATTGACGATCACGCCGCCGCCCTTGGCCTTCATGCCCGGGATCACCGACTGGGCGACGAAGAAGAGGTGGCGGAGATTCACCGCGATGCGGTTGTCCCAATATTCGGGGGTGACCTGCTCGATCGTGTGGCGATCGTCGTTGGCGGCGTTGTTGATGAGGATGTCGAATGCGCCATGCTCGTCGATCAACGCGGCGATCATGGACTGGACGGCGGCGATGTCGGTCAGGTCGCAACGCTTGAAGACGGGGGCGACGTCGGCACCCGCGAGGCTCTCGACCAGCGTGACCGAATCTTGCTCGGCGATGTCGAAGAAGGTGACTTGCGCGCCCTGGCGCACAAAGCCCTCGACCATGCCCGCGCCGATGCCCGAGCCGCCGCCGGTTATCAGCACGCGCTTGCCCTTGAGGCTGGGATAGAGGGCCCGTTGATCGCGCGCGAGCGGCATGGGCTTGGGATCAGCTTCGGACATGGACGGTGCGGGTTCCTGTGAGCGCACGGGGCGCGTGCGGATGCGTGTAGTAAGGATAAGAGACAAATTCGCTAATGAAAGCGATTTTCACGCGAGCAGGCCGCGCGCAGCGAGATTGCGCATCAGATCGCGGATACCGAATTCCCAGGGCGCGGCGGCCTTCGACGTAGTGACGCGATTGACGAGCGCGCCGAGCTTCGGCGTGGCGATGCGGACCACGTCGCCTTCCTTGTGGGTGAAGCCGCGACCGGGATGGTCGCGGTCCTGCACCGGCGCGAACAAGGTGCCGAGGAACAAGGCGAAGCCATCCGGATATTGGTGCTCGCTGAGCGCCTGGCGGACGAGGTCGGTCGGATCGCGGCTGATCTCGCTCATCTTGTTGGTGCCGCTGAGCGTATAGCCCTCGGGACCGGTGATCTGAAGATCGACCACCGCCGAGCGGACATCGTCCATCGTGAAATGATCGTCGAAGATGCGGATGAAGGGGCCGAGCGCGGTCGAGGCGTTATTGTCCTTGGCCTTGCCGAGAAGCAGGGCGCTGCGCCCTTCGAAGTCGCGCAGATTGACGTCGTTGCCGAGCGTCGCGCCGCGGGGCGTGCCCTTGCTGTCGACGATCAGGACGACCTCGGGCTCGGGATTGTTCCAGTCGCTGTCCGAGCGGATGCCGATATCGTCACCCCAGCCGACTGCCGAGAGCACGGGGGCCTTGGTGAACACCTCGGCATCGGGGCCGATCGCCACTTCGAGATATTGCGACCACATGCCGGCATCGATCAACGCCGCCTTGAGGCTGGCGGCCTCGGCGCTGCCGGGGACCACCGAGCGGATGCCCGAACCCACCTTCGCCTCGAGATCGCCGCGGATTTCCGAGGCCTTGTCGGCATCGCCGCGCGCGCGCTCCTCGATCACGCGCTCGATCGCCGAGAGCGCGAAAGTGACGCCGCACGCCTTGATGCATTGAAGGTCGACCGGAGCGAGCAGGCGCGGGCCGCTTGCGGTGCCGATCGCCTCGACGCCGCAGAGTCGCGGGCCGGTGACGGTGGCCAGATCGTCGCGTTCGAGCAGGTCGGCGACGGTCGCGGCAGTGCCGGAGACGTCGTGGACGGCGCCGTCGCGAATCAGCACGGGCGTCGGGCCTGCATCGAGCAGGACGCGTCCGATCAGGATAGCCTGCGCATGATCGGCGGGCAGCAATTCAACCGTAGACGCTTCCAACATCCCTCGCCTTAGAATATTTGGATTTTGATAGCGCTACCATTGAGTGGCCGAGGCGGCGCTGTCAAGTCGGGCTGAGCCCGGTGGAAGGCAGAAAATCGGATAAATCGCATATTGTCGTTGATGATGGATCCCTCGATCATGCAAGCAGGGGCGGCGCGGCCTCGGCCGCAGAGCGCTCCTCAAACTTCCACGATCACCCCGCCAGGGTGAGGGTTGCGGAGATGCCCACCCGCATTCCCGTGCGCCGAATGTCGATGCACGTTAGCGCGCCTGGCGCGTCCGCCAGAGCGTGATCGCCTCGATCACGCGCGCGCGAACCTCCTCGGGCGTGCCGAGCGCGTCGATCACGACGTGGCGATCCGGATCGCGCGTGGCTTGATCGAGATAGGATCGGCGGATGCGGTGGTGGAAATCGAGATCCAGCGTCTCGAAGCGTCCCTCGTCGATCGCGTCGGCGCTGAGGCGCTTCTTGCTCCGCGCGAGACCGATCGCCGGGTCGAGATCGAGGACGATGACGAGATCGGGCCAGACATCGCCGACGGCTTCCTTGTGGAGGAAGCGGATATAGTCCTCCGACATGCCTCGGCCGGCGCCCTGATAGGCGATGGTCGATCCCACATAGCGGTCCGACACTATCGAGATACCGCGTTCGAGCGTGGGGAGGACGACCCGCCGGACATGCTCGACCCGCGCGGCCGTCATCAGCAGCAGTTCGGATTGCTGGTCCCAGGCGTCGTCGGTCCCGGAGAGGAGGAGGGACCGGAGCTTTTCGCCCTGCGGCGTGCCGCCGGGCTCGCGCGTTGCGATCGCGGGATATCCGCCGTCGTTCAGATGCGCGACGATATGGCCGACCATTCCGGATTTGCCGCAGCCGTCGACCCCCTCGACCGCGTAGAACGAAGCAGCTTTGCCCATGCGCCACGCCTTAGCATGGCGGCGCGCGATGTCACGGGCGGGGCGCGCTTAAGGGAAGATCGCGCCGACCAGGGCGGCGAGCCGATCGGGCGGGCAATCGTCGAGCACGATCTCCATCTCGGGGTTGCTGCTATAGCCCATCATCCGTCCATCGCGGTCCGACCCGACAGACAGCAATCGCCAGCCGCCATCTTCGCGCAGCGCGGCGAGGCCGCCGGGAGAGGGGAGGCGATCGGGATCGACGATCACCACCGCCTGGCCGGGAAGCCCGCTTCCCAGGGTGGCGCGACAGACCTTGAGGCCGAAGGCGTTCGGGCCGGCGGCGTGTGGCGCCTCGGCCTTTTCGGGAGTGGTGACATCGGCGACGAGGCCATGCGGCAGCGGCGCACCGAAGACCGGGATGAGGCGGACCGACATGGTGCCGCCCGCGATCGAGGCCGGCGCGACGCTGGGCACCGGGACTGCGTCCGGTGCCTCGAGCGCGGCGGCGATGTCGGCGATCCGCGCCCGGCTCCGTTCGTGCCGGACAGCGGCGTTGGGGATGGCGCCGATCGGACCGTCGAGCGTACCGGCCGCGTGCAACGCGGCGATGTGCGCGCGCAATTCGGTTTCGTCGGCCACGTCGAAGAGCCGGAACAATACATTGCGTGTGGCGGGATTCCAGCGATCGAAGGTCTTCTGCGCATTCTCGATGCGCGACAGATTGACCGGGGGCAGGCCGTAATCGCGCTCGATCGCCGCGATGGTGAGCGCGGGATCGCCGGCGCGCCGCGCGCGCAGCCCCGCGCCGAGCAGGACGGCGAAACGTTCTTCTTCCAGATCGGCCGGCGGGCCGTCGATGAAGGGCTGCGCCCAAGTGGCGATGTCGTAATCCGGGGCATCGACATCGAGCAGCAGATCGGCGGGCCCGATCTGAAGCGCCGTGGCGATGCGACGGAGTTCGTCGGCACGCGGCACGACTTCGCCGCGCTCAATCTTCGACAGACGAATATACGGTATTTCGGGAATCCGGGTTGCGAGGCGAAGCAGCTTTGCATGACCGGCGGCACGGCGCTGCTCGCGGATGCGATTGGGGAAGACGAAGCAGCGATAAAGGTCCACGGGCACTTCACGGACCGACGTATCGACGCCTCCGCTCTGCTTTCCGTTGCCTTTAACCGCCGTCATGTGATCCCCCCACGGGACGTTTTTACTTTGGGGCGCACTCTGAAGCGTATTTAGGATAATGCAAGGTTAACACCTCATCCCGAATAGAATGTGCGTCCTTATACTTGCATATATGTATCGCTTTAATGGAGCGAGCGCTCCGGGCGCCGTGCCAGAAGCGTGCAGGGGCCCATGGGATCGAGCGCGACGATCGCCAGCAGCGGCGCTTCCGCGGTCGCCTGGCGAAGCAGCCAGCCCGAGGCCGAGGGAGCCGGATGATCGGGGGCGAATGCGACGCCGACGCCGTCGGTGATCACGCCATAGCCGGAGGGCGGGGCGGGCCAGCGACCGGCGAGATATTCGAGCAGTTCGGCGGCGGCTTCCTGCAGCGCGCCTTCCTCGGTATCCTCGGGACAGAAGGCCTCGGGCGTGGCATTGATCTGGGCGACCACGCCGAAATCCTCCGACCGCCACCAAATCAGCCGAAGCGCGCCGGCGGCGTCGATCTCGAGGCCCATGAACAGGCCGGCGCCTTCAGGAAGCAGCGGCAGCGCGCGGCGCGCCACTTCGCGGGCAAGCGCGGTCAGGCGGCGATTGGGACGGGGCATCATCGCCCAGCCCTGGACGCCTTCGCTGGTTTCGATCTCGCCGTACATCGGGCCCCTCCTGTTTCTACCTGCATTATAGGAAGATTGCGGATGCGTGGGTTGCCAGATGCAATTAGTGCAGCAGTGCGTTCGCCGGGATCGCAGCGAGCGCGAGGGCGATCGCTTCGACGCGCTCCAGGCTCTCGGCCGGAGCGGCGAGGGCGACGCCGAGCTCGGCCGGCTGGATGGCGCGAACGCTGGAGAGGCGGTTGTGCGGCTGCTGCGCATCGGGAAGCAGCGTCGCGGCGGCCTGTGCAGGCTGGCGACGCCGGGTCGGCGCCGCGCGGCCATATTCGGCCATCACTGCGAAGCGTGGATCGGCGGAAGCGATCTCGGCGATCGTCTTGGCGGCGCGCTTGGTGATCTGACGGACGCGCTCCTTGGTGACGCCGGTCTCGAGCGACAGATCGTCGAGAGTCGAGGCCTGGAACACGCGACGCTCGACGATCTCGCGATCGCGGGCCAGCTTGGCTTCGAGCTTCTCGAGTTCGGCGGGATCGATACCGTGGGTGGCGGTACGGAAGCGCGGACCTTCGCGGCGCAGCGCAGCCTCTTCCCGCTTCGGGCGGGGACGGCGGCGGAGCGCTTCGATGCCGACTTTCCGCAGATGATCGACATAGGCGTCGACCAGCGAAGCGATCGCACCTTCAGACAGATAGTCCGAAGCGGCGGCTTCGGTGCGGGCGAGGGCGTCCTCGTCCTCGATCAGCGTCTCGGGCGACATTTCCTCGCCATCGGCGCCGGTGGCGAGTGCGTTGAGCGAAACCGTGGTCGCCTCGACCTTCTTCGCCGAAGGGCGCTGGTCGGTCATCAGGCGGAAGCGCAGGCTCTGGAGCTCGCCGCGGATCTGCCAGTTCACGAAGGTGGTGAACTGCGCCTTGGCGGGGTCATAGGCCTCGATCGCGCGGTGCACGGCGATGGCGCAGCACTGCTCGGCATCGTCCCAATGGGCGACCAGGCCGTACTGGCGGATGAAGTGACGGATGCGCGGGGCGATCAGCTTGAGGATCTGGGCGAAGGCACGATCGACATAAACGCGCTGACGGCTGGTGCGGTTGCCGTCGGCGGGCGTGTTTTCGATGACGGTGGCGACGGCGGCTTCGAGCGCGATCGTGATTTTCGACATTTGCAATCCCCTGTTTCGTGAGCCGCCGTGAGGCCGCCTTTCGACAGGGACAGAAATGGCGACAATCCTTTAACGGATGGAAACCAGTCCTATATGTATAAATACGCAGTTGAGGTCTTCCGGAGGCTCGAAAAAAAACCTCGGAAATCCGCGCCTCGCAGTGGTTTACGGCTAATTTACCACCACGCGCCGGGGCGGCCAGTCTGTCAAATATTTATAGGATGGTTTTTACGAAGCGAAGGCTTCGGGGCGAATTCTGCGGTCGATGAACCCCAGCAGCCACTGGCGGTGCGCCTGCGTGGCGTCGCCCGTACTGGCGATGCGCTGCTCGGCGGCCGAGGCGCCGATCTGGGCCGAGAGCAACATCCGCGCGCGCGCGGAATCGATGCCGCCGCTCAGGAACCTCCTGGCATCGCCGAGGCCGAGATGGTGGCCGAGATAGGCGGCCTTGGCGAGCGTCTCGGCATCGGTGCGGACGCGGACGCCGCCCTTTTCGAGCCGGTCGAGGTTGCATTTGGCGAGATCGGCGACGCCGAGGATCGACGCCTGCGGATCGTAGCGGAGCGCGAGCAACTCGGCGCGATTGCCGGTCTGCAGGCGGCCGCGACCGTCGAGCCAGCCGCGTTCGGCGGCATATTTGTTGAGCCAGGTGCCTTCGGTCTGCGCCAGTTCCTGCCACGTGCCGCTGAGGAACTGACCGAGGCCCGCGGCGCTCGAGCGCGGGTTGCGCGAATGGGTGTTCCAGCTGCCGTCGCTGGTCTTGGCGGCCTCGGCGTCGACGATCGCGGCGAGCGCCGACGCCGGAATGCCGGTCCGCGCCTCGGCATGGGCGAAGGTGGCGGCATAGCGCGCATTGGCCCCGAGCTTGAGATCGCCGCTCGTGCTGGCGCCGGCGGAGCCCGACGCGGGGTTTACGGGAGCGTAGCTGCGCGGTTCATCGGGATCGATCGTGCCCGCGCCGGTAGTGCCGATGCGCGGAGCGGCCTTCGCGTCGTTCGCGCTGCCGGCGGCCTGCTGGTGGCAACTGCACGCGCAATGGCAGGCGCACTGCCCCTGCGCGCCGGCCACATCTTCGCGGCCGCCAAGCAGGCCCAGCAGCGAATCCATCTTCATGTTGTTGGGCGAGAAGGGCGAGGTGTCGCGATTGTCCTTGCTGTCGCCGTCGCCGAGTGCGGCGCGCCACAAACGTGACGAGAGCTGCGACTGCGCTTCGGCATAGATCACCTGTGCGCGCTTGGCGGGGGTGAGATTGGCGAGTTCGGCGCGCGCGATCATGCGGAGCGTCGCCTGGTGATGGCGCGGGCGCGCAGGAAGCGCGCGGCGGAGATATCGTCGCTGGCGGCCTGCTCGGCGAGCGCGACCGTGCGCTCGGCATCGTCCTCATAGCGCTCCGCGGCGCCTTCGATCGCGCGCATCGTGCCATAGGCCTCGACGGCCTGCGCGCGCAGGCGTTCGAGCCGGGCCTGGGCGAGATAGGCGGCCTCGTCGAGCAGGGCGCGCTCGGCCTTCATCCGTGCAGTCCAGGCGTCGCTGGCGATCGGGAGCGAATTCGCAAGCGCGCGCTCCTGAAGCATCCGCGCATCGTGCGTGCGCGTCTGGGTCTCGAGCGTGGTGATGCGCTCGACTTCGACGCTGATCGACACCTTGACGGCATCGACTTCGCGGCGCTGGACGCGGAGCGCAGTGTCGAACGGAGTCATGCGGCGACTCCGAGGGGTTCGGCGGCAGCGGCGTCGGCGCCGACGATCTCGGCGAGCACGGCGAAATCGCCGTCGGAATTGCCCCGGTCGTGCTTGCCCTGGTTGATGAGCGCCTCGATCAGCGGCGCGAGCGCCACTGCACGGTCGACTTCTTCGGACGATCCGGCCTTGTACGCGCCGAGCCGGACCATTTCTTCCATGTCGGCATAGGTCGACAGCAATTTCCGGGCGGCGAGGCGCGTCGCATTCTGTTCGTCGTTCATACAATGCGGCAGGGTGCGTGACACCGACTTGAGCACGTCGATCGCGGGATAGCGGCCGCGCTCGGCGATCGCCCGGCGCATCACGATATGGCCGTCTAGGATACCGCGGACGGCGTCTGCGACAGGCTCGTTATGGTCGTCGCCGTCGACGAGGACAGTGAACAGCCCGGTGATCATGCCCTTGCCGGGTTCGCCGGGGCCGGCGCGCTCGAGCAGGCGAGGGAGCTCGGCGAAAACCGTGGGAGTATAGCCCTTGGTCGCGGGCGGCTCGCCCGAGGCGAGGCCGATCTCGCGCTGCGCCATCGCGAACCGCGTGACCGAATCCATCAGGCACAGCACGTTGAGGCCTTGATCGCGGAAGTGCTCGGCCACGGCGAGCGTGGTCCATGCGGCTTGGCGGCGCATGAGGGCGGGCTCGTCCGAAGTGGCGACGACGACGACCGAGCGGGCCATGCCTTCGGGCCCCAGATCGTCTTCGATGAATTCCTGAACCTCGCGACCGCGCTCGCCGATCAGCCCGATCACTGCGACGTCGCACTGCGTCCAGCGCGCGAGCATCGAGAGAAGGACGGACTTGCCGACGCCCGAGCCGGCGAACAGGCCGAGCCGCTGGCCGACGCAGAGTGGCGCGAACAGGTCGAGCGTGCGCACGCCGGTCTCGATCCGGTGGCCTACGCGCGCGCGATTAGCGGCGGCGGGAGGTGCGGATTTGATCGGCTGGGGATCGGCGCCGTTTGGAAGCGCACCGAGGCCGTCGACCGGGCGGCCGAGGCCGTCGATCATGCGGCCGAGCCATGCGGATGAGGGACGGATGCTGAATTGGCCGGCGGCGAGCTCGGCGCGTGAGCCGAGGCCTACGCCCTGCGGATCGACGAAGGGAAGACAGAGCGCGACGTTGCGGTCGAGCGCAGTGACTTCGGCTTCGACCTTGCCGTTCGCGCCCTGGATCTCGACGCGGCTGCCGATCTGCGCGACGCCAGCGAGCCCTTCCACTTCGATCAGCGCGCCACGGACCGCGACGACGCTGCCGAAGCGGCGATCGGGGACCATATTGCGGATCGCGCGGGCTGCGCTGGCCAGAGTTTGCACCGGTCGCGGTCCTTACGCGGCCTGGGCTTCGGTGGCGACGGCCTCGAAGCCGATCAGTTCGCGCGCGGCGGTGAGGGCCTTGTAATAATCGCCGGTCGCCATGTCGTGCGCGAAGGAGAGACAGGCGGCGCGCGCCTCGGGAGAAGGCAGCGTGGCGACGAGGCCGCCGATCAGGGCGACGACAGTGTCCTGGTGCTGGGCGCGGTTGGCCGGATCGATATAAGCGAGCATCGCCGCGAAATAGAGCTGGCGCGCTGGCGTGGTGGCTTCTTCGGGCTGCATGACTTCGCGGCCGCGCAGGATCGACACCTGGTTCTCGACTGCGATCTGGGTGCGGCCGACCGCGCGGAGCACGGCGCCGTTGACGATCGCCTTCTCGCCGTCGCGAAGCGTGATGCGGAGCATGGAACAAACCTTTCGAGTGCGTTTGTTCTTCTTATAGGACGGATGCGCCGGGTAAGCGGTGCGACCCGGCAAATTTTGCCCAGTCGGCGGCGACACGTCCTCAGGACGCCGCCGGGGCGGCCAGCCTCTCGAGATACGCGCAGAGCATGTCGGCCAATGCCTTGGACCAGTCTGCGATCTCCGCGTCGGTGCGCGGAATCTCCGAGAAACGGCTGCCGACTTCGCTGAGCGTCGTCTTGACCAGCTCCCCGGCGAGCTCTCGCGGGGCATCGGGTACGCCGGGTAGCGCCTCGCGCAAGAATGTCCGGAAGATCTGCGCATTTTCCGCTTTGGCTTCGATCGCCTCGGGCGCGTCGCGATACAGCGGCGCCGCATCGCTCAGCGCGATGCGGATCGCCGCTTCCTCGCATTCGGACCGGATAAAGGCGTGAACGAGACGGCGTACCCGGGCGAGGGGTGGCGTGGCCCGATCCTCCAGAATGTTCCGCAGCAAGGTACCGGTGCGCTGCCACTCGTCGCTCTGCAGGCGGAACAGGATCGCCGCCTTGTTGGGAAAATATTGGTAAAGCGAACCCACGCTAACGCCGGCGCGCTCGGCGACTCGCGCAGTGGTGAAACGCTGTGCGCCTTCCCGCATCAGAACCTGAACAGCGGCGTCGAGCACGGCCTCGACCAGCTGGTTCGAGCGGGCCTGCTTCGGGGTTTTCCGCGAGGCGATACGCGTGCCGCTCGATGTGGTCATCAAAGCCTCCTGGCAATGCGAATAGCGAAAGCTGACGAACTAGTCGTATTTTGACGGCCGGCAAGCATCTTCTCGCTCGCCACTGGAGAAATCTGCATGACCACGCTTTCGAGTGCCCCCGTGGCGCCCCTGCTCGCGCGCCTGTTCGCCGAGGCAGACGCCAACCCGCCCGCAGCCAGCCCGGCTTTTGCGGGCATAACCGGCGAAGATCATCGCCGGCTGATGCGCAGCAAGACCGAGTATCGCGACTTCTATGCCGCGCTCGCCGATTTCGCGCTGCCGGTTTCGCGCGAAGTGGGAGGCCTGCTCTACATGCTCTCGCGGGCGATCCGCGCGACGTCGATCGTTGAATTCGGCACGTCCTTCGGTCTATCGACGCTACATCTTGCCGCGGCATTGCGCGACAATGGCGGCGGCCGGCTGATCACCAGCGAATTCGAACCGGCCAAGCTGCTTCGCGCGAGGGACAACCTCACCCGGGCCGGACTGGCGGACCTTGTCGAATTCCGTGAAGGCGATGCGCTGGAAACGTTGGCAACCGATCTTCCCGAGACGATCGACCTCGTCCTCCTCGACGGCGCCAAGGCACTCTATTCGGACATCCTCGACCGATTGGAAGACCGCCTGCGGCCCGGCACCATATTGATCGCCGACAATGCCGATCATTGCCCCGAATATCTGGAGCGCGTCGGCAACATCGCCAACGGCTATATGTCGATGCCATTCAGCGACGAGGTCGAGCTGTCGATCCGGCTGGGCTGATCCACTGTGGTGAATAGGGCGGTTCCTTCTCCCTTTTCGACGGGAGGGGGAGAAGGAACCGCGCAATCGGACAGGGATGGTCTTTCGTGTCGGTGGTGCAATTTCTCCCGCCCGGAAGCCGACCCCCGAGAATTCCTTCCTACAAAGCACCTGTGGCCTGCGCGATCGATCCGTGGGCGTCGTCAGGAGTGATACATTGAGCCTCTATTCCGCTCTCTATGCCGGCGTGTCCGGCCTCAGCGCTCAAGCGAGCGCAATGGCGACCGTCGCCGACAACATCACCAACATCAACACCGTCGGTTACAAGGGCGTCGAAGCCCAGTTCCGCACCATGGTCACCGACGGCCGCGCCAAGAGCAACTATTCGGCGGGCGGCGTCGCCGCGGCGCCGGTATCGATGGTTTCCAAGCAGGGCCTGCTCCAGGCTTCGGGCAGCAGCACCGATCTTGCGATCGACGGCGGCGGCTTCTTCGTGACCCGCGCCACCTCGGATGCGAGCAGCGATATCGCCTATACCCGGGCCGGCGCGTTCCGCCCCGACGAGGAAGGCTATCTCCGCAACCCGGCCGGCCTCTATCTCTATGGCTGGCGCCTCGACGCCACGGGCGACTACACCAACACCGGCAGCGTTGAGGCGCTCGAGCCGGTGCGCGTGAGCGACCTGGTCGGCACCGCTTCGCCGACCACGCGCATCCAGGCGCGCATGAACCTGCAGTCGACCACCGCGAACTATGCCGGCGCCTATACCGCCGGTGACATGGCCTCGGGCACCGTCACGCCGCAATTCTCCCGCTCGTTCGACGTGTCGGACGCGCAGGGCGGCACGCACCGCGTGACGATGGGCTTCATCAAGACCGGCCCGAACACTTGGCAGAGCGAAGTCTATTCGAACCCGGCCAGCGATGTGACCGCACCGGGCGGCGTGCTCGCCAGCGGCACGATCAAGTTCAACGGCGACGGCAGCCTCGATCGCACGGGTTCGACCGCGGCACTGTTCAACCCGCTCAACGTCACCTGGACCAACAATGCCGGTTCGGTTCCGATCACGCTCGCGATCGGCAGCGACGACGGCATCGACGGGATCACCCAGTCCGGCGGCGAGAGCTCGCTGATCTCGTCCAACGTCGACGGCGGCATGCTCGGCAATCTCTCCTCGGTCGAGATCGACAAGAAGGGCATCGTCAACGCGATCTTCTCGGACGGTTCGACCCGCTCGGTGTTCCAGCTGCCGATCGCGACTTTCCAGAATCCGGACGGCCTCACGCGCGTGTCGGGTAACGCCTATACGATCAGCCGCGCCTCGGGCGGCATGACGCTCAATGCACCGGGCGAGCTCGGGGCAGGCGCGATCGCTTCCAACTCGCTGGAAGCCTCGACCGTCGATCTGGCGGGCGAGTTCACCAACATGATCCGTTTCCAGCGGGCATATAGCGCGTCGTCGAAGATCATCACCACGGTCGACGACATGCTGCGCGAAGTGAGCGACCTGAAGCGTTAATCCTCCAATATCCGAGAACAACAGGCGATGTCGCTCAATCACATCCTCGGATCCGCGGTTTCCGGCCTGGCAGCAGCCCAGGCCGGACTCCGCTCGGTTTCGAACAACATCGCCAATGTCGGCGTGTCGGGTTACGCGCGCGAGCGCGTCAACCTCACCACCGGCGTGGTCTCGGGTCAGGTCAGCGGCGTCACGGTGGGCGAGCCCAGCCGCGTCGCCGACCGCTTCCTCGAAGCCAATGTCTATCGCCGCGCGGGCGATTATGGTCGGGCGGACGTCGCTGCGGGCTATCTCGATCGGCTCCAGTCGCTGCTCGGCCAGCCGGGCGCGCCTTCGGGCCTGCCGGCGCGGCTCGACGCAGTCACTGCTTCGGCGGTGGCAATGACGGGCTCGCAATCTTCGGCCCAGACCGTCGCGGTCTTCACGTCCGACGTGCAGGACGCGATCGATTCGATGCAGCAGCTCCAGACCGATGTGGATGGATTGCGCGGCGACGTGGAATCCGAAGTCGGCTATTCGGTCGACAAAATCAACAGCCTGCTCAAGCGCATCCACGAGCTCAACGGCACGGTCGCGTCGGCGACCGGGCTCGGCAAGAATATCGGCGGTGCCGCCGACCAGCGGATGAGCGCCATCGAGGAGCTCAGCGGCCTGATCTCGGTCAATGTGCGTGATCAGCCTGACGGCCGGGTCACGATCGAGACCGCGAACGGGGCGGTGCTGCTCGACAAAAAGCTGCGCCAGCTTTCCTATGCCAATGGCGGAGCCAGCGCTTCGCAGCCCACTTATCCCAACATCGAGATCCGCTTCGCCGAGGATAGTGGCGCGATGGGCGCGGCGACGGGCGAGAAGCTCGATTCCGCGGCGGTCGGCGGCAAGCTCGGCGGACTCCTCGATCTGCGTGATCGCGCGCTTCCGGCCTTTTCCGAACAGATGGGTGTGCTCTTCTCGGGGCTTTCCGAGGCGCTCAACGCGGTTTCCAACGCCGGCAGCACCGTGCCGCCGCCCGCGAGCCTCGACGGCCGCCAGACCGGCCTGGTCGGCAGCGACCGGCTGGGCTTCACCGGCGCCGCGACCTTCGCAGTGACCAAGGCCGACGGCACTCTGGTCGCCAAGACCAGCATCGACTTTAGCGCGATGCCCGCCAACGCGACGATCGACGACATGGTCACTGCGATCAACGCCGGCCTCGGCGGCGGCGCCACTGCCAGCTTCACCGACGGCAAATTGAGCATCAAGGCGAACGGTGCCGGCAACGGCGTCGTCGTCGCGCAGAACGAAGCCAATCCGAGCGCACGCGCCGGTGTCGGCGTATCGCAATATTTCGGGCTCAACGACATGGTTCGCAGCGATTCGAGTTCGCTGGTGCCTTCGGGGCTCGCGGCGGGCGACGCGCATGGCTTCGCCACGGGCGAGACTGCCCAGATCGTGCTTCGTGACGCCACCGGCCGCGCGCTGACCAGCTATACGCTGAGCCCGGCTACCGGCGGGCCCGTCGGCGATCTTGTGAGCGAGCTCAATGCGAGCCCGCTGGGTGATTTTGGCGACTTCAGCCTCGACGATCGCGGGCGTATGCGCTTCGAGCCCACCGGCGCGCTGTCGGGGGCGACGCTCTCGATCCCCTCGGATTCGACCGATCGCTTCGGCACCGGGCGCGGCTTTACCGCGATGCTCGGCCTGACCGGCGCGTCCAGCGGCCTCGAAAATGCGCAGGTGCGTCCCGAAGTGCTCGCCAGCCCGGGCAAGCTGCCGCTTGCGCGCTTTCAGGAAAATGCGGTGGTCGGCGCCAAGGCGCTCGGCGCTGGCGACACCCGCGGCGCGACGGCGTTCGTGGACAAGCTCGCCAGCACGCTCGACCTCGGCAAGGACGGCAAGACCACGATCGAGCGCTTCTCGAGCCTCTTGCTCGGCCGCGCCGGCCTCGAGGCGAGCCAGGCCAACGACAATCTGCTCGACGCGGCCGCGCGGCGCGACGACGCCGTCAACCGCCGCGACAGCTTCTCTGGCGTCAACATCGACGAGGAGCTGGCGCAGATGGTGATATTGCAGAACAGCTATTCCGCCGCCGCCCGCGTGATCTCCACTGCGTCGGAGATGTACGACACCCTGCTCAACATGGTCTGATCGGAGCCCCTTATGACTCGCGTAGCCACCATCCCGCTCCAGCGCACCATGTCGAGCGCGATCCAGCGTTCGCAGGAAGCGCTGGCGACCACCCAGCAACGCCTCTCGACCGGCAAGAAGGCGGCGGACTTCGCCGATCTCGGCACCGAGACCGTGCGCAATCTCTCGGCGCACAGCCTGCTCGCGCGCCAGGATGCCCAATCGACGGTGTCGAAGCGCGTCGGCACGACGCTGTCGATCTATCAGGGGCACCTCGAAAGCATGGAGAAGGCCGTAGGCGATCTCAAGACCGACATCCTCAACGCGATCGGCACCGGCGACGCCGCCGGCCTGCAGGAGGCGATCGAGACCGCGTTCAGCCAGTATCGCACCTCGCTGAACGGTAGCGAGGGCGGCGCGCCGCTGTTCGCCGGATCGCAGACCGAGGGCAAGCCGTTCACGCCCGACACGCTTGCCGATGTGGCAACGACCAGCGCGGCCGATGCCTTCAAGGACGATGGTGTCCGCTCCAGCGCGCGCGTCGCCGACGGAGTCGACGTGACCTATGGCATCACCGCCAGCGCAGTGGGCAAGGATCTGTATACGGCATTCCAGACGCTCGCCCAGGCGGGGACGATCGGCGCCAAGCCGACCACCGCGCAGCTCGCCGCACTCAAGCAGGCGGTGAACGAGCTCGGCACCGGGATCGACAGCCTGCGGGTGGTCAACGCGGACAATGGCCGCAAGCAGAACCAGGTCGAGACGCTCGCCACGCGCGGCGATGAGCGCTCGCTGCTGCTCCAGGGCGTGATCGAGACCAACGAGGACGCGGATCTGGGCCAGGTGGCGATGGACCTCGCGCAGCAGAAGACGATGTTGCAGGCGAGCTATTCGGTATTCTCGCAGCTCTCCGACCTCAGCCTGGTCAGCTATATCCGCTGAGCCGGCGCGGTTCCGGCAAAAGAAAAGGGCCAGCTGCTCGCGCAGCTGGCCCTTTTCTTGTCCGACCTGCTTCACGACGTCGCGTCGAGCAGGTCGCCGATGGTACCGGCGGGGCTCGCCTGCGGGATCGCGGTCATCGCCGCGCCGATCGCGGCGGGATCGATGCTGCCGACTTTCCGGGTCAGCACGTCAAACGCCTGGCCGGCGGACAGGGTCTTGAACGCCGCGGCATAGCGCGCGCGGAGTGCCTCGAGCTGGTCCTCGCGGCCGAGCATTGCCAGCGCGACGGCCTGACGGAGCACTGCGGCCTGGGCGGGCTCGCTCAGGCCCTTGGGAGCGGGAAGGGCGTTCTCGCCGACGAAGCTGTTCCAGTCCTTTGCCTGCCAGCGTATTTCGGCGCGGATCGCGCGTGCGTCGGGCAGGCCATCGAGCGCGGCCATCGCCGCGTCGATCTTGCCGAGACGGTGGAGCGCGACGGCCTCGACACGCTTGCGATCGTACCGCATCGCGTCCGAATAGCTGGCCTGCTCGGTGGTGCGGATCGCATCGAGGGCGCGGTCGGGCCGACCGGCGAGGATGTGGAGCGTTGCGACCTTCACCGAGAGCGGACCCTGCGCCACGTCCTGCGCACGCTGGGTGAGCTGATATTGGAGCAACTCCGCGGCACGGGCATAGAGGCCAGCGTCCTGCAGGCGGCCGGCGAGGCGAAGAACGAGCGCATCGCCCTCGCCGCCCGCGGGGGCGAGCTCGCGGAAATCCCAATAGAGGCCGGCGGCCTCGGCCAGCGACACGCTGCTGTCCGGCGCGAGCGCCGCACCCAGTGCCGCCTGAAGCTCGGCGAGCATCGGCGCGGCTTTCTTGCCGAGCCTGAAATAGCGGATCAGCGCGGCACCGGAGCGGAGCTGGCCGCGCAGGTCGTGCGCCTCGGTGGCGAGACGGAGCTCGATCTCGAGCGCGCGCTGCTCGACGGCGCCGCCGCGCCAGCCGAAGCGCAGCGCCTCGAGCTGATTCATCGCGGTGGCGGGGGCGAGGCTGTGCGTGGCGAGCCCCGCCTCGATCATGCCGAGCTTCGCCTGGGCGCGGATCGCGGCGTCGCCGTTGCGTGCGGCGCGTTCGAGGCGGAGACGACCGCCCTGCGGATCCCCGGTAGCGACGAGGGCGCGGCCGCGCAGGACATTGGCATCGGGATTCCGATCGCCGAACAGCTTGAGCCAAGCGAGCGCAGGCCTGGGCTGGCCGGCATTGATCGCGGCGCCGGCGGCGGCGAGTACGAAGGGCGCGCGCGCTTCGGGGCTGCGGCCGTTGATCGCGGGCAGCGCGCAATTGACCTGGCGGATCGCATCCTCGGCGGCGCCGGCATGCGCGAAGGCGCGCAGCCGCCAGGCACAGGCCTCGGGATTGCCCGCGAGCTCTTCGGCGGAGAGTGCGGAAATCGCCTCCTCGTCACGCTCGACCAAGGTCAATGCGACCCCGCGGGCGAGGAGATAGGGCGCGACGAGACCGAGATCGCGGTCGCCCGCCTGCATCACGTCGAGCACGCCGAGCGCCTCGGCGCCGCGGCCTTCACCGATCAGGCCGAGCGCATAGGTCCAGCGGCGCATCTGGCGGTTTTCGGGGCGCGAGGCGGCGAGCGATGCCCAGCCGGCTTCGCCGGTCTCGCCGTGCCAGCCCGAAGCGCCGGTGATCATCGGCGCCTGCGCGAGCTCGGCGGCGAAGGGCGGCAATATCCAGGTCGCGGCGCCGGTTCCCGGGCGTGACGCCGCGGCGGTCGCGGCATCGGTACCGGCCGCGTGCGGGGTGACGGTGGTGGCGCCGGCGAGCAAGGCGATGAGCGCAGTGCGCATCAGCCGAGCCCGAGCGGTCGGACGACGCCGACGAGCACGCCGCCGGCCAGGCAGGCGAGCAGGAACAGCCCGGCCGGAAGCAGCGGAAGTCCATCTTTCCGAACGACCGTGGCGTCGATCGCGGCATTCGCGGCACTCGCCGCGACGCCGGCACCCCCGACGACTTCGAAGGAATCAGGATCGGCCTCGATCGTCGTCGCATCGCCGCGGCGGCGTTGGACTCCGGCCGGATCCTGGACGACGCGCATCCTTCCCGGGCGTTGATCGTGGCTCACTGTGACACCTTCTTGCTCATTTCATTCTATTATAGAGGCGTGGGCGCGCACCCGGCCGTCCGACCGAGGAGTTTTGACGTGCGTAGATCCGTGGCCGCGCTTGCGCTGACGACGGCGCTGGTGCCCTTTCCGGGCGGCGGGGCCCAGGCGTCCGGCAATAGCGTCGGCACCGTCGCCGGCGGGGTCAACCTCCTGCCGATGGAGGAAGTGGTCGTGCCGATCATCGAGGCCGATCGCATCGCCGGCAACATGCGCCTAAAACTCGTCATCGAGGCGTCCAGTGTCGAGGCGCTGTCCCGGGCGGTCGCCGGGATGCCCAAATTGCGCGAGGCGACCGTCGCCGCCGCGCTCGAATTCGCCCGGCTCAACGCTTCGGGGATGCGCGCAGTCGATGCGGGGCGCCTCGATCATGATCTGAACGCCGCGCTCAGGGCCGTCGAACCCGGCGTCTCGCGCGCGCTGATCGTCGAGATCGCCGCCAGCCGGAGCTGACCGCCTCTCGGGATAGCCAACCCTTCGGTTGGCAAACATGACGGCATGACTGAAATCCAACCTTCCGGTTGGGTTGAGGAATGGCGGATTTGCGCCGATTTCCGGCATTTCCGGCGATTTGTCGGTTGACGAAGTTGACGGATCCCTTCGCGCGAGGCGCAGGCTGTCAACTTCGCGTGACGACAGTGGGTAGAGATATTTCTGTCCGGGCATGCTTCGAACGGAAGCAGAACAAATCCTACATTGCCAGCGGGTTCATGCCGGCCGGCCTTCGCCCCGATCATCGAGCCTGAAATGAAACAGGCGGCTGGGGCCGTCTTCCGGGACGACGTACAATTCGCGGCCCTCGATCGCCATTCCCTCGCCGGTATAGGGCCCGCCGCGGCCCAAGGGCCTGACGGGCCCGATCGCCCCGGCCCGCAAGGTCCGCTTGAGCTTCATCGAGGGCCAGTCGATCCAGTCGACGGCACCGCTCCACAAGGTCAGGGATCCGCCCCCCACAAGCTGCCCGTCGACGAACTTCATGTCCTGATAGTGGGTGGGGGAGGGGTTCGGCACGACCCGCACGCGGGCAGTGTCGGCCAGATCGAATATATAGAGCAACTGGCTGTCCCAATTGCCCGCCACGAGATTGCGGCCCGACGCCGCCACACATCCGAGGTGGTCCGCGACGTGAATTTTCCGGCGTACCTGCAGGCTGTCCGCGTCGATTTCGACAAGCACCGAGCTGCTCTTCGGCTTCAGTTCCGCAACCGGGACCCAGATCGAACCGCCGGAAATCGATATCCCGCCGGGATGATATTTCGCCCCGTCCGTCAGCTCCAGGCGCCGCAGGAGCTTGCCGGTGCGCCGATCGAACTCGTGGATATAGCCCTTGCGGTTCTTCTGATCGACCGAGGTCACCCAGATCCGCCGGCCATCGAGTTCGAGACCCTGGACATGGAACATTTCGCCCTCGAGTTGGACGGCGCCCACGAGGCGTGCGTGTTCGATCGCACCATCGAACCGGTCCGGAGCAGCGGCCACCGACAGGCACGACAACAACAGGACAAGCGCGGTCAAACCGGATCGCATGGTCTTGCGGATCATGTGACTTGCCCCTGGATCTTGCGTGTCCGGGCCCCATCGCAGACTTGTGTGTCAGAAAAGCTGCGCTCCCGGAGGGAGAGGCTGAAGGGCTATATTCTTCGCTTTCGCGAGGAGCCGTCCGTCATCAAGCGGCGGAAAAGCAGCGATCGGCGATAGCTGTCTCTCCGAAAAGCGGTGGTTAGCTGCCGTACGTGCGCTCCAGCTTCCAAAGCACAATCGAGTGCTGAACGACTACAGCGCCGACGAAAAGCGCTGCGCAAATCCAACTTGCGACCGGGTAGTTGTCCGCCATTGTGAAAGAGAGCATGCCGCTTGGAAGAGCGATGATTGCGGCTACCGTGAGAGTAGCCCATCCTTGCCAGCGGATCGGGACGTACCCGAACACCATCCACTTTCGAAACCAAGCCTCGGCCATAGTTGTATGATATCGCTTTGCGCAGTGTCCGCAACGGGGCGGTAGCGAGCATTCGCTTCCGCATCGTTGCCAGACGCGAAAAGGCCGGGGATCGCTCCCCGGCCGCTCCGTTCTCATAGGATGACGGTTACTTCCGCGCGCGCTGTCCGCCCTGCGGGGGCGGGGCCGCCGCCGCCATGCGGGCCGATTTGCGGGCCAGTGCCATGCTGAGCGCGGCGGCGCCCTTGGGCGTCATCGCGGCCATGACCAATGCGGTCGAGCGTTCGCGCATGCGCTGCGCGACCTTCATCTGCACCTCCATGTCGAGCTGCTCGAAGACCACCGCGGCGGCCCTGGGCTTCATCGCCTGATAGATGCGGGCGAGCTCGTCGAACTGCGCCTCTGCGGGTTCGGCGACACCGTTGGCTGTGGCGCCCGGCGTGGCCGCGACTTCGGTTTCCTTCTGGCGCGCTTCGAGATCGGCCTGGAGACGCGCCTGCGCCGCCTTGGTCGCCTGTTCGCGCAGGTCCAGCCCGCGCTTGCGACGCGCGGCATCGGCGTCGCGCTGGGCCAGGTCCTGCTCGATCGAGTTGCCGAGCCGGGTCTTGGGTGCGTTGCTCTGGGTCGCGGTCGACGCGATCGTCGAGGCGTTGGCGACCACCGCGAGCGCCGAGGCGACCGCGGTCATCAGCAAGAGGGACGGGCGGGCCATCAGGCGAGCTCGGCTTCGGGCTTGGTTTCGGCGTCTTCGTCATCGGCCGCATCGGCCGAACGCACCGCATTGGCCAGGCCGACCGCATTCACGACGCGCTCGCATGCGGCATCGGCGATGCCGATCATGTCCGAAAGCTCGTCGCGAAGGTCACGCGCCTGTTCGACGAGGCGGGCATGCTGCGCGCAATCGGTGCCCAGCGTCGACTTCATCTCGGAAAGCACCGAGCGGGCGCCGGCAGTGGCCTTTTCGAGCGCAGTGACGACTTCGGTGAGCGCGCCGTCCTTCACGGTGCGCAGGCTCCGCATCATCCGGACGCTCTGCACGAGGACGGCCATGCACAGGATCATCGTCAGCGCATTGGCGAGAATGGCGAGGCTCATGAATTCATCTTTCCATGGGAGGAGACGTCGTTGACGAGGCGCACGGCGACCTTGCCGCGGCGCTGGCCGATCTGGGCCTGGGCGAGAGTGACGCCGCCGCAGGCGATATCGAGCGCGTCGTCGGGGCTCTTGTGCAGCGCAATGGTCTGGCCGACCTCGAGCGCCTTCAATTCGGCGATCGGCATGGCCTTCTCGCCGAGCACGACATTGACGCTGACATTGGTCTTGCGGATCTCGGAAGCCATGTGCGCTTCCCAGATGCTGTCGCGGCCGCTCTTCTCGCCCATGAAGCGCTGGAGGAGTTTGTGGCGGACCGGTTCGAGCGTCGCATAGGGGAACACCATCGTGAACTCGCCACCGCGGCCGAGCATGTCGACGCGGAAGGTGGCGATCGCGCAGATGTTCGACGTGCCGGCGATCGCGGCGAAGCGCGGATTGCTCTCGATACGCTCGAGATTGATGTTGATCGGCTCGATCGGCTCGAACGCCGTGGCGAAATCCTTGAGCGCGAATTCGAGCATACGCGAGACGAGGCCGGTCTCGATCGTGGTGAAGGCGCGGCCGTCGATCAGCGTCGGCGCACCGCCGCCGCGTCCGCCGAGCAGCGCGTCGACCACGGCATAGATCAGGCTGGATTCGACCGTGACGAGGCCGAAGCTCTCCCATTCCTCGACCTTGAACACGCCGACCATCGCCGGGAGCATCACGCGGTTCATGAACTCGCCGAAGCGGATCGACGTGACGTTCTCGAGGCTGACGTCGATCGCGTCCGAAGTGAGGCTGCGCATCGAGCTGGCGAACGAGCGGACCATGCGATCGCAGACCACTTCGAGCATCGGCAGACGCTCGTGGCTGATGACTGCGGATTCGATGACCGCGCGGAGACCCTTCTTCTTCGCGACGGGACCGCCGAGATCGCCGAACAGCGCGTCGATGTCGGACTGGTCGAAGCGAACGTCGCCGTCGCCGCCCAGCGCTGCGACGGGCGGTTCGGGAAGGTCGAAATCGTCGAGATCGATCATTGCTGGACCAGGTCCTGAATGAGGATGTCCTTGACCACGCCCGGGCCGGCCACGTCGGTGGCACGGACCAGCATCTCTTCCTTGATGCGGAAGACCGCGGCCGAGCCGGCGAGATCCTCCGGACGCAGTTCGCGCAGGAAGGGCTGATACGCGTCGAGGATCAGCGGGAGCTTCTCCTTGATGCCGTCCGAAGTGCCCTTGGCGCCCGGCACGATCATGAAATGGAGCTTGAGGAAGCGCGAGGCGCCGTCGGGCGAACGCAGGTTCACCACCATCGCCGGCACGTCGACAAAGGCTTCGCCGGCGCCCTCGCCGCCATGGCCGCTCTCGCCTTCGGCGGCGTTCGAGACTTCTCCATGGCCGCCCTCGGCCGCGATCTCGGCCTTGGCCGAACCGCCGGACAGCATCATTGCCGCACCACCGCCGCCGCCGAGCAGCAGCACGCCCGCGGCCGCGCCGATGATGATGAGCTTCTTCTTCGACTTCGGCGCCGCAGGCTTCGCGGCCTCCGCACCTTCCTCGACGATCTCGGGTGACGACATTTCCCTGGCACCTTTCGAAATCAGTGCTCCGGCAACCACACCGGCTGATTTGCCTCTATTATAGGATGGTCACCCGGCAATTTCTGCCTAGCGACAAATTTCTGAAGGGACCGTCCGGTGGACATCTCGTCTTATGTATTGCTGAGCCAGGAACAGGCGCTGCGGCGCCGGCTCGACGTGGCGGCGAACAATCTCGCCAACATGAACACGGTGGGCTTCAAGCGCGAAAAGCCGGTGTTCCGCGAATATGTCGAGCAGGGCGAGACGACGGTCACGCCCGACGCGAAGAAGACGTCGTACGTGCTCGATTACGGCGCCGTGCACGATGCCGCTTCGGGCGGCTTCCAGCTGACCGACAATCCGCTCGACGTCTTCATCGACGGTCCGGGCTATCTGAGCGTCGAGGCGCCGGGCGGCGGCACTGCCTATACGCGCGCGGGCTATATCAAGGTGCTCGAGAGCGGCGAACTGGCGACTGCGGGCGGGCAGAAGATCCTCGGCGAAGGCGGCAAGCCGATCACGGTTCCGCCCGAGACTGCCGGACGCCTGAGCATCGCCCCCGACGGTAGCGTGATGGGACCCGACGGGCCGCTCGGCCGGATCACCGTGACTGCGTTCGACGAGGCCAACATGGATCCGCGCGGCGACGGCATGTTCAACGGCAACAAGGGGCGCGAGCTCACCGCCGCCGAGACCAAACTCAAATCGGGCGGCGTCGAGGGATCGAACGTCAACGCGATCGTCGAGACCACCGATATGGTCGAGATCCTGCGCGCCTACCAGACCGCCACGAACCTCAACGAAAGCATGTCCGACCTTCGCAAGAAGGCGATCGACCGGCTCGGCCGCGTCGGCTGACACCCCTTTTAGAAAGGCACCATAATGCGTTCGCTCTCCATCGCTTCGACCGGCATGCTCGCGCAGCAGACCAATGTCGACGTCATCTCGAACAACATCGCCAACATGAACACCACGGGCTTCAAGCGCCAGCGCGCGGAGTTCCAGGACCTGCTCTACGAGCAGATCGAGCGCCCCGGCAGCGCGACCGGCCCCGAGACCAGATCGCCCTCGGGCATCCAGATCGGTGCGGGCGTGAAGACCGGCGGCGTCTATCGCATCCAGCAGCAGGGCGCGCTGCAGGCGACCGAGAACCGCTATGACGTGGCGATCACCGGGCGCGGCTATTTCCAGATCACGCTTCCTTCGGGCGACACCGCCTATACCCGCGACGGCTCGTTCGGCGTGTCGGATCAGGGCGAACTGGTGACGCAGGACGGCTATCCGGTACAGCCCGGCATCACCATCCCGCAGGCCGCGGTCGACGTGACGATCTCCAAGACCGGCGAAGTCCAGGTGATCGTGGCGGGCGATCCGCAGCCGCAGACCGTAGGTCAGCTCGAGCTCGCCACGTTCATGAACGATGCGGGGCTGGAGGCGAAGGGTGAAAACCTGTTCCTCGAGACTTCGGCTTCGGGCCAACCGACCGTGGCAGCCCCGGGCGAACCCGGCCTCGGCACGCTGAGCCAGGGCTTTATCGAGAGCTCGAACGTCAATGCGGTCGCCGAAATCACGGCGCTGATCAGTGCGCAGCGCGCCTATGAGATGAACAGCCGCGTGGTGAAGACTGCCGACGAGATGCTGGCGACTACCAGCCAGCTGCGCTGATGGCTATGCTGCTCGCCTTGGCGCTGCTCGGCACCGACCCGGTCGAGGACGTGCAGGTCGCCGTTCTCGCCCATCCGATCGAGAAGGGCACGCGGCTCGACCGCAGCGACTTCGAGAGCGAGGCGCGCGCGCCGGCAGCTGCCCGAGGGGCGCTTTCGGCCGACGATGCATCGGGCATGGAAGCCGCGCGCAACCTGACCGCCGGCAACATCGTGCGGCGCTCGGACCTGATGAAGCCGCAGCTCGTGCGGCGCGGCGAACCGGTGACGATCCGCATCGTCAGCGGTGCCTTGGTGATCACGGCCTCGGGCCGCGCGCTGAACGGCGGCGGGCAGGGCGAAATGGTGCGGGTGGTGACCAACACCACCAATCGCACGCTCGATGGAACGATCGAAGGCTCCGGCACCGTCCGGATCGCCGCACCGTAATCGATAGAGGAAATCAACATGCGTAAGGTCATTCTTCTCGTGGCGCTCGGCGCCACAGTGTCGGGGTGCGGCGCGGTCGGCCGCCTCCAGCAGGTCGGCAAGGCGCCCAAGCTTTCCGGGATCGATCCGGTGGCGGCGCCCGAGATGGAGGCATCGCTGGCGATGCCGTCGGACCGCACCGGTACCGGCCGTCCGACCCAAATGGCGGCGCAGCAGCCCGCGGCGCCGACCGCATCGCTGTTTCGCACCGGCGCCGGCGCGTTCTTCCGCGATCAGCGCGCAGCCAAGCTCGGCGACATCCTGACGATCAAGATCAACATTCAGGACAAGGCCGATATCGGCAACAACACTTCGCGGACGCGCGGCGGATCCGAGAATGGCGGCCTGGGCGGCCTGCTTGGCATCGCGCCGGTCGCCAAGCTGCTCGGCAACAATGCCGCGGCGGCGCTGGAGACCAATTCGGGCTCCAAATATGCCGGCGGCGGCACGACCAACCGCTCCGAGACGATCAACATGACGATGGCGGCGATCGTCACCCAGGTGCTGCCCAACGGCAATCTGATGATCCGCGGCAAGCAGGAGGTGCGCGTCAATTTCGAGATGCGCGAGCTGATCGTCACCGGCATCATCCGCCCCGAGGACATCGCCCGCGACAATTCGATCCAGCACTCGCAGATCGCCGAGGCGCGCGTGATCTATGGCGGCAAGGGCCAGCTCACCGACGCGCAGCAGGCGCGCTGGGGCCAGCAGATCTACGACGCCTTGTTCCCGTTCTAAACCCGGCAGAAACCGCTTTCCGGAACCTGGGTGAGGCCGGAGCCGATGTGGAAGTCCTTCCGCGTCGGCTCCGGCCTTTCTCGTTGTCGGCGCAATGACTTAGCGCAGCAAAGCAGGCTTTAACCTTTCGCTAACCATCTAAATTCGCGGGATAATTTTGGTCCTCCTATAAATCTTCCCATGATGAATTTGCAGGGCGCGCATGCGCCAGGTCGAGGGTCGGCGCTTCCGACCCGGGTCGCAGAAGCGGCTCTCAGTCCGAGAAGGAATTTAACATGGGTTTCTCTGTCAACACCAACATCGGCGCGATGGCGGCTCTCCAGAGCCTCAACGAGACGAACAAGGGTCTGGCCACGACCCAGAGCCGCATCAACACCGGCCTGGACGTGAACTCGACCAAGGACGACTCGGCTCGCTATACGATTGCCCAGAAGCTTCGCGGCGACGTGGGTGGTCTGAAGGCGGTCAATTCGTCGCTCAGCCGCGCGAAGAGCACGGTTGACGTGGCGGTTGCCGGCGCCGAGCAGGTCTCCGACCTCATGAACCAGATGAAGTCGAAGGTCACGGAAGCAACGGACGGCGGTCTCGATGCAGACAGCCGCACCGCGATCACTGCCGATCTGAATGCGCTTCGCAAGCAGGTCAATTCGATCATCGGCTCTTCGGAGTTCAATGGTTCGAACCTGCTGAAGACCGACGCTACCGCAACCGGCAAGGTTTCGGCGCTGATGTCTTCGTCGGGCACGACGACCCTCGATGTCGCGAACGTCGACCTCGAGGCAACCTTCGACACCGCCGTCGGCGGCGATGCGTCGGTTGACATCGTTCTGGCCGACGCCGCTGCGGCGACCACGCTCAAGGGCACCCTTGAGACTGGTTTCAAGGCGGTTTCGCAGAAGCTCAGCACCCTCGGTTCGGCTTCGCGCCAGATCGATGGTCAGATCGGCTTCGTGAGCAAGCTGTCGGATTCGATCGAGGGTGGCATCGGCAACCTCGTCGACGCCGACCTCGCCAAGGAATCGGCGAAGCTGCAGGCCCTCCAGGTCAAGCAGCAGCTCGGTGTGCAGGCTCTGTCGATCGCCAACCAGGCGCCGCAGAGCATCACGTCGCTGTTCCGTTAAGGCTAGCTTTTTTCCCTGGAAGCTACCTGACGACAGAGAGAGGCCGGGACGGCGACGTCCCGGCCTCTTTTTTCGCGTGCGCGCCATTCGTCCGGGGCGCAACGAAATCCGCGCATCTTCGCCGCCCGAATGGCCGGCCATCTATAATGATGGCAAGGAGATAGTCGCTTGTTCCCACGCATCCGAGAAATTACCGACGCATTTGGCGGCAAGCTGCGCGTGAGCGTGGAGGAGCATCCTTCGGGCGCGCTCGTCGTGCTCGAACGCCCCGACATGAAGGATCGGCCGCGGATCCTGCTCGACGGCTACGGAACCGACATTCTGGCGGGCTATATCATGTCGGCACGCCTCGCCGTGCCGCACGGCCTTCCCGACGAGCATGTCGACGGTACTTTCGGCACGCGCTTCGAACTGGGACTGGAACCCCGCGCCGCGCTGGAGCTTAGCCAGGAAGGCGAGAGCAAGCTCGAGATACCGGCGCCCTTCTGGGACCGTCTCTACGCCGAATTGTGTCTCGTTGCGGCACATGCGCGCGAACTCGCGCGTCGCGCCGAGGCGCGCGTTCACTAAAAGTCATGCTGGTGTCATTGGTACCGGTAACTTTACGTATCGGGGCATCCCGGAGTGTGGTGGCGGGCGCCGCTGAGGCATTGGGCGGATAATCGCTCGGGCAAAAAAGAAGAGAAAAGGGAAATTCGCATGAATCTTCGCGACTTCAGCCATGATGCTGCGGACACCGGCCAGAGCTTCACGGTGACGCTGACGCTGAACGTGGAGGATGTGCGGGCATTGTGGAGCGCGGCGGCCGAAAAGGCGCTGCAGGCCCCTGGCATGACGCTTTCGGACGTGCTCGACACGCTCGGCCCGCGCGAAGATCCCTCGATCGCCGATTGCATCGCGATGCTCACCGCGCCGGCCGCGATCGCCGGCTGCGCGCTCGACGATTTCAGCATCCGCACCGCGCCTGCCGCCGTGACGGTGCCCGGCGAATTGATCCAGCTACCGGTCGATGCCCGTCCACTCGTGCTGATGCCCGCTGCCAACGGCTGAGACACGCGCCGTCGATCCAATCTTTTCGAGCGGGGGCTCGAGCACGAAAGCCAGGCTGGTTTCCACCAGCCTGGCTTTTGTCGTTTTGGATCACGGGGGATTGCGATCCTCGAAAAGGGGAGAAGAGACGAGCACACCGCAGAGGGGATCAGAACGGCCCGCTCGTCTCTCTGCTTTCATTATAGACGGGACGCGCGCGCGGATGTGCCGAATGCCCCGGGGGAATGCCCGCTAGGTGATCGTACGGAATTCATCTTCCAGATGACCCGAGCCGGAATCGGGGACAGGCAAAATCATCAGGCCATAGGCGGAAAGAAGGCGCCGGAGCGGAAATTCCCGCTCCGGCGCCCGGTATCCAATGCCTATGGGTGGGATCAGGTGCCGATGCGGACCAGATTGGCGGTGTCGCTCTTGTGGCCATTGACGGTGACTTGGATGGTGCCGTTCTCGAGCGCGACATCGGTCACGATTCCGACCGAATGCGCGACGATCTTGACGTCGTTGCCCGAGGCGTCCTTGCCGGTGAGGGCCAAGGTGTAATCGCCGGCGCCGAGCTTCTTGCCGGCGCTGGTGGTGCCGTCCCACGACATGTTGCCCGCGGCGGCGCCGCCTTCGACGGTACGCGTGTCGACGACCTTGCCCTTCGCATCGGTGATCGTCGCGGTCATCGTGCCGACTTCGCGCGGCGCGGACCACAGCCACTGCGCCGGCTTTTCGGCGCTGAGGCCCGCAGTGCCCGAATTGGTCTCGACCATATGGCCGATCATCGCCGAGGCTTGCGTCAGATTCTGCGTGCCGAGGCTCGACAGGATCGACTTGAGCGTCGTGGTCTGCGCCATCGACTGCTCGACCTGCGAATATTGGACCAGCTGCTGGGTATATTGCGCCGTGTCCATCGGATCGAGCGGATCCTGATTCTGCATCTGCGTGGTCAGCAGCTTGAGGAACATGGTGAAATCGGCATTGAGCTTGGACCCGCCGGTGGTGTCGGTCGTGGGCGTGTTGCTCGTGGCGGAATTGACGGTGGTCATGCGCGTTCCTCAGGCGAGAAGATCGACCTGCCCGTCGCTGCGGATCGGGCGGTAGATGGGTTCGGCGACGGCCGCATCGTCGTCGGACGACGCGAACTGGCCGCGATTCTGGTTGTGCTGCTGCTGGGCCTGCTGGCCGCCACTGTCGCCGCCGCGATTTTCGAAGCGGAAGCTCTGCGCGTCGGTGCGGACGCCGGCCTGATCGAGCGTGCGGGCGAGATCGGGCGCGTCCTGGCGGAGCAGGTCCATCGCCTGCGCGCTCTCGGTGCGGACGGTCGCCTGCAGGCTGCCCTTGTCGTCGAAGGCGAGGGTGACTTCGATGCGGCCGAGCTCGATCGGATTGAGGCGGATGCGCAGCGTATCCTCGCCGAGCTCGACTTTCCGCGCGATCTCGACGCCCAGCGAATGGCCGAGATGGCCGGGGCGGGCTTCGATCACCGGTTCCGCTGTATGGGCGGCGACGGGGGCTGCGCTGGTAGAGGTCGTGGCCTGTGCGTGCTGCGGCAGGATCGGCGCGGCGGCGTCGGTTTTCGGAGTGGCTGCGAGTGTGATTTCGGGCTGGGGCTGGCCGTCCCCCTTTGCTTCCGAACCGGTGGAGTCACCTTTCGCTGCGATTGCGCGGGCGAAATCGACGGTACCGGTTGCGGGTGCAGCTTGCGTCGTGTCGGGAGCAAGCGCGGCTTGCGCGGCGACCTTGCCGGGCTTGGATACAGCGGCGCCACCCTGTGCGTTCGCGGACGGTTCGCGCGGCGCGGATTGGGGCGGAGCGACTGGCTGCGGCACGGCGTTGACGGCGAGCATCGCGGCCGGGACTACGGATTTCGCGGCGTCGGACGGGGCGGGATCCGCATCGGCCGTCACGGCACGGCCGCGTGCTCCCTTTTGCGGTTTTGCCGGTGTGGTCTCCGCGGGCGGGGCGAATGCCGGCGCATCCGGCAGAGCCTCATCAGGCTGCAGCGCGGCCTGGTTCTGCAACGGTATCGCCGGGGTGAGAACTGCCGGATCCGCGGCGGGAGCGGGGATTTCGGGCACGGCTGCGCTCGGATCCGCTTCGGCCTCGACTGGGGCGGCTACCGGTACCTGCTCCGCGCCGGGCAATTTGGCCGCGGTGGCCATCAATTCGGACAGGGAGGTCGGCTGCTGAAGTCCGGGCAGCGCGGCGGCCGCTGGAAGCGGCTGGGCCTGTGCGTCGAGTTGCGCCTGGGCGAGCAGCCGCGCCAGTTTCGGGTCGAAATTCTTCGGTGGCGGGGCCGAGGCGACCAGGCCGGTCAGCTGCGGGGCAACGCCGCCTTCGGTGGCAAGGCCGAGCGCATCGGCAAAGCCGAGGCCGGCGCCATTCATCGCCGGCGCGGGCATCCCCGCGCCAAGCGGAAAGCCGAAGGGGTTGATCTGCATCCGGTCGCCTCTTGCTCGACCCGCAAGGGGCCGCTTTTCATTATAGGATGATTGTTGCGCGAACGGTTTCAACCGATCGTGCCGAGCGCCCGAATGCGTGCCCGCGCATGGATCTCGTTCTGCGACAGCACCACCGTGGCAGGGCGGACGCGCTCGATGATCGAGCGGACGAACGGACGGATCGCCGGGCTGGTGAGCAGGCACGGGATCTCGCCGTCCTGCGCCAGCCGATCATAGGTTTCGCGGACCGACTGGATGAACTTCTGAAGCGCGGAGGGCGCCATTGCGAGCTGGCGATCATCGCCCTGGCCGAGAATCGATTCGGCGAACGCCTGGTCCCATTCGGACGAGAGCGTCACCACCGGGATCGCTTCGCCGCGAACCTGCGACGCGCTGATCTGGCGGGCGAGACGGCCGCGGACATGCTCGGTCATCTGGGTCAGATTGGCGGTCAGCGGTGCGGCCTCGGCCACGCCTTCGAGGATCGTCGGGATGTCGCGGATCGAAATGCCTTCCGATAGCAGGTTCTGCAGGATGCGCTGGACGCTCGAGATCGAGACCTTGGAGGGGACGATGTCGGCGACGAGCTTCTCGGCGTCCTTGTGGACGTCGGTCAGCAACTTCTGCGTCTCGGTGTAGGAGAGCAGATCGGCGATGTTGTCCTTGACCAGTTCGGTCAGATGCGTGGTGATGATCGTGCCGCAATCGACCACGGTCAGCCCGCGGAAGCCGGCTTCGTCGCGCAGCTCGCGATCGATCCACAAAGCGGGGAGGCCGAACACCGGCTCCTTGGTCGCTTCGCCGGGCATGCCCACCGGGCCGCCGCCCGGATTGATCAGCAGCAGCTTCTCGAGACGGATCTCGCCGCGCGCGGCCTCGGTCTCCTTGATCGTGATGACATATTCGTTGGGCTTGAGGCCCATATTGTCGATGATGCGGACCGAGGGGAGGACGAAGCCGAAATCGGTCGCCATCTGGCGGCGGAGCGCGCGAACCTGATCGTCGAGGCGCGGCTCGCGCTGCTCGTCGTTGATCATCGGCAGCAAGGCATAGCCGATCTCGATGCGCACTGCGTCGAGCGCGAGCGTCTGCGAGATGGGCTGTTCGACGATGGCCTCGCGGGCCTGTTCCTGCGCAGCGGCGGCGAGTTCGAGAGCGACCTTGGCCTGGGCGTTCTTGCTCATCTTCCAGGCGGCATAGCCGGCGGCGGCGGCGAAACAGGCGAAGGGCAGGAAGGGCAGGCCGGGCATCAGCGCCAGCGCGGCCATCAGGAACGCGACCATGCCGAACGCCTTGGGATAGCGGCCGAGCTGGTCACCCAGCGTCGCGCCGGTCTTGCCCTTGATGCCGCCCTTCGAGACGAGCAGGCCCGCCGCGATCGAGATGATCAGCGCCGGGATCTGGCTGACCAGCCCCTCGCCCACAGTGAGCACGGTATAGGTATGGAATGCCTCGCCGATCGGCACGCCGTGCGAGACGACGCCGACGGTGAGGCCGACGAGGATGTTGACCGCAGTGATGAGCAGGGCGGCGATCGCGTCGCCCTTCACGAACTTCGAGGCACCGTCCATCGAGCCGTAGAAGCCGCTCTCGGCCTCGATCTCGGCGCGGCGCTCGCGGGCCTGCTCCTCGCTGATCATGCCGGCTGAGAGATCGGCGTCGATCGCCATCTGCTTGCCGGGCATCGCGTCGAGGCTGAAGCGGGCCGCGACTTCGGCGATGCGGCCCGCGCCCTTGGTGATCACGACGAAGTTGATGACGATCAGGATCATGAAGATGGTGAGGCCGATGATGACCTCGCCACCCATCAGGAACTCGCCGAACGCCCCGATCACGCCGCCGGCGGCGCCATGGCCCTCATGGCCGTGGGTGAGGATGAGGCGAGTCGAGGCGAGATTGAGGCCCAGCCGGAACATCGTCGCGATCAGCAGGATCGTCGGGAAGGCGCTCAATTCCAGCGGCTTCTCGATGAAGAGCGCCGTCATCAAGATCATCACTGCGATGGTGATCGACAGCGCGAGGCCGAGATCGAGCAGCCAGCCCGGCATCGGCAGGATCAGCATCGCGATGATCGCGATGACCGAGCCGGCGAGCGCGAGATCGCGGCTCAGGCCGATGCGGTTGAGGATGTTGGCGATGGCGGGGGGCATCAGGACTGCTCGTCGATTAGCCCTCTCCCGCTTGCGGGAGAGGGTTGGGTGAGGGTGAGGCCGGTTCGGCGTGCTGCTTCGCTGAAGGGGAGGGAGTGACCCTCACCCCAGCCCTCTCCCGCAAGCGTGAGAGGGAGAAGAGCGGCGCACCCGATCACGGCGCCGGGGCGACGGCGATGCCGGCCTCGATGAACGTGCGCAATTTGTTGCGCATCGTCCGGACCGAAATGCCGAGGATGCCCGAGGCCGAGGTACGGTTGCCATGGCAGCGCGTCAGCGTCTGGAGGATCAGCTCGCGTTCGACTTCCTCGACGGTGCGGCCGACCAGACTCTCGATCTGCAGATCGCCGGGCTCGGCGAGCTCGAGATCGAGCAGGCGCGTGCCGTCCGAACGGACAAGATCGTCCGGCTCGATGGCCGGGCCCTGCGCGAGCAGAACGGCGCGATGGATGCAATCTTCGAGCTCGCGGACATTGCCCGGCCACCCATAGCGGGAGAGCAGCACAAGGGCCGCGTCGCTGAAGGAGCGCGAAGGCATGCCGTCGGCTTCGGCGAGACGCGTGGCGAAATGCTGGGCGAGCTGGGCGACGTCGCCGCCACGCTCGCGAAGCGGCGGAACCTCGACCCGGACGAGGCCGAGGCGAACCAGCAGATCGGCGCGGAAGCTGCCGGCCTGCACCGCCGCCTCGAGATCCATGCTGGTCGAGGCGATCAGCCGCGCATGGAACGGAACCACCTCGTCACCGCCGATCCGGCGGAAGCGCTGTTCCTGCATCGCCGTGAACAGCCGCGCCTGAGTGGCGGGGGCGAGGCGGCCGACTTCGCGGAGGAAGATCGTGCCGTGACCCGCCTTTTCGAGCCGGCCGATGCGGCGCGCGATGGCGCCCGGAAAGGCGTCGGCCTCGTGGCCGAACAGTTCGGATTCGAGCACGTCGGCAGCAACGCCGGCGCATTCGACGGTGTAGAGCGGATTGGTACGGCCCGAGCTTTCGTGGATCGCGCGGGCCATGACTTCCTTGCCGCAGCCCTTCTCGCCGGTGACGAGCACGGGAGCGCCGGTTTGGGCCACCGCGGTAGCGAGCGCCACGGCGCGGGCGAGAGCGGGGTGGTCGCCGATGCGGACCGGTGCCTTACGCTCGATCACCGAAGCGATTGCGGCGGCGATCAGCTCGCGCTGCGGCGGCAGGGGAACGTAATCGCGCGCGCCGGCGCGGATTGCCGCAACCGCGCGCTCGGCCGAAGCCTGGATGCCGCAGGCGAGCACGGGGAGCGTGAAACGCTCGGCGCGCAAGCTGGCCATGAAGCCGGCAATGTCGGTCTCGACATCGATCATCACCATGTCGCCGCCGCCTTCGCGGAGCAGATCGAGCGCCTGGACGGGCGTATCGGCCATCGCCACGGCGGCGCCTGCGTCACGAGCCAGCTCGGCCGCGCGGCGGAACTCGCCACCGGGCGCGCCGACCAATATCATGCGGATGGATCCGGGCATCAACGGTCCTGACGAACGATTTCGGTGAGCGTGACGCCGAGCGCATTGTCGATCAGCACGACTTCGCCGCGCGCGATCAGACGATCGTTGACGAAGATGTCGACCGGCTCGCCGACGCGGCGGTCGAGTTCGACCACGGTGCCCGAAGTGAGGTGGAGCAACTCTCCGACGGGCATGCGCGCCCGGCCGAGAACGGCCTGCACCTTGACCGGTACGTCGTGGACGGCCTCGAGGCCTTCGGCACCTACGGGCGCGTTGTCTCCAGCGGGCAGCGGATCGAAATCTTCGAACACGGGGCCGCTGGCTTCGCTGGAATCAGCGGGGATGATGTCGTGGGGTTCGGTATCCATCGTCAAATCCTTACGAGTTCATCCATTGGCGGATCACCGAGGCCGCTTCGGGCGGGCTCGCGTGGATCGCATCGCCAATGCGCTTGAGGGCGGAGAGCTTGATGCGGCCGTCGACCTGGGCGAGCGCGATTTCCTGATCGAGCAGCGGCTGGTCGCCGTTGTTCATGGTCTCGAGCTGCCGCATCGCGTCGTCGTCGCCATCGGCGGCGCGTTCGGCGAGTGCGAGCATCTCGGGAGACTGGGCGGAGAGCGCAGTCTCGCCTTCGGGTGCCTCGAGTGCGGGGATCGATGCCTGCGACATGAGCTTCGGCTTGAGCATCCTGAGCGCGAGGAGGCCGACCACGCCGATCACGATGATCTGCAGCAGGCCCCAGATCCGGTCCATCGGCAGGCTCGAGAAGAAGCCCGATTCCTTGTCGGCGAGGCTGTCGTCATTGGCGAAGCGCATGCTCTCGACCACGACGCTGTCGCCACGCTCGGCATCCATGCCGACGGCGTTCTCGACGAGGCGCTGGAGACGCTGCATCTGCGGCTGGGGCAGGCCTTTCTCGCCGCCATCGACCATCACTGCGACGGTGAGGCGCGTGACCTTGCCCGGGCCGCGCAGCGTGACGGTCTTGGTCGAGCTGTTGTCGTAGGTCGTGTCTTCGGAAGTCTGGTTGCTGCGCGACTGGCGGCCGTTGCCCGTACCGGCGCTTGGCGCCTGGCCCTGAGCCTCGGGGAGTTGGTTGCCGACGCTGGCGGTTTGCGCGCCGGCATCCTGTTCGCTGTTCTGCTCGCCATTCTCGACGCTGACCTGGCGCGAGATGACCTGCTTGTCGGGATCGAACAGGTTCGATTCCTCACGGGTCTGGTCGCGGTCGATCTGGGCGGAAACCTCGGCGCGGACCTTGCCCTGGCCGACGATCGGCTCGAGCAGGGCCTCGACTTCCTCGCGGAGCTTGGCCTCTACGGCCTGCTGGCGTTCGTCGGCATCGGCGCCGCCGGCCGAACCGGCTTCGCCGGCGCGGGCGAGCAAGGCACCGGTCTGGTCGACGACGGAGACGGCTTCGGGCGAGAGCTCGGGAACCGAGGAGGAGACGAGATAGCGGATCGAGGCGATCTGCTCGGAAGAGAGACGTCCCTTGGTCTTGACGGTCACCGCGGCGGTCGCCTTGCGGCTCTCGGCGGCGAACATCGCGCGCTCGGGCATGACGATATGGACGCGCGCGGCGCTGACATTCTGAATGGTCTGGATCGACTTGGAGAGCTCGCCTTCGACGGCGCGCGTCTCGTTCATCTTGGCTCGGCTGGCGGAGACGCCGAAGGGCTGCTCCTCGTCGAGCACTTCATAGCCGATCTTGCCGCCCAGTTTCTCGCCGGCGAGGCTCATGCGCAGCTCGGCGAGCTTGTCCTGCGGCGCCATCACCGAAGTGCCGTCGGCCGAGAGCTGATACTCGACATTCTGCGCCTTGAGCTTCTCGGTGATCGTCGCGGCGGCGGACGGATCGAGATCGGTATAGAGATAGCCCATCTGCGGATCCGAGCCGCGCGTCGCGACGAAGGCGAGCGCGGCGAGCAGCGCGAACGCCACGCCGCCCATCAGCATCAGCCGCTTCGGGCCAAGCTGCCCGACGAGATTCTTGATCGCTTCCAAAGCCGCCCCGTGATGTGGCCAGGGGCAGGAGCGCCCCTCTCCCTTGTTTTATAGGAGGGTGGCGGGCGGCAGTTTGTGCCGGGTGGGAATTTTTTGCCTAGTGATCAGCGCGGACGCGCATGGAAGGCTTGCGAAACGCAATTCCCCTCCCGCTTGCGGGAGGGGTTAGGGGAGGGTGCGACGGGGAGGATCGCGCGACTCACGCACGTCAGTCCCTCCCCCGGCCCCTCCCGCAAGCGGGAGGGGAGCGCAGGAGGCGAGGACGGATCTAGTTCGCGCCGGCGGGGCTCGGCAGCAGCGTCTCGAGCTCGTCGAGCACTGCCTGGCGGCGGGCGATGGCGTCGAGGACGAGGCCGCCTTGTTCCCAGCCGATCATCGCGTCGCCCACCGTGATGGTGACGTCGCCGACGACAGTGAGGTTGAGTTTCCGCCGATCCTTGGACTGGCGATCGGCGATGCGCGCCTCGATCGCTTCGATCAGATCGGGATGAACGCGGATCTCGAGCTCGGTGCCGCGGGCGACCTGGCTGAGTGCGCGGCCGATGGCGGCGTCGATCGTCTCGACAGGGGCGGCATGGATCGCGCGACCGGCAATCATGTCGGCGGCGGCGAGGGCGATCTCGGCGGCCTCGCCGGTGACGCGGCGCGAGACATCCTCGAAGCGCTCGTCCAGAGATTCGATTCCCGCATGGAGCGCATCGACTGCGCTCAGCAGCGCGACGTCGCGCTCGGCGCGCGCCTGGGCCAGACCGGCCTCGAAACCCTGCGCGCGGGCGAGCGCGAGCTGCGCCTCCACGTCCGAGCGGAGCAAGGCGAGCTCGGCGCGCAACGCCGAAATCTCGAGCGGCATGTCGCCGCTGGCGACAGTCGCGCTCTCGCTCGCCGGCGTGGAGAAGATGCGGTCGAAGGCGAAGCGCTCGACGTTCTGGAAGCCCATGCCCATCTCAGATGATCATCGCGTCGTCGGACTTGGGATCGACGAGCAGGATCTCGCCGCGATCGGCGAGGCTCTTGGCGAGGCGGACGAGCGAAGATTGCGCTTCCTCGCAATCGCGCGCGCGGACCGGGCCCATCGCCGCCATGTCCTCGCGCATCAGCTTTGCCGCGCGCTCGGTCATCGCGCCGAAGAACATCTGCTTGAGCTTGTCGGGAGCGCCCTTGAGCGCCATCGCCATCTCGCGCTTGTCGGCGTTGCGGACGATGATCGAGATCGCCGCCGGCAACAGGTTCGACAGATCCTCGAACGTGAACATGAGCGCGCGGATGCGCTCGGCGCTGTCAGGGGCGCGATTGTCGAGCGCGGTCAGCATCGCCTCTTCGGTCGAGCGATCGAGCGAGTTGAACAACTCGGCCATCGCCTCGTGCGGATCGCGCTTCTGCGAGCGCGAGAGGTTGGTCATGAACTCGCTCTTCAGAGTCTGTTCGACCTGATTGATCACGTCCTTCTGGACGGTTTCCATACGCAGCATGCGCATCACCACGTCGACCGAGAAATCGCGCGGCAGCTCGGCGATGACGCGCGCGGCGTGATCGGGGCGCAGCTTCGACAGGATCACCGCGACGGTCTGCGGATATTCATGCTTGAGCGCGCCGGCGAGCACGGTCTCGCTGACGTTGGAGAGCTTGTCCCACATCGTGCGGCCGGAGGGGCCGCGAATGTCTTCCATGATCTCCTTGACCTTCTCGCCCGGCAGGATCCCGCCGAGCAGGCGCTCGGTGGTCTCGTAGCTGCCGTGGAGCGACGCCATCGAAGCGACTTCGCCGGTGAACTGGATGAGCAGATGCTCGACGACCTGCGACGGGATACGGCCGAGGCCGGCGATCGTCGAGGAGAGCTCCTTGATCTCGTCGGTGGTCAGCTGCTCCCAGATCGGCGCGCCATGCTGCTTGCCCAGCGCCAGCATCAGCGCAGCCGCGCGCTGCGGACCGCTGTACTTCTTCAGCTCGACCGGCTCGGCAATCGGCGCCATCAGGCTCATTCTGGACCCCTCGCAGAAAAATCACATGTGCACGCAAGGAAGCGTTCACTCATCCTATTATAGGAGTGTGGGGGAAGGGTCGGTTTTCCATGACGGTTAATTTTTCCGGTAGTCTGACGGGGTTGAGCCTGCTGACGGGAGACTCCTCGGTCTTCTCGACGGCCTTCGCTGCGATCCCCTTCGACAGCAAGGCGGTTCGCGTCGCGAAAGCGCAGTTCACGCTCGCCGAGACCACGCCGCCATGGAAGGAAGCGACCAGCACCAAATCGGCGTCGAGCCAGCTCGTGGCGATCCTTGCCTCGAAGACGGTCGTCGACAAGATGAGCAGCAGCACGGCGCTCCTGCCCGACGACATCAAGACGAGCTTCACGGCCTACAAGGCGCTGGAAAAGCTGCGCGTCCTCGCCGAGGCGGCCACGGTGAAGACGGCGACCAGCGCCCAGCGCGCGCAATATGAGAAGGCCTTCGCCAAGGGGCTCACGGACCTCCAAGGCTATCTGGCTACCGCGCCCTCGGACAAGGTCAACCTTGCCTTCGGCGCGGCTAGCTCGTCCGCGCAATCGAGCAAGCTCGCCGCCACCAATGCCTATGAGACCAAGGGCAAGGGCCTGGTGACCCGGCTGACGGATGCCGTCCCGGGTCTGACCGGGCAGGAGCAGTTCAGCGTCAAGATCAGCCGCGGGACGGTCAGCGAGACCGTCACCGTGGACCTGTCCGCGGGCACCCAGCCGCCGACGCTGGAATCGGTTGTGTCGCAGCTCAACAGCGCGATCAGCGCGACGCCCGCGCTCAAGGCCGACGGCACGCCGCTGACCGACGCCAGCGGCAATGTGGTCTCGCGCTGGGGCGCGCGCTTCAAGGCAAGCTATGCCGACGGCAAATGGGGCATGAAGCTCGATACCCCGGACGGGGTGGAGAAAGTGTCGCTCGAGCAAGTCGGCGCGAAGGACTCGCTGGTCGTCGCGACCGGCCGGACCGCGCTCGACGCGCCGACGGCGACGCAGGTGTTCCGCCTCAACGATCCCGCGGGCGCCAACACGCGCGTGGCGATGGGAACGATCCAGGCGCTCGACGCCGAGAAGACCGCGCAGAACACCTTGGCCGGCAAGACGACGACGATCACCACCACGTCCACCGACGCGGATGGGAAGGTGAAGACGACGACGACCAAGACGAGCAACGCCTACGCCAGCACCGACGCCGCGGCGGTCGCCACCGACGCCCAGGGCTATAGCTATATCGTCGGCACCACCGCGGGCGATCTCGGCGCCAATCGTTCGGACGGCGACAACAACCTGTTCCTCACCAAGATGGACGGGGCGGGCAATGTCGTGTGGCAGCGCAGCCTCGGCGCCGGCGGCAGCTCGACCGGCGCCGCGGTGTCGATCGGCGCCGACGGCAGCATCGTCGTCGCGGGCTCGGTGACCGGCAGCTTCAACGGCGCCAACGCGGACGGCGACATGGTCGTCGCCAAATATGCCGCCAATGGCGACGAGAAATTCTCGACCGTGGTGCGTTCGGGTGGCGTCGACGTGGCCAAGGCAGTGGCGGTCGGCGCCGATGGCTCGGTCTATGTCGGCGGCCGCACCGCCACCGGCAATGGCGATGCCTTCGTCGCGCGGATCAATGCCGCCGGCAAGCTCGCCGAGCGGCGCACGATCGATAGCGGCGGCGTCGATCAGATCAACGCGCTGGCGATTGACGGCGACGGCAATCTGCTCGCGGTGATGAGCCAGGGCGGCAACGCCTCGGTGCGCAAGCTCGACGGCAGCGCACTCGCCACCGATCTCGGCAGCATCAATCTGGGCATTGCGGACGTTCGCGCGATCGCCGTGGGCGCGGACGGCACGATCGCGGTGGGCGGCGCGACCAGCGCGGCGCTGAGCGGCAGCCAGGTCAACGCGAAGAGCGCCGCCCGCGACGGCTTCGTTGCACGGATCGATTCCGGTCTGTCGGGCGCGAGCGTGACCTATCTCGGCTCGGCGGCCGACGATCAGGTCGACAGCGTCGCGTTCCTCGGTGGCGAACTCTATGCCGGCGGCCGCACCACCGGCGACCTGGCCGCGACGCGGCAGGGACCGACCGACGGCTTCGTCGCGCGGATCGGCGCCGCGACCGGCGCGATCGAGAACACCACCCAGTTCGGCCAGGCGCTGTTGCGCACCGAGCCCGTCCGCATCGCGGGCGATGCCGGGGGTGCCAATGCGATCTCCGCGCTGGGTTTCGGCCGCGGTACGATCAACGCGGCGGTTTCCGATAAGGTGACCACGCAGACTACGCTCCGCCCCGGCGACTTCTTCTCGATCAAGGCCGATGGCGGTGCGGTACGCAAAGTGACGATCGAAGCCGGCGACACGCTGAAGACGATCGCGACGCGCATGCAGGGCATGCTCGGCGCCTCCAAGGCCACCGTCACCGCTACCATCGTCGACGGGGTCCAGAAATTGAGCATCAGGATGAAGCCGGGCCATGAGCTCGAACTCATTCCCGGCAGCACCGACACCGATGCGCTCGCCAAGCTCGGCATCGAGCCGCAGCGGATCGCGACGCAAGCGACGCTGTCGAGCAGCGCGCCCAAGGTCCGTCCCGGCGGCAATTTCGGCATGGATCTGAGCGAGGCGCTGAGCCTGTCCACGCTCGACGACGCCAAGGTGGCGATGAAGAAGATCGAGGAAGCGATCTCGATGACGCAGACCGCCTATCGCTCGCTTTATTGGGACGACGGCAAGGCGCAGATGGTCGACGGCGTCAAGAACACCGCGACCGGCACCCAATCCACCGCGCGCGAGAGTGCGCAGCTCGCAAATTATCAGGCGGCGCTCAACCGGCTCAATGCGGGCGCCTCCTCAACCCTGGGATTCTGATCGTCATGAACACGCCCCCGATCCTCGCCGGCATTCGCGAGCGGATGCAGAACCTGTCCGAGCGGCAGCGCGTCGTCGCGACCAACATCGCGAACAGCGAGACGCCAGGCTACAAGGCCCGCGACGTCTCCGAGCCCAATTTCGCCGCCTTGGTCGGCGGCAGCGGCATGATCGCGGCCCCGCGCGTGCAGTTGACCGATCGCATGAAGAGCCTCGGCGCGATCCAGCCGGCAGGAAGCGGGATCGTCCTCGACAAGGACATCACCGAGACCAAGCCCGACGGCAACAACGTGACGCTGGAAGACCAATTGCTCAAGATGGGCGAGGTCCAGGCCGACTTCCAGGCGATGACCGGCCTGTACCGCAAGCAGATGTCGATGCTGAAGACCGCATTGGGCGGCCGCGGCTGATCGGAAAGCTGAAAACGCACCCTTCCGTTCGTTTCGAGCGAAGTCGAGAAACCTGGTTCGCGCTCAAGACCTGTTTCTCGACTACGCTCGAAACGAACGGGGAAAAGGTAAAGTCATCAGGCTCTAGGCAAGCACCTTCTCGAAAAAGAAGTCGGCATAGGGATCGTCGTTGAACCGCTCGATCTCGGTCCACCCCAGCCGCCGATAGAGATGCAGCGCGCCCGCGAGCGCGCGGTTCGTGTCGAGGCGAAGCGTCGTGATCGAGAGCTTGCTTGCCGTCGTCTCGACTTCGTCCATGAGGCGATAGGCTAGGCCAAGGCCGCGCGCTGCAGGGGAGACCCAGAGGCGCTTGATCTCCGCCTCGCCTTTTCCATTTCCCTTGAGCCCCACGCATCCGACCGGCAGGTCATCGGACATCGCAACGAGGAACGCGCCCCGCGGCGGCACCATCTGCCCGGGGTCTGGATTGCGGGAGAGCGTCACGTCGAACCCGCCCTCGAAGCTTCCCGCCAGTTCCTCATAATATTGCCCGAGACAGTAAATCGACACCTCCGCGCGAGGATCCTCGACACGAAACACGATCTGATCGCTCGCCAGAGCGGACGCGATCAGATCGAGCGCATAGAGCAGGGTTTCGCGATGCCCGTGCTTGTCGAGCAGGGCTCCGGCGCGTTCGTTGGAAAGGCTCTCATATGCGCGGAACTCGCGCGTGCCGACAGCTGTGAGCGACACCGTTCGACGCCGCGCATCGTCGGGGGACGGCATGGTGACGATCAGCCCTTCCTCCTCCAGCCCTCGCAAGAGTCGGCTCATCAGGCCGCTGTCGAGGCGCAGGAAAGCACGAATTTCCGCCACGTCTGATCGCCCCTGGCCGATCGCGTTCAGCACCCGCGCCGCACCAAGCGGCCGGCCGCGGCCTAAAAAAGAGCTGTCGAGGGCACCGATTTCGGAGGTGACCGCACGCGCGAAGCGGCGGAAACGGGCAATGGGGTCGAGCATTATCTGACTTTAGTCAGATAATTCCGCTGTGGCAAGATTGGCGCGAGCGAGGGAGCGAAGGGGCCATTTAACGAGGCGCGCGGGACATCCTTCGCCTTGTTCGCGAAGCTATTCGCTCGTGGTCTGCGCTTCGGCTGAATCGAGATGCCAACCATGGCCGTCCTTGACCATCGGCTTGCCACAGCCGGTGCAATGGCTGCGCACAACCGGACCGTCGTACCAAGCCTTGCGCCGGTCCCGTTGATGCGCTCCGAATAAACACCATGGTAAGTGCAGGATGTTCATCGCCGATCTCCCCAACCGGCTAGTTGTAGGTGGCAGCATACACTTCCCGCGCCACTTTTCTATAGCGGCGCGATATTGTTCTTGTGTGGATTGGGATGACTGCGTCCCGACCTGTTTCAGGGTCGGCAATCTACCCCTTTACAGCTTGGCGTTGATCGAGATCGGCGCCGGCGCGTCCATGCCACCCAGTCCGCCGCACGCGCCATAAGTGGTGCTACGGGTGCCGGTGAGCCGCTGTGCCTCGGCGGCGATCGCGCCCATCATCTCGACCGAAAGCTCGATCTGGCGCGACAGGATCTGCTGGTTGACGGCCGAAGCGTCACGCAGGTTGCGGCTGGCTTCGGACAGTCCGGCGCGCAGCTCAGGCTCGATCGCTTCGGCCCAATTGTCGGGTCGTTCGCGCTTGAGGCGGGCGACATCGGCCTCGATGCGGCCGGTGAGGCGGAGCTTGGCCGCGGCGATCTCGCCCAGTGCGGGCAGATACGCCTTGCGCGCGAGCTGCTCGCTCTCCTCTTCCATAAGGGCTGTGAGCGATACCATCGCGTCGATGAGCTGAGCGGTCATTATCGTCCCTGCTGGAGCTTGAGGATCTGATCGAGCACGACGGGCGCGAGGCCGACGCCGCCGCGGTTCGCGATTTCGGTGCCGAGCTTCTCGGCGAGCACGCCGCGGAACATGTCCTCGCCGGCACCGCCGTTGAATTCACCCTTGTCGACGCTTTCGAGCATCATCTGGGTCATCTGGCCGAGGAAGACGGCCTCGAAGCTCTTCGCCGTCTCGGCGTTCTTCGGATCGACCTTCCGCATCGGCGTGGCGGCGGAGGTCGCCGAAAGCGCGTTGAGTTCGTTCATCACTGGACCTCGATCTCGGCCTGGAGCGCGCCGGCGCTTTTCACGGCCTGCAGGATGGTGATCAGGTCACGGGGCGACACGCCGAGCGTGTTCAATCCGCTGACCAGAGACTGAAGCGATGCGCCGCTGACCACCGCGAGATGCGCGCCATTGCCGTCGTCGACCTGCACCTGGGTGCGCGGGACGACCGTGGTCTGGCCCTGCGAGAACGGCTCGGGCTGCGAGACCTGCGGACGCTCGGAGACAGTGATGGTCAGGCCGCCCTGGGCGATCGCAACCGGGGTGATGCGCACGTCGTTGTTCATGACGACGGTGCCCGAGGCTTCGTTGATCACGACGCGCGCCGGCTGATCTACCCTGATCTCAAGGTCGCCGATGCGCGTGACGAGATCGATGACGTTGCCGACGAAATTGGTGGCAGGCTGGACCTGCACCGTGCCCGGATCGAGCACGGTAGCGCTGCCAGGGAAGCGGCCGTTGATCGCGCCGGCGATACGGTCGGCGGTGGCGAAATCGGGGTTCTTGAGCGCGAGCTTGAGGCTGGTCGCGGACTGGAGCGAATAGGGGACCTCGCGCTCGACGATCGCGCCGCCGGCGATCCGCGCCGAAGTGGTGACGCCGCGGCTGACGCTCGCGGCCGCGCCCTGGCCCTTGAAGCCGGAGACGGCGACATTGCCCTGCGCGACGGCATAGATCTCGCCGTCGAGCGCGCGGAGTGACGAGGCGATCAGCGTGCCGCCCTGCAGGCTCGACGCATCGCCGAGCGCGGCGACCTGGACGTCGATGCGTGAACCGGCGCGCGAGAAGGGGGGCATGGTCGCAGTGATCGAGACCGCCGCGACGTTCTGGGTGCGCATATTGGTGCCGCGGATGTTGACGCCCATGCGCTCGAGCATCGCCTGCATCGATTCCTCGGTGAAGGGCGCGTTGCGCATGCGATCGCCGGTGCCGGCGAGACCGACGACGAGACCGTAGCCGACGAGCTGGTTCTCGCGGACATTCTCGACATCGACGATGTCCTTGATCCGCGTCTGCGCCAGAGCGCCCGGACTAGCGATCAGTGCCAGGAGCATGAGCAGGAGCGGAGCGGCGAACCGGTGCATAAACCCTCGGGGAAAGTGGAAAAACCGCGGTAACTCTCTTATAGAGGAAAGGTGGCCAATGCGGGCCGAGAGGACCTGATTTCGTGCGCATCGACAACCTGACGCCGCTGATGGCGCGTAGCCTGTTGGCCGCGCTGCCGAAGGCCGCGCCCGGCTTTCCGATGGCCGGGGAGGAGATCGCCGCGCGGCCGATGCCGATGCAGGGGGCCGGGACCGCGCATCCGATCCCCACGGTGGCGATGTTGGTGACGCTCGCCGCGGCCGATCCGGCGATCGAGCGCCGGCGCAAGCAGGCGATCGACGCCGAACGCGGCGTCGATGCGCTCGACAGGCTCCACAAGGAACTGGCGACCGGAACGCCCAGCGTCGAGCGGCTCCGCGAGATCGTCGAATGGTCGGAGAATTTCGAAGCTTCGGACGATCCGGTGCTCGCTGGGATCCTGTCGGATATCGAGCTGCGCGTCCGCGTCGAGCTCGCCAAGCTCGACATCCAGGCCTGATTCTACCTTATCCCCTCCCTGCAGGCAGGGAGGGGAGTTCAGGTATCAGCGCGCCAGATCGAAGCGGTCGGCGTCCATTATTTTGGTCCACGCCCCGACGAAGTCCTTTACGAACTTCCCGCCCGCATCGTCCGAGGCATAGACTTCGGCGATCGCGCGGAGCTGCGAGTTGGAGCCGAACACCAGATCGGTGCGCGATGCGGTCCATTTATGCGCACCCGAGGCACGATCGGTGCCGACGAACTCCTCGTCGCTCGCCTCGGAGATCTGCTTCCAGGCAGTGCCCATGTCGAGGATGTTGACGAAGAAGTCGTTGGTGAGCTGGCCCAGCCGATCGGTGAACTGGCCGTGCTTGCCCGCCTTGGCATGGTTGGCGCCCAGCACGCGAAGTCCGCCGACCAGCACGGTCATCTCCGGCGCCGAGAGATTGAGCAGTTGCGCGCGATCGATCAGCAATTCCTCGGTCGGCACATTGAATTTGACCGAGAGATAGTTGCGGAAGCCGTCCGCCCGCGGCTCCAGCGGCGCGAAACTGTCGACGTCGGTCCATTCCTGGGTGGCGTCGCCGCGGCCGGAGGTGAAGGGCACGGTGACGTCGTGGCCCGCCGCTTTCGCGGCCTGTTCGATGCCGAGATTGCCGCCGAGCACGATCAGGTCGGCGATGCTGACACTGCCGAACCCTGCCTTGATATCCTCATAGACGGCGAGGACCTTCGCTAGCTCGGCCGGCTCATTGGCTCCCCAATCCTTTTGCGGCGCCAGACGAATGCGCGCGCCATTGGCACCGCCGCGCTTGTCCGAGTTGCGGAAGGTGGAGGCTGAGGCCCAGGCGGTCTTGACCAGTTGCTGGACGGTGAGGCCCGATGCGGCGATCTTGCCCTTGAGCGTGGCGACGTCCGCGTCGCTCAGCTTCGTGCCGGCGGGGATCGGATCCTGCCAGATCAAATCCTCCTGCGGCGCCTCCGGGCCGAGATAGCGCGTCTTCGGACCCATGTCGCGGTGAGTGAGCTTGAACCAGGCGCGGGCGAAGGCATCGGCGAAATAGGCGGGGTCGGCGCGGAATTTCTCGAGGATCGCGCGATAGTCGCCATCGTCCTTGAACGCCTTGTCGGCGGTGGTCATCATGGTCGGGACCTTCTTGCCCGGCGTGTGCGCAGCGGGGGCGAGGGTCTCTGTGGGATTGCCGACTGGTTGCCATTGCTTGGCGCCGGCGGGGCTCTTCACCAGCTCGTATTCGTGGTCGAGCAGCATGTCGAAATAGCTCATGTCCCATTTGGTCGGCGTCGGCGTCCACGGCCCTTCGATGCCCGAGGTGATCGTGTGGTCGCCCATGCCGCTCTCGTGCGTCGAGGCCCAGCCGAGGCCCATCTGCGCGATGTCTGCACCCTCGGGTTCGCGCCCGACCTTGGACGCGTCGCCCGCACCGTGCGCCTTGCCGAAGGTGTGGCCGCCGGCGGTGAGCGCCGCGGTCTCCTCGTCGTTCATTGCCATGTTGGCGAAGGTCCGGCGAAGATCACGCGCCGAGCCCTTGGTGTCGGGTTTGCCGCCGGGGCCCTCGGGATTGACGTAGATCAGGCCCATTTGGATCGCGGCGAGCGGCTCCTCGAGCGCCATTCCCGCCTCGTCGTCGATACGGGTCTTGTTGTCGGGGTGGCCGACCCATTGCTCCTCGGTGCCCCAATAGATGTCGCGTTCGGGCTCGAAAATGTCCTCGCGGCCGCCGGAGAAGCCGAAGGTCGGCCCGCCCATCGATTCGATCGCGACATTGCCGGTCAGGATGAACAGGTCGGCCCAACTGATTGCGGCGCCGTATTTCTTCTTGATCGGCCACAGCAGGCGGCGCGCCTTGTCGAGATTGCCATTGTCCGGCCACGAATTGAGCGGCGCGAAACGCTGCGACCCTGAGGACGAGCCGCCGCGGCCATCGCCGGTGCGGTAGGTGCCGGCCGAGTGCCAGGCCATGCGGATGAAGAACGGGCCGTAATGCCCGTAATCGGCCGGCCACCAGGGCTGGCTATCGGTCATCAGTGCCGTCAGGTCCTGCTTGAGCGCCTGGTAATCGATCTTCGCGAACGCCTCGCGATAGTTGAAGTCCGGATCATGCGGATCGGGCGAGACGCCGCCCTGGGTCAGGATCTCGAGGCTCAGCGCCTCGGGCCACCAGTCGCGATTGGTGCGGCCGAGCAATCTGCGGAGCGCGGCGGGCTCCTTGCTGGGGTCGCTGAGCGGGCTGCCGGTCGTCGGTGCGTCCATGGCTCGAATCCTTCCTGCGGTGGAGATTTGCACGCAGGGTAGGCCGGGACGCTCAGTGGCGGTAACGATTAAAACCGCTCAGCACGAACGCCAAAATAAATGACGCGGTGCAGCAGAGGGTGGGTTTTCGATGTGTCAGTGGGGCGGCGCAAGCGCTCCCGCCGTCACCCCGGACTTGTTCCGGGGTCCACTGCGCGGCAGGCGATGGCAAAAGCCTCTATCATACCGGTGGATGCCTGGTGGACCCCGGAACAAGTCCGGGGTGACGATAGGCTGCAAGGCCTAGCGCTTCGCCTTGGCGATTTTGAGCACGTAGCTGATCACTTCGGCGACGGCGGCGTAATGCTCGACGGGGATCGGATAATCGATCTCGGCCGAGGCATAGAGCGCGCGGGCGAGGGGGCGGTTCTCGACCAGCGGGATATTGTGCTCGCCGGCGATCTCGCGGATCTTGAGCGCGACATTGTCGACGCCCTTGGCGACCACCACCGGCGCGTTCATCGCGCCGTGATCATATTGGAGCGCGACGGCATAGTGTGTCGGGTTGGTGATGATCACGCTGGCTTTGGGGACGTTTTGCATCATCCGCCCCTTGGCGCGCTGCATCTGGAGCTGGCGGATCTTGCCCTTGATCTTCGGGTCGCCCTCGGACTGCTTGTACTCGTCCTTGATCTCCTGCTTGGTCATCCGCATCTTTTTGAAGAAGGCGAAGCGCTGCCAGGCGAAGTCGAACAGTGCGAGCGCGCCGACCAGCATCGCGATCGGCACCAGCATCGCCCAGATGATGTCGTGCGTGGCCATGCCCATCGCGACCATGTCGGCGCCGACGAGCCGGTCGATCGTCGCGGCATGCGGCCACGCGATCCACGCGCCGATACCGATGACGAGGCAGAGCTTGGCGAGCGTCTTGAAGAACTCGACCAGAGATTGCTTGCTGAAGGTCCGCATGAATCCGGTCACCGGATTGAGCTTCGACCATTTGGGCTTGATCCGGCTCGCCGAGAGCATCGGGCGACCCTGCAGGAAACCGCCGAGCAAGGCGAAGCCGAACAGGGCGGCGAGGATCGGGGTGAGGGTAGTGAAGATCGCCCCGAAAATGCCGGTCGCGAAGTCCTGCGCGCCGGCTGGCTCCATCCGGAAATCGTCGGCGCTGCCCCATAGCCGCACGAACAGCGATCCCATCATCTGCATGGTATACGTGCCGAGCCCACCCATCACGACGAGCGCCGCGACGAACATCGCGGCGTGCTTCATCTCGGGCGCCATCGGCACCTCGCCGCGTTGGCGGGCGTCGTCTAGTTTCTTGTCTGTGGGGGATTCAGTTTTGTCTTCCTGATCCGTATCGCCCGACATCACCAGCCTCCCTGCATCGCGTCACCCATCGAAGTGGCGAAGACGGTGAGCATGGTGCCGACGGTGGCGGCGAACAGGCTGAGCCCGAGCAGCAGGTTGAGCGGCTGGGCGATGAAGAAGACCTGGATCGCCGGCGCGATGCGCGCGGACAGGCCGAGCGCGACGTTGAAAACGATGCCATAGACGATCAGCGGCGCGGCGAGGCTGATGCCGAGCGTCATCGAGCGGCCGACCGCGGCGATGGCGAGCTGGGCGAAATCCTGCATCGGAGGCAGGCCGCCGATCGGGAAGCTCTGATAGGAATGGATGATCGCCCCGAGCCAGAGGTGATGGACCTGCATCCCCATGCACACGAGCGCAGCGGCGATGCCGACGAACTTGGAGAGCATCGGCGCCTGGCCCGATTGCGCGGGATCGAAGATCACCGCCGAGGACAGGCCAACCTGCATGCTGACGATCGAACCGGCGATCGAGATCGCGAAGAACAGGATCTTGACGATCATGCCCATTGCGAGCCCGGTCATCAGCTCGGTGACGATCACCGCGGGAAGCACCGCGCCGCCCTGCAGCGCGACCCGCGCGGGCTCGCCGAGCGCGCCGTAGAGTGCGGCCGACATGGCGAAGGCGATCATCAGCCGGATGCGGCCGGGGATCGAATCCTCGCCGAACACCGGCAACAGCATCAGCACCGCGCCGACGCGCGCGAACACGATGAAGAAGGCGGAGACCTGGAATTCGAGGTCGGCGGGCAGGATCATCCGGTGATGATCAGATCGCTGATCTTGGCCATGAAGCCGGACAGCGCCTGTCCCATGGTGGGCAGCATCAGCAGGAAGACGAGACCCATCGCGAGCAATTTGGGTACGAAGGTGAGCGTGGTCTCCTGAATCTGCGTCAGCGCCTGGAGCAGGCCGATGACGGTGCCGACGATCAGCGACGTCAGCAGCAGCGGGCCCACCACGGTGAGCACGAGCAGCAACGCCGCCTCGGCAAGCTGGATGACCTCGCTCGGCGACATGCTTCAGATCTGCATCCGCATGATGTCGGTATAGGCGCTGACCACGCGGTCGCGGACGGCGACCATCGTGTCGAGCGCGGTCTCGGCGGCACCGATCGCGGTTACGACGTCGATCAGATCGCCCTTGCCGGCGACTTGCATTGCCGAGGCGTGTTCGGCGACCCGCATCTGCTGCGCGGTGCCGGTGACGAGATCCTCGACCATCGAGCCGAAGCCGCCCGCGCCGTCGGTCTTGCCGACCGAGGGCTTGCCGAGGGCGCTGCCGATCCCTGCGACCTTGCCATAGGCAGAGGCCGCATCAAGTGCTCCGATTGACATGAGATTTTTCCCTTACTTGAGAAGATCGATGGTGCGCATCGTCAGGCTCTTGGCGGCCTCGATGGCATTGAGATTGGCTTCGTAGCTGCGCTGCGCGGCCTTCATGTCGGCGCTCTCGACGAGGCCGTTGACGTTGGGCTTGAGCACATAGCCTTCCTTGTCCGCCGCCGGGTGGCCGGGCTGGTAGACGCGGGTGAAGTCGGACTTGTCGGTCTCGATTCCGTTGACCTTGACGCCGGTGGCGCCGGTGGCGCGATCGACCTCGGCCTTGAAGCTCGCGACGCGGCGGCGATAGGGATCGCCGCCCGGGGTCTGCGCCACCGAATCCTGGTTGGCCAGGTTTTCCGCGATCACGCGCATCCGGAGCGACTGGGCGCGAAGCCCCGATTCCGAGACGCCGAGCGATGCTTTCAAGTCCATGTGAGTCGAGCTCCAGAGCGGCCGAGCGGCCATTTCCCTCATTGTAGGCAATTCTTGCCGGGCGAGGGTTCGAGAGGCGGAAATAAACGCCGGCCCTTCTCTTCCCTCTCCCCTTTGGGGGAGAGGGTTGCGTAGACTTGGGCCGCGCTCCTTCAGCGCGGTCTCAGTCGGAGCTGGGTGAGGGGGTGTGGCCGCAAAGCGGGCACCCGGCGTTGCGCGCCGACCTACCCCTCACCCAACCTCCGCTAGGCGCTACAGCGCCAAGCTGCGGTAACCCTCTCCCCTATCAAGGGGAGAGGGAAAGGAGGGCGACACGTGAATGTTGATCCGCCTAGGCAAAATTTGCCGGGTCGCGCGCCGGGGGCCGGACAAAGCTTCCTATAAGTCACTCAGAAAGGGGCGCGCATGTCCGTACTCGACGATATTATGATCGACCTGTCGATCGTGCTCGGCTCGGCCGAGGTGCCGATCCGGCAGATGCTCAAGATGAGCCGCGGGGCGATGATCCCGCTCGATTGCGGCCAGGACGATCCGAGCCTGGTCTATGTCAACGGCGAGCTGGTGGCCAAGGGCCGCATCCTCGTCGACGGCGACCAGATGTCGCTCGAAATCTCAGAGCTCGTGAAGAAGCAGCGCCACTGATGGATATTCTGTCGATGATCCGCACCGTGGGTGCGCTCGGCGTCGTGCTCGGCATGCTCGCCGGGGCGCTCTGGGTAGTCCGCCGGTACGACATCAAGCTGCCGGGCCGTGTCTCGGGCTCGGCACGCAAGCGCGTCGAATTGGTCGAGCGGCTGGCGGTCGATGCCAAGCGCTCGGTGGCATTGATCCGCCGCGATGGTTGCGAACACCTCATCCTGATCGGCCCCGAGGGCCATGTGACGCTCGAGACCGGCATCGTCGCGCCCGAACCCGTGGCCGCGAAGGCGCCTGAGCAGGCGATGCCCGCCGCCGATTTCCAGGCCGATCTCGCTGCCTTCGCCGGGAGCTTCGGCAAGCTCGTCGATCTCTCGCGCGCGAAGATCGCCGCGGTGCGCGGCGCCAATGACGACGAGGTCGAGGACAGCGACGACGAGCCGACCGATCCGTCGTCCGTCGACGCGACGATCGTCGAATTGCCCGCTTCCGCGCCCCGCAAGCGCACCCGCCGTCCGCGCGACACCAAGCGCTGGAACCGCGCCGCGGTGCGCGAGGCGCTCAATGCGTAAATTCCTGATCGCGGCCGTCGCCGCGCTCGTGCTGCTGCCGGTGGCGGCGCACGCGCAGGCGGCCGGCGGCACGACCATCAATCTCGGGGGAGGCGGGGCGGGCGAGGGCCAGCTCTCGGCCAAGGCGATCCAGCTCGTATTGATGCTGACCGTGCTCAGCCTCGCGCCGGGGCTGCTGATGACGGTCACCAGCTTTACCCGCATGGTGGTGGCGCTGTCGCTGCTGCGCACCGGCATCGGCGCGCCGGGCGTGCCGCCCAACCCGGTGATCATCAGCCTCGCGCTGTTCCTGTCCTTCTTCGTGATGGCGCCGACCTTCGAGAAGGCGTGGAACGAAGGCGTCGATCCCTATACCAAGGGCAAGATCACCGAGCAGGTCGCGTTCGAGAAGACCGCCGAGCCGTTCCGCAAGTTCATGCTCGGCCAGGTGCGCGACAGCGATCTGAAGCTGTTCGCCGATCTGGCGAACAAGCCGATCGCTACTCGCGCCGACACGCCGCTGACGACTTTGGCGCCCGCGTTCATGATCTCCGAGCTGCGCCGCGCGTTCGAGATCGGGTTCCTGCTGCTGCTGCCGTTCCTCGTGATCGACCTTGCGGTCTCGGCGGTGCTGATGGCGATGGGCATGATGATGCTGCCGCCGCCGACGATATCGTTGCCGATGAAGATCATCTTCTTCGTGCTGGTCGACGGCTGGGCCCTGGTGGCGGGATCGCTGGTGAAGAGTTTCGCGACGTAGCGAGGGCGACCGGGGCCCTTTGTTTAGCCCTCTCCCGCTTGCGGGAGAGGGTTGGGTGAGGGTGAGAGGTGTAGGTCGGGCATTGCGGCCAGTTGATCGCTTATCGCTTGCAGCACGCCATCGAGATTCTCGACCACATCGTTGTTCCAGAAGCGCAGGAGGACATAGCTTCGATCCTCAAGAAAGCTGGAGCGACGTCTATCTGCCTCGGGACCGTGCTGTCCGCCATCGAGTTCGACGATCAGCCGTTTCTCCGCGCAAAGAAAGTCGACCACATAGGGCCCGATGGTGGCTTGGAAGCGAAACTTGTAGCCGGCGAGCTGGCGATTGCGCACCATCGACCAGAGCTTGCGCTCAACATCCGTCGCCTCACGTCGAAGGCGCTTTGCGTGTGGATTGGTGGAGCGAATTCGCGGCACCTGTATTCCGTAACGCCTGACACACCCTCACCCAACCCTCTCCCGCAGGCGGGAGAGGGCTTTTGATCCGCTATGGATCAGCTATCCAGGTTGCAATGCTCGAGCCAGGGGGCGAGGTCGTTGTACGAGATCGGTTCGAGGAAGATCAGGCCGGCCTTGTCCTCGCTCGACCAGCGCGTCGTACAGCGGCGCGAGGGGAGGCCGGGGACCGAGAGGATGATCTCGATATCCTCGCGCGGCGGCCTGGGCATCGCGATCCGGGCGCCGCTCTGCGAGATGTTCTCGAGCGTGACGTCGATAGGGCGGCCGAAACAAGTGATCCGCGCGGCGCACGTCACGTCGAAGCGCGGCGCGCGGGGCGCCGGGCCACAGAAACGTTCGAGCCCGGCCTTGGCCTGGGCAAGGATGTGATCGACGTCGATGGGCTCGGCGAATTCGACGCCGGCGCGGCCTTCGCTGCTCCAGACGACGCTGCCCCGCAGCTGGTCGCCGCTGCGCAATTCGACCGTCACCCAATTGCCGTAGCCGAGCGTGTAGTGCGTCTCGATCATCATGCCCGTCACCGAGACGTTGCGGACGCGGCAGAGATGCTCGATCATGCCGCTGCACCGGAGCTTGCCGACCAGCAGCGTCGTTACGGTGCGCGGTGCGCGATCGCGCGCGAGGCCCGCTTCCGCGGACTGGGCCTTCGTCAAGTGCATGGCTGTCCTCCGTGGTCGAAGCGACTCCCTCGTCCCACAGCATAGGCACGAAAAAGGGGGCGCTGTAATCTCAGTAAAGTTGCGCTCCGGGTCATGCCGGGTTCGCCTGGGTAACGGCGACTTTCCGCAGAACGCCGGCGCCGAACGCTTCGGGGGCGGCGGCCATGACGACTTTCCGAAAGGTCTCGAGATCGGGGATCAGTCCGTCCGGACCCGCGGCCATCGGGGTGCGATAGGTGCGCATATTGATCGCATGGAGCAATAGCGGCAGCCGCGCGGTCACGAATTCGGCCTGGTCGGCGGGCACTTCGAGCTGAACCTGAAACTGGACATATCCCGAAAGGCGACCGTCGGCGAAGACGAGCGGCGCGAGGATCTTGCCGGCATCGACGAAGCTCGGCTCGACGTCGTCATGCGCGCTCGCGGCCGCCGGAGCCTTGGGGCCGAGCAGCATCACGGTGGCGTATGCGGCACCCCCGCCCAGGCCGAGGCCGGCGAGGAGTATAAAGAGCAGAAACAGGATCTTCTTCATTGTCTCTGCCTCAGAACTTGAAGCTGGAATCGCTGGGGAGCGCCGAGGCTTCGGCCTTGAGCACGATCGTGATGCGGCGGTTCTCGGCGCGATCGGGCTGGTCCGGATAGACCGGCCGGGTGGCGCCCATCGCGACGATCTCGGCGAAACGGTCCGTGGTCATGCCGGAGGCGATCAGCGCCGAGCGGGCGGCAAGCGCGCGCTCGCCCGACAGGCGCCAATTGGCGTCGCTCTGGCCGCCGGTGCCGTCGGTATGGCCCTCGATCGCGATCTGCGCGCCGGAGGTGGCGAGCTTGGCCGCAACCTTTGTCAGCATCCCGCGGGCATAGGGGTTGAGCTGGGCGGTGTTGGCGCGGAACATCGATTGCTGGTCGGTATCCATCAGCGTGATGCGCAGGCCGTCGCGGCTCGGGTCGATCTTGACGTTGCGTTTCGCCTGGGGGTCCGGCGATGCGGGATCCAGCGCGACCTGCAGCTCGGAGGCGAGCACGCGCATCGAGGCATCGGGGACATTCGCCGTGCCGCCGCTCGCGGCGCCCGCGACGGCGGCGTCGCTGGTGGGCGTGCCCTGCGCCTTGCTGCTGTCGGTCGAGTTCTTGCGCGAACGCCCGCCCGCGCCCTCCGACGTACCTTGAAGCGGTGTCGTCGGCGAGGCTTCGCCCACGGTCGGCGTGAAATATTGGGCGAGACCCTTCAGCCGCTCCTTGTCGGGATTCGAGATCAGCCACAGCAGCATGAAGAACGCCATCATCGCGGTCACGAAATCGGCATAGGCGACCTTCCAGGCGCCGCCGTGATGCTTGCCGGCGACCTTCTTGACCCGCTTGATGACGATCGGCCGTTCGTTGGGAATGCTGGCCATGTCAGCAGCCCCGCAGCGCGGTTCGGAGGCGATCCTGCACCACGCCCAGGCGGACATGGCCGATCGCGGTCAGCGAATCCTCGCCGCCGGCGATGCGTTCGAGCAGGTTCACGCATTCGTCGGCATGCTGGACCAGATAGTCGAACGACTGGAGCTGTTCGAGATAGGAGGCGCCGAAGTGCTCGTCGGCGACGAGCACTTCGGCAAGCCGCTCGAGCATGTCGCGCATCTCGCGCAGCTCGCCGGCGATCACCAGATGGAGCGCGCCCGAATAGGGGTCGTACGCCTGGAGCGGCTGCATTGACGAGGGCTGGGCGGGCGCGGACATACACGACATCAGAACAGCTCCAGATCGCCGCCGGCGACCGGCAGGGGCAAGGGGTTGAGGGGACGTTCGGGGACGCGATCCGCGACTTTGGTGCAGCGGCTGCGGCCCTCATGCGGGAGGAACTCGATCTTGCGTGCCGAGGACCCGCCGAGGTCGCTATGCGCGACCTCGATGCCTTCGGTCTTCATGAAGCGATGCGCGAACGCCGCGTTCGAGGATCCGATCGACCCGAGGCCCGAGACGATGTTGGCGCCACCATAAAGATGTGCCCGCAGACGATTGCGCATCGCACCCTTCGCCATCATGCCGTTGATCAGCAATTCCATCGCGTGGACGCCGTAACGCTGCATGTCCCCGGCCGAGACGCGGTGGTCGGAGCTCGGTTCGCCCAGCAGGAAGTGGTTCATCCCGCCGACCTTGGCGACCGGATCGTAGAGGCACGCGGCGACACAGCTTCCCAGCAGCGTCGACACGACGACGTCGGGCTCGACCACGATGGCATTCTCACCTTGCACGATCGAGACCCGACGCATCAGGTGAGCTCGCCGAAGACGCGTTCGATCTTCTCCTTGAGCGCCGCGGGAGCGAAGGGCTTGACGACGTAGTTGTTGACGCCGAGCGCGGCCGCCTTCTGCACGATCTCCTTGTCGGCGGAGCCGGTCAGCATGATGAACACGGTCTTGCCGATGACGGGATCGGTGCGCACGGCTTCCAGGAACTGGAGACCGTCCATCTCGGGCATGTTGAAATCCGAGATGACGAGGTGGACGCGATCGCTCTTGATCGCCGACAGCGCCTCGGGCGCACTCGCTTTGTCGCGCACGTCCTTGAAACCCAGATCCTGCAAGGCGCGACGGATCATCGCGCGCATGCTGGTCTGATCGTCCACGACCATAACCTTGATTGCTGCAGCAGCAGGCATCAGACGCTCCCAACCTTCTCGCGGCATGCCTTGAGGATCGCCTCAGGCATGCCAGACAAACCAACTTCCTTCTCGACCGCGCCGAGTTCCTGCGCGGCGCGGGGCATGCCCCAGACGACGCAGGTCTCGCGGCTCTGGCCGAGCGTACGGGCGCCCGCACGGCGCATCGCCAGCAGGCCTTCCGCGCCGTCCTGACCCATCCCGGTCAGGATCGCCCCGACCGCCGCGGCGCCGAGCGGCGCCACCGAGCGGAACAGCACGTCGACCGAGGGGCGATGGCCGGCGACCAGGTCTCCGGGACGCAGCCTGATGCGCCCGGCAACGCCGCCGGACAGCTCCATGTGCGTCTCGCCCCCAGGTGCAATATAGACGGTTCCCGGCTGGATCGTTGCACCTTCGGTCGCTTCGACGACGCGGACGCTACATTCGGCGTCGAGCCGCTGCGCGAAGCTGCGGGTGAAGCTGGCCGGCATGTGCTGGACGATCAGCACCGGCGGACAATCCGCGGGCAAGGCAGGCAACAGCGAGAACAGTGCCTCGACGCCGCCGGTCGACGATCCGATCGCGATCAGCTTGCCCGCGGCGCCGCCGGCGATGCTGGGCTGCTGGGGCAGGCGGGCCGGCCCGGCACGCGCCGCCGAACGGGCGGCGGTCTTGACCTTCTCGCAGAGCAACGTCGCGTCGCGCTCGATGTCCTCCGGCGTGCCGCTCGGCTTGGTGACATAGTCGATCGCGCCGAGGCGCAGCGCCTCGATCGTGACTTCGGCGCCGCGCGCGGTGAGCGTCGAGCACATCACCACCGGCATCGGCCGCAGGCGCATGATCCGCTCGAGGAACGACAGGCCGTCCATCCCCGGCATTTCGACGTCGAGCGTCAGCACGTCGGGGTTGAGTGTCTTGATCATGTCGCGCGCCGCGAAAGGCTCGGGCGCCATGCCCACGACTTCGATCTCGGGATCGGCCGAAAGCATGCGCTTCAGCGTCGCCCGCATCGACGCACTGTCGTCGACGATAAGGGTACGTACGGGTCTCATCCCCGGATCTCCGGCCTGGCGTAAATGGTATGGCCGCACGATTTCATCCTGCTGGCCGCGGGCCCGATCAGACGTTCGGAATGGCCGATATAGAGGTGACCGCCAGGCGCGAGCTGGTCGACGAAACGCCCCTCCAGCTCCTCCTTCGCGGGATCGCCGAAGTAGATCATCACGTTGCGGCAGAAGATTACGTCATACCGGGCTTTTAGCGGCCATTTCTCGAACAGGTTCAGAACCCGTGCGGTGACCAGCTGGCGCGCTTCCTCGGCCATCACGAAGCCCCCCGGCGCTGGCCGCATCCAGGTGCTGCGATAGGGCTCGGGAACGCCGGCCGCGACATTCTCCGCATAGAAGCCGCGCGCGACGGACTCGACCACGTGCGGCGCGATGTCGGTGGCGAGCAGGCGGACGTCGGCACTGCGCAGCCAGGTCGCGGACGTGCGGTCCGGACCGAGCAGGCACATCGCGATCGTATAGACCTCCTCGCCCGACGAGCAGCCCGCCGACCAGATTCGGATCGGGCCCTGCTTGCGCTTGAGCACCGGCAGGACGTGCTCGCGGAAATGATCGAAGTGATGCGGCTCGCGGAAGAAATGCGTGTGATTGGTGGTCAGCGCCACCACCATCGCATGGCGCTCCTGCGCATCGGACTGGACCAAGGCGACATATTCCGAGAAGCGGCCGAGGCCATATTCGCGCAGCCGCCGCGCGAGGCGGGACTGGACCAGAGTGGTCTTGGCCGCGCTCAGTTCGATGCGCGCATCGCTGTGCATGATCGCGGCGATCGCGGCGAAGTCGCGGGGCGACAGTTCCGCATTCGCCGCCGCCATCGCGCTGCCGCCGGCGAGCGCCGCGGCGCCCCCGGCCGGGCTCACGCCGCGAGATCCAGATGCCTGGTCAGGCTCAGCGCCTCGAGATCGAGCAGCAGCACCATCGTGCCGTTCTCGTCCCGCGTGCCGTCCTTTGCGCGGGTGGTGATGCGCACCAGCCCGTCGATCACGCTGGCTTCGATCGTCTCGACCTCGGGGGCCGGCTGGATCTCGCTGCGATTGATCGCCACGATGTCGTTGACTTCGTCGACGAGGAAGCCCGCCTGCTTGCCGGCGATGCTGACAACCAGCACGCACGAGCGCGCGTGGATTGCGCTCGGCTCCCAGCCCAGCCGCTCGGCGAGGCCGACCACGGGGATGACGTTGCCGCGCAGATTGGTCACGCCCTTGATGAAGGTCGGAACGTTGGGCAGCGGCGTCGGCTCGTCCCATTCGCGGATCTCGATGAGCGCACCCATGTCGATCCCGAAGGTCTGCTTGCCGAGCGTGAAGGTGACGATCTTGCAGTCGCTCGCGGTTTCAGTGGTGGTGGTCATGCGGCCAGTCCTTTGGGGGTGTAGCGGGAAGTGGAAGCGACGAGTGCCTCGATATCGAGGATGAGCGCGATCGAGCCGTCACCGAGGATGGTGGCGCCGCCCAGCCCGCGGATCGGGTGGAGGTTCTGGTCGAGGCTCTTGATCACCACTTCGCGGCGGTCGTCGATGGTATCGACGACGAGGCCGACCTTGCCGTGCTCGCTCTCGACGATGACGACCAGCGAGTCCTCGACGAGACGATCGTCGTTGAGCCCGAAGATCTCGGTCGCCCGCTTCACCGGGACATATTCGCCGCGCATGTCGATCACTTCGGTGTCGGGCGACGTGCGCTTGACCTGGCCCGGCTCGGGCTGGACGGTCTCGAGCACATGCGCGAGCGGAAGGACGAAGCGCTGGCTGGCGAGCCGGACGATCATGCCGTCGAGGATCGCGAGCGTCAGCGGCAGGATCATCGTGAAGGTCGTGCCTTCGCCGGGAACCGAATGAATCTCGACGCGGCCGCCGAGCGCCTCGACGTTCGAGCGGACCACGTCCATGCCGACGCCGCGGCCCGAGATGTTCGAGATCGTCTCGGCAGTCGAGAAGCCCGGCGCGCAGATCAGCTGATCGATCTCTTCGTTCGACAGGACCGCGTCGGGCGAGATGATGCCCTTTTCGATCGCCTTGGCCTTGACCCGCTCGCGGTTGATGCCGCGGCCATTGTCCTGGACGCGAACGAAGATGCGCGCACCCTTCTGCTCGGCCGACAGCTTGATCGTCCCGACCGGCGACTTGCCGGCGGCGAGGCGCTCTTCGGTGCTTTCGAGGCCATGGTCCGCGGCGTTGCGGATCATGTGAGTCAGCGGATCGCCGATCTTCTCGATCACGCCCTTGTCGACTTCGGTGGTCTCGCCGACGGTCTCGAGCTCGATCTGCTTGCCGGTCTCGGCCGAGAGGTCGCGCAGCATGCGCGGCACCCGGCTGAAGGCCTGCTTGATCGGCTGCGCGCGCAGCGACATGACATTGTCCTGGATCTGGCGCGTGAGGCGCGCCAGCTCGGGCAGCTCGACGCGCTGGCGGTCGGCGGGCGACAGCCGGTCGGCGAGGATCGAATTGCGGATCACCAGCTCGCCGACGAGGTTGAGCAGCAGATCGAGCTTGGCGAGATCGACGCGGATCGTCTGCGAGGCTTCGCTCGCCGGCTTCGGCGCCGCGCTCTCGACCGGGGCCGGAGCGGGAGTCGGTGTCATCGGCGTGGCGGCGAGATCCGCCACCACCTGCTGGACCTGCGCGGTGAGATCCTCGATCGTGGCCATCACCGGCACGAACGGGATCAGATCCTCCAGCGCTGCTTCGGGAGCCGTGGCTTCGATGACGGGCACGGGGATGAACGCCGGGGCGGGGGCCTCGACTTCGTTGCGCGTAATTTCGATCAGCGAATCCGGTGCGACGAAATCGAAGCAATCGTCGATGTCGTTCCGCGGCACGTCGCCCGGCATGCTGAGCACCCAGGTGAAATAGGCGTCCTCGGGATCGAGGTCGCGCAGCGGCGGCACGTCGGACACGTCGACCGACTCGATCGTCGCGCCGAGCGTCTCGAGCTCGCGGATGAGCAGCATCGGCTCGCTGGCATTGGCGAGCGCGGCGCGCGACGGCTTGAAGCGGATCGTCCAGCTCGCGGCATCGGCCGCCGGCGCGGCGGGCGCGTCGAAATCGTCGAGCGAGAAGGCGACCGGCGTGAAGCCGAATTCGTCCTCGGCCACGGCCGGCGCGGGTGCCGCTTCGATCACGGGGGCGGGAGCGGGGGCAGGCGCCGCACCGCTTTCGTCCGCTGCGCCCTTGTCGGCGAGCACCTTCTCGAGCGCGGCGAGCGCTGCGGCGTCGTTGGGACGCGGCGCGAGGCCCTTGGCGGTCTCGACGTGATCCGAGAGCACGTCGAACGAGCTCAGCATCACTTTCACGACGCCGGGGGTGGGCGCGATCTTGCCCGCGCGAACCTCGTCGAGCACATTCTCGAACTTGTGTGCGAACGCCGTCAGGTCGGCGTGGCCGAACGCGCCGGCGCCGCCCTTGATCGAGTGGACCGCACGGAACACGCCGGCGATCGTCTCGGCAGAGACGTCGCCGGCCTGCATGGCCGAAAGGCCCTGCTCGGCGGTCGTGAGACCCTCAGTGCATTCTTCGAAGAAGATTGCCTGGATTTCGTCGAGCTCGTCGCTCACGGGCAGACGCGGCGGATCGCCGCCCCCAGCTTGGTGGCTTCGAAGGGCTTGGTGATCCAGCCGGTCGCGCCGGCCGAGCGGGCGCGGGCCTTCTTCTCGTCCGAGAATTCGGTCGAGAGGACGAGGATCGGCGTGCCGCGGAACTCATGTCGGGCCCGGACCGCCTCGATCAGTTCGAACCCGTCCATCTTCGGCATGTTGATGTCGGTGATCAGCAGGTCGGGCTTGACCTCATCCATGCGCTCGAGCCCGTGCTGGCCGTCATTGGCGCTTTCGATGCGATAGCCCTGCGCGGTCAGCGACGTCTTGAGCAGCATGCGCATGCTCGCCGAATCATCGACGGTAAGGATCAACTTGCTCACTGGACGTCTCCGGTTTCGAGTCCGATCGCGGCGGCCAGACGGCAGCTGTTCACGCGATTGACAAAGGCTTGGCTGGGATTGGCGATGCGGAAACCCTGGCCGTTCGCCGCCGCCTCGTTGCGCGCGGCGACGAGGAGCTGGAGCACGGCCTGGCCGACGCTCTCGACCTGCGACGCGTCGACTTCGATCGTGTCGTCGAGATCGGCGGCGAGGACGAAGCGGACGCGCAGGTCTTCCGCAGTGACGGTGGTGCCGTGCGCGGGCAGGCGCAGCGCGCGGTCATCCGCCTCAGGCAGTTGCAGGGTTGAGTCCATTTTTCGCCTCGTCGAGAGCAGTTTCGAGTTGCTGGAAGGTCGGCGCGAAGGCCGACGGCGTCATGCGGCGCGCGATCTCGATCGCGACCTGAACCGGCTGGTTCTGGGCATAGGCGACCACTGCGGTCTTCACGATGAAGAACGGCTTGGCGTCCTCCTCGATCGTCTCCATCAGCTTCGCGGCGAGCGGGCCGACGACGCAATAAGCGAGGAGCACGCCGAGGAAGGTGCCGACCAGCGCGCCGCCGATCATGGCGCCTAGGATCTCGGTCGGTTGATCGATCGATCCCATCGTCTTGATGACGCCGAGCACCGCGGCGACGATGCCGAGCGCGGGCAGGCCGTCGGCCATGATCTGGAGTGCGTGCTGCGGGCCCGCTTCCTCGTGGTGATGCCTCTCGATATCGGCTTCCATCGCCGCCTCGATCTGATGCGGATCCTCGAAGCTGACCGTCATCATGCGCAGGTAGTCGCAGATGAATTCGATGAGGTGATGGTCCTTGAGCAGCCGCGGATAGGGGCTGAAGATCGAACTTTCCTCGGGCTTGTCGAGATGCGGCTCGATCGCGGTGGCGCCGCCTTTCTTGAAGGTCGACAGCACGCCGAACATCAGCGTCAGCAGGTCCTTATAGTCCTGCGCTTTCCAGCGGCCGCCCTTGAAGGCGCGCATGACGCCGCCACCGGCCTTCTTCACCGTCGCCATCGAGTTGGAGACGATGAAGGCGCCGATCGCCGCGCCGGCGATGGCCATCATTTCATGCGGCAACGCGTGCGCGATGATCTCGAACTTGCCGCCCGAGATCACGAAGCTGCCGAAGACGCAGCCCAGGATGATGAGGAAACCTACGCCGTTCAGCATGACGGTGCCGCTATTCTTTCTTTGGTGTTTCCAGAATTATAGGACGGATTTGGCGGGCCGCGTTGCGACGTGGCCCGTTTTTGCTCAGGTTGTCTGCCGGTCCTGCCGTCGCGGCCATGGGGCGCAGGGCGGCGCAAGCAAATGCGTGCGGGAAATTGGGTCGGCCAATGCGGTTTCCAAGGAAAATGCGCCCCGCTTCGGCGGACGCGTGATTCTTATAGGAAGCGCGCAGGCCAGCTCCGCAAAATCTTCCTAGAATGAAGGGTCTGCAAAGGAGCTCGCATGACTCTCACTGCCTACCAGACCGCCCGGAGCCGGGCGGAAACGCCGCGCTCGGCCGAATTCCGGCTGATGAGCGAAATCACCGGCGAGATGATGGACGCCGAAACCGCCGGATTGAAGGGCGCGATGCTGATGCAGTCGCTCCACCGCAACCGCGAGATGTGGTCGGCCTTCGCCACCGATTGCGGTGCGACGGGCAATGGCCTGCCGCGCGAACTCCGCGCGCAGATCATTTCCCTCGGCCTGTGGGTCGAGCGTTTCACCAGCGACGTGGTCGCCGGGCGTGAGCCGATCGGCGAGCTGATCTCGCTCAACCGCACGATCATGGAAGGCTTGCGCGGCCAGCGCCTCGCAGCCTGAGCCACTTCCTCATGGATCCTGAAAGGGCGTCGCGGCTGACCGCGGCGCCCTTTTTGTTTGGCGGAGCGGCGATGTGGCAATCCATTCTCGCACTCATGCGAAGCATGACGGAGGGGGAGGAAGCGTCAACGTCCCGGCGTGCTTCCTCCCCCTCCGACGCCTTCGGCGCCACCTCCCCTTGGCGGGGGAGGATCGGGAAACGAAAAGGGGCGCCGCGGCCGATGCCGCAACGCCCCGTTTTCTTCCACGCGATAGCCCCTAGAACGAAGCCCAATCGTCCGAGCCGCCGTTGCCGTTGGCCATCGCCGCAACCGGGAGCGCCTTGACCGGCGAGACATAGCCGTTCGACTTCGCCGCTGGCCGCGCGGGCCTGGCCGGCGCCGACGCGCGCACGGTGGCGACATAGGTGTCGGTGCCGACGTTGAACTTCGACGCCTGCTCGCTGAGCGCGGCGACCTCGCCCGACAGGTTACGCGCGGCTGCGGACGTCTCCTCGACCATCGCGGCATTCTGCTGGGTCGACTGGTCCATCGTCCCGATCGCGACGCTGATCTGGGCGATGGCGGTCGACTGGGCCTGGTTGTCGGTCGCGATCTGGCCGAGCAGCGAATGAACCTCGCCCACGTCGCCCGAGATGTCGGCCAGTGCATGATCGACCTTCTGGACCATCTCCACCGCCGCGACGATGTCGGTCTGGGTAGCGGTCAGCTGGTCGCGGGCACGCCCGGCCTCCTCTTCGGCGCGCATCGCGAGCGCACTGACGAGGTCGGCGACGACCGCGAAGCCGCGGCCTGCTTCACCCGCGCGGCCGGCCTCGACCGCGGCGTTCATCGCGAGAACCCGCGTCTGGAACGCGATCTTGT